>JAABUJ010000014.1_pt1 | contig 445157 bp, 547 predicted proteins | sample 5559131 | NCBI WGS metagenome assembly JAABUJ01 (sample SAMN10711875, study PRJNA513366) | rock metagenome | isolation source: Antarctica rocks | place: Antarctica: Victoria Land, Mt New Zealand nord | collected 2016-01-07
GCGCGCGCGCGCGCGCACGTCTGCGTCGGCGGCCGCGGGCCCTCCGGCACGCCGAGCGCGGTGAACGGGCTGATGCTGACGCCGGCGAGCGCGGGCCGGCCGCCGCCGGGCGGCGGCGCGACGGGCGCACGCGGCGGGCTCGGCAGCGCTGGCGCGAGCACGGGCGGCCCGCGCAGCTCCAGGCTGCGCGCGCGCGCGCCGGCGCGCGGCGACGCGCCTGGCTCGGGCGACGCGCCCAGCTCCTGGCCGCCGCGCCAGCTGTCGACGGTCAGCGAGGCGCTGCGCGCGGGCGGCCCGCCGCGCATGCCCAGGCGCTGCCGGTACGCTTCCATCAGCTCGGCGTAGCTGGAGGCGGGCGCGCCGGCCGGCGGCCCCGCCAGCGCGTCCAGGCTGTGCCGCCGCCCGGCCGCGCCGCCGGCGCCGCGCCTGCGCGCGCGCACAGTCACTGAAGGTGCGCGGCGCTGCCAGCGCCGCGTTACAAGCGCATTGAGCCCGAAGCCCAGCGACGCGTCCCCAGCGCGCCCGCGCTGCGCCGCGCCCACCTTCATGCGCCATGTGCTCCAAGGTGCAACGCGCTGTCCGGCCATGTCCCGATCCAGCAAGCGAGCTGAACGCTCACACAGTCGGAGCCGCACCATGTGCGGCGCGTCCCGCACTGGTAAGGCATAAGCTGGCAGGGACAGCGCGGCACACAAACATGCACCCTCACTCACATCACGCCCCGTGCCCGCGCAGAGCGGGGCGCCCAGCCGGCGCACGGCGCGCACCCGCCGCCCGACTTGGCGCACGCCGCCGCGGCACTGGCCTCGTCGAAGCTGCGCGCTGCGCGCGCGGGCGTCGAGGCGCCGGACGCCGACGCGACCGCCAGGCCGTACGTGGGGCTGCCGCTCGCCGGGTCCTCCGGCAGCCGCGCCTGCGCGCCGCCGCGGTCGACACAACTCCGGTTGCTTGCTGAGCGGTTTGGATGCCAGGAATCAGCACACAGATGCAGCGGAATGCGGCAAAGCTGGCCTGGCGCTAGTTGCTTCTCAGTAGCTCCATGAGCCACATGTGCCTCTGTGCAAGCGTCTGCCGGGCTGCATGCGCCCATGGTTGGCACTGCGTGGACGCCTTTGCAGGCCTATGCACCACGCGCAGGCTGGCGCCCACAGGCAGCTCACGCGGCACGCCGCGCACGTCGCCCGGGCGCCGCAAGCAACCCTCCTAACACGATGCTCGCGCGGCCGCGGCGCTTGCGCGCGGGCGCGCCCGGGCGCGCGGAGCGTTAGGGTTAGGGCGCGGGCGCACCAGCGGCGCGGTCTCCGACACAATGGACAGGAACGAGGCGAGCGAGCGCGCAGACGCCAGGCTGCGCGCGCAGCCGCTGCTGCTGCTGCTCGCCAGGCTCTGGCTGCTGCCGCTGGCGCCGTCGGCCGAGGACGCCGCCAGGCTGGACGCGCCGGCCGACATGAACGACTCCGCGCGCAGGCCCTGGCCGCCGGCGCCCTGCGCGCCCGCGCCCGGTCAGCCGCAGCGCCAGCTGGCTCCAGCTGCCAGGATAAAGCCTCCGGCATCCGAAACAAGCCACGACAGGCGCGTTGCTGTCGGCCTGGGGACGCTGCGCGCGTCGCGCCGCTCCGGCCGGGGTGCCTTGCGCTGCGCAGCGCCCCGCGCGCCCTGCGCAGGGCCGGGCGCAGGCCGCCGCCGGCGGCCCGCGCGCATGCGGAAGCGGGCGGGCGGGCGGGCGGACCTCGGCCAGCGCGGACGCGCCCGGCTCCTCCTCGTCGGCCAGCTCGGGCGGCATCTGCTTTGCGAGCATCGCGCGGATCGCCGCGCTGCGGTCCTCCTGCGCCGGCGCGGGCGCCCCTGAGCCGTGGGCACCGCAAGCGCGGATGCACAGGACCGCCCGGCGCGCCCCAGCGCAGCTTGCCACAAACCAAGCTCGCATCGCATCATGACGCATGACATGCAAGAAACCGATGGCCGATGAGCACCCAGGCGCCAGGCGCGCGTTGGCCGCGTGCGCGCCCACACACTGCGCTGCCCGGACAGCACAGAGCAAGACACGAGAGCCCCATTGACAGCCGCCGCGCGCCTTGATGCCCACGCAGTTGAGGCAGCCGCTGCACGCCGCGCTGCAGTGCCCGTTGCGCAGCGCCGCCCCGCACGCAACCGCAACATCAACCGCCGCACTGAGCTGCGCTGCGCCCGCCTCGTGCGCGCCGCTGCCTTCGCCCGCCGCGCCGCAGCCGCCGCCCGCCGCAACGGCGGGCGGACCACTCACAGCAACACCCCCGCGCTCATCCGCCGCCCCACATGCGTCGTCCGCGCCGCCGGCGTCGGCCGCGGCGGCAAACGGGTTGCCGATGCGGCTGGCCATCAGCGCGGCGGCCGCCGCGCTGGCATGCGCACGCACCGGCGCTGCCAGCGACGCTGCCAGCGCGTCGCTGTCGCTCGCGCAGGCGCCTGACGGCAGCACAGGCCCCAGCGCGCCTGCGTCGGCCGCCCCAACCCCCGGCGGGCCTGCGTTGGCCGCCGCGTACCCCGGCGCGTCTGCGTCGGCCGCCCCGTCCCCCGGCAGGCCTGCACCCTCGACGGCGGCGGCCTCGCCCGGAGCAGACAGCGCCGGGAAGCTGTGCCTGCCAGGCGCGCAGCCGGGCCCGGCGTCCAGGCTGCGACCGCTGACGAGCATGCCGCCGAGCTCCGCGAGCGGCACACTGCAGTGCGCCTGGTCGGGCGCGGGCGCGCCCTGGGCGCGCGGCGTCGAGCTGGCGGGCGCGCTGGCGGCGCGCGCCATGCGGCCCATTGCGCCGCCCTCCTGCAGGTACAGCGGGTGCACGCGCGGCGAGAGCGGCTCCGCGCGCAGGCGGCGGATGACGACGGTGACGTCCATTGTCGGCGCCGCCGCCGCGCTCGGGCTGGCCGCGCCGTCCGCGCCGGGGCTCGTGCGCCAGCAGGTCAGGTCCTCCCTGCGCGGCCGGGCGCGCGGGGCGTTCGGCGCCCGGGCTCGGGCGGCGGTCCAGCGCCAAGCAGGGGCCAACCGCCCCTGCAGGCGGTCAGAGTGTGCTTCCTCGCCCTACTGCAAGCGGCGCAGGATTGCCACACGCACGTGCAGGCGCCCGCGCGCCACGCTGCAGCAAGGGGACAGCCTCGCGCCTGAGCTGCCAGACCGGGCCAGCCAGGCCGGGCCACAGGCGTGCGGGGCTGGGCGCGGGGCCGTCGGCGCGCGGCCTCGCGGCGGGCGACCGGGCCGCACCGGCGCTGGCGGTGCTTGGCGAGCAGCTGCACGAGCGGCGACGGCGTGCCGGCGCGCGCCAGCGAGCGCGTCAGCGAGCGCGCCGCGCGGCTGATCTCCACCTCCTCGCCGCCGCCGCCGCCGGCGCCTGCCGCGGGACCTGCGCCCTCTGCCGCCACGCCCGCCGTGGCTGCCTTGTACCTGCGCCGCGCGGCGCCGCGACCGTCAGCGCGCGCCGCGCACCGCGCGCCCCGCTGCACTTCGCACCGCGCGCGCGCCGCAACCAAGTCTTTCACTCCTTCTGATCTTCGAATAGTCGGGTGTATTAAGAGAGCTCTGGTGGTGCAGCCGCACGTGCACCGGGCTGCAGAGCGAAACGGCGCGCCTTACGGTGACCGGCAGCGGACAGCCGCGCAGGGGGGGGCTGAGGGGCAGAGCGCCCGGGCCATGAGGCGAAAGGCGCCGCACCGGTGGCTGCGGTGGCGCTCAAGCAGCGCCACGAGCGCGTCGCCGATCTGTATGCGCGTCGCAGCCGCTACTGCAGCCGCATTCCCCTCCTCGCTCCCTTCTTCCTCTGGCTCAGGCCCAAACGCACTTGCGAGCGACGACGCGGCCGCCACCTCTGGCGGCAGCGGCCCGCGGCCCGCCCAGCTGTACTCCATCGCGTGGCTCGCGCGCGCGCCGCGCTGCAGCGTGCACGCGCCCGCGCAGCTGTTGGCCGCAGCCTCCGGGGTGCCGTCGTCACTGAAGCGCACGCTGCGCCGCTTCGGCCCCAGCTCCGTCGGCTCCTCCGCCGCGGCCGCGCCGCTCGGCACGCGCATCTCTGAGCCCGGCGCGCCCATGGCTGCGCTGCGCCAGGAGCACCGGCGCCCTGCCCGCCGCCCTGCGCCGCGCGCCACGCTCACCGCACTGCACGTGAGCACACCTCACAAGTGGCAGGCGGCCTGTGCCGCGCAGAGCGCCGCGCACCGTGCTAGGCTGCCGGCGTGGTGAGCGCGCACAGGCTCTAGCACGGGCGCCTCCAGCTGCTGCATATGCGCGTCACCCCACTCGCCGCTAAAATCCGGTCCTGCGGTTGGACGACGCACGTAGTCTCGTTGACGCAGCAATTGCCCAACCTGCCGGGGGGGCGTCTGCCGTCTCGGTCCGCAGCGGCGACACGGTCGGCCTACAGAGGGGCCGGACGGGCCGGCGGCACCAGGCACTGCCAAGCACACGCACACGCAAGGTTTTATCCAGTGACGCTCAAATATCTTAGCAAAAGCGTATGATCACGCGCTTCACCGACCGGGCCCCCTATGCACCAGCAGCTGCACGCACCGGCAGAAGTTCCCGGAGACGCCGAGGGCACGCAATGCAGGCAGCATGCAGCAACCCAGGGCAGTGCCACTGTCCGCACGTGTGTAGCTTGGCGTAAGGACTTTCAGACGCTTGCAGTGCTCGCCCCTCCCCACCGAGAGCCAGCAGCTGCAGCTGCAGGGGTGCAGAGTGGGCTATTCTCTCTTTCTAGGGTATCAACACCCTTTGGGCACTTTTTCTAGACCGTTTTCTCTAAGGCCCAATTTCCGGACTGTGCATGTGCGGTTGAATGAGGCAGCATGAGATGGCTGGTACTGCGCTAAGGACCAGACTGGCTTGTCAGCCTGCCGGATAGCGCCCGCCAGCGCTGCCAGCGCGCTGCACCTCTGCGCCACACTCTGGCCTTTCCAGCTTTTGCCTGAGCAGGACGGCAGCTTGGGCCAAGCTGCTTGCCGGCCGGGGAAGTGGCGGCCGCGCGCCTCTGCACCCACGCCCTGCACACCAGGCAGGGTGTGCACAGCGCACTGGCAGCCTGCTGCTTGTTGCTGCATGTGCCAGCACTGTGCAGGCGTGTGTTAGCCCATGCATGGCCCTCAGCGCTGCCTGCGCTCTGCGGCAGCACCTCGCCGCTCGCAAACCTACAAAAAGCGCATTGCGGCAGAAAGGAAGAGCCTGAAATAGAGTCCTGCCAGAGGACAGTTCAGGCTTCTCAAGCCCGCCCGAGCGCAGGCAGCTGTGCTGGAGTGCAGGAAACGCACATGAAAGTAGTAAAGCTCGGCATGAGTTGCCGCCGACCATAATTGGGATATGCATGCGCATGCACATGCCGTATTGAGCATGCGCATGCGCATGCCGAGCACGAGCATGCGCTTCGCGGTTTTAGAGTGTCACCTCGACGACGCATGCAGGGCATGTACAACACGTGCGCCGGGCAATTCGTCTGTCCTATGCTTCCTTTGTCTCAGCCTAGGACTGGTTGGGGGGGGCCTGCGCGCGCGCTGCATGCAGGCACATGCTGCTGGGCGGTCAGGAAGGCACCAGCTCTCCTCGCTGCTTTCAACAAGGACAGGAGCCACCCCTGGCTAGCTCCATGACTTCGATGACGGACCCCAGACACGGCCGCGCGCGGTGCCGTGACAAAGCACCAACGCCCCGGCATGCAGGCACGTTGTGAGGCGTCCGGACAGAAAGTGTGGATAACAGCCCTGGCCCTGCCATCGACTACCCATTAGCGCTCGCAGGTGCTGCTTCCAGGAGGCAGGCCCGTCTGCTCGCGCAGCAAGCGTGCTGCGCGAGCTCGCCGGCGCACCCGGCTGTGCAACTTTGCCCTGTGGTACAATCCCAAAAAGGGAGAAAAGTACAAGCCACTAAAAAAAGACAGACACCCTTTCCCTAGCTATCATGCTGGCGCCTCATGCATGCCCGCCCTCTCGGCCCGCCGCGGTGGGGCGGTGCGCGGCTGCGTCCGGCGGCGGCGCGCGCCCGGCGCGCCGGCACATGTGCTGCGCGAGCGTGTCGGCGCCCGTGGCGCTGCGCGAGTGCGGGAGCGGCATGTAGAAGAAGCGGCTGCGCGCGGCGCGCAGCGCGGCCTGCCGGCGCGCCAGCTCCTCGGCCGGCATCGCGCGTAGCACCTTGATCATGTCGCCCGCGCGCTTGATGGGGATCACGATGTCCTGCACCAGGACGCGGCCGGGGGGTGAGCTGGCGGCGCCCGCCGCTGAGCGCGCATGGGCGCTGGGCGCGCCGGCCGCGCCGCCGCGCGTTGGGTAAACATGTTTCATTCTTGTGCGGCGCGCCGCACCGGGACATGGCACCCGCACAGAGAGTCCGGGAGCGCGCGGCCCTTTCCTCGGCGGCAAGACCCTGGTCATACAGTGACACTGGGCACCTGACCAGCATGGGCGCCGCTAAGCCCACCTGGCCACATCTCGGCGCACACGCCCTGCTGCATGCGCCTGGGCGTCACAGCGAAAGCGAGCGCCGTCGTTGCACTCACAGCCCGCATGACGGCGCCCCGTCCTCGGCAGGGAGCGCGGCCGGCGGCGCGCCTGGATGTCGGCGATGTCGGGCACCCAGAAGTCGGAGTCGGTCGGGTGCAGCGCGCGCTCGCTCATGTCCAGGCTCCACTTGATCTGGGACGGCTCCGCCCAGGTGGGCTGCGTGACGTTGAAGAAGACCGAGAAGGACGCGTAGTCGACGTACTCCGCCAGCGGCAGCGAGTGGAACGGCGGGCCGATGAAGACCTACGCGCGCGCGCCCGTCAGGGGTACAGGGGTTGGGGCAGGGCTGGACGAGCCCGCGACCCTGCGCGCCCGCGCATCGCGCCGCATGAAGCTGACGTGCGGGGTGCAGCGACGAGACCCGCGCCGACGCCCCGCCCACCCTGCCCGCATGTGTTACTCTGATACTCATTGGCAAGCGCGGCTGCTTGCACTCGCACGTGCGCATGTAGGGTGCATGTCATTGCAGACGACACAAGAAGAGCGCACTCTTGCAGGTCCGCCCTCCGCATGCGTCTAACGCAACCAGGCAGCGATGCGCGGAACGGCAGCTGCGCATTTGTGTGCAGCTGAACAGCGTCCGAACGCCCCACAACACCTGCACACGAGGCCGCCGCCGCATACCGGGATGCAGCCGCCGAGCAGCGCCTCCGGCAGCCGGCGGCTCGTCTGCGAGTCGCCGGCGATCATGAGGCAGAACGCCTGCCGGCACAGGCGCCCCAAGCTCAGCGCTGTCCGTACGCCTTGCATTGCCCTGCTGGGTTAGGGTTCGGATACCCCATGCTGCACGCACGCCTGGCAGCACCCTGCTGGAATGTCCCAGCAATCCCAGCCCTTTCGAGGCGCGGCTCGCCGCCTGCCTCGCCCCTACCACCGCCGAGGGCAGGCATGCAGGGACGTGCACGCTCGCTGCGGCGCGCGCGCTGCAGGCGGCACGGCGCACCGAGTGCGCAAACGCGCCCATCTGGTCGCCGTGCAGCGTCTCCTGCGACGTCGGCGTGGACATGTTGAGCTCGGCCGCGGTGGCCGCCAGCTCGTCCAGGTCGCCGGTGCAGTAGGCGCTGACGTTCTCGGGGCCGCCCAGCATGATGTCCTGGATGACCTGCGGCGCGCACGCTGCCGGGGTCAGGGCCCGGCTGTCGCGGGGCCGGCAGTCGTGCGGACGTGCGGGGCTCGGCCGCGGCGGTGGGGCGCCTCGCGGTGCGCGCTCGTGCCCTCCAGGCTTGGGGTAATAAAATACAATTGGGGACCATCGGCGCGTGGGCAGCCACGCGGACACGGGCATGGCCGCCGCATGGATGCGTCAGCCTGCGTGTCCGGCCTGCTGGGTGCGCGTTCAACGCACTTTGGATGCTGGCCAGTGCGCCCATCCTTCGTATGCTGGCCTGTTCGCCCATATTCTGCACGCCCCAAGTTCTACACAAGCATGTTGGATGGGTACCTTTTGGTATCTGGATGTACAGCCCCTAGAAGATGCTGCGTTCCAGCCACCGCTTCATGCTCGCCAGGGCGGCCAGTGCATTGCGCAGGCCGGGGATCAGGCGCACGTGGAAGCGCATGAGCTTGCCCATGTTGTCGGCGTTGTTCTTCCAGTTGTACTTGAGCGGCGTGCACTTGCCGCGGAAGAACAGCAGCGTCGGCCGCATCTCCTCGGCCGGGATCTTCGGCTGCGCGCGCAGCAGGCACATGTGTCTGGCAGCAGGGCATTGTCTGACACTGTGACCGGCAGCCCTCGCCAGGCTCAGCACGTCCTGCTGGATCGTGTTTGCTGAGCATGTCCAGACAAGCTGCTCGCATGACTGGGCCGGAGGCTCAGGGTCTGAGGAACGCGCTTGCAACGCCAGACGCCTTCCAGCATGCGCATGGACATTTTTGGAAGCAGAATGCAGCAGCAGCCACAGGATCAGCCAAGTCGGAGTCGAGCACTGGCCAGTGCTATGCCAGGCTTATGTCGTCCGTACCGACAGCCCGCGCTGCAGGCGGCGCCGCCGCTCGGCCACCTTGTACTTGATCATGTCGGCGTAGTGCACGCTGCCGGGCACGATCAGGAAGTTGCTCTCGTTGTAGTCCTGCGTGGCGCGCGGGCGTGCGTCACGGCTGCGCTGGCAACAGGCAAGCCGCGCCATGGCGCCCTGGCTGCCGTCCTAGGTCTCAGCCCGACCTGGTCTTCGGGACAGGCGCGACCTCCGTGTGTGGTGTGCCCAGCCGCGCAGCACCCCGCGCATGCTCCCGACATACGTGCCCGGCAGGGTGCTTGCAGTGCGCGAGGGGGAGGGACGCGCTGCATGCCGCGCACGGTCGCCAGGGCGCGGCTGAGCGCGGGCGCGTTGGGGCGCGGGCGCGGCCGGGGGGCGCGCCTGGCACTTGTAGCGCTGCGCGCGCACGTTGACAAAGTGCAGCGCGGGCCCGAACTCGTTGCAGAGGATGTCCTCGTACTCGCCGCCCACCGCGCCGCGCGCGAAGCCGGTGTGCGCCTGGAAGAAGGCAAAGTCGCTGCCGTTGCGGCGCTGCCAGCGCGGCCCCGCCATGATGTGCTTGTATATCTGCGCGCGGCGCGGCCGCGGTCAGGCCGGGCGGCCCGCGCCGCGCAGCCGCCCGCCGTTCAGGCCGCGGCAGGCTTCCGCCGCTCGCCCGCAGCGCTATGCGCTTGAGGCACGCGACAACTGCACATGCCATGAGCGGCCGCGCCAGCCCTGCTGCTCTGCCTCACTGGCTTCTGGCCTAGAGAGATGCAACCGGTCGTGCACCACAGCCAGCAATTCCATGGAGCCCTCTCCTTCAGGTCAGGCCCGATTGGCCTCACGCGTCCGCGCAACCCAAATACCGCAGCTGCCATGAGTTTCGGCCTGGCGAGGCGTGAGCGGCCGCGCACCCCGACCACCGTCTCCGCGGACGCCGCCTCATCGGCCTCAGACGACAGGTTGGGGTGCCCATCCGCGTGCACGTAGGCCAGCCAGCGCAGCTTGTAGCAGTAGTCGTCGACCAGGATGACGTCCGCCTCGTCCGGGTCCGTGACCAGCGCCGGGCTGTGCCGCAGCGCCTCCACTGTGTACCTGCGCGCCGGCGCGCCAGGCTCTGCACATGGGGTTGGGGTCTAGCTCAGCACCACAGCCCTTCCGGTCCCGGCATGCAGCAGCATGTCCGCTGGATGGGCTCGAGCAAGCTCGGGTGTGGGTGACGGCGGCGCGGCGCGTCAATGGGGAGACACTTGAGTGTGAGTCCGGCTAGCGCTGCGGGCTTTCAATTCGGACATAAATCAAGTCGTTGTGCAGCTGAGAGCGCAGCAGTTTGCATGGTACATCGAGACAGTGAAGCTTTGATATGTCCTTGCACTGGTCGCACCAGGGCGCGGAGTTCGCAGAGAAGTAATGCGGCAGCGGCGGCGCAGAGGCCTCGTGCCAGAAGTCGTGGACGTGCGCGCGCATCAGTGGGATCTGCGCGGCCGCCCAAACGTGAGGGCGACCGTGCCTTCATCTGTCAGGCTCGCCTCGCGAAGACCCGTGCCGCCTACAGCCGCTATTATCGCCCAGGTGATAGTCATGTGTTCTGCCCTCCTTCAAGGCACATGTACTGGAATGTCTGGTACCTGGTCAGTGCTGCGCATTTGATCATGTGAGAGAAATAGCAAACAGCAGCAGCACTGCCCAGCCGACCAGCTGTGCGCGCTGGGGCGGCGCGCGCCTGCGTCCGGCTGTCGACCACGATCTCATTTAGGTCGCAGCCGGGCAGCCCATGCTCGGCCGCCACGTCTGTCGCGTTCAAGACGTAGATCCTGCATGCGCCTTCGAGCCGCCTCGCCTGGCCCAACGCACACAGCAGCATGAAGTGCGAAGTCATGTTAACGCCCTTGAAAAAGGGCGTGTTTAAATCCTGCATGCGTTTGCCGCGCTGTGTTGCACGTTTTGCACAGCTCAAATCTGCTAAGCACATTCTCCACCCAGCTCGCATGAAGGTATTCTATGGTTTATATCAGGACAGCATCTGCATACGTTGCAAGAAATGGTTAATCTGAAGGGGGACAGGAGCTCCATAGGGTCAGCGCTTGATGGACCTACACCTGGCTGGCAAGGCACGTAAGGTTGAATGACACAGGCATGCAGCCGCACAGCCGCCTCAAAGGAGGACACAAGCATTTGCCTGAGGGGGTGTCTTGGAGCCAGCTCGTTTTTTTAATATTTTGTAACGACTGTGCGCACCTGGGCACCCTTGGCAGAGGCGGCCAGCACGGTCCGCGGCAGAGAATCGCCAAACTCCTCGGTCATGATGGCCTCACGGCTGGCGCGGGCGCTAGGTATGCTGGTCGTCTGCTCCCCGGACTGCCTCTGAGCAGCCTCAGTGGGCTCGCCCGCTTCCCAGACCCCGGCCTGCCGTCAACCAAACCTGGTGAGCGCGGTGCTGCGCGTCTGTGCGCGGTGCTCTGCAGGTAGGTGAAACACGCCCGGCAGGAGGCGCCGACAACTGTTATGCTCCGGCTACAGGACTGCACAGACTTATGAGAAATTCTGCGCTATCTCACTGGTTGTCCACCACGGTGTGGAGTCTACAGTACCTTGTCCGCTTCACAACTGACAGCCGCTTTACAACCTCCCAGAAAAAAACACATATTGAGCTCTTAGGAGGCACAGCCAGGCAGCGCACCACCTCTGCATCGCCTTCGCTATTGGGCGCTGCAACCTCTGCGTCAGTAGTGACGGCATGCGTCCTGCGCGACTCTGATGCTCCTGCTGCAGCACAGGTGTGCAGGCTCAGAGCGCTGCACAACCGAGTCATCAGCAGGTACGCAGGTCTGGCCAACCTGCAAGCTGGCTTCAGAGCGGCACACCAGCACGGTTGGAGCGGTGAGCTTACCGAGGCAGACACTGATACACATGAGCAGAGCCGCCAGCCCGACAGCCGCAGGCAGCCTCCTGCTGAACCGCTGTGCATGGCTGCCCATGGCAGCGGTTGATACACTGCCGCGGTTGACACACTGCCTTGTGGGTCTTGCCTCACACTGGACGTTCCTCCTGTTTCATTACCCTTGCTATCACCCAAGTGGTGCGCTGCCACTGTCAGTACTTACGCCGCGTGTGCTCCTTGGAGTAGCTCAGACAGGCAATCAACACTAACAGGATGTGACAGAACGCGCTGTAGCAGCCTCCACCTGCGGTGTTGCGCAAGGCCGCTAGCGAACGTTGACGAGAAGTTCATATTCAGAGGTTATTCGGAGGTCCAGACTACCCTAACCTGCATTTATCCTTGATTTGGGGGGGCAAGCGGTCCGGACAAATTTGATGAACAGCAAGCTATTTCCGCCCTGCTGCACGCTCAAAGAGGCTGCATCGGTGATATAAGAGTATACTGCTTGCTGTACATTAGCAGAGTGATTGTTGTGAAGAGAGGGGCTGGAGGCACCCGCCTATGAGCCTCAGGCCAGTGAGCTGTCTTGCTTAGCGCCTTGCAGCTGGTAGCGGACGCGTGCGGCGTGCGCTGCACGTCGCCTGCATGCGGGCGGCCTGTGCGCAGTGTACGGCGGCGGAGCTGTCAGTACGGGGGGCACGGCCATGCGCCGCACTCAGGCAGCCGGGCCGCAGTGAGCCCCTCTCGACTATATTTGCATTAGCAGCTGGGGCGATAAGCGTCCTGCACAGCTCGCAACAAGCAGCACCGTGACGGCGAGCGTGCCGTGACGCAGGCGCCCCCGCGCACAATCGGCGGCGGCACAGGCGACGGGCGCACGCCGGTGCGTCCTGCCCCGTGGCGCTCCCGCTGCAGTCGACCTCACGCAGGCGCTTCAGCCGGCGGGAAGCGGGGACGGCGCGGCGCAGGTGGCCTGGCGCGCACGGGCGCGCTGCGTGTGAGCGCGCTGGACGTGGCGATGCCGTTCGACTTTGAGCACAAGGCGCAGCAGCTGCTGGCGCGGGCGGGCAAGCTGCGCGTCGGCGTCGTCGGCTTTGGCACGTTCGGCCAGTTCCTGGCCAAGCGCCTGGTGGCCGCCGGCCATGAGGCGCGCCCCCCGGCAGCCCCCGCCCCTCCCACAGCTGGTGGCTGCCGGCCTTGAGGCGCGCCCGGCGGCAGGGCACACCCCTCCCACAGCAGCGCGTCTGACACTACCACACCGTTGTCTTGCCTCTCGCACGGCACCGGCCGCCGTGACCCCGCTCCGCGCCGCCCGCGGGGGGCCCAGCGCGCGCGCGCCCTAACCCGCGCCCTAACCCCAACCCTTCCCGCAGGTGCTGGCCACGTCGCGCTCGCCGCACGGGCCCGCGGCGGCCGCGCTGGGCGTGGCCTTCTTCCCCGACGCCAACGACTTCTGCGAGGAGCACCCGGACGTGGTCGTGCTCGCGACAAGCATCCTGTCAGCCGAGGCGGTGCTGGCGGGCCTGCCGGTGCAGCGGCTGCGGCGCAGCACGCTGTTCGTGGACGTGCTGAGCGTCAAGCTGTTCCCCAAGCGGCTCATGCTGGCGCTGCTGCCGCCAGAGGTGCCGCCCCCTCGCTGCGGCACCTCGCTTGACCTTGCTGCGGTGCCCGCATGACCCTGCTGCGGTGGCCAGGCTTGCCTGGCTGAACGGCGTGGCAGAGCTCAGCTGACGGGCCGGCCCAGTGCTGGCGCCGCAGCGCCAGCGGGTGAGCGCTCGCTGCATGCCCCACGCCCTTCCAGACGCATGCCACCCGCTCAAGCTGGCGACCACAGCATGTGCCACCGGCGCGAGGCACCTGCCACCTGCCCGCCTGGACTAGACAGCCTGAGCTGACCGCCGCATGACTATGACTATGACAGCCTGCCGTGCGTGGATGCGCGCCAGGTGGATGTGCTGTGCACGCACCCCATGTTTGGCCCGGACAGCGGCGCGGGCAGCTGGGCGGGGCTCAACCTGATGTTCGAGCGCGTGCGCATCTCGCCCGAGCCGGAGCGGATGCAGCGCGCCGCGAACTTTCTCGCGGCGCGCGCCCGCGAGGGGCCTGCTAGAGCATGAGGCACGCGGAGGGTGGGGGGCTGCTTCTCGCAGGGTGGCAGACAGCCACCGAGCAGCGTGCATTGTCGTGCGCCTGCCTGCGGAGGCGGCGCACCCGAGCGCACCGGGCTGCGTGGCGCAGAGCCGCAGTGCATGTAGCCCCTGCATGGCCCCTGCTGCGAGCAGCCGCGGCCGCAGCGCGCCCACATGGGCGGCGGCGGCCGGGCGCGGCAGTTCTTCGAGCGCGAGGGCTGCCGCATGGTGGAGATGGCGTGCGAGGAGCACGACCGCATCGCTGCCGGCAGCCAATTCATCACGCACACGATCGGGCGCGTGCTGGGCGCCATGGCGCCGCAGCCCAGCGCGATCGACACGCGCGGCTATGAGGCGCGCTGCCCGGCCTCCCGCTGCTCGGCCCCTGCGCGCGTCTGCGCGCGTGCCTGCGGCAAATTTTTCTGTATGCAGCCCGCAGGGCAACAGACGACCTCGAGAGACGACTCTGTCATGGTGGTTGCAGGTGTCCAGCCGCCCCAGCCGCCCCAGATGCCTGCTTCCCATCACCTGCTTGGCGTGTTGCAGCGCGCATGCATGTGCAAGAGGAGTACACAGCAGCCAACAGCAGGCAGCAGGCAGCAGAAGTAACACAGCAGATGGCTGTGTGTGATGGAGGCTCCCGGTCCCCGGGGCGCAGTCGCTGCTGTCGCTGGTGGAGAACACGACGCACGACTCCTTCGAGCTGTATTACGGCCTCTTCCTGTACAACCCGGTGCAGCGCCCCGCTCCACACCCTGCTCCACACCCTGCCCCCTGCATGTCCCAAACAGCCAGGCGCAGCGTGCGGCCGCCGCGCATGCCGGACGCCCCTGCTTGCGTGGTGCGCGCACAGAGCGCGACGCGCGCATGCCACCGCCGGCAAGCGAGGTCCGTGTGGCCGGCGCCGGTCGCCGTGGCATGGTGACGCTGTAAGTTGCCGAGTGTCTGCCTGCGGCCGCTGAGGGCAACCTGCACCCTGACCCTAGCCGCCTGACGGGGCGGCCCGGCGCAGAACGCGACCGAGGAGCTGGAGCGGCTGGAGGTAGCGTTTGACGCGGTGCGCCGGCAGCTGCTCAAGCAGCTGCACGACGGCGTGCGCACGCAGATCTTCAACCCCGCGCGGCCGCGCCAGCCGCTCGGCGGCCTGCGCGCCGGCGGCCCACGCGCGGCCGCGGCCGGCGCAGGCTCGGGCCCGGGACCGGAGCCCGCGCTGAACGGGGCCGCTGCCGGCGGGGGCGGCGCCGGCAGCAACGGCCGCGGCGGGGACGGCGGGGCGGCCGCGCGCCTGCAACTGCCGCCCGGCAGGCTGGATAGGTAGCGCGGGCGGGCGCCTGCGCCCGGTCTGCGCGTAGGAAGACATGTGATTCCTGTCTGTTATTGTGCCATTATTGTTAGCAGGAGGATTCAAGTGCTGTGATGAGCTGGGCGCAGCCTGCATGCTGCACTCTGCAGCAGGAGCTTCTCTGGAAGCATTGTTTATGACCTGCCGTGGTCGTGGTCTGGGTCTGCATAGCAGCTGGCGCATGCGCACATGGCGCCCAGGGCCCTTTTGCAGGAGCAGCTGGTGTGGCACTCATCGCTTAGGCCTTGGAGCACTGTCCACCTCGCGTGGCTTGCTGTTGACCATGCTTGAGCTGGCGACTCACACACAGACTTTGTGCAGAGGCAGCGGTGCTGGAGATGGCTAAAAGTGCGTTTTCACCCTTCTTACCCCCTTAAGTGTGACCCTTCTTAAGAGCGCGCGGTGAACTGCACTTTTTTTAAATATGAGATTTGGCAGTAGTCAGACAGGCAAGTGAGACAGGCACAGGTCAGCAGTGGTACACGCACCTCCTAACAATACGTAGGCGGCGCACAAAAAGCAAGAGTCCTGCAGCACGCCCCCCCCCCCGGAGAGCTGGGCGGGCGTAGCTGGCAGGTCAGAGCAAAAGGCTACATGCGCACAGGCACAGCTATTGTAGCATGCATTCCTCATTTGTTCGCAGCGCGCCGGGCGCGCCCGTCTGGCGGGCGGCCCCGCTGCCAGCAGCGCATGGGCGGCACAGCAAAGCAAGGGCAGAGCTAGTATACCGTCGCCCCCCATTACGCTCCGCTGCGCGGGCACGGGGCAACAGGCCGAGCGACGCGCGCACTAAGCGCGCCGCCCTCAGACCCAAGGTATTCAGCGCCGGGGCACCACCAATGTCCACCAGAGGCTGACGCGCGATGCTGAGCCACGCCAGCAGCGCGCCCGGCGCAGCGCCCGTCAGCGCGGCAGGCGCGTGTGGCACGGCGCCCGCCGCGCTCCGGACGCTGGCTTGCCGTAGTAACGTGCAAACCGTAGTATAGCATTGCCCTAATGCAGGGCACGCCACCTGCCCCCAGGGGCGCCTCGCCTGGCCGGGCGCGCCAGCCATACGCAGCGGGGCAGGCAGGTGCCGAGCAGCGCCCGCGGCGGCGGCGCATCAGGCGCGCCCCGCATAGTCACTGGTGCAGTTGCATCTCAGCTCTATCCGGCAGTCCTGGCAGTGCGTACAGGGCCCAAAAACAGGTCGTCACCGCCAAAGCTTTCGGGCGTCCCCCGGTGCGCCTTGACAGCCAGAGCGCAATATTAGCTCGCGGCCGGGGGCAATATCGCAGCATGAGGCAAACCAGGGTGCCCCGCCCTCAATCAGCCACAGCATCTGGCATGGGTCGCATAGGGCCGTTCCGCTCAGCTGCCTGGCCCGGAGGGCCTTGGGACGCAATACCGCAGGCGTTGCAGCCCGCCGCGCTGCATCCCCTGCGCCTGCTCTCGCATGGAGCCTAGTGGTCTTGATAGTATTTGCAAAGGCAGAGCCAGCCGCAGCTCGGGCCCCCGGATCCATCCCTACACCCAAGCCTGCCCCTTGTGTACACTCCGTATTACCACCTTTATGGCCCCCATCTATGGCCTCCAATGATGCCGCAGTCCTGGGCAGCCGGCAGGCGCCTTCACGCCACGCAGCGCACACACAGTGTGCGCGCACCATCCAACAGACAACGCAACGCAACAGGCGCGCGGCTCAGCTCAGCGCGCGGCCATCGCTGAGCTGTGCAAACAGAAGTATCCTAGGCAGATGTGGGGCGAGGGGCCGCTCATGCGGCACAAGCGGACGTGCCGGGGGCAGCGGCCGGGCGGCTCCGCCGCGCGGCACTGCCGCGCGGCACCGCCGCTGGTGCCGCATGATGGGCTGGCCACACGCACCCACCCACAGGCTGAGCCCAGCAGCCCCTTACAGGGCGCTGCAACCCGCCCGCATCCCCTGCAAGCGCTGGATTGGTGGGCTCCGGCTCACAGCCACTCGTGCCGCATGATGGGGCCTGTCTCGAACAGCCGCCGCTTGGCGACCAGGTGCGGGCCCGCGGCCGCCGGCGTCGGCGCGTTGCGCTTGCGCTGCACGCCCGCGCGCCGCAGCTGCGGCGCGGACTCTGCCGGCGCCGCGCTGCCCGCCGGGGGCGCCGCGCCCTCTCCGCCGGCGGCCGCTTCGTGCACACCCAAGGTTGCGCCCCTGGCAGCCGCTGCGCGCTGGTCACAGTGTGGAGCGCCAGCACCCGCCGCGCACCCGCAGCCTCCTGTGCCAGCCTGCGGCGCGCTCGCTGCCGCCCGCTCGCTATTTGCCTCGTGTCCGCCGCCGCCGCCGCCGCCGCCGCCGCCGCTGCCGCAACCGAGTGCTGCATCCGCCGCAGCGCGGGCAGCGTCGCCGCTGTCGTAGGATGCGCCGGCGGGCCCCACGGGCCAGTCCGCGGACGCCGCGGCGCGCCGGTCGTCCTGCGCGCCCGCGCACGCCGCCGCGCACTCTCCCTCGCGCGGCGCCGGCCGGCCCAGCGTGCTGCGGGCCACGCGCGCCACAGACCCGGAGTTTGACCGGATCTGCCCGGGCGGGCTGATGCCGAGCACGTGCCCGCCGCCGCCCGCGCGCGCGGCCGGATGCCGGAAGTGCGTCGCCTCGGACCGCGCGGCGAGCTCGGTGGGGCTGAAGAATGCAGACGCGCACCAGGCCGCATAGTGCCGCGGCACCGCCGGCGGCGGCGGCGGCAGCAGCAGCGCCAGCGCGGGCACCGCGCCGCCCAGCTGCATGTCCGGGCGCGCCTGCGCGCCCCGTCAAGTGATGAGCGGAGCTGAAGTAAGGCAGCGCCCAGCATCGCATGTCGCCGTTAACCGTTTGTGGCACGTCATATGCAAAGCTCCGGTGAGAAGGAGCTAGGATGATGTGGTGCTGCATGCTGTGACAATGCACCCTTTAGAACTCTGCTCACCACGCTCGTCGAGTTACCTCCAGCACCATGCGCTCTCCCAACACACCGCCTTGAGAAGACATATGCAGGGGGCGCGCCTGCCGCGCGCTCAGCAGCGCTGCATCCAGCTCACGCGCCGCGGCTAGCAGGCACTCTGAGCTCACCGCCGGCGGCGCCGCCCGCCCCTGCAGCGGCGTGCGGCGCATGGGCGCGCGTGGCACCGGGTCCGGCGCTGAGCTACACTCACTCTGATCCTCAACCTCCCCTGCAGATGCCTCCGCGATCCGCCGGGGAAAGCGCGCGCCGCTGCCGCCCGCAGCAGACGTGGCGGGCTCAGGCGAGCCCGCTCCGGCGAGACCACGCCCGTCCTGCTGCCCGCTTGGCGGGCGCGCCCTCGCTGCGGCAGCCTGCAGCCATGATAGGGGGCGGGGCTGTCCTTTGCTTGCCACGTCTGCGTCTCCGCTTTCTGTCTGCCGCTCGCCCCGTCCGCTGCCAGCCGCAGGCCGCTCCACGGCCCTGGGGGTGCTCGCGTCTGCGTCCCCGGGGAGACTCTGCAGCCCGCTGGCCGCGGCGGAGGCCGCCGCTCCGCTGCGCCCGCCGCCGCCGCCGCTGCCCGCGGCGGCGGCTATGGACGCCGCGGGCTGGGGCGTGCGCATGGCAACCGCGCGCGCCGCGCCAGCGTGAGCAGCTCGCAGCCCAGTGCACGCAGGCGGCTCCTGCACAAAACACAGAGTGGGTGAGTAAGCGTCTGTGGAGGCTCCGCATTCTGCCACAGCCCCCGTTTCCAGAAACAGGTATGGCCTGGCCGGCGCCTGTCAGGGCATGCGCGCACGCGCTTGTGACCTACTCAGGCCGCGCCACAGTGCACATGCCTACTCAGCGGCCCGCGCTCCCGGCCTCCCACACGGCACGCTGTGTGCGAGCGGCAAGCGCAGCTGCGCGGCACCTGATCAGGGGATGCGGGTGCGACGCAGATGTCTCGCGCTCCGTCTGCGGCGCAGACGCGCGGCGCGCCTGCGGCACGCACGCTGGGCTCAGCAGTGCCATGAGTAAGGGCGCCAGGGCAGGTGTCGCCGGCCCAGTCACCCGGCAGTCTCTCCCTGGCGCAGAGCCTGCCGGACAGCGCTCCGCAGTACTCTTCAGCCACGCGCGCACCCCAGCCCCCGCTACGTGCACGATGCAGCCCGCCCTGGGCGAACACATGCGCTTGTACCGAAATATGCCGGGAGGTGAAAGTATCGTAAAAGATTAAATCATCAGGTCCCCACTCGAGACATACCAGCTCCGCGGACGTCCCAGGTACTACGCAGGCAGCCGGACACCGAGCCAGACAGCCCTGGCTCCGCTGATGGCAAGGCATTGACGTGGAGCATCGGCCCCGGACCTTGTCTCCGCGCGCCCTCGACGCTCTCTGTGCTGGCAAGCGGCCTGAGCGCGTGTGAGCCGCTGGTGGCCTTCAGCCGCAACGTGGGACTCCCCGTGCCGCTTCGGACAGCGAACAGGCGAACAGGCGAACACCTTTAATGCTGCCTCCGCTATGTGATGCCTGCAGCTTGTTGAGTAGGCCTTGAAACACTCTGCGCGGTGTGTGCTGGCGTGCTTAACAGTGACGTGAGGGCTACGGCTAGTTTGGCGCCATTTTGACAAAACGGTGGGCCCCCTCTACCCCATCTAAAACCTAGCTCCAAGGCTAGGCCCAGAGTCGTCATCAGGCCACGCATACATCCTCTCACATGACCGATGAGTTGTGGATAGCATCGACGCGTGGCGTCGACGCACACGCATTTGCAGCCATGCACCATGCATGTTGTAACTCAAGTGCTGTGTTAACATGGCAGGCATGGAGCGCAGCTCTCTGCGGCGCAGGACGGCCGTCGCAGCAGCCCAGCTGGGGCCAGCTTGCCCCCACCAAGCGCTGCCCAGCGAGCGCCAAAGCCTTAAAAATCTGGAGTCCACATCACTGTGGTGCAGCCAGTGGCACGGTGGTGCAGGCTCGTGTCCGGCCGCGGGTGGTCGGCGGGCAGCCCTGCAGCGCCCGCGGCTCGCCAGCGGCCGCGCTCGGGCCGCCCGCTCAGGCGCCGCCGCGCGCACGCAGGTCCCGCAGGACGTTGTACACCCGGAGCACGGTGGCGCGGCCCTTGTTCGTCTGGTCTGCGTTCCACTCTGGCAGCGGCCACCAGTCCGGGCGGGGGAACGCCTGGTAGACCTGCGGCGCACGCCCCCTCCATTCTGTGCGTCTCGAGCGGTCCTGATCCGAACCAGTCCCCAGGGCTCTGCATGCATGGGTCACAGCACGAAAGGAGGTTGAGGGATGTGAGCCCTGGGCGTGCAGATGCAAGACTTGGGGTACGCACCCTGGCCCTGATGGGCTTCTGGCCGCGCGCCACCCGCTCAGCGTTTAGCGCGTCCACCAGCGCCTCCTTGGTCGCCTTGCGCAGCGCCCGCGTGTCCAGCCCCTCCGCCGGCGGCAGCCCGCCGTCGGCCGCAGCGGCGCCGCCGCCGTCCACGCCCTGTGCAGCGTTCCGCTTGTGAGGCACACGCGCACTGCAACAACACGCGCACACCCTAGCTCGCCGGCACAGCGCTGGAGATGTTGCTGCACGTGCCCATGCATGCATGCATGCGCTGCCACCACCACGTCCATTGCTGCAAAGCCAGCCAGAGCCAGCTTCAGAGAGGCTCGCCTGCGGCCCTGCGGCGGGCGTGGCCGGCGCAGCTGAGGCCGCCCGGCGCGCGACCCCGGGCGCAGCGGCACCGTTCGGTTCCACTGCGGCGGCCGCAGCTCCTGGGGCGGCAGCGCCGCCGCCTGCCGCCGCTGCGGCGCGCGCCGCGGCAGCCTCCTGCGCGCACGCCGCGCGCATGTTTCGCAAGCTGGAGTGCTGCTGGACGCCCAGCCTCGATCATGTGCCCCGGCCTGGCCAAACCTGCTCCGCAACTTGGTGCGCCACTGCAGCGCGCGTTCATGCGAGGGAGGCAGGGGCAAGGGCACGGGCCACGACGGGGGTCTGCTGGCAGACGCCCGCGACCTCAGGCTGGCACCTCGGCCTGCTGCCCCTGCGCACCTGACTCCGCCGCGCCTTGAGCGCCAGGATGCGCGCAAACCCGCCCGGCTGCGTTGCCAGCGTGCGCAGCTGCTCGCGCCGCGCGGCCGCCTCGGGCGACGGGCGCGCGTCCGCAGCAGCCCCGTCCCGCTGCCTGGACGGCCCCGCCGCAGGCCCATCCGCATCTCCGCACGCCTGCGCCCCGTCCTCGTCCGCCTCCTGGGACTCCTCCCCGCTCTCCGCCGCCGCGCCGCGACGCGCGCGCTTGGCGCGGCGCTGCGCGCGCGCGTCGCCAGCGGCGCCGCTGCCGCCCTCGCTGCTCGCCTCAGCGTCCACGGCCCCGCGCGCGCGCTTCGACCCGCGCGCGGCGCTCTCCTCCCTCGCTGCGCTGTCGCCGCTGGCACCCTGCGCGCCTGCCTCGCTGTTGGCGCGCGCTGGCGGCTCGGCGCTGCTCTGCGGCGAGGCCTGCGAGCCAGCCCCACCCGAGCCCTGGCGGCCAGGGTCCGCCGCACCGCCCGCCTCACGGCCCTCAGGGCTCGACTCATCGCTTCCTTCGGACCCCTCTGCGCCCGGCGCAGAAGCAGGGCCGCCGCTGTGGTCGGTGCTCGCTGACGCGGCAGGCTCGGAGCGCGCTCCGCCCTCTGCAGGGGCCTGGCCGGGGTTGCTCGCAGCGTTGCCCTGCCTCCCCGCCTGTGCGCGGTCAGACGCGCACTCGGCAGGCCTGGGCGCTGCAGGGGCGGGCCCCCCCTCCGCCCCCGCCTCGTCCTCGCTTTCCTCCTCCTCCTCCTCTTCGTCTTCCTCCTCGGACGATCCTTCCTCGTCATCAGAGGGCGCGCCCGCCCCGACGCTCGGCGCCTCGCCGCCGCCGCCGTCCGCCGCGGCGCGCGCCGCTGCCGCGTCTCCGCGACGCCCGCCGCCGCCGCCGCCGCGCGCCTCCGCCGCGCGGCGCGCAGGCGAGCCAGGGCCTGGGCTTGGGGCAGGGCTGGGCGCCGATGCCTCGTCCGACCTGCCAGCCGGGCCGCGCTCTTCCTCCTCCTCCACTTCTTCTTCCTCCTCCACTTCTTCCTCCTCATCCTCGCTCGACTCGGAGCCTGTGTTGCCCGAGTCGCCGCTGCCCTCCTCTGCGTCGCCGCCCCCCTCGCCAGCGGGCTGCTCAGCCGCGGCTGCGGGCCCCGCTTGCGCGGCCCGAGCCTCCGCGCGCGGCTGCCCGCGCGGGCGCTCTGCAGCAACTGGCTCTGCAGCAGCTGGCTCCGGGCCGGCCGCCTCACCCTCGTCGCCGTCGTCGGACTCTGAGCTGGCCCCGCTGCTTGACGGCCCCTCCGAGCTGGCTGCCTCGGGCGCGCCCGGCAGCGCTGCAGGGCGCGGGGCGGGCTCGGGCGCAGGGTCTGCGCGCTGCGGGGTATCCTGAGCACCCCTTCCTTCGGCGCGCCGCTCGCCGCTCTCCTCCTCGTCCCCATCCTCCTGGTCGTTTTCTGATTCGCTGCCGCTGCTGCCCGAAGACGACTCTGCACCGCCGGCCTGACCAGCAGCGGCGATTGCATGCGCCTCGCCGGAGCGCGCCGCGCGCACGTGTGGAGCGTCATGCGGCGCGCGCTGCGTCATGGCAGCATCGCTCATGGCCCCGCTTCTGCGCTCCCTCTCGTGCCCCGCCTCGCCCGCAGCCTTCTCACAGCCGTCCGTCTCTTGCGCGTCGGGGTCTCTGGCATTGAGCAGCGGCTCCGCTGCCTCCTCTGCTGCCGGCCGCGCAAGGTCAGGCGTGCTCTCAGTGCTCAGCTGCGGCTTGCTGTACAGGTGGACGGTGCCCCAGCCGCGCCGCGCGTCCGCGTCGCCGCCACCGGCCTCGTCCGCGGAGGCCTCGACCGAGGCTCCGCCGTGCGCGAGGCCGTTTGCCACAGCAGGACTGCCTTGCGCAGATGCCCCGCTCGGCCCCTGCCCTAGGCGCCGCGCTGGCTTCCGCGCTGGCTTGCTGCTGCGCGGGGCTCCGCGGTCGGCGGTGCGGCCGCCATCGGTGTCAGCCGCCCCCAGCTTCCTGAGCTCGTCGCGCCCGCCCTCCCGCTCAGACTCGTCAACTGTGCTGGCCCGCTCTGCCCCGCCAGCAGCCGTACCAGTTTGCGCATCGGCGCTGTGCGTGGCAGGCGCCGCCGCAAGCCCCGGCCCCGCGCGCCGCGCGCGCTTGCGTGCCGGCAGCGGCGCGCTGCTCGGCGCCCTGCGGGCCTCTGCGGCCAGAGCGCCGGCCGCGCCGGGCGTGCACGTCTGCGCGCTGCCGCCGGCGCGCGGCGCTGAGCGCCGCCGGCGCCGGAGCGGGCGAGCGCCGCTGCTCATGAGCGCGCGCACCATGCGGCCGGCCTGGCAGTTCACCGCCTGGCGGAACACCTACGCGAGCCACAGAGCGCCGCTGAACATGCCGTGCTGCACTGTGCGAGGTGGGCCTGCAACGTGTGCTATGTGTGGTAAGCGCCCACGGACGCGGAACAAAACAGGCGCCATACTGTGCCTGCAACGGCAGAACTCGGCGTGGCCAGCCATACAGTGCCAGCACGACCCACGGCCTCGCAACACCATCTCAATGCGTACGTGAGCAGGGAGCATGCCTTGGCAGGCAGCTGCGGCGATGCAGGAACAGGGGCACGCGTGGCTCCAGGCAGAGCCTGCCAGCTGGGCCGGTCGCGCGCGGTGTCCACCCCTGTCGCAGGTGCCGCACTCCTTGCGCCCTGCACAACATCACACTCTCGCGTTGGTGCCACAACTAGGTCTGTGTAGCTATGCAGCCACACACCCAGCGGGAATAGGGCAAGGCAACTGGATGACGACGTGTCGTGCCTGGGGAGAGCCCGCCTCCTGGAGCTCCGCATACAGCTCCCGCTCACTCTCCCCCAGCCCCTCTGCGCACACAGCCATTCACCAGCGTGCCGCATAAGAAGCAGGGACAGGGCCAACGGGAACATGCTTGGCAGTGCTTTTGGAGGCATGTTTCTCAGAGCAGCGGCAGCACGGCGGGGAGGAGAGCGGCGCACCCGCAAGGCTGTACTGCTCCCAGAGGGCATACTTGCGCGTGCAGCCACTGCCGTCCCACTTCAGCAGAGACACGCTCGAGCATCGCACAAGGCCCTGGGTGTGCGCGCTGTGCACCCTTGCAACCTCCTCTGCGCGAGCAGCAACGGGTCATGGTGTGTGGCAGACTGTGAGCACTTGCAAGACGATTGCCAGCAGCCACAGCACGCACCTTGCAAGTCACGGACAGTTGCGCTGGGGCTCTGCACAACAACGAGGTCGGTGCCAAGCGAAGTGTGGACCAGCATACGCCATGGAAAGGTGTTCCCAACGGTGGCTGGGCTCGCAGAAGCCATCAAGCTCACCCCACCGCCCAGACCATCCTGACCGCCTGCTTAGCAGAGGGCCGGCGTGGCAGCACGCGCGCTACTGAGCAGGATGGTTGCAGGCAACCAGGCTGCTGCACAAGTTGCTGGGTTAAAATGCCTGTGCTTGCCTGATCAGGCAAGCACAGGGGAAGTCATGACTTATCAAGGCCGACGCCTGGATTTAGGCTGAGGTGGAGACAGCTGCAGCATGCGTGCATCACTACAGAGAGTCCGGAGACCATTCCAGGCAGCAAGTTTCACATCCGGCAGGCGCTGGCGGTCCGTCAGCTACACAGCACGTCCGGTGCTGGCCATGGCTGCCTCCAAGCGCGTCCTTGTCCCTATCGGCACAGGCTCTGAGGAGATGGAGGCTGTGAGCGCACTGGCTCGGCACCCCTGTTGCCTAAGGACTCATCTTGTTTACTTATATGCACCATGCTCTGCAACTCACCACGTGCAACGCAGGTAATCATCATCGACGTCCTGCGACGTGCGGGGGCAGACGTGACTGTCGCCAGCGTGGAAGACAGCCTGCAGGCGTGCTACTGTGCAGAATCTGCCCACTGAGCAGGCAAAGCTGCTTTGTGCGTTCAGGCTCACCCACCCTTTCATTGCCCGCACAGGTGAGCATGTCGCGAGGAGTGCAGCTGGTCGCTGACAAGCTTATCAGTAACTGCGGTGACGAGGAGTTTGACGCCATCGCCCTGCCGGTGCGTTCAGTGCAAGCAGCAGTGAGCAATCTTTCTGCACGGGCTGACAGTTCTGAGCTGGCCTTTGTGACTACAGTCAAGTTTACAAAGTTATGTATGTGTGTATGGGGTGCTGAGACTGCTTTACCGTATGCAGGCGCTGACTGCATGTTATTTCTGTGCAGCCTCCTCTGCCCTGGGTGTGTCTGCCTATGGCTCTGCCACGGGTGGGCAGGGCGGCGCCGGCGGCGCGGAGCGGTTGCGCGACTCCGCCGAGCTGGAAGCGCTGGTGGACGCGCAGCGGCGCGCCGGCCGGCGCTGGGCGGCCATCTGCGCGTCGCCCGCGGTGGTCTTTGAGAGCAAGGGGTGGCTGGCAGACAAGAAGGCCACCGCGCACCCCGCGTTTGTTGACCGGCTAGCCGACAGCAGGCGCGCCGCGCGTGTGCCAGGCGCCAGCAGACAGCAAACAGGCTTCTTGGCTCATCTGTCGACTATGCTGCCAGTGCTCTGCTGTTGCGGGCAGCTGTTTGCATCCAGCATGAGTGTGTCAGATCTCTGTCACCTCAGCCGGGCTGTCAGTTCCGCCATGACATGCATGCAAACAGACTGCTGTAGCCCACTGAATGCATGCGCGCAATTGCGGCCCCATGTGGTCCTGCTCTGATACACCGCAGCAGCATGTGTGTTCATAGCTCAGGGCGAGCGCAGTGCAGCGGGACTGGCGTGCAAGAGGCGGTGCATGACGGGGCGGAGCGTGCGGCGGGCGCAGCGAGGCGGAGGCGCGCGTGGTCGTGGACGGCCTGCTCACGACCAGCCGCGGGCCGGGCACGTCGTTCGAGTTCGCGCTGGCGCTCGTCGAGCAGCTGTACGGCGCGGACAAGGCGCGGGAGGTGGCGCGGCCGATGGTGCTGCCGCCCGGCCTGGCGCCCGTCAAGGTGGTGGCGTAGGGCGCGCGCGGTGTGCGCGGGCATTTATTTACTAATTTATAAGCACCAATTTGTAAGCACCAAGCTCGCTCACACTGCATGGCTCAGCTACTCCTGGCGGTGTGGGTCCCCGCCTGGGAGGACGAGTCGCGGGACGCTGGCAAGCAGGTGCGGTTACCACTCAGGTGGCCATGTTATGCCTGGAGGAGTCTGTGCGGCTGCTGTCGTCTGTCGAGGTCTCTGTTTATGCAGGTGGCGAGCCTGCTGTGGGTTGTGCTTGGGGCAGGCAGGGTCGGGCAAAATACGACATGGTATCCTGGTGCATGGTCGGCCTGATGTGTGCTTGCCGTGACACAGCGCCGCGACCGCCATCATATGACTTGCTACACGTATGAGCGCACATAAATCATATATATAAGCAACACCAGATTCGCCGCGGACACACCATGTCAGAGGCAAGATGCCTTGCTCGACATCGCTCGAGGCCACAGCGGACGCACCACACAAAATTGGAGTCTGCATGCCGCCTCATTTATTATCCACGACACCCTGGACTCCCCCAGCACTCACTCGCGACTTCATGCGCCATTATTCCGACCCAAGTTCACTTCAAGCCTGCTTCCTACGCTCAGGCTCAATTGAGCCTGTGCGACTTGAAGCTGCGTGCCCTACAAGTGGAATAGCTAAACCAAGGGCCCAACCTGGCCCTGCAAACGCCCTACCTATCAGCGGGCCGCGCGCGTCCCGGCTGGCCGGGGCGCGCCGCAGGGTCACCGGCGCCCAGCGCGGCCAGCTTGCTTTCCTCCCCGGCCGCCCCGCGCGTGGCCAGGTCCCCGCGCCGCCGGCGCTGCTGCCGCGCGGGCAGGCCGTTGCGCCGCGCGCGCGCCGCGCGCGCGACCGCCGCGATCGCCGCGTCGCGCGGCGTGCACAGGCCGCACGTGCGTGGGCAGGTGTCATAGCCGTAGTCGCCTTGATGGCAGACGCCGTTCACGGAGGCCATGTAGCCCGTGCAGTCGTCCTGCGCGCGGGCAGCCATTGTCCGCATGTGCAGCAGCGCTCAGCAGCAAGCAATCAAGGTCAGGGCGCCGCTCTCGCGTCACATGCTGGCTCTGCCTTGAGCGCTGAGGGCTGGCGCACAGAGTGCCGCCTCTGGCTACACAGTCGACGCTCTCGCAGCGCGCGTCCGCCCAACGAGTGATTGCCGCCAACATGCAGCTGTAAGCGTGAGAGAACGAGCACAGCGCCCGCCGAAGCGAGGGCCGCGCCTGCGAGTCCGCGCAGTCCATGTCGCCGCCAAAGTGCTGCAGCGCCAGCTTCGCCCACTCCGTGTCCAGCTCCTGCACGATCCGCGCCGCCTGCCGCCGCGCAGCGCGCGCTCAGCGCCTCGCGCGCCACGCGCGCACGCTCCCTGGCAGGCAGGCCGCGGCCCTGTCGACGCACGCGGCAGGTCGCACTGATGCGGGAGAGCCGGGCGCGCGCGCGCCCCGGACCGGAAGGGCCAGCCGGGTGCACGGGCAGCTGGGGCCGCGGCGGGGCGGGGCGCGCCCGCGTGCACTCGCGCGCGAGCTCCTCGGACGGCAGGCAGTGGCGCAGGTGGTGCAGGCGGCAGTGCGCGAGGTTGAGCAGGGCGACCACCTCGATGTTGAGCAGGTCGCGGTTGCGGTCCTTCTTCTGCGCGCAAAGGTGCCGCCGCCGCCGTGTGCTCAGAGCTTCTGCCAACAAGCATGCACGGCATGCTCCGTGCCGGGCTCGCGCTGTCAGCCGCTGACTGCGGCGCCGTCGCAAGCACTGTGCTGTGTCATAACACAAGACCGAATGAGCCTCAGCGCCAACATGTTAGTAGCAAGGCTCGCAGGCAGCGCGAGCGCTACTTGGTGCAGCAGCGGAAGCTGCCCAAACGGAAAGCAGTGGTTACAAGGGTGCCGGCATAATGGTGGCTGCCCTCAGGTCGCACTCTCCCGAAAACGAAAGGCGGGCGCATGCACATTGTGACAGGTCCGAGGACCTCTAACGTACGGCGCGCACGCAGACGCGCCGGGCGGGCGATGCGCGGGCGCGGGGGCGCGCGCGCGCCTGCGACAGCAGCTGGGAGGGGTAGACGGGGTGGGGGAAGAGACCGCCCAGGGTCGTGTTCTCGGTCAGGTTCCAGGGCGGGCACGCGGTGCCGTCGTGGTCCACAAAGTAGTGCTTGAACCACGTGAAGTTCTGCTGCGGCATGAGCATGTCCCAGCCGTAGTGCGTCAGCTTCGGCGACACTGCGGCGCGCGGCGCGCGCTCAGGCCCCCCGCACGCACGCGCACGTGCTCCATGCTAACTGAATCGTAGGGCCCTGGTCCTTCGACACTGCAAGACGCGGCATGTGCTCAGCCCCTTGATGTGCAGGCGCACATGCTCAGACGCTGACTTGCAGGCGCTGGCACTGTGCACAGGCCACACCCAGGGTGCGCTGCTCGTGGACCGTCTCGCATTAAGTCCAGGACAGACGAAAGGGTTTGGGAGCCCTGAATATTAGAGCTTTGCATTGACGCCCTGCAAACAAATGCAGAGGTTCTGCACGCGCCGGCACCGCCGTCTCGAGAGCAGCGTCCCACGGCAGAGCCCGCCCCGGAACCGACCAGGGGCCGCACGCAGGATGGGGTCGCCGGGCGGGTGGTGGTTGGTGTTGTTGACGCCGCGGTGGCGCAGGCCCAGCTTGGCGGCGCCCAGCGCGTAGCCGTACATCTCCGCCACCCACACGCTCTTGCCCGTCGGCGCCGCGTCGGTCTCGGTCGACACGTTCACCAGCTGCGCGCCGCCCGCACGGCTTTATAGCGCCGGGCGGGAGAGCTGACGTTCCCGGGCCAGCACCCCCCCAGCGACATGCATACTCCTACAGCACCGCCTGTGATTTACTGTATCTTGCTGCAATGAGGGTCCAGCAAACCTGCCTGGTGCGGGATGGCCCTGGGCGCGTTGCCGGCAGGCGCGCCCCAGCCCCAACCCCGCAGGAGCCGGCACCTGGGGCCGGCGGCTCATGCTGTCGCAGGCGGTGTTTGACAGTGCGCGCGCGCCCTGCCAGCTGCATGCAACGCAGGGCTGCGGCGGGGGCGCGCCTCAGGGTAGCGCGTGAAAAAGGTGCGCACGTTGTGCGTGTAGTTCCACCACAGCGGCGCCAGGCGCGCCAGGTCGTCCCTGCGCCGCGCAGCCAGGCCCCCAGGTCGGGCGCAGGCCTTTGCACGCCTGGGCTCAACCACCGCTGCAGAGCGAGACGGTGCATGTACCGGTGCGCGGGTGTGCACTCTGCAAATCAACACAGCCCAGAGTAGGTGGCTCCAGGCGGCAGCGCAGCAGCACAGACTGCGGGCGCCATGGCGCGACCGGTCCCGCCCTTGTCGACGCAGTGTCCGGGCCTGTCAGGTGAATCCGACAGGGTTTCAGCACCACCACGGGGTATTCAAGGCTCCCCCCGCGCCTGTGCAGGAAGTAGTAGTTGCCCACTTCGTCGGCGGTGCGGTTGTAGTACGGCGCGGCCTCGTAGTCCAGGCGCGGCGGCGCGTCGGGCATCAGGCGCGGCATCATCAGCTTGTTCAGGTCCCGCAGGCACCTGCGCCCGCGCGCCGCCCGCTCGCGCCCGCCTCCCCCCGGCTGGCAGGGCGGGCGCGCGGGAGGCCGGACGGCGCACGGGCGAGCTTGCTCAGCCCAGCGTGGGGGGCGCGCCGCCCTCATCATCACGCCACGCCTGCAAATGATATCGTGCAGGCAGTCTGGCAAGGCCAGCACACCTTCGGCAGCGGCCCAGGAGCGCAGCGCTGCCCGCTGGCCGTGCGCTGGCTGCCTCGAACGGCAGCCCCGAGCAGCAAGCCCGCCGCATCATGCGGCGCAAGCCCGGGGAGGGGCGCGCCAGGCGTTGAAGGAGGCCGGGCGGCCGGGCACGATGCCAAAGTCGGCGGGCAGGAGCGGGCGCCTGAACAGGCAGTCCGGGTCCAGGATGAGGATGAACTCCTCCACGGGCCGCGTCTCCCTCATCCACTGCATCACCGTCCAGGGCTTGTTGTAGGCTGTGTACCTACACACAGAGGCATGCCACGGTTTCCCTCTGACGCTGGGCGGCGCCTTGGTGCGCGGCGCGCGTGCGCTAGGCGCACTGAATGCAGCGGCCGAGTCGCCACTCAGCGCCCGACAGCGCAATCGTACACCAACATTTCGCGTGGCAGGCTCGGAACAGGAATGCTGGCCTCTGCCATGCATTACCACGGTGCACAAGTCCACACTGCTTCGAAGGCATTCACTTGGATACACGCTGCTCGAACAACGCCGTCGACCACCCATGGCTCCGCAAGGCACAGAGAACCGTGGAAGATGCCCAACATAGAGCAGCGTCAGGGCCGTGTGTGGGCGCGCACGAGTCGCCGTCTGTCATCACTGCAGACTCAGTCACCCAGGTAGGCATGACCCAGAAGTTGGTGCGGTGCTTCAGCTCGTCGTGCGTGCAGCCCGCCAGGCGCGTGATCCGGCCCGGCTGCTTCGACCTGCGCAGAGCAGCACCTTATATATCCAACGCCCAACGCACTCTATGTTCAACCCTGCTTGCTAGTAGCCCTGGCACCTCGGCGCGGCAGGTGGCGCCCCGCCTTGCAGTCACCACAGCTTGAGTTTGCGCACTACTGACGCGGTCCCCAGAGGCCATACGACTGCTTGGCAGCAGTGCCTCGCCAAGCAGGCACGCGGCGGGGCCGCGCACCTCATGAAGCTGTAGTACAGCCCCACCACCTCCCAGTCGGCCTCGCGCGTGCAGCTGGAGGGCACGACGGTGTGCATGCTCACAGCCGCGGCCCCCGGCTGCCGCGCCGCCCTGGACACGGACAGGTGGTGCTGCTGTGCTGCCTCCTCTGCCACCGCGACTGCGCGGCAAGCGAGCAGGGCGGAGCCCAGCAGCACCGCCATCACGTGCCATACACACAGCCCCATCCGCGGCACCCGTCGACTCACAGGCTTCCGTACGAACGCCCAGCGTCCAGCCCAAGCGCCAACCCAAGCTGCCGGTCAGCAAAGTCAGATGCGCGGGATTCCATAGCAGTGCTGCCTGTGCGAGGCCAGGTGTTGGTCTGCTTTCAGCGGCTGCACTCTGGAAGTGGTGATCACCTCCCCAAACCTCAACAAAGTCGGCTGCAGACTACAAAGCAAAGCGACACGCGTGCCAGGGGTAGAGTGTACGCCGGGACAGTCACACTGCCGTGCTTTGGTTGCATATGCCTTGCAAGATCGCTCCCCATCAACTTTCCAACAGGCAACTCCCGAGTGCAAAGACTCGGCCCTATCGAGGGCTTTCTTGGTGTTTGATTGAACGGAGTGATACACGATCATTCTGCACACTCTGTCGCAAAAACAAGGTCCCGATGCAGGCCAGCGAAGGGGATGGAGAGGGGTTGCAAGGGAACGGGGTCAGTGCGGAAGACGGAAGCATTGTGCCTGCACCTGGCTCACAGCCTGATGTTCACAGAGGCCAGGCAAGTGAAGGTGGCCCCGGCAGCCTTATGCCGCCGCCAGGCCGAAAGGCAGTGCCCGTTGCTGCTTCGCAGCCCCCCGCGCCCTCTGCACAGCTCGGCAGCGGCGCTGGCGCGGCTGAGCCCATGGCAGAAGAGAGCGCGCCGGTCCGCAGTCGCGAAGGTGCGCCACTGCTGCCAGTGCACGCAGCTCGTCTGCACTTCGAGGCAGTCTTGTAAGTACTGCGGCCGTGCGTTCGCACACAGAGGAGGAAGCACGAGCCGCGGCGCTGTCTGCGGCACGCGCGGCGGCCTCTCGGGCCACGCCTGCGCAGCGGGAGCGCGCGATAGCGCAAGCCGCTGCTGCGGTGCGACTCGGCAGTATGCATTCTATGAAGTGCAGCAGCTCAGTGACTCGGGTCACAGCTCAAAACGCTCCGTGCCCACGTGCCCCAAGTGGCACGCGCTGAGGCAGCCTGTGTGCAGGCGTATGCTGCGCAGCGCACCACAGCGGGCGCTGCAGAGGCCGACGCCCAGGCTGACGCCACTGCCGCTGCGGCGCCGCTGCACGCTGCGGGGGAGGCGAGCGCAGCTGCTGCTGGGCCTCCTCGCGAGGCGGCGAGCTACACAGAGCCAGAGTGGTCTGGGGCGCCCCACGGGTGCGCAGCAAGCAAGGTCCTCCATGGCGAGTCGACAGGGGTGTTGAGGCACTCTCTAAGCGGGACCCCTGACTCTTCCGCATGCATCTGCGCGTGTGCGTAGCCTTGGGCATCAGTGCAAGCTTTGAGTCATCATGTCGGCTGCCGAGTGGCTGGGAGTGCCAGCACTGGGAGCCTTGTCAAGGTAATGGGCAGGGCAGTGCGAGGAGGCCAGGGACGACCATGCCTCCACGAGCCAATGCGGTGGCCGGGACGCTGGGCAGGTACAAGCAGGGCGGGGAGTGTTCGACACGGGGCTTCAGTGAGGGCAGGCGCTGCAGCGGCGCGGGGTTTGCGCTGCAGGTCTCGCACAGCGCTGGGGAGCACGAAGCGCGTGCCTTCGCCGGGCAGTGAACGCGGTCCGCGCGCGGGCGCATGCAGAGAGCCGTGACGGCGGCCGCCGCGCGCGCGCAGGGTGGACTATGCGCTGGAGGTGATGAAGGGCGGGCAGATCGTGGAGCGGCGCGGCGTGGCGGGCCGGGCCTGGCATAGCTTTGGGCGCGCGCCGGGCTGCGACTTCGTGCTGGAGCACCCCTCCATCTCGCGCCTGCACGCGGTGCTGCAGGCGTGCTCCTGCCCGGCAGCTCCACGCACTGCTGCGCCCTGCCGCCTGAACGAGGCTGCTACTTTGCAGACATAGAAAAGCTCTCGCATGGAGAAGCATCAACCATGGAGAGCGTGATGGGGTGGATGTCTGTAATGCCAAGCGTGCTGCGGCGGGGCAGTTCCGCGCCGGCGACGGCGCCGCGTTCGTGTTCGACGCCGGCTCTGCGCACGGCACGTTCCTCAACAAGCGCCGCGTGAAGCCGCGCGTGCATGCGCCGCTCAGGCGCGCGCCCTGCGCCTGCGTCATGATATCAGGGTGCTGTTCAACCTCGCACGCCCAGGTTCAATCTCGCACGCCCAGGGAGTCCCCGGGCTCCCGCGCGGACGCCAAGGGATTATGGGCAACTGCCCTCAAGGCTCCCTGCAAGAACGTCTGCACACAGCTCTTCTACACAATATCCTGTGGCGGCTCAATGTTCGACCATGCTCAGCTAGCTCATGTCTGCCCTGCCTCAGCACTCTCAATGCTTTCACCTTGGCAACAGCGTCAAGCGCCCAGTCTGCACCAGCCCAGGGGCTGCGGCCAGGCGGCCGGCAGTGAGCGGGCGCCAGCCTGACGGCCGGGCCGCACGGCGCGCGCAGCGTGGGCGACCTGCTGCGCTTCGGGCAGAGCACGCGCATGTACCTGCTCTGCGGGCCGGCCGAGCTCATGCCCGAGGAGGGCCTCACGCGCGACCAGCGGCGCCACCTGGCCGCGCTGGAGGTGCGGCCGGCGCCAGAGATTGCACAAGACGCCTGGACCCGTGCAGCCGCCAGCCACGCGGTGCACTGCTTGCCTTCGAGGAGCATGCCTTTGGTGCCGGAATGCTGGCTGGAATGCTGCTGTGCAGCCGGGTGCGACGTGCGCACACGTGTGTCAATTGTTGGAGAGCATTTTGCCGTGACCCTAAACCCTAAATCCACCGCGCGCAGGCAAAGGAGGCGCGGCAGCAGCGCGACGCGCAGGTGGCCAAGGCGCAGATGGACTCCGCGCGCGCGGGCGGCGTCTCCTGGGGCTTTGGCGAGGACGCGGTGGCCGAGCCGGAGGACGCCGGCGGCGCCGCCCCGGCGCGCCGGCCGCCCCCACCCCGGCCCAGCGCGGCGGCAGCCTGCCGGTGTTGCACTGCAATGCTGTGGGGCTTGCAGGGAGCGTGAAGAAGAACAGAAGGGTTGCACCCCAGCAGACCCCGTTGTCAGGCAGAACGCGTGCTGGCGGCAGGCGGACTGGCGCGCGTACGCGGCCACGCATGGCCTGACCGACAAGCAGCAGAAGCTGGCGACCAAGATCCGCAAGCGTGAGCTGCGCATGACCAACCTGCAGACCGAGATGGAGCACATCAAGGCATGCCCGCTGTGCCGCCCGCCGCCGCGCCCGCCGCCCGCGCCGGGCCTGTGCCGCCGCGCCCGCCTCCATGTGGCCCTCCGGTTGAGCAGGGCCGCGCGAGGGCGTGCGCTGCAGTCTGAGCGGCTCCGCCTGCACCGCCTGTGTCTCCCGGAGGACGCTGTGGTCTGTATAGGCGCACATGCGCGTGGGGTGACCACAGCTTTTGCAGAGTGAAGCTGCGATGCGTCAGGCGGTGGCACGGGCGGCGAGGCCCAGCTGGCGGCGCGCGGTCCGCGCAAGCCTGCCCCCTGTAAACGGTGCTGACCTGGAGGCAGAGGAGGGTTGGATCTAGCGGCTCGCCGCGGGCGGCGCAGGCGAAGCAGGGCAAGATGGACGAGCTGACGCCAGGGCAGGCGGCCCAGCTCGCGCGCAATGAGGAGGTCATCGACCGGACCGCCGAGGAGCTGGAGGAGCTGGAGGAAGCCTTGTCTGAGAGCGTGGCAGAGTCGCTGCGCGGCCGCCGCCAGCAGGCCGAGCAGCAGCCCGCGCGCAAGAAGAAGCGGTGCGCGGGCTCTGGCCCAGAAGGGCCCGGAGGGAGGGTACCTTGTGCCTGCGTCAGCAAAGAGCGGCGGCGCCCTCGCGCGGCAGCACCAGCAGGCCATGGCTGGACTTCTGGCGGCCGGGGGTGCCCCGTGTTAGAGCGCCTGCTGTGGGCGCGCCACGAGCGGGCGGGCGCGGCCGACGCGCTGCCGCAAGACAGGCCCGGCCCGCGCCGCGGGCGGCACCCGTGCACCATGCCCGCCATGCGCGCCTCTGGCTGTGCCTCCATTGTGGTGATTAGGGTTAGGTTTATGGTAGGCTTTCCCACCGCACGACCAGCGCGCAGGCGCCGCGTAGACCCGGAGGAGGAGGCCGCGGCGGCGGCCAGCAGCGGCGACGATGAGTTCTTCGACCGCACCGCCGGCGGGCGCGCGCGCAAGCTGCGGGCGGCGGCCGCGCCCGCGCTGGACGCGGCCACGCTCTACGGCCGCAAGGCGCGCCTGGCCTTGGCGCCCAGCTGCTTGGCCGGCGCCCGGTCGCCTGGCTGGCGCCCGGTCGCCTGCAGCTGCTACTGGAACTGCTGCGGAGTTATCCGGGCTCCTGCTGACAACCCTGAGCTGTTTAGCACTTTGATAGAAGCTTTGACCTGGCGGTCGTTCTGGGCGGTGCTAAGGGCCGCGGTGATCAGGGTGTGAGGCGCATCGCGGCGTGCGGCGCCGGCTGCGCGCCCCAGGGAAGCCCGCGCGCTGCGCGCGCACCCGCGCGCGCTGAGCCCCGCAGCGCCGCCGCGGCAGGAGGCGCTGCTGGGCGAGCGCGTGGCGCTGGCGGACGCGCTGCGACGAGAGGAGGCCGCCGCTGCGGCTGTCGCGAGCGCGGCTGCCGCCGGCGCTCGCCCAGCCGCCGGTCCGGGCGAGACTGCGGCGCAGCGACCGGCCACGGCTCTGCCTGACGCCGAGCCGGCCCCTACCGAGGTTGCCGGGGCTGGCGCCGGGGCCGCGGACGGGGCAGAGGACGACGCGGGCGGCCCCGCGGGCGGGGAGGGGGCGGCCGGCGGCGCCACGGCGCCCGCGGGCGGCGGCGCCGAGCCGGCCTCGGATGCGGACGCGCTGGATGCATACATGTCGGCCGTGCACACGCAGATCGAGCTGGACAATGTGCGCGACGAGGTAGGGCCAAGGCCCTGCCGCTGCACGCGTTGTAGTCGAGTCGGGCTTGAGGTGTAGGCGCGGCAGAGCTGCCCACGTGCGCGCCAAAATGAACGGTGGTGACGGAGCACCAGCATGCGCAGCTGAGCCGCCTGCGGACGCCTGGCTGCGTACATGGGCCGCAGCGCAGACACGCTGTGCGTACGCATGTGGCCCCGCGTTTGGCAGCCAGTAGCGCTCCTGCGGCGCCCTCCGCCCCTCATCGCCTCGAGGCGGGCATGCACACTCTGTGCTGACTCTCTGTGAGGCGTGGAGCGCTCCCGTCGGCGCGACGTCGCACTGGCCGGCTGCCCCAAGGGAGGGGCCGCGCGCTCGCGCGGCACTCGCGCCACCGCCGCGGCCGGCGAACAGCGCGCGGCGCGCACTGCCGGGCCGATGGAGCCGCGCGCGCGCACGCAGGCGGGCGTGCTGCGGCGGGAGCTCGCCGCGCTGGACGAGCAGGTGGCCGAGGCGGAGCGCCTGCTCCGGGTGGCCGACCCGGAGGCACGCCCTGCCACACCCGGCTCGCCGAACAGCACCGCACCTCTGGTGTGTTGTGTACAGCCGCTGAGAACGGGCCATCCTGCACATCCGATCACGCCCTGACATGGCAACACCGCTCGAGTGCACCTGCGCGCGGCTCGCGGGTCGCCTGCTGTGACGGCAGGGACCTGCTGCTCGCCCACACAGCCAGCAACGTGCCACACGTTGCCCCGCGCGGTGCACTGTCAGCGCTCTGCTTTTGGGCTCGCTGTCCTGATCCTGTCACTTTCTGACATTCAGTCAGCGACACGCTGACCTGCGCACAGCACGGAGTGGGACGAGCCAGAGCGCCCATGCGCGCGCCGCGCAGAACTGTTTATGCATGGGCATGCCCCAACCCTACCCTACCCTGTGCTGCGCAGAACTACTTCCGCGCGGGCACGCGCGCCGCGGAGGCCGCGAAGCAGAAGGGCGTCCTCGCGCTGCAGGCGGAGCGGCACCGCCGCGCTGTGGAGGCGCGCGCGCGCCAGGTGCGGCCCCGCCGAGCCTGAGAGCGCTCGCCTGGCTGCGTGGGCTGGTACTCAGAACACGCTGCAGCGGTGCCTGTCATGGGGGCGCGGCTCTTGGTGGTCGGCCGGCCGCCGGCTCAAGATAGGGTTATGACAGGATGGATTACTGTGACCCTAGTTCAGGTCGGCGGCCGCCCGCGCCGCAGGCTGCCAAGGAGGCGGGCAGCGAGCTGGCCGCGCCGGAGACCGAGGACGCCGACGAGGCGCCCACGGGCGCCGCCGCGCCGGGCGGCGCCGAGGCCGCGCGGCGCGAGGCTGGCGCGCCAGCGTCGGCGGCCGCCGCCGCCTCTGCAGGTGCTGCAGCCGCGCCGCGCGCCGCGCCCTGGCTGGCTGCCCGACCCGTTCTGCTTCATGCTTGCACGCCTTACAGTGCTTACTGCATCGCTCGGGCAGTGCAGTGATCAGCGGTGCGTGGTACGTCAAGTCTGTGTTATCGACGTTTCGACAATCTTTTCTCAATACTGGGGCTGCATCGCGCGTTGTTGCAGCGTTGCTTTGTGCTGTTCATGGGACGCACTCACAGAGCCTCCGCAGGCGCCGCCGCCGCGAACGGCGCCGCCGCCGCCGCGCTTACACCCGCCGCCGCGCCAGCGCCAGCGGCGCCCGCAGCCCCGGCAGCAACCCTGCACCGCCTGGAGGCCGTCGAGGCGCCGCGCACCGCCGCCGAGGCAGCCGCCGCGCCGGGCTTCGGCCTGGAGGTGCGGCAGCGGCCGGCGGCGCCCGCGGCGCAGCTGGGCACTTGGGTTGGCGGGCTGCTGAGCCGCGAGGAGCTCGCGGCGCGCGCGGCGGCGGCGACCAAGGCCGCCGGCGGGGTCAAGGGTTCTGTAGGGTCAGGGCCGGCGCTGTCGGCGGAGGCGCAGCTGCTGGCGGACCTGGCGCTGCTGCAGAACGCGCGGCAGGGCGGGGCGGGCCAGGGTGTGGGGGCCGCGGACGGCGCCGGCGCGCAGGAGGGCGCGCCGTGGCGCCCGCCGGAGGGGCAGTCTGGTGACGGGCGGACAAACCTGAACGACCTGCTGGGGTATTGACCTGTCCTGCAACCTCGATGGCTGTGATGCCTGAGTTGAAGGCCTCTAGGGTCGCTCTGCCAGCTGAAGGAAGGGTTGGTGCATGTCTCCACACGCCCCGTGTAGCCGGACGCCTCTATCCACAGGGACCAACACTCCTGGTGGCCTGACTGCACTGTCAGGAGCAGCCCTGCCACGACACCGCGCTTCTGCGCTGGAACGGCCACGACGCGTGCAGCAACGACCACACACCCTATTAGGCAGCCCCATGCGCGAGTCGCGGCGGCCGCACCCTAGTGGCACTGCGTGTACTGCAGCCAGAGGCCGCTGCGCTTGAACGCGGCCACCTCGGCCGCCGGCGCGGCGGCCAGGAACGCGCGCGCGCCCCAGAAGCAGGGCTCGGGCGACAGCGCGCGCCAGAAGTGAGGGTTCTGGATCGTGCCGTGCTCGCCATGCAGCATGTGCACCGGCGCGAGCCCGCCCCACGCGGCCGCCACGTCGCCGAAGGAGGACCTGGGAGCGCGCACCGCCAGCGGTGACTCTGTGCGTGCCAGCTGCGCCGATCGTCAGCTGCTCGAACGGTAAAGTACGCTGCATGTCAAACGGTTGAATTGCCGGCTGACTCCGCCAGGGTAAAGCACACCGGCGTCATATGCGCACTACACAGCGCGACACTCACTTGCGAACAGGACACGCGGCTCTGCTGCTTGCTGGCCGCGGGCGTAGCGTGCGTTGCTGTAACCAAGGCGAGCGTGTCGCGCGCGGCCTCATGAACAAAGACCGCCATGCACATGTGGCATAAGACAGCGCGCAGCACGGGCGCGCGCCCGGCGGTGACCACAAGGTCGCGGCAGTCCGCCAGCAGCGCCATGTCCAGCACCGCGCCGGCCTCGGTGCCGGGGTTGCCGGCCGCGGTCACGTCCGCGGCGGGCGCCGCGCCGAAGCTGACGGCGTCGCCGCCGCCCAGCAGCGCGGCCATGGCGCCGTACGCCGCCGGGCTGTCTGCCGACACGAAGAAGCGCACGTCCGCCGCGGGGCCATAGCTCGCGGCCAGCGCGCGCGCGGCCGCCGCGTATGCCTCCAGGGCTGCGCGCGCACAGCCTCGTCTGCAGTGCGTACATGGCTATGCAAGCACATGCATGAGGGCAATCGCTACTCCTTTCAACACGCATGCGCTTTTATGGCGTCAGCCGTGTGACAGTCGGCGTATCATGCATTGCACACACCCAGCATGCTCTTGTTACTGGTGGCATGCGTGCAAGTGCTGCACCGTACACCCCGTCTCTCAGGAACCTGGCCTGAACGCAATAGACAGGCACGACGCGCGCCGTGCGCGGCGGGCGCGCACCAGGCGGCGGCGCCCAGGCCGCATAGATGCCCTCGCCGCCTTTGAGCAGCCGGATCTGAATGCCGACCGTGTGCCGCGTGAAGTGGCGCCGCGCGTGCGCGCGCGCGGCCGCGGCCATTGGAGGCGCCAGGCGCAGCAGCCAGCGCGCGAGCGGGTGGAACGCGCCGCCGCCCGAAAAGTGCTCCGCCACGAAGGCCGCGTGGTGCGGGTTGCCCGCCAGCAGCGCGCCGTTGTAGTCGCGGTCCTGCAGGATGTGCAGCACGCTGGCGCCGGCCAGCGGCGGCGCCGCAAAGTCCGCTGCCGCGTATGCATTGGCGCCCGGCGGCTGCTCCTCGAAGACGGCGAAGGTCAGGTTCTGGCCGGCCGCGGCCAGCCGGCCTGCGTGCGCCTGCCAGCCAAAGTCGAGCGGGTGCGCGAAGAAGTCGTCCCAGAGCTCAAAGTCGAGCATGAGCGTGCGCCGCGTGGCCAGCGCCAGCAGCAGCCCGGTGACCAGGCTGGGCAGCCGGTTGCCGAGCCCGCCGCGCACGGTGTTGGTGGTAACCAGCACATAGGCGCAGCCCGGCCCGGGGTCCTCCATGCAGCGCGCGTGCCGCAGGCTGTACACCTCGAGCAGCTCGGCCAGGCGCGCGGCCGCGGCCTGCGCGGCTGGGTCCGCGGCCGCGCCGTGCCGGTGCGCCGCCAGGTGCGCGGACTCCGGCGCGCTCCAGGCGCGGCCGGCGTGCAGGCATGCGAGCAGCATGCATTGCAACAGCACGTGCTTGCGCATGACGAATCCCCTCCGGCGGCCCGCGGTTGAAGGCCGCTATCAGCGCAGTCGAGCGCGGCCGTGCCGCTGGTCTGTCATCTTGTTATATACATTGCCCCGGCTCAACACTTTCGTGGTTTCTTTAACTGCGCGGAGCTCTCCTGCGGCTCTTGACTACGCAGATGATGCGGCTAGTGTGCTGAGCGACTCGCTGCACACGATGAATGTGAGACGGAGGGAATAACGAAACCGCTGCACCAAGGGCGTTTTCAAAGCTGTCTGTCGATCAGAAGACAGCTGCGCGCGTGACAGATGAGAGGCAGGCGTACGTCCCTGGTGCTGCAGGGAGCATGAGCAGGCTCCAACGCCTGGGCAGCTCTATGGTAGTGCTCGCCGCCCTGTGCTCCAATAGCGGCGTGCACTGCGTCCAGGTGGGCGCTCAGCCATCAGTGTTTCATACTTGGCGCTGCTTGCCAGCCATTCTTTCAGTGATGGCTTTAAGCAGAGGCTTGACCGTGCTCAGGCACATTGCATGCGGGCACGCAGGTGCAGAGCGTGCAGGCGTACGTGATCAGCGGCGTGCAGGAGCGCTGGCTCAGCACGAGCAAGGTGCTGGCCACGCTGGGCATCCAGCCGCAGCGCGTGGTCCCCATCAAGCCCACACAGAAGCTGGCCGAGCGCGAGTTCATTGTGCGGCGGCCCCCTTGGTGCAAGTGTTTTGCTACCTGCTCTGCTGCGTGTGCCGAGCGTCTTTTATTGGAGCGCAGTTTGTGAACGCGCCTACTACTCAGCCAGGCCCACGACAACGCAGCACCTGTGATTGTATACAAGTCCGCGCCGCCCAAGCTGTGTCAGGACTGTGTCAAGTATGGCTTGGCGTCTGTCAAGCAAACTTGCGCCCTGCTCTGCTTGCAATGCCACCCGCCAGCCTGCCATACACCGTGCTATACGGTGCCCAACCGTCTAAGATAATGAGCGCAAGCCCCGCACAACCCCAGCCCGCTTGCTGCTGCATACCGTGTGAGAGGGAAGATACTGTGCGCGCGGGCGGCAGGTGCACAACTACGACGCCAACACCGACGTGGGCAGCGTGCGCCAGCAGCGCGAGTTCTCGCTGCTGGCCACGTTCAAGAAGGTGTTCCGCATGATCGCGCGGCAGCAGGCGCTGGCCGACGACCAGTTCGCGCTGCTGTTCGAGGACGACATCGCCGTGCACACGCTCTTCGGCGCGCAGGTGCGGCGCCGCCCGCCGCAGGGCGCCCTTGCGGTCAGCCTTTCGGAATACATTGTATGTCATATACCTCTCTACATATATACACTCCCTGCGGGCGGGCTCGGCATGCACCATACTCCCGCATCGATTCAACGAGTCTGGGCCTGCGCGGGCCAGGACTTCTTTGCGGCGCTGGCCTACGGCGCGCGCCTGGCGCAAGCGGACGGCCTGCTGTACCTGGGCAGCTGCGGGCCCACCTGCGACGACAGCTCGGCGCACCAGCACCACGGCTTCACGTTTGTGAAGTGCGCGTCGCGGTGTACGCACGCCTTTGCGGTGCGCTGGGCCAGGGTGGCCGCACTTCAAGGAAGGGGCAGGCTTGCTTGCGCGGCGCAAAGCAGGAGAGCGTGCGCATGTGCTCAGCCTCACCTCGTCGAACAGAGCGCATGAGAGGGTGCATGCGTACCAGCCAGCCCCGCTTCTCTCTGTGCATCCACTGTGCCGAGTGGCCTGGAGTCCTGGAGCACCTGCTGCAGCCCTTTTGCACCTGCTGCAGCACTTTTGCGCCTGCTGCAGCCCGCTGAGCAGAGGCCGGCGCCCGGGCGGCAGGTGACCAAGCGGCGCGCGCGCAGCCTGATCGCTGACCTGCACGCCAACATGGTGGCCCACCAGATCGCGTCGGACCACGGGCACTGCATCGACCAGCTGCTCTACCACTTCTCCATGCACAACAACCTGAGCTGGGTCGTCGGCAGCAACTTTGTGAGCCCGCAGAACGGCGCGCATGTGGGCCTGTTCTACCAGGACCGCGCGCGGTTCTCGTCCACGCTGGATGCGTGACCCGCTCCGCCTGTCTGTGGCCCTCTGCTTGGCCTGCTGGGTCTGGTCGCTCATACCCGCCACATCACGCCATGGCGAGCTGCCCACCTTGCACGTTTCGCTGGTGTTCAGGCTTCATGCGACAGGCTTCAGGCGGGGCGGGGGGGCACGTCTTGCACTGTGTCGATGCAAGCTGCACTTGGCGTGGTGCATCCTCTTCTTAGTTTGCACGTCTGCCATGCGTATCGTGGTAGGCGTGCAAAGGGGCTGCTGCTGCATGGCCGCATCAGTGGAATAAATTTTCTACATTTTCTACATGTTCCAGCTGCCTGCAAGCGTGTGCACCGCTCACCATATTTTATGCAGACCGCATACACACACAGCCTTATGCAGCAGACTGATACACGAATGGCATGCTACAAGAAGGCGTGTGGAAGCGAGGCACTGCGCTTGTCACCCAAGATAAGAGCAGACAACTGCTCCACATGCACGCCCAAGGTTGGCAGAGCGCAGCTAGGGCACCGCATCACATCGTCTTGCAGACACTGCTTGTGCCTGGTGTGTGACAAGTTGGCGGCTGTGGGTGGGAGCACCCACCGCGCAAAGTGCGTGCACATGCGCAATCTGCTTATAGAGGCCAGCTGCAAGGACTGCAACCGATGTGGATGCCAGGCGGTGCACTGCTCCTGCATGCACAGACTGCACGAACAAGGCGCGCAGCGTGTCCGCCCGCAGCGGGTGCGCATGCGGCGGCGCGCCTGGCTCACGCTCGACACGGAGGCGAGGCGACCGGCCGGCGCGCGCCGCAGCCCGCCGGCGCGCGCGCCTCAGGCCGCCGTGCGCCGGCACGGCCCGGTGGCGCGCTTTGCGCAGCACGGCGACCCGCTCCGCCGGCGCGGCGGCCTGATGCACGCCCTAACCCTGAGCCTAACCTCAGGCCGCCGTGCGCCGGCACGGCCGGTGGCGCGCATTGCGCAGCACGGCGACCGGCTGCGAGAACGTGGCGCCGGGCGGGTCATGCCAGAGCTGGTCCAGGTCGCGCACGGTGTCATCGGTGACCACGCCCAGCACCTCGAAGTTGGCCGCCAGCATGGGCAGGCGCACCGGGCCGTAGATGCGGTGCGCATTGAACACGAGCGCGTCCGCCCCGAACGGCACGCCCAGGTACAGCAGCCCTGCCGCGCGCCAGGCTGCCTGGGGCCCTGCCCGACCTGGAATCTTTTCCTCCATTATTTTGTCATATGGTGCTGCTATGCGGCACCGGGGCACCTATGTGGATACCTCTGTGGATAGGCGAAAGTCAGCACATGGCCCTGCTCACACCGCAGAGCGGGGCTGCGGCGGCGGCGGGATGAGCGCCGCACCGCCGGGCCGGACGATGCAGGACAGCATCGCCATGTCGCGCAGGTCGGCGTTGGGGTCCAGCGGGTCGCCGTAGCGGCCCAGGCCGTTGTGCTCGATGCTGGAGTAGGAGAACGCAAAGTCCATCTGCGCGCGCACGAGCGCGCGTGTAACGTGCACCGTGCCAGCCCATGCACACACGCTCGTCGCATGGACCTGGGGAGGCTGCCGCAGCGCCCGTGCGCGCGCAGTGAGCAAAGAGCTCTGGGGTCTTCTGTAGCGAGCTTTATTAAATGCTTGTGCTCACAGGTATTATACTTGGCATGCAAGCCTAGCATAAATTTACAGAGCAGACGCAGAGCACTGCCCAGCATGGCGCTAACGCGCCATGACAAACCCACCACCGAGAGCCGTCCCAGAGATAAGACCTTGAGCAAGGGCGGGCGGGCCGCGCGCGGGCGCCCGCGCGCCTCGGGCACGTCGCCGGCCAGGAACGCGGCCGCCAGCTGCCCCGGCGTCAGGGTTCTCAGGCCGGGCCAGCGCGAGGCGATCGGGTTGTACTCTACCGTGGTCACCTCGCGCGCGCCTGCGCCCGCAAGCAGCATCTGCTCAACCGCTGCCGGCGCCCGCTCGCGCTTCGCCCGTGCGCAGCCTCGTCTTGCTTGATTTCCCAAGCTCTGCCGTCTCACACACGCACGGCCGCCCGCACATCAGAGCCCGCACAGAGGCACGCCCGCGAGTGTCTGATGCGTGCGCGGTGTGCTCGCCGGTGTGCCGCAGCTGCGGTGCGGTGCCGGCTGCAAGGCGGCAACGTGCGGCACTTACACTGCATCTTCTAACGCCTTCCGTAAAGAATTTCAAAGGGGCTGAGCCGCAGTGCACTGCAGCCTGGTCTAAGACCACCAGGCGCCCAAGCTTCGACATGATGATTTGGCCGAACGGCCCAGAACAGCGGCCCTGAATGCATTTGACTTAGGGTTATTTGCATGGGGCAGGCGGCCGGTGCGTGCGGCGCGCACCTGCCGCGAACAGGATCGCCTCCGCCCAGGGCATGATGGAGCCGACGACGAGGCCGGCCTGCCCCGCGACGGGAAAGTCCTCCAGCGCCTGGTACACCAGCGCGGTTTCCGAGTACGCTACGTCCTCAAAGCCGTCCTCTGCCGCCGCGCGCAGCATGTAGCTCCCTGCGCGCCGCGCCGCTGCGTCCGCGCGCGCTGCGGGCGGGCTGACGCGCTGTGCCCGGACACCAGGCCGAGGCCCGCACGACAGGGCCTGGTGCATGGACTGATCGACTCAGGCTCCTCAAACGGACTGTCAAGCTGGCGAGCATGAGCGGCCCCTCTGCTGCGCGCACAGCGGGCGTGACGGGCACTTTGAGAAGGGTGCCGAGCGACGGCGCGCCACAGAGCCAGTCTTCAGTGCACAGGACAGCCGGCGCCCCTTGTCTATGTGCATGCTGGCTTGCGCCCTCGTGAGCACTTGCAGAGCTTCTCAAGGGGTTACGTTGACAAAAGCGGCCTGCTGTGAGGCAGCTCCATACCCCGAGAGAGGACTGCCGTGCGCATTACTGCCTGGGCGTCAGTGGGACGCCGCAGCAAGCGATGCACCTGCCTCTTCAGAACTGTCCATACGGTAGCTTGGGCGCGCACCCAGCACTGAGTCTGTCCAGTTGTAGGGCACAACCTCGCCATGATGGCGCTGGTCCCAGTACTGCAGCGTGAGGTTGACATGGCCCCCCAACAAAAACTCCTCACGCAGCTCCTCTGGGATCACGCCCGGCACAGGGCCTGCGGGCGGGCTCGCCTGCAGCCTGCTGAGGCTCTCCTGGAAAAGGGTATGGCAGTGCACCTGCGCATGGTGACGTATATAGCAAGATGGTGCAGTGATCAGGGGCGCTGAGCCCAAAGCCACAGCAAAGCTGCACCAGAGCAACACCTGACGGTGCAGGTGCAGCCAGCCGAGTTGTGAGTGGACATGCGGGCAGCTTTTGTAGCCTCTGCTGAGGTACAGCTCCGAAACGCCCGCCTTGTGCTGGTAAGGCACCTGCGAGTGTGGGTGCTCAGTGTGCCGACACCCACAGACGAGAGGAGCGAACATTGTGCACGGAAGACTCGGGACGCGCCTGCAGGGACGTGATGGCTAAGCAAGCTGTGAGGCATCCCAGCAGCCAGGCTGCCACCAGGGCACCACAGAACATGCCCGAGCCAGTTCAGCTGTGTACCCCGGCCTGGTTGGTTGAGTCAGCTGTGGTTACGAGCTGACACCAGTAGCGTGCGTTGTGCGCAACTGCACCACCGCACAGACAACCTACTGGTGCACACTTGAAAAACAACACGAAGCTCCGCTGCAGCCACACCAAGCTTTGTGTGAGCATTGAGCTCAGTGACCTAGACCATGGTGAGGTTACTGGTTACAAAGGCATGCATGCGGTGCAGCAGGTGCATGATAACAGCATACAAGGGCACACTCAGACACAAGAGAAAATGCCGGAGACACGGTATAACATAACACACACAGATGCGACTAGCGTGAGCAAAGCAGGCATGGGCGCAGGAGGCTGTAAATCATCTTCATGTGCATTCCCCGCCCTTCAGGGACCTCCCACACCAAACACCATTACCCTGCGAGCATGAAGCCATGGAAGGACATCCCCACCGGACATCCTACTGGCAAGGAGCATTGCACCATGTTGATAACCCCAATACATGTACCCTGAAGGTACCCATCAGCTGTATCCTTGTTGCGTTCACACGCTTGCGCGGCAGCGGAGGGTAGTCCGGGCACAAACCCGCCGTCCTGCCCCTTGGATCCCATGGGAGGCTACTGCTCTGGGCAAAATGCTTGCGTACTTTGAACAGCAGCTCCGCTGGCGAGCATACATGCTGATACTTGGCATGAAGATTCATAACAAGCTCTCCCATGTATTGGACGTCTGCAGTTGCGGCCCAGCCTTTGAGTTGCATGGCAGGCAGGCCGCCTGCAGCGCAGCGCCCGTTCGCATGACATGCCTTGCCCCAGCTCACTTCTTTGAAGCCTTGGCCAGCCTTGCACACTCTAACTTGTGCACGCCCCGTGCGGCTCTCTGGCACTCGTGGGAGCAGTACTTGGCAACCATACACTGGCCGCAGGTCTTAACTGGCATCGACATCTCTGCAGCACTTTTCGCTGTGGTGCACGCTGCATGGCTGCACCCCACCTGCGGCAGCGAGAGCCTGATGCGCTCCAGGTCGCGGGCAGCCGCCAGGTCGGGGACAGCGTCGTCGCGACCCGCTGGAGCTTGCGACGGACCAGGCAGGGCCTCGAGCCGCGCGAGCAGCTGCCTGAGCCGGCCCGGCAGCCCCGCGCTCGCGCCGGCCTGCTCCAGGCGCGCCAAGAGCATCGGGAGCGGCTGGCTGGGCGGCTCGCCCAGCACTTCCTCGAAGGCCTGGGCCGCCTGTGCGCTGCACAGCCCAGGGATGGACAGGCGCCAGCAAGGCGCAGAACACCAGCCGCGCCGCTTAACCATCAATGCTTGGCCACCTGAACAGGGAGGCTGCAGGCAATGCAGCCTTGCTCGACTCCACGCACGCCCTGCAAATCTTGACGATGAGAATGCAGGCACCGTCCCAGCGCGCCTCACCTACCAGGATTAGCCTGCAGACACATCTGCATATATGGCAACACGCTCACATACATGTACGCCAATTTTTTGTGCGTTTGAGAGTATGCCTAGTCCCAAGCGGCATGCCCTGGCAGTATGTAGATGCTGTGTGGCGGGCCGCGCGCCTGCGGGTCAGGCAGCGCGTGCGCAAAGCTGTGCATAATGCGCAGGACGGTCGTGACATTGCACACGGCGAATGCTAGGTCCGCCAGCTGGTGCAGAGCGCCGCCGGGCGCCGCCATGAGCTGGGCGAGCCTTGGCGCGGCCAGCGCCAGCTGGCAGGTCGCTGCAATGCACTGGTTGACGTCGGTGCTGTCCTGGTCTCCTGCGCCGGCAGACGGCAAGGTTGACAGCACCCCGCGCTGCGTGTCTTTGGGACGGGCAGCTCTGGATGCAGGCGATGCGATGTGAGTGCAGCTGCTATGCCTACCCACGCAGAGAGCGCCTTGTGCTGCACAAGCATTGCATGCGAACAGGCGGTAAGCTCCAGACATCACAGGAACGCAACACAAGGTTGTGTCGTTTTCGGGTGCACAAGGTGCGCCCAGCGCGCATGCTGGGCTCTCTGCAGGTGCGCCAGACTACCACAGACCGCATGCACACGGCAGCCTCGCTCAGAACTGGTGCGCCCGAGGAAGGACGCACCGCAGCGCGCGCTTTCAGTCTTGTAGGCTATGAAGCCTGTGATAAAGGCGAGGGGCCGGCAGGCGAGCAGCAGGTCCTCGCCCTGGCACTTGGCTAGCATGCCCAAGAACTCCTGCACGCTTGTAGGGCCTGACATCCTTCCGTGGTGATGTCCTGCAGCGCTTGCGCAAAGCCAACAAGGTGCAGCTGCAGGACAGAACGCGCACGCCGCCGCGCCATGCCGCAGCGCGGCTCGTGCTCGCGTGCCGCTTGCAAGCGAGGCCCGCCATGCGCCCATGCGTGACAGAGTGCCTTGCACTGGGGCCTGATGTCCCAAGTGAGGCCTACCAGGGTGTTGGACATGTGCTCGTCGTCCGTTTCGATGTATGCGACGGGTCCTGCGGCGCGGGGCGTCTCGCGTGCTGCGGGCTCGCGCTTCAGAAAGTCGACCCAGTAGGCCAGGACCGGCGGCAGCAGGTGGACAGTCACGAAGCGCAGGTCCTGGCTGGCAGCTTGGTTGCTGTGGACCATACCCTCGTACAGCAGCCTCGCACAGTGGCGCTGCAGCACGCTCTGCGCAAATACACGTGTCGTGTCTCGACGGAGGTAATGCTGACCAGGAGTGTGCTGCAGCTCGCCGCTAGCATACGCTATGCATATAGAGAAGGTTTGTCAGCCAGTGTCCAAAACAGCAGTGTGCGCACCCAGTAGGAGAGCTCTGGTGGCCGACTCTGGCCACGGAGTGAGCGCTTTCCGGCGCCCAGCACCAGCGCCTTCCTCAGGCTGACTGTCATAGACTGCATAGAAAGCCTGCGGCGCTGCAGATCCTGCGGTGGTGCTGCGGGCAGCGCGCGTCCCGAGGCGGCCGGGACTGGCAGCAGGCTCAGCAGCTGCGACTTGTGGCAGGCCTTGAGCAAGTGTGGCGCTGGCGGCTGCACCTTCAGACAGCACACCACAGCTGTCAGTGAGTGTACACCTAGAGTGCGGCTCTGCAGCTGAAGTGGAGCATCAGCGTGCCTGATCAGCCGTAGACCAGGCTCGCAGAATGAGACCTTCCCTTATGCTGTCGCGAAGACCGTCCTCAAACGCCCGCACCATCATGTCTGAAAAGGCTGGGCTACAGAAGTTGTACAGGCCTGACCAGGCAGGCGCGCCGCCTTCCATGCCTGCAGGTGCAGACAGATTCTCCTGCAGGCGCAACGGGGAGCCTGGCGTTGCTCTGCGCGTGCTGTGCATGTCAACGCTTGTTACCAAAGAGCTAGGGTTCAACATGTGAGTTGCCTCTGCAAACTTTGCACCCAGAACAAAAAAGCTGGGTTGCATTATCAACTTATTATGGCACGACGGCTGAGCTTGCCCCTGGCGATGTTGTCTGAAGTGAGGTCGGGCGCGTCCAAATCTACGTCTATTCATATCTATCAGAAAGAGCATAAAGAGGTAGTACGTGAGGCGCATGTCAGCTCGCACACCATGCAAATACTTTCCCCAAGACATACAGGGGCCCTGCATGCAAGATGTCAAAAGTCAAAGTTGTTGAATTTGTGCCGCCAGGATCCCTGTGTAATGGGGTAGAGGTTTGTGGCGCTGGCAGGTATACATATACGGCAGACTAGTCCTACAGGCATGCGGCACCCAAAGTAGCACAAAATTGCACACAGGACAGCAGGCATGCACACAACCTTGACAGGCAAGGTAAACCTCTTACCTTTCAGCTCTTGCTCCCCCCTGACGCTCAGCGGGGTCATGATCGGCATGAAGTGTCCAGACGCCCCCAGTGCACCTATGACAAATGTTCCACCGACACAAGTGGCTGAGCGGCAGGGCCCTCGCTCAGACCAGCTTCATCCTCGTCGCATGGTCTGACGGCCTGCACCCTCGATGGAGACCACCGCCGCTAGCACGAAGCATTACATCCTTTTTGGGGGAGCAAGACCGCAGTCTATCACAGCTCCTATTTGATTGTAACTGCTGCCCATGAGCCTGGTGTGCCCAAAAGTTGCCTTAGCCGGGCTGCCATCCATAAGCGTGGCAGGCAGGTTTCCTGCCACATAGCCCCATGCGCATCAAATGCTTACGACCTTGCATACTTGACTAGATTCTCGCAGCGTGGCCTGTGGTACGCCATGCCGCTTTCTGACACTCGCGGGAGCAGTACATGGTTTCTTTGCACTTGCTGCAGTACTTGAACGGCAGTGCGCTCTCCACATCCCCATCCACCGTGGTGCACGCTGCATGGCTGCAGCCCACTCGCGGCATCATGTGCCGGATGTACTCCAGCCTTGTGGCATCTGAGTGGTGGATGTACGGTACAAATGGATCAGGCGGGGACTATAGCCGCGTGAGCAGCACGTTGAGCCGGTGCGGCAGCCATACGCTGGCACCAGCCTGCTTGAGGCGCGCGATGATTGTAGAGCGCGGCTGGCCGGGCTGCTCGCTCAGTTCCTCCTCAAACGCCAGTGCAGCCTACAGCGCCGCACTCCCCACAAGTTTGACAGGCTGCAGTTTGTTCGGTTGCAAACTGTGCTTGCTTGGGCAAGCTGTGCTTGCTTAGGCAATTTGGGGCAAGCACTTTGCCGCGCATGCTCTCCAAGCGTGTACCTCGTGCGCAGGGTGCGCACACACACAAGCGGCTGCTTCGCTTTGCGGTTGCTGTGCACTGCGGTTTTGGGAGGGTCGCGTGCCTGTGGGTCAGGCAGCGCGCGCGCAAAGCTGTGCACGATGCGCAGGGTGGTGTATACGGAGCGATGGCCCAGCGGCAGCTCGTCATCTGCTCCCTCTGCGACAGACGCCAGTTCCACCAGCTCGCGCAGAGCGCCGCCGGGCGCCGCCATGAGCTGTGCGAGCCGCGGTGCCGCTTGCACCAGCTGGCACATCAGCGCGATGGCGGTGTACTCGCTGCCGTGATCTCCTGCGCCAGCAAGCTGAGTTTGCAGCATCCTGTGCTGCATGTGCCCTGGGAGGACAACTATTCCGTCAAACTATTGTATCAAATCAGATGTGTCCCAGGCCTACTTATATGCTTTTATATTATATAAGCATATAACAGGTGTAGGTGAAGTGCTGCACACAGAGAGATCTGCAATATCGGCACCGCAGAACGCATAATGAGACAGTGCCATGCACAGTTTTGTGCACGCAGTGTGTGTCCAGCGCGGAGCGCAATTTGCTGCACTTGTTTGCGGATGTGCCATCACACCAAGCGCTTCACCCATGCCTTGCACCATGCTGATGCAAACCCAGTGCGAATGTGCCGCGCACCATGATGCGCCCCTTCGACCAAGTAGGCGATGAAGCTGTTGATGTATGGCATGGGGCTGCAGATGAGCAGCAGGTCCTTGCCAGCGGTGTCAGACCATGGGCCATGGGCGAGCGAGGACTCTAGGAACTCAGCCTTGGCCAGCATGACCATAACGCCCTGCAGGACGTCCTGTAAGGGACCTCCCCTGCATTGGAGCGGCAACAAGCAGCGCTATGCGTAGAGCAGGCAGCACAGGTCTGCAAGGCATGCAAGCACATTCCCTCGTCATGCCACACCATTGCTTCCTCATGGGCTACCTGTGCGGAGGAAGCTATGCACTTCGCCATGGCAAACACCCCTCACAAGAGAGCATGCATGCCAGTCAATGAACGCTCACCAGGATGTACTGCATGTACACGACGTCAGCATCTATTTCCATTTCCATTGGATACAAGTCGGCATGGGGTGGTTGGTGCGCCGCGGGCATGCACTCCAGGAACGCGGTCCAGTAGTCCAGAACCGGTGGCAGCAGGTGAGCGATGATGAAGCGCAGGTCCAGGCTGTCCACCTTGTCGCTGTTCTTCATGACATCGTGCAGCAGCTTTGCAACGAAGCGCTGCAGCACGCTCTGCGCAGACGCACGAGGAACACTCTGCAAGAAGTACCGGCAAAGCGCAGGGGCGCAGGTCAAGAGTATCTGATGCTTGCTGCATCAGACAGGTGGCATATGCGTGGAACACAGGATGTGGGAGACGCTGCAGCATCCACCAGCAACGTGCGCACCCAGTAGTTGACCTCGGTGTGCAGTCTCTCGCTGCCTGGGGCAGCGTCTGCGGCGCCCCGCACCAGAGCCTTCCTCAGGCTGACTATCATAGAATACAATACCAGCCTGCTGCGCTGGTTCTTCAGGTCTTCTTTCGAAGGCGTTGCGTATCCCGGGTACCCAGGGGGGGGCGGGACGCTGTGCAGGTGTAGCAGGCGCGACTTGATCGTATCCACGGGCTGCGCTGCCTCCTGATGGTATAGCAGAGCTTTTGTCATGTCTTCTCTAATTCCAAACAAGTGCAAGCACATGAATGCGGGAGATCGTGCAGCGCGCCGAGTGCATTGTAGCCCAGGCTTCCACGATTGCGAGGTCCATAGTGCGTGCGCGCAGCTCCTTCTCTTGGTACATCAGCATTGCGTCTTGCATCATTGAGACCTCGCCACCTTCCATGCTGGCAAGCTCAAGGCTGCCGCACCAGGAGCACAGCCGTGAAGGACCTCGTTTGCTTCTACATAGACAGTCTATGCACGAAAATGCCAGCGAGGCTGGCTCTCAATTAGCTTTGGTAATTGCAATCAATTGATAGGCGTTTGCAAACAACGCTAGCGGGCAGCGCAACATTTCGGGACCTTGACAAAGGCATGCGAGTACGCCCAACTCACACGACGCGGTACCCGTATCAAGGGGTGCATAGCTGATGGAAAGCTTCTGGCCGCCAGCGTCCCTGGATTTTGGGGTAGAGGAGTATGGCTCAGTGAGGTATGAATACATGGCAGACTACAGCTACAGGCGTGCGGCACCCCAAGTGCTCATGAAGAAGAACACAGGACAGCTAGCATGCACACAACCTTGACAGGCAAGTGTGGAGCCTCTGACTGTTCCAGCTCTGGCTCTACCCTGACGCTTGGCGGGGTGAAGAAAATGGCATGAAACTCCGGACGCCAATGGTGCACCTCAGCTGACAAGTGATCCGCTGAATCAAGAGGCTGAGCAGCAGCGCTCTTACTCAGACCAGCTGCACCCCCATAACATGACCCGTCCGCCTTTACCTTCCATGGGACACCACTGCTGCTAGCATGAAGCATTGCATCCTTCTGTAAAAGCAGCGCCGCAGCCCATCACCGCCCCTATTTGATTGTAAGCTCATGCCCAAGAGCTCATCTGCCCAAAAGGTGCACCTGCTGGCCTGCTATTCCATGAGCGTGGCAGGCGGGTTCCCTGCCGCTCAGCCCCATGCGCACGACATGCCATGCTTCTGCTTACGACCCGCATACTTGACTATATCCTTGCAGCGTGGCTGGTGAGTTTCCCATGCATCGGCCTGACACTCGCTGGAGCAGTACATGGTTTCTATGCACTTGCTGCAGTGCTTGAACGGCAGCGCGCTCTCTACATCCCCATCCACCGTGGTACATGCTGCGTTGCTGCAGCCCACTCGCGGCATCATGTGCCGGATGCACTCCAGCCTTGTGGCATCAGGGTTGACGTATTGTATAGATGGGCCAGGCAGGGCCTCGAGCCGCGTAAGAAGCCTGTCCAGCTGGCGCGGCAGCCACATGCTGGCCCCAGCCTGCTCGAGGCGCGCATTGAGTGCAGGGCGCGGCTCGCCAAGCGGCACGCTCAGTTCCTCCGTGAACGCCAGAGCGGCCTGGAGCCCCGCACACCCCGTAAGTTGACAGGCTGCAGTGGTTGTCTCCTGGTCCAACCACCGACCTGTGTTTGCTTGGCTGAAGCGCAAGCAAGTTCAGCTGAACCTGGACAGGCAACTTGCCGCGCACGCTCGCCAAGCACGGACATCGCACGCAGGGTGCACACCGCCAAAATAATAGCAGCTTTGCCTGTACAGTGCTGTGCACTTCGGATGGTGGGAGGGTCGCGTGCCTGTGGGTCAGGCAGCGCGCACACAAAGCTGTGCATGATGCGCAGGGTGGTGTATACGGAGCGGCGGCCCAGCGGCTGCTCGTCATCAGCTCCCTCTGCGATAGACGCCAGTTCCACCAGCTCGCGCAGAGCGCCGCCGGGCGCCGCCATGAGCTGGGCAAATCTTGGCGCCGCTTGCACCAGCTGGCACATCAGCGCAATGACGGTGTACTCGCTGCCGTGATCTCCTGCGCCAGCACTGGTTTTCATCATGCGCTGCATGTGCCCTAGGAAGTCAACTTGCCTTCACAGTATTACATTGAAACAGGAGTTTCCCTGGCCAAGCGTAGGTCAGGTGCAGGTGAGGTGCTGCAAACAGAGGTCTTTGCACATCAGAAATGGCTGCATTGCTGCATGGTATAACGTGCAACATGGATGCTCTTCACATCCGAAGTCAGGCAATGCTGTCACCCAGCAAGCAAGGTGCAGCTGCACAGCAGGGCTAGCGTATAACACTGGCATTGTAGAACGCTTAATGAGCTAAGCCAATTTAAAAATTTTCGTGCACGCAGTGTGTCCAGCGCACAGCGCAGTTTGCTGTTGGTGGATGTTGCACACCAAGCGCATAAGCCATGCTTTGTTCAATGCCGATGCAAACCAGCCAAGAGCAGGTACGCCGCGCACCTTGCCGCGCCCTTTCAGCCATGTAGGAGATGTAGCTGTGGATGAAAGGCATGGGGCTGCAGATGAGCAACAGGTCCTTGCCGGCGGTCTTGGACCATGGGCTGTTGGGGAGCGACGAGTCTGGGAACTCGGCCTTGGCCAGCATGACCATGACGCCCTACAGGAGGTCCTGTAAGGGTCCTTCCCTGCCTCCTCCCTCACTCATTGGGAGCGGCAACAAGCAGCGCTTTGCATCCTCGCTTCAAGCAAGTAGCACTCTGCATCCTCCCCTGCCTCCTCCCCCGCTCATTGAGAGCAGGCAGCCCATGTCTGCATGGCATGCAGGCACATTCCCTCACCATGCAACACCATTGCTTCATCATAATCTACCTGTGCGAGGCAGCCATGCACTTTGCCCTGCCAAGCACTTCACACGCGGCCATGCATGCCGGTCAATGAGGGCTTACCAGGATGTACTGCATGTACACGACGTCAGCATCTATTCCCATTTCCATTGGATACAAGTCCGCATGGGGTGGTTGGTGCGCCGCGGGCATGCACTCCAGGAACGCGGTCCAGTAGTCCAGAACCGGTGGCAGCAGGTGAGCGATGATGAAGCGCAGGTCCAGGCTGTCCACCTTGTCGCTGTTCTTCATGACATCGTGCAGCAGCTTTGCAACGAAGCGCTGCAGCACGCTCTGCGCAGACGCACGAGGAACACTCTGCAAGAAGTACCGGCAAAGCGCAGGGGCGCAGGTCACAAGTATGCTGCGTCTCATAGGTGGCATATGCGCGTGTTGCACAGGTTGTATGTAGCAATGCAGCATCCACCAAGCACAGCGCGCACCCAGTAGTTGACCTCTGAGAGCAGTCGCCGGACGCGAAAATCCAGCGGCTTCCTGCCTTTGGCAGCGTGTGCGAGTCCCCGCACCAGAGCCTTCCTCAGGCTGACTACCATTGAACACATCACCAGCCTGCTGCGCTGGTTCTCCAGGTCCTTGTCTGAGGGCGTTGCGTATCCCGGGTATCCCGGGGGTTGCGGGACGCTGTGCAGGTGCAGCAGCCGCGACTTGATCGTGTCGATGGTCTGCTGGGCCTCCTGACAATGCACCATACCTGTTGTCACCTCTTCACTTTTCCCAAACAAGTGCACGCACGAGGGAGCTTGTGCAGCGCGCCGTGTGCATTGTAGCCCAGGCTTCCTTGATTGTAAGGTCCTTAGTGCGTGCGCGCAGGCCCTTCTCTTGATGCACAACCATCATGTCTCGCATCATTGAGACCTCGCCACCTTCCATGCAGTCAAGCTCAAGGTTGCCGCACCAGGAGCACCGCGGCGGAGAATGCACTCTGGAAATGTCAGCGAAGCTGGTGGTTGCAGCTCTCGGGGCTCCCCGAACGTCAAATGCTTGGCGTTTGATGGCAACGCTGGCGGCCGGATGCTGTGTCTCTCACTCGGGCGATGCCCACTGAACCTTGACAAAGGAGACAAAGGCATGTCAATATGCCCTGCTCACTCATTACAGTACCCGTTTGCGGTGTGTAATGCATGGAAGCCGCCATGGTCCATGTTTGTGGGGCACTTTGGAATTGCGCTACTTGCGAGCACCTTGGATGGCCATCACAGGGACCTGTGGCGGCTGCATAGCGCAAAGGCAAGAAGGTGCAGCTCTAGAAGCCAAGCTTGCAGGCTAGTGCGTTTGCAAACACCTTGCAAAGCTTGCCAGGTGCACCATCGCTACTGTACAACTTCTGATGCTCCCAAAGCACGCGCAAGCGTTTGCACTCCTGAGCACAGAGCATCCTCATGCAGCCTCACTAATGCGGTGCCAGGCACGTGAGGCGCTTGCAGTGCCGGCGAGCAGGGCTGCGAGCGCGCAGGAGACAACGCAACGCACGACGCCGTGTCGCCCCAGCAGCCCCTACCCTGGCACCTTGCGCTTGCGCGCCAGGTAGCGCTCGCGCGCAGACGCCGCCTTGGCTGCCTTGTCGACCGGCGCCTCCGCCGGCAGCGCAGCCGCTGCGCCTTCATCCTGCTCCCCTGCCTCAGCGCCGGCTGCCGCCTCTGTCCTGCTACCCGCCTCTGCCGCCCTCTTGTCCTCGCCAGCGGCCCCTCCTGCCTGCCCTTCCCTCTCGTCTGCAGCGGCGGCCGCAGGGTCTGCCGAGCCCCGCTGCTCAGCCGGCGCTGCTGCTGGGTCCCCAGCCGCGCCGGCGGCGCCGGCAGGGTCCGGCCCGCCCTGCCGCGCGGCGGCCTGCGCCTCGTACGCCGCGCGCGCGCGCCGCGCGGCCTCCCACGCGCTGTCCTGCGGCGCTGCGGCAGCCTCGGCGGCGTCGGCGGCCGGCGCGGGCTGCTTCGCCTGGGACGTCCCGAACGCCGCGTTGTTGGTGAGCACGTTCCTGCGCATGCCGCGCAGACGCGGCTGACGCACGCTCCTGACAGCGCTGGAATGCTTCCGGTCCATCGGACCCGAACATGTCCCGCATACCAGCCTTATACAAGGACACGGAGCAAGTGAGCGCCAAGCGCAGCCACAGCATGCTCCGCCACAGCGCCCGCTCCAGCACGGCAAAGCCATCGCGGCTGCGAGCATGTGCGCGCCGGTAGAAGTCGCCCATGTGGCCGCGCGACACGACGGAGTCGCGCTTCTCGGCGGCCTCGCGCACGCGCTCCTCGGCCAGCCACTTCTGGTCCTCCTGCAGCTTCTTCTTGTACGCGGCCGTCACGAACTTGTCCTTGTCGCCGAAGAGATGGTCCTCCGCCTCGCGCTCCTTGGCCAGCCTGCGTCGGCAGGTGAAGTGCGCGCTGGGCACCACTGCCAAGCCTCACGTCCTGCAGGTGCCGTGATCGGAGCTCCTGCTCGTACACACGAGCTGCTACTCATACACACACAGCTCATAATCACACGCTGTTCACTTGGCACCCACTGCTTGGTCACTGCCTCGCTCGCTGCATCGCTGCCTAGCCTTCCAAAAGCTCCCAACTCATACGTAAAACAGAAAGCTGCGCGAGGCAACTTCCAACAGTGGCAGCGTGAGGGCGGCCGGAGCCAGCGCGGGAGCCGCACTTGCGCTCATATACGACGTCCTGCTCGCGCTCGCGCTCCTTGGCCTTGTCCAGCAGGCCCTCGATGTAGCGCGACTTGCGCGCCAGCTTCTCCGCCTGCTTCGGCGCCGCGCGCTGCGCCTGCAGCTCGTCGTACACGCCATCGTAGTCGAACACGCTCGCATCCTCCGCCAGCGCCGCCGCGTGCTGCTGCGCCACCTGCGCGGAGCAGCGGCGGGCCAATCTAGGGAGAGCAGGCCGTGGATCTTGCATGCCTCGAGCAGTGCCGGCAAGCGCGGCCCGTGTGCAAGGGGCGCGGCGACCGGATGCCGCGCCTTGGCGTCTGCGCGCTTTGTCGCGGCTTGTCGCGCAATGTCCTTGCCCACGCTGGGCGCGCCGCAGTCGCCGTCGTCATCAGCAAAGACGGCGAGCGGCTTGCCGACCAGGCCCTTCTGCCTGGCCTTTGCGCCAGGCTGGAGGCCATACTTGACGCCCTTGAACCCGGAGAGCATCAGTGTGCCTGCGCTCCGTACTCAGTCCTGGTGTGCTGCAGACAGCGCAGGGGCCTGCCGAGTAGGGCTGGTAGGTGCTACCGAGCTCGGCAAAGTGGGAGCAAAGGGCATATAGGGCTACTTGACGAATAGGGCCCAGGCCCTGCCTTCAAATTGGTACGAGCAACAGAGCATCTGAGGCGCCTAGATCCCCAGCAGCACTGGACTCAGGTTGCCCTTTTTCTCAATTACGCACAGAGGCAGCTGCGCATTGCCGCAGGTCCAGATACACTGCCTTTCTGCGCGTCTACGGGCACGGGCTGTGGCTGTGCTTTGCTGTCTAAAAGGTAATACTTTCGGAGCGCTGACCTTCACCGGCGGCGCCATGTCGACAGGTACAGACTGCACACATGTTTCGTCTGCCTAGGTTATGTCATGCCAGGTTGCCTGTTGTCTGCACGCTTGGCACTGTCCTGCACACAGCCTGCCGAGTGCTGCTGAGCGCAGCAGCACACCCAAGCAGGCCATGACTCGCATGGGGCGCCATACAATGACCGCCTTGCCAGGGCTTGCATGCTCTCTGCTCCAAAGCTGTGAGAGCTGAGAACCAACCTGCCAAGGGCGCAAGACAAAACAATAGCGTGTGCGCAGGCACTCACCTTCCAACCAGCGCTGGCAGCGAGAGTTACGCTAGCAGTGGAGTGCCCGCGTTGGAGCCAGCGGCTAACGGCAGCCTGCACACGCTCGAGGTGAGCTGTCGCGCAAGCTCGCTGCTCAACCCAAGTGCCTCTGTACCCTCCTCAGCTCTGCACGCCAGTGGCCTACCGCTCACGGCGTCCCCCCCTTGTTGTGCTTGCTCTCCCACTCACAGGCGTGCAAGTAGCTGCCGCTCGTGCACGCACGACGCGACAGCGCGAGCCTGCCTCGCAAGCTAAGTTGTGACCAGTATATTTGGAGTGGGCGTGCCAGCAGCCCCAAGCCACGCACCCGAACCCCGCTTGCGGCGCAGGATGCTGTGGAGCAGACCAAGGAGGCGGTGCGGCAAGAGGCAGACACCGCCGCGTGCAAGCCCGACTCAGACCTGGCAGGCCTTCCGTGGTTGAGGCGCCTCCAGGACGCCCTCGCCCGCCCCCTTGGTTCCCTGTACAGCGTGGTGAGCACGCGCGTCGCCACGCTGTCGCCCGCGGCCGCGCCCGGCGCGGCGGGGGCCGCGGCGCCGAACGCCGCTGCGGCCGCGCTGGACACCGCCACCGTGGCCGCCATGCGGCGCAAGCTCATCGGCCCCAACACTGTGCGCGCGCCCCGCACGGTCCTTGGCTCCAGGTCTCCCGCCGCTGTAACTCTGACGTAATGCATGCACCACATAGGGCTGCTTGGCCCGCTTGTTATGCCAACCTGGGCCCGCATATATAATTGGACCCAAGTTTGGAGGGCTGCAGCCAACGGGGGTCGTGGCTTGGTCCTGCTTGAGCGTATTCAAAAGCACTGCACAGCAGCAGCGCACAAGGCGCCTTGGTGGACGACCAGCTTGACCGAGAGTCCCACAGAGCCGGGGGAGATCAGGCTCTGCTGGCTCACAGAGCGACGCCTGCCCGCGCGCAGGCCATCAACTACGACACGCCGCTGCACATCGTGCGCGGGGCGGGCTGCCGCCTGTACGACTACGACGGGCACGAGTACCTGGACTGCGTCAACAATGTGGCGCATGTGGGGCACTGCCACCCGGAGGCGCGCCCGGCCTCACACTCGGCGTGCCTGTGCCCCGTCCGCCACATCGCTCTGTCAGCATCGACCGTACGCTCTTCGAAGGGCTTGGCAGACCCGGCCGTGAGCCGCAGCGCCAACCCTTTGCGGGCCGCCTGCTGCCGCAGGATGAAGCCAGGGTGGCAGCCGAGGCCGCAGGCGGCCCGAGGCGGCGGCCGGGGATGCCCTCAGCACCCTCGGCGGGCCGCCCGCCGCCGCCGGGCGCGGCCGGGCTGACGCGCGCGGCGCGCGCGCAGGTGACCCGGGCGGTGGCCGACCAGATGGCTGTCTTGAACACGAACGTGCGCTACCTGCACGGCAACCTGGTCTCGCACGCCGAGGCGCTCGTCGCCAGCATGCCCGAGCCGCTGCAGGCGCGCATGTCGTGCAGCACTTTCCGTCCAGCCCTGGCAGGCGTGGCTGCCAAGCTGTGCGCTCCGGCTGCGCTGGCTCCTGTCTTGCAGCGCATGCTGCGAGCGCGCTCTGGCTGGCCGTGTGCATGGCCGCGGCGCGCGCGGGGTAGCTGCGGTTGTGCGCGCACGCTCCTGCAGTGCAAGTGCGCAGTGCCGCGACCTGCTCGTGGCCGGGCCGGACGGGCGCCGTAACTGAGTGCACTAGAAAAACCTGGCGTTGGGCAGGTGGTGTACGCCGTGTGCTCGGGCTCGGAGGCGAACGACCTGGCGCTGCGCATCGCCCGCGCGGTGCGCCCCTGAATGCCCTCAGGCGCATGCGTAGGAGGCGGTGTATGGTAGCTTGCACAATGTGGAACCTGCAGAGCTCCAGGGGCTGAGCAGGCAAAGGCGTGGAGCGTGCCCCGAGCGTCTGAGAGAGCTATGTTTTTGTTGGTGATATAGATATAGACAGGACGGGAGGAGTGGCATGGGGTGCACTCATGATGGCTGGGAAGGCAATTGAGCTGCCCACTCACCCTGCGCTCACACTAGTGTACAGCAGCTGATTATGCAGGGCCCGCGTCATGCATCCCAGGGCCGTGCGCGCGCGGCAGGCGCGGCCGGGCGCGGAGCACGTCGCCGTGATGGGCGGCGCGTACCACGGGCACACGCGCGTGCTGATCGACATGTCCCCCTTCAAGTTCGAGGGCGCCGGCGGCGAGGGCCGCCAGGCGTGGGTGCACGTCCTGCCCTGCCCCGACCCCTACCGGCGCGCCCCTCTCCCCAAGCGCCAGACGCGCCGACGCCGCGTGTGCTGTCACACCTCAGCTCCAAGCTCATGGTGTGGCGTCAAGCCGGTGCACAAGCGCATTACACATTGTTGGCAGCATTGTTGTGGCCATTTACCGCCGGACCCCTTCATGCTATCTCCTTTGGCCCCTTGCTGGGTAGCAGCAGCCGCGCGCGAGCAGAAACCCAGACCCTGCCGTATCAGGCAGGCACTGCCCCAGCGCCGCCTTGCTCACTCTGGCTGCAGCGACGCCCGCCCGGTGGTGACTCTGGCGCCGCGGCCGGCAGGGGCCTGCACCTGGACGGCCGCGCGGCGGCCGCGGCGGCGATCGCCGAGGCCGAGGCGGCCGGCGGGCGCATCTGCGCCTTCTTCGCCGAGTCCATCCTGTCCTGCGGCGGGCAGGCGCGCGCGCGCGTGTTTTCTGGCAGCCTTCCCGGGGCGCCCCGCGACGTGCTGTCCGGCAGACTGCGATAGAGCAGCGGTGAGTGATGCGAGGCTGCTAGAGTGCAGCAGAGACCTGGTCCGTCGTATCCAGGGGCGCGTCAGCATGCGCATGGCTTGCTTGCTGACTGGCGCACTCCAGAGGACGGCGCCTGACAGGCTTTGCTCATTTGGATGAGACAGCCTCTGAGGCCATGGCTCCACACAGGGCACTGCGGGCCTGAGCGCGTCGCCCGGTGGGGGCAGCTCGGCGAGGACGGGCTGCGCGCCGCGCAGGTGATCCCGCCAAAGGGCTACCTGGCGGACGTGCACGCCGCGATGCGCGCGGCCGGCGCGCTGTGCGTGGCCGACGAGGTGCAGTGCGGCTTCGGGCGCGCGGGGAGCCACTTCTGGGCGTTCGACGCGCAGGGCGTTGTGCCCGACATTGTCACGCTCGGCAAGAGCATCGGCAACGGCTTCCCCATGGGCGCCGTGGTGCGCGGCTGCTCCGTGCCGCACACCCTCGCACGGAACCGCTGCACCTCTACCATGCGCCGGCGCTGATGTGAAACGCGGCCAGGTGCTGCGGCGCGAGCTCGCGCAAGCATTCTCCAACGGCATGGACTACTTTGCCACGTGCGGCGGCTGCACGGCGGCCGGCGCGGCCGGGCTGGCCGTCATGCGAGTGCTCGCGTCCGAGGGCCTGCAAGCGCGCGCGGCGGCGACCGGCGCGCACCTCATGGCGCGCCTGCGCGCGCTGCAGCAGGTGCGGCGCGACGCCCGCTCTAGAGAAGGCGCCGCGGCTTTGTTGTTGCTGGTAGGAGCGTAGCGCAGCTCGCACATAGAGCCCGCGCGACAGCTCGACATTGTCGGCAGTGCAGCGCAAGCGAGCTGGGCTGGGGGATGAAAAGCCTGGTACCTTGCGGCTGCCCCTGTCCTCAGCGCTACTCGCTGATGCTGGTTGGTGAGCGTCCTAGGTTCCCCGTGTCAAATTAAGTGTACCTTTCACCTTAGTCAAGTGCACAGGCGACTGCACTGGTAAGCATAGGTGGTGTGCGCTCTACCCAGATAGCACAAGCAAAAGGTCATTGCAGCAATGCTGGTATGGTGTTGGTGTGATCAGTGACCCGCCATGCTCTGCACCTGGTCACTAGCAAGCGAAATATTAGAACGACCACACTTGAGGCACTCCCTTCACACGGGTGGCAGTCACCCCCATGGCACAGTCATGCAGACGGGCATGGTGCGCCGCGCGCCGCAGGAGCATGAGCTGCTGGGTGATGTGCGCGGCACGGGCCTCATGGTCGGCGTGGAGATCGTGGACGGCGCGGCCACCCGGCGACACGCCCCGGCCACAGCCCACTGGCTGCGCGAGACCATGCTCAAGCGCCGCGTGCTGCTGGCGACCGAGGGGCCCTGCGGCAACGTGATCAAGATCAAGCCGCCCATGTGCTTTGCCGTGGCCGAGGCCGACCATGTGGTCGAGACGCTCGCGCAGGCGCGGCCCGGGGTCGCGGAGCGGCTCCCCTGCCAGCTCACATGCTGCAGGTTGGGACATGTGCATGGCTGGGTGCTGGGCTGCAGTCATTTTCTGAGGTGTGGGAGATTTGGTGTTGAGTTTTAGAAGGCGGGCATAGGGAGGACATGACTGCGGGAACATAAACCATGTTGATTTGACTGCAGCTCACTAGACAATGCTGTCAAGCGTGAACAAGTTCGCTGTGCGCAGGTTCTGGCAAGCGGCGTGCCGGAGTCAGTCATGGCCCGCGATAGGGCCTGGAACGCCAAGGGCGGGGCAGCGCTGCCCAAGACTGAACGACCATAGGTGGTGCGCGCTGATGGCGCGTGGCCGTTCTGTACCGCATCAGCGACCGTTGCGGCTGCCTTGGTGGCGTAGCCGTCGGCGGCCCGCTCATGCAATGAAACGCGCGGCACAGGCCACTGCCGCCCACTTATGCTTACGCCGTGTTTTCACAGGTATGTCAGCACTTGTTTCCTTGTCACCGTGCGGGCTTGCCAGAATGTCTCCTCTTCCCTGGCGTGCAGCATTGTGCGCCAAGGGTGGGATGAGCGACCGGCCCTTGCAGTCTGTACCTGTTCAGGCGTGTCTACTTGATAGGGTGCATGCCACCACATGCATTATTTGCATAGGGCCTGAGGCCCCACACAGATAAGCCTGCTGCCCAGGTTGCAGGACACAGGATGCGGGAGGTTCACGGGACAAGTTACAGTCATACAGCCTGCCATGAGTGAGGCTGCCGCCTCGGTGATCACTGTGACCTGCTTACTCAGTCGAGAGCTGCCCATGCATCCCGGTGGGCCTCTTCTTTGAGCCAGATCGAAATATTGGAAGTCTGTCAAACGCAACTTGGCTGCGCTGTGTCAGACGTGCCACGCCGCAGCCTGCTCAATCTGCACTGCACCCGATGCGTGTACGGGAAGTCTGCACACGAGTTTTACATATCAAACGACAGGCATGCACACCTCTTGTGTACACAATGTGATAATGGCTCTGGCCTCATCAAAGCAGACAGGAAGCACCTCGTGCAGTCCGAGGTACACATGCATGCAAAAGGAACGACTTTGCAGGACAGGCATAACTACACATGGCCTCTCTTCAGCTTGATGCACCCCATTCAAAGAGCTTCACATCTGCTGTGCCAGGCACACGGCAGACAAGGCTTCTCGCGTCCCGCTTCCAGTGTCGTCGTCGCTTGCATGCCTCTCAGACCTTGGCGGGCTTGGGGCAGGCGGCGCATGCACAGTCAGCGCCGCAGGTGCAGGAAGGGCCGCACGAGCAGCCGCTCTCGCAAGCAGTGCAGCCGACCTACAGAACGAACACACGTTTCAACCACAGGTCAGTATGTCAGGCAGGCAGTGCACTGCAAAGCTTCGCGGTGCAAGGCGCGGACCTTCTTGCCGGGGCAGGTGGCGCAGCCGCAGGACGGGCCGCACGAGCAGTTCTCGCCTGCAGGTTGTTTGGGTCAGCTTCAGTGACATCCTAGATCGTTGCTGATGTACAGCACATGAGGTAGGTTGACAACAGAAACCATGCATTTGCTTTCCTCACAAGGCATTTATATCAGCACCAGCAGCAGCAGCACAGACAGTAGTGTTTGAGAATAACGCAAAGTGACTGCGCACCACACGAGCAGCCGCCCTCGCACGAGGTGCACGCCTTGTTGGCAGTGCCGCAGTTCTTGCAGCCTGCGCTGTGACTGGTCAGCGCTGTGACTGGTCAGCGCTGTGCAGCGACAATTGGTGCAAATCAAACGTCTTGCGAACCGTGAACAGTCACGCACCCTCCGCGCAGGCGCAGTCCGGCCCGCAGCCGCAGTTAGCGCACTTAGTGCAGGTCGCAGTCGCCATGACTGCCGCTGGATGCTATTTCAAACAATCCCTGCAACGTTGCACAGGCGCTGTCAGGAACAGGCACACACCACGGTGGCATGTGCGCGCCAAGCAGACAGCACTGCCTCCACCAGACCAGCTCGTTACACAGGAGTGCAGGGTTGTTGTGTGACTCAGGAGACATCTCAACCCGGTTCAATACTGGTCCGCTTCAGTCAGAGCCCTCTGCTGCCCGCACCTGGCGTCGCAAAGCTTTCTCCTTGCTCCTGCTTGCCGTCTGTGGCCTGGAGATACTTCTAGCAAGTCGTAGCGTCGCCGGGCCCCTGGCGACGACCAAAGGGAGGCGGCCCCCCAGTCCAAGCCATTTTTGTGGTGTGTTTGCAACAGCTGAGGCTAGTCGCAACAGGCTTTGCGCCCTTGGCTGTCTGCAAGCGGAGATCTTTGTCCCGCAAGCACAGTATCGCTGAGGTGCCAACGTTCAGAAACCAGTGGCGCGTGGCCAAACATGATTGCAGGCACAGCCAGCATGGCGACGGGAGGACCTTGTGCGGGGCAGGTGAGGACCGGCAGTGCTTAGCTTTTGCGGTATTGCACAATAGACTCAACCCGGTAGACTTGATGCAGTTATTGTAAGCGCACTGCGACACCGCAAACCAAGGTCATGCAGTACGCCGCATTGTTCAGGCTAACAGGTCTTGGACTCGCGCGGTGCGGCAGGGGCGCGTTTTTGTGCTTGGTAGAGCGCACAGCGCATACCGGCCGTTCTGCTGCGAGAGGCACGGCGCCGCAAGCCAGCTGAAGGCGCTGCGGCGGGCGGCCAAGGCAGCACACGCAGTCGCGCGGCAGGGAGCGCAGCAGTGCACTGCTGCGTCCGGCAGTGAGGATAGCGCTGGCGACCGCAAGCCGGCCGCGCGGGGCGTGCTCAGCAGCTGGGGCGCTCCGGTGCGGCAGGCAGCTGCTGCGGCTGTACTCAGCGCAGCGCTGCTGGCTGGTGCGCGCCACATATGCGCTGCTCAGACTGACCTGTCTGCTGCCACGCGTGATCGGCTGGCGCCACACCAGCCGGTACGCACGCTTGGTACGTAGGCTCTGTTTACCTTTCGTTTCTGTCCTCGCAGCGCCCGTCTCTGCGGCGGACGTGGCCAAGGTCGGCACGTGCTTGCTGAGCAGCTGCCAGGTGCGCCCTGCCCCTCTATCCCTTGTCGCTTCCTTGACGTGTTATGATACAGCCAGTGCAGAGGGCGGTTCGCATAGCAGTTCACCTTGTTCTGCTAGCTGTGGCGCTTGGCAGGCGCATCGGTTGTTCTGGACTGGAGCGTGTTCATGCATAGTGTTGCCCGTGCATGAACTTGTGAAAGAGCCAAGTATATGCACAGGCTTGTAAGTTTTTGATGTGCATTGTCAGCTAGGTGTTGGGTGTGCTGCTACTGCATGCATTGGCGCAGTGCAAGCCAGTGATGAGGAGTGCTGAGGGGGAGCAATTAAGATAGGTTTGTTGAAGGTCAGAAGCAAGGCCGTGCCTGTCTGCATTGCTGCCTGGTTGCACAGACAGCAAAAGCTGCGCAGCAGTTGCTCCGTCGCCCATGTGAGCCACTCACGGGTTGTCCGCACAGGGCGCGCTGGCTCGATGCATGGCGGACGGCGAGTGCCTGGAGAACCTGGTGTGCCTGCAGCTCTGCAACGGCAAGCCAGACGAGAGCGCGTGCCAGGTGCGCCTGCACCTGGACGCTCTCGAGAAGGGTGGTAACTGTTGCCTCTTGTGGTGTCTGTGTGGAGTGCAACGTGCACTGTTACCAAAGAGTGGTCATAGTGGCAAAGCCCGCCGAGTACGCAGTGGTCAGGCTGTGTATTGGCAAATATGCACTTTGGGTGCGTGCAAGGCGGGTGAGCAGCATGGCTACGCACATCTATAGAGCGGTTTTGTAGAGACGTCGCCCTCGATGTTGTAACACTAGAGGTATAACGACTCTGCTGAACGAAGAGTGCTTGCGGCCGCGCCAGATCCGGTGCGGAGACCTGTACGCCGACAAGGCCGTGGAGGCGTTCACCGCGTGCGCCGTGAGCGACAAGAAGTGCGTGCCGCAGCGCGTGGACGCCGACGCCTTCCCGGTGCCCAAGGACGACGCGCTGGATGAGAGCTTTGACGTCAACAACTTCCAGGTGCTCTGCGCGGGCGCGCAAAACATGAGTGCCATCCTCGATCTGAGATAGTATGTAACTTGCTTTGCAAGAGAAACAGTGGCATGCATGCATGGCCGGGGTGTTGGAAGTGGCCGGTGACCCGTGCCGAGCAAGCTGTGGAAATGCTTAACAGCCTTCCAGTATTGCCTGTCGATGGCGCTTGTTGCACTGCAGAGGCAGGGTGTGACGTAGGTGTGTGGCGGCAGGGCCGCTGGTACATCACGGCGGGGCTGAACCCGCTCTTCGACACGTTTGATTGCCAAGCGCACTTTTTCGGCTCTCCCGAGCCCGGAAAGCTGGTGGGCAAGATCAACTGGCGCATCAACAGGGGCGCCAGCGGCGACTTCATCGAGCGCTCCACAACGCAGAAGTTTGTGCAGGCGCGCGAGCTCGCTCCTGGTCGACTGGGACACGATACTGTCCTCCTCTTGGGCGGCTGCGCAGTGCTAGTTAGCAGGTGTGCGATGGTGCGAGTGCGCCGCGCAGCGTGTGGTGGTGTGCAGCACATGCGCTTTCTCTCTAATTTGCAATGAGCTGCTTCCGCCTCGGGTCTCTCACTGAAGTGCATGTATCACCAGTTTGCGGCCTGCGCTGCCCTGCAACATTCACAAGCTCGCGGCACGTGCGAGTCGGCATTTTGCCTGACATCATGGAATGTGCTGGTGTTGGTCTGTAACAGAACGTTTCACGCGCGGCACCGCATCAGCGCCGGGCCCGCCTCGCAGGACATGGTGAAGCCGGCGGTGCTGCGCAACCGCGGCAACGAGTACCTGCACTATGAGGACGACTGGTACATCCTGGCGTTCAAGCCGGACAAGTACGCGCTGATCTACTACAAGGGCAACAACGATGCCTGGCAGGGCTACGGCGGCGCCACCGTGTACACCAAGTGCGCGGCGGCGCACGCGCCGTCGCCCTGCTGCCGCCGCCAGTGCTGCGTGTGTCATGCTGTGCCCGCTGGGTGGCAGCGAGCGTCGCGAGGGCCTGCTGTGTGCTCCGGAACGCGCTTGCGTGCTGCTGATGGGGAGTAGAATGAGTGGGTGAAGGAAGCTATGCTGAGAAGGCTGTGTGGAGCAGGGAGCCGTCGCTGCCGGCGGAGTACATCCCGGAGCTGGAGGCGGCCTGCGACCGCGCGGGCCTGAAGTGGACCGACTTCCAGATGACTGACAACACGTGCAAGCCCCACCCGCCCGCCAAGAGCATCCTGGAGAAGGCGCGCTGCCTGGCGACCCTGCACCTGGCTGGCATGGCCTGCAGCAGTGGCCGTGCGGAGATAAAAGAGTGGTGACTTGCAGCACACGCTGCGCTGAGCATATATACGAGCTGTCAGTGCCTGCATTGGAGCAGTGGACCAGAGCTGGGTGAGCGCTTCCGATCAATGCCGCGTGTGAGGATTACGACGTGGTGGTGTCGGATTGTGGATCACGCTGATTGGCGGAAATGTGCGCTGAGGAGGGGCTTGGTGACGGCAGGCGGGGCGGATCGAGGCGTCGCTGCTGGGCGAGGCGCGCAAGGACGCGGCCGCGGTGGAGTATGCGCTGGAGAACGACCTCACGTCCTTCGGCAAGGGCTTCACCGTGCTGGAGAAGGCCCGCGCCCAGCTCGCAGCACAGTCCACAGCACAGTCCCTGCCTGCCCGATGGCTTAATGGAAGACGTCGTGCTGGCGTGATTTTAAGTGCGCACAACGTGTTGCTGATGCGCGTCAGCGCATCACCTCTGCAGGCAGCGCGTCGCTCCAGGGGCGCCTGGACAGGCAGGCAGGGAACGATAGTTGGTCAACAAATCAATAGGTTTTAACACTGGCCCTCTCTTAGAGCAGCAATGTGAGATACCCTGGCGGCGCGCGCAGGGCTTCCTGGATGTGCTGCAGCGCGACGAGCAGGGCCTGGTGCAGGGCATCGCGGCGGAGGAGAAGGAGCTCGGGCGCGAGCTGGTCGACGCGCGCAAGTTCATCGAGCGCATGGAGTCGCAGTACGTGGAGCCCAACGCGTTCGTGCGCTTCCTGCGTTCCTTCGGCATCGGCAAGTGACCGGCGCCCGGCGCCGGGCCCGCAGAGGCCGGCGGCAGAGCTTGACCAGCAGCGCACCGGATGCCACTTGCGCCGGCGGTGCAAAGGCGCTTGTGCAAGGAGCCCCGCAGGCTGGTCAGCTGCATAGGGTGAGGTGTGAGCCAAGCTTGTGCTATGAATGCCTACCAATGCTGTGCTGGCTGTTTATGCCCTCCTCTTGTGGCCCGTGGCCGAGGAGGGCCGTGGCTCAAGCCTTTACTGGCACATGTTGGTCTGGGGTGGTGGAGGCTTGCCGTCTGCACCCTGCGGGAGGGTGCTCGGGTGGCACCCTCGTCAGGGCCGAAGTGCTGCGTTGCGCAACACACACTGTTGGCTGCATTGTTGCGATGTGGGCACGCGCTGCACAAATGTGTAGGCAACTGCCATAATTGGGACATCTGCAAATTTTGAGGGCCGTGGTGTACTCTGTAGACGTACACACTGTAGAGAGGCCTTTAGAGGTGCATATGGATGTAGACTCGTACAATTTAAATTTTGCAGCCAACAACGACATTGTGGTAGGCAAGCAATGCGATGACGCTTTGAACGGGTAGTGAGACCAAAGTGCGAGGAGTTGCGCACATGACTTGCGCTCTGCTGGACAGTCGCGCAGGGAGCAGGACCTGAGCTTTCTGCTGATGAATAAAGCTCCAGCGCCAAAGAGCTCTTTGTCAAAGAAAGAACCAGCGCCTTCAGTTCTTGCGCCTCCTCCTCTGGAAGAATTACCTGCACCTGGTGCGCCTGTTTGCAGCCCTGGGCTGCTCGTGCAGCCTTGCTTTGCCCCGCTCCAGCTGAAAATAAATGCTCGCCACGCTCAAACAGTGGCGGGGCTTCGAGGGCGCAGGCGGCCCAAAGCGTGCTGTACTCTTTGCTATACACCAAGGCCGCCATTGCTGAGCGCCAGACAACCTCTAAGGCAATATAGCAAGCGTCGCGCTTCAGCTCACCTGTGCACTGGCATACGGCATGGCGCCGCACAGCCACGCCAACGTCCCCGTGCTTGAGGAGCGGCACGTAGCAAGCGGCCGACCCCGGGCGTGCGGCGTGGAGGGCTGCACTTTGCAGCTCGTAAAAAGAATACACCTGAAGGCCCGCCTGTGCCCCGTGCACATCAAGTGCTCCGCAGTGCTGCGCCGTGGCGAGCCGCAGCGCTAGTGTCAGCACTGCCACACGTATCATTCGCTCGAGGCGTTCAAAGGCAGCCAGCGGTGAGTGCCTGCCTCGCGCAGGGAGCGCTCTGGTCACCCCCAGGACTGGTGCACCTGTCCGTTGACAAAGTCATGCGCTCTGTACTGAACTGTGTCCTAGATAACTTGAGGTACGTTGCATAAAATAGGCATGAGCTTGCATGCATGCGCATGCCAGAGGAGTTGGAGCACTGAAGTGGGAGGGGTGCACCAATTTCTAAGTCATATCATCGGTACGGGAGGCCTCGGCAAGTGCAAGGATAGGACATTTGCATTCGTGGCAGCGAAATGGCATGCTGAACTGATTGGCGACCTTGCCTGCACCGTTCTGAGCGTTATGCATCGCACCCCGTGGCAGGTCCTCCATGGCCGGCCTGAAGGCAAGGGGCGAGCGCGACATGCGCATGCGGCGGGCGCGCCTGGCCGGTGCGGCAGCGCAGACACACCCACATGGCCTGGTCACCCAGGACAGCATTCTGATGTTCCAGCGCACGTGCGGGGTCAGCGACGCGGCTGTCATGCCGGCGCACTCTGCTGAACAGCGTGAAACAGCGCCCGTGCGGTCGCCCGCAGAGCGCGCGCACATCAGCAGTGCAGCAGCGAGCTGCTTGCGCAGCCGCACAGCGGCCGATGATGTAGCTGACCCGTCTGGCTAAGTTAAGGGCTCGCCATATGACCCCCAGCACTGCGGACGGCACTCCTGAGCCTGGCGGCGCTGCTGGCAAGAGCCCGCGTGCATGTGGGGCATGCTGCCTGTCCTGGCAGTGCTCAAAGCCCTGCTAGCCCCAACATATTGTGCCTTTTCAATGCTGCAATGTGAGTGTGAAATCTAGTTCTAAGCAAGCTGTTGTGCGGGCCTCAGGTAGCGCTGGCGGCAGTGCTGCCGACCCTGCGCGTGCCGCCCCTGCCACGGCAGCTCCGGCCGCCAAGGCGCGTCGCAAGACCAACAAGCGGCGGCCGGCTGCGGGGGATGCGGCAGGGAGCAACGCCTGTGACAGAGGAGCGCCCTCCTCGGGCAGGCCCGGCAAGCGACACAGGGCCGCGGCGGCCGGGGCACCCCGCGGTGACGAGGCTGGCGTTGCGCGTGCGGCACTGGGCACAGCTGACGCGCAGGCACGCGTTGCTGGTGAGGCCGTTGACGCAGACGACCATGGAGGAGACGCGCGCGGCCTTGCGCCGTCCGGGCGTGCGCAACGCCGCCCCGCGCTATGCGGCAGTGCTTGCGCGTGAGCGCGCAGACATTGCCAAGCAGGCGCGCAGCTTATGACTTTGTGCGGTGGTTGGCTGCAGTCCAGCAGCCTGCTCTCGCACGGTCCGCTGCGTCGACGACAGAGAGTGAGTGTATTGTTCGGTTCCACGCATGTGGGCAGTCTGGGGCATGTCGTGATGAGCTTGGCTGACACGGCAAGCGTGCCCCACAGCGTGGCACGCCTTGCTGATTAAGCAAGTCTGCCTAGGTGCACCAAGCAAGCGCCGAGGCGCGCGCCGAGGCGGAGGCAGCAGCCGAGCCGCGCTTGGCCGCGGCGCTGGCGCTCGAGCGCGCGGAGCTCGACAAGCAGGTGCAGCTCATGCGACTTGTGTGGCAGTGTGGCAGTGCTGCGCTGCCGGCCCAATTATACTGAGTGCAGATGCGTCGGATGATGGTTGACACGGCTGCACGCGCCATGCGGGCGTGGCAGCATGGGGCACAAAGAAGCGGAGCTTGGCTGGTCTCGTGAAATAGGCTAGTCTTCTCAATGTGTGCCACCTGCTGATCAAGCAAGTCAGCCTAGGTGCACAAGCACGCACCGATGCGCGCGCTGAGGCGGAGGCAGCGGCCGAGCAGCGCGTTGCCGCGGCGCTGACGCTCGAGCGCAGAGAGCTTGACAAGCAGGTGCGCAGCTTGCTGTGCATGTGCAGCACTTGGTCGTTCACAGCCTTGGCCTGCTTCCACAGAGATGAGTATGTAATATGCAGAGGACTAATAATGCTCGGCTGCACATATGATGCATTGACAGCAGAGGGCATATGGTGAGGTACATGAGCTGGAGTGAAGGCAAGCGCTTGTTCTATTCATATACGCATGCTCTGCTGACCAGGGCAGTCTGCCTAGGTGCACCAAGCACGCGCCGAGGCGCGCGCCGAGGCGGAGGCAGCAGCCGAGCAGCGCTTGGCCGCGGCGTTGGCGCTCGAGCGCGCGGAGCTTGACAAGCAGGTGCAGCTCATGCTATCAGCGCAGCAGTGCGGCAGTGCTCCACAGCCCGGGCTTCATTCTGCAGAGTGTGGATGCGTCGGATGATAGTTGACACTGCTGCACGCGCCATGCGGGTGTGGCAGCATGGGGCGCGTAGAAGCGGAGCTCAGCCAGAGCGAAGGCAAGCCTGTCTTCCCGACATGTGCTCTGACCTGCTAATTGACCAAGTCTGCCCAGGTGTACCAAGCGCGTGCCGAGGCGCGCGTGGTGGAGGCGTCAGCCGAGCAGCGCATCGCCGCAGCGCTGGCGCTCGAGCGCGCAGAGCTTGTCAAGCAGGCGCAGAGCTTTCTGTGCATGTGCAGCTCAGGCTGCAATGCCTGACCCTGGTTCTGCAGGTGAACGTGTGAGACTGATCGTGAGCGAGACTGTTGTACATGCTCTGCATGTGGCAGCATGGGGCCTGGGGTAGAGCTCAGTAGAGCTCAGCTGGAGGCGAGCTTGTCTCACCATAACGTGCCAGGTTCTGCTGACTGACCACTACCGTCTGCCCAGGTGCACCAAGCGCGCGCCGAGGCGGAGGCGGCAGCCGAACAGCGGCTTGCCGCGCTGGACCAGGCGCGCCGCGAGGAGAGGGAGGCTGTCGTGCGCATGGCCCTGGCGCTGGGCGCGGGGCGGGTGGGCGCCCGCCCGCACGCCTGCTCCCCTTGGCATGGCTCTCCATGTACTCTTAACCTTTACACAGTATGACACAGTATGACAGACAAGCCACCAAGCCGCCACAGAGCACGCCCGCATTGCGCCCTGGCACACTGGGGCGCGCTTTGCCTGGGGCGGCGCAGCAGGCCGCCGTGCCTTGTTTGGCCAGGCCGTGTGCACCCTCGTGACAAGCAGTGCGCCAGTGTGCCGAGCAACTGCAGAGCGCGCTCGCCGGGGGTCCTGGCATGGCTATCTGGGCGCAGCGGCGCATGCCGCAGGCTGCTGACAAGGGAAGACCTGCCATGGTTGATTTACAGGTTTACGCTGTGACAGGATCACCCTGTGACAGGTTAGCCCTGGCTCTGGACATTGCATCATGTCAGGGCGCGGACACCGCGTGATCCTGCTGCTCCAGAATGCAGCATTACCTGCCTGCGCCTGCGCCAGGGCGCGGGTGCCGCATCAACAGATGGGGACGCGTGGCTGCGTGCTGAACCGGGAGCTCAGGCGCATGGCGCTACGGCCGCACGCACTGCCGCACGCACCGAGGCCAACGGGGCCGCGCGCGAGAGGGAAGCCCCGCTGGCATCGGCATGCGGCCAGCGCGGCGTGCGTGCGCGGGAGACACGCCCGGCATACAACATGTCCGGCGGTCCCGGGCGCACAGCAACCCCGGCGCCGCTGCCGCTCTATGCTCGTGCGGGCGTGATGCCGCCGAGGTTATAGGCTTGGGGCAAACACGCTGCAGCGTGCACAGGCGCCCATGGCCGCAGCCGAAGGCGGGGGCAGCCCCGGCGGCCTCCGCAGCTGTCTGATGCATGTAAGACTTGCTGGGTGGCGGCGGCCGCGACGGCGCGCGCGGCGGAGCAAGCTGTGTGCCGGGAATGCAGGGGCGGACGTGGCTGCATTGCAGCTTGCTGCGGCTTCTGCGTGCGTCATGGCGAACCACTGCCGCGCTGAGCCTCCCCGCGCTGAGCGCTAGCGGCCTGCCCTTGCACTGCCGGCCAGGCGCACCAGCACCCTGGTCAGCTGCAACCGCGGCGATCCGGACGCTGGCGGCGCTCTCGCACGGGGTTTCAGCGTCAGCGGAGCGCGTGCCCTGCGGCCCGGGCGCCGCCATGCGGTGCCTGCAGCAGCTTGCGCGTGCCTGTGACCCGGAGCGGCTGCAGGCAGCTGCATGCCGGGCCGGCTCTGGCCTGCATGACTCAGCCATGCGGTGACCGGTCGGGCAGGGGCAGGGGTTGCAAGCCTCAGCCGTGCAGTCGTCTGTGGGTATCGTGTCAGCGAGAGTCTTGTGTCAGGTATTTCAAAGTAGCATATGTGTCAGCCAGCTCTTTGCAGCCGGAGGGCTCAGGCTCACATTTGCAGCCCCTGTGGCCAAGCATGGGCTGGCATCTCAACCGACGTCCGGTTCATCTTAATTGCTTTGAGCGACTTGCTTGTATGGGAAGCCCTGCTTCCCCAAGTGCAGGACCAGCATTGACCAACGCTTCCACATACTTGCCCGATACGTGCTCTGCAAGCACCTGCCCACACATGCCGTGCTGACCTGTGTCTACAACTTGTACAGCTCGCTGTACTTGACGCGCAGGTAATCTAGGAAAATCTGCGGGTCCAGGGGCGCCCCCGTTGCTGCAGTCATGAGCTCGTCGCCGTTGCGGTGCAGCGAGCCCACCTGCGCGCCACGAGTGACGGGGCGTCACCAGGCACGCACGTCGTTCTGGGACGCGGAAAGGGGCAGAGGCGGCCAGCCAAATCGCCCGCACAATGATATAATGACGCACACAGTCTACCTTAAGCTGCATACATGGTTGGAGCCCACACTCCCCCTTACATTCCAAGTGCGCTGGCACCCGCTGCTGGATAGCCCAGTCCATAGAATAAGCAAGCTGTCACAGCGCACGCCCTGGCAGACGGTTGCGAGATGCTGCCGGTCACACGCGCACCCCCAGACCGTGAGGTTTCAGGACAGCGACGCGAAGACCAATCGATCGTTAAAGAGGAGAGGGCATAGCAGTGACGAATGTGGCGCCATACACGGTGGTGGCCGTGAATAGCACCACAGACGTCACCGCATGCCCTCCTCCTCGTCAACGATTGACTCGTCTTCAGCGTCGCTCTCCTGAAACTCCCATGCCCCGCAGGGCTTGCCTGTCACACTGGCAGCATCCCACGATCGTTTGCCAGAGCGTGCGCTGCGAATCACTAGCGAGAGACTCGGTGGGTCGTCGCCTCGTTGTGTGAGGCGTCGTGACCGCGCACACCAGGCAAGCCGCCTTCACCACACCCTCCCAATCTGCAACTTGGCGCACTTCTATACCATAACAGCTGTGTATGTGCTGCACGCACGCACTTGCTCACGCGCCACACTGCAAGGGGGTGCCACGCCGCATGCACAGGCAAGCAGGGCATCAGGGCGGCGGCTGCCAGCCAGGAATGGAGCGCACGCAAGAGCTCGGCGGACCTTGTGGATCTTCTCCCTGAGCCAGGCGCGCAGCGGGGCGAAGCGCCCGGCCGCCACATCCTCCGCGAGCGACGGGAGGTCCTTCTCGGCCGCCCGGTAGATCTGGCACGCGTACATGGCGCCTGCACGCCTCACCCAGTTGCATGAGCAACGCGCCGTCGGAAAGTCAGGGCGCAGCCGGGAGCGCATCGCAAGCAGGTGCATGATCGGCACATGCTGCAAGCGTGCCAGCGCTGCCAGGTGGCGCACCACGCTGCTTGTAATGGAAGCCATAAGACAGGAATATCAGCAGGCAGGAGCAGTGTTGCATTGGCAAGGAGGTGAGTTTGAGGCAAAATCCAGAAGCCGCGCATGCCTAGAGAGTACGTCGGGAAGTAGCCGAAGGCGCCCGAGCTCCAATGCACGTCCTGCAGGCGGCACACAGGGGGGCAGTTTGAAACGGTGTGCAGCCGCGGGCCTGCCCAGTGATGCGTCTGCATGGCATCGGGCTCAGGCGGCTCGTTCCTGTCAGAACACGCACGCATGCATGGTGGCCACGCCAGGCCGGCCTAAGGGAACACGCACGCATGCATGGGGGCCATAGCGCGGCCGCCAGAGCAGCAGGCGCCTGCAGCGCCGCCCCGCCGCCGCCGCACGCGTGCAGGCCATCCGAGCGCAGCGGCTGACACCAGCTGAGGTCTTCCAAGGTTTGCGTGAGTGCAGCTCCGCAGGCGCACGCCGCAGCTGGCAGGGACTAAGCCATCGCAGGGAAGTACACATGCAAGGGCGGTGGGTGTGCAAGGAAGGGCAAGCAAGCAAGGAGTTGACCCGGCTGCGGCGCATGCGAGTCTTGCGGCGAGCCGCGCCTGCGGCTGGCGCCTGCAAGCCGGCGCCCGCAAAGGACGCGCAGACGTGCAATGAGGCATACGGGGCGCGCCTGCAGCACGCCTTCGCCATCGTCCTCAGGGGTGCAGCCCAGGTACGCAGCCATCTTCTCATTCCACAGCCGCGGCAGGTCAGCCACCGCCACACTGCCCTCGAGCAGCCCGCGCTCCAGCTCATACCTGCGCAGTCGCACACGCGCGCGCACACACACGTGAGCAAGGACACACGTGCGCACCGCTGACTCACACCCAGAGCTTGCTGTCAGCGCTGTCATGCTCTTGCATGCTGTGCGTCAGGGCACTTGCACTGAGACGCAGGCTGGGCGTGGTGTCAGCTTGCACACCACTCTGGTCTAATTAGGAACCACAGCATCCAGCAGCGTGCATTGGCAGGCGGTGCGGGCGCTGCGCACCGCAGGATGATGTGCAGCGGGTAGGTGACCTCGTCGGCCTCCACGCGGATCATGCTACGCGCCTTGACCTTGTTGACGGCGCCTGCGCGCCGCGGGCGACGCCGTCGGCTGCAGACCCTTGCTGGGCAGCAGCCGCCGCCAAGGCGTCTCGCGGGCTGCGAGGCCGGCGGCGGCGCGTGATGCTCGCATCCCCACCCGCCGGCGGCGGCTTCCGCAGTCTGCCCGACACGCTATGAAGAAGGAGAAAGGCACACAGCAAGCAAAAGTGTGCAGAGTACCCTGTACCTGGCATGCACTTGCCGGCTCTTGTTATGGCGGCTTCTGTAAGGCAGTCACAGGGCGCGCCCACCATACAGCGAGTCTGGCGTCAGCTCCGGGGGCAGCTGCGGGAAGGCGGCCGCGAGCTTGGGCGCCAGGTAGCGTGCGAACGGGCGGCCCAGCGCGACCATGCGCTCCCACAGCAGCGACTGCGACTCGTGCACGCCCATCGACATCGCCTGCGCGCCGCGCGCCGCGCCGCTGAGAGGGCGGGGCGCGCAGCGCCGCGTGGCCCCAGCGAGGCTCGCACGCCGCTGAGCGACCTGCATGCGTCCGGCGGTCTGTGTGGGTACGCTTGTGAAACCCCCGCCGGCGCACGCGCATGTCGCGCGCCGGCACCGCAGGCGCGCACCGCATTGCCCGACCGCCCAGACTCCCAGCACAGCTGGCAGAACTTGCTCGGCGCTGTGCGCTGCTCACTGTGTCGGCAGGCGGGCAGGAACAGGAAGCAGCTGCGCCACCATCACGTGTTAGGTTATCCAGCAGTGTTGCTGCAAGGCAGCGAGGCGGCACCTCGTTCACGGGCAGCCCGTCGTAATCCAAGTTCCGGCCCTGCTCGTACAGCGCGTGGCCGGTCTCATGGATGGCGCCCGTCAGGCCCTGCGCGGCCGCTGCACACCCTGTCACGCACGGCATGCTTGGCGTGAGCAGCGTTTGCTGCTCCCGCTGTGTGGTGTGACCAGGTCGCGCAGGCGACCACTTCACAGTTTGCCAGCAGGCACACCCTCTGACAGCAGGCGATCTCGGATGAAGCGTTAGCAGCATGCATGCATGACCGCGTCATTGCTGTGCATGAGCTCGTAGCGCGGCAAGGCAGGCAGCTGTGCGCGCCTCTGTCAGGTCATCTTCTTTAAAGCGGGTCGTCATGCGCACGTCTGTCACGTGCGCGCCTGCACGGCGGCGCCGCGGTCCCCCTGCTTAGCGCAAAAGTGGCGCGTGCTGGCATCTTCATGAACGGGCTGGGTCGTGACCAGCCTAACACAGTGTGCACCTCGCAGGCTGGACGCCATTGACCATCTCTCTAGCCAGGCGCGCATCGATTGAGCACAGAGCGCTCACAACGCTCCCTGGCATGAGGCCGGCAGCAGCGCTGCACGGCAGAGCCCGCATGTCTGGCAGGGCCCTGACACAATCCGCGTGGCCTGCAGCACCGTTGCGCCGCGCCCGCCCCGCGCCCGCGGGACGCACCGCCGGTGAACGGGTGCACCGAGACGTCCAGGCGCCCGCAGCCGAGGTCGAAGCCCATCTCCACTGCGATCTTCTCGCACAATGCGGCCTGCGCGCCGCGCCCGATCAGGCTCGCCCGCGGCCCGCGGTCCACGAGCTGTGCAGGCCCTGCACTGTATGCAGGCCCCCTGCCATGCAGCGCGCAAATTCTGCAAGTGTTTGACAATACTCACAAGAAGAAGGAGAAGGAGAGGAGTGAGCAGCGCCTCCGCGCCTGGGCCTTGGTGTCGAAGCGGCCGGCCAGCATGGACGCGTCAGGCGGCGTGCCGCGCTCGCGCAGCTCGCGCAGCAGCGGCACCAGGCCGTCACGCAGCTGCGCGCGCGCGCGCCGGCACGCCTGTCAGTGCTGGTCAGGGCAGATTAGGACCCTGCCCTAGGCACAGGCGAGCCAAGGACGCTTGCGGTCCTGCAGACTCGTCAGGCATGCGGCACAGGGGGCAGCACTGCAGCAGAGAGCGCACGAGCCTGGGCGCCGACAGAGATGCCCTGCCGGCGAGACCGGTCTGGACCAGGCCGCCGGGCTGGCCCTCGGCGGCAGCCCCCGCAGGTATGGGGTATGGTGGTGCGCGCGCCTGCGAGAACACCTGGTCCAGGCGCGCCGACGTAAAGCCCTTCTCGTACTCGTCCAGCGCGACCTGCGCCGGCCCGGGTGGGGTTAGGGTTGCCAGCAGTCAGCAGCAGCAATGCGCGCAGCCGCAGCGGGTGCAGCGCAGCAGCGCCGGGCGCAGCAGGAAGCACAGCGCGGCAGAGCTGCCAGCCGCGCTTAGTCGTGGCGCGGCAGAGACAGCCCCTGGCCGGGACCCTGTGGGAGCCAGGGCGGGAGCTGGGGCGCCTTGCTGCGCATGTGCGCTCTGGACTGGCGAGCATGCAGCCGCAGGCATCACTTGCGCCTGCCAGGGGCCTCTCGCAATGCGTTCCTTACGACAGCAGCCACGTAACGACCTAATACGTCTGGTACGTTAGACTGCATGCATCAGACACATGCAACCCACATGCGCCTTACCAGAGCGGCCGCACAGAGACCCGTTGATTGTTTCAGAAACAGGCGGCGCGCGGCGGACACGTGCGGCCCGCATGCGCGGGGCGCGGTGCGCGCACGTCGTAGATGGGCAGGTCTGGGTTGATCAGCGTGCAGGCCTCCTTGGTCAGCGCCAGCCACTCCTCCAGCACCGGCGCAAACAGCGCAAAGTCTTTCCGCTCGCGCGCCGTCAGCCAGGCCTGCGCGCGCAGCACAACAATGTGTAAGACAAGAGCTGGGGAAAAAAAACACACAAAAAAAACAGCACATAGCGGTGAGGTAGCACTTGCTCCGCCGAGGCAAAAGCCAGACTGCCATTCACGGGAACGGCCTGCGCAGCGCGGCGCCTGCCACGTGTGCGCACGTGTGCGCATTGAGGGGGTGCGACTGGACATGCAGCATGCTCTGCACTGCATCACATGCGGCCCACGCTCGCATGTCTCGCGCGCACTCACCTGATAGCCCTCGCTGTCCAGCTCGGCCTTGCGCTTGGCGATGCGCTTGGGCGTCTTGATCTGCCGCTCGTACGACCTGCCGCCGGGCATGCATCTCCCACTTGCACGGTGCGTTGAGGCTTTTGCTGCCGCCGGGCTGCCGCGTGTGTTCTGCATGATGCACGCGTGACGCAGAATTATATGTTACCTCGTGCACACGCTCTCTGCTTTGTGCACGAGCCACGCAGCGCCCAACACAAGTCCGCTGCCTACGCCTGCACGCAGGGAGGAGCCCGGCATGCGGCAGCGCATGTGGGGTGGGGCAGTCCCAGGCGCGCGCCGGCGGGTCTCCCGAACCACCGCCGCCTCGGGCGGCGCCAGCCCCTCGGCATCGCCCAGCCGCTCCAGCAGCGCGCCCACCTCCGGGTCGGTGGCCTGCGCCGGGCGGCGCCCCCCTGTCACGCTCCGCAGCCGCGGCGTCCCCCCGGCCTGGTGTGCAGCTCGCGGCCTGCGCCGCACAGATAGACGCTCACGACTCAGCGCCTGGACTGGCCTCCGCCGGCGCCGCTGCCGCCCGGACCTGCCCGCACGTTATGTGGCAGGCTGTGTAGCGCTTGCATCCGTTGTATGGCGTTTGCGAATTCGCGCCCAGGTGGGGGAGGCGGCCTCGGGGAGGCCTGGGGCCCCGCGCTCTACCTGCGCTCTACCTCAGCGCTCTGCGCTGCTCGGCACTGCCGAGGCTGGCGCGGCGCTTGCGACGCACCGGGCACTGCAGAGGGCGGGGGCGCGCCTTGTCGTACAGCACGCCGGCGAGCGCCGCCTTTTGGGATGCGCGCGCGTCCGCCGCCTTCTTCGGCATCATCACGAGCTGCCACACAGAAGGTAAGCGGTCAGCAGCCAGGGCGCTGCGAGCGTGAGCATTGCGCGGCAAAAGAGCGTGGCAGAGCGCCGCACCTCGTCCCAGCCCAGGAGCCCGGAGATGGCGTTGAGGTTGCTCAGCTCCTTCAGCCGCTCGCACAGCTTGTCATAGCTCTGCGCCGTGCTGGTACCGGCTGGGGCCGCTGTCGGCGCCACCATGGCGCTCGTGCGCGCTCTATCAGCGCGTGCGCGCTTTGCCTGAGCCCACCCGCGCTTGCCTTGGCTGCGCGCAGCAAGACGAGCAAGTTGCTGACCACAAAGTGTCGTAATCATCCGTATTAGCTGCAGGGAGGGGCGCTTCGACGAGGCGGCAAGTGTCCGAGAGGCTGAGAAGGCGAGACCCTTCAGGGCAACCTGTAACTCCAGCGGTACAGCGCAGCGGTGCGCAGCGGTGTTGCCAACGGGAACATTGCAGTGGGAATCTGGAAGCGATCCGCGACCATCAGGCCATCGGAGTTAGGCTACCTCGTTGCTGCAGAGCTTTGCAGGTGAGGGCCGGGCCAGGTCAGGATGCCAAACTGCTCTTACCGCAGCCTGGAGTGTGGGCAGCATGAGCGGCCTGCCAGTGCAGTGGCTGGTCAGCGCGCTTGAAGCTGCGCTCAGGGCGCTGCTGCTGGGAGTGAGCCCGTGTGCGGTACTGTGCTGCCGTGCAAAGTACAGCCAGCCCGAAAGCGCCCCTCCGCAGGCCGCAGGTGACCGGCAGGGGCCTGCGTGTGCTGAGAAGCGCAGCGTGCCTATATTGTTCAGAAAGCCACTGCCCTCTGAGGCGGAGAGTGCAAGCGCCTGCATTTCTGCATTGCATCGCTTCTGAGGTGCGGGTGAATATTTCGCGCAGGGATGGCGGCGGCGGTGCTGAGCTCGCACACGGACCAGGCCAAGGCGCTGGTGGGCGGCGAGGGCCAGCTGCAAACTCATGCCGAGAGGAACAGGCAGGCGGAGGCGCTGGGGCCCCAGGGCCTCAGCCTGCCGGCCGAGACGCAGCAGAACAACACGTTTATCAAGAAGGTCGCGGAGAAGCTGCACATCCGCAGCAGGGACACCGACACGCACCCGCAGCACCGCCGGACAGAGGCACGCCGCCCGCGCTGGCAGGCCTGTGCATGCGTGCTGCAGCGTGCCTGGTGTATTTGCTGTCCTGGGAGCACAGTGAGTGCATCTCTCCAGCCAACCACTGTCGACTTGCACCCTCCTTGGCATTTGTGCATAGCGGGGTGTCGTTGCATAGCGGCTACATACCAGGTAGGCTGGTAGCTTCCAGGCGTCTGTGCGCCCAGCGCCGCGCGCAGTCCCGCGACGCGTAAGGCCGTGTCAGCAGGTCAGGGTAGGGTAGGGCTGTCGATAACCTGGCAGCGCTGCGCTCACGCGGCAGGGGTATGTGGAGGCGGGCGTGCATGGCGGCATGGAGGAGGCGTTCGAGCTGCTGTCGCGGGAGGAGTACATTGCGGTCATCAGCAACCTCGTGCGCATCCAGGGCCGCATCGGCACCGAGACCGCCATCCGCGTGGGCCTGGAGGTGCTCGGCGATGCCAAGGCGCGCACCCCTTCTCACGTCTGCCTGTTAGGCGTAGAGTAATGAAAATAGGTTGCTGTTGCAGAGAACAACAATGCACTTTTAAGGGCGTGCAGACGCGTGCTATGCTGACACAGCTTGCAGCAATGCAGTCCTGCATGTAATGCTGTTTGAGCATCTATTGATCGACTCAGGAGCGTCTGAGCGCTTGCGTACTTGGGGCAGTCAGGCTGTTGATGAGGAAGAATGTGCGGCTTTGTGATATCAGGGAGTGTGCGTGTGTGTGTGCTTTTCCTGGTCGTGCCACCATCAACACAGAGTAGAGGCGAGAAGGGCGGTGGGGCGGCGCTGCTCATTTTGTGCACCAGGCGGGCGTGTTGGCTGCTGGCCCCAGTCGAGTGTCCCATAAGTGTCGCCCGCGGCGGCTGCGCACGCCAGGGCATGGAGGCGGTCGGCAAGCTTACGCGTGCGCAAGCCATCATCGTGGCGGACCAAGCGCTCAGCGACCTGGGCCGCCACGCCGCGCGCGTGGCCGCCAACGAGGCCGTAAGCGGCTCGTATGATGCGATCGAGCGCAAGTACTGCGAGTGGGCCAGCTCCACGTTCACCAAGGCCGTGGTGTTCCCAGCGGCCGCCGCGGTGGCCGGCACGTTCGGCACCGGGCTGCTGCTGGCGCTGTGGCGCTTTGTGCTGTTCGGCCTGGGCCCCATGTTCTAGGCGCTGCGCTGCGGGCGCAGCGGCAGATCAGACACCCGCCCTGATGGCTAGCTTGTCCAGCACCGGCCTGCCGGCTGCGCTGTGGCGCTTGGTGTGACTCGGCTCTGGGGTCCCTTCCGGGGTCCTTTCTGGCGGAGGGGCCGCGGACAGCGCGCCGGAGCCGCGGACCAGTTTTGGTGGCGGCGTGCCGGAGCTCTCTGCTTGGCAACCGTGCTGGTGTCATTGCCATGAGGGCTCAGTTGTTTGAGGATCACCAGGCGCATTTTGGCACACATTTGTGCCAATGTGCTGACCATGCCTGGGTAAGCCAACAGGCCTGATTTTGTGGTCAAAACATGCCTTGACTCCCATCCAGGGTGCAATTGTCCTTGCCTGAACATGCCCTGCCATATTCGCGCCTCCATAGTGCAAGTCCAGCATTTGAGGGGCTGCTCTTGAGGTTACATAACACCGCAAGCTCCTGCTGTGTAGGATACAGCATGTGTGGCTGAGGTTGATGAATGGCACCGTGCACGGCATGCTAGCAGTGACCGCATGTGGTGAAAGGCGACAACGTGTGAGCATGACTTGTTTGGGGTTGACACTAGCATGACTGCTGTTCATAGGTGGCCTGTGTTCCTTTCCCATGTCACATGCCTGGTGCGGTTAGCTAGATTGTTTCTTGCATTGTCATGCTCTGCCGCACTGTGTGCTAGGTAACGCATGCTCCCAAGCTGTGCCCTCCCGTGACTCCCCCGCATGTCCAGCACAGCTTGGCAACACCTGATCAGGCCCCGAACATGTCCAAAGCTCGGTGGGGAAACAGGCACCGTCTGCACGAGCTCAAGCGTGTGGTGCACGTGATGCAGTACCCTGCTGCAAAAGCATGCCTGCGCGGGCTCGGATGAGCCGCCTCACGCCTGCGCCTTCCACAGCTGCTGCAGGTCGGCCAGCTGCGCCTCGCACGTCGCCAGCAGCGCGCCCGCCGGGTCGCGGATGGAGCCCTTGACCCAGCAGCGCATGCCGCGGATGCGCTCTATCTGGGCGCGCCACACCCGCTCCCGTGAGCGGGCGCTGCTGGTATAGGTATCGTGCAGAGCCACAGGTCCGCTCGCCGCATGCAAGCTGTGATGCACAGCAGATGAGAGGCGCCATCCCTGCACCGACAGCGGGGCTACGCTTCCATACATCCGCAGATATGCCGTCGCAGACGTGTTCCACGCCTTGAAAGGTGGCGCGCCTCGCAGTCCATGCGCAGCGTCGTGTGCAGCGGCACGGCCTTGACGATGCGGAAGCTGATCTCGATGGTGGCCAGCATGGGCGAGAACTCCATCTTGCCCAGCTCCGCGGTCGCCTCATCCAGCAGCGACTCCACCTAGGGATGAGCCCCAAATCAAGGGTCAGGGTCACACCCAGGGCCACACGCTGACATGGCCACCGTGCACCGGCCGACCTGTGCAGCGACCAGCGCGGAGTGCTGCCATAGACACAGCGCAGCAAGGTCCAAGTGCATGCGGCCGCACGCGTGCGACTCTCGACCGCCGTCTCCGGAGCCGCCTTGCTTGGTAAGCGCATGCCGGTGCGTCCACTCGTATCACTGCTAGTGGCGGGCTGGACAGCACTTGCCGTGCGGACGCTGCCTGCCCTGGGGGCGCCAGGCGCACCGCGCCGCCGTGCGCGGACATCCAGTACCCGTTGCCGATGGAGGCGCCCTCGCCCAGGCGTGCCGCGCCTGTCACCGTGCCCCACGTCTGGCCGCTCCGGGCCTCCTGTGCCGTGGCGGCTCCCAGTATGAGCCTATTTGACTCATGGCAACGTGTTGGACCTCACTAGATTCCATGACAGCTGTCTTGCTGGGGCGATGCAGCGTTCTACCCTCCTCCTTATGCAGCAGGCAGTCCGCATGTGTCCGGACTCGTGTACTGGGTAACTTTGTCAACTTCTCAGATGCTAGGCGAGGCATCCTTGGCGAGGCTGCTGACCCAGGATAAGCACATCCCCACATGCCAGCAAATTGTCAAGCTCATGACGGCACCGTGTAGAAGAGCCGCATGTCGAGCCCCGCGAGCGCGGCGGCGTTGCCGGACGTCCAGCTGCCGCGCTCGAGCAGCTCGGCTGGCGCCACGCGCCCCGCCAGGTGCTTCTCGAACGCGTGGGTGGCGGCGAGGCCGCCCAGCTTGCGCAGCAGGGGGTCCTCCGGCGGGAACAGTCCATCCGGCCTGCATCATGAGTGTCCAGACCCTCAACAGCATGTTATTTAGGCAGAGCCTGCAAGCTTACACGTGAACATTGTTAAAGGCCTGCATAACACTGTTGTGTTGGAAGACCACAGCCCAGAGCGCTGGCGCAGACTTGCCATGTATCAGTGAGCTATGCCTTGCGAGAGCTATTAAGGGCCATCGCGAAGTGAGGGTGAACGAGCCTGTACGGGATGCCGTCCGCGATGGCCTGCCTGCGGTAGTTTGGCACCGTTGCTGCCAATTGGGATGCGCGTACTTCTGGTGGCGTGGCCGCGGGCGCCACTGCCGTGGCTTCCTAGATAACCAGCAATTGAGATCCTGTTTCTAAAAGAGAACCTTGCAAATAAGGAATGTGGAAGCAGGCACGCCTGCGCCCTGCCCCCGCCCGCCTGGTGGGTGCGAGCGTAAGCGCTGCTTTGCTCCTGGGCAAGACACACCGGCGGCGCTGCTTCTGCGCAGGCAATTCAATACAACTCAGCAACTGCCTGCTGCAGGGCAGCGCCACGTTGCAGTGCCGCCCATGACAGTACCACTGAAGTGCTGCCTTATCTGCGCCTCGCTCCACTGCTGCGCGGCATCATCTGGCAGTGCGTGGCAGCCTGCGTGCCGCTCTTCAAGCGCCTCGATCAGATTGATTTTGCGCACCACCTCTGCATCCATGGCCGATCTGGGCGGCAGGCCAAAGAACAAAAGTGGTAACCGCGCACAGCCGACACGCTTGTCTCGAAAACCCTTGCAGTTCAAATAATGGCCCCAGCTGTGCTTGATCAAGCTCCAGTGTGCCATCTCACGAAAGATGAGGCGGTGTTGCTCAGTTGTGTGAACCTTGATTTTCTGATGTGTGTGCGCTCGCATCCACTGTGATGCACAGCCTGGCACAGCAGTGAGCGCCTGCAGCATGTCGAAGCGCACGCTGCGCCAGCGCAAGGCCGTCACGTACAACGAGCGCCTGCTGGAACTTGAGGTGGGCAACTACAGCGACGAGGAGGACTGGGAGCAGCCCAGCGAGCGCGCTGAGCCTGTGCGCACCAGCGCGGACGCGTGCGCCGTGCAGGACACCGCCCTTGAACCCAGCTGCGAGCCTGACGGCGCACACAGGTGCGCTGCAGTGACGGATGCAGGTGGCAGTGCGCCAGGGATGTGACAGCCCCAGGCTCCTTGGGCTGCGGCTGAGCCGCAGGACGGGTCAAGCAACTTGGCAGTGCTCGCAGAGGGGACACGGCGCGGCACGGCAGCCGGCGCGGCGCGCGCCGTGACGAACAGGTGGAGGCTGAGGGCAGCGATGCAACGGAGGCGTCGCTCGCAAGGGCGGTGGCTTCTGGCGCAGACAGTGAGTCCACAGAGGAGTCTGGCAGCGGCAGCAGTGCCGCGGAGGAACCCGTAGCAAGCACGCGGCGCCGCGGCCGGGCGGGCCAGAGCGCTGTGCAGCGCCGCGCGGTGCCGCAGCGCCGCGCGGCGCCAAAGCAGCCGCTCAGGGATCCCTCAGACAGCGAGGGTGATGGTGCGACACCGCGCCTGTGCACGCACGCGTCAACTTGGGCAGGAGGCAGCAGAGAAGCACAAACAGGTTGTCTTGCAACGCATCCGGTTGCAGTACACTAAGCTCTAGTGTGAGCTGCTGCGCACGCTTTGGTGCACAACCAGGCTGGAGGGCTGCTCTGTGCGCATCAGAGGACGACTCGGACCACGAGGAGCGCGACGCTGCAGGAGCGTGTGAAGGGCGGAGCCTGCACGCGCGGGACGCTGCACCCGAGCGGACGCTGCGCCAGCGTGACGTGCAAGCATGCACGGCCGAGTCGCTGAGCGACGACGAAGCCGACAGCGGCTCGGACGGCGGCACAGGCGCCGATGCGCGCACTGATGGCACCGCGGCAGCAGGCAGCGACGGCGGCGCAGAGACGGGGTGAGGGTCCTGCGCTCCTCTGCATGGCCAAAGATTGCACTGCAGCGATCCCTGCCTTGCACACCCAGGCAAGCTTTTTCAAGTGCCATGCGTTTGCAATACATTGTTGATGTTGGAGTGATATAGACTGCGCCCATCCTTTCAGGCATGCTGTCAAGGGATGCGGTGGTTGTGCGCTCTTTGACGTAGAACTGCTCTGTGCGTGGCAGGGCGGCCATCAGAGATCGACGCCGCGCTCAGGCAACCGTCTCGGCTTTTGACTTCTACGCGGTGCGCGCAAGCCCACGATACCAAAGAACCCCCAAATGCAAGTTTGCGCCGCATGCCTGACTCGCGACCCACGGCACCTTTATCCCAATGCGGCACAGTGCCCTGCAGTAAAGCTTGGTCGCGGTTGCCGTGCCAGGCGCCGACGGCGCGGCCGATGGCCAAGCGGAAGGCCGCACCGGCGACGGCACCGCCGCGCCGGGCCGCTAAGAAGCGCGTCACCAGCAGGTCCGGCCTAAATATATGATGCCGCTGCATTTGTGAATGCTCCACACTCCCTAGGCGACGTACATGCGTCATTGCTTGCCTTTCCATGCACCTGCACTTCTGCATTTCATAGCATTCACAGCAACGCATCGCTCGTGGACTTGCACTGTGCTGTTATGCAGGGCGTGCGAAGCCGAGGAGGAGGCAGCGGAGGAGGCTGTGCCAGGCGCCGAGGACATCGAGAAGGTGCTGGGCTGCCGCCCGGGCCGAGCGGGCCCGGAGGAGGTTCTGGTCAAGTTCAAGGGTGCGCGCGTCCTCCCCTGCGGGCCCATGGACTGATTGAGTCCACTATGGCAGGGGTGATAGCCGTTGAAGTGTCTGCCTTCTGGCTCAACCCGAGGCGGCCGTCCGCTGCCTAACCTGCGCAAGTAGCACGGCGCAGGTCCTCCCGCCCGAGTGATCCTCCGCGCGCGTTGGAACCTGCCTGTGCACCTGCAGGGCTGCAGCTGCTGTCGCGCTGCTGCGTATTGGCCTTGCACAGCCATGGCCAGGTCGTGGAGCCGCAGCGCCTGCCACAGATCCTACCTAGGCTCCCTACAGGCAACGGGCTCCTGCGTGCGCGCAGGCGTCAGCTTCCGGCGCGCGGCGTGGCTGCCGTTCAGCGACGCGCTCGCTGCGCGGCCGCAGCTGACCCGCAACTTCATGTCGCGCGCGCCCGAGTCGGGCGAGGGGGTCGACCCGGAGTGGCTGCAAGTAGAGCGCGTGCTTGCGCGGCGCGTGGCGCGCGGCGGCGAACATGCGTACCTCGTCAAGGCGCGGCAGCGCACCGGCGGCCGCCGCAGTGGCCGGGTCGTACTCCCAGTGGCATGGTCTCACCGGCGGCCAGCACCACTTCAAGGCTGTGCAGCGCTCCAGCGTAGATCTTGCCCTGCTATTACGTTGACCAGCATTGTCTCATGAGAACGCCCCCATCAATGTTAATAAGGTCAGAGGTGGTCAAGTGCAGAGTCCCTTGCCAGCCAACAGTAGGCTCCGAGCAATTTGTCACCACAAGCTGACGTTGGGCGGCGGTGCGACAGTGGTGCCAGCTGCCGTACACGCAGGCGAACTGGGAGGCCGCCTCCGCGCTCGCCTCTGACGAGGACCGGGTGCGCATGCGAGAGCGGAGGCTGCTTGTTGGCCGGTCGATGAGCTGCATGGCAAGGCATTGGCAAGGCATCGGCACGGTGCCCAGCGTTGGCGTTGCTGCATCGGGCACTGTTTGCATTGTTTTTAAATCAGGGCGTGCAGAAAGGAACCAGAGGCTGCCCTGACTCAGGCTGCACCTGGCTAAGTGGCACCTGCGCAAGCAGTGGCCTCTGATGACGCCCGCATGCAGCCGCGGGGTGCAAGCCAGCGCCGCGCGCGCGCGCCGGGCAGGAGCAGGTGCGGCTCTTCGAGGCGCGCGAGCGGCCGCCGGCCAGGGCGCACAAGGCGGGCGCGCCCAAGCAGGACGCCGTGCCCGAGTTCCTGAGCGGCCGCCAGCTCCGCGACTACCAGGTCCGCGCGCGCACTGCCCCAGACCGTCAGGCGTTCACGCCACTGCGACGTGCACGTGGGCATGGATGCACATACTTGGGACACCAGCTCGGTTGTCATGTGAGTGCATGCTGTGATTGCAATGCAAGACTGCCGCTCACAGTCGGTCCGACCCCACTGGCGCGCGTCCGCTGGGCGGCAGGCGGCCAGCCTGCAGTGGATGATGCAGAACCGGCGCCTCGGGCGCAACTGCATCCTCGGCGACGAGATGGTGCGCACGCCGATACTCCGTGCGCAGAAGCCTCTGTGTCCCCAGTGCTGCCGTGCAAGCCTGCAATTGCTGGCATGCCCCGCCCATGCCGGCCTCCTTTCCAAGCAGCATGTCGTCTCCACTCCGAGCCAGGTGCTTGAGCCAGGTGCCTCCCTGCTGGGGGTGTGCCAGCGTAGGGTCTACTGCAGCACCACCCGGGGCGCGCAGGGCCTGGGCAAGACCGCGCAGTCGCTGGCGACGTTGGAGTTCCAGCGCCAGCTGCTGGGCAACCCGGCCAGGGGTATGCCAGGGTTTTACTGCAGCACACCCGGGGCGCGCAGGGCCTGGGGAAGACCGCGCAGTCGCTCGCGACGCTGGAGTTCCAGCGCCAGCTGCTGGGCATCCCGGGGCCCTTCCTGGTCGTCGCGCCGCTCACCACGCTCGGCCACTGGAAGCGCGAGCTGGAGACCTGGACGCCCATGGCGCGCCCCCTGAGCTGGGTCGCACCCACCCGGCCAGGCCCGCTGCCATGCTGCTGCACTTTCGGGTTCGAATGCTGAGGTTCACTCATTCACAACGCAAGGCCCTTTGGCATGCTGCGTCCACACCGCTTGTGGTTAACAGCTTCCAGCACGGCCCGAGGGATCTCTCAAGAGGCGCCTTTTCGGACATGGAGAGCGGACAGCCAGAGCTCTTGAGCCAGCACGAGAGGCGTTCAGTCGGGCTAACCTCGCCGCGCCGGCGCCGCCAGAATGTGGTGCTGTACGCGGGGGACGCGGCGGAGCGCACGCTGATCCAGGAGCACGAGCTGCGCTACGCGTGCGACCCCAAGTCGTCCCGGCGCGCCAAGTTCAACGTGCTGCTGGTGCGGCTGCTGTCAGTTTCCCACATGTCGGGCTTCGTGACAGGAACACTTTTATCAGTAATAACACCTGAAGGTTTGGGACCAGAGCACAGCGAGCAAGAGGCAGATGAGCACGAGCATGTGCTGTCAAGTTTGTGCGCTCAGTGCACGACTATAAATCCACTGGCCAGGACAGCGAGCGCGCGCCAGGCCTCGTACGAGATGCTCGCCAGGGACGCGGGCCTTTTCCAGCGGTACGAGTGGGAGACGGTCATTGTGGATGAGGGTGCGCCGCCCGCCGCGGTGCACACGCGCACAGGATGCACATGCGCTTCTGAGACCTGGCAGGGGGCGGCTGCTGCCCCGCATGACAAGGCCATGTGCGCTGCTGAGCCGAGGGATGTCAGCTAAGCAACCCGCTGTGTTTCTCATGCAGGCCACCGGCTGAAGAGCACCAAGGGCCTCGCGCGGCGCGTGATCCAGGTGCTCAGCATAAAGTGGCTGCTGCTGCTCACCGGTGCGGCGCTGGGGGCGCCCGCCGCACTGCGGGCCGCGGCACGCTTGCGAGTGCCATGCATCGACCTCTGCTTGGTCACGCATGCCTGCAGCAGCCTGCCAAGCACTACAACCTGTATACAGCCGTGTCTGTGCATCAGTGCAGTAAGGTGGCTGTTGATGTGAAGGCATGCAGACCGCACGCAGACCGCACGCAGAGTCGCCTCGACCCAACAGAGTTGGCTCGCGCAGGGACGCCGATCCAGAACAACATGGCGGAGCTGTACGGCATCATGAGCCTGCTCGACCCCGACGAGTTCGGCGAGGAGGCCGAGTTCCTGGCGCGCTACGGCGGCAGCCGCGACCAGCCCATGCCCAGCGCCGAGCAGGTCGTCGCGCTGCAGGCGCGGGCCCCCGCGCGCCGGCGCGCACAGCGGCCGTTGCGACGCCGCAACACACGGCGCTTGGCGCACTCCACTTCCACTCATTTGCGCTGCTCCTGCAGCCAAGTTGCCCTAGTCGTAAAGCGGCATGTGATCTCTATGGATGACATGGCAGGACACGCTCACCTATCTGCTCCCAATGATTTACGCCGGCCAACAACGATGCGTGTGGTCAGCTCTCCATACCAGCATCACTGCATCGCAGCACACGCCTCCTGTGTGCACAGCCATTGCCCTTCCACTGCAGCAACTACTTACAACGACGCGGCGCAGGAGGCGCTGCGCCCGCGCTTCCTGCGGCGCATGAAGGAGGACGTCGAGGCGCTGCCCGAGAAGGAGGAGGTGGTGGTCTGGGTGGAGCTCACCGCGCAGCAGCGCGTGTTCTACAAGGGCATCTACAGCGGCCAGGCGCGCGCGCGGCGCGCCTGCCCGCCGCCGCGCGTCCCGCATGATCAAGCGGGGCCCAGGTCTGCGCTTGAAGCAAAGCGTTTCGCGCCACGCATGGGCTGCATTCCTCTGTAACGCTACGATTGCTGTGGGCCGGAAAATGTTCAAGCGCGCGTGCATGTCAGCAAGCTGGGCGGGCTTGGTGTCTGCTCAGCGACGGCATGCGGCAGCACGAGGCAGGCGAGCGGGCGCGCAGATCGGCACGCTGCTGGCGGGCACGGGCGCCAAGAACCTGCCCAACCTCAACAACCTGGCCATGCAGCTGCGCAAGGTCTGCTGCCACCCGGTGCGCGCGCCCGCCCGCGCACCCAGCAGCATCTGCATGGACCAGGTCCGGCCTCGCACTAGCCGCGCGCACAGAGGGCGCGCTGTGCTGGCCCACAATCATGGCTCTCATTGGCCTGACTCCCATCGGCGTATGGTCGGCGTGCACAACCTGTTGTGAAGGCGGCAGCCACGTGCACCGTACCGCAGCGCGACCCATAACAGCCATGAATGCGCAGGAGACAGTGGGGTGCCCCTACCCGCAGACCACAGGGCGCCCTAGAGCAGCCATCAGGGTAGGGTGCCCTGACCCCCAGACCACAGCGCAACCCGGGGCAGCCGGCGGCCCTGCTTCGGCCGCGCCGCTGACAGCCCAGGCGCACGGCGGCGGCAGTTCCTGTGCGAGGGCCTGGAGGAGGATGTGGCCTCGCGCAAGGCGGGCCTGGCCGGCACGGAGCTGCTGACCGCCGCCAGCGGCAAGATGCTGCTGCTGCACAAGCTGCTGCCCAAGCTGCGCCGCGAGGGGCACAAAGGCGCGGCGCTGTTTGCCTCAAGAATGCTTCTACCTTTGTTTGAGACATGCGCGCCGTTCAGCTGTGGCATACAGTGCGCTGTCATGCCCCATAAAGCCCTGTGCTTGTTTCATGCCGCTTCGAATGCAGTCAGTTGTCTTATGTATGCCACCTTTTCACAGAGGCAGGAAGCGCGAAGAGGCGTGGCATGCCAGTTGCCAAGCTTACCTGCCATACTTTCAGGTTGGCTGCAACATCAACCCTGGGCCAGGCGACGCACAACATGTCAGCTGCCGTACTGTTTTCGTTGGCTGGTAAATCAAACTTGCGTCTATGGTGTGCAGCCAAGTTCTTGCGCCGAAGGGCGCCCTGCGCCGGCGCAGTGCTCATCTTCAGCCAGTTCACGCGCATGCTGGACATCTTGGAGGACTACCTGACCCTCGCGCAGTACCCCACCGAGCGCATCGACGGCAGCGTCGGCCTGCGCGAGCGCCAGGCGGCCATCGATCGCTACTCCAAGGGCGCGCTCCGCTACTTGAAGGGCGCCTGCCAAGCACTGTGAGGCAGGCATCGCGTCTCTGCTGGGAGGCTAGAGCTCGCTGGCAAGCCGGCACGCAAACACGGCATTGCCACGCCCGAGCACTGCCGACAGGGGCGAGATCCCATGCAGGCGGCCCGCCCGCTGAGGTGCACTGGGATGCTGCACCGCGCTCGGTGCCCACCCCTGCAGTCTGGGTGGCGACGCACAGAGCGGCGTGCGCGCGCGCCGCAGACGGCTCCGACGGCTTTGCGTTCCTGCTGTCCACGCGCGCCGGCGGGCAGGGCATCACGCTGACCGCCGCGGACACCGTCGTCATCTACGACTCCGACTGGAACCCGCAGGTCTGCCCCCTCGCGCGCCGCAGGGTTGCATGCAGGGCCGCATGCAGGGCCGCGCGCCGCCGCCACGGCTGTGCGGGTGTGCGCCCGCGTCGCAGCGCCAGGGCCGCGCGCGCGACACGGCGGCGTCGCAGGCCCAGCGCCCCGCTGTCACATGTGGCCGGTGTCGGTCACGGGTGTCCGCACAGAAGCTGCGTGCAAGGGCCCCCAGTCGCCGGCCAGGCGCTGGGAGTGCGACGCGGGGCGCCAGCGCCGCGCGCGGCGCGCGCAGAACGACCTGCAGGCCATGGCGCGCTGCCACCGCATCGGCCAGGCGAAGGACGTGACCATCTACCGCCTGGTCTCGCGCGACACGTACGAGCAGAACGTGTTTGACTGCGCCAGCCGCAAGCAGGGCGCGCCGGCCTGGAGGGCCTGGACGTGCTGTTCCTGGCTGAGCTTGTTCGGGCGCCTTTATGCACTTTGCGCGTGCACTTCTGACCGCGAGGGTGGCGGGCTCGGGACGTGCACGCACTGCGGGACACGCATATCGAACACATCAAGGATGCGCAGTGCGCATGCAGACACCACACATGCCCAATCAGGACGCTGCCTGCCGCAGAACAGAGATGCATGTGTGCATGTGCACACAGTTGAAATGTGCGCAGTGCGCGCGCAGGGCTGGACCACGCCATCCTGGGCGGCATCAACTCGGAGGGCGAGCGCGCGGACGCCAAGCGCATCGCCGAGCTGCTGCGGCATGGCGCGCACGCGCTCGGCGCCGCGGAGGAGCGCGCTCTGGCAGCGGGCGCAGACTTCGCCAGCGAGGCGCGCGCGGCAGCGCTGCGCCACCACTTTGCATGTCGCCCTGCATTGGTTGTGCCGACTCTGCCTGTCGCGCGTTGCACGTCACACTGCTCACTCCTGTGCAGGCTCGCGAGTGTCAGAACAATTGCCAATTGTAGTCCTCGAGCGAGCTGTGAAGCATCAGCTGCACCTGCAGCTCAGCATACACCACATGTCGATTGCAGTCCTCAAGCGCAGCTGTGAAGCACCTGCATTCAGCACCTCGGACAGCTGCAGCGGCCGGCCTTATGACCGCACGCAGTGCTGCGGCAGGACATCGATGCCATCCTGGCAGGGCGCACCGAGAAGCGTCAGATCGGCAGCGCCGCCGGCAACACGTTCAGCACCGCCACATTTGCCGCTGAGCCCGCGGTGCGCCCCCAATCGCGCTCTGTCTCACTTGCTGCCTTTGCATGGGTCTTGCATGCGGTGGCTGCTGACATGCATGTCCCCTTTGTGTGTATGCTGTCCACTAGGGAACCCCAGTCCCAGCAGAGGGTGTGGCGTCTTGTCCTCGCCATGCAGGGCAATGGTCAACACCCCTTGCCATGCGACAATGTGCCACAGTCGAGGTTCATTAGCGCAAGTGCACAGGAATGCTGCACTGTGGATCTGAGGCGCATGGCAGTCACTCACGGCGCGGGTACCCGCAGGCCGCGGAGGGCATCGACGAGCGCGCGTACTGGGCCGCCGTCCTGCCCGGCGCGGTGGCCGACCATGATGCGCAGGTGCCGATCCCTAGCTCTCCAATTAGCCACAGATGGTGTGCATGGTAGCTGAGCTCAGACGACTGAGACGTCACATGCGCATACTTCAGAGCCCGGTTCGGCTTGACATGTAGGTGAGGCGGAGTGCAGGGCAGCTGCCCTGGGTGCGGCGGCGATGCGAGCAGCCTATGCACACGCGCTGAATGAGAGCGCTATGGATAGCTATCATGGGAGATATTGTGCTGATTTAGCACTGGCCTTCTGGGAACATATGACACTGGAATGGAAAAACCAGAGTTCGTGCGCAGGTGGAGGCCGAGCGCAACGCCGTGCTGGGCCCGCGGCAGCGCCGCAAGGTGACGTACAACGAGGCGCGGCTGGCGCGCACGCCGGACGGCGCGGGCCTGACGCCCGCCAAGGCGGGCGCTGGCCTGACGCCCATCAAGGAGGGCGCCGACGAGGACTTCAGGCCGGCCGCCACCGCCACGGGCGCCAGCAGCGACAGCGACACCAGCGGCTCCGAGGTCGCCGAGGCCGACGCTGGCCCCACCGGCAAGCGCGGCCGCCCGCCGGTGCGCGCGCCTAGCTCTGGGTGGAGCCGTTTGACGCGCATATCTAACAGCGCGGTGTGAAAATTGCGGAGCGCAAGTCCGAGCGCCATGCTGAGCGCCATGAGCCAGCCCGTGGGGGTGGCACCGTCCAGCCTCTGGCTGCAAGCCGCATCCAGGCGGCCAGCCAGTCGGGTTCAGGCGGTGATGATGGGGGGCCTTGCGCATGAGCGCATACTGCCCACAGCAGCGCTGCCCGGTGGCAGCAGGGCCGGCCCAAGGGCCCGCGGGGCGTGGACGAGGGCGGCGGCCGCGCCTGGACGAACAAGGAGCTCCGGGCGCTGGAGGACGGCCTGGTCTGGCTCGGGCCGGGGCGCGCCGCCGAGCTGCGCGCGCAGGTGCCTGGGCCCGCCATGGAGTGCAGCGCGCCGCAGCCCCGTTGCCTCCTGATGCGACGCCTGTTGTGCACCAGATGGTAAAGTATGGCATCGCTTGCTCGCTGCTATGTAAGTGCTGTTGGCATCGTGGGTAGTGGGCGTGCGTGAGCGGCAGCGTGAGCGCGCACCGCGTCGGGCACCATATAACGGCGCGGCACGCTGCCAGCGCCCGGCTCGTGCCCTGCTGGCGACCCCGGAGCGCTCCAGACGCTGTGGGTCGGCCGGCAGGCGGGCGGCGCGCTGGACGCGCGGCGCGCGGCCGAGCTCGCGGACGCGGAGGCGGCGCTGGTGATGCTGATTGGGCGCGCGGACGGGCTCGATCGCGCGCGCGCCGCCAAGAAGCAGGCGCGCCCGGTTGGGGTCAGGGTCAGGGTTACTACCCTGATGTCTGTGCCAGGCAAGGAAGCGGGTGCGCCGCTCGTGCTGCCGCGTGGCCCTTGGCGCCTGCCGCGCGGCCCTCAGCGGGCTTGCGAGCCCCCAGGGAGGCCGTGCAGCCGCGGGTGGCTGCCGTGGCGTATGCGTGGCACGGCAACAGCAGCGCAGCGCATGCATGCTGAGCCTCCTTACTGTCAACTAGTTCGGGGGACCCCACATGCCCGCACTGCTTTCAGTCCTCTGTGTGCTGCACACTGCAAAGCTTTGCACCTTCGCCAACACAGAGTTGATTCTGCAAGCGCCCTGGCCACCAGCGCCCTGGCCCTGGCTCAACCCTGAGCGCGTGCGCAGGCTGAGCTGGAGGCCGCCGCGCGCGCCAACCCGAAGCTGGCCGCCACGGCGCACGCGCTGCTGAAGGAGGAGCTGCTGTCGCCCTGCCGCATGGCCGAGTGCGGGTTCCGCTTTGGCATGGACGGCTCTAACAGCAGCGGCAACACGCGCTTCTGGAGGGTCATCGAGGAGGTCGCCGAAGCTGCCCCGGCCTTTGCCGCGGTCGCCGTCCGCCTGCACGCGTATGAGCGTGCCAGCCAGGCGCGCGACGCGGCTGGATCCTCGGGTTGGGCTGCTCAAGGCAACATCACTGTGACGGGGCGGGCATCGGGTCGCTGCACCATCCGCATGCACCGAGTGGGAGCAGCCAAACAGTGTGCGCCTTTAAGAAGCGATGCCTTCTTCGTGTGGGGTCGAGCAGCGGTGCAGGCAGGCTCCATGATTGCTGCCCCCCGCCAACACGGGCCGGCCGCTGCTGCAGTGCGACCCAGCGCAGTCCGTGCACTGAAGGCGCTGTGCGGCAATGCGTGCAGCGTGACGTTGCACCAGTGTGCAGCTCCTCTGAGTGACTTCACGGGGGCAGGTGGCGGAGGGCGCGCCATCCGCCGGCCGGAAGAAGCTGCGGAGGGACGCGCTGGCGCCGCTGTCAGAGGCGCTCGACGCCGCCTGGGGCGCCTACCGGAACGAGGACCGGCACTGGCGCCGCACCGCCCCCGCCAGCGAGCTCAGCGAGCGCGAGCTCAGCGAGGCGGAGTCCAGCGACGACGAGGTCATAACCATGCCGGTGGCGCATGCGGCCGCGCGCGCGGCGGCGGGCGCGAGCCTGACCAAGTTCGCGGAGGGCAAGCGGGGCGCAGCGGCTGTCGCCAGGCCGGCCGGCGAGGAGGGCGAGGCGCTGGACGCGGACGCGCCGCTGCTGCCGCCGGGCTGGCAGCCGCCGCGCGGCATGCGCCAGGTTCCCGCATCCTTACCCTTGCCCTCCGGCCAGCCCGGGCGTGTGCTGCAATGGCCTGACCCGGCGGTAGCGGGCACGCTGTGCACAGATTAGTGTGTGACTGTGCTTGGTGCTGTGCAAAGGCTCGTCACGAGCAGCTGCCGAGCAGCGCCTGCAGCGCCACGCCGGCGCCCTCGGCGCCGGCGCGGCGCCGGCGCGACCCCATACCCTACCCTACCAGCTCTGCGACCTCCGCGCGCGCGCGGCGGCAGGCGCTCGAGGCGCCCGCCTTCCAGGAGCGCATGGTGCGCTGCAGCGCCCGGTACGCGGCCGCGCTGCGGCAGCGCGCGGCGCTGGCCGAGGTCGCCGCGGGCCTCGCAGCGACGGACCTGGGCGAGTCGTGCCGCATGCGCCAGGACGTCATCCCGGTCGCAGTGGTTCGCTGCTGCGCCATGCCCTTATGTCTGCACTGGCAGCTGGGCACCGGGGTGACCAAGCATGGCTGGCTGTGGGAGCGGCCGCCGCCCAGAGCGATGCCCGCCCCGTGGCCATCCACGCGCGCGCTCGCCGCCGCACGGGCGTGCATCCTGCGCAGAATGGCCAAACTGGCGTCTGGCCACAACTCAGATACGGGCTCGGTGGCAAGAGACACGGGCAGTCATGAAGGGTTAACCCCCAGATGGTGTGCTGCACGGTGAGCTAGCACAAGCCGCCGGCCGGCTGCCAGGCCCCGGCTGGCCACAGCACAGCCTGAGCATTCGCGGCAGCCAGTGGCCCGACAAACCCCCTGTCAGCAGAGTGCAGCCAGCTCACGGCCATCATGCGGCGGCTGCATAGACAGGCGGCAGACTGCGCCGTAGTGCCGGGGCAACTTTGACCGTGGCCCGGCTTCGGGCGCGCGCCAGGCCGCGCGGCCGCGCAAGGGCCTGCCGGACTGGTGGGCCGTGCCCAGGCACGATCTGATGCTGCTGAGCGCCGCGCACCGCCGCGGCTTCTACAGCGGCAGCCGCAAGAGCGCCGCCGAGCAGCTGCTGGCCGACCCCGACGGGCCCTTTGCGCAGCACTTTCGGGTGCGCGGCCGGGCCGCCGGGCCTGCCGGCGCGCCGCGCTGGGCGGCGGGTCAAGCTGGGAGTCATGCTTGAGGCCCGGCATAAGGACAGGGCTTTGTTGAGCGCCGCCAGCGCATGGGCCCTGCTGCGTGACTCGCCCCGCGACATGCGCGCCTCCGCGAGCGCCGCGCGCTCGGAGACGGCACCCCGGCGGCATGCGCGCCGCGGCGTCACTGGCTGCCGATGCAGCCGGCGAGGCAGGGCCGTGCAGCGTCAGAAGCCGCGTCAGTGCAGGATAGGAGCGCATGCAGTGGGGCCGCGCAGGTGGTGGACGATGCAGAGGTAGCCGCTGCGCTGCAGGCGGCCGCTCCTGAGGTTTGCTGCCCTCCGCGCGCAGCAGCCTGCCCACCGCCTGTGCATAGCTGCAGCAGGGGTCAAGCGTTGTTGCGAACAAGGGCGTGGCACGCATGCATCCTTGCAAGCTGACATGCATATGCCAGGCCGCCCGGGGCAGTGCTTACGGGGCGCGAATTGGCCTGGCCTGTTGCCAAGTTGATGATGACGCGCCACATCTGCCCTGCGCTTCTGCATACGGTGACACTGCAGTCGCGGTAATCTGCTGTGGCGCGGCTGCAGGACGGGCGCGAGGTGTGGACGCCGCGCGACCTGGCCGCCCGGGCCAACAAAGTCGCCAAGCGCCTGCAGGCGATGCTGACGCAGCTGGAGGCAGACGCGCGCCGCGCGCGCTGGCGTGCAGCGCACGCCGCAGCCCACGCGCCGGCCGCAGAGGCTGCCAGCCAGGTGATTGCGAGACGGGCTGCGGGCGCCCTGCGCGTGCCTCAGCGTCTGCGCATGCGGGCCGTGCAGCCATGCAGGCTAGAAATGCGAGAGGGTGCGGCGCGTTGCGGGCTGTGCATGATTTTGCGCGATGTGTGACAGTCAGCCGGCGCCGCTGCTTTGGCCTCCGACGCTCCGCCTGGCTGCAGGCCTGCCAGCGGTGCCGCCGCTCCCGCGCTGACAGCGCCGCCCGCAGCCGCGCTGTGCAGCGCCCGCGCCGCCCGGCGGGGTTTTCCGCTTGCGCGGTGGACGCTCAAACAGCAAATTGATGGAGTATCCGTTATTTTATATGCAAAGGGAGCGCCGAGGGCGAGGTTACGCCGCAGGACGATGAGGAGGAGGCGGATGAGATGGACTACTCTGACGAGGGAGGCGGCGCTGAGGCGCCGCCGTCCCCAGGCCGCGCGCCCGCCCAGCCGGCCGAGCGCGCGCACCAGCAGCCCGAGGGAGGCAGCCTGCCCGCGCATGAGCGGTGCGCGTTTGCTCCCGCCTTGCCTGAAGCATGCCAGCCTTCTTCGCGACACGCTCGTTGCGGTTGGCGCGTCCAGCAGAGAGTGCATTGCACGGCACCCAGACCCGTCGACCTGCTCCCCCGCCCATGTCCGCCATATCATGCAAGCAGCCCAGGTTGGACAGCACGCACTTGCACTGCATGAGCAGTCATGCACGCCGAGCTGCGGAGACTGCCACAGCCGATGCATCCCTACCACAAAGAACAAATGGTTGACAGTATGCGCGGGGTGCGCGGGAGGCCGTGCCTGACCTGCTGGCCTGCCCGTGCAGGGCGCTCGCGCGGCGCGACGGCGGCGGCGGCGAGCGCCTGCGCAGCGCCGCGGCGCGCGCCAGCCCGCGCCTGGCTCGCCCCGCCTCCGGCAGCGCGGCCGGCTCGGGCTCCGCCTCGGGCTCCGGCAGCGCCGCCGGCAGCGGCCGCGGCCGCGCCAGCGGCGGCATGGCGCTCGTCGGCCCGTTCAGCGACATGGGGGACGGGCCCGTAACTACCCGCCCCGCCTTCCTGGAGCCGATTGACCTTGTCAGCGACGATGATGCGGATGCATGGCTGGAGGCCAGGGACTCCCCGGCGCCGTCCGCGGCAGCGCGCCCGCCGGCCGGCCGGGCGGCGGCGACGCCCGGCCGGCCGCCCGCGCGCCCGCCCGGCAAGGAGAACCGCGGCGGCGGCAACAGCGGCGGCGGCGGCGGCGGGAGGGGCGGCGCCCAGGCGCCGCCCAGCGGCGGCAAGGCCTCCGGCGCGCTCGCGCCCCGCGCGCAGGGGCTGCCGAAGGCGGGCGGGGGCAGGGGCTTCAAGCAGACCACGCTCGGCTTTCTCAAGCGGCCGCGCGTGTCTGACGCGCCGCTCGGCGCGCTCGCTCAGCGGTGAGCGGGGCCCGGCTCGCGCCCGCAGGTGGGCATCCGCATTGGGTGCCGAGCCGCGGGTCCGGGTCCATGTGGTGTATCTATGCTTGGATGATGTGTCAGTGTGATCATGCTGAGGTACCTCATGGGGTGGCCACCCCGTTTGTATTAAGTTCCTTTCGCCTGCCCGCCCCTGAATGGGTGGAAGGCATTCTTTGCATCTGTTCTTCTCATCCTTGCCATTTCTTTTGGGGCGGCAGCTCGCGCACGCGTGCGCAGGCATTTCTTGATAGTGTACGGCAAGAGCGGCCAAATCCTGACCATGTATGGCAGTGCTGCTGCAGACTGAAGCCTGCAATGGTCAGCACTTTAGTTATCTGTAAGCCGCGTGGATGACTTTCCCGATCATTGAACAGTGCAACAGGTGGTAGCAAACCGTGTTGCAGCCCTTTCAGGCGGTCAGCCCCCGCACCTCTGCCTGGCTGGCTTGAATGCGGATGCCAGGCGCCAAGCATACCTCAGGATCCTGCCATAACGCAGAAGTGCACTCCCGCAAGCTGCCACAACGCGCATGTCCAAGGTTTGCTGCTCTGAAGGCGCATCAGGGTAGGGTGGAGATGTAACTTGCCCGCAATGAGCAGAGGCCTTATGCGAGGTCGCCTATCTTGTAAGCCTCAAACCTGCTGACGCACACAGATTCTTCTAGCTCTTATTAAGAGCGTCAAGTGTGAGTGTGAGCGACAAAACATCCCAGCCTTTCCCCCAACTCTGCAAAAAGGGCAACCAGGCACAGCGGAGCTGGCTGCGTCTACTGGGACCGCGGGCGCGCTCCGCTCCGCAAATATGGCAGCGCTGCGGTCTGTCACGAAGGTGGTGCAGGGCCAGAAGAAGATGGAAGGCGCGTCCCCACAGTGTGGGACGCTGTACACACTGAGTCTGCAACCTAGTGTCTGAAAGCAGGCACGATGGGATTCCACACTTTGCGCAGTCATGTGTGTTGCAACGACTCTGATAAGCAGCACTCCTTGTTCACTTTGTTGTCTGTTTGGATATAAGTTGCCACCTTCCAAGCTATTCGTGATGGCATGTAGTGGTATTGGAGTGTATGAATTTGACAAGCAACGTATGGTAAACCTTAGCACCCACATTGTGAATTGTGGGTGCTGCTCCTGCCAACAGTCTTGCAGATTGCGCTGCTGGAGCGGGCTGCTGCACCCCTTGCCTGTCTCACCACTGCCTGGTTATGCGGCGGAAGGTGCAAAAGGTCGTTGTGTCTGTGCTTGCAGTGCCACAAGGTATTGCAGGCGAGCACCACACTCTTGAGGCGTCGGGTCATGCTAAGCACATGAAGCTTGTTTGGCGCAGGTGGCGGCGTGCAGGTGTGCCGAACGTTGGGCACGCCCGCGCTGCGCAACCTGGACCCCTTCCTTATGCTGGACGAAATGAGGATGCCGGCTCGCTCGGCGTCCAAGGGCTTCCCCAGCCACCCGCACAGGGGTACGCAACATCGTCACTTACCCTGCTAGCCCAGCCTTGAGCTCACTCATTTGTAAAGTGCATGGTCTTTGTGCACTGCGCTGTGAACTGTGCCACAAAGATGGGCTAGGGCTGCACGTGGCGCAGGCGCAGCAAGCCCTCTCTGAGAGTCTGTGCAACCCACCAGCGGTGGGCTGCTGCCGCGCAGGCTTCGAGACGTGCACCATCATCCTGGAGGGCAAGATGGAGCACCGGGACTCGTACGGGAACCAGGTGCACCCCCCGCGCCTGCAGCTGGCGGCGCTTGTTCCCCAGCACGCACAGGCATGCTGCAGCTCCTTGCTGTCTGCTTGCACAGGTGTGGCACAGGCCGGGGCAGTCGAGTGGCACAGGCCGGGGCAGTCGAGAAGTGAGATCTAGCTTGCGAGCATGAGCATGCGCTGGCGCCTGGCGTTGACCGTGCGTTGGCGTGCGCGCGCAGGGCGTCATCGGGCCGGGCGGCGTGCAGTGGATGACTGCGGGCCGGGGCATCATCCACAGGCGCGCTCCCGGCACTCTCGTCTAGTAGCTGCAAGCGCCCTGCTGGGCATGCGCAGATGCTGGAGCAGCCGCAGCACCTGCGGGAAAGCAAAAGGCAAGCGGCTGACCCCTGGTGTGCTGGTGCGCAGCGAGATGCCGAAAACTGTCGACGGCAACTTGTGGGGCTTCCAGCTCTGGGTGCGCGGCCCTGACCGCTTTCCAGCCTGTGCTGCTCTGGCTGCACCGGAAACGGGCGTGGCTGCGAGCGTGTCGGGCGGCTTCGAGTCTCAAGATTGCTGCCTCGCACGCGTTTGCATGCTCTAAGCTGTTGCGCATTCCTCTGGCTTGCTTCAACCTGTTACAATGTCAATGTATCAATGAGCAGCCTGTCTGCCGGGACTGAACAACCCGGCATGAACGGACGCGGGGCGGGGGCAGGTCAACCTGCCGGCCAGCCAGAAGATGATAAAGCCGCGCTACCAGGACTACCAGGCGGACCAGATCCCGGCCGTGTCGGCCGACGGCGCGGCCGTGCGCGTCATGGCCGGCCACGCGCGCGGCGCCGCGGGGCCGATCGCGCTGCGCAACCCCGGCCTGCTGCTGGATGTTGCGCTCGAGCCCGGCGCCAGCTTCACGCAGCCGGCGCGCGCCGCCCTGGCCGACAGCGCAGCCTGCGGGGGTTGCGCGCACGGCCGTGCGATTGCGACTTTGGGTTCACGTAGCCCGCGCGTGCACTGTCTTGCAGCTCGCTTGCGCTTTATGCAGCGGGTGCATGCTCTGCCCTGTTGCCCCGTCACGCTCTGCTTGGGGGTTTGTGAGCCGCAGCCTGCGCGGGTCGCTCAGAGCTTTTTGTAGGGCGCACACAAGTGTTTCTCGACGTGATGCGGGCTGTAGCAGATGAGGGGATGCTGGTATGCTAGTGCTTGCTTGTGTCTGGGGGGAGAGGGGGTTGCTGGTGGCGTTGCGGCTTGATGGTGCTTTCTCGCGTGCACGCAGGTCGACAGCGAGTGGAATGCCTTCGTGTACGTGTGCGACGGCGACGGCGTCGTGTGCGGCACCAAGGCCGAGCGCGAGCAGGCGCGGACCCATCCTGGAGCATGCTCAGCTGCGGCAAGTATGCTGCATTTTTGCGCCCCAGCCCGACGTGCCCAGTGCTGCGGCTGGCGCCTGCCAGAGCGCCTGCCTGGGCTCGGGCGCTGCAGGCGCGCGCACCCTCACACCAGCCCTGCAGCCCCACAGCTCTTTAAGATTGTCGTGGGAGCAGCCCCGCGGCCGCGCTCATTGTGGGATGAAGAGCTCTGACCACTCTGCAATGAGATGCCGGCTGGCAGCGCGCGGCGGCGCATTGCGAGGCGGGGCGCGCATGCGCGCAGACGCTGGTGCTGGGCCCAGGCGACCATGTGACGGCGAGCGCGGGCGGCGCCGGGCTGCGCCTGCTGCTGGCGGCCGGGCGGCCCATCGGCGAGCCCGTCGTGCAGCACGGGCCCTTCGTCATGAACACGCAGGCGCGCCCCAGCGCCCTGCGGGCCCCACTGAGCCCCACGCTTGCGTAGCAAGCAGGTGAAACGTGACCTGCGGCATCCAGTTTCGGGTTGCAAGCGCGGGGAGAAAACCCACAGGCGGTCTGCTTCACCTGATGCAGCATGTGCAGAGCCTTTGCTGCCGCCTGCAACAGGAAGCAGTCTGTATCACGGCTGCATGTAAACCGCATGTGCTTGGAGCTGCCGCCTTGCGCTGCTAACTGTGTTATATGAGCTTCGGCGTGTGAAGCGCGTCCTGAGAGGCGCGGCTGGTCGCAGGCGGAGATTCACCAGGCGTTCGAAGACTACCAGTCCGGCCGGCTGCAGTCGCCAAATGACGACGTCTGGGCTGCTGCGTGAGCAAGCTGAATCGCCAGATATGATGGCAGCCTTGTGCATGGGATGTAGCTGCCATTACCAGACCAGCGCGCATGTGCTGTGGTAGTAGGAACGTAACATTAACGCGCTTGAACTACAAGCAGACATTTTTTGTGCTTGCAATGCAGGCGCACAAGAATCTGCTGTGAGAGAACATGACCTGGTATGTTGCTTTATTTCTTGGAGAGGCTCGGTGTGAAAGCGTCATGCAGAAGCAATAGCAAAATCATTTGCGCTTGTGCAGGGTGTAAGTACGGTTTTCAGAGGGCACTGTCAAATAGGTCGCATGCGGGCAAAATGCAAGTCAACCTAGACTTCTGTCAAGATAACGTGGGTGCTGGTGTCTGCCCCTTAGCAAAGTTATCTCACTCGCGCATTCTGTCCACTGCTGCATAAGTGCAGACAACCAGCCACCCGGACCCTTCTCGGCCCCAGAAACTCTTCAACATGGACTCATTGCCTCCTCAGCCTGCGCGAGTGGTGTGCCATCCGATCACGTTCCGGCCAGGCTCACGATGCGGGCAGGCGCACGGGGTAGCCGCCGGCCGCACCGGCCACGCCTGGCACGCTCACGGCAAACACGCCGCCCCAGTGCGGCGAGGCGTCCGGCCCCGTCTCCACGCGCGTGGTCACATACAGCGTGGCCAGGCCGGGCCCGCCGAACGTGCACGCAGTCGGGCGGCGCGCGGGCAGCTTGACGTGGTGCAGGCGCGCGCCGGAGCGCGTGTCGTAGCACGCGACCGCGCCTGCCTCGCCCAGCGCCACCCACAGGTTGCCCGCCCTGCGCGGGGCAGCCCCAGACTCTGGCCAGGTGCGCAGCCCGTGCGCAAGGCGCCCGGATGCAAGGCAACATGCGGCAGTGGATGGAAGGCACGCCCCAGCACGACGCTTGCTCCTGCGTTTGCAAACGTCAGCGCTGCCCGCCACAGCGAGGCCGCCAGGCGCCGGGCGCGCGTGCTCGGGCCCACCACTTTGCCACCCGCAGTGCGGTATAGGGTATAGGCGGCGCCTTACATGCGGCGCCGCACCTGTCGATGGTCATGCCGTCGGGCACGCCGTCGGCGGCGGGCACCGCGGCGACCAGGCGGCCCGGCGCGGCCGCGAGCGGCACGCCGCCGGCGTCCGCGTCGTACGCCGTGATCGTCTGCGCCCCGCTGTCCACAAAGTACATGACCGGGCCGCCGTCGCCACCCGCGCCCATGTCCCAGGCCATGCCGTTGGGCAGGCCCAGGCTGGCATGCGGAAGCACCTCCTCCAGCGCACCCGGCGGCGCCAGCCTGCGCCAGGAGCGCGCTGAGGCGCCCGGGCCGCAGGAGCCGGGCGGTCCTGCAGCCTGTCGCTGCCATCTGATGCTCACCGCCTCTGCTCGAGCCAACCTGCCCGGCATGAGGAGGGCGCGGGGGGTGTGCTTCTGCCGGTGTGCATCATATCGCAGCTGGTGCCAGGACAGGTGTCACGCACTGTTTGGGCAGGACACCGCGTCGCAGCTGGCAGGACCGCGGTGACGCCCTCTCTCGAGTCCCGGGTCCGCACAGCCGCTCGCCTCGTCCCCACACGGCCGTGGCAATGCGTGCTGCCCCCAGTCACGCTGATAAAAAGGGCGGCTAGGCCGTGTTGTGCGCTGACAGCAAGGCGCTGTCGCGCACCGATACAACCGGCCGGGCTTGCCGTCCCGCCACTTGCTGTGCATGCGGCCTATGATGAGCTCGCCGCCGGGTGCGCCCTTGCCGTCGTTGAAGCGCATGTCGTCAATGCCGTGTTCGGCCGGCGTCTCGGCCACCGCAGAGGACAGCGCCCTGGCTGCCACGTCCACCACAACGACCCGCCTACACGCGTTGCGAATGATGCTGGGAAGACCCTCTGCGCATCAATCATGTTAGTGTGCATGTGCTGCATACCTCAGCACCGCGTCACACACAAACAGGGCCTGTCACTCACTGTCGGGCCACCCGCCCCACTCATAAGTCCACTGCACCGTTGATAGACTCAGGTCGCCAATGCACACGCATGTGTCCGCTGCGGCCACTGCGAGCACCCCGCACCGCGCACCTGTGCAGCCCGAGCAGCACCTTGCCGGTGTCGGTTGTCAACGCGACGCAGCCCACGCACTCCGGCGCCTCGATGCTGAAGCGCTCGCCCGTCTCGGGCTCCCACGCGTGCAGGCGGCACTTGTTTATATCCACGAAATATAACCGCCCCAGGCGGTCGTCCCAAACGGGGCCCTCGCCCAGGTCTGTCCGCGCGTCGACTGCCAGCTCAACCACTGGCTCCGCTGGTGCCATGCTGCTACAAGTACTCAACGTCTGCTGCGATGCCTGTCACTCGGCTTGGAGTGCTCAATGTCGTGCCCTTGTAAACAGCAAGCCTTCCATAGCTTGACATTGATCGATGGAGCAGCCTGATCAGGCCAGGCTGCCCTAGCTGGTACAAGGCGCTACTGTGAGAGGCGCACTCAGGCTCCAAAATCCTTCTTTGAGCCTGTCAGGTGGGCAGAGCCGTGTGCGCGCAATGCAGAACGTTGACAGGGACCTCAAGGAGGCGTTCAGGGGAACACTCGGTGGGAACTTTGAGGAGCGTCGCCAGACCATAGAGCGCGTTTTCACCCCTGATGCGCACTTTTGGTGCGCTGCACGCTAAAGCGGAGCCTTTGCTGTGCATGTTTGTATGTCGGTATGTGGGCAGCAAACAGAGCGGAGGCTACTGCGCTTCAACGCTCGTATGTGCTCTGACAGACGTCCTCACTGTGTGCGGCAGGCACCTGGCGCATAATGCCTATGGTGCGAAGGCTCCACGCGAGCTCGATCGGCACAAGTTGCAACCCTGCAAAGCCATCATTGCGCGACCACCATAGATCTGTGGTTCCTGTCGTGCAGCATCGCCTGTGCTGTCGCAAAGAGTGCGTGACAAGCTCGTTGCGGCAGACTGCGGGCTGAAAGACCATGTGCGTGTGCAGGCAGAGACAACATCTGGGGAATATATCAGGTACCCTTCTTTCTGCCTTAACGCATCCAGGCTGCTGGCGTGCTGAGGCCTGGAGCGCAGAGACATATGCTGTGTGTGCACCAACTGCTTATGTGGTGTGCTTGTTGCAGCTGTGGGCAGCAAATAACCTCCGCACGATCCACGTCGACTTCACGCGCATCGTGTATGACAAGGAGAGCGACCTTGTCCTGATCGACCTGCTGGAGTACTGCAGGTGCGTCTGCCGCCTTCTACATTGTTGTGAAGATGTGGCCTCTGACACTTGCGTCCCAGCACGTGTGTGACACTCACGCCGCAAGCATGATGCAGCGTTTGGTACCTGCTGCCGTGGGCGATAACTGGCGGGCCGGTGACATCGCTGCACACCATCCTGCAGCTCAAGGACACCCCGCACGGCAAGCAGATCTGCTACCAAGAGGTGACGGCCCTCCTTTGTTGTTGTCAGTATATGCACTCGCTGCGTGAAGTGCTGTGCCAAAATCGGTGGCTGGAACACACTCTTGTTGCTGTGCAAGGCACACGAGGGGAGAGATCAGGTCAGCGCCTCCAGCCAGCCGCGCAGTTCGCGTACTGGCGTGTGCAGCGGGGTGGCTCAGCCGAGGTCAGCCAAGACAGCGAGTGCCCCGGCTCGAGCCAGGCAGTCCGCGGCCCCACTTGCCGCCTGCACGCGCGGGGCGCTGGTGGGTGTTGGCGCGCTCTCAGTCAACGAACTTCCGGCGACGCGCACAGGACCATGCGATGCTGCTGGAGAGCCTGCTGCTGCTGAACACGCCCAAGACGTTCGTGGCCTTCCTGGAGAACAGGGTCCTGCCCGCCTTGGGTGCGCCGCTGCAGCACCTCTGATTGCATCAGTCCCTGAAAAGGTGCTGTTCTTGTTGTGTGTAATTTTGCAACAAGCACTTTGCTGAGCCAGGAAAAGCGGGTGCGCCTGGCGCCCTATTGCTGCTCGTCCCAAGGCCGGACACCCGTGTCCGCTTGCCCCTCGTGTCAACGGCCCCACCGCTGTTGCAGTCTGCGAATGCACATGTATACTTGTGACAGCGGTGGGTCCATAGCATGTCAGGCATGTGGATGCCGATGTCCAGTCTTGGGAGAAACAGCATAAAGCACCAGGCGCACCCGCTGCTCCCTGGCTCAGCAAAGTGCTTTGGTGCAGCACGGCAGTGTCCTGGCTGCCGCGCAGGCGCGCTGAGCTGCCGCGGCGCGCAGGCGCGTTCTACAGCGCGCTCGGTAACGTGCTGTACAGCGACGACGTGAAGGAGGGGGTGCGCAGCCCCACCAGCTCCCTGGAGCCCGTGTGAGCCACACTGACAGCGCTCGTCAGGGCATCCCCACAAGCTTCCTGGAGCCTGTTTGAGCCACAGTCACAGCGCTCGTCAGGGCAAGGCCAACTTGGCGGTGCTCGTTGCGGGGGACCTGACACAGCGGGTGGCAAGCGTGGTTTAGGGTGGGAGGCTGTGCCCTGGCGTGCCCTGGGGAACGTGCTAGCTGCCTGCTGGCCGCAGGCTGGTCAGGCGTTCAGCAGGCTGGGCTGCGCATGCAGAAGGAGCCAGCCGGAGCTGCGCACAGCGCGCGCGATCGTCGCAAGGCAGAGCCTGCCGGGGCATGGTGGACGCGCACTCGCCTGCTCGACAGCAATTGCCTAGAGAGCGCAGCTTGGACAGCGATGTGTGGGTACACACAGGCTGCCGCGCTGTTGCCGGACGGTCACACCCGCCCCGCGCGCGCCGCGCGCAGAAGATGCCCGGGCCGCCAGCGGCGCGGCTGGTGGACGTGAAGCAGGACCTGCCGGACATCGTGGACGCGCTCTTCAACGGCACGCCGGCTGAGCGCTACGCGGCGTGCGGCGCGCTGTATGCCGAGGACGCGGTGCTGTGGAACAGCATGTACACGTGCGCCCTGGCTAGGGTAGAATTTGGGGAGGGCCGCTGCGGAGGGACCTGCCAGCGGATGCACGCTCGCTGGTCATGTCCCTCAGTCATTCAGCCGCGTGCCAGACGTCGCTTGGCGTGCCGCAAGGCTGCAGAGCCGATGCTCAGCTTGTTGTTGCGCTGCCCGCTGACGTGGTGCTGCGTGGCGGCCTGTTCACTGGCAGTTGTTGCGCCATGCATGGCGTTGAGCTGTCCTCCATACTCCCACGAACTGTTCATTGCCACATTGCATAATAGCCCAGCGTGGCTGCCAAGCCATTGATACCTTGCTTGGCCTGGCCCACGCGTCATGCGACGCTGGTGCTTTGATCGGGGGGCGGCTGCCAATGTCCTGCATAGTCCGTGACGTGTGTGCAACACCTGGCTGGCTGCCGCATCTGAGGCAGCCAGGCCCTGTCTCTGCCGCGCAGGGTGCGCGGCCGCGACAAGATTGCTGGCGCGCTGCACCTGTGGGTGATCCTCAACCGCGAGTTCCGGGTGACCATCAACCGCATCGGTGCGCCGCCCGCTGGCGCGCCAGCTGCGCGGGGTTACAGGAGTTGATGCTGTCATGAGACAGGGGAGTATCGAGCACTACGTGCATAGATTGTTCATTGCCACGGAGAGCAGTGGTGAGGCCGCAAGCCCATGCATGGACAAGGAGGTGCTTATCACGAGGTGCCTGTAGACGTACAGGGCCCTTGGGGTGCTGCGCTGGTACATGACATCACATGCTGCCGGCTCACCGAGGAGAATGAGCTGTGTCGCAGTGCCGTCGGGCAACACCGTGCTCGTGGATGCCAGCCACGAGTTCAAGCCCTTCTGGTGGCCGCCGCTGCTGCCAGCGCGCGTCATGTGGTGCGCGGCATCTAGCTAGTGATACCGTTGTAAGCCTTGCGCGCACCTTGTCCAGCTTATGACGCGTCAGCATTGCAATTGCAAGTCTAGCTGCTTTTGCCATGCAACCAAGTGTGAGACACTCGTATGTGCTTTTTGCAGCTATGCTAGCGTGCTGAGGATGCTGTTGACCGTGTCAAACTTGCTTTCGTCCTCACGGCTCTCCCCTGCTGGCTGAGCAGGTGCACAAAGTTTTGGTGTAGACGTTGCATGGGTGCAATACCATGTTCACTGTTGCGGTGCGCAGGAACCACATCATCCTCACGCTCGCGGACGGGCCAGACGGGTGCGAACCCTCATGTCCTGCGTGCGGGGCAGCTTGCTGTGCCACAGATACCGTTGTTGCGACCTGTGCCTCCATCTGCCTCAAACAGTGATGCTGCTACCTGTGCCTCCATATGCACCAAGCCAATGATGCAGGTTATGCGAGCTTAAAAGTGGAATATGGGAACTGGGCAGCCTGGCCATAATTCGAGCTGGCTGAATACCCTGAGCACCAGGCCCCAAGCGACTTGCAGCAAGATGCCACCAGTCTGTTCATGTCGACTTGCACAAGACGGGCATGCCATGCACGGCCCTGTGCCAGGCGCTGTGACGTGGGGTGGTGCGTCATTCCACGTGCTCCGCCCGTGCGCCAGGTCCAAGGTGATCGTGAAGCACGAGAACCACCCGCTGGTGGTGGAGGCCACGCTGGTGTCCAACCTGGGGCCCATCAGCTGGCTGCTGACCATCATGCGCGCCATCAACGGCATCCTGTTCGGCTTTGCCGGGCGCCTGGTCTACTACATTTGCGACATTGTGCACCGGCAGCTGCCGCTCCTGCTGGACATGGAGGTGCGACTGTCACGACTTTCGCTGCTAGGGCACTTAGGTACCCAATGAGTGCATATGCACACGGCTGTCGTGCATAAGGCAAGAGGCGCGCATGGGATGCCTTGGCATTGCCTTGGCTAACATTTGACCTTAATGGTGGTGGATCATATGCGGCAATGTCGAGCTGCAGCAGGCATAAAGCTTCATATGGTTCCTTATGCCTACCAAAAGGCAAAGTGAGTAGTCTGTGCTGTATACGTGCCTGGTTCGCACAGCTCACAAGCCTGACAAAGAGCACTCAAGGTCTCCCCTGCGTGCCTGCCGAGCTTGCTCTTGTTCCACATAAGGAGAGTGCGTCCGCCGCAGGCGTACCGCCCAACAGAGTTCACGAAAGTGGCCAACAGGCCGTATGCGCTGGAGCCGCGCAAGGTGTCGTGCAAGGAGATGCGCTCGCGCCCACCGAAGAACTCCTGACGTGCGAGTCGCGTTTGCGCCGCTTTGGCGGTCATCCGCCAGAGACAGAGATATCCTGGCAGAACACAATGATAATGCCCGACACGCACGCGAGTCTGCAGTGCAGTACTACTTGGCCTCATGCTCTGCGGCCGCGCAAGGTGTTGTGGTGGGATGATGGTTCCGCGCATGTGCGTCAGATGCGGTTGCATGCCGGTGGGTCCTAGCCCCGCATTGCGTTTTAGATGCTGCCCTGCCAGGGTGGCCCACTTGTGCTCACACGTGTGCGCTTATGTATTTGATGTGGCGGGGGCGTTCTAGCGCGCTGCCTGCAGCATTCTATAACGCACTCTCAACCTGCTACGCATCCAAAACATGCATTGAGGGGCATGCCAGCATAGCAGGCGCATGCTATGCAGGGATAGCTATTACGCAATCCATCCCTAGTGCACGTCATCGGTGAGTTTGGCACTCCAACAGCTTGTTTGTCTGAAAGATGTACCATGCATGCGGGTTGTTAGCAGGCACTTTCTCAGGCAGATGCGCCAGCTGCTAGGAGCTAGGCACTGCTTGATGAAATGCAGCGCATATGCACAGGGGTACTAATGCTGGGCTCATTCAATCATCCCAGAATGATTCAGGACTTGCAAGCAAATCAAGGCTTTGGCAGCAGCCATAGTTGCTTTTAAAATAACGGTGAAGCAGTTGCGGCATTGCCACTGGTGTACTTGTGCATTGTGAGTGCAAATGTGCTGGACCATCATGCTATTCGCCTTTGGTTGTATATGCTTGCATGCTTCCTGGTCTGAAGTGCTGCATCCAGAGAGCGCGGGTGATGGTGTCTGAGTGTTGCAACCAAGGTCGACATGTAAGTCTTAGGTGCAGTATTCCTCTTTGTCCTATCAGCTGTAAGCCGCTATCAGCTGGCCGTGCTGTTAAACAAGTTGCCTGCAAACATGGTCAAACGCTTGTACCAAGCAGGTAAGTGCTGGGGAAGGCAACAGGCCTGCATTGCACAGATCACAGGCGATGCAACGCTGGTTTTTAAGTTTCATGCAGAGGCTTGGCCATATGACCAAGCCTGCACATCAGCACTGAGCACTGATAGCAGGTAGAACGAATGCAGTGCGGGATAGCATCTATATGAATACAGGACCGTCAGCTCACTTCAAGTACACTATATTGCTATGCCACCATGCGCCAAGGCTACGCACAGCCACATACGGACTGATGCTCATGCGTTGCTACACACAGTCAGCTAGTAGCCTTGCACAGGGCACAGCACTAATGCAAGGTCTACACTCTCTAAACAATCTGGCACACGCGACCTGCATGATGCCCTGGGCTGCAGCCCAGGGAGGTAGCTGCATGGGGGGCCGTGTTTCCGAGACACGGAACAGCCCCAACGGCTCCCACACTCTCGCCGCTCACGTATTCACGCCTTGGCGCAAGTGCAGCCTGGCGGTCTCCTGCCGCGCGCCGAGAGCAGCGGCGCCGCGGCCGTAGCATACAGCAGCTCAGTATTCTTCTTCGCGTTCACTATGTTGGGGTGGTTCAGCGTCAGCTCCTGCTCGCGCACGCAATGCCACACTCAGTCTAGCACCCCCCTGCCTCACAGTGCACCGGAACGTGCCATATTTTTCATGCGCAGCAAATGCGAGGCGCAGATAAATGTGAGGCCTCTGCGTCGCCGCAGGTGAAGCACAGCTGCACGCCCTAGTACGCCCCGACGCCTGCCACTGCACACAGCGCTGAGGGCATGCCATCTTCGTACCGGGGCCACTGCATGTACTGGCGGCGCACGCTCAGGGCTGAGAGGGCGCAGAGCCCAGTGATGCTGATGCTGCCACCTTCACCGCTCACCAGAAAGTGCGTCTGTTGAGTGACTTGAGTGGCTTGAACATGCAGCGGGGCGCGCCTTGGTGCCGAACAGGAGGTTGTCAGCAGCCTCCACGCCCAGCATGAGCGAATGGTCCTGGTTGCCCACCTGGCATGCGCCGTCCCCCACGCATGTCGGCAGGCCATGCTGGCAAATGGCCAGACACACTTTGATGCCATACTCCAACTGCGCGGTGCGCGAACTACAAAAGCACCGCAGTCCCTGCTCTGCCTCCGCAGCTTCGTGAACAGCGTGCCGCGCGCGCGCGCCTCATACTTGTAGCTGCCAAAGCGCCCGCGGCTCCAGATGCCGCGCGCGCGCAGCCAGGGCAGCGCCTCCGCCAGCACCGTGTCGCGGCCCAGGGTCGGGGTGGGGTACCCGTGCTCCAGCCGCCTGCGCACGCTCACGCCCACAGCTTGAGCAATGGTCTTTTGGCCATGCAGTGGTCCCCGAGCAGCGGCAATACCGGTGTGCGGTTCCGCAGCTGGTCAGCACAAATCATGCTGACAAGTTATCAGACAGGCATTTGCTGCATGCAGGGGCTGCTGACTGCGGACCGCCTGCCAAGCCTCGGGGCGTGCATGGGCTGTGATAACATGCACGCGTGCGTCCACCACGGTCCGACTCTGCGGCACTACCCAACTTCCCGTCAGCTGAGTTTGAGATGTGCCAATGACAGGGGCGCGCCGGTGGTAGATGGACACAATCTGGTCGCCCGCGGCCAGCATGCGCGTGGCCAGCGCGCCCGCCAGCGTCTCCGCGACCACCGCGGGCCACGCGCGGCCGCCGAGCGGCCGCGTCTGCTCGCCGACCGGCTTGAGCGCGGACTCGCACACCTCGAACATCAGCGACCAGTACGGCCCAGACTCCGATGCTGACGCGGCGCCGGCTGGCGCCGCGCTGCCGTTGCCCTGCGCAGCTCGGTCCCGGTGTGGGACCTGTTAGTCTCTGCCAGACTGCCCATGCCCTAGGATTCTGCAGGCAGATCTGTCTGTTCAAGCTTCTGGTAAAAGTATCCTAAATCATTGCAAAGCGGCCGTGCGCAACAGCAGCGCTGCGCTCAATATCCCGCACGGGTGGGGACGCATCGCACCAAGCAGAGCGTAGGCAGCCGGGCGGAGCCCGCCGGGACGTTGCTCGGCGCGTAGTGTGAGAACACGGTCGCGCGGTAGAACGGACAGTCCGGCTCCGGGAAGTAAAGCCAGCACTTGTTCCCGTGCGGGCACATGCCCCGTATGCCCAGGCCAATGATGTGCGTGGAGCTGCGCCGGCACACGCGCGCGCGTCTACCGGCTGCTCCGCATGTGACCTAGACCGCGGAGCTGCTTGGGGTGCGAGCATGCGCGTCACGAGCAGCGCCTGCATGCAGCGGCGCCGAGCTCCGCATAGCAACCCTCGTGCAAGGCGCTGTCAGGCTGTGTCACATATGCATCTCACATGGTTTCTGCCGGTCCCGGACAGCCTGCATGCTGAGACGCGTCCCCGCAAGGGCGCATCGAGCCAGCCAACGCCCGAGCCGGCGCACCAAAGCGCGGACGGCACCGTGCTGCATCTCTCACAACGCGCCCCGCCTCTGCAGAAGCGCGAGCGCCTGTACTGCGTACTGCATCCCAGCATGTGCGGCCTGGGACACGGGGCCCCCACGCGCCCGAGCGGCGCGCCGCGCCTGTGCGTCAGCGCGTCCGCCCAGGCCGCCCGCCCCAGCAGGCGCAGCGTGCAGTCCAGCGGCGCGGTGGTGACCAGCGCCTCATACCGCACGCGCCGCCCGTCCGCCAGCGTCGCCGTGCGCGCCTCCGCATCCAGCGCCACCAGCCGGCAACCCTCGCCGTAGCGCTGCGCGCGCGCGCCCAAACCCCAAACTTATTTGCGCCAATCTCTCACTGCGCTGCTGCCCCGCGCCGGCATGCCGCGCTCGTGCTCCATGGAGTCACACTGAAGCCGCTCGGCCGCGCGGCAAGGCTCGGACGCCGCGCCCCTGCTGCGAGCGCGAAGTGGGATTGGACAACTAATGTCCATATTGGGGGCGCGCCTGGCGGCGCGCGGGCAGCAGGCGCGAGACGCCGCGCCAGATGCCGCCCGTGCCGCCGCGCATCGGGAAGCGGAACACCGCGTTGGGGCCCCAGCCGGCGTCCTCGCGCCCGGTGACGACGCCGCCGATCGCGCGGCGCAGGTCCACGGTCGCCACGCGCTCGCCCAGCCACTCGCACTGCATGGCCGACGTCGGCACGCCCCACACCTGCCAGCGCGCGCGCGGCTCGGGCGGCCCAGTGCGCTGCAGGAGGCGGGCGTCGCAGACCAGCGCCTCCGCGATCATGCTGACTACACCCACTCCCGCGCACGCACAGATTCCCAGCTGCGCTGCATGTCAGCATGCCAGACGGTCCCGCACCGGCGCAGGCCAATCACGATTGGCTGTGCTCCGCTCGCCGCGCATCAGCCCAGCCGCATGCATGTCATCGTGCCGCCCGCCGACGCATGCGTGCAGGCGAGGGGGCAGAGGCGGCCGCGGCGCGGCGCCGCACCTTGAAGTTGTAGGGCCGCATGAACAGGTCGGCGATGCCGGGGCCCATGACGCGCAGGATCCATTCGTCAAAGCTGGCCGGCTTGCCCTGCGCGACCGCGTTGGCGACGCGCGCCTCCGCCACGCCCGCGAGGCACGCCACCTGCGCCGCGCTCCGACGGAGCTCAGTATTTCCCTCAAGCAGGCTGTATTCTCATGCTCCCTGTGCACATGGCTCGCCCGCTGTATGTGCTCCGCGACCGGGAGCGAGGCTGCGCTGCTCATACGCGAGGCCGCGTCTGAGCGGCCGTCCAGGGTCACGCGCGCGCGCGCCTGGTCCTCCGGCGGCAGGGCGTTGATGTTGTTCTGGAACGGGTACGCGACCCAGCGGCCGCGGATCCAGACGTAGCTCACGCGCTGCAGCGTGTTCCAGGCGTCCGCGCCGTCGCCGCCGACCGCCGCGCCCACCAGCTCGTCAAAGTACTGGTAGTGGCTGAAGATGACGTGGCCGCCCATGTCGAACAGGAAGCCCTCCGGCGTGACGTCGGTGCACGCCAGCCCGCCCGCCCCATCCGCCTGCGCAGGCGGGCGGCTGAGACGACAGGCCGCTACCCACCGGGCCGGTGTGCTGTTGCCAACGGCTACCATCTGTGGCCAGCAGCGTCCGCGCCAGCGCACTGCCTCCTCACGTGCGCTACTCTCTGCCACCTCAGGCGCCCCACCTACAACGTGCAAAGCAGCTGCTCCACTAAGACCTGGGCAGCGTGCTCCCGCGCTTAAGCAGACTCCGTGCTCGTAGCACAACAAAACCAAACACAGCAGTTTCGCAGAACCCGCACAGGCACATCGTATGCGCTTCTTTGACACGTGGGAGGCACTTAATACGTACACTGAGCAGGCTGGTCTGCGCAAGCCGCTCGATGAGCAGAAAAAATTTTGTGAGAGGTTGCGCAGGCGCATGCCAGCTGCCAGTGCGAACGCAGCAAGACAGCGGCCAGTCTAGGCGCACTGCATCGAGGAGCAGCCAGTCGTCATAGCCATGCTGGTGGAGCCGCGTGGCCGCGCCGAGGCCGGTCGGCCCCGCGCCAACGATGAGAACTCCCACCTGCAGCGCCGCCGTCGCACTCTCTCGGCAGCCGTGCCAGCCTTGCAACACTTTCCAGCAATAACAAGACTGACAAGGTTTCCACATCCGCGCTCAGATGTTCCGCGCTCGCACCGCCTCGTGCGCTGTGGGGTCCATGCACATCCTGGCGACCTGTGCGCCGCGGGTGGCCTGCCGACACCGCGCAGGGCGCCCGGCTCATGTTTTCCGGAGAAGGAAAACCGCCGTTGCACGGGGGTTGTTGTGGCCAGGGTTCGAGACTGCCGAGCCAAAAAAAACTTGTCGTACATGGAAACTCTCTGTGATGAGGATCATGTCTTCGCATTTCTACGCGCTTCAGTGCATGCCTGACGCTTTTTCTGGGCCAGGAGACTGGTCGGGCTCGGTGATGGACCCACGCGTGGTGCTTACAAGCCCCCGGCGGCTCCTCACTTCCTGTCCTTGTACATGTTGGCGATGTTCTGGTGGGCCAGCAGGTCGCCGACGCCCAGGTCGCGCGGGTTGCCCTGCGACAGCATGTGCGAGTACCTGCCCAGCTCTGCGGTGACCGAGTCCGGCAGGACGCCCTGCCGCCAGCGAATAAGAGGTCATGTGGGTTGGCGCTCGGCCAGTGGGCGCCTGCATGCCTTGCTATCACACTAATGCTTCCATGCGCCGGCGTGCCTTGCTATCACAACCGGTGCTCTCGTTACGGCATCACAGCGGCGGGCGGCACAGCTCCGTGCAGCCTCCCGCATGCAGCGGCGCCGGCAGGCTCAGCGCGCGCGCAGGCCGGGCGCGCGCCGTGTGGGTGTAGTAGAGCAGCAGGTTCTGCCACTCCTCCTCGTTGAAGCGCTCAATGGTCGCCACTGCCACGTCGTCAGGTACGGGCACCTGCCCCCCAATACGCTCGCTCGGCGCGGCTCCTGCCAATGCCGCTCAGCGGTCCAAGCTGCACCTTGCAGCCGCACCCAGTCCGAGAAATGTTACGGTATCTCAAAAGCTTTCCAGGAACAGACCACCGCCGCATGTGCCATGCCCCCTGACGACTGACGAGCGCGCCAACAGCGACGCCCTGGCCCATGCGCGCGGCCCCCGCGGCGCGCCTGGCAGCGCGCGCGGCTGTAGGAGCCGCCCCAGGTGAGCGCCGCGACGTCCACGCCCCACGCGGGCGGCGGCCCGTCCAGCACGCGCAGCGCGGCCGCCACGCGCAGCTCGCCCGGGTCCAGGGCGCGCCGGCTGAACTCGGTGCAGCGCTGGCCGTAGCCGCTGGGCGAATGCAGCGCCTGGTAGTTGTCCACCGCGAACACCACAGGCACCTGCGCGGGCGCGGCGCGGCGCTTGGGCGGCGCGCCCTGGGTTAGGTGTAGGGTGTAGGGTATATGGTAGCCGCTGGGCGCGTGCAGCGCCTGGTAGTTGTCCACCGCTAACACCACCGGCACCTGCGCGGCGCGGCGCGGCGCACGGGCGGCTGGTGGGAGCGGGTGCAGCGCCCGCGCGCGCGACACGCCGCACTAGCGCCCGGCAGATCGCACGCGCCCGTCTGCTGCCTCGCTGGCCCGACATGCATGCAGGGGCTCGCAGGCGCGTGTGCGTCATCGACGCACACTGTGGCGGTCTCCCGAAACGTAGTGTCAGGTTGCGCATGCCAGCCCGGCGACAGCGTGCTGCCACCCCTGCGGCCGGCCGCGGCGCCCGGCGCTCGCCCAGGCGCGGAGCGACAGCGCCCAACACGCCCCCATCGAGCCATGTGCATGCGCGCGCATCCGCCGCACGGCCGGGACAGCGCGCCTGCGTCTGCTCGCGCAGGCGCGCGACCACGCGCACGAGCGCGTCCACCGCCTCGGGCGGCTTGGCGTCCTCGTGCAGGCCGACCGCGGCCACCTCCGCCAGCGTGCCGCCCGCCGCCACCACCTGGCGCGGCGCGGGGTGTGGTGAAAAAACGGGTGTGGATGCATATGGATGCATGAAACACCGATGTGGATGCATGCCGCCGCGGCCATCCCCGCATGGATGCACACTGACGAGCCGGCCGCGGCCATGCGGACTGATATCCGGACCGCGTTTTCGGGCCTGAGGGGGGGGCTGGCGGCGCGTCATACAGAGCTCAGAAGAGTGACCGGATGCAGCCCAGGGCCGCCGTGCCAACACGGGAACCAGCGGCGGGCTGCAGAGAGCGACGTTCGCTCGTGCGTGCCCCATACAGACCAGCTGAACATGCACCGCTGCAGAGCGGGCGCGGCCTGGCCAGCCGGGCGCGCTCATGAGCTGGTAGGGCTGCTGGCAGAGGAGCACCCAAGTGTACTAGAGCAGGCCCGCATGGTCAAGGCAAATCGCCCTGTAAGTACTACACATGCGCTGTAGCACTACACTGTAGCACTACACAGCACTGTAACACAACACTGCCAATTCACCTTCACCATCAAATCTGTCAGAAACATGTGGGCTTGCTCTAGTATATTGGGTGCTCCTCTGCCAGCGGCCCCATCAGCTCATGAGGGCGATGGCGGGCTCCCTGGAACCTCCGTTCCCAGCGCCGCCCGGCCGGCGCCCGGCCCGGGCGGCGAGCTGTCCTCGGTCATGGTTTCCCTCTACGCCATGCTCCGCCCGGCAGCATACGACAGCGCCAGGGCTACGCTCAGCGTCACCGCAGCTGACCAGGTGCGCGTCTACTTACCATCCCAGATGGGGTCCTGCCCAGGGCTCTACGCTGTGCAGGGCGCGGCGCCCGCCGGGCACGCCAAGCTCTGCGCTTGAGGTCGTCCCCTGCAAGGCATGGGGAGCTGACCCTACTGGCTTACCCCGGGCGGCCACCGCGCACCGCAGACCTGGACAGAGCCACCGGCTGCTATCCCGGGCGCCCAGGCGGCACGCAAGGGGCGGCGCAAGGGGGCCCGCGCGCCTGCGCCACGGTCGGCCCCTGCGCCCGGTCGGGCGCCGCCGCCGCGCCGCCGCCCCCCTCACCGCCCTCCTCAAAGTCGCCCCAGTCCCGCCCGCCGGCGCCAGCGCCGGCGCCGGCGCCGCCCTCCGCGGCCGCCGGCGCCGCGGCGTCTTCAGCCGCGCCGGCCACGGGCGCGGCGCCAGCGCCAGCGGCGCGCTCGGCGTCCAGCGCCGCCGGGAGCGCCTTGAGCGCGGCGCGGTGCGCGGCGAGCAGGTTGCGCAGCAGCAGCTGCGCGCTCTCGGCCGTGTCCCACAGGCCCGGGTGCGCCTTGGACTTGTAGAAGAAGCCGCCGCCGGTCAGCTGCTCCGCGTGCGGCACGTACACCACCTGCCGCCGCCGCCGCCCCCGCGGCCGCGGCCGTGAGCGGCCGCCATGCCGCCGCCGCTGGCGGGAGCGCCGCAGCCCCAAGCGGCTGCACGCGCGGCATGTGCGGCGCATGCGGGCGCTGTGCTTTGATTTTGCAAAACGCAAGATGATACAACAGTGCGACAACGGGCTCTGCAAGAGCCGCTGCACGCTCTCTGCCGAGCACTCCGCCCCGCATGCGCCACGGACCCGCAAACAGGGCGCTCGGCGCGGCGACGCGGCCTGGGCGCCCGGGCCGCACCACGGCGCCCATGGCGCGCAGGCTGTGCGCGAGTGCGGCCAGCGCGACGCTCTTGCCGGCGCACGTCTCGCCGTCGAGCAGGATCTGGCGCGGGTAGCCGCTCGGGGACCCCGGCGCCGCGGCCGCATCGCGCTCCTCCTCGTCTTCGTCGCTGGACGAGGCGGCGTCGGCGATGTTGGCGCCGTCCACCAGGTCCTCAAACCCCGCTGCAAAATCTGGCTCGCCCTCGTCGGCCGCCGGCTCCGCGCCGTCACTGGCAACGGCCTCATCGCCCTCTCCGTCCGGCGCGCCGTCGGCGGCCTCATCATCGTCCAGATTACCTTCTGCATCCTGCGCCCGCTGCGCAGCGCTTGCAAGCGCGGCTGCCCCCTGCGTCGCTGTGGGAGGGGCGGGGCGCACGTCCTGGCACCCAGCGCGCAGCAGGGCACTGCTGGCCGCACCCAAAGTCACGTGCTGACGGCAAGCGAGCTGAGCCAGAACAGCACACTGCTACGAGCAAAGGAATGTCCATGCAAGAGCCGGGCAGGCGTCGCCCATGCTCGACGCGCACAGGCATGCTCTCCATGTTCACTTGATCGGGCGGGCAGCCAACTATCAGGCCGCACGCTGCAGTTAATCCACACGCTGCACGCGTGGGCCCGGGCCCACCTCGTCGTCCGCCTCGTCGGCCCCGCCGCCCGCGCCGGCCGGCCCGTCGGCGAGCGCGCCCGACACGAGGTGCTGCAGCTCCGCGATGCCGCGCCGGAACATGATGCGCTGCGACCCGGTCGCCTCGTACTCCGCCTGCGCCGCGCGCGGCATGCGCAGCTCGACACAGGCGGGCCGCGTCCCCGGCCCTCCTCCCGCTGCAGTGCCCGCCGACCCTCTTGGACAGCTCGCGGCACAACGCTCAGGCTGCCACGCCGCAGCGCGCTCACGCTTCACAGCCTGGCTCTGCGCCTCCGCTGACGCAGCGCTCCCCCTGCGGGTCCTCCTGGCGCAACATGTCGGCAGGGCTCGGTCAGCACGCCGCGCCCGCCGGCCGAGACCGCTGCCGTGCGGCAGCGGGCCTGCACAGCAGCCCCCCGCCGCGCCACACGGGCAGGCGCGCAGCCGGGCCGCCGCGCCTGCAGGCCGTGGCAGCCGCCGCGGGGCAGCGTGGCCTCGAAGGAGTCCTCGTCAAAGCGCGGGAACGCCTCCGGCAGCTCCCCGCGCGGCAGCTCGTAGTAGCGGTTGAGGTCACCCGGCTGCAGCGCGTCCGCGCGGCTTGCGGTCACCACGGGTGCCCTGCCCCGGCGCGGCCGCCGATGGGTGAGCGCGCGCGCCCTGTGCGCGGGTGCGCCCACACGGGCGCCCCCTCGGGGGGGCCGCGTGCACCGGGAGCGGCCTGCGCCTTTGCTGCCGGCGCGCCTGGCGTGCGCGATCGCCCGAGCTTGCACTCCCTCAGGTCATGCGCGCTCTTTATTTTTGGTGCGCAGAGGCTACAAAGTAGCACGACTGTCCGCCCCATGCGCTGCTGCAGCAGGCGCAACCCTCAAGGCGTGCGCATGCCCACGAAGCCCGCATGGCTGCCGCTCGCCGCTCTGACTTGTGGCACCAGCGCTCACTACGCACGGCGCGCGACCGGACAGCCAGCAGGCCGCGGCGCTCCACCGCCTGTCTCTCGCCGTCCATTTGCGCGCCATGCGCAGGGAGGTCGCCGCGCGCGCGGGGCCTAGGCAGGCGCTGGGCACGGCAGCACCTCTCCGCCGCCGGCAGCGCCCCTGGGGCGTCCGGCAGCTTGGGCGCGCGCGACGGCGGCAAGTCCGGCGCCAGCTGCACGCGCGCCCGCGGCGTCGGCCGCGGCGACGGGCGAGGCGCGGCTCGTGCGGGCGGCTGCGCAGCCTGCGCGCTGCCCCCGGCCTCCGCCGCGCGCGCGGCCTCCTCTTCGTCTCTCCTCTTCCAGTAGTCCTTCTTGGCGCGCTGCGTGGAGCTCTCCGCCGCGGGCCCCCTGCCGCACGGTGCGCAGCGATTGCGCCCGAGTGGCCCGCCAACTGCACGAGACGCCATGCGTTGGAATACCCACGCACCTGGCCTCGTCGGGCGCAGCGGCAGCGGCGCTGCCGCTCAGTCCCCGCCAGGTGGTGTGCGCGGCAGCACCGCCACATGCAGGCTCGCGCCCTAGCAAGGGGGCCGCCACAGGCCAGGGCGGCACAACGCCCCGCGGCGCGTCCCTGAGCCGCGAAGAGGCCGCCGGCTCACTGCGCTTACACAGGCTGTGTCAACAGAGCGCTGGATAGCGTATCAACTGAGCTACAGCGAGCACGCGTCGTACCAGCGGCAGACTGCGAGCAGCCGACGTGCCGCAAAGCGCGCCCGCAGCGCCATGGCTCACAAGACGCTCACAACTTAGGAGCGGCTCCTTAGCTGCGAGTGCATACACACAGAGCAGCCCATACGTTGCCTGCTCAGTAAAAGGCTGTGGGCATGGTCATGAGGAACATGACTCAAAGGCACTATGTCTCTGCCATACGCCAAGTTTTAGGCGTCCAGGACGATTTCCATTGCACAGAGGCGGGCTCTGTGCATGAAACAACTAGTCTGTTAGTCGCCTGTTCTTTTTCACCATCTTCTTGCGGCAGCTCGCACGTGCGCATCCGCTGCTCAATTGGTAAGGAGAACACTATTCCTGCATCGCAAGCTGCGCAGCACTTCCCACTCCCTATCGTACAGAAATCTGCTTTGCTGTGAGTCCTTGCGTTGCTGCATGCAGCAGAGTGCTGACCATTGTGATAGCTGGCACCCAGGACGACTTGTACGCCTTGCAGACTTGGCAGCGCACACACTGTAGCGGCCAGCACGCTGCAGAGTCCATGACAACCCGCCACGGGGACTGGCAATGACCTTCACCTGTTTGTGAGGAAGAGACGGCAGCCCGCGGGGGCGTGTGATGGCCAGCAGTGTGCTGACGTTTGTGATTGTCGGCGACGAAGACCACCCCATCTTCGAAGTGGACCTGGCAGTGCGCGGCGGCGACGCTGCAGCGCGGGACGACACAGCCAACCGCTCGCAGTACCTGCACCAGTTCGTGCTGCACGCCGCGCTGGACGCGGTGGAGGAGCAGCAGTGGCAGACATCTGCCATGCACCTCGGTGTTGTGGACAAGTTCAACAACTTGCAGGTGCGCATGTGACTTTGCCAACTACCTGATGTGCCACGCTGCTCACCCTCTGGTATCAGAGGCTTTGTGACCGGACGCTGGCGTGAGGGCTGTTGCTAACAAGCTGGTGACCACTGCCGCCGGCAACCTGCACAGGCCGGTGTAGTGATGTATTTTACAGACGGCGTGGCGCCGCGCGCAGGTATCAGCGTTTGTCACAGCAGCGCAGGTCACCTTCCTGCTGCTGCACGACGGGCGGAACGACGATACCGTCAAACTCTTTTTCCGCGACGTGTATGAGGTAAAGCTCACTCCTGTGGCACTCTGGCACTGTGGCGGCCTGTGCGCAGGGCGGCGTGCTTGCAGGCGCGCAGCTCAGTGTCGGCCGCGCAGGTGTATCTGAGGGTGGTCCTCAACCCCTTCTTCTCGGCCTCGGCGCGGCTCACGTCGCCCACCTTTGCGCAGAAGGTGAGGAACATCTCGAGGACGTACTTCAGGAGCTAGTTAGGAGGCAACCAGGGCGCAAGACTCTGTTAGTTGAGGCCTTGACTGCTTGCAAGGGAACAGCTAACTGGTAAACTGACAAGTTGTGCCCGACTTACTAGCATTCAAACGTGCTACTTCCTTGTCATGCAGCACAGTATACCTACAACAAGTTCACGCATGCAGCAGTCCGCACAAGAACAGAAGCACAGTGCAGAGTTCATAACAGCATAAGTAAAAAGTGAGGCAGTAGTGTCACATGACACACAGGCAGCATTGGCTGCAAAACACGGAAGCAATGCACCGACAGGTCGGGACTAGCAGGCACACTGACGCTAAGTGCAAGACAGCCAGTGACAGCGAGACAGCCAGTGACAGCAAGACAGCCAGGGTGACAAACCAAGATGAGGGCACCACAAATACGTGACGAGCTTCAATGAATGTAACAAATACAAAGGCTGATGCGTGATCGACATATCAAATGCATTGTCAGCGCTCCGCCGCGCGCACCAGGCCTCTGTAGTTGGGCTTCCACATGTGCGAGTGTATCCAGCGCTGCAGCGCATGGCCCCGCGGGCGTCAGGTGCACAGTCCGTGCAGATGTTGTCTGCGTGCACCATCAAAGCATTATATATATATGAGCCAGTGTGGAGCCAGCAACATGCATCAGGTCGGGGCCATGCAGATGCAAGCCCCTGCGTCAAGACCAAACATGAAATGCAATGACATGTCCCCTTGCGCACCTGCAAGCAGGCATCGCCCTCCTTGGCGGCCTGGACGGCGCGCTCGCTGCCGCAGTGCCCCTCCTCGATCGCTTTCTTAATGGTCTCCGCCGCGACGCGCGTGCTGATGCGCCTGCGCGCGACAGTCACTCCAGGCGCGCCCCGATCCGATCATGCTGGTCCCTGCTGCGCATTTCAGCTGCTGCGCCTCCCATGAGTCGTCTCCCAGCGGTCTGCATGGGCGCCCGAGCTGCCATGTGCCATACCACAGAAGATACATCGGGGCCTCCACATGCCGCACGTTTGCATGGGCACCATGCTGCGCGGCACGTGCCGGAGAGCCTAGGGTGGCGCGCCTGATGTCCGCCAGGCGCGGGAACACGCGGCCCGCGGACAGGTCGGTCGGCCGGATCAGCGCGGGCAGCGTCTCGGACGCGGCCACCAGCATCGCGTCCGTGACGTGCTGCGTCTCGCCCAGGAACGCCCCGAATGCCAGCCCTGCGCGCAGACAGCCGCGCTTGCTAGCCGCTTGCAGAGGATTAGGGTTTTCAGCGACCTCGTGCACAACGTCGCAGAGGAAAACCGGGGCGGGTGCCTGCCAGCCTTGGGGGGCTCGCACCTGGGAAGATGTACCTGCCGGCCCGCACCGGAACATGCGTCAGAGACGCGTGGCCCAGGGTGCAGAGCATCGCAGTGTGCAGGCGCGGAGCACATCCACAGCAGTTCAGCTCTAAATGCGCATGTGGCTGCCAGGCCGGCCGGGCGCACATGTTGTTCGCCTGTGAGCTGGCGCGGCTGCGGCCCTCAAACATGACGTCCTCCTGCGGGCTGCCGCTGGCGAACACCGCGCGCCTGCCTGCGCAGCACCGCGCGGCTGCGAGTGAGACAGACCCCGCAGGACGCAGCAGCCATGTGCGGACATCCGCCATGGCCTGTTCTTTGGCATACCGTGCTGCAAATGGCAATCACCCTGTATCCCGCAGCCAATGCATGGCAGCACCCAACGCGCAGCAGACTCAGCGCGGCCACGCCGTCATCGGGCGGCATCGCAGCGCCACGCGCTGTGCAGCCAATGCGATGAGCAGTCGGCGCGCACCGGTCTGCTGCTGCGCGTCCTCGGCGGTGCACTCCATCTTGCTGGTGGGGTTGCTCATAGGGAAGATGATGGGCGCCTTGTTGCAGTCGCCCATCACCTTCAGCACCTCCGGCTTGAACAGCCGCCCGGCGCCGGCCAGGCCGATGAGCACCGCAGGCTTGACCTGGCGGCACGCCGGGTCGCAGCCCTCAGCGCTCTGGCCCCGGCTCATGCGCAGGCAGTGCGCCCTGCGAAGATGGCGCACGCGCCCGCGCTCCTGCGGCACTTGCACAGGGCATGGGGGCGCGAAGCCAAGGCCGGCGGTGCCGAGCACAGGTCGCCCTGCTGCGCGCCATCAGCGGGCACTCCCAGGCACCAGTGAGCTTTACCTTTGGATGCACCCTCACTGCTTGGCCTTTCACGTACCGAACATGTCGTGCAGGGGCTTGCGCACGTCGGCCCGGGAGCAATGGGAGAGGAGGGGCCACTTGCCTCGGAGACGACAGCCAGCAGGCCGGCGCCCTCCGCGGGCTGCGCCTCGTCCGCGGGCCGCGCGTAGGGCTGCACGTGCGCCGGGATGTCGCGCCGCGCGGCCGTGATCAGCCCGCCCGCGTCCAGGATCCAGAAGGTGCGCGCGGTCGCCTCCGCGCTCAGGCCGTGCTTCACCATGCCTGCGCGGGCGCCTGCGATGGGTCCGCCGCACGGCTGGCTGCTGACGTGCCAGGCATGCATGCGTGTCCGACTGGTGGGGTCGGGCCGTCTCCGTGGACTGCTTCGGTGCCGCACCGGGCAGGCAAATGCCGCCTGGCCATGCAGGCTATCAGACATATGCACACTCTTTAGAACGCCACCTTCAAGGGCGCCAGTGGAGTGTGAATTCGTCCGGCTGATTTGCAGCAGAACATCCCACAGCATGCCCCACAGCATGCCATGCGGCTGGTGGTAGAGTGCCGGACCTGCCGCGATCATGCTGACCACGCCCATGCCGGCGCTGCCCGCGCCCACCACGACGACGCGCTGGTCCTTGATGGCCTCCACCGGCTTGCCCTGCACCGCCAGCGCGCCGTAGAGCCCCGCCAGCGCCGTCGCCGCCGTGCCCTGTCGCCGTACGGATCGCCTGATGCAGTGGGCCACCAGGGACGGCACAACCTTGGATGCCCTGGCGGTGAACGCAGGGCCAGACATCTTTGACATGATGCCTGAAATTGTCAAAAAAACAGCCGACTGCCAAACCAGGTGGGGCTCAGCAAAGGCCCGAGTACCTGGATGTCGTCGTTGAAGACAAGGTGATGAAAGCGGTACCGCTCCAGCAGCGGCTGCGCGTGCTCCAGGTTGAAGTCCTCAAACTGGAGCACGGCCTGCGACTTGCATGGGGGCCCACTTACGAGCGAAGACACGCTGCTCTGTTGTGTGTGCCAAAAAAACAGAAGAGCAGCGTGCTACTCGTGGCTCTCAATGGAGAGCAAGCTTCGCACCTTGGGCCAGCGCTGCGTCACCGCTGCCACAAACTGCGCAGGCACACGTGCGCCCACTTCAGTGAGGGCACTCCTTGTATCCAACAACCTTCATCAGTCACAAGATCTTCATCAAGCAGGGCATCACCTCGTCGAGGAGCTCATAGTAGCCTGCGCCCTTCACGCGCGCCTGATGCAGGCCCAGGTATAACCTGGCGGCGGGTCGACGTGCGCGTCAGCAAGCTCACCATGCACAGTGTACCTGCTTCAGGCACGTGGAACAGTCTGCGCATCAGCGGCACAAGCAGTGGACTGCGTGTAGAAATTTTGGGCCAGGCTTCAACCTGCACACCGAGCCTTTCTAGATAGTCTGGCGCGCCCGGCCAGCTCAAGCTCTTGACAGCCATGTCTGAATAGGGCAGGCACGCGCGGCGCGCGCCGGGCCACCACACACAAGGCTGCGAGCCCGGGCGCGCTGGCGCGCGCGCGCACTTGTCGTCCCGCAGCGCCAGGTTGTCCGTGCCGACGTCGATCACGATTGGCAGCACGGCCGATGGGCTGAAACCCGCCGCCGCGACGTACAGGTCCAGCTTGCCTGCCCGGTCGCGCGTGGGTGCGTGTCAACGCAGTGCTGCACTGCTGCCTCTATATGGGTAAAGGCAATGCTCGTTACCTAGATGTCACGCCAGATGGGCGCGCGTGAGTGCGAGTCAACGCAATGCTGCAGCGCTGCCTCTGCGCGGTAAAAGGCAGTGCCGGCAAACCATACGACATGCCAGACATGAGAGCTCTGTCTCAACATTGTGAGGATGCGTGCTTACAGTTCATACACAGCCATGTCAGTGCAGAGTTGGCCACTGGTGTACCTATGGAAATGCCAAGGCCGTTGATGCCCAAGTCTCCCAGACCCTGGCCAGTCGCAACAAGGGCACTGTCAGGAGGAGCCCATCGGGAGGTAGCGCAGCTGGGAGGCCAGCCGCAAGCAAGCATGTCCCAGCAAACTGCTTGCTGCAGCTTGCACGAGCATGGCCATGCCTTGGTCAGCACACACAGTTACATGCTTGGCATCCCGACAGCACGTTTACACGTTGAGGTGCCCGTTCGCACCAAGATGCGGCTGCCATCGGTGACTACAATGGCATGCACTTCGTCGGCTGGCCAGTTGCAGACCATCTGCGCCTGCAGTCACAAGCGCCGAACGTCATTTATACGAGAGGAGAGAGGAGCGCTCTGCAGTGAGCGCGCTGCAGCTCTGCATGCCACATGCCTACACTGCTGGAGGAGCGATCCCACCAAAGTCATCAGACACAGAGTGCTGACCTGTGGCTTAGCTATCGACAGGCTCCCATAGCATGACATTGTCCTAAGTAGCGGGATTGCAGACATGCTTATGCCGCGGGCAAGGGCTGGCGGGGCGCGCGCCATGTGGCCCTTGTCGGCAGCCGAGAAGAACATGCCGCGGGGCCGCCGGTACAGCCTGAGGTCCCAGCACTTACAGCTCTTACATAGTGTCAATGCAATTGAACATTTCGTTAATCCGTTCGTAACATGTCTCTACCATCGTGTGCATGGTAACAACTGCACACTTGTGACTCCCCAGGCACCCTCGGTTGACCACAAGCTGAAAGCCACTCTGTTGGGAGTCGCCACCACTCCACGTGCACAGTGCACTCTCTTCAGGCAGCGGCCAGGGCTGCAGGTATGTCAGCGGGGCCGCACTTGTGATAGTTCAGGCACGCCCAGCCCACGGTGGTGCTGCAATGCCTTGTGCAGGGCTTGGCAGGGTGCCGTGCACCGGGCAGGCCCCGGCCTTGCAGAGGCCGGCAAGTCGCACCTCATTGCGGTCTTGCAGGTCCTGCACACGGCGCAGCTCTTGTCAGCACAGCACGCAGGAGGCTGGGGAAGTTGCAACGACAGTGGAGTGCAGGCAGGCAGCGCATTACATTCTCCAAGGACATGCCCTGCTGTGCTCACGTCTAGCCACTCCTGTGCCAAGGGTACCATCACCGACTCCTATCATCATATACTGCTCCTGTTGTTCTAGTAGCTGTGCTGGAAACAAGCAGCTGGGCAGCAGAAGCTCACCTGCAGGATGCGCCACTGGCGCGTGTGCTCATGCGTCACGCCGCCTGCAAACGTGGCTTCTGCTTAGCAACTGCAAGCCTTCCTCCTTCAACACGCAGGCGGGGTGGCGCCCACCCTCCTTCATTTCAGACGGGTCGATGTAGTCTGTGCCTGTGAAGTAGTCATCCGTCAGGCGCTCTACCTGAAAACAGAAGTGCATTCCATGAGTCTCACACTTAGACCCAGGTGAGCTTTGAGTGCCCAGGGAGGTCAGGAAAGTACTGAAACGGGCAGGGCATGACGACATAACAAAGTTTGAACTCCTGGCAAAGCAAAGCCGCGTGCCTGCAGCTCCATGTTGCTGGCCTTCGGCGGGAGCAGGCCGCGCAAGCCCATGCGTTCCCGCTCTTCCAGCGTGAACGCTGTGCCCTGCATAGCGCACGTAGAGAGGTGACGAGATAATCCAAAGCAATGAAGTGCCACCAAGAATGGAACTCACACAGCGTCACAGAGCGTGCACGGCCTGACACCGTCACAAGCAGGGCTTTGGGCGCTTGACGAGAATATACACTTTGCACACTTCTGCATTAGGTCAGGGCGGGACGGCCGCAAAGGAGGGCGCCCGCGCCTTATTGAGACCTGCGTCGTGCAGTACATCCAGGCCGTGCTTCACAGTGATATACTGGTGCGTGCGCTCCTGCTCGCGGGGAACATAGGCTGGTATCCCCGCGGCGCTGCCAGACTCTTGTCCAGCAAGGCCTCCCTCCTCCGACAGCAGGCTCTGTATCTCCCTGGGCAGGCCAGTCTTCCAATCCAAGGAGTTTCGGCTGCGGTCCAGGAAGCGCAGCGAGTGGTGGGACTCCATGGCGGTGCTGTCACGCGCTGAGGCCATAATCAGACACTCGTGTGGCTGTACGCCTGGCTCGTGCTAGCTCGTGCTAGCTAGTAGAGCGGGAGTCCCTGGAACGCCGGACCCTAGCTAGCAAATCGAAGCTGCACGTGCACGTGCAACTGGCACTGACTCGTTCTCGCATCTAGTTGCCCCAACAGCTTGTACTGTACTCGCTGTTGCGGCGCTTGACGGAGCTGTGCAACGCATGATGCTATGCCGCGTGCACGTTCCACGACACTTGCTCAGGTGCAGACCATTTTCTAACTCGTGCAGAAGTGCACCTTCTTGCTTACATCTTCCTTTAAACGCGTTCCCAAACAGCACATACACTGTGCTGTAAAAGCACGCTTGCGACATACACAAGTACGCATGTGCGCGCGCGCTGCAGGCCTGCACGCTGCTGCTCGTGAGCCATGCCGCGCTTGGAAGCAGCGCGGCTGCGCTCCGCGGAGCCCCAGCTCCTGCACCAGCGCGCTCTCTCTGGATGGCAGGAGCTCCCGTGCCCGGTCCGGCAGCAGGGCCGGCGCTTGCGGCGGCCCCCGCCAGCCTGCCGGGCCCTGCGCAGGCCCCTGCGGCCAGCAGCATGGTCGGCGTGGAGGTGCCGTACAGCAACCTGGGCCAGGAGCGGCAGTTGGTGACAATACACTCCTCGCTGGCGCTCACGGCGGGGTTTGGGATCGGTGCGCCCCGCTGGATGCTGCTTGGTTGCGCTGCTCCTCTGTGCAGGCCTGTCAGCAGCGCGCTGTGCACGTGCAGGCGCGCTGGTGCTGCTCTGGCTCATTATCTTCTGCCTGACCCTGCGGCGGCGGCGGTGCGAGGAGCTCCAGCTCGGTGCGCTCGGCGACCCACCCTGTCTCAGCCCTTCTGCTGCTGGTCGTGAGGCTACTCCAGGCACTGGTGCGCAGTATGGAGCTGGTGTCAGGGAGCCCCTTGACGTACTGTTTCAAGTGTAGTAAAGTGTCCAGGATCTTCAAGGGGCTGGATGTGACTTGTGTGCGTGGGTCACGCGCAGCGGTGCTGCTGGAGGAGGCTGAGCGCCGGCGCAAGGAGGCCGCGGCTTTGCCGCCGCGGGACGTGCGGCCCGTCGTGGTGGTCATCAACCCCTGCGATGGCGTGCAGTGCGCGGTGCAGCTCGACGGCGGCGGCGCGGGCGTGCCTCCCCAGCCACTGCCGCCGCGCCCGCCATCGCCGCCGCGCCCGCCCGCGCACGCGCTGCGCATCGACCGGCGAGGGCGCAGTAGCGCGCCAACCAGGGTGCTGTATCTGTGGTAGGGTCATGCCCAAGGGGCCCGGTTTTAGTGTATGCAGTGATTTAGCCTGCTTTTGATAGCTGTGCTGCACACAGGGTGCAGCAGGTGTCGTGTTTGTTTGCATCATAACAGCGTCCGGTGTCTTGGCCCGTCAGCCAGAGGGGCTGACATTGTCTGCCAGGGTATAGGTTGGGTTTTGCGAACCTTGGACCGTTTTGGTCTGGCTCCATTCTTGGTGAGTCGAACACATCTGTATTGCCAGTGTGGGGGCCCCGGCTGTGCTCAAACCACTGTGTCGCGGTCGAGCTCGCCTTGAGTGTGCGTTGAGCCCCGCGCACGCCCCGCCCGCACTACTGGGAAGCCATGCGTGTGTGGACGCTTGGCGTGGTGGTGAGCCACGCTTACCCACTTCCTGGATGTGCACTTGACTGAGATCACCCAGTTGCTGCCTTTGCCACAGTGTTAGCTCAAGGCTGCGGGGCACAATTCCTGCCGCATGCTGCGCTCTGCACTCTGCCCTGCCAAGCCTGAACTGCCAGAGCCGGATCATGGCCGCCTGTAACAACATCGTTGCTCGTCGCCCTCACTGGCTGCACAGCAGGAGCCAGACAAGCTGCCGCGGCCCCGGCCCCCAAGCACAGCGCGCGTGGGGGCAGGCAATCGCATGCGTCCTGCTGGGTTGTGTGCTGGCCCGCCCGCCGCCCTGCTGCTGCCTCGCCTGCGCCCGCCCGCGCGTTCCGCGCGCCCCTCCGCTGCGGGCCGCCCGGTTCGCCGCCTGCGTGCGTGTCCTGGTCGTGCGCCGGCCGTGGCGCTGGGTGCGCAGCATGGCGTGGTCGGATCCGGCCAGCGTTCGCGTATACCTCGCAGCGAGAGCGCTGCACACAGAGCCCTACCTGCGCGCGCATGACCCCATGGGAAGCCGCCTGGGGCCCGCGCCGGGCCGGGTGCTCAGCCGCGTGCGGCGCCTGCAGCAAGCGCCGCTGGCTGATAACGCCGCGCTCGCCAGCGCGGCGCAAGTCACATCGGCCGCGGCCATCAGCGAGGAGCTGCAGCTCGCCTCCGCAGCAGCCGCCACGCTGGCGAGCGCGGGGCTCAACTACCTGTCGCAGCACCTGCCGCCCAGCACCGGCGCGGCCGCTGCCGGGCCCCCGGCCGCCCCGCCGACCGCGCCGGCGCCCCTGGCTCCGCCGGCGCAGCCAAGCGCGGCGCCCGCGCAGGCCGGCTTCTGGCCGCCGAGCAATGCGAGCGCGCCGGGTGCCAGCACTGTAGCTGTGGCGAGCGACAACGGCGCCGACGGCGGGGGCGGTGGCGCTCGCGCTGCCACGCTGCTTGTCGCGCTGCTGCCCGTGTCGTGCATCCTGCTTGTCGGTGCGCGCTGCCACACGCGGGGGAGCATGCTATGGCGCGCGGGCTGGTAAGCGTGGCGCCCAGGCACTTTAGGGTGGGTTTTGGCGGGGGCGCGCTGTTCGTCGGGCCGCGTGCCAGCGAGGCAGTCATGCCAAATGGCTACTTACCATAGGAGTTCTGCTTGCAAGGACGTGTGATGCGGTGCATGCGTCTCGACGGGGTGCGTTGCGCAGGCGTGCTCTGTGCGGGGTACCTGCTGCGCCGTCTGGTCGCCCGGTCCGGAGGCGTGGGCGCCGCCGAGGAGGCGCCGCAGTTCATTGTTGCGGCGGCGCCGCCCTATGCGCCCACAAAGCCCCTGGTCATGGTGCAGGGTGCGCCTCGCCCACCCTGCGGATGATCAGCCCATGTGCATTTCTGGGCCTGCCTGGCTCGACGGCATGCTGTCATGAGTAGGCAAGGTGATGCGATTGCCAGATGCCCGGTGCTGTGACTCTGATGCTCACAAGCTGTAGCCGGCAGTCTCAAGTTGGGGCGCATGGGTTGTGGGGCATTGCCTGTGGCACAGGCCCTGTGCATGTTGCTTGTGCCAGAGCTGCAGAAGAGCAGCGTGTGTTGTGCAAGAAATAGAGAAAAGCGCTGGATGTCATACAGGTAGCTGCCCTGACAGGCGGTTGTGCATACAGGCCCCGACGACACGCTCTGCTGCGGACTTGAGCAGCCTGACGGCAACGACATGCGCGACGTGCACAGGATGTGATTCGTTACACTGGCCGTGGCACCACAGCATACATCTTGTATGCATACTTGCTGTATGCAGAAAAAATAACACCAGTATATGTCTGAACAAGCACGAGCGCTGCATGCACCGACGATAACACATACTAAATGGCTGGCAGAGCGCTTGCACTCCATACAGTCCTGTGCAATGAAATGTCCCTAGCTTGACAACCATGTCATAATGTGCTTCACACGCGATCAGCGACAACTGAGCAACCTGTGCAGCAAATAGCCACAGCCATGAAACCTGTTCCTCGCCTGCAGAGCCAGTTGCGCACAAATGCACAGAGCGCACGCGATGCCGGGCGGACACAGCCGCTGCCATCGCTGGCAATACCGGCTCATGCCTCAAGGCTGAGCTCGAGTACACAAGGTAAGCATGCAGCGCAGCAGATCGTAACCGAGGGCAGCCCTAGTTCCAGCTCAGCCTTTCATCACCGACGGCTCTGTGCCTGTGAAAAGTGCGTACTGAGCAGAGCGCTGTTGCAGCGCGCGCACCCAGCAGCAAACAGAGATGGGGATGAAGGAGTGCCCCACCAGGGGCCTGTGCGCTCACGGCGGTGCGCCGCGTCTGCCGCAGCGGCGCGCTGCCTGCCGGCGTTTTCCAGCGTACCCCAGGTCTTCCACTAACAAGAGGAATAAGCATCGCTGCCAACTGCTGCCTCAGCCAATGGGCGGCCCCGAGCATAACCACAAGCATGCTGGGGCTCTGGCCAGACTCAAGGCGGCCACGTATCAGGTCAGGTCTGGCTCTGTACCCAGCTTATTCAGATGTGCACTTTGCAGCGCAGCCTGCCAGCAGTGCCGGTGCAGCACACCCTGCAGCAACTAGCTCACCACAAATGCGAGCAACGGCATGCGTGTCGCAGCATGTGTGGCATTCCGCCATGCAGACCATGCAGCGCAGTCGTGCTGCATTGCCTCTTGGCCCCACTGCTGCGGCCCCTTCTCCAAAGCGGAGCCTCGCTCACGCGGCCACGCGCGGCACGGCGCGCATCAGCATCCCGGCGCCGGGCTGCAGCGTGAGGCAGTTGACCTCGGCCGCCTCCACGCCCGCCGCGCCGCCCATCTGCGCGCCCCGACGCCACAGGAGGACATTGATGCGCACGGCTTCATGCAGGGCAGTCTGTGGCAGCCCCACATCTCCTGTCCTCAGCAGACGCCCAGACTTGTGCGCCTCCGTAGCCCAACATCGTCCCTAAACAGAGACCTGCTGAAAGGCGATGCTGGACTGACGGTGAAGGCGCGGCAGCTTTTCTGCCTCAGAAAACAGGCACCCGCGCAGCATACAATCTCTCAAGAGCGGAGCAGCCGCCCTGCACCGGAGAGGCTCAGCTTCGCGCCGCACCTGCTGCGACAGCCGGAAGCTGAACTGCGCGAGCAGCGTGGCCACGGCGACGTCGTGCATGACGACCGCCAGCGCGCGGCCCAGGCACTGCCGCGCGCGCGCGGCCGCGCCATCAGCGCGGCAACGACCACTGGCGCTGGCAAGTGACGACCCAGCGAGCGCAGGCACGGCGCAGGCGGCACAGTCGGGGCATGACGAGCAAGGCTGCAGCCCCTGCAGTGACAGGCATGCACACTGCACGCGCATGTGGGCGCGGGCGAGCCGTGGCCCAGCATCGGTCCACATGGAGTTGCGCAATCCCGACAGCGCGGTCGCAAACTCGGGCGTGGCGCCAGCGCACGAGTGAGGGCGACGCAGCAGGCGCCCCTCTCCCGTCACATCTTCAGTCACCCCCCGGCACGCCTCCATGCAGCCAGCATGGGATGCAGCCGCACACGCGCTTGCCGCCAGGCCGCACCTGGCGCGGCCCCGTGCTGAAGGCCAGGAAGCGCTTGGGCGCGCCGCCGCCGGGGCTGGCCGCGGGCGGCGCTGGCCCTCCGGGCAGCCCCGATGCGGCCGCGTCAAGCGCGGGCGTGGCCGGGGACGGCGCGGCGGCGGGCGCGAGCTCGGCCCCGGGCATGGCCGGGCCCAGCGGCAGCGTGGTCGGGGGCGAGGCCGCGCCGGGCGCCAATCCCGCGGCGGTAGTGCCAAGCGCGGGCGTGGCCGTGGGCGACGCGCTGACGGGCGCCGGGCTGGCGCCCGGCGTGGCCGGGCCCAGCGCGGGCGTGGTCGGGGGCGTGGATGCGCCGGGCGCGGGCTTGGCCCGGGGCGAGGCTGAGCCGGGCGCGGGCTCGCCGTCGTGCGCGGGCGCGCCCTCCTCCGGCAGATACGCTGCCATGGGGTCCAGCCAGCGCTCCTGCGCGGGCGCAGCTGAGGCTCACGGCGGGGCCGTGGGAGTCCCCTTGCCTGTGTCGAGGTGGCGCCCTGCGGACCGGCAAGGCACAGAACCACAGCCCCAGAGCAGGCGCCCGGATGCTGCATGACTGACTCGCAGCACGCCAGCAGCTGCCTCCCGCAGGCGCACATCCCAACACCAACGCCGGAAGGGGCCTAGCCTCCTTGCGCTCGCGTGTTGCTGTGCACAGACGTAGCAGGCGGGCTGGCACTCCAGCGCCACAAGCGCGCACCGGCCAGAAGTCGTCGGGCCGCTCAAAGTTGCAGCGGTGCACCGCGTCGAACGGCACCATCAGGATCGCGCCGGCCGGCACGTCGTAGCCGCCCAGGCGCAGCGGCTGCTTGCTGCGGCGCGTGACGCCCGTGGACGCCACCGGCTTGAACCGCATGGCCTCCTGCAGGTTCAGGGTAGGGCAGGGCGCCTCGTCAGCGCTGCCGATGGGACACGCCCACATGCACGCTGTCGGAACAGCCTCACCCAGCAGTGACACTACCGCGCACGCGCTGCATAAACCACTGACCGCCTGATGCCAGTGCTGCTGCTCACGTATGCGGTTGGAGGAGCCCTATTGGCGCGTGCAACGCCGCTCGCAGCTGCGGGCGCGGCCTGCGTCACCCCGCGGCCACGTGCCTTGCACACGCAGCCGAGGTAGGGCAGGCGCGCAAGGTCGTCGAGGCTGATGTGCGGCGGGCTGGGCCGGCTGCTAGCTGCCAGCAGGCCCGCAGCGTCCAGCTCCGCGGCGATCCTCGCCTCGACCTCCGGCCGCTGCGAGATGAGGAACCTGCCGGCGCGCGCACGCGCAGCTCGCGCTCTGCCTCAGCGGTGACCCGAAACCGGTGCCACCAAGCCGTGCGGTGATGGCCGCCTCAACATGCCTATGCACATGGTATGCGTGCGTAAGTCATCCACACATGGAAGTTCGCACACAACTTTGCATTGATGTCGAAACCACATATGCGCCTTCATCATGCCGCGTCGCCGTGCTGCATTGCCAACGCCGCCCAGCCGCAGCCGCGCCCAGCACACACAGCGTGTCTGCATGCAGGGTTAGGGCACGCACAGGGTCCAGGTGATGGCATGGCCCGCGCTCTCGATGCCGGCGGTGAAGAAGACACCAAACTCGCCGGCCAGCGCCGCGTCGGGCAGTGGCGCGCCCATAGCGTCGCGCAGGCGCAGCAGGTGCGCCGCCACGCTGCCGTCCTCCGGGCCCGGCGGGCCGCGCGCCTTCACCTGCGCGGCGCCAGGGGTGGCAGTCTGCCACGGGATGCGCGGTGGGAGGGCGCGCGAGGCGCGGTGGGCGCATGGAGTGCGCGGTTGCCACACGGGACCAACGCGCTTGCCGGTGACTCCATGCGCATCCCCTGTAGGGGCGTTGCCGCTTCCACGCTGAGCAGGATCGCGGCTCGCTCGCAGACGCCCCAAGGGCGTGCGCTGCCTGGCACGCTTGCCATGCAGTTCCGCGGCCCACAGCTCAGATGCAACTCACGAAGCGGCGCAGCGTGTGCCCCCAGGAGCGGCCGGGCACGGCGGGGCGCGCGCCTCCCGCAGGAGCGCGGCCATGTGGCCGCGGAAGCGCCTGAACAGGCGCCTCCCCGAGCGGACCTCCGGCAGGTGCAGCAGCAGGCCGCGCGCCGGGTTGAGCGCGCGCTTGTGCAGCTCGCCCATGGCTGCGCGCAGGGCGATGCGCCCCGCTCAGGCGGGGCGACGGGCGCACGCGCGGCGACGGCGCACGCGCCTGCGCTTGAGCGCGTCACATGAACAGAGCAGAGAGCAGGCTTTCAGTATTACAGGCGTCTGTGAATATAAAAACTCTTCACATGCAAGCAATGCGAGTACGACAACCGCTGCAGTAAGCCTGTAGAAATTCTGACCCATTCATCGCGAGCACATGATACAAGCTGCAAGTGCTGCAACACTGAAATTTGCACTGTCAGGGCACCACGCCTGTAGCAGCACAGACAGACTGGAGCTGCACGCTCCGCAGCGCTGCATGTCGTTCAGCCTCCCAGATCGGGACGCCCAGGTGCGGCAGCCCGGGCGCACCCGCGCGCAGCACGGCGAACAGGTCGTTGGTGTGCGCGTCGTCGAACGCGGCCGTGCCAAAGCCGACGCCGAAGCAGACCGCGCCGGTCACGTCCATCGCGTAGCGCAGCGCCAGGTTGTTGACGTCCACGTCGCCGCCGGCCGCGCCGGCCAGGCGGCCCAGCATGGCGTCCAAAATGCTGTGTATGGCCGGCATCGCGCGCCTGCGCGACGCGCGCAGTCCAGCGCTGTGAGAGCCCCATGGGCACCTCAGTATGCGATCAGGACTGTGGTGAATGGCCAGCTTTGTGCTACTAGGATACCCATAAACCTGCAGGAATGGCACCAGCGCCAAAAGCGTAGAGACGTACCAGCGCACTCCTTGAGCAGACAACTCGGAGGGCGGTGCAAGGCCAGGCACATGCGCCGAACAGAGCGCCCACACGCGCATGTAAGGAGAGATGCATGCCCTAACCCTACCCCCTAACTCTGCAAGGGGCGCGCCGGATGTTGGTGGGCGAGAAGGCAGGCGCGGCGCCCTTGCGGATGAGCCGCCAGTGCGCGGAGTCAGTGCCGGCCGAGAACATCGTGCGGTGGCCGGTGAACGACATCAGCTTGTCAGACAGATCCGGCTCCAGCGCCTTGCTCAGCGCCTGCGCGCGCGCGCTGCATGCTTCGCACGCGCTGCGAGATGGGCGCACGTCGGCACATCATCACGGACGCCGAGCAGTGCCCGCGCTCAGACATGCGCTCCCAGGCACCACTGTGGAGCACTCGACCCACCCTGACAAAGCCTTCTAACTGCCCTTCGGCCACCGCACCGTTCAGGCCTGTTCAAATTTGCCCCAGCGACCCTCTATGCATGGCCAACGCGAGCACGGTGCCGGCCGGCGCGCCCATCCTGTTGCCGCGCGCCGTGTCTGGCACAGCGGGGTGTAAAAGGAGCTCACCTCATCGTTGCCGAGGACCTGGCTGGCGATCCGAGCATCGGTGACCACCACCATCTGCGCGCCGCCGCACGCGCGCGCTCAGGCGCGCAGCAGCAGCAGCAGCAGCAGCCATGGCGCCATCCGCTGCAGCCACAGCCACCGGGCGGCCGACCGAGCCCCGCGCCAGCTTGGCAGCCACTCACGGCATTCCTGTGCGCCTGCATCCACCCAAAGCCGAAGCAGACCAGAGGCACAGTCGGTTGCTCAAGGGCGCCGCGCTGGCACCGACAGGATGCATTGTGGTGGAAGCATGTGGGGCGAAATAATATAATAATAAACTTAATTGGGGGGGGCGGGCGCGCGCATGCATGTGGAAGACGCGCACGCAGAACACGCCGCCCAACTGGCGGCCCCAGCGCCGCAGCGCCAGGTGGTGGTCGGGCCGTGTCTGCGCCGCGCGCGCCTGTTCAGGGCGCGCACCGCTGCAGCCTGCTCATGAGTTCAGGTTGCAGCGCTCCTCCAGCGCTAGGCTGCGCTGCCATGACAGCGCCGCACTGGGCAGCCGGAGCTTGTGCAGGCAGCCTCGCGTGTTGGCGCCAGTGCATGCTGGCGCCAGTGCATGCCCGTCGCGCCTGCCACATGCCAACAGAGGGGCGACAACAGCGCATGTGCACCTCCTTTGATCAAGCGGACAGTACGTACGATCACACCAGACTGGTTGCTGCAGCAGAGTGACTGCAAAGCACAGAAACCTGCAGAGAGGAGAAGGAACATGCAGGGAGGAGAGCAACGCGCGTGTCACACCAAGCCCCGCAAATACATGCACCCACATGCATCGAACCTGGCCCCAGAACTGGCAGCGGGGACGGCCAGAGTGCGGTCAGGGAGGGCGCGCCATCCCGTGCAGCGCGCCCAGCAGCGGGTGCGCCTCCGGCGGGTGCGGCAGGCGCGCGCACGCAGCCGCCACGCGCGCCCACTGCGCCAGCGCACGCAGGCCGCGCGCCGCCGCCACGGCCAGCAGCGCCGCCGCCGCCAGCGCCGCCGCCGCCAGCAGCCACGGCGGCGCCGGCGGCAGCGCGGCCGCCGCGCGCGCAAGCGCGGGCGCCAGGCGCGGCAGCGGCGGGACGAGGTGGGAGGCCCACGGCGCGCTCGCGGCGAGGCCCGGCGCCGCAGAGCAGTTGCCCGCGCTGACAGGGAGGCCGCGGGGTGCGGCAGCGCCCAGCAAGCGCGTCAGGTTGCCCCGCGCGTCCATGGCCGCCCTGGCGTGCGCGAAGCAATGCATCAGCCCTGCGCAGGCGCCCGGTGCGGTGCAGGATGCCTGTACCAGCGGCGCCAATTGTCTTTGAAGAAAAGCCCCAAAAAGCTGCCGCCGTCCGTCTCCCGGCCAGCATGTCACGCAGCCTGAAGGCATGGCGCGGTGCACGCACCCTTTTGCACGGGTCTGCAGGCTCACAGCCCTGTCACTTGACAGCTACCTGATAATGATGGCTGATTTGGACAAGCGAGGAAGAGGTCGGGGGTGCAACCGTATGCTCACCAAAGAGCACTGAGGGAGTGGTGGGGTGCCGTGCTCGTTGCGGCCTCTGGCGCTCTGTGAAAAACCCCAAGCCTCTGCCCGTGCGCAGCTACATCAATCTGCACAGACTCAACCTGCCACTCGCAGCCCTTCTCTACCGGCACACGCCCGGTCTTAACAAAGTCTGCCAGGCTACACTGCACTTGGCTAGCACTCTATTCACGTCGGTGATGATGGTACAGCCTCTGCTAGCTAGCAAAGCTCCCTCAAGGCGCCATGTAAGGCCAGGGTTTACGGAACATTTATTTTGTCGGCGCTCCTCCAGAGTGGTTGCTCGGGCGTTGCATGCGTGCGAGCCGTAGCACAGTACTTCGAGCTCCTGACAAGTGCTCTGCATGTCCAACTAGTGTAGTTGACCGAGGTACCGGCCCAGCACCAGGGTACCCATATCTTGGTTTGTCCGACAGACATACGTGTGGCTCCCTTTGCATCTGGCGCTTTCTACATATCATCTTCTGTCACCAAAAGGCTGTGCCATGCTTCACAATATCTGCATGCAACGGGACCAACACACATCTCATCACTCAAGCTTTCAGTGCACTTCGCTCCCAGACTACCCCTCATGAGATCAGGCTTCAGTATGTCAATCTGGTCTGATCAGGCTTCAGTATGTCGACAACTTCCATGCAATCTGCCTGTCTGTGCAGCGCGAGGCTGCCCAACAGCTGTTTAGTCAGCATCCTGTGCAGGCGCACGCACTGGCGAGGGCAAATCATAGAGCGTTCGCGCCCGCGCGACCCCACGCCCTCTCTCAAGGCGCCGCGTGCCAGTGTGCTTGCCGGTCCTCACACACATTGACGCTTGTCTCCAACTCCTCTGCTTGCCTGTTGACTGGCGCTGTGCTGCCTGCAAACGGTAAGTCCCTGTGACGCATTGGGTTCACGTCGCTGGGGTGGAATGGCAGACCCCTGATTGCGACCGACTTGCGGGCACCGGCGAGGCGCGGCCGCCAGCCAAACAACCATGTTGCGCAGCGCTCCGTGTTATTCTACAACGCGCGCAGGGGGGTGCGCTGCACGATGAGTCGGCGGGTCGCCAGGCGCCCCGGCCCCGCGCGGCAACCAGGGGCCTAGCCCATGAGCGCGCGCAGCGTGACGTGCAGCGAACCGTCGGCCAGCCAGCAGTACATGCCTGGCAGCTCGGCGTCCACGCGCGCGCGGAACGCGCCTATGCGCGCGCGCAGCGCCGCCGCCGCGTCGCCGCCCGCGGCGCCGCGCGGCCCCTCCGCGCCCGCGCCGGGCAGCGGGAAGACAAGCGTCGCGCCCAGGTGCGTGCCTGGCGCGTGGGCGCCGGCAGCATGCATGTCCGCCGCAAATGTTGACGCTGATTGCGCATGGTCCAGTGCGCACATCAGTGCTGGACAACAGGCGCATGCACCACCACGCCCACTGAACAAGCGCATGGACAGCCTATTTTTTTCCCCATTGAAACTCCCGTACAGAGACACGCTGGCCAGAGCAGCGCCAAATGCGCACCGCGGTAGTGCGCCTCGCGGTTGCCGTCGCGGCTGGCAGCGAACCAGTAGTCGGGCGCCGCCGACTCGCGCAGGATGCGCTGCACGCGCTCCGCCTCCTCCGCGCCGGGCTCCGCCTCGTCCACGGGCGCGCCGAAGCGCGCCTCCGACCAGGCGACCAGGCGCTCCAGGCTCCTGCGGCCGGCGCGCTCTGTGTCAGGGCTAGGGTAGGATTGGCGGCCGCAAACATAGCGCCTCATCTCACGGCCGAAGAGCGCGCTCTGTGATGGCGGCCTGCTTGCACGCGTTTCCAGCGAGTGGTCGTGGCTGGGGTCTGCGCTCGCGCTCGTCTGTGCACGCGCAGGGTGTGCATGGGGCGGGGGCGCGCACAGACGCGCGAGCGCCCACCAACACGCCCTCGCCGATGCCACATCCACCTTTGCACCGCATGTCACTGCGTGAGCCTCGCGCCGCGGGTGCGCGCGGCCGCGCACCGGCACTCGTAGAGCGCGACTGCGGCGCGGTCCACGACAATGCCGGGCACCCCCGCTCCGCCTTCAAAGCCCGCGCTCTCCTCCCTGTCGCGTAGGCAGCCACACACAGGTCGGGCTCAGAGTCTGGCACAGTGCAAGATGAGGAGGACCCCGATGCAGGCTGGCCCTGAACAGCCCGGTGGCTGCATGCGGCAGCACCATCAGGGAGGGCCGGCCCTGGCTGTGCTGGGCCATCAGGCACGCCACAGCGCCGGAAGTCATGCAGCCAGCCACAGACGGCACCTGAGCCAGCACATCAACAGCATGACCGTGGCGCGCTACAAGTGCAAGGTGGCGCCAGTCATGTGTCGCGCCCGGCCAGAGCACCGGAGCACGTGAGCTGCGGTGAAGCGCACGCGGACGGCCTGTAATAGCCCCAACCCTGACCCCTGTGACCCCATGGCCGGCGGCGGCGCGCACGCGCAGAGGGCGTTGAGGCGCGCGAGCTGGTCGGGCAGCAGGCGGCGCGCGTCGCCCAGCATGCCCAGCGTGGCCTTGGGCCAGCGGCTGCCTGGGTTCTCGCGCGGCAGGCCCGCATGCGCAGCCTCCAGGCCCGCCTTGAGCGCCACCAGCGCCGGCGGCAGGCCGCTGCGCGCGGCCCGGAGCCTGATCAGGCGCGCCCCTTGCACCACACCGCTCTCCTTTGTAAAAGCCGGAGCATGGACTGCCTTGGTAGCATGGCAGGTGCCGTGCGGAAATGCACCGGCAGTCAGATCAACCATTCTAGGGCTGAGTCGTCCTCCGCCAAGGCTCTAGCCCACACCCAGGGCTGGGGCTTGAAAACATACAGACAAAGAGCGCTCAAACAATCAGTTTGCTGAGCGGGCCCCAGTGTGCCGGCAGGGCGGGCGGCAGCGAGGCCCGCGCCTGAAGGCCAGCGTGAGCACGCCCTGCCACGACACAAAGAACGCGCAGGGGCGCAGCACGCAGCTACGCGTGCCCGCCACCAGCCCCGCCACTGTGCCCCCCAGGGCAGGCGGCGGCGCGGGCGCCGCGGCCGCGGGCGGGGCCGCGCCCGGCGGCGCCGCTGCGCCCGCCGCCGGCGAGGCACCCGGGCCAGGTCTGGGCGCGACGGCGGTCTGGGCCTGCGCTGCCTGCGCGGGTCCTGCCTCCTGCGCGCTTGCCTGGGCCGCGCCGCCGCCGCCGCCGCCGCCGCCGCCGCCGTTGCCAGCGCGAACGCGGGAGGCGCCCGCGGGAGCCGCGGCTGCGCCCTCTGCGGCGAGACCGGCGCTGCGCTCCTCGCTCTGCACTGAAGCCACCGCGGCAGTCAGGCGAGCCTCTGCCAGAGCCGCTTGCAGGGTGTCCCCGCCGGCAGCCGGCCCGGGCTGGGGCGCGGCGTCGGCGGCGACAGTGCCCGCTGTGGCAGGCGCGTTGTCCGGCCCTGCTGCGCCTCCGCTGGCTGGTTGCCGCTCGCCAGCCGACGGCTCCCGCGGCGCCCAGCCCATCCGCGCTGATGCGCTCATCGCTGCAGCTTCCTGCGGCGATGTGCTCTGCTGAGTCGCGCGAGGGAGGCGTCTCACTGCACGGCTGTGCTGTGTCAATCCGAAGCCGGCATGCTGTGGTGAGGCAGCCAATGTGAGAGGAAGAGTGTTGTCAGCGATGGTCGTGCCTTCAAATTGAGTGGAGCACATTGCGAGTTACACCAGGGTTTGCATTGCTTCTGAGCCCTTGCATGGCTGCATGCATCCCGCAGGCAGCCAAGTTGGCTGATACACGGTTGTAAATATATTTGATTTATAGCGCACAGTGTGCAGCGCCCTGCCAAGCGTCGGTGACGGCGGTACCTAGCCACCCTGGTGAAGGCGGGCGGCAAGGAGGTGGTGCAGCAGTGCAGGCTGCGTGGCGGGAACGCGCCGTCAACCCCACGCAGCGGCGCCAAAGTGCAGGATGCATGAGGCGTCGAGGAGAGTCAACACAGCTGCGACACTTGTCGAGGCCTCGGGCCATATGTCAAGGCTGTAACACCCGTCAGGCCGCAGCCCTACTTGGCCAGTGGAGCGCTCCTCTGCTGGAGTGGAGCAAAAAACAGTGACATTGAGCGAGTAAAGGGGGGCGGGGCATCGGTTCTCTGAAGGTGCCCGAAAGCAGTCTCGCTGCCCACGACCAGGGGACCTTGGGCGTCCGCGCCGCTCCAATGCCTGCGCATGCGGCCGGCCCCAGCATGCACCCCGGCCGTGCGGCGGGCCGCCTGTGCAAGGCAGAGGGCCTGCCGCTGTGCCCGTGCTCAGCCGCCCCCCGCCAGGAGCGGCGACCCGCGGCGGGCAAGCGGCCGGCGCGGCAGGGCGCCGGCCCGCGCGCGCACCGGCCGCAGGCGCTGGCGCCGCGGCCGGATGCGCGGCCGCCTCGCCGGACCGTCTGCAGGGCGGGCAGCGCGGCGGCGGACGTCGGGGCATGGGACGCGGCGGGCGACGGCGCCCCGGCCGCGGAGGAGGTGCAGCCGCCGGCAGGGCCTGTCAGTAGTGCACTGGCGCAGGTGCTGCGCTGCAAGCGCAGCCTGGGCCTGCTGGGCGGCCGTCCTGCCGCTGAGGGGCGGTCCCCGGGCACGTGCGGGGAGGCAGCGGGCGCAGCACTTGCATGCATGCACTGTGCCTGCCGGCGCTGCGCTTGCCAGGCCACGTCGCGGCACAGCGACGGAGAGGGCGATCGGCGTACCCCGGGCGCGCAGGCCGCGGGCAACGCGACGTTCTTCCAGTCGGTGGTCAACGTGATCAACATCCTCAGCGGCGTGGGGCTGCTGTCGCTGCCGTTCGCGCTGAAGAAGTCTGGCTGGGCGGGCTTGGGCGTGCTCTGGCTGCTGGGCTTTGTGACCAACTACACCGGCGCGGCCCCCGGGCCCGGGCGCGCTGCTCCGCTGCACGGGCGTGTCTCTGGCTGCTGGGCATTATTCAAAACTACACGGGCGCGGCCCCCGGCCCCCGGGCGCTGCTCCGCTGCGCGTCCGGCTGGGCGGGATTGTCTCTGGCTGCTGGGCACTGTCACAAGTTACATGGGCGCGGCTCCCGGCCCAGGCTTATAGCGGAGTCGCGCCCGCTGCTCAGGAGCACCACCGCTGTCAGACAGGTGAGACCTGCGGGCGCGCGGGCAAGCCCTGGTGCGGTGTACGGCAGGAAGCCCATGTTCATAGCGTGATAGGGACGGGCCTGGTGCGGCGTGCGGCGGCGAGCCCGCGGCCGCGGCGGCGCAGGGAAGATCCTGGTGCAGTGCTACGACGCGGTCGCGCAGCGCACGGCGGCGGCGCGCGGCGGGCGCGTGGCGCCGGTCGGCTACGAGGACGTGGGCGAGGCCGCGTTCGGCGCTTTTGGCCGGGCGGTCGTGGCGTCGTCCATCTACATCGAGCTGCTGGGCACGGGCGCGCTGCTGTTCATCCTGGAGGCGCGCGCGCGCGGGCGCCCGGCAGGGCGCCTGTTGGCCTGTGTCGGTGCCGTGTCAGTGCTGGTTACCGCCGCTGCTGTAACATGAACGGGCGTGTGTGGCGGGGCAGCGGGCGCAGCGCGCGCACGCACCCTGTGCCTGCCGGCACTGCGCTCGCCAGGCCCCGCAGCGGCGCTATGACGGAGAGGGCGACTGGCGTAGCCCAACCCTAACCTGGACCTGAGCACTCAGGAGAGGGCGGCGCCGCGGCGCCGCGCAGGGCGACAACCTGTTCCAGCTGTTCGGCGGCCGCTTCGCGCCGGACGCGCGCGCGTACATGCTGCTCGCGGCCTGCGCGATGCTGCCCACCGTGTGGCTGCCGGACCTGAAGGCACTGTCTTACCTGGGCTTCCTGGGCGTGGGCGCCACGCTCACCGTGCTGTGCGCGGTCGGGTACACGTATGTGACCGGTGCGGCCCCGGCGCCTGCCGCGCAGCTGCTGACGCCCCGCAGATGCGCACCGCTGTGGGCCGGTTATTTTTCCCCGCTGCGGCGCGCGTCTGTCCTCTGGCTGCTTGCAGCGTCGGGCGCTGCGCCCGGGCCGGCGCGCGCCGCCCGCGCTAACGGGCCGCGCGCGGGGCGGGCGCGCCAGGCAGCTTCACGGCGGGCGCGGTCACCGCGGCGGCCAACTGGGCCTCGCTGCCGCTCGTGTTCGGCATCATGGCCTTCGTGTACTCCGGCCACGGCGTGTTCCCCAGCATCCAGCGCAGCATGAAGGAGCCGCGCCGCTTCCCGCAGGCGCGCGCGCGGCGCGCGCCCCCAGCCGTGCCCGCGCCTCGAGCCGAGCAGGCGCAGCAGTGCCTATTCTTGCATGGTGTTGGCACAGGTGCGCAGCACAGTGGAATGAATGGTTTTCAGGAGCAGGAGAGCTGCGCGGCTCGCCCAGCAGCGATGCAAGGGAGCGCGTGCTGATTGTGCCCGTGATGTGTACGCCAGCGCGTCAGGCAGAGCGGCGCGATGTTCCATGGTGTTAGCACGAGCACGCAGCGCGTTTGAACAGATAGCTTGACGGATAAGACAAGCTGCTGCGCGGCTCGCTCGGCAGCGGAGTCACCATGAGAATCGCGCATCCATCATGCCCGCGGCTGGCAATGGAGCCGGCGCTGCGGCGCTGGGCAGCGCTGACGGCCTTGCGAGGCGGCGCGCGGTCAGCCTGACCCTAATCCTATCCCGCAGGTGCTCAACGTCGCGTACGTCATCGTGGCGGCGCAGTGCACGCTGATCGCGGCGGCCGGCTACGCGATGTACGGCGCCGGCGCGCTGGACGTGATCACGTTCAACCTGCCGCGCGGGCTGCTGGCCACGCTGTGCGCGTCGCTCATCCTGGTCAACCCGATTGCGAAGTTTGCGCTGACCGTGGACACGCCCGCGACGGCCGCGGACGCCGCCATTGCGGCGCGCGCGCCCGGTGCGCCCCGGGGGCGCGCGGTCTGGGGCAGCGGCCATGTGTCTGGCTGGCTGCTGCGTCCGCCCGAACGCCGGTGTCTTACGATGGAACTCTCTGGGCCGTGCTGCTCCTCGTTGCGGCCTAGGCAGTGAGCCTGCGCGATGGGCCGATCAGGCTGCATGTCACCCGTGCTGTTGCTTGCTGTAACACAGCCCGGGCTCTGCACGGCTCACATGTCAGCTATAAGCTCAGTGGAGATCGAGTCGCGGCAGCGGTCTTCTTCGCCGGTCCACCGCTGAGGCGCCCGTGCGCGCGCGCGGGGCAGGCGCGCCTGCGGGCGCGCGGCGCCTGGCGGTCCGCACGGCCATCGGCCTGGCGACGCTGGGCATGGCGCGCTACGTGCCCTTCCTGGCATACTTCATGTCGCTCATCGGCTCGCTGCTGACGGTGTCGGTGTCCATCATCTTCCCCGCGCTCTGCCACCTGCGCATCTTCCAGGCGCGCGCCCTACAATTAGGGTTTGTCTGCTGGGCAGTCCCAGGGTTTTGCGAGCCGCCGCCGAGCACGTTGCGGCCTCCCGAGCTGCAACAGCCGCGGTGTGTGCTCTGACGAGGGCTGCGTTGGCGCTGGCCCGGAGCCTGTGTCGCCGCGGCGCCCGCTGCAAGCGGCCGCCGCGCGCCGCCGACCGGCTGCGCGGCGTGCAGGGCGAGGCGTCGCGCACGAGCGTCGCGCTGAACGTGTCCGTGCTGGTCATCGGCGTCGGCTGCGCCATCTCCGGCACGGCTGCATCGGTGGGGGCGCTGCTGGGCGCGGCGTAGTCGGGCGGCATGGTCTGTGTCGGCCCTGGGTTCATGCACTTGTCTGTGCCAGGTTTATGCATCTGTCTGCCCGACACAACATTCTTTGCGTGGTATGCGCGCACCACGCCCCGCGCGAAGCAACCCCAGGGGGTTTCTTGCCCTCCTGGGCTGTAAGACCCTGTCACGAGTCGCCCTGCTGTCACCCAAAACCTCAGCCACCCATATGCACCCATCTATATGGGTGCGGCTGCCAGCTGCGAGCTTTCCTCCTCGAAGGGCTGCTCTGACATCAACAGTAGCCTGCTGATTTGCCTGGCCCGAGCAGCTCACCGCCTTACAGCAGTGATGACTCCTTGCTGTATTGATAAGGCTCAATGCGTGCGCGCGCTTGATGTCTGCTTAGCGATGACCCTTGGTGTACTTGGATGGTGCGCCACTTGTCCGCGCGCGCGGTGCCTGGCTCGTTCACCAAGCGCGCTCACCAGCCAGACACTAAGCGCGCGGACAAGTGGCGATACATCCAAGTACAACAAAGAGTCGCCGGTAAGCCAGACATGAGCGCGCGCACGTGTGGAGCCTTATCTAGTACAAGAAAGAGTCACCGTTGCTGCAAGTCATCGCTGCTGTCCTGAAGCACGCATTCGAGCGCGCCGCAGGTGCACTTACTTGTGATGGAAGACGGTGTGTGTAATTCTACCATACTAGCGGCGCTGGCCTTGAACCTGACACACCGCAACTGTACACACGTCTGCGTCAGCGTCTCCCGCAGCGTGCCACCCATAGCCTTAAGCACACCTCTTACCCTGTCTGGAAACCTATGTACGACATTCGTTGGGCTTCAACTGCCGAGAGCAAGACTTCTCGCGCCGCAAGCTGTCCTGCCCGATCGCGTTCGGGCACGATGGTCGGGCGCACAGCGGTCACGTGCCTCGCAGGCCTGTCACTCTTTGCCCCGGCGGTGCTGGCGCAGCTGGAGCCGCGCCCGATCGTCGAGCACCTGGGCATGCTGATGTGGGCTGACGAGGTGGCCAACTTCCAGGTGGGGCCGCCGCGGCGCTGAGTGCCAGGGTGCCAGGGTGCCGCTCGCGCGTATCTGTACCCTCCCCCTCAAACAGCTAGGCGCCGGGGCGGCTGTTGTATGTCACACAGCAAGCTGAGCCCTCGGCAGCGCAGCAGGGGAGGTAGGTGCACTGTCAGAAGGTCACCAGCTAGCCATGACGGCACCCGCGCGCTGCGGCAGGCGACCTTCCAGGAGCGCGGCTGGCGCGGCTGGGGCCGCGACACCGGCGACGTGTGCCCGCCCGGCCAGCCGCAGGTCACGGCGGCGAACGCCAGCCTGTGCGCGGGCGGCCCGGGCGGCCTCGACGCGCGCGGCCACTCCTGGACCGGCGTCACCTGCGACCCCAGCGGCCACGTCGCGTGCATCAGCCTGTGCGCCTGCCGCCCGCCCCCCTGCTCTTAACCCCTGACTGACCTGCGGGTGCCAACCCGCACGCTGCGTCGGCCGGGAGCGCGGGGCTGCGGCCGAGGCGGTGGGCCGCGCAGGCCCGGCGCGGGCCTGAACGGCTCGCTGGCGTCGCTGGACAACCTGCTGGACGGCCATATGATGGCGCTGCTCGTGCTCGACCTGTCGGCCAACCGCTTCTCCGGTCCGTCACCGCGCAGTGTCCCCGCCGCCTGCCCCCCCCTGACACCTGCGACTACAAACTGCATAGTTCAGCTCACGACTCGGGCGCATGTACCCAAAGCCCTGGCCCACCGTCTTTCAGCGCACCCAGCGGTCCACATACTGGCCGCCGTGCAGCGCGCGCGCGGCGGCGGCTGTCCCAGGCGCTGCGCCCGGCCGCGCAGGCGAGCTGGAGGGCTCCTGGGGCACGTCCGCGCTCAGGCTGCAGCAGCTGCACCTGGCGGGCCAGGCCGCCAATGTGACGGGCCGCTTTCCCGCGGCCTGGGGCGCGCCAGGCGCCTTTGCCAGCCTGCAGGCGCGCTCGCTGCGTAAAGCACACAGCTTTCCGTGGGGGAGTATCATGGGCAGCAGGGAGATGTCGGACAGGGTAATATGCGGGAAGTGTTGCCAGATGCAGGACTTTGTGGTGGCTGCGCCAAGGACAGTGGGAGTTGGCCCAATCGGAGCACGCTCTGACAAAGTCTGATTGCGGCAATAGACGCTAGTGGTCTGAGATGCTGTTGGTACTGATGTGTGACGCTGCCGCTGCTGTGCGGTGCAGGTCCTTGACCTGGCTGACAACCACCTCGAGGGCCCAATTCCCTCGGAGTGGGCGCGCGACCCTGAGGCGACGCCCGGCGATGTCTTTCCTCACCTGCGCGCGGCCGCCCTGCTGCCCGGTATGGCTGCTGCCTGCACATCATCAGGGGCGCTGAGATTGGGTGCCCCATGTCAGAGCTGGACTGTATATGTATTCATGCCTATTCGCCCTAACTCATGCCTGTTCGCGTTTATTGCGCGTGCCACCAGGGAACATGCACACGGTCGCTGCCTAGGCAGAGCTGGAGGCAGCAATGGTATAGGCCAGAGTATGAGGCGCTCCAGCATTCCTCAGCTCGTGTATGGTGAGTTGCGGTTGACTGCTGTTGTATTCCTGCGCGCGCAGGGAACGAGCGCCTGTGCGGCACCATCCCTCAGGGCTTCCCTGTCGTCCGGGCCAGCAATAGGACCGCAGCGGATGGCGGCGCACAGCTGCAGAGCGTGCCGGCACTGCCGTTGCCGCGCTGCTTGCCCGGCGCGGCCGCACCAGCGCACGCGCTGCCGGCGCACGCAGCGCCCAGCGGCGTCGCAAATGATGAGCGTCTGGCCACATTTGGGTAGCTGCTGCGTAGCATAGTGGCATGTTGGCAGGATGCCCTGTATGAACACTCAGTGAGTGTACCATCATGAGCCCACACTCTATATATTGGATGAGTGGTGCATGTGCAGGGTTAGGTCTTGCTGCTGCATAACATACTCGGCACTGCTCGATGGCGTCAGGAGCGCTGCACAGCAGGAGGAAAAGGTCGCTTTGGTGTCTGGTAACAGCGCACCACAATGGCGGCTCCCGTTCCGTTTACAATCAACGTCCCGGAGGCGCAAATAGAGGACTTGCGTGCGCGTCTGCGTAATGCGCGTATGCCGGAGCCACTGGAGGGTGTGGGATGGAGCTATGGCACGGACTATGAGTACCTGAAGGTAAGCATTACTACAATCACCTAAGCTAGATACAACTCTCACCTAAGCCAGATGGCGCATTGGTAGCTGTATGCCAACAAGAGCTTGCAGGAAGCTGACGCACGCGCCGCAGCTATTGCCGCAGCGCTTGAACATAACGGAACTGACTAAAAAATATATATGGAGTGTGATGTTGCTGTGTCACAGACGTGAGATGTTCGGAGCGCTTAATCCTGGGCCACTGTACATGGTGCTTATTGATATGCACTGAGCACTTAGTTTGCACCAGGGTGTCCTTCCAATGCACGGCAGACTCCACCTGAGGTGACGGACATACAGGCCTCACACATACGCATATGGTGCCGCACATACGACAGGCATACAGCCTCACACACACACGTGCGGTGCACAGGACCTCGTACAGCACTGGGCCACCAAGTTCGACTGGCGCAAGCAAGAGGCACACCTCAACAGGTTCCCGCAGTTCAAGCTCCCCGTGAACGGCATCGACCTGCACTTTGTGCACCTACGGTCTGCAGACCCCGACGCCGTGCCGCTGGTGCTGAGCCACGGGTGGCCGGGCTCATTCTTTGGTGCGCGCCGCTGGTTCTTGACAGGATGTGACGTGCTGGCACGGCGGAGCTGCTCCACAGCTCACGGCGGAGCTGCTCCATAGCTCCCCTGCCATGGACATGGCTGCCGCCCTGTGGGACGCAGCACATGCATGCGCACACTCTTGGTACCTGGTGTCAACCTGCCTGCCATGCCTCCCGCCGCCCGCTCCGCATGGCATGGCATGGCACCCGCGCTGCTTTGATGCTCGCCGCACGGCGCGGCCGCGCGGCGCAGAGTTCCACAAGATGTTCGAGGCGCTGGCCGCGCCCAAGGCGGCCGCGGACGGGCGCAAGCCGCAGGCCTTCCACGTGGTCGCGCCCTCGCTGCCGGGCTACGGCTTCTCGTCGGCGCCGCGGCAGCCGGGCTTCGGCATCCGCAAGATCGCGGCCACGTTCGACGCGCTCATGTCCGCGCTGGGGTACCAGACCTACGTAGCACAGGGCGCGCCCCGCCGCATGCGCTGACCGCGCTCCCGGCGCGAGCGTGATGGTCCCTGTGTGCCGACTGGTGTGCGCTGAGACGGACGCCGTGCGCGTCATGGCGCTGTGCTGAGGGCTCACATATGGCGGCTTTGGAGTGCATGAGAGTTGGTACACTGAGCCACACAGCCTTGTCAACAGCGACGCGCGCTTTGGCCGTGCAAGCACGAATGGCCTGTGTGCGTGCCCTGGCGCACCGGCGTCCTGCTCTCCACTGGCGCTCCGCGAGCTCCAAGCATGATGCGCCGCGGGCCGTGCCCCGCGCGCAGGCGGCGACTGGGGGTCCATCGTCTCCGCGCAGCTGGCGCGCGACTTCCCCGAGCGCTGCCGCGCGATCCACATCAACCTGGTGTTCGCGGGCCCGTGCTACACCAACCCGCTGCACCTCGCGCAGCTGGCCAACCTGGCGCACCCCTGGCTGCGCCGCTTCCCGGTGTTCCTGTCGGCCGACGAGATCAAATCGGTCGAGGACGGCCGGCACTTCCAGCAGCGCGAGACCGGCGCGCCGCCCACTGCTGGACCTCTGTGCTGGCTTACATGTTCGGGAGAAGGGGGCATGTGCTGGGCGGTGATGGTAGGCGTTTGCGAGGTTGAGCCTGGCTTGTGAGTGACGGGGTATATGCGCAGTCTCGCACCACACGGGTGAGCCCAGGGCTCCCAAGATGGCGTGGGGATGATGCGCTGTGCATGGCACCCCCCTTGTGTGCGTGCGCCTGTCTCTGCCGTGACTGAGGGATGCTCGGGACCCTGCATGCAGCTCTCCCTGTGCAGCAGCACAGGCGCTTGGCGACCCTATGGCATGGCTGCTGATGGTGCGCCCCATGGCGCGGCAGGCTACTCAAAGATCCAGGGCACCAAGCCGCAGACGCTGGGCTATGCGCTGAACGACTCCCCGGCCGGGCTGCTTGCGTGGATCGTCGAGAAGTTCCACACGTGGTGCGCCAAGCAGGCTCGTATGCCAGACCAGCCTCCCTGTACCCTCTGTTGCCAGGGTGTGCTGCTTGGCATGTACAGAATGCTTTGTTCTGCTGCCAACCTCCACGAGGGCTACAGGTGGCCCATTGTCATTGAGTGTGGGTGTCTGGGGTTTTCACGTGTGCTGCCATGGAGCCAATGCCGGACCCAGACCAGACCCGCAGCAGTCCGCTTCGAGGCCGCCCGCGCCCGCCAGCCGGGCCCAGGAACGCCGCTGACGCCGGCAGCCCGGGGCGCTGCGCGAACAGCAGGGGCGACATCGGCGGCGACATCGAGTCCGTGTTCACGCGTGACGAGCTGCTGACCAACGTGGCCATCTACTGGTTCTCCGGCTGCATCACGTCCTCCACGCGGCTGTACTATGAGGCGATGCACTCTGGGGAGGCGGCGCGCCTGGGCACGCAGTACTGCAGGGTGCGCCCGCGTGCGAAGAGTCGGAGGAGTCCGCCTGCATCACCACGGCAGCGCGGACTCGTGGAAGAACAGCAGTGCATTATTGCGGTGCTCGCCGCCCACCAGCCGCAGCCTGACGAGCTTTGGAAGCCCCTGCTCTTGCCGCAGGATGCACTGCTTGCCACCCGTCCACAGGATGTGTGGCAGCCGTTTAAGAGTGCAAGCGAAGGGCCACGTGTCGGCCGCACAGGTGCCTACCGGCGCGGCAATCCTCCCCGCGGAGATCTACCGCGCGCTGCGCAGCTGGGCGGCCGCCTCCTTCAACATCCAGCAGTGGACCTTGTTCCAGCGCGGCGGCCACTTTGCCGCGTTAGAGATGCCGGCAGAGCTCACAGCCGACATGCGGACGTTCTTTGCCCAGCACCACTGAAGGCACAGGGCCGTGCATGCAGTGCAACTCGGCGCTAGCTGAGTACCTGGATAGCGTGCAACACAACACGTTCGTGTTGAACTTAGTTATAAGCTCTTGCCTCCCTAGAGAGACAGCTGACAAAGCGCTCAGTAGCTTGACATGGTTGCGCATCAGCCGATCGCACAGCATGCATTGCGCGTGGGCTAGCTGAGCAATGCGCCTGCGGTATTATAGATTGACCAAGGAATGACGCGTAGAAACGTACCTTGAGTGGCAAGGTGTCCTCCTGGTCGTAACAGTTTTCCTTGCCACTTCAGCCTCTGCAAGACTGCAGGCGCCCCAGAGGATGCTGTTCTCCTGGTACACACGAGAATTACCTGCCCGTGCCGAGACTATATGTATTGTGGATCTGCCAACAGCCGGGCTTGCAACCCTATTACCCTCACAGCAAGCAGGTTAGTAAGAGTGCAACGGTACTCCTGCTGCTCGAGCAGCCTGCTCCGCCCACGCGCGAACGCGCACCGCCGCAGCTTGCGCGATGCAGGCTGTGCCAGCCGTCTGGTTGGTTGTGCTATGCTGCCTGCTCACCTGCAGCGTTTCGCGCGGCGCATCACTTTCCCCGGCGGTGAGCGCCCGCCCCTGAGCTGCTCCACTTTTGAAAGTGAGTATTTTGTCTATCTTGGATGATTTATATATAAGCGCTGGCCAGCGGTTGACGCGGGGAAGGAGGCGGAAATTTGTCGTGCATGGTCGCGAATGCCCATGCTGCATACGCTTTTGCAAATACCGCTCTTCGCTGGGGCGCGCAGGCTGCCTTGCACCGCACTCGCGAGCAGCTGGGCAGCGGGCAGCCAGGGCGAGCAGCGCGCCATGCTCGCTCGCTCGCGCAAGCTAGTCCCGGCGCGCCGCAGCCGGCGGCCAGCGCTCCAGACACGGGAGGAGCGCCGGCGGCTGCGCCCCCGCCGGCGTCGCCAGCGCAGCCGCTGGCAGACCCGCCCGCCGCCCAGCCTGGCTTGGTGCCTGCTACAATCAGCCCCGCACCCGATGCAGCGGCGCCTGGGCCTGCGCCTGTGCCCGCCGAGGTGCCCGCTGCTGCCACGGGCGGACCCGCAGCCTCCTCGCCGGCCGCGCCCCTGAGCGCCGGGGGCACGCCGCCAACGGACAGCGCGCCCCCATCCGTCACGCCAGCGCCTGGCCCTGCGCCAATGGCTGCGGTGCCCGCACAGGCGCCCGCCGACAGCCCGGCGCCCGGTTCTGGTTCCGCGGGCGTCGCTCCGGTGCCCGCCGCCGGCCCAGCACCCCTGGCGGGTGGCCTCCAGTGGACCCTGCAATGGACTCCCGTGCCCTCTGGCGAGGCCGCGCGTGCGCCGGCAGTCGCCAACAGCACTGCGCCTGCGCCCGCGCGCGGCGACGGCCCGGCGCCTGCTCCAGCGCCCGCCGGCAGCGTAGCCCTGGCGCCTCCGCTAGCTGACGGCGCCGCGCCCGCACTGGTTCCCGCCGGCGCCGCGGCGCTCGTGCCCGCCAAAAGCGCGCCCGCCGCCGCGTCGCGCGCCAGCGCGCTCCTGCCAGCGCCCAGCGCCGGCGCGGCGCCCATGCCGGCGCCCATTGGAGCCGATGCGCCTGCTCCAGGGCCCGCCGCCAGCGCGGCGCCCGCGCCAGCGCCCGTAGGCGACAGCGCAGCGCCCACGCCAGCGCCCGTAGACGACAGCGCAGCGCCCGCGCCAGCGCCAATAGCCGCGACAGCGCCCGCTCCGCTGCCAGACACCAGCGAAGCGCCCGCGCCAGCGCCCGCCGGCGATAGCGCAGCGCCCGCACCAGCGCCGGTAGCCGCGTCAGCGCCCGCTCCGCTGCCAGACACCAGCGCAGCGCCCGCGCCGACGCCCGCCGGCGATAGCGCAGCGCCCGCGCCAGTGCCGGGCGCCATGTCGATGCCCGCTCCGCTGCTGGACACCAGCGCAGCGCCCGCGCCGACGCCCGCAGGCAGCGGCGGGTCCGCGCCTGCGCCCGTTGGCAGCGCAGCGCCCGCGCCGGCGCTCGCCGACGCATCAGCGCCTCCCCCCGCATCCGTCGATGGCGGCGTGCCCGCCCTCGACGCAGCGCCCATGCCCGTACCGGCGCCGGCGCCCTTGGCAGCGAGTGCGGCTGCGCCCAGCGAGGCCGGGGCGCAGCCGGCAGCGTCAGGAGCGGCGGCCGGGCTGCCGCAGCCTGCAGCGGACGCACCCGCCCCAGCCGCGCCGCCGCCCGTCGACAGCGGCGCCGGCGCCGCCGCCCCACCGCCTGACGCAGCGCCCGCTGCAGCAGCTGCCACAGCAGCTGCTGCGGCAGCTCTGCCAGCGCCCGCGCCCGCGCCCAGTGACGCGTCGCTGGGCGCTTCGTTAATGAGCAATCCCGCAGCAGCACCGGGCCCGCGCGCCGCTTTCGACGGCGCCGGCGGCCCCGGCCCGGCGCCTGCAGCGCCCGCGGCCCAGCCGCCGGCTGAGGCCACCGCGCCGGCCGCGGGCGCTGCAATTCCGCTGCCGGTGCCTGCTGCCGCCGCGGCCGCACCGGCCGCTGAGCCTGCTGTGGCGCCTGCTGCTGCGTCCGCCGCGGTGGCCGCAGCGCCAGGCACGGATGCGGCCGCAGCGCCCGCGCAGGCGCAGGCAGCGGGCGTGCCTCTGCCGGCGGCCGCGCCCGCGCCGGCGGCCCCTCCGCCCGCTGGCGGCCCTGCTGCGCCGGCCGGCGCGCCCGCCAGCGGCCAGCCCTTGCCCTACCCTGCCGCAGCCCCGGCCCCTGCTCCGCTGCCGGGGCGCGCGGCGCCCGACGGCCCGGCTGCCGCGCCGGCAGCCGCTGCGGCCGCTGGCGCCGCCAACGCGGCCGCGGCCCTGGCGGCGCAAGGCGGGCCGCCTGCCGCTGACTCGGCTGCGCCCGCGCCCGCGCCCGTGCCGCCGCCGCCGCCGACGGCTGCCGGGAGTCCTGTCCAGGCTCTGGCAGGAGCTGCAAGCGGTGGCCAGGAGCGGTCTGCCGCCAGCGCTGCCCCGAGCCCTGCGCCCGCGCCCGCAGCGCAGGACGCCCTTCCCGCAGCGCTGCTGCTGGGCGCGGCAACGCTGGCAGCGGCCGCGCCCGCGCCCGCGCCCGCCGCCCAGGGCCTGGTCACAGACTCCGGGCTGGCCTCAGCGGTGCGGCCGGCGACGCCGCGGGCCCAGGCTGGCGGCGCCGGGGGTGCGCCGCAAGCGCGTGACGCCCTGCTGGGGCCGGCGGCATCGCCTCCAGCTGCCCAAAGCCCTGTCGCGGCGGCGGCGGCGGCGGCCGGGGGCGGCACGGACCCGCCTGCGCAGCCGGGGGCGGCCGCGGCGGCGCCCGTGCAGCCGTCGCAGGCGTCAGCCGCAGCGCTCGCTGGAGGCACGACCGTCCCGTTCTCGGACCCGTACACGGCCGGTCAGATCGCAGGCGCGGCCGCCCGCCCGCTCGCCGGCCGTGCCTGTCTGGGCCTGCAGTGCTTGTCTAGTTGGCTGGCGGTTGCGCAAGGCGAGGCTGACAATGTGGACAGGCACACCCTGGGAAGATTCTGTTCTCCGCAGGCATGCAGGCGCATCGCCAAACCTGCGGCCAGCAGCGGGTTTGCATGCGCTGACTCGTCTGTGCTCTCACCCTCTTCAGCTCGCGGGGCCCGCGCTTGGTCCGACCAGCGCACAGAGCAGGTGGGGTTTGCATGCTTCAGCGCCGGCCAGACTCAGCGCAGCGGCGCGCGGGCGCACAGCCTGTGGCGCGTTGGGGCCATGGTGAGCCGGTCTGCGCGCGCAGGCGTGGTGTTCGGCGCGGCGCTCGCCATTGCGCTGGCGGCCGTGTGCCTGGCCTGCCTGCAGCGCACGTGCTGCCCGCGCCGCGGCCGGCGGCTGGCGCCCGACGCGGCGGGCAAGGGCGCGCCCGACATGGAGATGGGCGCGCTGGGCAAGCAGGCCGACATCGTGGCCACGCCGGCGCCCACGCCGCTGCGGCCCTGGCCGGGCGGCGGCGCAGCCGGCGGCGCGGCCGGCGGCGCGCCCGCCCTCGGCAAGCTGTCGCGGTCGAGCTCGCTGCAGGTGGGCAGTGTTCATCGGCAGCCCTCCTCCAATGCACCGACCACGCGTGCCGTGACTTAGAGCGCCCGTGCCCTACATGCTGCTTTTTTTTCCTATGTTTACATGCATGCCGTGCCCACGCCGCCGTGCCCCTCCCCAGCGCAGCCGGGTCGAGGAGAGGATGCACCATGGGGCGTGTCGCTGCGGCAGGGTTCAAGGCCGCTGTCGCGCACAAGCTCATTCTCGGGCCGCGTGCGCGCCTGGCGGCGCATGGAGGCCATCGGCCCGGCGGGCGGCCTGGAGGTGAGCGGGCTGCGCGAGGGCACGCCCGTCATCCTGTACGACGGCCCGCTCGGCAAGGTGCGCGGCCGCCCGCTGCGCGGGGGCGCCAGTTGGCGGGTCACCGGAGGGCGAGGCGCGTCTGCCTGTCTGCGCCTGGCTCTAGATCCGCCCAGCGAAGCTGCGCCAGCCGCTCATTGCGCACAGTAGTATTTGTGGGACTGTGGCAACCATCAAGCTCAAACAGCAGAGTAGCAAGAGCGCCACCACAGCATACGATGCCGTGCGGCTTCCTGGAGGTGCGCGGACGCAAGAGCGTCACTACCGTGCGGTCATGCATTTGTGCCATGCGGTGCGCGCAGGCGTACGAGGGCGTGACCGCGGGCGGCGTGCCGGTCGCTGTGCGCGCTGTGCGCATCGCGCCCCGCCGCGTCGCCGCGCGTAAAGCTCTGGTGCGTCACGTTGTCGGCAAATGGCGGCCGCGTAGGAAGTCATAAATGGACAGCACGTCTGTAGTTAGAGTCATGAGCGGGTTGATAAGGAGTCTGCATGTAGAACACAGCAGTTGCAGGGTGCATGTAAGATCCGCTCATGGCCTGTAGGACTCAAGGTGCACACAGCTCTGTCGTGGTGCCTCTCTGCTGTGCTTGCCGCCTTGATTGCGGCAAGCACCCATGCCGACCTCTGTACTCAAAGTGAAATCCTCGGGCAAACGAGGAGCCGCCCTGTATAAAACCACACCCCCCTCTTTCCGCCCTCCACGCGGAGAACCATTGCCCCGTTGACCGAACGCTGCGGCCGCGGCCGCGCAGCTGGAGGAGGGCGACCGGCTGGCGGCGTTGCCGGACTGCTCCGTGGTGGCCGGCTTCGCGGGGCTGGCGCTGGAGGGCGACCTGTGCTGGCTGCTCGCGGAGCGCGTGCCGGGCGTGCCGCTGCGCGACGCGCTCGCCGCCGGCCAGGAGCTGCCCTGGAGCGACGGGCGCGCCCCTGCCTGCCTGGCCGCAGAGGCTACACAATTTCATGGTTGGGTGATGAGGGAGTGCCTGGTCAGTGGCAGAGGCTGACAGGTTGAAAGCCGTGCACCGAACGGCAGCCGTGTGCCATGGGTGTGCCGCCGGCGTGTCCGCCGCCAGCTCCGCATGTGTGTTCCCGCATGCGACAAGCTGCTCCTGCAGCAACAGAAGCGTGTGCACTAAGCATCTCGCGCGCGCGCGTGCGCGGGTCGCGCCCCGCCCTGCGCAAGTCCTGGGCGCCACCAGGGTCTGCGCGCTGCGCAGGGGCGGCTGGGTGGCGCTGTCGCTCGCGCGCGCGCTGCACTTCCTGCACCGCCACGGCATCGCGCACCTGGGCATGTCGCCCGCGTGCGTGCTGCTCGCGCCCGACGGCGCCGCGCGCCTGGGCGACCTGGGCGCGGCGCGCCTGCTGGGGCCCCACACGCGCCCGGCCGACCCGGCGCGCCCCCGCCGCGGCACTCGCCTGCGAAGACGCTGCTGTCTTCCTTCCTGGGCACTTCCCTGTTGTCACGGCACAGCAAGATGCTGCGCTTGCCAGGCAGGTGCTAGGTTGGGCGTGTGGGGCGCTCGCGCGCATGCGCGTGCAGCGCGCGCCCGCCCTTCGCACGCTTGCATCCCAAGCTGCGCTATGCTGCATGAGGCGCTTGGTGACCGGCCATGCCTGCACATGCACTACCACGCTAGAATAGATTCAGAGTGTGACACCTGGGCGGGGCGGGCGGCCGGGCGTGAAGGGCGCGCAGTGGATGGCGCCGGAGGTGCTGCCTCGGTGTGCATGACGTGCAAATCTGTGAAAAGCATGTAAAACCCTAAGCAGGGTATGGATGGGCGCAGGCGGCGGGCGTGCAGGGCGCGGAGTGGATGGCGCCGGAGGTGCTGCCGTCGGCGTGCGTGACGGAGCGCGCCGACGTGTGGAGCTTCGGGGTGCTGGTCTGGCACCTGTGCACCGGCGAGGCGCCCGCGCCCAACGCGCCGTGCGACTTGCAGTGCGCCCCGCCCAGCCCCGCCGCGCACACCTGTCCGTGCGCCTGCTGCGGTGCAGCTGACAGTGCTGCAGGACTTGGCAACCCATGGCTTCATGAGACAGGGAGGTGTTCTGACTTAGTCATTCAGATCTGAAGGACTGGGAGCAACGCTTGCAGCCGTGGGGCGCCCGCGCCCCGTCGCGCGTGGCGGGTGGGGTCGAGGAGCGTGCACGCGCGGGCGCAGGGTCGCGGACGACTGCCCGCTGGCCGTCGCGGAGCTGCTGCAGGCCTGCCTGGACCCCAGCCCGGCCGCGCGCCCGACGTCTGCGGAGCTCGTGCGCGTCATCGCCGAGGCCCTGCAGGCGCGGACCTGACTTGTCCGGCAGCATAGGGTAGGGTAGTGTGTGGTGTGTACCCTACCCTATCCTAGTGCTTCAGCCGATAAAACGGGACTGCGTGGAGTCAGGTCGGCCCCGGCTGTCCAACGGTCGCCCACGCCCGCTGCCATGCGCGCAGATGCCGCTGATGGCGGAGGACCGCGTCGAGCCGCGCCGCTTCCGCGTGGCCACGCTCAGCGCCGCGGCGGCCGCCGACGGCCGGGCCGGGCAGCCCGCGGGCGAGCAGCCCTCGGTGGCGCTGCTGCCGGAGCGCCCGGCGCCGCCCGTGCACTCGTCTGTGCGGCAGGGCGCGATCCGGGTGGTGCCCAAGCGCGCGGGCGCGCGCGTGCCGCCGCCCACGGCGCAGTGGCACGCGCTCGTCGCGGCGGCCTCGCCCGCGGGCGCCGCCCTGGGCGCGGGGTCGGGGTCGGGGCACGAGGTCGCGTCGCAGGGCGAGCTGGCGCCAGGGACGCCGGCGCCGCTGCCGCCGCCGTACCTGCAGCGGGGCGGCTCGGATCCGCCGCTGCGCCTCCTGTATGGCACGCCCAAAGCGTCCGCTGCGCCCGATGGTGCGCCCCCCCGCCGCGCCCCTTGGCGCCCTGCATCTGTCACACCGCGGCCGTGTGCTTGTAGACTCGCGTAGCCTCCCTCGGACGCCGCAGTAGGCGGCATCGCGACAGGCACAGCGCCGCACTGCGCCTGTCGCGATGCGGCCTGCTGTGGCGCCCGACTGCACGCCCCCGCGCTCCTCACCCCTTGCTCTCTGGCGTGGGGGTGTGACATGCGGCGCCGCTGACGCCGCTGCATGCAGCCTGCTTTGAACATGCATCCATGCGCCACGCCTCTGGGCGCGCAGGCATGGACGTGGCGGTGCGCGCCCCGGCCACGCCCTCGCCCGGTCGCAAGCCGAAGCACCGCGCGCGCCTGCCGCCGCACCGGCGGCGCTCCGCCGAGCCGGCGGCCGCGGCGAGGCTGGTGCTGCCGCCGCGGCCCACCGACGTGCGCGGCCTCGCGCCGGGCCCGCTCGCGCCCGCGCTGCCGGCGCTGGGGCAGCCGCTCGCCGCCGCCGCGCCGTCCGGCCAGGGCTGGCCACCTGCGCAGGCTCCCGGCGCAGCTCTTGCCCCCGCGCCCGCGCCCGCGCCCAGGCGCTCGTCGTTCGAAGAGCTCGCCTCGCCATGGGCGGCCGCGCTGGACGCCGGGCGCGGGGTGGGCGCGGGGGCGGCGCGCGCGCGCGCCGCGCCGCCGCCGGGGCCCCGTGCAGCGGGGCAGCATGAGGCGGGGCCGCAGCCGCCGCGCTCTGCATTCGCGAGCGCGGCGCCGCTTAGCGCCGCCCGCGGGGCGCGCCCGCTGCCGCCGGCGTCCGTGTTCGCCAGCGCGGCGCTGGACAGCTTCGACAGCTCTGATTCCTCGGACGTCCGCCCCATCAGCGCCAGCCGCGCCGCCGGGCCGGCGCCACGCGCCGAGGCGGGGCCCGCGGTTGCACGGCCGGGCGCGGGCGCGGCGCCACCGCGGCCGGCGGCGACAGGGCCGGCGCGGGCCGGGCCGGCGGGCGAGCTCAAAGCGCGCCTGACGCCTCCCGAGCCGAAAAAGTCGACCAGCATGTGCGCCCCAGCTCGCCGGGCCCGCCTGCTGCCAGGAGTGGAGGGCAGGCTTGCGGAGCCGCCTAGCCCAGCCTGCCTGCCGGCTGCCTTGCTGTGTGGGCGGCAGGCATGCAGGCCTGCAGCCGGCGGAGGAACGGCGCCGGGCGTGCGTGTGCATGTCCCGCGTGCGCTCCCCGGCAGCTGCACGCACTGTGCTCTGACAGTGCGGTCGCCACGCTCCGAGGCGGGCCTCGGGCGAGCGTTCTAACCGCATGTCAGCCTCGCAACCAGCCTTTACAGAGGCGGCACCCGCGCGCAGGTACTTTGACCCCGAGTTCGACCCGACCAGCGAGGGCTAGAGCGCCGGGGCGCACAGCCGCCCCCAGCCAGGCCGCAGCGCCCCGCTCGGATGGCCCGCATTGCTGAAGACTCCAGGTCTGAGCCCGTCTCGGTGGAATCAGTGGGTAGCATCGGGCAGGCGCTGCCCGCAGGGCATGCCAGGCAGGGTCTGGGAATACATACGGCCCGTGACACACCAGGCGGCGCGATCACAGCGCCGCCGCCTCACCGACACACGCTTGCTTGCCCCCTGTTTGCGAGAACTGCAAGCCCTCAGAGCACCAGGCCACCTGAAACAGATGTAGCATCAGGCCACATGCGGCCGGGCACCATCGCCGCCTTTTGACAGCGCCGGCATGCATCCGCGTCTGATTTGCGCTCCCGACTGGCCTGCTTGCATGGCCAGTGATATGCTGTGGTGCCCTGCCAGGCGGAGGGCGCCACGGAGAACCAAGGGCTAGAGTGGGCTTACGTGCCTTACACAGGGGAGTGCTTTTATTCTTCCCCTCATATCCAGCTGGCTGCCTGGCAGTGCATGCATTCTGCGCGCAGGCTAGTTCCCAGATTATATTGCTTGTATGCCACACGCGTTCTTGCTTACGTCTATGGGCGTGGTCCATTCATGCACCCGCCACTTTTCTCGCAAGGCTGTCTTTGCTTTGAGGAACTGCTTTGTGCTTTTGCTGTTGAACAGTTGGCGCAGAAGCATGCGTGGGCTGTCAAGAGGGAGTTTTTTCCGCAGGGACTGCCTGCAAGTCTGGGTGCGCCACGGTGCCAACATGGTGATGTGCTGTGCTTGACAGAGTACACCGAGTCCAGTGCGTGTTTGACAACGGGGCGGCCTATATCAGCCAAAGTGTGGCTGCTAAAGGCATCCAGCTCCCACTTGGAAGCTCTTTCATGTATCGTTTGAGCTGCAGCTTGGGCCACGCCACGTGTAAGCAGCGGGCACCTCCGCAACAACCCCAGTGCTCCGAACAGGCATGGCGCAGTACCTATGGACGCAAGTGCGCAGACACAGCTCAAGCGGTACCTGACGGGGACAGTCCAGTGACACGCTGCGCTTGTTGCCTTGGACACGTATCACAGTAACACAGTCTCGCATGCCGCATACGCTGTATTGATACGCTGTATTGATACCTGCCACCCTACCAGAATTCAAATTGATCGAGAACTTCGCGAGCAGGGGCGGGGGCGGGGCCTTGAGCGCAGATCAATGCCACAAGTCGACAAGCTAACCTGCTGCTCCTGTTGCTTCTCCGAACAAGGCCACTGTGCTCAAGACAGCGCGCAACCCGCTTTTTCAAGGCCCAGCAGCGTGGCACAAGGACTTCGCACATCTGCCTGTGGCCTACTCCTGAGACATCCTGCTCTGGCAGCGCTCCCCTGACCTGGGGCAAGGCCCTTGCATGACCGCGCCGGGCAGGCGCGGGCCGCAGATGCAGTGGCAGTGCGCAGGCGCAGTAGTGCGCGCTGGCGGTCGCGCGAGAAGCGCGGTGCGGCGCGGAGCAGGGGGCCGCCGCGGCTGAGCCTGCAGAGGCATGCTCGCCGCGCGCGGGGCGGCCGCAGCATGGGCGGCGCTCCTGCTGGCGGCGCTCGCGGCGGCGCCGGCTGGCGGAGAGTGGGTGGTGGCGGACGGGGACGGCCGCGCGTGCGCTGACATGTCGCTCTGCACGCCCAGCAACCTGACCTGGGAGGTGCCGGTCACATACGACGCAGCGGCCGGCTGCGCGCTGCTGGTGCGCAAGGGCCTGCGCGACATCCACCTCCGCGGAGACAGCTTCCAGCGCCACCTCTACGTCGGCCTCGTGCTGACGCTGTCTGGTGCGAGCCCTGTATCCCAAGCCTGCCCAGGTGCACACACGCCTGCAGGTCTTGTCTGGTACCAGGCGTGGATCGCCACCTGCCTTCGAGGCGCCCCGGCCACGGGCCGCCCATGTTCAGCGCCTACCAAGCGTCCCTGCCTGCAGCGCCGCGGCGCTCGGCCAGCAGGTGCCGCCTGCAACGCCACACCGGGTACAAGCAAGTAGAGGCGCTCACCCCTTGTGAGGGCAGCGCGCGTGAGCGCCTGTCGCGCGCCGGCGCTCGCCGCGCGGCCGCGGCGCTGACCCGCGGCCGCGCGCGCAGGTAACTACGCGAGCGGCGCGCTGCTGCCAGGCACCGAGGACTGCGACGCAAATAAGCAGTTTGACGAGAAGCGCTGCCGCCTGCAGCTCGACTTCCGCGTGCGCGTGTGCGGCGGCGCGGTTGTGCTGCGCTACAGGTACGAGGACCCGTTCGTCGACGACGTGTGCGCCGGCCTGCCGGGCAACCTGACGCTGTGGTCGATCGGCAACCACGAGATCGGCGGCGACTTTGCCAATATCACGCACTTCACAAAGAACAACGTGGCGCGCCACGTGGCGTACTTGCGCGAGGGGTTGCTCTGCCCGCACGCGGCGCAGCACGCGGCGGCCTGCCGCCTGTGGTGGGTCTCCACGCACCAGCGGCTCAACCACCGCCCGCACATCCGCTTCAACGTGGAGGACCACTCCACCATCCGCCGGTGCCGCCCGTGCTGCGACGACTTTGCCAGCTTGAGTCGCTCAGGACATGGTTTCAAGCTCTCTTTGTCTCGCAGAGGCCGCGGCCGGCGGCCATGTTCTCTTTAACGTGTCATATTGTCACGCCGCTGCTTCAGGCCAGGCTGGACTTGAGCCACTGTCGTGCAGCCTCCAAGCTGCGTGCGCTTTGACAGGTAGCCGTCGCACAGAGCCGATCGCAGAGCTTGAGGCAGCGTGACCGGCGGCGGCGCCCGGCGCAGGTTCAACCTGGGCATGCGCGCATTCTTCGAGGCGGGCCACTGCGGGCCGGGGCACGTCGTGGACGTGTTCAACATGACGCACGCGCTGGTGACGGAGCTGGGCCGCGAGGCGGTGCCGCTCACGTACGACAGCGTGCACTGGGCGGGCGTCGTGAACCTGATCAAGGCGCAGATCGTGCTCAACGACATCGCGTCAGAGCTGCCGGATGCCAACGCGCAGCCTCCGCCGCTGCGGCGCATTTGACGCGCTTGGGATGGTGCGACGGCGTGCGCTTGCCCGCCGCCGCTGTCCGCGCGCAGGCTGGACCGTGGGCGCAGTGGTACCGGCGCTCTGGCGCATGTGTCTGGGCGCACGAGCGGCCGCGTCGCAAGATGTTGCAAGCGGTTGCATGCGGTCTGGAGCGTTGCCGACGTGATTTAATGAGCTATGTCAAATGGTGCACCGTCCGCACTGGCTGTTTGGTCTGCAGGACGGGCTGTTTGATATGTTTCGTGTTGCTGTGCGGAGTGGGTATTGCTGCCTGTACTAGACTGAAATCCAAAGGGCAGCATGTGGCTGGCACCAAGACTTAATCATCAATCTTGCGTGCCTGCCCTGTGAAGACTCAACTAGCTATGTGGCGCCAGCCGGCGCGGGAGTTGCTTGACAACAGCAGAGCGGCTTTTTAGTGGGCTGCGGCATACGCTTGCAGCGGGTTGGGCCGGGCTTCATATGAAACGCCAGGGTGTTGGGGATGAGTTTGGTAGCAGAGACAGAAGGCCTTTTGCTGCATCAAGTTTTGAGCACACCATGCCTAGTTGTCCCAGCAGCTTCAGCCGATAGGCCTAGCTTCAAAGCTGGTTCAGAGAAAGTGCTTGTAACCCATGACATCAATGGCTTGCAAGCCTTTTCCCTTGAGCTCATGCTGCTGCTCACAACAAGACGTTTTGGCATGCAGGCACCATGGCCTACATGCGTGCATGCGCAACAAGCCCCTCGGGACGTGGCTCCTCGGAGTGGCATGCGACCCCAGGACAGCTCAGTAGGAACAGGAGAGCACATGCAAACGAGCGTGCAGGTATGCCACAGGAGTCGTGACGGAGCCGGGCCTGCTCCAGGACAAGTGTCACCCTGAATGCTGCTTGCTGCACTGCGAGCACGCGTGCCCCGTGCAGTCATGGCTGGTGCGCAGAAGCGGGGGAGGCAGGCACTTCCTGCCGCAACGCAGACAGCTGCTGAGAGCGAGCCCCGGCGGCGAAGACGGAGCAGCACGCGCGCAGCGGTCGTGCCGAGCGAACCTGCAGCCGGTAAAGCGGTCGCGTCCAGCGAAAGCGCAGGCGCAGCATTGAAGCCGGCACCCAAAGGCAAGGCACGCGCGAAGCAGAGGGCTGGCGCCGTGCCAGCCGCAGCAGAGGCAGGCGCGAGCGAGGCGCCAGGCGCTGAGGAGGCTGCCAAGCCAGTGAAGCGGCGGAGGAAGAAGGCGCCTGCACAGGACGGGGAGTCGAAAGATGCAGCTGCTCCTCAGCCACAGCCTGTTGTGCTTGCTGCGCCAGGCATCCTCGCCAGGAAGTGGGTGCGGCACGTGCTCTGCCGCGGACACGTTAGGTTCACTCTCGAGAGCTCGCCTGCCTGAACACCGGGCGTCACGCAGGTCGGCGCCCACGTCTCTGCCGCAGGCGGTGAGGACAAAGTGCACCCCGTTCGCTTGCAGTATCAAGCTTTAGTCTACTTGTGCGCACAAGCCACACTTCTGTCGCACTGGCAGGGATTGAGCGCGCGGTCGTCAACGCGGCAGCAATAGGTGGGAGCTGACCCAAGCTAAGCCCTGCACGGCGCCCTGCTCTGAGACTCAACGCACAGCTGTGCAGCAGGGGCGCGAGCCTTTGCGCTGGACACGCGCTCCAAGCGGCGGTGGGAGACGCCGCCGCTGGACCCGGCGCGGGCCACGGCGTTCCGGGCGGCCTGCGCTGCGTTCAACTTCACGCCCTCGCAGGTGCGCCCGCGCAGCAGCCGCGCCGGCGTGCCTGTCTGGCCTGAGCGGCGCGCTCTGTTGCGCTGGCGCAGCTGGTCTCTGTATGTTTTTGTGCAGTGCGCTTATACTTGGCATTTGCGGTGGAGCCGGCCGTGGGTGCAGTGCAGGCCTGATCACGCCAACTGTGCGCCGCAGATCTTGCCGCACGGCTCATACCTGGTCAACCTGGGGAGCCAGGACGACGTGGTGCAGGGCAAGTCCTACACCGCGTTTGTGTCGGAGCTGCGACGGTGCGAGGTGCGCGGGATGCAGGCCTGCGTTGTGGGTTCGAGGGTGGAGACAGGGCAGGCTGAGGGGACTCGCCACAGACTGTGAGCTGCCTTGTAGAGCTGTGTGTTGCTTCTTGATCACGGCTATTATTTGTGCTGACGGAAACTGCATGCCTTCAGGTGGACTTTTATGTTTGCTCCATGTGGCATCTGAGATGATGATAGTTGATTTGTTGCTGCAAACTGGAGCCCAGATCAACGTCCACTTATGTCACAAGTGCTGGGACTCGGAAGCGCCCGCGCCCGCAGGCGCTCGGGATCGATCGCTTCAACATACACCCGGGCACGACGGGCGGCATGTGCACGCCGGAGGTCTGCATGGCCAAGATCGCGGAGGGCGTGAACCGCGCGCTGGCTGAGACGAGCGGCGTCTGCGTGGTCCTGGAGAATGTGGCCGGGCAGGCGCGCCGCTTTGCATGGCGGGGCCAGAGCCGAAGAGCGAACTCGGGGCACTGGAGCAGCGAGCTGTGCGCAGCTGTTGCCTGGCAGGGCGGGCTCGCGCTCTCCGGGGCCGCAAGGGTCAGATGCAGGGTTGCGTGAGCCGCATGCTGCGGCTGCATCTGGTCTCGTGGTCCGCTGCGACTGCACAGCCAGCTTGCGGGCTGCTGTCTTGCAGGCATAGCTTGCACCTTGGCTGAGATTACAGGAGCCACGTGATGTCCTGCAATGCTCGGGCGGTGTCCTTGTGGTCATGCGCGGACGACCCCCGGCGCGCAGGGAAACTCGGTCGGGCACAGCTTTGAGCAGTTGCGGTACATCATGGACCGGGTGCAGGACAAGTCGCGCATCGGCGTGTGCCTGGACACCTGCCACCTGTTCGCCGCCGGCGCGCCCCGCCGGCGCACGGACTGCGTGCTGTGTTTGTGAGTCTTGAAGAGGTGCTGGTTTTTCTGGCGCTGTGGCCAGGGTTGGATTCCTGCCAGGAGGCTGACGGGGTGTGCTCCGGCAGGGTATGACGTGTCCACGCAGGAGACCTACGAGGCGACCATGGCCAGCTTTGACGCAATTGTCGGGCTCAAGTACCTGAAGGGCATGCACATCAACGACTCCAAGTGCGGCCGGCCCCCAGCGTGTCCGCGCTCGTGCTAGCGGCTCTGCGGACACGGCTGCGGCGCTGACTGCGGCGCGCGTGCAGGCGCCCGCTGGGCAGCAGGAAGGACCGCCACGAGAGCATTGGCAAGGGCCTGATCGGCCTAGAGTGCTTCAAGCACCTGATGAACGACGCGCGCCTGGACGGCATACCGCTCATCGTGGAGGCGCGCCGCACCCCGTTTGCGTCAGCCGCGTGCTCAGTGCGCACGTCAGTGCTGCTGCATGGTCCTCTGAGCTGGTTTTTACATGGTGCCAGCGCCAGAGCAGGAGCGGCGCTGACATGTCGTGGCGCACTTGGGCCCCACCTGGTGTCATCCTGCAGTGCGCCTGCAGGCTCACGGGCGGCATGGGCGCGCAGACGCCGGTGACATGCAAGGGCCCGGCCGTGGACTACAAGCGCTCGCTGGCAGCCGCGGCGCCCGTCTTCAAGCAGGCGCGCAGCCCCGCACTGCCTGAGGGACGGCCTGGCCACTGTGCATCTCACCAGGGAGGGCGTTGCGAAAGTGCTGTCAATTCATCGCTACAAAAAAGCCTGCCTATGAGTCATTGCAGCAAACCAGCCTGCCATAAGTGTGCGCTGTGTGCCGCCGCAGGTGGGGAGCGACATTGGAATGTCCTCGCACAAGCATGATGTCAGCTTGCTGTACAGCCTGGTCCGGGCATAGCCAGGAGGACGCTGTGTGTGACCGCAGGACGAGGCGGATGCCGGGGTGTCCTCGGATAAGCTGAACGTCGGCTTGCTGTACAGCTTGGTCCGGGCCTAGTCAGGAGGATGCAGGCGGCATGACTTGAGGCATGGGTTGCATGTTTCTGTGTGTAACTGCATCCGTTCATGGGAGGCTGACATTATGAGCCAGGGATTGCACCACTCAATATGCTTTCTGTGTGTTCTTGGCCCTCTTGCTTTCAATGTCAGGCCAATAGCAGCGTCTATTGCTTGTCAAATGTACTAGGCAGGCCTATATCAGGCAGGTGTCAATGTCTCTGAACCAAGCATGAATCATGAAGGGTGGGACCGTGAGGGTTTCGATTGAGCGCCGTATCTACAGCACAAGCAACAAAGGCATGCATACATCTATTTGCGGTGCATGCATGTGACAATGTGACAACGCATGCAGAAGCCCAAGTGTGATACCATCGCGGGAAGTCTATTCATGTGTGTCAAGGAGTGTTGGATGTTCGCCAGATGTCTGTATTTACATGTTGAAAGATGGGGCACGGCGATCAATAAGTACGCTTTGGAGCCTAGCACAACGTCATGACCCTCCTTGTAACCTGACAGCCCGAGCAACAAGGACGGAGCGCACAGGGTACAAAGCGCGCAAAGTGCCACCCTGTTCCTTGAAGTCAAGCCTGAGGAGTACACAAACAAAATCTCTGCCTTCGGACTGTGCACACTTCGGACACATACAGCAGCGGCTGGCAGAGGCTGCTGATCACCAACCATCGATCAGACCTGAGGGAAGAAGTCGCGGTAGATGCTGTCGCGCCATGCGATGAGGTCTGGGAAGGAGTCCAGGATGCCCGAGATGGTCATGGGCCCACCAAGGGATTTGCCCAAGCTGCAGACGGAGATATCAAGTGTTCACACAGAGTGTGGTGCTTGCCTGCCTGCATGCATGCTAAAGCAAGGTTGCATATGGACTTCACGCGGAGTCACACACAAACAACGACACAACACAGGCACTGCTCATGTCACACCTGTCGTACGAAGGCCCGACGGGGTTCAGCAGCTTGAGCGGGACCGCCATGGCAATGTCCGCATACGTCAGAGCGCCGCCGACCAGGTGGCGCCCGCCGCCCGCCTTGACCGCCGCACTGAGCTCCTCCAGGACAGCCATGGCCTGGCGCATGCGGCGCGCGTCGGGCCATGCAGCAGATGCGCATCCACGCAATCAAGCTGCATGGCGGTGATATCGCTTGAGTGGCAGGCATGCATGCTAGGCTCGCCGCCAGCCGGCCTGTCTCAAGCAACAGGCGCTGTCGGGTGCCCATCACGTTGTGGGGGCGGGTGCCGCAGATGGGTCCGCATACGACGCGCGCGTGGGAGGCGCATGCGCCGTGATGCCAGCTGGCGCGCACCTTCTCCTTGGAGCCGCTTGTGTCCTTGTATTTGTCCTGGATCACAGAAATCATCTGCCTGCAGATGAAGGTTGTCACGGGGCCCAGCCCCTGCAGGAACGAGGGGAGCAGGCTCCTGGCGGCCACCTGCGTGATGGCGCCCATGCACAGCGTTAGCAGCACGCCTTGCCGGCACACCCGGCGCGGCGCAGCGCAAGGTGCGCGCGCCGCAAGCTGCGTCAGCCACGCACTCGCAGCACAGGCACGCGCGGCTGTCTTGTGACAGGGCAGCGTGCGCGAGGCCGGGCCAGGAGCCCCAGGGCGGTGAGCTCGCGCGGGCTGCTCGGGCAGGGCGCGCTGGCCGGTGCTGGTGTCGCTGTTTGGTACTTACGTGTAAAGCAGCTTAATTGATTGACAACCCCGCCGGGAGCGGGGGCGGGGCGCGCCGGGTCGTCCTTGGCGCGCGAGATGGCGTGCATGCGGAAGAAGCCGAGCACCACCTCGCTCTTCTCGTTCCACCTGCGCAGTTCCACGGAGGCGCACTCGTTTCACGCCCTCGCGGCATCAATTTCGTGTTGCTCGAGGACGCTGTGCGACACAGGAGATGCGTCCTTCACGTGTTGAAGGGCGGACAGCTGCAAGAGCAGACTTCGACGTGTCGGCTGCGTTGGACACGCAGCCATTCGCTGACAGCAGAGAGCGTCGGGCCTGAGCGAGCGCGCACTGGCGGATGGCCTGCTTGTGCGCGGCCGGGAAGAGGTCCTGGGCGCCCTCCGCGCGGTGGTCGTTGCCCCACACCGCAATGTCGTAGCTGTCCCGCAGCGCGCCTGCAGGAGCACAGGCTGGTCACTGGGGAGCCTGGTGTGATGGCCGGTAGCGAGGGCTTCCTTGGCAGAGGGCAGAAGGCTCCCAGAGGTCACCTTCCTTGCCCCCGAGCAGCATCACCGGGAGCGTGAGCCGGCCGCGCCAGTCGCCCAGCTGCAAGCGCAGCCAGGGCTCGCTAAAGAGCGGTGTGTAGTCGATGACTTTGAACTTGCAGCCGGCGCGCTCCAGTGCCCAGCGAGCCTGCGCAGGCCAGGAGCACCGCTGCAGCATCCTGGTATGTACTTCATGGCATCAAAGCCGCTTGCATTCCAAAAGCACAGAGTGTAGCAGGACGGACATGAGCGTGCTTGTCCACCACAGCCAGTGTGACACGCACCCGGCGCGTGTATGGTGAAACACTGAGGCTGATCAGTTGGGGCTCCATCAGGGCAGCTGGGAGGGCAGATGGCGTGGAGGTCCACAGCCTGTGCTGGGGACGTCTGAACTGAGCTTTTCACACTCAACATCCTCAGCTAATGCCGGGTACGTGTGAGATTGTACCAGGTCGTCCCAGCTCCGTCGGGCTGCACCAGGTGCGCTGCTAGGCTGCAGGAGGCCCTCTTACAGCAACCGTAGGTACACCTCGTTGAGGCGTTGGGCAAGTGAGTTGATGGGCCCATACTGCCCAAGCATGAAGGCGCCTGGTGCTGCGCTGCGTCCGTCTGCGCAGCTGCACAGCTTCCTCAGCCCCCTTTTCAGCCTCCTGACACCTGACTAAAGCACCTCGCACACAGCCTACCTTTGGCTAGTGCGTCCACCAGGCGTCGCCGGGCCGCGCCGCACGCTTGCTGCGTCGCGCTGCCAGGCAGGCGCAGCACGGCAAGCAGCTCTCCCCCCGCAGCGTCCAGCCAGACCTCGTTGTCCGTAGGCGGAGGAGGGTCCTGGCCAGAGTTGCAAGCACACGGCATTCTCAGGCTGCTCTCTACAGCATCAGGACCTTGAGGCAGCGCACTCACCGCCGTAGGTCCGACGTACAGCTCCATCGTCTTGCTTCCCTGCCAAGCGCAAGCGTCTGATGTGAATGTGGTGCCTTAAGCGGAAGTAGAGCTGTAGAGCATGGTGGGGCCTTTGCCTCGTCAGGATACGTCATTAGAATAGGCTGCGTCTGTGGCAGCTTTGCATCGTCGAAGTACTTCCCCAGACGTATGAATCCCTCGTCGCGCCGCTCATAATGCGTCCGCGCCACGATGCGGGGGCTGTACAGCCTGATGCTGTACACCTCGTTCACCTCCACAGCCTCATACGGAACAAGCAGGGAGCTGCCAGCGCCCTGCGAGCGCGGCGCGCTGCTCCGGCAGCGGCTGCTGGCCTTGAGCTTGTATCGCGTGGCTGTCAAGTTACAAGACTTGCAGAACGCCCACTGCATACCAGTCGCAGCTGAGCAGCTGCTATGGCAAGCAGACGTGAGACTCCTGTGGGACATTAGTGATGCCACATCAGGATCAGGTTGTCACTCAGGTCTCAACTTTCAACTCTTGTGCCCCACCAAGGCTGGGCTCCTGGGGTTTGCTGGCCCCGGACACACGACACAGCGCGGCCAGGGTATGGCGCCAAGGCGCTCGGCAAGCGCGCGCCAGGGCGCCTCCCGGGCGGCGGTGGTCTGCGGCGATGCGCCAGACGTGCTGGACTGCACCCAGACCTCGGTGCTCGCAGGGAAGGGCCAGCCCTGCCGCCCGCCCGGCGTGCGAGGTTCAACCACCTCTGCAGGTCAGACTGATGTGGAGTTGGCACCAAGAGTATAGTTAATATGCAGGCAGCGGTCAAAGGAGCAGCAGTGCACTGGTAAGGTATCTCCCTTGATACAAAAGCCACAAATATCATGGCAGAGGCGTGCATCCGCTGTGCAGACGCCGGCCAGGTGGCCTCCTTACAAATCCATGCACTTCATCATGCTCATTAGGTGCGATGGGCCGCTGCGCATGCAACCCAGACTGTAGCATGCGAGTGCAATATCCACAAAGCGGATGCGGCGCACATTTGGCCTCTCTTGCTGCGGCCCCAGCGGCACGGTCTTGACCCACTCGGCGCGCGGCCGGCCCGCGTTCAGCAGCTCGACCCACTGCCGCTTGCCGGAGAAGGCCACTACCGCGGGAGCGCCGCAATGCCCGCACACGCACCTGGCGCGCTGCACTTGTTGGCAAGGCCGCTGTCGCATGCAAACTAGCGTAGTCACGTAGGCCACTGAAATGCATAGCAGGACCTGCACACGATGACACCGCACACCCGTATGATGGAGTTGAGCAGGAGCCTCAGCAGGCCTGTTTACGAACCCGGAGCCTGCAACTCAACACGGTTTTGGCAGTGGCAGAGCCGCCGTGTGTACGGCAGACGTACGCAGGCCAGGGCTGTCATCCCTCCACCATACGAGCACGCCGCCGCCGGCTGCCGGCCAGCACGGGCGCGCACCCAACGCTTGCCGCGGCGCGGCGCATGTGCGCGGCCAGGCGCGCGTAGAACGCGGGCACCCAGGCCTGGAAGGTGGCCGACGAGAACGCGGCCAGGTGCGTGCCCGGGTGGCCAAAGCCCACGTCCAGGAACGCCACGCCCGCCTCCCCCGGCATGCGCGCGTCGTCCTGGCGGCCCGCGCGCCGGCGCACCAAGCTTGCTCATCGCGCAAGGAGCCACCCAGTGCGCGCACGACGCGGAGATCACGACCACCACTACTCTAACAGAGCGGAACAAAGAACTCTCCTTTTCATTCTACAGCAAAGGGGAAGGGGGCGTCAAGAGACTGACGGCAGTCCACGCTCCGAGCCGAGTTTCTTCCGCTCCACTGGCGACGCGGCAGGTCGGGATCCAGGGCGGACGAGGGTGGCCATGCAGCAGCGCATGGCGAGTCTCGGCACTGCAGCTGCCGCCCCCCGCGCCGGCCACAGCCTGCATGTTCCCGCGGCCGTCGTCGGCTGCATGCTGCTGTTCCTGCCATGGGCCAGGCCCGCACCGCGGGCCCCTGCACGGTGGGCGGCGCGACGCCGGTCCGGATCAGCAGCCGCCACATGTGGTTGGCGGGGTGGCTGTAGTAGTGGCCGGAGCGCCTGCCAGGGCGGCTGCGTGTCACGGGGAGGCGTTCGGGCTTGCACCAGGGCATGGCGCTTGCGTCACAAGCCGCGGAGCCGGATGTGACAGCCTGAGTGCTGCCTGGACGGCCGACACCCTGCGAGGCGCCATCTGAGCTCGTGTGCATCTGCGTCCATAGTAATGTACTGACTACGGCTCCCACAGAGCCCTGGACCTGCAGCGACACTGCATGCGCTGCCCCATGCGCCCAGGCATGATCGCGCCCCACCGCGATCATGCCTGGCTCAAAATGGAGGGCTTGGCGGGCGCACCATGCGTGCTCACTCGGGTTATTGCCCCCGATCAGCAGGCGCAGCGGCTGGTCGCCTAGCAGGTCCGGCAGGCCAGGCAGCCCCGGGATGGCCAGGATCTCGGCCTCGGCCAGCTTGCGCTTGCTCAGCTGCACGCCCGCAATCTGCACCACCCGCGCCTGCCCGGGCGCCTGCGCAGGCGCCTGCCCTGCAGGCCCAGCAGCGGCTCGCCCGCCAGCTGGCCCTGCTCCCCGCAAAGTGCGCAAGGCTGAAACTGGAGACAAACGCAGGAAGGGCTGGCACAGCTGGCACAGGCGTGTCCGCACCGTCTGCACTGTATCTTGAGAGGTGCAGCAGCAAGGCAAAGGCCCTAGGACTGTCAGCAAAGCAGTCAAGATACGCACACGAACAGAAAGACCAGGTTGTGGCAGGGGCGCTGACCTTTCCGCCGGACGCGCTTGGGCGATGGCCGGTCCGCGGCGCCCTCGGACACGCCGGGCGCGTCAACCAGAGCGGCAGCGCTAGCTGCCCGCTTGCTGCTCAGCGCAGGGACCAACGGCGTGTGGCAGGAGGGCTCCGACTCTGCTTTGACGAGCGGCGCCGCCGGGGCCGCCTGCGCAGCACCAGCGCAGGCGGGAGCAAGCCCGCCCTCGCTGCTGGCCGCGCTTACGCCTGACGCGCCGCCGCCTGCCTGACCTGGCGCCTTGCAGAAGCGAAAGGCCTGCATCCCAGCACGTGTGCTTCACTGTGTCAGAGACCGTATGGTTGATTGACAACCCACCCATGACGTTGAGGAGCGTGGCCTACACGCTTCAGCGCTTTCAAGCCCGCACAGCAGGTGGTTGTGAGGCCATCGTGCCTGGAAGAGGTTAGGACGTGTCTGCATTGTGGCGTGTGCAGAGGCCAGCATGCGCAGCAGCCCTGCGTGTTGCAGAGCACGCAGTGTGAAACGGCAGGAGGAACACTGCTCCACGTGGGCGCAGCTCAGCTGCAAAAGGAGGTATAGAATGCGAGTGTGCGAGCTGCCCGAGGGCGAGGTCATGCACAAGCTGTGGTGCATACAACCTCTCTCCTGTATTGTGCCTCTATAAGATCGAGGGCAGCAGGGAAGAGCAATTTGCATGCCTCTGCCAGCACTAACGGCATTGTGCTGGCGTTGACGTCAGCATTGATGCTGCAATATTATTGTTGCATCACCTGGCTGTGCTATTCCAAAGCTGCAGAATGACATGCATGTTGCTGCTGCGTTGCTGTTAGCATAGTAGCAGAGAGACACATGCGATGCAGTGCCACCCGACAGGGCAAGCACCTGTGAGTGGCGCAGTATGCGCCAGAGACGGATGCACACCCTGACACTGGCCTCATGTCAGGTGGCTGTTGCCAGTGGCAACTTGCCATGACGCAGTGACTGTGCCTTGATGCGTTTGCCGCTTGAAGCTGCTCTGCAGCGGCGAGCAGCGCCGCCCGCCTGGTAGCAGCGTCGCCCTGCAGGCGCTCCTGCTCGCGCCTGCGCAGGCGCAGCAGGCAGCCACGCTTGCGGCGCATAACAGAGCACCGCAGCCGCTGCTGCCGGCATATGCTTGAGCACTGCATGTCGTACGTGCATTTGCAGCGGGCTCAGCACTCAGGCGAGGTTGGTCCCTGCTTGCTGCTGTGCTCGGCCACTCCGCATGCTACTCATCAGGATCCATGGGCGCCCGCGACAATGACATGGCGCATGACAGACAGGGAAAGGCGCGCACTGTCTGCCTGTCCACGTCCAGCATGCGACCGCCACCAGTGTCTGAGCGTGCTGTGCTCCCCGCACAGCCGTCGTTCGCCATGCGGACTAGCGGTGCCTCGCCCTGCATGACAACGCCCGTTTGAAGAGCTGCAAGTCAAATGACCATGTGATAGCATGCCTCGGCGATAGAGGGCTCCTGGCGAAGGCATCAAGCCAGGCTGCACGGCTCGCGCCCTGCAACTTGAGGGACAGCCGGCTCAGAGGCACTGGCGCGTGCAGGCCAGGAAGCTGACCAAACCCCTGAGCTCTTACCACCTGCCTGTTGTTTGGCGTGCATGCGCCAGGTGCACCTCTTGCACAATGCACCGCTTCCAGGCAGGGCTGCAGGCAGCCGCGCACCGGTCATCACGCGCCTCACGTCGGCATCCAGCGCACAGCCGCGTCCAGCTCAGCCAGCGCATCGCGCAGCAGGGCCGCCTCGCCCTGCACCAACACGCTCGCCGCCCGCGCCGCGCTCGCGGCCTCGCGCGCCGCGCGCCCGCCCCGCCCTGCCGCCGCGGCTTGAGCCAGGGCGGCTGGCCCGCGGGGAGCCGCATACGAACTCAGCCGCGCCCGCAGCGCCGCTGCGAGCGCGTTCAGCGCGGCGGCCGGGAGGAAGCCGGCCGCAGCCGCCACGCTCACGCTGCCCAGCTGCGCGTCCTCGCTCGGCGGGAAGGCGCCCCCGTCCGGCCGCACCGCCACGCCTGGCGAGCCGGCCTCCGGAGCTGCTGTGTCGCGGGGCTGCGCATCTGCAGCGCGGGGCTGGCATCGCCGCAGCCGGCCGGCGTTGGCCCCACCCTCCACCCCGTGCCCCCCCGGGCTGTGCTGCGGATCATCAGCTGGGTCTGCCGCGTGCCGGCTTCCAGCGCGAGCTGCTTGGACAGGCTCGGGAGCCTCCGGCGAGGGCCTGCCGCCCGGCCAGCCCTCGAGCGCGTCATCGAGCGTGTGCCAGTCGACGAAGGCGGCCGCGCGCGCGAACAGCACGCGCAGCGCGGCGACCAGCGGGGCGCCGAGCAGGGCGCCGGGCGCCACCTCAAACGGCTCGGCGCCCTCCTCCAGCAGCTCGCTGCGGCGCGACACACACCGACCCGCGCTTCCGGAGCCGCCCTTCCCACCACAGCTCAGGCCACCTGCCTCTGGAAGTCAAGATTGGGGCGCGGCCTGTGCAGCTTCAGCCGGTACGCGACATGAGAATCGCGACATTTTAATTCTCTTGCATGCATGCTGGCTGCAATTCAGCACGCAAGCCGCACCAGCCATCCGCGCAGGCTGAGCTGCGGATTATAGAGCAACTGCGGTGCGTGCCACAAACGCCCTCAGAGAGCCATGGGCAGGCACCTGTGCAGCGCCAGGAAGCGGGCGCGCGCGCGGCAGGCGCGCGGCCCCAGCTCGGCGGCCGCCGCCGCCGCCAGCGCGGCCTTGTCCACGCGCACGGCGTCAAAGGGGTTGCCGGGCAGCGCAAAGCCGTACTTGGTCACCAGCTCCGCGTTGCCCAGCTCGCCGTATGTGTTGTGCACCTCGCGCCCGGCCGCCACCGCCGTCGCGGCCACGATCTGCCCAGCAGGCAGGGCAGGCGCTGTCACGCAGGAGGCTGCACCGAGGTTGTGCTCAGAGTGGCTGCAGCATGAAGGGGGTGTGCAGGAGAGCACTCGTGCCTCATGTGTGTGTTGTATCTGGGAGCCCTGTGGCGCAGGCCTACATGCGCAACGCGCGTCACACCCGACGCGCGCACAGCCAAGCATGCGGCAGATGACTGATTAATGTTTACAGTTTCGCAGCGGCGCGTGAGCAGCTGGGCGCCCCCGACGCGGATGGCGACAGGGGGCGTGCAACAGGGGAAAGGGGGCGCGCTGCGGGCGCGCACCTCCAGGCACTCCCCGCCGGCCGCGTCGCGGGCGCCCACGATGCCTATCTCCAGCTGCAGCGCGTCGGCGCCGTCGAGCAGCGCGCCGCGCGTGATGCGCGCGCGCTTCCGCGGCGCGCCGCCGCCTGGACCGCGCCATGCATCCATGTGAGTCAGCGGACACATGCGCAAGGCTGCACGGCAGACATCATGGTCGGACAGTGGCGACGCCCGTGTGCCAGTCCTAGCTGAAACCCATGTGCAGTGCGCAAGAGCGCCAACGCGTAGGGGCAGCCTCCGCACCCGGCAAGGCAGAGCCGCTGTCATCCCCGCCGCTCTCTTCCCTTGCCAGCCGGGCGGCGCTGGCAGTCGCGAGCGCCCCACCTGCTGGCTGAGGACGTTCGTCAGACGGCGCATGCGGATGCGCACCCTGCAACGAGAAGCAGCTGAATGTAATATATGCGCAATAGGAGCAGGCGCCAACCTGCAGCATGGGCGTGACGGTGCCTGCCGTCCTCGTCACCGGTGCTGCAGCCCTCCTCAGAGCCGTCAGTGTTAGAACAGTCGTCATCATCAGCGTACGCTGCCTGGCGCTCAGCGGCATGTCAGCCAGCGCACATCTAGGCTAAGGGTATGAGCTTGGTCAAGGCGCATGCATGCGTGATGCCTGGCTTGACGGTGCGCCTGGTTCTGCATGCAAAGGGCAAGCACGCAAGTGTGGGTGCGAATTGCGCCTGCTCTATGCTGTACTCTCCGCAGAGCGCGATGACCGCAGCCTTGTGGTTGAAGATGTCCGCCAGCGGCACCATGGACATGCCTGCGTTCCAGAACTGCATGATCAGCTCCGACACACGGGTGCATGTGCTCAAATGTGGCATATCGCTCAGCTGGATGCCGCACACCCAGCGACGAGCGCGCACCGTGGTAGCTGTCGACGCCAAAGGCGCGGCTGGCGACCCACGACGCCGCCGCGCGGAATGCATCCAGGGTCATGCGCCGCGCCGGCAGCCGCTCCGGGTGCGCGGCGCACAGCGGCGGCACGTGCGCATTGAAATCTTCGGCGGCCAGCACGGCGTCGTCGCGCGCGCGCTCGGCCACGCCCGTGCCCGCCAGCCGCGCTAGCTCGCCCGCGCTCCAGAACATGGGCAGGTACTCGCACTCGGGCAGCGACTCGAAATAGCCGCGCCTGGAGAGACAGGTACACGGTAATGCGTCATACGTGCAGTGTTCTGCGAGTCCCGACCTTGCAATAGCCGAGGCACTGCTCTAGGAGCGCCACACCCGTACGACAGGGATATGAGCGGCAGCCAGCAAAAGCTGTGTTGCACCGGACAGGGCACGTACAACCAGGCCGCCGGTGCCAAAAATACGTCCGGTGTGTGGCAAAAGTCTAGCGAGTGGCGCACCAGGGCGAGTCTGGCGTGGCAGCCTCATACATGCAGGCGATGGTGAGCCCAAGCCCGCCGGCGATGCGCGCGTCTTCCAGGAGGTCCGCGATGCCTGTGGTCCGCCGCGACAGGATGGCTGTCTTGGGTATGCGGCACAGCGCAGCGCCCTCGCGTATGTCCTGCAGCGCCCAGACGCCCAGGCCGCAGCCGCCGGCACGCGCCTGGATTGCCACCAGCTGCTCGTCCCAAGTAATGCCCTGCTCGCGCAGCCACGCACGCAGCTTGTGCGCGCCCAACATAGCCTTGGTTGCGGACTACGCCGGGTCGGAAGGCAACACTGGGAGCCGGATGCCAGGGCCTGCTGCGGGGCTTGGTAGCGCAGCACGCTCTCCAAACGGAGCTGTTACACCAGCCACAACGGCTTTTACACAAGGCCATGGCTGCAGTGTGGCTCCAGCTATCACACAAGATGTAGGTTTGCACAAGCGGCGCTGCGCGGGCCGCTCTGCGCGAAAGCGCGTGCAGCGCCGAGCGCCCGGCGTGGGAATGACCCCAGATGGTGAAGAGCAGGCGGCGTCGCGGCGTGCCCGCGGCACTTCTGGGCTCGGGAGCAGCAGCGCCGGGTGGGGCCCGGCAGTCCAAGGCAATGCTGGGATACGGGATCTCTTCATGCGGCGTGAGCGCCGCCCGGCGTCAGCCGTGGACTGCTCCACAGCACTGCCTGCGCAGGCAAGCAGCGTGCTGCCGCTTGGCAAGCGGCAGGCGCACACGCAGCAGCAGCAAATAAGCTTCCCGCACAAGCGCCAGTGCGCCTGGGTGCCCGCGGGGCCCGGCTCGCAGCGCTCCGAGCTGTCCCGCGCCAGCAATGCAGCGCCAGCAGCCACCCCCGCGTCTGGCTGCCAGAGTGCCAGCATGGTCCCGTGGCCCGCCGAGCGCAGGCAGGGCTCAGACCAGCCCCGGTGCGCACGGGGGTTTGCGAACCTGGACCACGCGCCGCAGCCGGCAGCCAGGCGGCCGCCCCTCAGAGGCGCTGGCCCCTCGCAGTACAGCAGTGCAGGGAGCGGGGGCGCCGCGGTCCCTCCAGACACAGGCGCGCGGCGCAGCTCCGCAGCCAGCGCGGCTGCGTTCGCGTGGCCGGGGGCCTCGCTGGGTGTGTCAGGGGAGCCGCTCGCAGTCAGCGAAGACCCGTCGCCGGACAGCAGCGCCAGGAGTGCCAGCACCGCGGCCGCGCCTGCTGTGCCGCTTAGCGCTGTGAGTTATCCGCCCGCGCAAGCGTGGCCAGGGCACGCGCCGGCCGCTGCGCTGCCGGGTCCTGCGGCGCGGCCCGCGGCGCAGCCCGCAGCCGCGCGACGACCGGCGACGAGGCTGCGCCTGAGCCTCACAGAGTGGGGGCTGCCCTGCAGCGTCGTGCAGGCGCGCTCCGGCTGCTGCCGTGGCGCTGCGGCCTGCGCGCCCACCCGAGCGCGCGCTAGGCATTAAAGCTCGCAACTCTGCCCGCTTGTGGGAAAGCAGGGTGCCGCGGCGCGCACGCATGACGCACCGGCTGGCAGGGCGTGCCAGAAAAGCTTAGCTAAATTGCAGTGGGTGGTGGCGAATGGACTCAACTAATTGCACAGAATTGTGCAAACGGCGCCAGGCGTACGCGGACCGGGGCGTCTGCACGATGTACCCGTGGCAGGCGGCCGCGCTGGAGGGCGGCGAGGGCGGCGGCAACCTGGTCTACTGCGCGCCGACCTCGGGCGGCAAGTCGCTGGTGGCGGAGGTGCTGCTGCTGCGCCGCCTGCTGGCCGCTGGCGACGCCGCCAGGCGCCACGGGCGCAAGGCGCGCGCCCTGGGCGCTCCCTGGCATGCCGCCCTGCGATGCGGCATGCGTGCGGGGGGCGCGCGGCCTGCGCATGGCCGTGCTGGGCCAAGCCTCCTCATGCAGCCGCGCCGTTGAGCAGGCATGCACACGGCGTGCGGGTGCACCCTGGCCCCAGCCCGGCCTGCATCTCACACCGGACATTCTTGCATTCGTTGCTAGCCAGCCGACGCAACGACACGCTCCTCCTGTGCCCGGCAGGCCACCCCGCGCGCGCTGTTCATCGTGCCGTACCTGAGCGTGGTCGCAGAGAAGGCGGCGCACCTGGCGCGCGTCCTGGCCGGCGTGCCGCGCGTCGCGGTGCGCGGCTACCATGGCGCCGGCGAGGGCGGCCACCCGCTGGCGGCCAGGCGCGCGCCGGGCCAGACCGGTCCTGCGCACCGAGGATGCCAGAGCTGGCTGTCAGGGCAGCGCAGCCATCCATGTCTCTGTCACATGTGTCACTTGCGTGCAAACTTGTGTTGGTATATGGGTGTCCGTAGACGCTCATCCGTGCAAAATACTGTCCAGGAGACACACTTATGCTCTTGCTGGAGCACAACATGTTATATGCGGCCATGGGACCCTATCACGAGGCCGCGCAGGGGCGAGACGCTGGCGGTGTGCACCATGGAGAAGGCCAACATCACCATCAACCGGCTCATGGCGGAGGGCCGGCTGGGTGCGCCCGGGGGCTGCGCCCGGGCCTGCAACACCCGCTGGGCCCATCAGCGCCTGATTGCACCTGGGTATAGGTCGCACCAGGCCTACGAGCAGTGCGCGCCGTGAGGTGAGTGTGCAAGCGGCGAGTGCTGCGGCGTGCGCGCTCGTCTGCCCACCGGGTGGTCGTCGCCTCGCATGACCTTTCAGTTGCTGGGTCCTTTCGGCGTGTGCTGCCGTGCCTCCGACGCGTGCCAACACTGCATGTGTACCAGTGCTGAGGGGTGTGCTGCGGCGGCGCAGATGAGCTCTGCTGCATCGTCGTCGGTGCGCCGCCGCTCCGCGCCCCAACACTTGCCGCCCTCGCTCAGGCTGCCCGCATGTGGCCGGCGGGCGCTCCTGCCGCCTGCACTCTGTGTGCCTCGCCTCGGTGCCAGCGTGGCTGATCAGCCGGCATGCACATATGCGTGCTTGGCTGTAACTTGCCCAATGGCCAGCTTGGCTGATCAGCGTGCATGTGGACATGCGTGCTTGACTGAGGACATGCAGTGACTACCCGGGCTGGCGCTCCCAATGTTCATGCGCATGCGCAGATGAGCTGCACATGCTGGCCGACCCCGGCCGCGGGCCGCCGCTGGAGCTGGCGCTGGCCAAGGCGCTGTGCTGCTGCCGCGCCCAGGGCGTCCAGCTGCTGGGCATGTCGGCGACCATGGGAGGCGCGCGACGCGCCCGCTTGCCCTAAGTGCATCGCGGCGCTGCTCCTTGCCTGCCGGGGCACTGCAGAGCTGCAGAGCGACGCAGAATAGGAAGTAGTCACTTACCGAGCCTGAAGGTCTACCCAAACCATGCGACAAGCAGAGCCCCCACCAATGCCGGTGATGAACAGTTGTGCGGTGCATAAAATAGCAGAGCATCAGGCGGACAACCTGCTCCGTACCTTGCTATAACTCTGGACAATTAAGATCAGATGCTTTCTCGTACGTCCGCCGCTCTGCTGTGGCCGCCCGCGCCGCGGGCCCGCGTTACAGCGGCCCGCCCCGGTCGCAGGCCTGGACGCGCTCTGCGCGTGGCTCGGCGCGGCGCTGTTCATGACCAACTTCCGCCCGGTGCCGCTGACGGAGCACGCCGTCTTCCAGGGCGCCGCATACCGCAAGGTGCCCCCCAATGGCCAGCGCGCCCCTTGCGCGTCCGCTGCACGGCCTGTCTACTCGCCGGGCCCGACCGCACGCTGCGTGACCCATGGGCTGGTCACGCTGCACGGCATTGCAGCGCGCTGTGCTGCATGCTGAGGCCAGGCTGCACCGAGAGGGGCAGCCGCAAGTACCCGTGGCAGTCAGCTGCCAGCCCGGCATCGGTCGGCGGGAGCGCCTTTCAGCGCCGTCTCTCCCGTGCACCATCAGGGCGCGGCCCGCCCGCTGGACACAAGCCGCCAGCCCGCCGAGGCCGCCCTGTGGCGGGCGCCCACGCGCAGGGCCGGCCGGGCGAGCCGCCGCTGGTGGCCGAGCGCGTGCTGCCGCCCGCGCGGCCGCGCGACCCGGACCAGCTGGCGCCGCTGGTCGCCGAGGCGCTGCGCGCCGGCGGCTCCGTGCTCGTCTTCTGCGCGTCGCGGCAGCAGTGCCAGGCGCGCGCACGCGGCGCCGGGCCGCCCCGTGCGCCTCCGCTGCGCTGGTGCTGCGCTGGAGGAGCGGCAGTGCTTCGGTGGCCGCTTCGCAACCAGCCCTTCCTGAGAGACGTGGCCATGCAGAGCTAGATGGGCTGTGATAATGTCTCATGCATGCAAGCCTGCGCTCATCCATGCACCGCTTCACCTGGCCGGTGGACGGCTTGTGCTCGCCCGGAGCGACGCGCATCCGTGGTCCCATGCAGCAGCACGCATGAGGCTCTGGCCTCATGTGGGCGGCCGGCAGAGCTGCGCCGAGCTAGTGGCATCGCTGCTGCCGGAGCTGCTCGGCGCGCCGGGCGAGGCCGCGGCGGCCGCGCGCGCGGCGGTGGTCGCCGAGCTGCGCGAGGCGCTGGGCGGCTTCGTGAGCCCCAGCTTGGAGGCGCTCATCCCGGCTGGTGCGCCCGGGCCTGCGCGCCACAGCCTGATTGGCTTGGTGGCACGGGCCACCTGGCTGCAGACAAACGCGCTTAGTTGTTGTTACCCACAAGTCGGGTGGGCGGGATGTGACCGCATGCTGCTCACAGTGCCCCAGGGTGCGTCGCAGACATGAGATGCAAGCTCTGGTGCCCGGGAGCTGGCAACGCGACCTGCAGTGGGATGTCATAAGCGAACATCCCCTGCCTGCCTTGTGCATTAATGCATACGTTCACATGGCGGTACGTCGCTGAGCCGCAAAGCTTTCTGGTGAGAACACGTCCAGGACATGACTCTGTTCCCACGCAATCGCCCGGCGGGCGCCGGCGCGCGCAGGCGTGGCGTACCACCACGGCGGCCTGACCACGCAGGAGCGCACGCACGTGGAGCAGGGCTACCGCGACGGCGCCATCCGCGTGCTCATGGCCACCTCCACGCTGGCCGCCGGCGTCAACCTGCCCGCCGCGCGCGTCATCCTGCGCTCGCTCTGGCAGGCGCGCGCCTCGCTACGGCTGTACTGCGCGTGGTGCATACCCTAACCCTGCACACAGGGTCTGCATGATCTCGGCCCGCACGCGCGGCTGTGAGCTGCGCCGCGCGCGCCTCCATGCTTCTCAGGACGCTGGCGCTCGCACACCGCGTTTGCATAGATGCGGTGCTCCAGCAGTGACGGGCTGTGGTTGCCGAGCGGCGCGCGCTGCGGCGGCAGGGCGTCGGGCCGGTCGAGCGCGCGCAGTACCTGCAGATGGTGGGCCGCGCCGGCCGCGCGGGGCATGCCGCGGCCGGCGAGTCCTTCCTGATCGCCAAGGGCGCGGCTGACGACGCCCGGGCCCCCAGTGAGGCCCGCAGCCTCTGTGAGACCTGCCTGACGAGCGCCCTCGCTGTTGTACAGAATGTCACATGTGCCGCGCTCCTTCAAATCTCCTGCATGCACACCACCACGTCATGAGCAGACCTTGCCGTCACAAACGGCCGTAGAATGCCGTGGCAGAGCGGCTGCTGCTTGAAGCAGCCCGCATGTAAGCCGCCCGCGGTCCTGCACTCCGGTCTGCCGCTGCGCGCCTGCCTCCCTGTCGTGCTCCCGCGCACGAGTCGGGTTCCGAGGCGCGCAGGCGAGTGGCAGGCGGTGAGTGCGCTGCTGCACGCGCCGCTGCCCGTGCTGCGCAGCGGCATGCTGCCGCCCGCGCCGCCGGCCGCCGCGGCGCCGCCGGCCTCGCAGTCGGCGCCCGCCGCGCTCGGCCGCCCGCCGCGCTCCGGCCCGGGCCCCGCAGCGCTGGGCGCCCGGCCCGCCAGGGCCGGGGCCGCGGCCGCGGCGGGCCCTGGCGGAACCCCTGAAACCCTGGAGGGCGGCGCGCTGGCGGAGCACATGGAGCGGCTGCTGCTGGAGGCGGTGGCCAGCGGCTGCGCGAGCAGCGCGCGCGACGTCAAGGCGCTGCTGAACAGCACGCTCGCGTGGCGCCAGGCGCGGCCCGCGCCGCCCGCGCGCTGATGCGCGTCGGCCACTTGACAGAGGAGGGCTGCGGAGCACGGACAGGCGTCCCTCCTTCTTGTTGCAGTGGAGGAATGCCTCAAGGTTCGGATCGGAGGCCTGGCCTCAGAAGCGCGTCGATCTGCTCTGCCGTCTGGCTCGATCCCCTGCGCGGACGCACTCCGCCGCGCCGGTCGCGACCCTGTGCTGCGCCCCGTTGGCAGCCCGTGCTCCGCCTCACCATGCCCACAGCGCTGGCCAGCCCAAGTGTGCCTGCCACGGCAGGCGCCGCGGGAGGTGGAGGCGCGCGCGTGCGAGGCGCTGGCGGACCTGCGCGCGCGCAAGCTGCTGAGCTTCCGTGAGCCGGACGGCGGCGGCGCGCCGGCCTGGGCCGCCAGCGAGCGCGGGCGCGCCGTGTACGAGAGCGCGCTGCCCACGCGCCTGGGCGAGCGCCTGTACGAGGTGCGCCGGCTGCGCCTCTTCAGGCGCGAGCGAGCTCCGCGCATGCTGCGGGGCGCGGCCGCATGCGCGCGGACGCGGCCGCGCGCGCTCGGGCCGCCCGCTGTGCAGGGACCGGCGCGCAGTGGCAGACGGATGCTGTGCCGCGCGCGCGTTCGCGTCCCTGCACCGAGCGGGAGCCAGGCTTCCACATGTGCAGCGGAGGCCTGGACCGAAGCAGACTCGCGCTCCATCATGCTGCAATGCACACCCTAACCTACCCTATGCCCGGCAGGACCTGGACGCGGTGCGCGCCAAGGTGTGCACCGAGGAGCCGCTGCACCTGGCGTTCGTCCTGCAGCGCGCCGCGCCCGCCTTCCCCGCCATCCACGCCTGGGCCGCCTGGCACAGCGCGTTCGCGCGCCTGCCGGCGCCGCAGCGCGCGGTGGCCGCCATGGTCGGCGTCGAGGAGCGGTGCCGCCCTGCCCCATGGCATGCCCAGGCCGCGCTCCCGTCGCGCTTAGCAGCGCGTTCAGGTCTAGTGGGTCTGCCTGATGACAGTGACCTAAATTAAGTGTCTCTTCTGCTTGAGCCCAAACCACGTGCGAGACGCTGCATGCTGATCGATGCGGTGAGCTGCCTGGAACCCGCTCAACACTCTCGGCACGGCTGCACTCGCGGCAGGATTGCAAAGCGCGCTTCGCATCGCGCGCAGGTACATCCTGGCGCGCATCAGCGGCGGCGGCGGCGACGCCGCGGTGTCCGCGACCCACGCGCGCTTCGCGGCGGCGGCGGCGGTCAGCGCGCTGCTGTCCGAGCAGCCGGCGTGGGAGGTCGCGCTGGCCTGGGGCGAGCGCGACAGCATAACGGAGAAAGGCGTGCTGCCGGCCTGCTGGTGCCAGGCTTCTTGACCTGCCATGCATGCTGCGCTCAAAGCCCGGGTCTCAAGGAGACGGTGAGCGACAGCGGGTTTTGCCTGGTAGAAGATAGCTCGACAATACTAGGTCGAACTTTGAGTTGCAGGGAGAAAGTCGGGACAGAACACGGGACAGAGGTGGATGCTGTCAATGAGATGGGAGGGAATGAAGCGCGCCGGCTGCGGCGGCAGGCGTCACGCGCGGGCAGCTGCAGCGCATGCAGGCGGATCTGGCCCGCGCGGCCAGCATGGCCGGCCTGCTCGCGGCTGCAGCCGGCTGGTGGGGCCTAGATGCGCTGCTCGGCCAGCTGGCCGCGCGCGCGGCCGCCGGCACGCGCCCCGAGCTGCACGCGCTCATGCAGGCGCGGGCGCCGGCCGGCCGGCCGGCCTCCCAGCCTGCTTGGCTCCGGCGCTGTACGCAGTCGCTGCTCGCCGCAGCGCGAGCCAGCGCTCGCGGAAGTGCGTCTGCCCGTGTGTTGACACGGGCGGCGCCTGCACAAGCGGCGCTGGCGCGACGCGCGGGGATCAGGACGCACGTCGCCAGGTGCATGCGCCGGGATCCCGTCGCATGACCCGCTCACGGAGCGGCGCATGCTCCTGCCGGCGCAGGACACCCACGACCGCGTCGCGGCACGCCAGCGGGCGCCACGACCTGACGGCCGGGCGGGCCGCGCAGGTGCCCGGCATGCTGGCGGCGCGCGCGCGCGCGCTGCACGCGGCCGGCCTGCCCACCGCCGCCGCGCTGGCGGCCGCGCCCGAGGACCGGGTCCGCCGCGCGCTCGCCCGCGGCGGGTCGCGCGGCGCGGCCGGGGCGGCGGGCCGGGGCAGCGCCGCGGCCGCCGCGCTCGGCGGCGGCGCCGCGGCCGGCATCGCTGCCCGAAGCGCGCGCGCGCTGCAGGCCGGTGCGCGACATGGCACTGCAGCGCCGTGCCTGCGCGCCGGGCTCAACCTGGCTGTCCTTGCGAGCTGCAGCCTCGGAGTCTGCACCTGCAGAGCCGCGCAGCATGGCGGCAGGCCTCGGCCTCGTCGTGCCAGCAGGCCAGCGCAGAGTCTGTCAGACTGAGTTGGTACAATGCAGAAGGTAGATGCGTCCTGCATGCGCGCGGGCGCCCCCGGCCCGCGGGCTGCGAGGCCGTTCTGCGCGCGCAGCCGCCCGGCAGCATGTGCTGGAGGCTGCGCAGCGCGCTGTGGAGGAGCAGGCCGCCGGCGACAGCGACGGCAGCCAGGAGGCCGCCGGCAGGGACGCCGCGCCGGGCGCGGCGCCGAGCGGGCCGCGCATGGGCGGGCCGCTGCCCGGCAAGCCGGCCGGCGCGTGCGCAAGGGTCACCATCCTGGACGGCTGCACGGAGGCGCGCGCGTGTGCCTGTGGCGCAGGGTCTCTCAGCTGTTGGGGGGCTGTCAGCGCTGGGGCCAAAGGGTGCATCATTTTAAAGAGTCTGAGAGGCTGCATATGTCAGCACCCTTGGTTGGCTTCAGCTGCAGTCGCTGGGAGACGTGGCGATGAACGCTTGTTGTGGCATGCGCGTCCCTCGCTCGCGGCCGACACACACGGTCCCCGAGTCCTGGCACGGGTGTGTGGCTGAGCCAGCAGGAGCCCGCCGGCAGGAGGACGCCCTGGAGGAAGCCCTGGCGGAGCTGCAGCAGCAGCGCCGCCTGGCGTTCGCTCTCGTCGCGCCCGCGCGGCCCGCGGACGCGACGCCCGGCGTGTCGCAGCCGTCCCAGGAAGCCTCGCAGGCGACACAGCCGCCCGCGCCCGGCGCCGGGCGGCCTGCCGCGATTGAGGTGCGCGGGCTACCGCGCCGCCGGGGAAGTTGAGACAAACTCTGCTGCGCCCGCACCCTGCTCCCGCACACTGAGCCAGGGCTTCTCCGCCCAGCGCGATGCAGAGGCCGCAGCAGGCGTGCGCACGGCCTGTCCTGCCACCGCATGCAGGCGCCTGGCTGTGCCGCGCCGGGGTTTCTACGCAGCCAGAGCGGCGCGCGCGGGCAGGGCGCGGCCTTCTGCTGGGGCGAGGGCCGCGTGCTGTTCCTGGACCTCTCGCGGCGCATGTCGCCGGCGCGCGCCGCGCGCCTTTGGGCGGCGGCCGCCGCGGCCTGGCGCAGCCCGCGCGTGCGCGTGGCGGGCTTCCAGCTGCGCGGCCAGCTGGCCGCGCTGCTGCAGCACGGCGTGGAGGCGCGCGCCCGGCGCGCGCTGCGCAGCGGTCCCTCGCATCTTGCATGTATCTCCTCAGACGGCCTGCATGTCACTTTCTCTGCACATGTCCTTAGAAGTGTGTGTGGTGGCAACCACACACATGGCAACCAGCCTGTGGCGGTTGCCATGCCGCCTGTGTGCCTCCCTGGAGGATACAAACTCGTTCAAGTGCCCCTGGTCATCGTGCGGCGGCGTCCGCGCACGGCCTGCCGGAGCGGCGCCATGAGCGCGGGCGGGAACCGCGCGGGCGGCTGCGCGAAGGTGGCGGGGCCGCTGGACGACGCGGCGGTCGCGGGCTGGCTGCTGGCGCCGGCCGCGGAGCGGCCGCCGACGGCGCGCGCGCTGCAGGAGGCGCACGCGCCGGGCGCGCGCGCGCGCATGCCGCCGCTAGCGCGCGCCGCGGTGAGCGCGGCGTGCCGCGGCGCGCTGCTGGCTGCCGCGCTGGCGCCCGCGCTGCGCGCGCTGCTGCAGGCGGCCGGCATGCTGCAGGCGCGCGCGCGGCGCCGCTTGACCAGGCCGCGCCATGCTCATACCAGGAACACAGCGGGTTGCGTGTTTTGCGCGATGCAGATACGCGGAAGCGCTGGCCGACCCTGGCCAAAACTAGCCAACTCTAGTCAACCCCGACCACCCTGGCCAACCCTGGCCAACCCTGGCCGCGCGCGCAGGTGTACGAGGGCGTGGAGATGCCGCTGCTGCGCGTGCTGGCGGCCGCGCAGGCGCGCGGGCTGCCCGTGCGCGGCGCCGCGGCCGCTGCGCAGCTGCGCGGCGCCGAGGCGGCCGCCGCGGCCGCGCGCCGGGCCGCCTGCGCGGCCGCCCGCCTCACCATTGACTTCGCCGACCGCCGCAGCCGCGAGGCTGCGCTGGACGCCGCGGGCGTGGGGCTGCTCGTGGCGCCGAGCGGCGGTGACGGCGGCGCCGCCGTTGCGCGCCGGCCCAGGAACCTGCGGGTGCGCCGCCGTGGTCTGCAGACCGCCTCCCGGCACGGGCGTGCGCTGGACTGCAGGACGTATGCCGTGGCGCCACGCGCCATGTTTGCTGGCAGCGGTGGCCTCGCTAGCGGAGATCCTTTTGCGCGGCGTGCACTGCGCATGACGTCACCGTCGAATCCTCTGGCCTGGGGCAGCGGTGGAGCGGGCGCCAGATGCAGGCGCCAGGCTGGGCGCACGCCGTGGCTCCGTTTGCGCGCGCGCACAGCCACCGCCTGTCCGCCAAGGCTGCATGGCACTGTCATGATGTTGCTCATCCACCTGGTGCGGTGACGCCGCGGCCACGCGCCGCCCGGCCGCGCAGGCCCGGCTGGCGGAGATGCAGGCGGGCGGCGGCGCGGGCGGGCGCGGCGCGGCGCTGCTGCGGCACCTCCTGGAGGCGGACGCGCTGCAGGGCGTCGCTGCCGCGCTGCGCCGCTTGCTGCAGGACAGGCGCGGCGCGCCTGCCCCGCCCGGCACGGCCTCGGCGCCGCCAGACCCTGCCAGCCCCGGCACCCAGGCCGACGGGCCGGGCGGCTGCGGCCGCGCGGAGCGCCTGCAGCCGCGCAGCGCGCAAGCGTGCGGGCTCCGAGCGGGCCCGCCGGCCGCATCCAGCGCGCCAGGCGGCCAGGCGGCAGCGGAGCGCCCTGGCCTCCAGGGCACGCCCGGCGCCCCGCGGCCGCCCTCCGCACCCGGCTCGCCCCGCGCGCCGAGCGCGGCCAGCGCGCCGGGGCCGTACGGCCCGGGCGCAGCGCCCGCCGCGGCGTCCGCGCGCCCCGACGGCGATGCGGGCGCCGGGCTGCGCTGGCACCTGGCGGTGGACGCGGCCTGGGGCCACGGCGAGCTGTCGCCTGCAGACGCCGCTGACGCGGCGGTGCTCAGCTGCGTGATCGCGCCCGCGGCGGCGGGGCTGGCCCTGGCCGAGAGTGATCTCGAGCAGGAGCTGCTGGGCGGCGCGCTGGCGCCGCAGGTGCGTGCCGCGGCGGCCCGCTGCCTGTGGTGGCCACTGCCTGTGGTGGCTGGGCGTGAGCCAGAGCCTGCCCTCCTTGGTGCGCTTCTGTTGTCCTGTGCATCCATGGCAGCCGCGTCTCTGGAGCCCTGGCGCGCCAGCGCGGCTCGTCATGCGCGCCACCAGCCGCTTGCCATGGAGCAGCAAAGCAGCACTTAGCTGCTGCTTCCCTCCGCATGCTCTGCGCAAGCGGGCGTGCTCGCAGTGCAGGATGCGCTCCGCTCGCCGGTGGCGGCGCTCATGGGTGAGCGTGGGCCGCTAGTCCGCGGGACGCTGCTGCAGCTGCTGCGCCCGCCCGCCGCCCGCCCGGGCGCCGCGGCCCCGCTGCACGCGCGGGTTGCGCTCCCGGCTGCGGCGCGCCTGCTAGCGTCTGGCGGCAGCGGCGAGCCCGACCGGGCCGCGGCGTGCGCCGCCGAGGCGACGCTGCTGCCGTGCGCCGCGGTGCGGCGCGTGCGCGAGGAGGGCGCCGGCCCTGCCGAGGGCGGCGGCGGCACCTGGGCCACATTCAGCTGGGCGTCCGGGCGCGCGGTGGGCGGCGCGCCGCGCACGCCGCCCGCGCGCGGCGGCGAGCCCCATGGCCACGGCGCCGCCGCCGCGCGCTTCGCGAGCGCGGCGGGCGACGTGGCGGGCGCCTGGGCGGCCACGCGCGGCGGGCTCTGGGGCGCGCACACGGCGCGCGGGGCGCTGGGCTGCGCCGGCGGCCGGGCCGCCGTGTTGGTGACCTGCCAGCTTCAGCATGCGGAGCTGGCGGCGCTGGCGCATCTGAGCGGCTGCAGCGCGCTCGCTGGCTGCCTGGCCGCGCCCGACCCCGTTGCTACGGTCGCCTCGCTGTGGCTGGCGCGCCCTCGGGCCCCCCGCATTGAGGTTGTACGCCATGCATGGTCCCAGCGCCCCCGCATGCCGCTGTGCTAGCTCAGCCTTGGCACGCCTGGGCGTGTCGAGATGCTTGAAGGGGACGGAAGTGCATGTCATGCAGGGCCAGGGGCCATGTGCCCTGTCCGCTTCTGACCCAGGACAGAGGAAGGACAGAGCGAAGAGCTAGGGCAGACATCGCCCCACTCGCGAGTCTGCAATACCTATTTAGCATGGCAGGTGCGCTCGCAGGCCGGAGGGGCAGCCGCGTCGGGCGAGCAGCGGCTTCGCGCAGCGCTCGCGCTCGGCGCACTGGCGAGCGGCGGCAGCCGCGGGCGCCTGGCCGTGCAGCTGGGCATGCCGCGCGCGGCCGGCGCCGCCCTGGTCGCGGGCCTGCTGGCGGCGCTGCCGGGCGTGGCGGCCTGGTGGGCGGCCAAATGGGGTGCCGCGGCGGCGCGCGGCTGGGTGGCCAGCGCGGGCGGGCGCCGCTGGCCGCTGCCCGGCGTGGCGCGCATGGCGCCGCGGGCGCGCGCCCTACCGTGCCCTTCCTGGCCCCCGCTCCCGCGCACGCGCGCCCAGCACTCCTGCTCTCCCCCTTTGGCAGCTTGACGAGGTGTCTCGTCAAGTTCCGCTGCATTCTACAGCCAGGCCACGCTAATTGCCCCAAACATGACCCGCGGAAGATGGAACAGACGCGCTGCGCGAGCGGGCAGCCGCATGCCGATCGTGCGGCACGGCGAAGTGGCGCGCTGGGTCGCGCGCTTGCCGCGCAAAAGTGACAGGGGCGCTCAGAAGGACTGCTTTCATGCACTGAGCCAGCCGCTGGGGTGGCAGGCGCTGGAGGCGGCCGAGCGCAGCGCCTTTGCAGCGGCCTGCCAGGGCACCGCCGCCGACATCTGCAAGGCCGCCTGCCTGGAGGTGGCCGCCGCGCTCGCGGCCGCCTACCCGGACGCGGCGCTGGCGCCGGGCGCGGACCCTGCGCCGGGGCCGGCGCGCGCGCCCGGCCGCACGCAGGACGACGCCGCGCTGCCGCCGCGCATCGTCGCCGCGGTGGGGCATGAGTTGGTGGTGGAGGCGCCTGCTGGGGAGGCGGCGGGCGTGTGCGCGCTGCTGGAGGCGCGGCTGCGGCCGGGCGCGCTCTGCGTGGGCGGCGCGCCGGTCGCCGGACTGGCGGCGCGCGTGCAGGGTGGGGCCAGCCTGCATCCGCTCTGTGCGGCGCAAGAGTGTACATGAGATTTTGCATGGCTTTCGTCGGCGTGTGCGGCCTGCTGTGTCTTTTTGGTAGCACTGTCCTGTTCCAGGGTTCTAACAAGGCCTGCGTGCTTGCTTTGCTTGTCACTCACTGTGTGTCTCTGCTCTCAGGCATGTTCAGGCTGCTATAGTAGCTGCTACAGTAGCAGTGCTATCGGTTTTGCTGCTCCGGTGCCGTCCATGCATGCTGAACACTTGCTAGGTTTCCATGGCCTGGTAGGTTTTTAAAGTTACACCACAAACGCCTCCATCGGGAGTCGATCATCGCCACTGCTGTCCCCATCTGCCATGGCTTCGCAACTTGCTGCGCACACAGCCCCACAAGAGCAGGCACACCTGCAGGCCTTGCCGCACACAGTTGCAGAAGATGGCACCCGGCAGCCCCTGCCAGGGGTGGTGTCCCTCTTCCTCACAGGCGCGCACCTTTCCAGCAGCAAGCCTCAGTCCCAGGAGGAGAATGAGCCACCGCGCACGCAGGCGCACATAGCTTATGGCTGTTTGGTTGTGGACGGCAGGCGGCACGCTGGACGCACTGGGCCTGCAGCCGTTGCAGGTTGTCTCGCATGATCAGCGCGTGCCGCTGGCGGTCCTGACCCGGGACATCCAGTTCCGCGGCGCAATATCAGACTTCCACGCGCACCGCGCGCTCATCAAGGCCGCCGACTGTGACCCGCTCGTGCTGCGCAGCAACCCCGACGACACCTACGGCGACGGCAACAATTTTGAGGCGCGACCCCGCTCACACACGGACCAAAGCCTGAGGACTGCAAATATGGAGATGTTGCACTTGACGTGCAGCCTACACAAGGCGCTGTCGCGCGCAGCTGGCGGTAACAAGGGCTGCCGCCGACCAGTGGGCTGCTGCAGCCGCCGCGGCAGCTTTGCAGCAGCAGGGCAAGGACGAGGGGGCTGCGGAGGAGGCCCCCGCACACGCCGCGCTGCCACGCAAGCGTCGCATGCTGCAGCCCAGGCCTTGGACGTGCCTGGTGCCCACCCTGGTGTCGACGGCCCCGCCTGTGCGCAGGCCAGCGGCTGCAAGAGACAGCGTCGGGATGAATGTCCGGAAACGCTTGCCCACTCACCCACTTTGGGCTGGCTGCTACAGGGCAGCGATGAGGAGGTGCGAGCGGGCGCCGCGTGCGAGCCTTGCTCGCGCACGCGGGTCCGTGCGCAGCGCGCGCGGCGGCATTTTGGGCGGCCCTGCTCATTTGCCGATCTGCCGGCCGAGGCGCTCTGGGACTCGCCCAGCATGCAGGGCCTATCGCCGGTCGACCTGGGCCCACTCGTGCAGCGCCGGGAGGTGGATGCTGCGGTTCAGGCGTGCCCTGGCGCGACTGACTGGCCCACGTGTCCTTGCGTCTGCCTGGTGGCACAACCCTGACCTACTTCCATGTACAAGTGCGCTGCTTGCCAGCCCCACAGACACGCATGTGGACGTTACGAGCTGACCAGGAGGCCGTTTCTCTGGCTGCACACAAGGCAGCGCGAAAGGCCGGGCTCTGCTGCTGATTGCCCTGGCCTGTGCGCGCAGAGCGCGCCGGCGCTGCGGGAGGCGCAAGTGCAGGCGACGGGCGAGCCGCTGCGGCGCAACTACAGCCAGTACGCGCCACGCGAGCTCGACGCTGACGCCACGGCCGCCGTCCTCGCGTCGGCGGACTTTGCGAGCTTCCTGCAGTGCATCCGTCCTCGGTGCGCCCTCCCCGCTTCGTTGACGCGGCCAGGCCCATTATAATGCACAGGAGCATGCGCATGAGGATGCAAGCCAGGTGAGCGCCCCGACGCCCGGCACACGTCACGAGCAGCACGGGCGGCTTGCGCTTGTCGAGCGCCGAGCGGGCAGCTCAGGCTGATAGCGGCTGCAGGCGACCGCTCGCGCCCCGCGCCGGGCGCCAGCAACGGGCGACTCGCGCTCTCTGGGCGCCGAGCGGGCAGCCCAGGCTGTGAGCGGCTAGCGGGGCGGGCAGGTGGGAGGCAGCGCTGGCGGAGAATGCGGCCGTGGACATCCTGGGCGACGACCTGGCCGCGCTCGCGGACGAGGACGGCGCGCCGGGCGGGCGCGCGGAGGCGCTCATCGCGGAGCTGCAGTCCTTCACCGACCTCGCGCACAGCAAAGGCCGCTGCGTGGCCGCGCTGCAGTGGCTGCCGCACCGCAAGGTCTGCTCCTTGCTCCTCGCAGCTGGCTCGCCTGGGGCTTTCGGTCTCAGAGTGGATAGCCGCAGCGAGGCAGATGGCGTGCCGCCTTGCTCATCTCCGCTCAAACCTTGCAAGGTCAATGCCCATGGCCTGAAGTGCGGATGCATGCGTGCAGCACTGCCTGCAGAAGCCACGTGCCTTGGACGGCGCATTGCTCCCACCCAGGTGTCGATGCACACGCTGAACAGCAGCCGCACACGCAACAACACCCTGGCATGGTGCAGCGTCAGTCAAGGCTGATGCAGGACCGCGGGGTGCGAAGGCAGTGCAAGCTCCCGCCTGCCCCAGCACGGCGCTGAAGGCGCGCGGCAGGGGGTCCTGGCGGTCGCATGCGCGGAGGAGCTGCCGGCCGACGGCGCCGCGCACGGCGTCCTGCTGTGGTCGTTCCGCGACCCCATCCGCCCTGAGGCCGTGCTGGAGAGCGCGGTGGAGGCGCGCCATGCGCTTTGCAGCTCAGGGCGTCGGGACTGCTGTGCCTCCGCTTCGTGCTGCTCTGCACGCTATCGGACAGACATGCATGCCAGACTGCATGCAGGCGCACATTTATCTATTTGGCAAACCTCCCTCGGCATGGCTGGTGCAGGTGGGGTGCTTCCAGGTGAACCCGGCGACGCCGCACCTGGTGGCGGGCGGCTGCGCAACTGGCCAGGTCGTCTTGTGGGACACCAGTGCGGCAGAGGTAGCAACCCATGTCTCTGCATGGCTACGACGTCAACATGATGATAGGCTAGCGGATCTGCATAGCTGCCTGTGAGTCGTGCCCGTAAGGCATGCTCAGAGGCGAGCAGATTGTCTGGGCAAACACCAGCTCGACTTGCCAGTCTTTTGCCTGCCGACAACAAGTACAGCATTGTTGTCAACCTGCGTGAGCTGCATGGTTGCATATTCAGCGGCTGCCAAGTGCGAACACATATGGCGCTATTGCTTGGGTCCCAGGTGCAACTGGCAAGCGCCAATGGCACCGGCAGCGAGCCGGGCCATGGGCTCAAGGTGGCGCCACAGTTCACGTCCATGCTGGAGCTGTCGCACCGCGCGCCGGTCACCGCCCTGCACTGGCTCCCGGGCGTCCGCATCTCCAAGGAGGGCAGCCGGCCCCCCACGGTGCTCCTGGGCCTGTCTACCAGCTTGCCTGTGTCCGCGTGTCTGGCTCGGTGCCCGGAGGTGTCAGCAGCTCCGCGGTATTGGGGCCACACGCTTGGCATCTTTGGACTGCGGAAAAAAGCGTGCTCCACCCTATTTCCAACGAGTAACGCGGTTGCTTCACAGCATGGCTTGAGGCCGTCTGCCTCACTGTGGAGCCTCGCACAGGGACTGGTGCCGATGGTGGCCTGGGCGCCGGCGCCCGCAGGCGGAGGAGGGCGCCAAACTGGGGCCAGCAGACTGCTTCTTCTTTGCGACGACCTCCGCGGACGGCCGCGTGCTGTTCTGGGACGTGCGGAGCAGCTCCCACCGCCGCCGACCCAAGAAGTGCGTCGGCGTGCGCCCCGCTGCAGCACATGCGGGCATGCATACGCAGTGCTGGGCAATGCGCTCGCGCCGGCGCCGCTGCGCGTGTATTCGCGTGCGCAGACGCCAAGCAGCGCGTGCGCCTGGCAGGGACACGGAAGAGTCAGAGTGGCGGCCAACGTTTGCGCTGGCGCTGCGCGCGCGCCTGGGGGGCGCTCTGCCCGCCGTGCGCCTGAGCTTTGCGGCCAAGGGCCCGGCAGCCCAGTCTGCCGTGGCGGTGTCCTCGCGCGAGGGCGAGCTCGTCTGGGCGGACTACGCGCTCCAGAAGGCGCGGCAGGCCACATGGTAGAGGTACAGATTGGGGAATGGAAGCGCTGGAATGGACGCCTGGACAGCATGATGCATCTAGTACGCCTCCCCTGTCATCCCCTTTGCAGTCGTGCTGCATGTTGGCAGCATGCATTGTCAGCGTAGCGCCACCTTTTCGCCCCTTTCAACCTGCAAGGACGGGCGTCTGGTGACGCACCATCTGGCAGAGTGCAGTCGGTGTTCATCGTATTCCTCCGGCAGGCCGGCGCGGAAGGGGAGGAGGCCAGCGCGCCGCCGTCGGTGCGCGTGCACGCCGGTGGCGCGGCCGCGCTGCAGCGCTCGCCGTTCCATGACGATGTTCTGTTCAGCGCGGGCGCATGGACATGGGCCGTCTGGCGCGAGGGCACCAGCGCGCCGCTGCTGCAGTCGCCCGCCGCGCCTGCGCAGTACAGCGCCGCCGCCTGGAGCCCCACGCGCCCAGGCGCGGCCCCCGTGCAGTTGGTATCATGGCACATAACGCAGACTTCACACATGCCCGTTGCATTGCCTGTATCTGTGCAGCGCCCAATGAGGCTCATCGGACGTAAAGCACACATGAAGCTGATGCAAGCCCAGCAGTCCCTCGTTAGGACTGTTTTGTGTGACTGATCACAGTGGAACAGCCTGATGTCTTGCGACAGCCTGCCCCCCTGCCAGGCCCCATGCCTACTCACCTGCCCCCTCACATCATGCTTGCGCAACGCAGCCGTCCTTTTTACGGGCCGGGAAGACGGCGTGCTGGAGGTGTGGGACCTGCTGGACCGCAGCCACGAGCCGTCGCTGCTTGCTGCGCCATCCGCTGCCGCCATCACCAGCCTGGCCTTCACGCCGGCCTCGATCGGCTCGGCTGCAGGCGCAGCCTCAGTGCGCGCGGCGCAGCAGCTGCTGGCGGTCGGTGCGCGTGCCCGCCTGACACAAGTAGCACCTGACATAGGTTGCACAGGCAGATAAGCGCCAGCATCCACTTTTGCAACCAAAACGAGCATGCAATGTGAATGCATAGCAGCACATTGGCCTGCTAGTAGGAGAGACACATGTCCAGTAGCAGCAAAAGAATAGGCTGGTGCGGGTTGAACAGGCGATGGCATGGGTGTTACGCGCGTCATGGAGCTGCCACGCAGCCTGCGGCGGCGCGGGGCAAGCGAGACGAGCAGCATGGCTGCGCTGCTTGCGCGCGAGGCGGCCCGCATCGCCTGGTTTGCTGCGCGCGCGCCCGAGCGCGCGCGTTTGCTTAAGGCACGCCCCAGGCGATGGGAGTGCATGATTGCTTGATTGCTGTAACCACTGGCAAGAGGTGGTATAAATAGCTGTGGCGGGGGGGATTGGACAGCTTGGCTGCGCACAGCCATGACGCCATCTCCATAGCGTGCAGGAGGCTGCAGACAAGCAGAAGGCAGCGGAACATGCCAAGGAGGAAAAGGCGGCGGGCAAAGCCGCGGGACCCACCGAGGAGGTGCGCAGCCTCGCCGTTGCCCTGCTTTGCCTGTTGTGCAGTGCAGCACATATCCGTGTCTGATGCACCATGCACGCAGTAGGAAATGGCCCTTGCGGAGCTGGAGTACCAGCGCCTGGAGGAAGCCTTCCTTGCACAAAACAATGGCGACCCACATATAGCAGGAATTGTCACTTGACCATGCCGGTCAGCACGCTCCTGTTGCTGTTGAGTGGCACAACAGAGCAAGGAGTCAGGCGGAACTGTGAGCAGGAAGGCAAGATGGCCTGGAGGTTGGGCAACGAACCAGGCACCAGCATCCTCAGTCTTGGTTGTTGAGAAGCAAGCTGAGCGCGAAGAAGCACTTTGCCTCGCGGCAGAGCCTGGGGGAAACACCTTGTGGGGCCCCGCTCTACCTGGGGACTACTGGACCCCCCGCCTGCAAAGAGCCAAGCTTAATCGACCCCACACGGTGTCTGATGCTTACTCCCCTGCGCCACAACCCGAGACAGCTGCACTGCACCTGCGTCTAAGGCGTGCCAGCAACCAGCTCCTGCTCGGCGCGTTTCCTCCAGGCAAGTAGCAGTAGTAGAGAGAATGCGCTGCACACTGCTGCCCCACCCTTCTACGGCCAGGTACCGGAGCTGTACCGGCTAAATGAAGTGCAATGCGTGCTGGAGTACAGAGCTTGAGCCTAAGAGCCAGGCCGTAGCAACCACCTGCGCGCACCTGTTCTGTGCGCCCCATTTTCAGGCCATGGCTTGCTTGAGCAAAGCTGACCTGGAGAGCGCTTGAAACATGGCGAGAGTGCGCAGGCATCCCCTGTGCGCAGAAGATCTTTGAGAACGACTGCATATGTCCAGTCTGTGAAGAGGCCATCTCGAAGAGGTAAGGCCCATGCTGCTTAGCAAACAGCGCAGTGGTACCACAATGAAGACCCCTGAGTTGCGCGTTTGGAGCGCTGCAGCACGGCGAAGCTGGTGCATGTCTTGCAAGGCGAGAGCGCTTTCCAGGTGCGTTGCAGCGCAGTCGGAAGCTGACTATCGCTGGCTGTTACACAATATGCTGCAGAGCCTCCAAGGTATGCTGCGTGCTGCGCAGCTTGCGCTCTGCGGTCAGAAACCTGAGACGGCACTCAACAGCGCCGCTGCCGCCATCCAATTCTACGTGCAGCAGACAAACCTGGTTGCGCAGCTGCGCGAGCAGCAGCTGCAGGCCAAGATTGTAAAGACCCAGGAGGCCTGCAAGCGCAAGCTGCAGGAGGTGCACGACGCCTACACAGCGGTGCGCGTGCTGCTCCGTGTAGGGCAGCCCTGCTCGCTTGGAGGGCCAGTGTGCAGACACAGCTTGGCTGTTTGCAGGCAAAGCGTAAGTGTCGAGACGTCAGCCTGGAGCGCGACCAGCTCGCAGCAGACAAGCAGGAGTTGCTGCAGAAGTATCAGCAGAAGGCTCAGCAGGTATGGTAGTATCTCTGGCACGAGTGTGCTCGCGGACCTGTCGTCACTTTAGCACTTGACAAGTAGCTGTGCCTTGCAGGCGCGCAAAGCTGCAGACATGTGCCAGAAGGTGTGCAGACGCCTGTGACCATATTTGCATGTACACCAAGCCTGAGAGGCGGCCCTGAATGACATGTAGAAGCTTGCTGGTTCAGGAGCAGCATGAAAATCAGCGGCTCCGCGCGAACGAGGCTGCGAGGCGAGGCATGGGCGAGGGCACTCTGCTGGGTGTCGGCCGCGGCATGCATGTGACCACCCCGCCAAACCTCGGATTCCTTCGCGATCAGCCTGGCGGCAACCGCGTGGCACGCCCCACGGCACTTAGGCGTGTTTGCGTCCGCTACAGCGCCAGTGCTGACACTGCCGCGTCCGTGCATGCAGGTCACAACTGTGCACCGCAAGCAGGTCTTCCTGGCGCCAGGTCAGCACGGATACGATCCGGGCCTGGTGGGGAACCAGGGCGCACTCCCTGGTGAGCATTGTAAGGGTCATAGCTGTATCATCATGTACATGCTGCACATCATCATGTACAAGCTGCTTGAGGGCGCTGTGCTGCTGCACGCAGGCTTCCTCAACTGCTCAAGCAGGCACCATGACCAGCAACAACTGTGCGCCTTGCTGCATATGTGCATGTTTTTGCTGTATGATGCTGTTGTTCTGCTCAAGCAAACAGGTTGGGGCTTGTGCAGGAGTGGCAGTCGGGGATTGGGCATGGGCAAGCATGGCGTCGGAGCAGTGTCCCCGCGGCACAATGCCAGACATTTCTCAGACACGCAGCGGCCTCTGCGCCAGCTGCTGAGTGGCAACTCAGGCCAAGCGCGCGGCGGCGGCTTTCCAAAGCCGTATGGCCTGGGCGGCGGTGCGCTCATGAAAGCATGCACAACAGTTTTATGTTAACAAGCTTGCAGACGCCTTAAAATGCCTTGTGGGTATACGCAGCCTCGCCCAGCGCTTTGGCCAGCTTGTAAGGCCAGAAATTTGTACTTTGCGAGGAGTCGTTGGGAACCGCAGCACTGCTTTGCACAGAGAGATGCAATGCGTAGCACATTTGCAGTGCCAGTTCAAAGCAGTGTTGTACGCAGTGCTGCAAGCAGACACCTGTGACGTATGAGGCTGCATGCATGTAAGAAAACAGCATTGCTACAGCAACAAAGTATTCCAAATGTGATATTACTGAACATTAAGTACCTTCTACGCGGGCGGTCCCGACTGCTGCCAACTGTGTCACCAGCACTGGCCTCCCTGGTCAGCTAAACTCCCTACAACAATGTCACTGGTACATGCGTGCTCGTCGCAGCCCCGGGGTTTCGTCCTGGCGGGGCCCTCCATGTGCTGTGCTGGCGCGTGCCTTGCCCAGGTGCATGCCTGTGCCTGCTGCCCGCCAGCCGCCAGGCGGCAAGCGCGGTCCAAGGTCTTGTCGCGGCAGCAGCTCATGGGGCGGGCCATGCCTGTTTGCGTGCAACACATGGTTGGGGGCATAGCAGGGCCATCGTGCAGCGCTGCGGCCAACAAATGCTGGGAGGTCACATGTGGAAGCAACAAGCTGAGCACGACTAGGGCAAGCATGCAAGGCACTGCAGACGCACCAGCTCTGCGCCCCACGCAGCCTTTCGCTGGTGCTTCCATAAAGGCCGTCATTGCCCATGGTGCCAGACGTGTGGGGCCGTTGCAGGGCGCGCTGTGTGGGAGGGCTTCTCTCAGGGTCCATGCCGTTTGCGCGCGCGTACTCCACGGCGGTGCTGGCAAAGCCTGGCTGCGCGATGTGTGGCCCTGCGTCGCTCTCCAAAGCCAGCAAGCTGCGGTCGCACGACATACACCTGCGCAAAGCAAAACATGCGCAAGGCTCTGTCCCACCCATGCGGCACTTCCACATCACCATCCACAGAGTCAAGCCGTGAAAGGTGGGGGTGCCATAGAATGCATGCTGTGCAGCCGTGGTCAATGCTGGCACTGGCCTTGCCATCCGGTACCACAGCGCACCTGTAACCAAGCAGTGGCCGGCTGGCAAGCACCGCATACTCCCCAGCCGCCGGTCGCGGTCCTGCCGCATGTTCCCTGGCTGGGCCGCCTCTCTGCCTGTCCTGCTCCACAGCCCCGGAAGGGGACGCTGGCCAGGCCACGCCTGCTGAGGGTCCCTCGGTACGCTCCTGGTGCACCCCATGGGATGCTCGAGCGTCCTTCAATCACGTGTTGTCACATGTTTGGGCATGCTTGACGCGCCTACCCAAGAGAGACAACAGGGAATGTCAGGCATGTGATTTGGCCAACTCCGCTGGCAGAGGTTGCTTTGATTCAGCTTCATCATGCTCTGGTCATGCTGTTTGTTGTGATGCTGCTTTGCAGCATTGCATCCAGCTCGCATGATGCTTGCGTTCAGGGCGAGGCATCAGCTGCAGCAGACCTGGGATACGGAGCCGCTATCCAGTTTGTGGCCGATGCTGCCGGCCGCAAGCGCGGCTGTCAGCTCCTGCAGGGCAGAGGCTGCATGCCCGCACAGCACGTCCAGTCCGCATGTGGCATCGTGACTTGGGTGTGCCGGGGCGGCTTGGGTGGCAGCAGGCACTGTTGCAGGGAGCTGCAACAATCCTGTCACATCGCTTCTCCGCCTGGCCAGGCTGCCGCGCGACATGTTCATTGCAGCACGTGCTCTGCGCGGTGCGGACGCCGGCCGGGGGCAGCTGTGCATGGCCATGGCATGCGTCGCAACCACCACGACGTCCAGCGCGCTGCGCAGCGCCTGCAGCTCAGTCAGAGCCGTCTCTGCGGCAGGCGCCGCGACGGCGCCGCTGGCGGGCTCGGGCGCGGCAGCACCAGCCGCGCCAGGGGCCGGCTCTGCTGGGAGCGGCTGCTGTGCTGCCGCGGGCTGAGCCTGTGCTGCCGGGAGCCTCACGCCCCCGAGAGCCAGGGCCTGCTGGACGCCCTGCTGGAAGTCGCGCTGGCCGGCCTTGACCGCCTGCACCTCCGCGCGCAGCCCTGCATGGCCAAACCAGGGGCCGTCGCCAAAGGCAGCCAGGCGCACCGCTGAAGTTCGAGGGTAGCATGCTGCCAGCATGTTTGCATGCTCAAGCATGTTTGCATGCTCAAGCGCACGAGAGGGGGTGCAGCGCATGTCGCTGCTCCGAGAGACAGAGGGCAGCTGCCAGCGCTGTGCGTGGTCAAGGACGCGCCATCGAGCAGTGCCGCCAGCGCTGTGATGCGCTCAGCATACGGCCCCGTTCCGCTCGCTGTGCGCTGTAGCACGACCGGGCCCGCCGGCAGTGCCTGCTCGGCCACTGCCGCCTCCAGCGGCTGCAGGCGCGACGCCAGCGGCTCCATGGCCACGGAGAACATGGCGACGGGCACAACCGGGTCCGCCAGCCCTGCCTACACAGAACACGTGCAGCGTTGCTGTGGCTGCACAGTTATCTTGCCTGATGCTGTGCACAATGCAAATGCTGACATGCTTCTGCAGTTGTGCATGGCAGGCAGACGAATGGCGCAGCACTTCACCAACTATTCGGCAGCGCAACAGCAGGAGGGTAAGACGCTTGCCTGCTGGTCTGACACGCTCATGCTCGCTGAGCCCTGTGCTGCGGACGCTGCGCCGGCGCTTCCCTCTGGTGCGGCAGCCCTGGGCTCCTGCGCGCAACCGCCTGAGGCCGGCCCGCCCGCCTCGGCATCCTCCGGGACAGACGCCGGCGCCTGACCGCCGAGCGGCGCCGCGGCCGCTACCGGCGCATCGCCAGCACCGCTGGGCCGTCGCTGCGTGCGGCTCTCATGCGCGCACAGGGCGTCCAGTCTTACTTCCTGGTGCGCTACGGCGCTGTGCAGGCCGCTGACGCGCTCCGCCAGCGCATCCAGCTCGGCCACGCCGGCGCCCGGGCGCGCATCCGCCAGGCTCTGCAGGGCCGCCTCGGCAGATGCCAGGCGGGCATGCAGCGTCGCCAGGGCGGCGGCAAGGCCGGCCTGGTCTGCGCCGGGCGCCGCTGCGCCCGCGCCCCCGGCCGCTGTCCGCGAGCCTGGCGGCCCAGCATCTGGCTCCGGCCGCGTGCTGGGTGCCGCACTGGGTCCCGCACTGGCAGGCGGCTGGCCGTCTGGCTCGCGCTCCAGTGATGCCGGTGATGCTTGCGCGGCACCGGTGCCCGAGTCACCAACAGCGGCCTCGCCGGGACTGGCGTCGCCATGAGGGGCGGCCCCTGCTTCGGCAGGCTCTGCAGGCGGTGCGAGCGCCTCTGCAGGCAGGTCGGGAGCCCCGGACGGCGCGTGCAGCTCAGCATCAGTGCCGCCACTGTGTGCGGCCTCTCCTGGTGCGGCTGCGCTATGTGGCGGCAGCGCGGAGGCGCCGGCCTTCAGCGCAGCCACCTCTGCACTCAACGCGTTCAGCGCGTGCTGCGTCGGCGCCAGCGCAGCGGTAACGAGGCTCAGCACGGCGTCCGCCGGGATGGCGGCCGCAGGCGAGCCAGCAGCCTCCAGCATGGCTACCCGCTCCAGCAGCGCGGCGTGCGCGGCTTGGACTCCAGCGAGTCGCGTCGGAACGGGCTCAAGACGCTGCACGGGGCACACATGCTGTGGGTGCGGCTGGCTGTAGCTCCAGCTGCAGGCACAAAGCGTGCAGCAAAAGCTAGAGGCAGGTGCTGCGCCAGCGCAGAGGTGTCACCTCGAGCTCCCGCTGGTGCAGCGCCATGCCTGCCTCGAGCGCCCGCGCGTCGGCCCTGCCGGTCTCCTGCCGCGCACCGCACTGCGCTTCATGCCGTGGGTATTGCCGCAGGTGTACGGACCATAGCACTGCTACTAAATGTCGATTTCACAGCGCTCTGGGGGGGTTCAGCTGTGCTTGGCAGCGAGCGCGCGGGAGCCAAGACCTGGCCCACCTTCAGCGAGGCCACCTCGGCCTGCACGCCCTGCTGCTCCTCCCGCAGGCTGCGCAGCGCCTCGCGCAGGCTGCCCGGCCCGGCCAGGCGCAGCTCATCGAGCACGCGCCGCAGCGCCTGCTTGAGCTTGTCTGCCTGCACCTGCTCCACAACCTCGACCGTGCGCACGCTCAACAGCTCGTCCAGGTCAAGCTCGACGGCCTGCTCGGCTGCCTGCTCGGCTGCCTGCTCGGCTGCCTGCTCAGCTGCCTGCTCGGCTGCCATCCCCGCTGGCCCCGCCCTCCACCCCAGCGCTCACAGGTCGATGAGGTGCAGGTGCGGCTTGTGCTGCAGCCCCAGCAGGAAGGCGAGCAGCGCCCGGGGTGCGCGCAGAATCAGGAAGACTGTGGCGAGGTAGGCGGCCAGGCAGACATAGGTGGCCAGCATTCCCACGGGCGCAGGCCGGCAGGCCCCTTCTAGGGAGGCTCCCGCCTGGGAGGCGCAAACACTGTCTCAGGAGACCGCCATTGTTTGCGAAAGGCTCCCGCGCAAGTGCATACAAGCTCTTTAGCGTGCCGCATAGCACCCGCTGCACGAACCGCAAGGCTCGGTTTGTACGACTTACGATGGCAGGGCATAATCTCTCAAACAAGCTGGGCTACCGCAGCACCTCCGCATGCAGGCATTGCCATGCATGTCAAAACACATGTGTGAGGCACGCCATGGTGAATGTTCCCGTCGCTGTATGATCGCACACGGTGGTGAACTGTGACTGGTTGTAACTAACAGGTAAGCATACTCAGCGGAAACACAGCTTACAGAAGGCACTCAAGCCGCAAGTGCTGCACAATGTGCTGCACACTGCTGATGCGTCCGTCATCTGAACTTCGCGAGCGAGCAGCGGTTGACAGACACAGCAGCTGGCACAGCAGCTCCAGAACCCCGACAGGTTTGCGTTGAAGACCGCGTCAGATTCGTGCGGCTCGTACCGGGCAACGCTCTTTTCTGTCATCCCTCCCCTCCCACAAGGTCGCCGCCCAGCCTGCCCGGCACGCATGGCGTAAGGGGCATGCATCCAGCTCCCGTCTACGGGACTGGGCTTGGATGTAGCGTGCAGTGGCTGGTGGTGCTGCTGGCCGCCGTTGCGGCAGCGGCACCTCCAGCCTCTGTCACCAGCAGCGCCGAGCTCGCCCGCGCGCTGCGCAATGCAGCCATCTCTGAGATCACGCTGCCTGCGCCGCAGCAGGTGAGGTCGGGGGCCAAGCCCATACCGTTGACGTTGCAATACGCTGCGCAGGGGCGTTGCCAGTGCCGTGCCTGGGTCGTGCTGTCCGGCACCGGTGGGTGCTGTCCACCTGCTGTCCCGCGCTCATTGAGTGCGCCGCGCGCCAGGGAGACACTCCCGCCGCCATCACATTCGCCGCTGTGGACTGGGCCGGCGGCGTGGTCATCAGCAGCGGCCGGAGCGTGGTGGTGCGAGGTGCGCCCTGGCGCTTTGCTCCTGGCAGGCCCTGGCGCTTTGCCTCCAGTGGGCCCGGCAGCTGGCGCGCGTCATGCAGCACTCACAGCGCCTGGCGCGCGCGTGCAGCTCCCAACTCACAGCAGCCAAAGACAATAGACTTCAACAAGCTCACCGGCGCCATCACCGTGGCCAGCAATGCGTCTTTGACCTGGGAGAATGTGGTGTGGGCCCGGGCTCAATGCCACCTGCCACTGTGCACTGTGCCGGGTATTGTTTGGTGGACGCCTGGTGGCGCCGCCCACACTATGCGTGAAGGCATTGGCATGCAAATTAAGGGCTTAAAAAGTCGTGGCAGTGACGCAGCGCAACCTGTTTTTTTATCAGGCGTTCCGGGGCAAGTGTAGGGCTGTACGCCGTGCGCTGAGAGCAGAAAGCGGTGGCTGTCTGCGCACGCAGGTGCTGCTGGGGTTTGCATCCAAGCACAATGCCAGCACGGTACCATACGTGTCAGACTGGCTCGGCCCCTGGCCGTCCATCGTGTTTGCGCCCGGCGCCAGCGTGCGCCCCCCCCTGCGTGCCTGCTCTTCAGGTGTGCACAAGCGTGCAGGAAGCTCCCGCGGACACGCTGTGGTGATAGGGCACTTGGGCGAGGCGCTGTGCCTCGGCGGCGCTCAGGGGCTAGGGCAGGGGCTTAGGCAGGCATGGTCAGGACGATAGATGCGAAGGGGGCACAATGTGCGCGCAGTACACGGCCATCAACGTGACGGGCCAGCCGCTGTCGGACAACTGCACCGCCGTGCTGGAGCAGGCGGGCTTCAGCGCCAGCGGGTCCGAGGTCATCAACAACGTGAGCGTGCTGTTGCGCGCCGGGCCGTCCACGCAGCTGCAGCCCGTCCTCGACAACACCACGCGCGCCCAAGGTGACGCCGCAGGGGAAGCCCGCGGCCGCCCCTGATGCGCCTGCACCCGTTAGAGGCCACGCGGGTGGTTCGCCCCTGCAGGCAGGTGTTTTGACCCACCTCACGCGCGGCAGCGGTTGTGGCGATGCGCGCCGGCTGCTGCCTGTCAGCTCAGGTCAGCGCACAAGCACTGATGCGCCTGACCCATGCGCGGCAGTGGGCATGATGTCATTCACGTACAAGAACACGATCGCCATGTGCGTGGAGGACCCGCTCGCGCCCGCGGTGGCGGCGGCCGCGGCCGGGCAGAGCACGCCCAGGTGGCCGGCGGTCGTGGGCGCGAGCGTCGCCGCCGCCGCCGCGCTCGCCGCGCTGCTCGCCGTGGTCGCCGTGGCGCTGTGGCGGCGGCGGCGGCGCCGCGGCGCCGGCGACGCGGAGGCCGCCAAGCGCGCGCCGCCGGACGCGCCCGTGCAGGCGCGGGCCTCGGGCGGCGGCGCGGCGTGCGTCGACTTGGCCGAGCGCATCGGCCGCGGCTCGGCCGCGTCGGTGGCCAAGGAGGACGCGCTGCAGCCGCGCCCGTCGCGCGCGTCGCTGGACGGCAGCCCGCGCGTGAGCGGCGGCGCCGCCGCGCTGCTGCCGGCCGAGCTCTGGCGCCTGCGCTGGCTGGGAGGCGGCGCGGACGAGAAGGCGCGTTCGGCGCACTGTTGGTCCCTGTCCATGTGAGGGGGCGCAACGCTCCGCTCCTGAAGGGCATGTGTCAGGTTGCGCTCTGTTTCATGGCCGTGCACAGGGGAGGCTTGCTGCGCCAGGCCACTGATGCAGCCGGCCGTACAACCTGGGACATGCACGCGCCCTGATCCTATCCCGCCATGCGCAGGTGGAGTTGGGCCCGCTGCTCGGCCGCGGCAGCTTCGGCCGCGTGTACAAGGGCCGCTGGAACAGCTCGCTGGTGGCGATCAAGATCGTGGACCATGTCGCGGCCGGCGGCCCGGCCGACGCGGCCAAGACGGCGCTGGAGGACCAGCGCGTGGCGCGCGAGGCGCTGCTCAGCGCGTCGCTCTCGCACCCCAGTGCGCCGCCCGGCCCGCGCTGCGGCCCCGGGCGCGCCGCCCGCGCTCGGCGGCGCGGCGCTCGCCGCCTGCGCTCGCCGCCTTGGACAGAGAGTCGGCAGTCGCTGTGTGTGACCAGAAGGGCAACAGCACAAGGCCTGTCGTGACAGCCCGCGGGAGCGCGCAGACGTGGTTGTGACGTACAAGATCTGCACCGTGCGCGCGGGCAGCACCGGCCGCGAGGGTGCGGAGGGCAGCCAGCGGCGCGGGAGCGACTACCCGCCGCCGGACGAGCTCGAGTGCGGCCCCCGCCATGGCATGGCCGCTCCGCAGTGTGCCCTGCGTGTCAAGGGGTGACCGAGACCATGGCAGGTCTTCGGGCTGTGCTGTGTAGTAAGTGATGTGCATGTGCCGCTTGAAGTGAGCATCTCAACGTGCCCGTATGCGTGCCAAGTGGACAGTCGGGTTATTTGCTGCCTAGGTTACAACGCCGCTCCTGCTGCCTCACTGACTGGTAACATGCTGGGGCAGGCGCGCGAGGCTGAGCGCGCTGCTTGAGACGTGGCTCGTCCAGGAGTATGCGGACAAGGGGAGCCTGTCCGACGCCATTAAGAACGGGCGCTTCCGGCGCCGGCTGGACGGCTCTCTGGACGTCATCTCCGTGCTCAAGTGCCTCAACGACGTGGCCTCCGGTACGTCCTCCGCACTCTGCAGAGCAGCCTGGCGGCGCCGCTTGAGTTGCCGGCATGTGCGCCTGCCACTGCGCAGACGCTGAAGAGCGCTGCAACAGAGCGCGTGCCTGAGGCAGTGCTGGTGTGCAGGCATGGCGTACCTGCACTCCGCCGGCATCGTGCACGGGTGCGCTCCGCTCTGCCCGCTGCTGCTGCCTGCCTGCTTGGCGCCCAGCCTGTTGTGCTGCTGAGGTGGAAACGGATGCGTGTGTGCTGTCGACGCATCGTGGAGCTGCGCCTGACCACACGCCGTGCGCGCTGCGCGCAGGGACCTAAAGGTCGCCAACGTGCTGCTGAGGTCGCAGATGACCGACAGCCGCGGCTTCATCTGCAAGGCGCGCAGGCCCCCGCTTGGGGCTGCTCAGTGCGCTTGCTGACAGTTGTATGCACAGTGCTACATGCTTTGCAACTGGCAGGCTGAGGCCGATCGCGCCGCGCGCAGATCTGCGACTTTGGCCTGTCTCAGATCCTGGAGGCCGACAATCAGGCGCACATCAGCACGACGTCCCATGGGACGGCCAGCTGGATGCCGCCGGTGAGCGCCTGGGCACGGGGTGTCCGCCCCAGGGGCCTGCTCTGCCTGTGCGTGAGAGGCAGGGTCGCACCAGCGCTCTAGAGCCTGAGCGCAGACTGGGCTCAATGGTGTTTAGGCATGTCTGCCACATGCAGATACTCTGCGCAGGGGCACCGGGCGCTCCGCACACGCGCCTGTCTGTCATTTCCGGCATGCCGCACAGCCGCACAGCGGGGTGTCACCATGTGCATCGGGGTGGACGCTTTGCCAACAAGGCGTGTCGCCGGGGAGCAGGAGGTCCTGGAAAAGGGCCTGCTCGGCAAGAAGGCGGACCTCTACTCCTTCGCGCTGATCATGTGGAGCCTTGTGGCGGGCAAGGTGCGAGACCGCCCTGCCGGGCGATGTGCGCGACGCGCATGCTGCACGGGGCGCTTGCCATGCTGCAGCCCACAGAGGGTCGCCTAACTGCTGAAAGCGGCGTGCGCCGGGCAGGAGCCGTGGGAGGGCGAGTCGCCGGGCGCCATCTATGTTGCCGTGTGCCGCGAGGGCGCGCGGCCGCCCGTGCCAGCCGACTGCCCCGAGCCGCTCGCGGCGCTGATGGCCGAGTGCTGGGCGGCGGACCCGGCCGCGCGCCCGGCCTTCTCAGCCGTGCAGGCGCGTCTGCAGGCGCAGTTCCGCGCCATGCTGCGGCGCTGCCAGATGCAGAAGGCGACGTCGACATAAGTGCCCTGGGAAGTTCCACGGCGTGCCCAGGGGCCAAGGCCCCGCCGCCAGCCTTGCTGCCGCCGCGTAACCGCATCTGGTGCGGGCTGGCGTGCCGTGGGTCTTTTGTGTTTTGCTTGTCGACAGCTTAGCTCGCATTTGTGCTCGGCCCTGCATCGTTTTCCGGCCCCCCCTTTTGTTGTCCAGGACAGAACTGAAGCACTGGTGATGCGCCCCCCCCTTCCGGTTGAGCTTTGTCCTGTGCTGGTCGTGTGCAATGCGTGGTACCATGGCTGCCTCCACCACTATTGCCGATCCTGACCGTGGCTTCTGGAGGCGCATGCTGTGCCCTGTGCATCATCAAGCGTGTGTCAAGCCCTGTGCAGCATGTGTAACAGACTCTACAGCAATGTTTGCACCCCGTGCGGCCTGCCAAGTGTGCAGCATGACAATGGCGGCAGGCTCACACAACAGGGCCGTATTGGTTGTGGTACCTCTGGCCTGAGCAGGCCAGGTCGCGAGTTGGAGATTGTACCAATTTCATAGGATGTCACTGCCAAGCCAGCGTTGCTACATGCGGCCACCAGTCGTGCCTTGTTTCAGCAGGACACGACTTGCTGAGCGCTGTATACCCAAGAACCAACCCCTGAAAGCAGCATCTGAGTCACAGGCCAACCTGCGCGTGCTGTGTTGTGCGCGGTGCATGGCCGCAGGACACCCTGTAGCCATGCGAGCGCCTGACGCATCTGCATGAAGCACAGCACAGCGCCAGCGCAGAGCATCTTGCAGCCACCCGCTGCCCTGCGCTTGGCATGCAAGCGCGATCCGCTAAGTGGACCGCTTGCCGGGCGCGCGCGCGCTAGGAGACCGTAGCATGCCAAGGGCACGCTGCCCCGGCCTGTCAGCCTGAGCTCTCGCGCAGGCGCTTGCCCGCCGCCGCGGCCGCGGCCGCCGACGCTCCGGGCGTGCGGGCCAGGGACGGCTGCTGCTTCAGCGGCTCGTGCTCCTGCCCGGCGCCGTAGCTCTCACCGGCTGCGTCCTCCGCATCCACGGGCTCGTCGGCCTCCCCATCGGCCTGCGCCTGCGGCGGCTGCGGCTGCGGCTCCTCCGGCTGCAGGGGCTCCAGCTCCGGGCCTCCGCCCACGTCGCCCCCTGCACAAAACAGGCGTCACAGGACCGCGTGTTGTACAATGGGGCAGGGGGCCTATGCAACAGAGCATCTGCTGACCGCTGGGGCTGTAAGAGCATGAGGGGGAGGGCCGGGTGGAGGGGGGGCACCAGCAGGGACAGCCCGGGCAGGCCGCAGGGCGCAGCCGCGCCGCCCGACGCGCCCGGACAGCGACCGCCTCGCGGGCGTACCGCTGCCGAGGCGCGCCGGCGCCCGGGCAGGGAGGGCCGCCGTTGTCTGCATGCGGTCACGGCCAAAGGAGAAGGTAAGAGTGTCATCGGTCCCTGCGCAACGCCATGCACGCCACCGTTAAAACGGGTGCGCTACCTCTGCTTGATGACCACGGTGCAGCCAGCCACCGAGCATAGAGATAGTCACGCGCATGCATTTGAAACAACAGACGGAAAGGCCACCTCAGGCGACCCACAGGTGCCAGGGCGCCTCACCCTGCATAACCTCCGCTTCGCCCTTGGCAATGGCGGCCCAGTCGGCGCCGTTCGCAAGCTCGGATGGCAAAGCATGCTCCGCTGCGTTGGAGCCGCCTTCCGCCGCAGGGCCGGCGTCGCCAGGCGCCACTGCGCTTGCCGCCGGGGTTGGGGCGGCGGCCTCCTGCTCGCCACCACACACAGTGTGTAACAGTCCTACCTGTTTCCTACAGCCTTAGGTCTGCCAGCAACAAGGGGGGGCCACCGGGTCGCACCTTTGCGAGCGGCTCAGGCGCGGCCTCTGCGTCCAGGCTGGGGATCGCCTCAATGCCGTTTGCCAGAGCGCGCAGCTCCGCATGCCGCTGCAGCACAGTGTGCCGGCGCTCCTCGCTCAGTGCTGCAAGCCGTTCCCGCACAGCCTGTGCATGCAGAGCTGCTGCAGCGCTCGCCCTAGGCGACAGACACGCAAGCGGCGGTGGGTGGACACAGGGTGTGCCTTGCCTGTCGCAGACGGGCATTGTCTGTGCGCAGCGCGTGCAGCTCTCCATGCTCCGCGCCCTGGCTCACCGCCTGTTTGCACCAGCTTGTCTGTCAGGTGTGACTGACACCCACTATCCACAATAGTGGTGGCACGTGTGCTGTCCGCACTTGGGTCGTGGCACGTCCGCACAGCGCCCGGGCACGGGCCGGCCCCGCCTTGCATCCTACGGCAAGCACTGTGTGCTTAGCAGGACTCAGCAAGTACTGGAGTCTATTGCAAGGCGCATTCCTGTGGCACGCATGCTCATAATACGTAGCAAAAGAGCTTCACCTGCAGCTGCAAAGGGCCTGTGGCTGCCGATGAACCTGTGCTGGGCGAAGCCCACGGCAAGTGCAGGCATTGTAGTCAAAAGCACTTTCTCACTGTGATCAACAGTACTTTCTCAGTGTATGCCGCCAGTGACTGTGGTTCCGCAGACCACTAGAACTAAGATCAAACGCAGAGCGCTGTCCAAGGCCTGGGCCCGTCCAAGGCCTGGGCCCTCTCGACTTGCAGAGCAGCCCTAATTTGGCTGCCAACTGAGGCCCTGCGCCTTCCAATGGAGCAAAAGCTCACCTGTGAGGCAATCGCCCTGTCCTTGAGCAGCTCGGCCGCTGGCGCGCAGCTGGGCCGGGGGCGTCGCCGCTCGATGGAGGACGTGAAGGAGGGCAAGGACTACAATTTCCCGACTGAGGAGACTGAGGTCCTGCGGCTGTGGGACGAGATTGACGCGTTCAAGGAGCAGCTGCGCCGCACGGAGGGGCAGAAGAAGTACAGCTTCTACGACGGCCCGCCCTTTGCGACCGGCCTGCCGCACTACGGCCACCTCCTGGCCGGCACAATCAAGGCGCCCTCCCGGCCGCACTGCCTTGCACCGCTCTGCACTGTCAGAAACCTGCCTCACGTAGGCTTGCAGCTGCAGGACATTGTGACGCGGTATGCGAGCACAACCGGCCACCACTGCCCGCGCCGCTTCGGGTGCGCCTCCGTGTGCACGTGCTGCGCTCTCGGCCTCGTAGCCAGACCTTCTGCATGACACGCAGCGGGCTCGCAGGTGGGACTGCCACGGGCTGCCCGTGGAGTACGAGATTGACAAGAAGCTCAGTAAGTTCAGAGCGCACTCTTGTCTTGTGCCTGCTATCACGCCCGCCCTGGGCTTGCAAAACCAGAGCCTGACGCACGCGCCGTGCAGACATCACGTCCCGCGACGATGTGCTGCGCATGGGCATTGACAAGTACAACGAGGAGTGCCGCAGCATCGTTATGCGGTGAGCTGGCTGTCACATCCATATTGCTGCATCTCCTGTGCAGGCTGCGTTTGCAGGCTAAGCTTTGATGGGGAGTCTTGGATCGCTTGGACCGTGCCTATACCAACTTGGCAACCCAGGCCTTGCCTGGCTCCCGCCAGGCTGTGACGCGCCGCGACCCGCCGCGGCCGCGCGCGCCGCCAGGTACTCCAGCGAGTGGGAGAAGACGGTGCGGCGCATCGGCCGCTGGATCGACTTTGAGCAGGGCTACAAGACGCTGGACCCGACCTTCATGGAGAGCGTGTGGTGGGTCTTTAGCGAGCTGCACAAGAAGGGCCTGGTGTACCGCGGGTTCAAGGCGCGCGCCGGCTGCTGCGCGCTTGGCACACTGCATGCAGAAGCGAGTGCCGCCCGGCGGGCGCAGCAGGCGCACGTGCCGCATGTTGCCCGTAGGCGAGCAGCCTCGACGGCGGGCCGCTGGGACGCAGGTCATGCCGTACTCCACGGGCTGCTGCACGCCGCTGTCCAACTTCGAGGCAGGGCTCAACTACAAGGACGTGTCCGACCCCGCCGTTATGGCGCGCGCCCGCCGCCCGCTGCGCTGTGGCGCGCCAGGTCCCCAGCCAGCATGCCGATCGTCTCCGTCGCCCAACAGAGCGCGAGGCGCCCATCTGTTGGAGTGCCGGCGTGCGCAGGTGGCGTTCCAGCTGGTCGACGACCCGGACAATGCGGAGATGATTGCCTGGACGACGACGCCCTGGCGCGCCCCGCCCCCCCGGCACGGTCCGCCGTGCAGGCTGCAGGGGGCCTGCTGTCGGGGCATGGCCGCTCCTAGCGCGCGCGCGGCCAGGCAGGGAGCGTGCACTCGTGCCGGAGCGCTTCTGGGGCGGTGGTCACGGCGCGCATGCGCGGGGCCGCGCAGGACGCTGCCGAGCAACCTGGCGCTGTGCGTGAACCCGGGGTTTGACTACGTGCGCGCGCGCGACCCGGCGAGCGGGCGCGTGTTCGTGGTGGCCGCCGCGCGGCTGGCCGAGGTGCCGGGCGCGGTGCCCAAGGCCAAGAAGGCCAAGCAGGGCGGCGCGGGCGGGGCGCCCGCGCCCGGCTGGCAGGCGCGGCCCGGCGCGCCGTGCGCGGCGCACGTGCATGTGCCGTCCCGCCCCGCGCCGTCTGCGCGCCGGGCAGCAGTGCAGGAGCCGCGGCGGTGCGAATTGGCAGGGGCCGCGTTCCGACTCGGTTTCTCAACCGTGAAACACTCCCTGTAAGAACCACCAATTGCCCTGCCCTGGGCGCTGCCTCGGACCTGTGTTGGGCGGGCCGGCGCGCAGGTGCTGGGCAAGGTGCGCGGCAGCGAGCTGGCCGGGCGCGCGTACCGGCCGCTGTTCCCGTACTTTGGCGCGCTGGCGGGGCCGGCCGGCGCGTTCCGCGTGGTCGCCGACGGCTACGTCACCGCCGACAGCGGCACGGGCGTCGTGCACTGCGCGCCCGCATTCGGCGAGGACGACATGCGCGTCTGCCTCGCCAACGGCGCGCGCTCCTGCTGTGTGCCCGTGAGCGGGCCGCCCTGCTTTGTTGCAGCGCATGGCCCCTTCGCAGTCACATGCAGCCCTCTGCGCGCACTGCCGACTGGGTCCCTCGGAGGAAGGACGCGTGACGGCGGGCACTGGCGCGCGCAGGCATCATCCAGAAGGGCGCAGAGATACCCTGCCCTGTGGATGCGGACGGGCGCTTCACGCCGGAGGTGACCGCATACGCTGGCCGGTGCGCAATGATCATGCATTGGGTCCTTGCGTCCCGCCGCGCTCCCAGACAGCACGCACAGGGCGGCGACCGGCGGCGCGGCTGAGCGGCGGCGCGCATACGCGGCGCGCAGCTTTGTCAAGGACGCCGACCGGGACATCACCGCGGAGATGAAAGCCGCGGGCCGGCTGATCGACTCGCAGACCATCACACACAGCTACCCCTTCTGCTGGCGGTCCGAGACGCCGCTCATCTATAAGGTGACAGACGGCGCGTCTTGAAGCAGCGGGGCGCCTGCTGGCCGTAATGCAGTACTGCGTTCCTGCGAGGGCATGCTCCGCGGAGGCGGGCTCAGCCAGGCACACTTTGTTACTCTGCTGCGCAAGAGGTCTGCTCGCTCTGCCATCTAGTGTGTCCTTCTGAGGCTGTTAGGACGGAAGCATCCTGCGGCACGCTTGTCAGCTCGGCAGCGAGCGCCGCCCACACCGGGGGCGAGCGGCGCAGGCGGTGCCCAGCTGGTTCATCCGCGTGGAGGCCATCAAGGCGCAGCTGCTGGAGTGCAACGCGCAGACGGCCTGGGTGCCCGCCTACGTCAAGGAGAAGCGCTTCCAGAACTGGCTGGAGACCGCGCACGACTGGGCGGTCAGCCGCAGCCGCTTCTGGGGCACGCCGCTGCCCATTTGGACCAGCGCGGACGGCGCCGAGGTCCGCGTCATCGGCTCCGTCGCCGAGCTGGAGGCCGCGAGCGGCGCAAAGGCGCGCCTCGGGCGCCTCTCCGTCTGCGGCAGGCCCGCGTCGCGGCCGGCCAGCTTGCGGGAGAGGAGGGTGGCAGGTTACGAGGTCTGCGCTGCAGATGGGTCGCGTGCCTCGCTGATGTTCGTGCGGTGGGCCCCAGAGAGCGCCTTGGCGGGCCAAGGCGTGGCGGGGCTGGCCTCCGCGCGCGCGCGCGAGCGGGCCGCCTGCTGGCAGGTGACCGACCTGCACCGCCACTTCATCGACCACCTGACCTTCCCGGACGCGGCGGGCACGGGCGTGCTGCGGCGCGTGGACGAGGTGTTCGACTGCTGGTTCGAGTCGGGGTCCATGCCCTACGGCCAAGTGCACTACCCCTTCAAGGACAAGGAGGGCTTTGAGGCGCAGTTCCCGGCCGACTTTGTCGCCGAGGGTGCGCCCATCCTGGCTTCTGGTTACTCTCTTGCATGATCACGAGGAGTGAAGGGCTGCTGCGCCCCACGCACATCAAGAGCCGTGCCCCTCCTGCGAGGAACGGGATGTCGTGATGCGCACGCGCCGAGGACGCGTGAGCACCGGCACGCCAGCGCCCCCCGACGCCCCCCGGCGGCCCCGCGGCGCAGGCCTGGACCAGACGCGCGGCTGGTTCTACACGCTGATGGTGCTCTCGACCGCGCTGTTCGGCCGGCCGGCCTTCCGCAACCTGGTCTGCAACGGCCTCGTGCTGGCCGCGGACGGCAAGAAGATGAGCAAGCGCCTGCGCAACTACCCGGTGCGCCCGCGGCCGCCCGCGCCGCAGGCTGCAAGTGGATGTGTGAGGCAAGGAGCGCAGGACCTCCCACGCCTGCGCGACCTCGCCGTGCAATCATCCCTGGCTGCGGTCACAAGTCACGAGTCAGCAGAGGCGGGGCCGGGCCTGGTGACAGCGCCGCGGCCGCGCAGGACCCCACCGAGATCCTGGACGAGTACGGCGCGGACGCGCTGCGCCTGTACCTGATCAACTCGCCGGTGGTGCGCGCGGAGACGCTCAAGTTCCGCAAGGAGGGCGTGTTCAGCGTCATCAAGGACGTCATGCTGCCCTGGTACAACGCCTACCGCTTCCTGGTCCAGAACGCGCTGCGCTGGGAGGCCGAGGCGGGCGCGCGCTTCGAGCCGCTGCAGGCGCGCGCGCGGCCCGGCGGCGCCGCGAGGTCGCGCGTGTCAGCGGGCTGGCGGTCCGCATGCTGCCGCAGCATGCAGTGCTTGGTGTTGAGGGGTTGCATCATACACAAATGACATGGCATGCTGGACACTGACTTTGCTGGCCAGCAGTGCGCACGATGCATGCTTGTACGAGAGATTTTGCTCAAAGACAAGACCGTGCGGGCGCTGCACATGCAGGTGGACGTGCGGACGGCCACCAACGTGCTGGACCGCTGGATCAGCGCCGCCTCGCGCTCGCTGACGGCATTTGTGCGGCGCGAGATGGGCGCCTACCGCCTGTACACCGTCGTGCCCTTCCTGGTGCAGCCGCCCACACCCTCCTGAGTGTGCCAACTGTGCCAAATGTTTGTGCATGAGCGATTTTCTGTTGTGGGTGCATGCGGTGCTTGAACTGCCACGTTGCGAGTTGTGAGGTGCAGTGCATGCTGACCCACGGGCGCTCGTTGCGGCCTTCGCATGCACAGGCAGTGTTGTCAGAGCTCAAGTGCGTCTGGCGCGGGTGCTCTGGAGCAGTGCGCAACGCTGCTTCCCTGGCTGCTGCAGGTCCAGTTCATTGAGGCGCTGACCAACGTGTACGTGCGCTTCAACCGCACGCGGCTCAAGGGCCGGCGCGGCGAGGCCGACTGCCGCATGGCGCTCGCGTGCCTGTTCGACGTGCTCCTCACTGTCTGCAAGGCGCAGGCCTGCGGAGCAGCATTCCAGAGGCGGTGCTCTGGAAGCCATGCTGCTCGTGCAGAGGAGTGTGGACGTGCCGCTGAGCATTGGCATGCCCAACCCCCTGGACATCCAGAAGATGCAAACTGTCATGACAGAATGAAGGCGCGGGGCTGCAGGGAGGTGTGAGCGCCTGTGGAGGCCCCGGTACCCACGCGCGAGCTTGACGCGTGCGTCCGTCGGCGCGCAGGCCATGGCGCCCTTCACGCCCTTCTTCTGCGAGACGCTGTACCGCAACCTGCGCCGCGCGCTGCTGCCCGGCGCGCCGGAGTCGGTGCACTGGTGCGACTTCCCCGAGGCGGCGGCCGCGCAGGCGCGCCCGCGCACTCGGCCGCAGCTCGATGCTGCCTGTGCTGGTCCTGCGCGACATGGTGGACCAGCCGGGCGTGCAGCTCGAGCTGCTTGCATGTGGCAGGGAGCCTCACACTCTTTTAAAGACGCTGTCAGCCTGGGAAGGACCTGAGGCAGCTCAAGTACAGTGGATAATTGTTCAGAGGCAGGCCGGCCCGGCGAGCAACAGGCGGGCGACGAGGAGATTCAGGCGGACGTGGCGCGCATGCGGTGCGTGATCGAGCTGTCGCGCAACGTGCGCGACCGCCACCTCAAGCCGCTGAAGCAGCCGCTGCGGCGCATCATCGTCTCCCACGTCGACACCGCCTCGCTTGCCAGCCTGGCGCGCCCCGAGTGAGCCGCAGCCGGGCGCCGCTGCGAAAGGCTCCTCAATGTTGTGGGAGGCTGTGTGAGAGCTGGAGCGGGCGTGATATTTAGGGCACCGGGCGGCAGGCGCAGACACGTGTGTGGCCGGGGGCGCAGGCCGGGGAGCTGCGGGAGTATGTGCTGCAGGAGGCAAACGTGCGCGACGTGGAGATCTGCCAGGACCCGCTGGAGTACGCGTCCGTGCGCGCGGAGCCCAACTACGAGGCGCGCCGCGCGCGCAGCGCATGCGCGCTCCTCCTGCGCAGCAGTGGCGCTGGCTTGCTCCTGCCCCTATTCACCCTGCCTCTGTGCGCGACTCTGTGAAGGAGCGCGCTCGGCGGACTGTGTCAGGGCGGCGCGGCATGCGCTCTGCATATCATGGGAGCTGCGCATGCAAGCCCGTTACGGTCGCCATGCGGGAGACCCGCGCGAGGCAGGTGCTGGGGAAGAAGGTGGGCAAGGCGCTGGGCAAGGTCAAGGCGGCGCTGGCGGCCATGGGCCCGGCGGAGATCGCGGCCTTCGAGCGCGACGGCGCCGCCGACGTCGCCGGCGAGCGCCTGGAGCTTGGCGACATCCGGGCGCGGCCGCCGCCCCCTCGCATGCCTCCTGCCTGCCCCGCGGGCGCGCGTGCAGCTGGCCTGCGCTGCGCTCACGCTGGCCAGTCAAGAGAGGCTGTGTGTCTGCAGAGCTGGGGGTGTGCTGCGACCAGAGAGAGCGTGCGTGCTGCTCAGGTGTGCCAGCCCCGCTCGCATGGTCCTGCACGAGCGTGCGCTCGACCAGGCTGCGCCAGACGGCCGCCTTGCAGCCTACCCCTGCACGGCGCGATTGAGAGTGCGCGCGGCAGGTGGTGCGGGCCTTCCGCCTGCCCGAGGGCGCCAGCAAGGCGGACCTGGACGCCGCCAGCGACCCCGACAGCGGCCTGCTGGTCGTCGTGGACCTGCGCCCCGACGACGACCTCCAGGCCGCCGGCCTCGCGCGCGAGGCGCGGCGCCCGCGCCGCGGCCCTGCCTGCCCACACGGCGCCGGCAGCGCAACCCCTGCCTGTGTTCGCAGTTGATGGGGGTGGAGCTGCAGCCGTTGACTGCTTCGGGCCTGATTGCGCGCCATGGCGGGCGCGGCCGCGCCCAGCGCGGCTGTACGCGGCGCGCGCAGGTGATGAACCGCATTCAGAAGCTGCGCAAGCAGGTCGGCCTGGTGGTCAGCGAGCCGGTGGAGGTGTGGCTGGGCGAGCACCGGCCCGCGCCAGCCGCGAGCGCGCCCGGCCCACCCGGGCCCGCCGCGGCCGCGTGCAACGGCGGCGCGCACGGGCCGGCGGCGGGCCGCGCGCAGGCCACGAACGGGGCGCCCGAGGACGGCGCTGCGGCCGCGCCGTGCGCGGGCGCGGCGCCGCTGGCGCTGCGCGACTTGCTGCATGCGCAGGCGCGCGGCCAGCAGGGTCTGCATGCGGCGCCCCACCCCTGTCGCATGCCCACCCTCGCGGCTGTCATCCCTGTTGTGATGTCAAGGCGCTGGACGATGACGGCTGATCCATGTCTGCTGTGCGCACCAAAGCACGTATGCGCGTGGCTATCTAGGTAGCTTTGTGAATTCTGCTAGGCCACACATCGCCTGCCTGGGTGCCCCTGCCCTGACACGGCGTGGCGTGCAGGCGGGGCTGTTTGCGGAGACGCTGGGGGCGCTGCCGCGGCTGGAGTGCGAACGACCGGCGCACGGCGTCATCATCGCGCGCGAAGCGTGCGCGGTGGGCGCGGACGCGCAGCGCTTTGAGCTGACCGTCGTCCTGACGCGGCCGGCGGTCAGCATCGCAGAGGACGCCCTGCTGCAGGCGCGCGGCCCTGGTGGATCGGGCGCCGAGGAGCCTGCTGACACGCCTGGCTCTGCTAGGGCCGCGGCGCGCAGACTTCATTGCTTCGTCCTGCGGCTGCGCCACGCCTGCCTTTGTGCCAGCATCCGAAGGTTTCCTCGTAGCGAAGCAGGTGGTCTGCACACACTGGCATGCGTTTCATATCGTGTTCCTGACATGAGTGAATGAAGGCGGCGGCTGGGCTGTTGTCAGGCGTGCCATGCCTGGCCATGTTCTTTGTGATGCAAGCCCGCCCGCCACACCGCACCCGGCACATGTGCAGGAGGTGGGCGGCGAGCGGGAGCGCTTGAGAGCGGCCTCAGCCTGGCTCGCCTCGCGCGACCCGGGGAGGCTGGCGGCGGAGGCGCGGGCGGCCGGGGGCGGCGTGGCTTTGAGCCTGGACGGGCGCCTGCTGTGCTTGCGGCATGGGCAGCACTTTGCTGTGCCTGGCACCACGTCAGGGTCTGCCGCGCAGCTGGCAAATGGCAACTGACAATGGGACCATTCGCATTCTATGATGTACTTACTCTTAGAATCGCATACTCTTCAGACGAATGGTCTGGCCCACACTGCCAGTGACCTAGCACACACACGCAATGCAGAGCAGACGGCAGAGCAGAGGCACCACGGTGTGCGCGAGCGGCGCCCGTGTCTGTCAAGCTGCACCGTGCGACCTGCCGCCGCCTGCCTCATGGAGCGCCGCCCGCCGCGGCCGGCCGCCGCGGCAGGGGCGCGCGGAACGCGCCGTGGTACCGCTTGCCGCCGCGCGCCGCGCCGGCCTCGTCCGCCGACGCAAAGAGCAGCGCGCGCGCGCGCGCCGCCTCGCCGGCCTCGCGCAGCCGGCGCTCTTCACGCAGCGCCTCCAGCCGCGCGGCCTTGCCGGCCGCCTCGCTGCCCGCCTCCTCGTCGTGCCGCCTGCGCTTCTTGCTGCGCCGATCCTTCTTGGCAACCTTTGGCCGCTGCAGGCGCGGCGCGCGGGCCGGGCTGCCGGGCTGCAATGGCAGCGACGCCAGGTCGAGGGTGGGCGCGGCGAGCGCTGGCGGCGCGAGCGTGGACCCTGGCAGGTCGCTGCCGGGCAGGGTGGACCCGCGTCGCGAGTACCACGGCTGCGCGGCGCGGCCTGTGAGGCCGTGCGCGAGCGCAAAGCGCTCGTCGAAGCGCGCGTCCGAGGTCTGCGTGGCCTCGTCGCCTCGCCGCCGCTTCTCTTGCCGCTTCTCCTCGCGCACCTGCGGCCGCGCACGGCAGGCTGACCCTGCTGGGCTCGCGCGCCGCACGCGCTGCGACCTGGAGGCATGCGGCCGAGGGGGCGCGCCTCTGGGTGCTCGTCGCGCGCCTCGTGCTCCTGGAAGAAGTTGATGTGCTGCAGCAGGCCGCCGGCCGGGCTGACCGCGACCACGGCCGCGCCCTCGCCTGCCGCCTCTGCCGCGCCGCTGCTGTCAGCCCGCGCAACGTCGCGCGCCGACGCCTGGGCGGTCGCGAGCGCGGCCTCCGCGGCGGGGTCCGCTGTGCCGGCCTTGCGCTGCGCCTGGAGCAGCAGGTAGCGCCGCCGCACCTCCCCGTCTGCCTGCGCAGCCCCGGGACAGCGCCTGACTCAGCCGGTGCGCGCACCAGCTACGTAAGACACTCTTGCAGCGCAGGCACACGCGAGTCGCACCTGTCGCTGTTTGGCCTGTTTTTCACGCTCCTCATCCGCGTGCTTGGCCTCGTCGCGCGATACCTTCAGGCGGTTCTCGCGCCCGTACACGTTCCACGACTTTTGCGGCAGGATGTTCAGGCCGCCTGCAGCACGGAGCTGTGGCTTAGTACTGGTGTGAGAGCAGGTGGTCTGCTGCAGCCAACAAGCTACATCAACGCACCGTGTCCGCCCATGGTCGGACTGCCTGCCTCCTGGCACCTGGTCGACCTCAGGCGCAGCCCTGCAGGTGGCGCTCTGAGTAGCGCACCCTCATCGTGTTCATCTACTTGTGAGTGTGAACCAGTGACATTAGCTGTGCTGGCAAAGCAATGAAGGGCTGCAGTGAGGTCCTCCTTCCTGGCTATGGCCTCCCGCAACCAAGCTTTCGAGCCATATAAAGGTCAAGGCGCCAAGGTGAAGCAGCGCCGTTGGCGCAGCGGGGTTGGTCGGCAACCATGGTGCAGGGCCAGTACGGGCTGCGCGCCCGCGCTGTGCTCGGCCGGCGGCGCCGCGGCGAGCTGAGCGCGGAGGACCTGCAGCAGCCAGCCGCCGCTGCCACAATTGGCGCGGGGCTCCAGCCAGGCGTCATGACCAAAGCGGAGCGCCTAGCGTTCGGCGGGCGGCATGCGGAGTACCTGGACGCCCGGTGTGCACGCGTGGGTGCTCTGCGCTGAGCGTACAGCTTACTTGGGAGCGGACATGCTGCCACGCTTGGACGCCTGGCTGCTCATAGGAGCAGCGCCCCATCCTTGCATGGCGCTGCTGCACCGTGACGCCGCGCCTTGCAACGCAGGAACCTGGTACTAGAGCTCTGGCACGAGGACACGGCGCGCTACCTGACTGTCGAGCGGTGCATAGGTGGGGCTGCTGCGGCAACCCCCGCCGGGTGCCTCTCTGCGTGCAGATATGCCGTTTCGCAGTGGGCCGTGTAGCCGTGGGGGAGCCGCCTGTGCGCGTGCAGAGGCTGCAGACGCACCTGCAGAGGAGGTGGTGCGCGAGGCGCACACCTTCCTCCAGGAGCAGGGCTGCATCAATGCGGGCCTCCTGCAAGGGGACCCCCTGACCGAGCCGACGGCGCCGGAGGCAGTCGACGAGGCGCGGGTGGCTGTCGAGACGCTCAAGATCCTGCGCAGCGTCGACATGGCGGTGCGCGCAGCATGCCAGGCTTCTGAGCTGGCCGGAGCGCGGAGTGCGCGGTCGCTGCGCTTGACAAGCTGCGGCACGGCGCAGGCGACCACGGAGAGGATGATCCGCAAGCAGCTGGAGGACGTGCTCGGCGTCAAGGTGGACGCGCACAAGGACTTCATCCGCAGCCAGGCACGCGCCAGCGCCGGAGCACTTGCCTTTCTTGAGCCTGCTGCCGTCAGCGTGACGGACGCCAGGCTGTGACCCTGCACTGCAGCCTGTCGAAAGGCTTGCCCGCCCCACGAAGTTGGGCCTGCTGCCGTCAGCGTGACGGACGCCAGGCTGTGACCCCTGCCCTGCAGCCTGTCGAAAGGCTTGCCCGCCCCACGAAGTTGGGCCTGCTGCCGTCAGCGTGACGGACGCCAGGCTGTGACCCCTGCCCTGCAGCCTGTCGAGAGGGCTGCCCCACGAAGTCGGGAGGTCTGCCCGGGGGCAGGTGCTGGCGTACATCCAGGGCCGGGCGCCGCCGGAAGCCGGCGCCGCGGCCGCGCCGGGGCCCGCAAGGGTGAAGGGGCGCGTCATCGTCGTGGGCGCCGGGCCCGCCGGGCTGGCCGCTGCCATGCACCTCAAGGCGCGCGTTGCACACCGCTCCGACACGGACGCACTTGTGCTGGCAGTGAGTGCATCTGTGAGCGGAGCAGCACAGCAGGGCCTCTTGTCAGCCTTCTCTTGCTGACAAGAGAAGGCTGCGCGCAGAGGTGCGGCGTTGAGGTGGTGGTTCTGGAGGCGCGCGCGCGCGTGGGCGGCCGCGTGTACACCCACCGCGGCGACGGCTTCAGCGTGCCCGTCGACCTGGGCGCCTCCATCATCACCGGCACGGCGACCGACCTGGCCAAGAGCGCGCGCGCGGACCCTTCTGCCATTGTCGCGCGGTGCGGGCTGCGCTGATCCAGGCGCCTCTTTAGCCTGTGTGTGCATGCGTTTCTGAGGGTGCACGCGCGCCCCATTATGCGCCCTGGCTCGTGTATGTGGGACGCATCGGTGCTCAATGCGAATTGGCGTCCCTAACGACAAAAAATCCCACTTTTCTTGGCCCGGCGGGCGTGCATGCCATGGCGGTATCGGGGCATGCAGGCAGCTGGGCGTGGAGCTGCACGAGCTGGGTCGCGCGCTGCCGATCTTCGACGGCGAGACCGGCGCGCCGGTGCCGCCGGAGACCGACGCCCGCATCGAGGTGCTGGTCAACCACCTGCTGGACGCCGCACGCGAGGGCGTGGACGACGCCGACGACGCCGAGCCCGCGCGGCCGGACACGTCGCTGGGCGCGGCGCTGGACGGCGCGCTTGCCGCGCACCTGGCCGGCCCGGCGCGCTTTGCGGAGCAGCTTGCGGAGGCGCGCGCGGGCGGCGCGGCTGCGGGCGCCCCGACAGCGAGCCGGCCGCAGCCGACCGAGGCGCTGGGGGGCGGCAGCGCGCCGGCGGCGGAGAGCGCAGAGCGTCGCCCTGGCGGAGGCGCAGGTGCGGAGGCGGCCGGGGGCGCGGAGCCTGCCGCGTCTGGACCGGCGGCCGTCTGCGACCGGGTGGATCCGCGACTCGCGGCTGCAGCTGGGGGGGGTGGCGCCGCTGCGCACCCCCCTGCCAAGCTTGGCGCCCCTGTGGCGGGGGCAGGCCCAGAAGCTGAGAGCACCAGCGCGGCGCCACAGAGCGCTCTCGCGTCCCTGGCAGAGCAGGTCTGCACGGCGGCAGACAGCCTCGTCACTGCCACCGCGCCGGACGAGCTGAAGGCCACACCCGTGCCTGCGGCAGCGGACGTGCCGGTGGCCACGCCGGCGACTGCGGGGCAGGCAGAGGCGGCCAGCGGCTCCGTCCCAGCGCCTGCAGCGGCCGGGCCTGCAGGAGCCGCCGAGGGAGGCGGGGCGGCCGACACTGAGCTTCTTGCCGCGTCGGACGGCGCGCCTGCTTCGGCAGACGCAGAGGCGGACGCGCTCTGCGGCCCGGGCGCGGCCAGCGCAGACCAGGGCACCCGGCCGGCCAGCCCGGAGCGTGAGCCCGTACCCCCGGCGGCGGGTGTGTCCGGCAAGGAGCTGGGCGAGGCGACCACGGCGGCGGCGGAGGCCGTCGCCCTGGAGCGCGAGCGGGCGCTGGAGGCGGGGGTCTCGGGGGCGGCGGCGGCGGCGGCGGGGGCGGCCGTGGCGGGCGTGGAGCTGCCGCACAGCCTGTCGGAGGCGGAGCGGCGGCTGCTGGACTGGCACTGGGCCAACCTGGAGTATGGCTGCAGCGCGCGCCTGGACCAGGCGCGCCCCGGCCGCGCTGCGCCGCCCCTGCCCTCATGCAGACGCGACAGGGCTTGCTCGTCTGTTTTCAGGTTCTGTGCATGTCAGGCATTCGTGCGAGGTCCCGGCTGCCGCATCCTCCGCGTGGCTTGCGTTGTGCAGGGGACGCACGATTGGTTGACATTGTCTGGCGACAGGGCTAAGGTTGCGGCACCCCGGCGCGCGCTGCCAGGTGTCGCTGGCGCACTGGAACCAGGACGACGAGTACGGCGGCTTTGGCGGCCCGCACGCCATGGTGCGCGGCGGCTACAGCGCCCTGCTGGAGCCGCTGGCGGCGCGCCTGGACGTGCGGCTGGGCGCGCCCGTCGCGTCCATCGCCGACACCGACGAGGGCGTGCGCGTGACCACGGCTGCAGGCGCGCCCGCTGCTGCGCGCCCGCCGCTTGGCAGCCAGCGCATTGAGCCTCCGAGTCAGCTCGAGGCCTCCCGAGTCGGCTCATGCGCCTGTCCTCGCCAGCGCATGCGCCACGCATGCACCGTGCAGTGACAGGGCGGGCGGTTGCGCTGACGCGCGCCCGCGCGCGGCCGAGCAGGCGAGGCGTTCGCCGGCGCGGCCGTGATCGTGACCGTCCCGCTGGGCTGCCTCAAGGCGGGCGGCATCGCCTTCCAGCCGCCGCTGCCCGACTGGAAGGCCGCCGCCATCCAGCTGCTGGGCTTTGGCAACCTGAACAAGGCGCGCCTGCGCTGGGCCCAGGGCTCCGGCCGGCGCCTCTTCATTCGTGCAAGCCTCGCAACACTCCCACGCGGCAGCCTGGCACAGGGCGCTCTGGTCGGGCGTGCAAGGGCCTGCTGCGCCGAGCGCGCGCACGCCGCGACCGGGCGGCGTCGACGTGCGCAGGTCGTCATGGAGTTCCCCGAGGCGTTCTGGGACGCGGAGGCGGACTACTTTGGCGCGGCGCTGCCGGGCGGGGCCGCGGGCCGCGGCCGCTGCTTCATGTTCTGGAACCTGCAGCGCTGCGCCGGCGCGCCGGTGCTGGCCGCGCTGGCGGCCGGCGCGGCCGCGCACGAGGCCGAGGCCGCCAGCGACGCCGAGCTGGGCGCGGCGGCGCTGGCCGTGCTGCGGCGCGTGTTTGGCGAGGGCGCCGTGCCGGAGCCGCGCTGCGTGCTGGCCACGCGCTGGGGCAGCGAGGAGTACTCGCGCGGTGCGCGGCAGCCGCCGTCCCTCTGGTGTCCGCCTCGCACGCTCTGTGGACGGGCCGGCCTCGTCCTGTGGCGGCTGGGGGCCGACAGCAGCCTCAGCGGCTTGTGTGGGTCACGCATGCCGGGGGCGCTCCAGGGCTCAGACTTCAAGCGCGGGGCTCGTACGAGCTGACGGGCGTGCGCTGGGTGCAGGGTCGTACTCGTACGTCGCGGTCGGCGCGAGCGGGCGCACGTACGACCAGCTGGCTGCCCCCGTCCGCCGGCGCCTGCTCTTCGCCGGCGAGCACACCTGCAAGGTGCGGAGTTCCTCATGCGGCCTTTCTGCAGGGTGGCGCAGCAAGTGTTCTGCAGGGCATCCTGCTGTGGTCGTCTGCGAGGAGGGGGGCTCGGATGCTTACCGAGCGCGTCGCAACCAGCAAAGCTGGTCAGGCAGCAACAATCGCTTCACAGGGAGGGCTGCACGGGGGCGCAGGAGCACCCAGACACGGTGGGCGGCGCCATGCTGACCGGCGTGCGCGAGGCGGTGCGCGCTCTGAGCCTGCTGCGCGGCGACGACGCCCGCTTCGGCGCAGCCGCGGCGGACGATGTCGCCACCGGACCGCTGGTGAAGCGGCGCATGGTGCGAGTCGGCGCTCGTGCTGTCCTCATGACGCTCAAGCCAGTCTTTGTGGTTGCGGGCTGGTGCCGCCCATGGGCGTGCTTGACCAGAGGAGGTGGGGTCGGCGCGTCGTTGTGCGCGTCGCTGCAAGTATGCATGCTGCCTGCGGTGGGATTGTCGATGTCGCAGTCTTGGAGAATCGGAACCACATATGGGGGCGGCTGTTGCGCTGAGCGCCGCCTGCATGTCGTCGCAGGCACAGGCGGAGAAGGAGCGGCGGCCGCGTAAGCGTCAGGCAGAGGACGATGGCAGCGGTGCGCCCCATTGCCTGCGCCGAGCGGCGGCCTCATGCGGCCGGTGACGCGCCTGCCGCAGAGCCGGCACCGGTGTGACCGCAGCGTGACTGCGAACGCTCGGCGCAGGCGACGAGAGGAGCGTGCGCGTGTACCGGCACCCCGCGGTGGTGGCCGCGGAGGAGGCGCAGCGGGAGGCCGCGCGCGACGGCCACCGCCAGCTCTGGGCCGCGCTCATGGCGGGTGCGCGGACGCGGCCCCAGCGGCCCCGGCGCGCATGCCGGGCCCGCGCCTGAGCCGTGCCCTCCCGCTTGGCACCACGCGCCGTGCGCGCGCATGAAGAGCGGCACGCCCGCCCGCGGTCCGCTCCGCGGCCCTGACGGCGGGCGGCCTGGCGGGGGCCAGGCGACACGGGCGTCCTGGAGCGGCTGCTGGAGGACGGCACGGGCACGGCCGCGCGCGGCGCGCTCGCCGCAGAGCTGGCCAAGGCGCGCGCGCACATGCTGCGGCCGCTCGCGGGCCACCTGGGCTGCCTGCGCGCGCTCAACATCTGGCTGCTGGACCTGGCCGCCGACGCGCGCGCGTCGCGCGTGCTTGAGCAGGTCCTGCAGGCGCGCGCGGCGCTCTGCTGCCACTGCCGCTGTGGGCGGGCCGCCTCTCACGCGGATGCGCGTGCGTGCTCCGCAGCTCAGCTCGCCTGTGTCCTGACTTGCTAAACTGGGGGATGTCAAGTATTGAGATGCCTTCATGGCCCCTTTGTGCGCCTGCTATCGCGCCTGGTCGCGAGCGGCAAGCCTCGGGGTGCAACAGGTGCTCCAGATGATGCCGGTGCAGTGGGGCGCGCTGAAGCAGAGCGGCGTGGCGGCCACGGTGCGCCAGCGCGCGGCGGAGCACCCGGCGCGCTCCGTGCGCGCGGCCGTCGCGGCCGTCACGCAGCGCTGGGCAGACGCCGCCGGCGACGCCTCGCTCGCGGTGGTGCCGCCGCCGCCGGTGGGCGCGGGCAGCGGCGCGGGCCTGCCGGCCCCGCCGCCGCCGGCGCGCGCGGACCCGGAGACGCCGTCGCCGTCGGAGGAGGTCGCTGAGGTGCTGGACGAGGGCGTCCGCCAGCGGCTCGCGGAGGCCGAGGCGGTGCGCAGGCTGAATTGTGCTTGGCAGGAGCTTGTTTTGTACGCTGTGGGGCTCCTTTTCGGCGGCAGCACAAGGAGGCTGGGCGTGTGCCTATATGGACAGCCTCCCGGCGCGCTCATGTGCAGCAGGGCGCGGCGCGTGACTCATGTGCCCTCGCGCGGTCACCCCGCATTCGCAGCCACCCGCTTCGCTGAGGCGGTGGTGCGCACCCAGGCGGCGCAGGAGGCCGCGCTGCTGAAGCAGGAGGCGGCGCTGGTGGAGGCCGAGGTGGCGCAGCGGGAGGCCACCGGCGCGGCCGAGGAGCCGGCCGAGCTGCCGGACATCCCCGACTTCAGCGCCTTCACCGGCGGGCAGGGCCGCCAGCGCCCCTCGCGCGCCGGCCGGGAGGCCAAGCTGGCGCGCCGGAAAGCGCGGTGCGGCCGCCTGCGGGGCGCACCGCCCCCGCGCGCGCAGCGGGCTGTTTGCTCTCATGCGGCGTGCGACCCCGCGCACGGGCACCATGCTTTTAACCGCGACGCGCGCGGCAGGGCGGACAAAGCGCTGGCCGAGGCTGCCGAGGCCGCCCCGGGCAGCGCGAATGAGGGCGCGTCCTCTGCCGCCGGCAAGAGCGCGGCAGCGCCCAGCGAGGCCGGCGAGAAGGCGCACGCCAGCGGCGAGAAGGCGCACGCCGGCGGCGAGAAGGCGCACGCCGGCGCCGACAAGGCGCACGCCGGCGCCGAGAAGGCACACGCCAGCGGCGGTAGCTCCAGAGTGCGTACCTACTTGAGCGTTCATGCCTCCTCGCTCGTGACGACTGTGCCGATCAGCGAGACGACCGCTCTGGTGGCCAGGTGAAGCGTGAGGTCACCGAGTATGTGAAGGCGCTGCTCAAGCCGCTGTACGCCGACAAGCGCGTCAGCAAAGAGCAGTTCAAGCTGGTGGTGGAGAAGAGCGTCAACCGGGTCGCTGGGCAGGCCGCGGACACGGGCAGCGGCCTGTTCCTCACCGACAAGCGCAAGGCCAAGGTCCGCGCGCTGGTCGACAAGTACCTGAAGCTGCATGCTGGCGGCGGCGCGTGAAGCCGGCCATTGCTATGCTGGGCGAGGCCGCTGTCCGCTGCTGAGCCAGTTGTGTGTTTAGTCGCGATAGAGAGTGCATGCGAGTTGTACTACTGCTCAACCCTGCCTATGTCAGGGTCACGGGACCGAGACAATTTGTGAGAAAGCGCATGCGCCGGTTCGGCACGATGAAAGACAACGGGCTCGCGCCACATGCGGAAAAGAAACACCTGCGTTGAGTCATAATGTCGGACGGAGTGCGGGCGCCGCTCGCCCCGCTCGACTGCACTTGGTCTGGCCTGCCGTTGTTGGCAGATGCCGGCGACCGCACCGCACCAGCGGACACACCGCTAAGCGTGGTGACGGTATCAATACCTGGAACAGAAGCTATCAGCGCTGCGCCTGCTCGCCTGCCCGCTCCCATGCCTGCTGTGGACAAGCTGCTGGAGCACAAACTGGGAAGCCTCGGTAGCCAGACGGCTGCAGACTTGGGAGCAAAGGGCGCCGATCAGCGCAGCGGCATGAGCATTGTGTTCAAGGTGCCGTCCCGGCTCCTGGCTGCTGCGGGTGGAGCGCATTGCTGCCGCCGCACGGCTCAGAAGGGGCGCTGGACTGTAGGACATCAGCTGCCTGGTCACCAACAGCGCCAAGAGGGCGGAGAAGCTGCCCCTGCTTGACAGCGTGTCAGGCTGCATCGTGGCGGGCAAGATGACGGCGCTGGTGAGGGCACCGCACGACCTCTGTGTGGCTGCTCGAGCTGCGCTGAGGTCGGCGCCTCACAAGGCAAGCGCAGAGCGCAGATGGGCCCGAGCGGGAGCGGCAAGACCACGCTGCTGGGTGCGCCCTGGGATGTCGCGTGCCACAGGGCGTCCGCACCCACCGGTGAAGCGGGCACCTGCCAGCGGGCCAGGAAGTCTCCTCACCGGCTTGCGCCTGCGCAGATGTGCTGGCGGGCCGGAAGACTGAGGGCGCGCTGAGCGGACAGGTGCTGGTGGCCGGCCGGCGGCCTTCGCAGATGTTCATGCGCCGCCACTGCGGATATGTGGAGCAATACGGTGCCGCTGCTGGGCATGTGCTGGCGCAAGCGTTGACCTGCGCTCGCAGCAGCATGCAGAGGGCGCAGCGTGTCTCCCCAGCATGACAATGCGACCGGCGCGCGCAGACACGCTCATCGACAACCTCACGGTGCACGACATGCTGCTGTACACCGCGGAGCTGAAGCTGCGCGCCAGCGTGCCGCTGGCGGTCAAGCGCCAGCGCGTGGACGGCCTGATCGAGCAGCTGGCGCTGGGCGCCTGCCGGGACGTCCGCATCGGCGACGCGATGCAGCGGGGCATCTCCGGTGCGGCGCCCGGCAGAGCTCGCACGCCGCCGCGCGCCCCGCCTGCCGGGCCCCGGACTGCACTCGTCGCGCAGGCGGGCAGGCCAAGCGCACCAACATCGGCGTGGCGCTCATCAGCTCGCCCCGCATCCTGTTCCTGGATGAGCCCACGTCCGGCCTCGACTCGTACACCTCGCTGGAGGTGCGGCGCACGCGCTCGGCCGCGCGCGGGCTCCTGCGGCCCGCCCGCTCAGCCCGCGAGAGCTGGGGCGCTGTGGTCAGGTGATGCAGTACGTGGCAGCGCTGACGCGCCCCGCGAGTGCCGGCGGGGGCGCGGGCAGCGACGGCATGACCATCTGCGCGACCATCCACTCGCCCACGGCCGCCACCTTCGCGCTGTTTAGTCGCGTCATGGTGCTCCTGCGCGGCCGCGTCGTCTTCTTCGGCAAGAACGGTGGGCTTGCACAGGCCGCGGCAGCGGAGCTTGGCAGAGCGTGCTGCCAGGTGGCCGGTCCAGCAGTCGTGAGGCGTGTGGCATGGTGGCGCAGGAGACGATGCAGTGCAGTACTTCAGCAAGCGCTTTCCCGACCTGGCATGCGCACACGGCGACCTGGGCACCAGCCGCGCCGAGTGGCTCGTGGCCGTCACTGCAAAGGTGGGCAGAGTCATGACGCACTGTGGCATGGGCGGCCGCCGCCGGCGGGCGAAGCGGGCATGCCGCCATGCTTCGCGCGGCGCAGGCTGACCGCAGCGGCCGCGCGACCGAGCTGGCCGCAGCGTACGCCACCAGCGACCTGTGCCGCGCGAATGCGCAGCTGCTGCAGGGCACGGCGGCCGCTGGTGCTGCTGCCGCCGGCGTCGGGCGCTTCCGCATGCCCCCCCGGCCAGACGTTGAGGGCGGCGCTCCCGAGCAGCTCGATGCGGAGGCCGCGCGCGACCTGGCTACGCGCAACGAGACCACGACATCCTTCTGGTGGGGCTACAGGACGCTGATGAAGGTGCTCGCTGGTGCAGGCATTTACAAGTGCATGTAGTACAAGTGCATTTACAAGTGCCTGCAGTGCGCCAGCAGCCATGCCGGCAAGCCGCTGGAAACCCCGGTGGTTCGGCGCGGCGCGCGCAGTACCGGCTGGTGACCACGCTGCTCGACCCGCGCTTTGTGGTCAGCCGCACCGCCGACAAGCTGCTCAACTCGGTCATCCAGGTCTCGCTGTACTGGGGCGTGGGCGCCAGCCTGCGCGCCGACAACCTCACCAACGTCATCGCCCTGGTCTACATGTGGGCCGTCTTCCCTGGCCTGGTCACCATAACCTACATGCCCGCCATCCTCGCAGAGCGCCGCCTCTTCATCCGGTGCGCGGCCCAGGGCCGCAGCCATAGCGCCCGCGCCGAGCTGATGCCGGCCAAGCTGACGGCGCGCATGCGCCTGCGTGCAGCGAGCGCAGCGACGGCCACTACCGCGCCATCACATACCTGTGCGCCAAAATCACGCTGGAGCTGCTCCTGGCTGTGCCGTTCTCAGTTGTCTCGGCCGCGCTCGTCTTCTATCTGACGCGCTTGTCCGGCGCCTTTGCGTTCTTTTGGGCGACGTACCTCACGACCATGTATGTCGGCATTGGTGCGCCCTCCCTCGCCGACGCCCGCTGCTGCTGCTGCTCAGCGCCGCTCTGACCAGGGCCGCGGCTGCGCAGCGCTCGGCTTCTTCATCGCGGCCCTCTCGCCCAGCATGGACCTGGCGGCCGTGGTCGTCAGCAGCCTGGTGTCCTGCCTGTGCTACTCCACGGGCAACCTGATCCGCGTGGCGGACATGCCGGCCTACTGGCGCTGGTTCCCCAACGTCAACTTCCTCTTCTACGCCTGGGCCGCCCTGATGAAGAACGAGTTTGAGGGGTGCAGCACCGTGTTTGTCAACAACCACACGGTGCGGCGCACCCCGTGCTGCCCGCCCTGCGCCCCTGGGCGGGCGACAGTGCAACGCGCGCGCCGCAGGTCCTGGAGTTCTACGGGTTGACGACGGGCATGACCAAGTGGCACTACCTGGCCGTGGAGGCGACCTTTTTCCTCGCATTCTTCCTGGGTTGCTACGCATGCATGGCGAACATCCGGCATCACCGCCGCTAGTCGAGTTGCTGGGCTGTCAAAGCTTGATTTGAAACAGCTCATGCCAAACGTACTTCCGCCCGGCAGGCCTGGCAGGCCTCGAGCTCATGCAGACCACTGCATTGACATCAAATCCGCACGTTGTGCACTCCTCCACACTGTACGAAATTGTTTACACACCACGAGTTGCAGCCACTGTCAGTGGTCGTCCAGAGCACGCTTGGTCTTGCTTACTAGACTCGGCGGCCGTCAGCGCCCCGGCCGTGCTGGTGAGTGGCTGAGCTCCGTCTCTCGCCTGTGGACTCCTCTGCACACCGCACTCACTTTGCTCGAACGTATATCATACCGCTGAAGGTGGAACGAATGTGACTGTTCGCTGTGATCTGATGTGCTCGCATTGCTGCTTGTTCCCCGATCTGGGCAGCGCAAACCGTCCAGCCTCCTGATCTGTGCACCACAAGGCAGGATCCTGCTTGAAGGGGCACTGGCGCTGGCGCATGGAGTTCTGCTTGAAGCAAGTGTTGCAGGTCTGACACGCGGCCACTGAGGCATGATGTGCACGGCGTGCAGCAGGAAAGACTGTCTAACCTGCTCCAAGCCGCACACGCAATCAGGACAAGCAGGGCGTTTACAAGCATGGCGCCGAAAGCTGCAGTGGCTTGCATTGGTCTGGTAGCTGCACTGCTGAGCATAAACTGCGCTTCAGCGTTGTCTGGCGGCCCTTACCATGGAGACGTGCGGGCCCACCTGCGTTGGATACCTGCGTAGTGAGTTGCGGTGTGATGACGCAGAATGGTACATGACAGTCCACGTGACAGAGTGCATGCTGCTTTTCAGAAGGGTCTCTACAAAGTTCAGGTCGGCCCCACGGGCGTTGTGCTAATGTTGTTGTGATGGGGACGTAGGGCACCCACTACGGCAAGGGCGGGGACTGGAACGGCTGGTGCAAAGGTGCCCCCCACTGCCCTGCAGGCAGGGGCACACAGGTGTCCACTCTAAACGGCCTCCACTGACAGTGTTGCGTTGCGCTTGCAGGCTTTGGGTTGGGCAACGGCTGGCCTGGACTGCCTACTGCTGCAATGAACGTCGTGCAGTTTGCGAATGGGGACGCTTGCGGAGCGTGCATTTCGGTGAGAGTTGCCCTCTGTTGAAGCTGGGCTCCTGCATGGTGTCAGGCTGCACATGATGTGCTGCTGAGCCTTGGCGCGATGCTCTGCCCTACTTGCAGTCTTTCTGTTGGCTGTGCCCGTCAGCAGTTTTTCAGAGCAAGCTCACTATTGGGAGTGCCCCACAGCGTTGAGTGTTCACGCAGGGCTATGGGACGGGGAAGGGGGCAGGCTACACCCCGATCACTGGCAAGTTCTTCATCACAATCAACAACCTGTGTCCCGAGTGCAAGTACGGTGAGCAGGCCGCAGCTGCAGAGGCAGATCCTGCTTTTGTCGACACGCGACCTACCATGAAAGCATACTGTATTCTTACGTATCGGTGATGTACAGGGGCTATCGACTTTTGTGACGACGGTGATGGGCGCTGGGAGATCATTTGGTGAGCTGCTATCACGCGCAATAACTTCTGGTTTGTGCTGTTGCTTGCACAAGACAAGCCCATGGTCATATGCTGTCTTACAGTCCGTTGCTTTGCAGGTGGGTGGTAGACTGCGCGAGCCACGTGCGTCCCCCACGGCTCGTCTTTCTGCAGCTGGCATCCTGTCTTCTAAGCTGGGCCCCTTGCGGCCGCAACTGTAGATCGTCAGGCTATGCAGGTTCGCACTAGGTTTGCACTACATGCTGACAGAGGTTTGCTTGACTGCAGGGCCGCCACTTGCTGGAGAACAACATCACTGTCAACGAGCACCTGGGCGACATCCTTCGTCCCAACAGAGCGGTGAACGCCAGCATTGAGCTGGAGCCCCCCCGGTCGAAGCGCGCTGTGCACGCGCATCGTATGCTGCAGCTGTCATAAGTTTGTGCTGAGCATTTATACCAGGACTGCGTTTAGGCATGCTGCTGGGGCACTACTTTGTGCCTGTGTGTGGTCTGGCTACCCAGTTGAGCCCCGTTGATCACCTGTCCAGACTTGTTATGCTCTGCCGACACCATTGTTGAGAGCACACTGTGTGCGTGGACACTTGCGGTGTGCATGGAGTCCACTGCATACATGTGCGTCATTTTTTTTGGCGGCAGCAGACTGTTGCTGATCGCAGAACGAGTGAGAAGGGTGTGCCCATGCGTGAACAGAGCACCTGACAGTGCATGCAGTCTTTGCACCCTGTCTAGGTCCAGGAATGAGCATCCGAGAACGGCGCAATGGATCAAAGCGCACAGTAAGTAGTACATTGCGTTACAAAGCATGTAACAATACATGCATGGCTACACATACCTTGCATGGCCAGGCGCCAGCAGAGAGATAACCAGAAAAAATCGGAATACAGGTCTGCTGTGGCTGCCCATGCTTGCAGGCGGTCAGATGAGCGGGAATGCAGGGTCCGCCACAGCAGCCCATGCCTGCAGCCCACCCTCCATATCCAGCGCTGGGATGCCTGCCAAGTGCAGAGCCTGTACCGCGCGCTGCGAGTCGTTTCCCCTCCTGCACACCACATACACAGGCCGCCCCCGGTCCCTGCACTCCGCGCCATCTGCATCACCACCGTGCACAGCCTGTGCGTTGGACACCGCCGGGAGTAGCCTTGCGGGCTCTGGCCCTCCCGCGGTGCTGCAGGCGCTCGCGGCAGCCGCAGAGCTGCCGGGACCTGGAGACACACCCGTGTCCGGCAGCACCATAGCCCCGGCTGCGCCGTCTATGTCTTGGCCCACTGCGTTCTCTGGACACGGCGCATGCATCCCTGCGCGGGTCTCGCTGGATCCATTGCGCGCCTCTGGAGCTGCGACCTCGTGCCCGCCAGCAGGGTCCGCAGCCGCGGACGCCGCGGCGCGCACTGCAGGGATGTGGCACCGGAAGTCGTCCGGGCGGCTCACGTCGTACGGGCACGAGAGCGAGCCTGCATGTGCCCCGCGCGGCACACACGCCATCAGGTGACGAGCGCCAATGCCATTCAATGCACATGCGGCCTTTCGGGCGTCGCATGCGCAGAAGCAACCAGGAAGCGGCCATGCCTGGGATGTGCGCGATGTCAAAGTGCTGGCGCGGTCGCACGTCGACCACCAGCGCGTCCGTGCTTCCCCTCAGCGCCGTGCGCAAGGCGTGCGGGCTCAAGCGCTGCGCGTCGGGAAGCAGGTGCAGCTGCGGCGGGGCCGCGTCGTTGGGCTGCGCGCCCGTGAACGCGGCATAGTCGTATGCTGGCAGCGAGGCGCGCGTGATGATTGGCGCCGTGCCGCACGCGGCGCAGCCGGGCACCTGCGCGACAGGCGGAGCGGCTTGGAGCGCGTGGCCGCAGCGCGCAGAGGGCATGGCAGCTTAGGCAGCCCCGCTGCTGGCGTACCCTGGAGCGCAGCTTCACGGTGTGCATGCGCCCCTGCAGCGCGTCCAGCAGCAGCAGGCGCCGGCTGAGCGTCTGCCCGGCGCCCGTGACCACCTTGATGGCCTCCATCGCCTGCAGCGTGCCGACGATGCCCGGGACGGGACCCAGCACGCCAGCGTCCGAGCAGCGCCCGCACGCCTCGGGGCGCGGCGCCTCCGGGAACAGGCAGCGATGGCACGGCCCTGCGCCGGCGCGCTCCTCAGAGCCGCGCGCGCTTCGCAAAGCTCAGCGCTTTCGGCGGGGCCCAGACTCACCGCCTTCGCCGTGGCAATAGACGGTCAGGTGGCCCTCCGTGCCCAGCGCCGCGCCGGACACAAGCGGCCGCCGTGCGACAGCACACGCGTCGCTGAGAAGGTAGCGGGTGAAGGCGTTGTCGCTGGCATCGACCACCGCATCATAGCTGCTCACCAGCTCCAGCGCATTGCTGGGCATCAGGCGGCAGCAGTGTGGCTTCACCTAACGGCGCCCAGCACAGCACTCTTGGACACCCTGCCCCCCCAGTTTCAGCACATAGCGCACACACAGAGCGGACGCGCGCCTCGATGCTCCCGTTCAGGCTTGTGCACGCCGCCGCTGCAGACGTGGCCTTGTGCTCGCCCACTGCGGCCTCTGTGTGGATGACCTGCAAGGCGCGCACTGCGCTGCGCTCTCTAGAGCTCCGAGCTGCACGCGTCCGTCGCGGCTTAAAATTGCTCGACACACACGCGCCCACCTGACGGTGCAGGTTGCTCCTCTCGACTGTGTCACAGTCCACTATGCCGAGCCGCCCGACACCGGCTGCGGCCAGGTACAGCGCCGCGGGCGAGCCCAGGCCGCCGGCGCCCACCACCAGCACAGCCGCCCGGCACAGCCTGGCTTGCGCTACGCGGAGGCATGCAGCGTGTCAGGCTGCCAGCACAGTTGAGCTAAGGCGCCGGGCGCGCCAGGCGAGTGCATACCTGCCACGCCGAACTCGGACAGAACGAGCTGGCGACTGTATCGCTCGACCTGGTCCTTGGTCAGCCCGTGCGGCTCCCCGCGCCAGACGGCCGCTCCGGGCTCAGGCTCAGGGCGGGCGCTGCCGTCGCGGTCCAGCGCTGGGAGGGCGCCCTCCTGCTGGGCCACAGGAGGGCGGGCGTCCAGCGCTGCGCGCAGCTGGGCGCGCAGCGAGGCCACCTCAGCTCGCAGCCGGGCGACCTCGCCACCGCCGTCAGTTGCCATGCGGCCTGGACGGTGTTTAAGCGCGCGGCTGCTCTAGGATACAGCAAACTAACAGGTACCTTGCATTGACAAGTACCAGTCCAAAAGCTTCTCGCAGTGCAATAGACAGTGACGACAGCTACCTGCCCGCTCAAGCAGAACAAGATTTGCTGCAAACGCACTCGTCAAATCAACTTGTGGATTCCAATAGCGTCTAGACTATGTATGCGCAACTGCGTCTTGACTCAAGAAAGTCGAGTAGCGAAAAACCAGGGTAGCGGGGGCTTGTAGATGGGGTGTGGGCAAAGGCAGTTGCGCGCAGCCGCTCTCCACACCGCCGCCCAGACAGGTGAAGTGACATCAGGCACGCAGGGGCTGGGCGATGAGGGCGCCACAGGGCCGAGTGTGTCGCCAGGCTGCGGCGGCTGGCCAATGCAGCGCGCCGCGTGCCGCTGGCCTGCAGCTGGGCAGCAGGCGCGCAGCAGCCGAGCTGCGCAGGCCGGCGTGCTCACGCAGGGCGGCACGGCGGCAGCCGTGCGCGGCTGCCGTGCTCGAGTTTGACACCAAGGTGTTCAAGAAGGAGCGGGTGGACTTTGCCGGCAAGCCCGAGTTCATCTACCGCGGCGGCCGCGACAAGTACAAGCTGCTGCCGGAGGCCTTCAGCGGCATCAAGAAGGTCGGCGTGGTCGGCTGGGGCTCGCAGGCGCCGGCGCAGGCGCAGAACATGCGCGAGTCGCTGGAGGAGGCCGGCGTGAAGGACATCAAGGCGCGTACCGCTCTTCTGCGTCTGGCCGCCTGCTCCTCTGCAATCCAGTCCCCCGCACTGGGCCCGGCCGGCCGCTGCTGCCTGCTCGCTCGGCCCTGCGGCGGTGCTCCCTGCTGGCGCAGCCGCCTGGAGGCAGCAGCAGAGGCGAGCGCAGCGGCTGCCCGCTCGCAGGTGTCCATCGGGCTGCGCAAGGGCTCGCCGTCCGAGGCAGAGGCGCGCGCGTGCGGCTTCACTGAGGAGGCCGGGACGCTCGGCGAGGTGTTTGACGTCATCGCAGAGAGCGACCTGGTCATCCTGCTCATCTCGGACGGCGCGCAGGCGCGGCCCCAGCCTGCTCGGTCAGCGTCCTCCCTGTCAACCGCACGTCCGCGCGCGCCTCACCGGAGCAGCTGTGCGCCGCCCAGGCCAAGCTGTACCCGCGGCTGCTCGCGGCCATGAAGCCCGGCGCCACGCTGGGCCTGTCGCACGGCTTTCTGCTGGGCGTCATGCAGAACGACGGCGTGGACTTCCGGAAGGACATCAACGTCGTGCTGGTCGCGCCCAAGGTGCTGCGCATGCTCCGATATGCGCTGCCTCCAACTTGATCATGTGCTTGGGGCGCACCCCCGCTCGGTGCACAGCCGGCGCGCAGCAAAGCTGAGTGGGGCGACTGATGTGCAGGGCATGGGCCCGTCAGTGAGGAGACTGTACCAGCAGGGCAAGTCCGTCAACGGCGCGGGCATCAACGCGTCCTTTGCAGTGCATCAGGCGCGTCACCAGGCCCACCTGCATGCGCCAAGCCGCCAGGCAGCGCTGCAGTGCCGCTCAGCATGCAGGCCTGGCGCGCAGGATGCGACGGGCACTGCGGCTGACATCGCAGTCGGGTGGGCCATCGCTGTGGGGGCACCCTTTGCCTTCGGTGAGCAGCCACCCTTCTCGGCCCTGGTCTTGCCCATGGTCTTCGCCACACAAGCGTGTCACCTCTAAAGCGCGCTCGCATGCCAGGCACCACGCTGGAGAGCGAGTACAAGAGCGACATCTATGGCGAGCGGTGCATCCTGCTGGGCGCGGTGCACGGCATGGCGGAGGGCCTGTTCCGACGCTTTGTGCGCCAGGGCATGAGGTAGGCGGCGCTGCCTGCGCCTGTTCTCGGCTGCCCAGCTGGCTTTTGCGAGTCGTCTACCCATTGCCAACTCTTTGTCGACCCCGTCGCAGCGAGGAGGATGCCTTCAAGAACTCGGTGGAGTGCATCACGGGGCCCATATCGCGCATCATCTCGACTCAGGGCATGCCCGCGGTGTACGAAGCGCTGGACGCTGAGGGCAAGGAGGAGTTCAAGCAGGTGCGGCCCTGAGAGTCTGTGACTGCCGATGCCCCGGCAGGCCAACAGGCTGCCTGACCGCTCTTGCCGCTGAGCGCGAGGGCCGCGCCGCGCAGGCGTACAGCGCATCCTACAAGCCTGCGCGGGATATCTGCGAGGAGATCTACGACGACGTGGCCAGCGGCAACGAGATCCGGTCTGTCGTGCAGGCGGTCGAGCGCTTTGACCGCTTCCCCATGGGTAAGATCGACCAGACGTACCTGTGGAAGGCGCGCCCCGTGCACGGCGGGTCCGCAGCATGGAGCTTGCGACAGGTCACCGCGCCGTCTGCGGCGAGCCGCTCGGCCGTGCACGGGCCTGCCGGGCTTTTCTCAGCAACAGCCGAGCCGTGCTTGCACCTTGTTTTGGGTCTGCTCCGGGCGCCGAGCCGGGGCGGCGGCCACGCGACCGCGCAGGAGGTCGGCGCGAAGGTGCGCGCGAAGCGCGTTGAGAGCGAGATCCCGCTCAACGCCTTTACTGCGGGCGTGTACGTGGCCACGATGATGGCGACGGTGGAGGTTCTGCGCGACCACGGCCACCCCTACTCCGAGATCTGCAACGAGTCCATCATCGAGGTGCGCGCGGCGAGCGTGCGCATGCGCCGGCAGGGGTGGTGCTCAGACCATCGCTTGACCCCATGGCTCGGCTGTCGCCGACGCAGCCAGCCTGTGCGCTGCGGCGCAGGCCGTGGACTCGCTCAACCCCTACATGCATGCGCGCGGCGTGGCGTTCATGGTAGACAACTGCTCGTACACGGCGCGGCTGGGCAGCCGGAAGTGGGCGCCGCGGTTTGACTACATCCTGGAGCAGCAGGCATATGTGGCCATGGACAACAGGGAGCCGGTGGACGCGGAGGCGTTCCAGAAGTTCCTGAGCGACCCGGTCCACCAGGCGCGTCCCGCAGGCCCTGTGCGCGGCTTCTTGGTCCCGCCGGCGCGCAAGCCTCGCGTCTGACACGCTGCACATGCCCGGGCGCAGGCGCTGGCGGTCTGCTCTGAGATGCGGCCGCCGGTGGACATCTCCGTCGGCGGCGACGACTCTGACGAGGGCGTCGGCGTGGGAGGCGCGCGGACAGAGTACCGCAGCGTGGCAACGGTTGCGGCCTAGCGGGCCTGGCTCTATCAGGCCAAGCGGGGGTCCAGATTTTTGGGGTATGGTAGGGTCTGTTCTAGGCTCGGCAACGCTGGGCGGCTCTGTGAGCAGCGGTGCGGGGCACCGGGTGGGTGGCTCTGCAGAGCACCCTGTGCGCGGGGCATCTGTCCTGCTGAACATGTGCCACCATCACTGCGCTGGTCGTGGCTGCACTCTAGGGAGCTGGCCTCGGTCAAGGGCGCACTGTCGAAGCAGGTGCACGTCTGTTCCTGCATGTTGGTGCAGCTAGGGGTGTTGTGCTTCATAACAAGCACTCACTTATTACAACACACGGACGCTTTGGAGGTTGCAACAGACAGCGGATGGGGAGGCGAAACACAATTTCTCTACTGGACCCTGCACGAGACCCGCCGGAGAAAACCTACCCATGATCACGCGCAAGGTGGAGCAACTCTAGGAGCTTCAGGCACGCAGCCTCCGGACAGCCATAGCGCTCGTGTAGCTAGTGCTGCCAGTGCAGGCGGCTCGTGCAAGGCACGCCGGGGGTGGCAGCACGCTTGTCGCGGGGGGTTTCAGGGTGGGCTCTTGCAGCGTTCCGGGCACCTGCCGCACCACATGGCCGCGCCGGGGGGCGGCCACGGTGTTGCTGTCCCTGCCAGCCAGACAAGCCTCGCTGCAAAGGATGACAAGAAGTCCAGCTCGCGGACGGTCACCGACACGATAACAGGTGCTGTGCTTGCGCCGAGGCGCCTGGGAAGGAGCCGGGGTGAGCTGCCGGCCGGCACGCGGGTGTAACCCGCGTGGCATGACCCCGCGCAGGAGAGCACGAGCACACCATCGTCGGCTACAGCCTGGTGAAGGGAATCGGGGACGGCGAGCCGATTGCCAGCGAGCGCTTCACCGTCGGCGGGCACGAGTGGGTGCGCCCTCTGCCCCATGCGGCTTGCGCAACAACCCATGTCCGGCACAACTCGCAGCGTGCGGCAACTGCACGGGTTTCCACACAGGGCTGCTGTCGCAGGCGGCGCCGCTGTTGCCGCAGTGCGTGATCTCTGCCGAGTCTTGCACCAAGAGCAGTAGCCGCTGGCGCCGCCTGTCTTTGTGCGCTCGCACTCGTTGCTGAGATGGCTGGTGCGCTGCGGCAGGTGCTGCTGTTTTATCCGGACGGCAAGCGGAGCTCGTCCACGGAGAACATCCAGCCGCAGGCCGTGCCTGCCGCGGTCGGGCCCGCTGGCGGGGCGGCTGCGGTGGGTGCAGGCCAGCCAGGTCCCAACCCGGCTGCGGCGCCTGCGCCTGCGGTGGCAGGTGAGAGGGCACCTGCCGGCCCTAGTGCACTGCGCTGGGGCCAGCTTTGCTGCGACAGTGCCTAGGCTTGCCTCGCTCGGGCCTCAGATTCACCGTGTTCGTTGCCCCAGGCGCCGCGGCGCCTGCAGCGCGGCCCGCAGCGCCGCCGGCAGCAGCCGCCCAGCCGCCTGCTGTGATGGGCTATCCGCAGGCGGCCGCCGCGGCTGCCAACCAGGCTCAGCAGGCCCAGCAGCAGGCGGCGGCGGCGGCGGCTGTCGCGGCGGCGGCGGCGGCGGCCGCAGCGGCCGGCCAGCACGCCGCGCAGCGGCGAGAGCAGACGAACGACTACGCGGCGCTCTTTGTCGCGCTCATCGGTGCGGCGCCGGCCCTGTCCAAGTGGCGTGCATGCTGTGCCTGGCTGCTGGTCATGCTGGCCGCGGAGGCTGCGGAGGCGACGCGCGCGCCTGACGGCGCCGGCGCGCGGCGCGCCAGGCGAGAGCGACGCGCCGCAGGGCGTGGTGAACACCACCGACGGCCGCGTCGTGCGCGCCTTCCACCGCTTCACCCTGGTGGACCAGACGGGCCAGGGGCGCGACCTGACCAAGGGCCGCCGGCGCGACCAGGGCGCCGTGAAGATATCCTGCGCGCGGCAGGCGCGCGCCGCCCGCCTGCTGCCTGCTGCCCGCTCCCGGGCCTGGCGCTGCGCTCGCGGCTGCCGGCGCCGGGCCCTCACGCTGTCGCGGCGCGGCCGCAGGACCCCAACGCGCGCAACTGCCACGGGTACCGCAAGTTTGTCAAGCGCAGCGTGCTGGAGAACCCGAGCAGCGGGTACCTGGTGGCGGACACCATCATCATCAAGTACACGATCGAGCTGGTGGTGTCGTCGGGCGGCGCGCTCGCGCGCGCCCCGGGCGTCTCGCTGCCCAAGCTGCCCACGATACAGGTGGGCACGCGCGCGGCGCTCGCCGGCGTCGGCTGTGGAGAGCGGGGGCCCGCGACCTAGGAGGGCCGAGCCGCGCTGCGCTGCGCGCAGGTGCCGCCGCCAACGCTGGGGCGCGACCTGGCCACGCTGCTGGAGGCGGGCGAGGCATCGGATGTGACGTTCCAGGTCCGCGCTGACCAGGGGTGTGGGCAGACTGCGCCCACATTGGCAGCGTTCGCTCTCGCGCTCGCACGCCGGTGCACGTGGCGTGGTCACGCAGCAGGCGCCGCTCTGCGCCTGTGCTGGGTCGATGCTCGCTGGGCTGCTGGCGCAGGTGGAGGGCGAGGAGCTGCCGGCGCACCGCATCGTGCTGACGGCGCGCTCGCCGGTCTTCCACGCCCTGCTCAACAGCGGCATGCGCGAGGGCGCCGAGGGCGTGGTCAAACTGGAGGACGTGCGCGCGCCGGTCTTCCGCGCGCTGCTGCACTTTGTCTACACCGACGCGCTGCCGCAGGCGCGCCCGCGCGCGCGCATGCGCGGCCCGGCCTCCGCGTCTGTGCAGCACGCGTCCGTCCTTGCCGCAGCGGGGCTGCTGCCTACGCGCAGAGCGCGGTCCGTGGCCACGCGATGCCGTCGCCCAGAGGCGCTGGCGGTGACCGCCCGCGCGCCGCGCAGGAGCTGGAGGGCGCCGCGCTGGAGGTGGCGATGGCGCAGCACCTGCTGGTCGCGGCGGACCGCTTCCAGCTGGGCCGGCTGCGGCGCATCTGCGAGCGGCGCCTGTGCGAGACGGTGGAGGTGGACACCGCGGCGACGACGCTCGCGCTGGCGGAGCAGAACCATGCGGGCGAGCTGAAGCGCGTGTGCCTGGACTTCGTGAGCCGCAACCTGCAGGCCGTTATGACCACCGACGGCTACCAGCACATGGTCCAGAGCTGCCCGCAGCTGCAGGTGGGCGGGCCCTCGCGCCCGCTCCGCCTCGCGCGTGTTACAGGGTTATAGGGTATAGCCTTCCAGCTTGCACACGCAGGCTGCGTGGGTGCGGCCGGCTGAGCGCGCTGCTTGCTGGCACCGTGCAGGCCGAGCTGCTCCGCGTCATCGCCATCGCGACCCAGGAGCGCACCTACCACCACGGGCACCGCACGCGACAAGTCGCGCGCGCTGTGCACCCGCCCGGCGAGCGGCCTCGCCCGGACGATGCGCGCGAGGATGCATGCGGGGACGATGATCCCCGCCGCGTCCGGCAGCGCCGGGAGTGAGTGCAGCGTGTCGGGGCTGCGCGGCGCCGGTGGGCTGCGGTGGGTTGTGGACGCTGCCTGCGTCCCTGTCAAGCGCACGGGCATTCCGGTGAGAGTGGAGCGTTCAGGTGGTCAGCACCCTGAGGTTGTGACAACACTGGGGGGGTGGGTCCTTGTTATCAGGGATGCAAGTGCCAGTTTGGGGCGGGGTTGTTTCACCTGTTTGAGTGCCATGGCTGCCGCTGAGTACGGACACCGTGTTGGCACACTTTCTGCCTCCGAGCTGCGTATGCTTGCCATGAAGTGCCTGTGAGAGCAGAGCGGCGCACAGGCAGGGCTGTATGAGGGAAGTCAGTTTTCAGCAACGCGTGCGTAGCGGGTCAGCAGGCCGGGCCAACATGTCCTGCCGTGTGACACGCTTTTGTCATGGCTTGCTTGCATGTCACGGGGGTAGGCATGCCTCAGCATGCGTCCTCTGTATGGGTCTAAGCTGTGGCTGCTGGCCTGTTGCAATATGACGTGCAAGGCTGTGCCCCCGCTGCACGCTCGACTACAAAGCGGCCTCGCAGAAAGCTTTCAAGTGTCTTCCAACGATCTGCAAAACGCGCGTGCACTGTCACCTGCCTTTCCTCTGATTTGCCAAACGCGCGCGCTCGGCCACCTGCGCATCATACTCTGCCAGCAGCCTGTCTGCATCGGCAGCAGTCCGGCGAGCCATGCTGGCCGTCCGGGATGCTTCCTTTGCATGGGCCTGTTGCCTCGCGGCCGCCTCAGCCCGCGCACGTGCGGCTGCCTTTGGCCTGCACGTCACCGACCTCTGGTCACCCAGGTGTGTGCTGCAGCGGCAGCAGATGTACTCAACCAAGCGGGTGAACCCGGCGGGCGCGCCTGCCAGAGGCGGCGCTGCAGACCGCCAGCAGCGCAACAGACGCCAAGACGACAAGCGGGGCGGTCCAGCGAAGCTTCAGCCAGCCGCGGTCGAGGACGGTCTTGGCCGCATACACAAGCGCTGCACGACCAGGAAGTGCTGACAGAGCTAGCCACCCAGGCCGGCGTCACAGCAAAGGAACTTTATTGGCAACGAGGCATACGCAACGCAGGGCGGCGATGCACCGAGCGCGCACCCAGAGCGACGGGCAGCGTGGCGAGCAGCGTAGCTAGGCCTTCGGGCAGCGCAAAGCCTGCACAGCACAGCGCGTCAGGCACGGGGACCGTTAAAGCAGTTTGGCGCACAGCCACGGGTGCCGCCCCGTACCCAAGACGACAAAGGTGTGAGCGAGCGGTGAGTGCGCGTGCGTCAGCTGCAGGACCTTCAGCACGCCCGCCAGCAGGAACCAGCGGCCAGGCCCTTTCAGTGCCGCCGGCAGCGCGACCTGCGCTGCAGTGTGGGGCAGCGCGGCGTTTGCACAGCAGGCACATCGCTTGGAAACAGGCGCAGCTTGATAGCTGCATAGCGGCGCAGAGGGGTGCTGCGCACTGCAGGTGGCCTCAGCCGCCAGGCCCGGGAGCCGGTGTGGCTGGCGTCGTCGTCTGCAGAGTCGCCCGGCGCAGCTGAGGCGCTGCACAGTGGCCGCAGCGGGCGCGTCGGTACCAGCTGGCGGCGGCCCATGAGCTTGCTGATGCTCGACGAGTTAGTGCCGCACAAACGCTGCTGCAGAGCTTGCCACTGTGTGTGTCTAGGCAGCAGCGACCTTGCCGCTGCCTGCCTGGCCATTTCAACTGCGTATGCTCGGCAGCTTGGCGTGTCCAGAGCACTGCACTTAGATCAGTATGGAGCGATAGGCTTTGCGGCAAGCACCATTGGCAAAGTTGCCATTTTGGGGGGCAGAGGCGCGGCTACCCTGCCCTAGAAAGTGCAGCATAACGCTTGCAGCATACAAAGCGCATCCAGGCACTGATCGACGTCGCTCGCTGGTGGTGCAGTCATGCTCCCCATCATTTGGGCAAGCGCCATCGCGCTCTGTGCGTCACAAGGTAACACTATGCGCAAAACAGCCCTTGAGCCTCTTTCACGCTGCAGCAGCTGCTCAGGAGTGCTCAGCCTCGGCTCTCGCAGTGCCAGTTCGTGCCGCACTGAGCTGAAGAGGTGCCTCCGGCAACAGCCATAGGCCGCGTGGCGTGCAGGACAGCGCGTGCTTGGCGCTGGCGGCCCGGCGGCAGACAGTGCCAGCGGCCTCAGGCGGATGCAGGGTGTCAGTGCGGGCGCAGCAGGGGGCGGGCCTGCGGGCGCTCAGGGCGACGGCCTGTACGCCGTCGACACCAGCTGCACCGCTGCCGGACCTTGATTGGCAGTATATGTGCGCACGAAAACAGGCCGTGCAACAGGTACCGCACGTTCACCATCGCCAACGCCTGCAACTTCACAGTCTGGCCGGCAACCCGCAGCAATATCCCGGTCGCCGGCGGCGGCTTTAAATTGGCTGCTGGCAAAAGCGTGGACGTGAGCGTCCCAGACGGCTGGATCGGGAACTGGAGCCCGCGCACCGGCTGCCTGTTTGACGCGCAGGGGCGCGGCGCGTGTGAGGTCGGCGACTGCGGCGGGCTGTTGGCCTGCGACGGGGACGCCGACATCATGCCGAGCGACCACACCGTGGTGAGCGTCGCAGCGCCCACGTGCCGCCGTCGCACGGGGTGGCCTGGCGTGCAGTGGCGCGCCCGCCTGGGAGCCATGCGGCGGCTCAGACAGAGGCGTGCGCCCGACGCGCAGGCCGAGTTCAACATGGACTCGTGGGGCGGCGTCGACTTTTATGACATCATAGCGGCATACTACAACCTGGCGGTGCTCATCCAGCCGTCCGACCCAGCCTGCGCTGCTGCAGGCTGCCGCAGCGACCTGAACGCGCGCTGTGAGAGAACACCAGCCGACGGCCGCCTGCTGTCCCCTGCCGGCATGCAGGCATGTCACAGGCTCCCTTTGGTGCTCAACGCACGCGCCGACCCGGGCGCAAGCAGCTGAAGCACCGCCACTGGCTGCAGGTCGGCTGCAAGAGCGCATGTGTGGTTTACGGGGACACCGAGCACTGCATGCGCGCGTCGCCATACTCCGAGCGCCAGAAGTCCGTCTGCCCCTCGGGCACATACACCTATCTGAATGATGACGGGACCCTCGCCTGTCCAGGCCGCGCCAACTACACAGTTACATTTTGTGGGTACCTTGGTGTGCAGGCTTAGCAAGCGGACCCCCACATGCAGTGCCTTGTGTCTGCAGGTTGGCTTTGTCGGCTGTGGCCAAGGCGGTCTGAACATGGGGGTCAACGGACTGGCAGGTTGCACAGTGTGATGCGAGAGCAGACGCCGAACAGGTAGTGCTGCGCGACTCTGTGTAGGTTTCCGGTTAAACTTTGGGCAAGCGCACCTTTCCACACATCTTGAGCTGGCTGGGGTTAGCCTGATGGGGACGAAGTGCATCGCAACCGATGCTTACAAGGCCTTGTTGTAACAAGACCGTCGTCTGTTCGTTCATATCTTAATTTTCCAGACACTAGCTGCGAAAGTCGTTTCGAGCGGAGAAGCAACGTGCATCCCGGACAATCAAGCCCCAGCCTCGTGGCACTGCGGGCTGGCGCAGTCTCTGTTCTTGTGCAAAATCGACCACAGCATGGCCCTGACACGGGCTACAGCAGCAGCTTGGGGGCTTGCAGTCGTACTTGCAGGTGTGCCGTGCTTGCTCGGCTCGGCTCCGCTTGCCACAAAAGCTGTGATGCGCAGAGCAACAGAGCAAACCACTGCACTGCCTGCTCTGTGGCAGCTCCTTCAAGTCGAGAGGGCAAGCACAGCTGTTGCAGGCAGCGCTTGCTCGTTGCTCGCTCCCCAGTTCTGTGCAAGGGATTTGGCTGCAGCAGCACTCGCAGGGTGTGCCAGTGGTGTGCCGCTGCTGGGCGGCAGCACGACCTCCAGGCGCCCGCCGGTATCTGACGGCGCCTCAACGCGCACAGAGCGGGGCCACCAAGGGGATGGCCTGTAAGGCTGCCCGTTTGGCGTCCACCTTTGCTGCGGTGCTGCCTGTGCGCTGCGGCGCTGCCTGTGCGCTGTGCCTGATGCGGGTGCGGCAGGGGACGCGTCTTCACCCTGTCCAACGCCTGCAACTTCACGGTCTGGCCCTCCACGAGAAGCAACATGCCTGTCGCCAGCGGCGGCTTTGAGCTGCGTGCGGGCGCAAGCGTCAACGTGACCGTGCCGGACGGCTGGATCGGGAGCTGGACCCCGCGCACAGGCTGCGCATTTGACGCAGAGGGCCTGGGCAGCTGCGAGGTTGGCGACTGCGGCGGCGTGCTGGCGTGCGACCTGGACGCCGGCCTGATGCCGCAAAACGTCACAACGGTCAGCGAAGCGGCCCCAGTGCATGTGCTGTCCAGGCGCGGGGGGGCGCCCAGCGCTTCATGCCGCTCGCGCAGGCAGAGTTCAGCCTCAATTCCTGGGGCGGCCTGGACTACTACGACCTAGTGCACACCTACTTCACCGTACCTATGCTGCTGCAGCCGTCGGATCGCAGCTGCGCGGCGGCCGGCTGCCAAAGCGACCTCAACCTGCACTGTGAAAGCGCGCCGACAGATGGGCGCCTGCTGTCCGCGGGCGGCACGCAGGCATGTCACAGGCTCCCTTTGGTGCTCAACGCATGCGCCGACCCGGGCGCAAGCAGCTCAAGCGCCGCCGCTGGCTGCAGGTCGGCTGCATGAGCGCCTGTGCGGCCTATCAGGATGCAGCGCGCTGTCTACGCGCCACCCAGTACTCTCTCCGTCAGAAAGCGGTTTGCCCAGTCGGTGCGTACACGTACTTCAATGACAACGCCACGCTCGCTTGCTCGGGCCGGCCCGACTACCTGATCAGCTTCTGCAGCTACCTGGACGCATAGCGCGTGCAGCGTGTGGACTGCAGGACACGCTGCGGCCTGTACACTTGCAGGGCAGCAATGTGCTGCACTGAAATAGAGCGCACCCGTGCCTGGTTCGCTCAGACACTGGAATGCAGGTGCTCCGCTCGTGTGTTATGTGTAGGCGTGTTGAGACGAGTGCGGCTCCTTGTGTCACAACTGTCAGTCAGGCTTTACCTTGGGAGCTGTTTCGCCGTGAAGTGTACGCAGTGCCGCTCCACCTCTGACAATGGTCGGCCCTCCCAGACCACACCCAGATCAGGTTGGAGGGACCTGATGCCTGCCCTGTGGTTTGAAAATTCAAAACTCATAAACCTCACCCCGAATTTAACTTCATCGTCCAGATCGCTTGCGCCGCTTGTCGACGCGAGCAGACGTGTTCGGCACGGACGTCATGCTGCAGGCGCTTGCCTTCACACTGGCAGCCTCAGGAGCTGCGCTCTTGGCATGGCACTGGAAGGGGCTGCTTTGCTGGGTCCGCAACCAGAGGGCGCTGGCGCTGCTGCCGCACCCACCCCCGGAGCACTGGCTCTGGGGCAACGCCCAGGCGCTCACCAGGCCGGACTTCCACCGCAAGATGCTGGACCTGACCACGCAGCTCGGCGGGGTCTTCAGCATGCGCCTCATCTGGTTCAAGGCGAGCCAGGCCTCCGCGCGAGCAGGGTGCCCGCTGCACGCTGCCGCTTGCTTGAGCGCACTCGCGTGCGCTGTCACACAGGTGGTTATCCTGTGCGACCCGCACCTAGTGAGCGCGGTCCTCTCGCGTGAGTCCGCGCTGGACAAGCCCTTTGCCTGCAAGGCATTCGCCGAAGGGTACTTCCCGATCAGTGTGGTACGCAGAGGGGCTGTAAGACCTCGGCGACTCTGTCACCACCGCGGCGGCTGGGGCCCGCCTGATGTTGCCGCGGGCAGCGCAGATCAGCAACCGAGCCAGGCTGCCCAACCTGCTGACGCAGAGCAGCAAGTCGCCGCAGTGGCGGCTTGTGCGCAAGGGCATCGCGCCGGCCTTCTCTCTGCAAAACATGAGGCGAGCACCAGCGGCAGGCCCTGCGCCTGCTCCTGCTCCCGCCATGACTCGTCACGTTCGGCTGGGATGCCTGTGCTGCTTCACTGCTATGGGCAGACGACGCGCCCGGTCGCTCAGGACCGGATATGGCAGCGTTGCCGAGGTGGTCGGCGAGCTCGTGGGCGCGCTGCGCACCGCGGGCTCCGCAGCAGTGCTCGACATGGACGACCTGTGCCAGAGAGAGTCCCTGGAAGTCATTGGCCGCATAGGCTTCGGCATACGTTTCGGCGCGCTGCGGTGAGCTCGGAGCGTGCTGTACGCCGCCCGTGAGGCAACCTGGCGCTGCTGGTGACCTTTTTGCTCGCGCAGGGACCTTGCCTGCACAGAGGGCGGCGCAGCAGGCGTCAGGCTGCTGCATGAAGCCATGGAGGCGCTCTTGAAGCAGCTGACAAACCCCGTCAAGCACAAGCTGCTCTGGTTCACTGAGGTGACACAGCCCAGCGCCGTCTAGCATCAGACTGAGCGGCCCTGCACTCCTTCACACGCCTGCACGGCAACCAGGAAGCTCGCCGCGGACGGGACATCATGAACCGCTGGTACACCCTCCTCGAGCGCGTCCTGGAGGACGTCAGAGCGCGCGGGCCGCCAGCTGCGAGTGACGTGAGCCTGGTTGCGCACCTGCTGCGGATTGTGGATCCGGCGACCGGGGCGCACCTCACGGACGCGCAGCTGCTGCCGGAACTGGGCATCGTGTTTGTGGCGGGCATGGAGACGAGCGGCAAGACGATGGGCTGGACGCTGTGCGCCTGCGTCGATCAATGTGCCTGTGGCTGCATGCGATCAGCTTGCGCCCTGCCTGCTCACTCTGTTTTGGGAAGAAGCACGGGGTCCCAGCAGCTCGACAGGACGCGCACACACACGGCCACCGCATGGGGATTGCTCTTGCTTTGCCTTGCAGCACCGTGTCCCTGTTCAGCCATGCGCCTCTGACGGCACGCACCTGCACGCGCTCTGCATGCGCTCGAGCGTATGACAAGACGCGCCCACGTGTGTGCGGTGGCAGGTTCTGCATCTCTCAGCACCCAGAGGTAGAAGCGACGCTTGCTGCTGAGCTGGACGACAACGGCCTGCTCGCCAAGCGGGGGCGGCCCTACCCCCGAATGGTGTCACATGACGACCTGGCCAAGCTCGCTTACCTGGGTCGCGTCATCAAGGTGAGCATGGAGAAGGCCAATGTGCGCTTGCATGGCAAGCACCGCAGGGCTGTAGGGATGGGATGCAAGGCTGCCTGGGCCCTAGTTTGCTGCCGAGCTGCAGGAAGCAATGCGCCTGTACCCGGTCGCCGCATCCGGCACAGCCAGGCAGACAGAGGAGGACATGACGCTGCACGGTTACGCCATCCCTGCCGGCACTGTGCTGGTCGTCCCCCTGTACCCGCTGTTGAACAGCCCGCACGTCTGGGACAAGCCCGCCGAGTTCCGCCCGGTGCGCGCTGTGTGTGGCTTTCTGTCACGCTGGCATGCGTGCGTGCCTGACTGAGTGCTTATGCGGAAGCAGGACCGCTGGCTGGAGGCAGACGCAGAGTATGCTTCTGCGCTCGGGCAGAGCTGCGGCAGTGCCTCAACGCAAGCGCCACCTGGCACTGCAGTGCCAAGCCCCGCCAAGCGCTTCATACCCTTCAGCGACGGGCCACGCGACTGCATCGGCCGCACCCTGGCCCACATGAACATCATTGCGGCCCTGGCAGCGCTGCTTGCCAACTTCCAGTTCAGCCTGGCGGCCTCGGTGCGGCAGTCTCCTGCACAACAGCTCTTGCATGAGGGCATGCGCGGCCCCAATCTAACAGTGGCCGTGTGCCCACAGATGGAAGGGCCGCAAGGTGTGCGAAGCAAGGAGCGCCTGCTCTCCACGCTGCAGATCGATGGCGGGATGAAGATGCACGCGATGCCGCGCGGAAGCTGAGTCGGGCCTGCGAGACATGTAATTTGTTGCAGCACAGCATCAGCGACAGCCTTGACTGGATGCATTAGATTGACATGTGCTTGCCCTGTGGTAACACACTCAGTGCCAGATCTCAGTGAGGTGAGGCTGGGCGCACTGAGCGCCTCTGCTTGCATGGAACCGCTACATAAGTCACCTGCCTAGGTTTGGTACTAAAGCCATTAGGCACCTGAGCGGTGCAGTAGAGCACGCACACGAGGCCAGGTACCTGCGCTGCGCAGTGCTAAGGGAGAAATGTCTGTTCTATGACACCACATCGGACAGGCGAATGTAGCATGTTGATTGAAGTATGCAATGGCAAATGTCCCTGCAAACGTGTCATCTGACAAAGTGGAGTAAAGTGGTGGGTTGGAAATCCCACGAGGGGTGCATCACCGTACCTGGGTGACCTGTTGGGAGTTGGGAAGGACAGGCACTGCAAGGCACGTCACGGCATTGGTGACTACAGTGCAAGGTCTCTTATAGCAAGGGCAGGATGCGGCTGCAGTAACACATCTGAGGCTCAAGGAAGCAGTCATGCAGGACATGAGCAGGTGGCTGCACTCCAACAGGCGCAGTGTCCAGAGTGCGGCAACCAGCAGGTAGGTTGCGCATGCCCTAGCGGTCGTTCTCACCCATGAATGGGCTGGCCGCCATGAAATAGCGCTGGGAGGGGGGGCCCCGGCGTGCACGTGCGCCCCGGTCGAACGAGCCCTTGATGCCCATGGCGCCCCGGAGGCCAGGTATTGGGCGAAACCGCCGCTCCTTGAGGTGCATCTGCCGCGCGCGGCGCGCCCCGCGCTGCGGGACTGGGCCGTTGCTTCAGCGGTAGCGCCCTGGTGCAATGCCTCACGCACAGATGACACATCGACTCGCCGGCCTGCAGGTCACGGTCTGCCCGCCCCGCCTGAGCGACCTTTCAAGGCGACCTGCGCAATGGCAGCCTAGACAGGGTAGGGTAGGGTAGCCGCCAATGCGCTATGGGCTGGCAAGTGCGGCATGCTGCGCATGGGCATGCTCACTGTGCACATTGAATGCCAGAAGAGCACGGAGGCTGTGTTTGCAGCAGTGTCACCCACGTTTTGATGTAGTGTGCGCTTGCGCCCTCCTTTCTGTGCTGATTCGCACAGGTCTGGGCAACCGTGACTCGAGAGGCGCCGCCAGCCCTCACAGCGCCCCAATGCTGGCCGCACCGGGCCGCTGGAGCGCCCGCTGCGGACACGCCTGCGCCTCACCGCCTTCTGCCACCTCTGGTGTGCGGCGGTACGCCGCCAACCCCAGGTGAGTCGCCGCCGACACCGGCGCTGGTGGCCGGCTGCATCACACACCACTGCTGCCCGGTCACGTTGCGCGGACTGGGCCCGAGTGCAGACAGGCTTGGCTCGTGGCGCACATGTTGCCGCCATCTGGCTGCGTGGTTGGTAATTCAGGCTGACGCTAGAGGCGTTCCAGGCAATGCACTGGTGCCACCGGGGCAAGCTCTGCGCCGGAGCCGAGCCCAATAAAGCCACTGATGTGTGGTAATCTGCTTTCACCTCGTCCCATGCCCGTCGCGGTGGAGGGATATGGGCTGAGCCTGCCGCGGGGTCACACTGGCGTGGGGCTGCCGCGGGGTTCGGGTGTCTTGACTCTGACTCTTAGTTCGCCCCTCACCCACATCTGCTGCTGCTCCCCGACTTTCATAATCCTTGTGCGGGTGGGCCAACCGCCCAGGCCGCGAAGAGATAAGCTGCTCCACCGTGGAAGCAGGCGAGGCAGGGCCCAATGTCGTAGGAACCTGCTGCTTGACTAGACAGGCCTAGTATATGGAGTGATGGGGTCCTTGACCAGCTCGATGCCCTGCTTGTCTGCCCTGGTGTCAGCATACACATAGGTGGCCGGGTAGCGTGCGCAGCACAGCGCGTCCTTGTCGCAGAAGCCATTGCTCCGCCTCAGTGATTGAGGCGGCAACGGTCGGCTGCCGTAGACTCGCTCCAACCATTGAGGGTGAGGACATATCAGGCAGGGTCGTGCATACAAGCTGGTAATCAGGCGGCCTGATTCAGGCCAAGTTCCCATACTGCAAGCTATCAGGAGTCTGCTGTATCTTACTGTCTGCACAGGACCGGACATCGCTCAGGCAGTGGGAGCATTGTCGAAGTATGTGGGCTGTCCCACCACTCTGCACTGGAGTGCAGCGCTCACTTCCTCCTGACACCTGTCGGGTGAAGACCAAACCTCTTGGTGCCCGACAGGTAGCGGAAGACAATGATCGCTGCACTCCAGTGTAAAGTTGTGGGACGACTAGCATACTTGGACAACACTCCCACTGCTTGTGCGATGTCAGGCCTGGTGCAGGCAGTGAGCTACAGCAAGCTCCCTATGCGCCTGCTGTATGGAATATGTCCTGATCCAGCGCCTCGCCCCCATCCTCGTCGAGCGTGATGCTGGTGTTGAGCGGCACAGACAGGAGCTTGGCATCCTCCAAGCCGTACCTGATCCTTGGTCGTCCGCGCCAAGCTGGGCACTAGTGTTCGCGCGCGCCTATCACGTGCGATCGTCGTGCCAAGGTCCACTTGGGCCGCACCCAGGTTGCGTGTACCAAATGCGTCCTGGATGGTGACAGCCGCCCAGGTCACAACCCTTGGAGACTTGACTACAGTCAGGATGTCGTCTACACACAGGTTGAAAGACGGTGCTCTCCCTGCCATTGTGAACAAACAGCCACGGGTCCCCGTCGGCTGCAGAGAAGCCGCAATGCTCTAGGGCCTGCTGTAGGCACGTGTGCCACTGGCGGAGCGCTTGGCGGAGGCCCTACAGCCTCTCTGCAAGTGGCAGACAGTGTTCTGTTCCTGCTGCGTAGCCCGGCGGCTGCGTGTTGAGGTGGGCAGGTGCATATCCAACAAAAAAAGTGTTACACAACTGCTCCATGCGACTATGCCGTGACAAGCACAGAGCTGAACAGAGGCAGGTCGTGCGCCCGACCGACCTGCTACACAGGCATGCGCGAACACTAAGTCAGCTTGGAGCGGACAATCAAGGACCTCCGCCGCTGCTGCGACCAAGACAGCGTGGCTGACTTGTGCCAGACTTGCAGACCGTCCACTGTCACCTGGCCCTCAACACTGCGCAACTTGCAGATCTTCCTCAATACACCACTGAGACATGCCGTTTGCTGTCGGGTTGCTCCACCGCCAGATCCTGGTCTGCGGCCAGAGCAGGCAAGGCACGGAGGGTGGCATACTTTGACACGGGCGCGGAGACCTCGTCGTGGTTGAGGCCGTGCGCTGCTTGAAGCCCTCGCCACCAGCCGCGCCTAAGCATTCCCGCAGCGTCGGTCTTGCGTTTATACACCTGTTCACAGGTATGGCGCTGACATGCGCAGGCAGGCCTCTAATACCCATGTCTGGAGTGGCCTCCAGAGAGGCCATCTCCTCGTCCATGGCTGCTTGCCAATGCGCAGCATGATCTGAGGCTATGGCCTCCTCGTTTGTGGTGGGCTGCAAGCAGCATCCCTCGTGTGTGGTGGGCTGCAAGGAGCACCTCTGCATGCCGCTTCAGAACTGGGCTGAAGGACGGCGGTCACAGGTGGGATAAGCGCAGGAGGCTCGACATGGGGAGTAGGTGCTTGAGCGGGCTCCTCAGCAGGCTCGACATGGGGCAGGTGCATCAGCGGGCTCCTCAGCAGCAGCAGCCTCCAGCTCTGGCTCCTCTACGGTCTGCCGAGACAGTGGCCCGGAGAAAGGACCCTGGACTGCAGCTCCCAACAATGGCGTTTCTTGCACAGACGTCGTGGCTAATCTCGATGTGTTGTTTTATGACATCATGCGGTAGCCGTGACACAGCCCACCAGCCCACCAGCCCACCAGCACACGCTAAACACCAGCACACCGGCCCATCAAAGCTCTGTCACTCTTCGCAACTCCAGCTTGGATGTTTTGCCTGGGGCACAACATGCCATCGAACCGAAGACGCGCAGATTGAAGAGGTCGGACGTGTAGTTGCAAGAATAGCACGTGTGGGTTGGCCTTGTTTGTCGCCTTGACCTTGGCCTTGTTTGTTGCCAGGGAACGTATGGGTACATAACTAGCGGTCAGCACTGCCTCCGGCCATACGCGTGAGGGAGCCTTGAGTCTGCGAGCATTGCGCGCACCCGTCCAAGAACGTCCAATGCATTGGACGCGCCATTCTGCTTGAGTGTTGGAAACGGTGGTCTGCCACCGGCTCTAAAAGATCTTTACGCATGTGCAGTCAGATCTTCACGCATGTCACACTCGCTGCTGTTATGTGTACGGACGACACGGCCTGGGGTCGGACGACACGGCCTGCCAGCGCATGTAGACTCATGAGTGAGGGTCACCTAGTCAATGCACTGGGCAATCCTCGAGCCGCCTGCGTCATCACTTCGGTCTGTGAGCGCGCGTTCTCGTATATCTCATGTCACACTCCGTGCGTACACCCTACTCTAGATTAACATCCTTTCCACAAATGCGACCAAGTTGGACAAAGTGCGGCATCTACTACATACAGCGGGTGCAAACAATCAGCCCTGCCTAGCTACTTCCTCAAGACGTTCATAGGCCTACAGTATTCCCGACCATTCCGCCGTTCAATCCAGCTCGTGTTGTTCACAGTGTACACACAATCACGCTCCTCTCGCTCGCTATTGGTAACAAAGCGCAGATTTACTCAACGCTGTGTACACACGACACCGGCGTGTAACAAAGCCAAGGCACATCTTAGAGAGCAAGAATGCAAAAGCACACGGGGGGCGAAATGCGCCGAAAACGGCCGTAGCCAGGTGCCTGTAGCAGACATTACTTCCGGCTAGTTCCGACCAGCCATGTGGCGCATTATCCGCACTTCCTCGGAAATTGACGTCAAACGCCAAGCGGCTGTCTCAGGTAGCACGACAAACAGCAGCGTGGCTGTCAGAGTGCGCGCGGAGTAGACAGCTTCGCTCAACGCCGCTGCCAGCGTGATCTCCACGTGCGCCTGGAAGGAACACAGTACATGCAAGATTGCAAAGCCTGCAATCAGTATGGTCTGTGCGAAAGCACACACCCACGGTTTGGCGGCACATTAAGTGCAGCCTGTCAGTCTGAAAGGAAGACGAGCAAAACACGGAGCAGGTCGCACCCACATATATGTACTCTTGGTTGATCACAACTACTCTGTTACAACTAAGGCCGATGTCAGGCGCGTACCTGCGGCATGAGGAACCCGCCGGTTGGGCATGCAGCGAGCCAGTCTGGCAGATCCTGGGGTGAGCCGCCCAAAGCTGGAGGAGCCAGGCGCAGCATCCAGCGTGCTCCCCCCCCACCGATGTTGCTGACGGTCACAGCCTCCTGGCTCTGCCTGACCTGCATGCCCCAGCACGCCCTTGCTTGCTCATTCAAAACGAATGGCTTGGCACACTGTACATGCAAGCTGGCAGCACGTGTGCACGCGGCAATGGCCTGCGTCGAGCATGCAATCGTTGGTGCAGACTTTGCAGGATATGATAAGCTCTGCCACGAGGCCGTGCAACTGCTGAAGGCCAGACCTGGTGCAGATTGACACACGTGCTGGACAGCTCGAGCCGCGGCGCAGCAGGCGCATGCGCTGCATAGCACCGCTGAAGAAGGTCCGAGCACAGGCTGCGTTTGCGCTCCTGCTGGGTCACGGGAACATCCACCGCCAGCGCCGCCCAGACCTGCGCAGCCCGGCAGCTCGAGTCTTGCACGGGAACCAGGGTGATGAAGTCAAGGATGTGGTCCCAAGCCCTCTGTGATAGATCTCATGGCTACTGCGCATACAATCCCTACCAGTCAGCATGGCCACCTGTGCCGGGGCTGCATGCCAACATGTCATCCTCGCGCGCACTTCCTCCTATACAAGCCTGTACCGTTGGGGCCACACCGGCTTATGGTCGCTGCCTGTGACGTCCATGCATGCATCGTATGCCGTGGCATGCACGCAGATCTCCTCCACTTGCTCGCCGCCGGCAGCGCGCAGCAGCGAGCCTGGCTGCGTTGGAGACCCGGGCGGTGACACGCTGTCCTGCATCCCCAGTGGTAAGATATGGTCAGTTGGCTCAATGAATAAGCTAACGAGCTGGTAACAGCTGCACAAGTTGGCCGCAGGCTGTCACCAGGTAATGCATTGCAACTAGAACTTGGACAGAGGCCATGCAAAGCAATCTTCGTAACAAACAGATATGATGCGGCACCTCAGCAGGCGCATGCGAACCCCGGAACAGGATGCGATCGGTCCAGGCCGGCACGCGCCGCTTCTCGCTGGTGTCGTACTCGCAGGCATTTTTGGAGCCCTTGTCAAACTGGCCACATGCGTTGCACACAGTCATCAGGCGACATGGCACACAGCCATCAGGCGACAAAGCACCACAAGACAGGTTCTATTCAAGCTTAGTGCCCGCTACAGGACATGGTGCCGCATCACAGCGGGTCATGGGGCACCTTGTATGTCGGGCTGAAGGCAATGGGAGCTTCGCGGAAGTTGTGGAAGATGCGACCAGCATCTTTCTCACGCCTCAACTGGTCCTGCATGCACAGCAACCTTGGTGAGGCACATCGTAGGCTGCTTCATGCTTACCAGCGCTGGCACACATGCGGCAACGCAGCAGCAGAGGGGCAACAGCGAGCATGTGAGCGCACGAGCTCAAGCAGCTGAGTCAGCATCTTCCGCCGCGCTTTCTCCTTTGCGTCCTCAAAGGTGGTGTCAATGCGGTAGTTGAAGTCGCCCAGCCAGACTACCAACTCGGCATCGCGCAAGCCTTGGCCCTGCATCGCATGGACGTGCGTCACCATGTCCAAGCAGCGGTGCCTCACCAGCCACACATCCTCGGCTGGCACACAGACTGTCTACGTGCCGGGCGAGCCGTCAGATTGCAGCAAGTGCTTCCTGACGACTCGCTCACACATCGCGCACCTGCTCCACGCCTTCCAGCTCCTCGTCAGCGCCGCTGCTGGAGTCAGAGTCGCTGTCGGAGAAGACGTGCTGCCGCCGGCTGTCCTCGGGCTCATCAGCAATGCGCAGCCCGAACCAGGCGCGCTTTGTGAACTGCAAGTTGCGCACGACCGCTGCATAGTTAGCGTTGCGCGCCTCCACAGCACCCTGTGCACGCTGGGCGCTGCTTCAGCAGCGCACTGACATGCTTCAGCAGCCAAGAGCTCCACACCTTGGGCACCTTCAGATGCAGCAGTCAGGTGATCATCTCAAGCTGACGGCTCGACAAACTCTCATGACCGCTGGCAATGGCAGGTGCTGCGTGCCTGGTGAGCAGCAAAGTGCGAGCAGATGCACGCGATGCTGCGGCGGTACAGCGAGAAAGAGACGGCCACGGCGCCCTTGTTGCCGCCCAAGCCCAGCACGCCCGTCGCGACGCTGGCAGTTGCCACCTCACCGATGAATGCCTGGCGGCCCCAAGGCACACAGATACAGCGCTTGTTTTCTTTGGTATCGCACCCTGGGGTACACTGCAGACGTGCCAGCTACAGCACAAAACAACACCTCACACTGTGATTGACTCCCCGCATGACTCGCGACGACTTTCCGCAGGCAGGTGCAGCCAGGTGTCAAACAACAGGCAGGCATACGCTAGTATGGCAGGCAGCAAAGCGCGCACTCAACCATCATGCCCTCCGCTCACAACCCCGCCAGCCATTGTCACCCTAGATGCAGATTGACGATGACCCTGCAGACCGCACCTGCAGATGCGCACGCGCAAACACCATGATGAGCATGCCGGAGAGCTGGCGCAGTCCGATAGGAGGCCAGGCTGCGGAGCCCCCCAGTGCGCTCTGTACAGCCGCCTGCCACGCCTTTGCATTGTTGTTGCCGCGCTCCTGCCGCAGCAGCCACACCCTGCTTTTGAGCGCAAGGTGTCCCCAGCATGCGCATGCTGTTCTTGCATGGCGGAAAGCCACCTCGTAAGCAGCAGGCCAGTAGGTGTCCGAGCACCGTCAGGCAAGGCTTGCAGGTGTGCACACACAGGCGATGTGCCAAGGGCACAAGTGTGCTCATAGGCCCTGGCAGCACCACACCTGCTGGTGTTTCAAGAGAGCGTCCTTGGCAGCGGCCATTGCCACCGAGCTACCGCCCATCTCAATCTCTTGCAGGGCAATGACGACCACAGCCGCCGCCGATTCTGCGGCCATGCCCGCCAGCTTCTGGAACAGAGCCCTGCCCGCCTGCACGCCCGCAGCGTCCCTGCCACTGTAGGGGCATGCAGTACATTGCGCGGGCCTTCACACGCATGTGACACGCAGGTGGGCAGCCTGGACGGACGGCGCACCTCAGGCTTGGCCTCGGCAACATTCCATGTGAGGCACAGCAGCTCCAGGACCTGCCGTGTCACCAGGCTGCCCGCCTCGCCCTCGTACGTCAACCTGGCGAAATCAGCATGTTTCACACAGCGGCTCCATGTCGGCCTGCCTGGGGTACATTCAGCTCAGGCTTGGTGCAGGTTTGAGCGGCCGCAGACTGTGCGCTCTGAACGCATGTGCTTGCTCAGCCAGATGAGGTGAGCCCGCCGCAGACTGACCTCGCGTCTGCATCATAGTCGCACGGCGACGTCGCGGCCCAGGCCTTGATGCAGCCGTCAGCGCCCAGGCTGGCCACGCGCGTGCCGGCCAGCGCGAGGCCAGCCACGCTCATGCTGTGCGCTGACCAGTCGCGCAGGGGCACGGGTGGCATGCCAGGCTCGGCGAGCCACACGCGGATGCGGCCGTCGTGCAGGCCTGCCCACAGTCGCACGCCCACAGCCACCAGGCTGGAGACCCGCACGCCCACATCCTGCGCACGCGGCAGCAGTTAACCTGTGCGGCGCTGCCGCATGGCTAGCTAGCACACCCTCTTTGGCATGCGCACATTGCAGCACCACCCAGACAGCGGTCTGCACCTTATCAGGCACAGGAGACCCTGCACATGCCACTGCTGTGCAGGCTTGCCTGACTTGCTGCCAGGTAAGTGAGAAGAATTGGGCTTGCGTGCACGTGCAGCACGCCGGCACCAGGTCGACTACTGCTGGACATGGTCTGGCAGGCACCCACCTTCCTCCACACCAAGCGACCAGCAGCCGTGTACAGCTCCAAGCGGCCGTGCTTAAAGGCTGTCCACACGCGCCCGTCGGCACTACCCGCCACCGCTGTCAGCGCGCCTGCTTTCTCGCTGGCGCTGCGTGCTGGGCGCTCATCCTCCGCATCAACCTCGCCTGCCGCACGCAGCACATCTGTCACGCAGCTGTTACTCATCAGGTATGTGAGCAGCAGCAGATGATGTGGCTGGTCGGTCGCGGCAGCTGATGGGCAGCACCGAAGTCAGCAGCGGTACGCCCAAAGCTGGCATCGCCGGCCTCTCTGTTCACGTTGCGCGCGAGCTTGTGGCCGAGCTTGCCCAGGAACTTGGCGGCCTTGCCTGCGCCATGGCAGGCGTGGTCAGCCACTAGCGTGGCAGCTTCTGCGCAGCGCACTGGCACTGCAATTGCAGGTCTTGGCGCGACGGCGACACGGGTAGAGCCTGTGCAGACCGGCACAGGAGTCCTTCATGGAGACGGCGCCGCCAGCTCACTTGGTCTCTTGATCGCCACAGCGGCGAGTAATGCACAGCGAGGCACCATGTCACGCGTCTCGCTCACTTTGCCGCGCACCTGCATTCCCGATGGCCTTGCCCCCGCTCGCTGCGAGCACCGACAGGAACTCGACCGTCCGCTTGTCAGACTGCGTGGCCCACGCCTCCTGCTCTGCGAGCAGTGCCTCGTACGTGCTGGGGGAAGGCGCGGCCAGCATGCGCCCACTCCCGTCCACATCCAGACCCTGCCCAGGTCAGCACGCCAGCGTAATAAGTACGAAGCCGCGAGGTCCATGTGGGTGCAAGCAGCCGGGCTGTTCAGCGCTGGGTCGCATGCTGACCGACCTGCACGCACTTGTTGTGCAGAGACCCCAACATGCTGGAAGGAAGGCACGCCTTGCTGGCGTCGATGAAGTGCCGTCGCTCTTCGCGCTCAGCGAGCGCGGGCGGCACGACCGCAGCAGACGGCAGCTCCAGGTCGTTGAACAAGGCGTCGGTGTCGCGGTCGTGCAGGAGTGCGCCCAGGTAGGCGCCGCTGTGTGCGCACCACAGCAGCAGCGAGCGGTCGCTGCACGACCACACCACCTGTGCGCACAAGTCATCGTCACACAGAGAGCGCAGGCAAGGCCGGCGGTGACCTGCTAGCGGTGTCCCTGTGGCAATAGATACACAATTGCCTGCACGCGCAACCAGGGCACTGCTGGTTACCGCACTCCAAGCTTCCGGCTCGTCCACAGCGCCTGGCGGCCCCAGACGGCGGGCACAACGCCACTGCTGCAACAGCGCATGGCGGACCAGCGACCGAGCCCCACCTGCCCGCCGGCAGGCGCGAGCAGGAAGGCCACGGCGCTGCCGTGCGGCCGCGCGCCGTGCGACCTGCGCAGCTCGCGCGTGGGCGCCACGAGCTCGGCGCCGCCGCCGCCGGCTGCTGCAGCCCCGCCCACTTCCGGCGCCCACACGCGCACGGCGCCCCGCGACGAGCCGGTCCACAGGCCGCCCCAGGCGGTGCGGGCGATGGCGGTGACCGCGCCCGAGCGGAACGCCTGCCAGCGCATCACCAGGCGCGCGGCGGGCGCGCCCTCCGGCTGGCGGGCGAGCGCCAGCGCGCTCACCCGTCCTCCCGCATGGCCCAGCCACAGCAGGTCGCTGTCGGGCTCGCAGAGCACGCACGTCACAGCCTTGGCGTCGGGCACGAGCAGCTGCGCAGCCGAGACCCAGTGTCAGGTGACACATCCCAGCAGCACAGGTAGGAACGGCTAACAGCACGCTGCGTGACTATCACACTTCGAGGCTGCGATTTAGCGCGTCCATGCCTTGCAAAACAACCACACGCTCATGCTATGCCACGAGAGCGCACACCTCAGATGCAGGAGCAGCATCCGCATCCTCGCCGCAGGGCTGGAGCTGCTGCAGCGACTCTGCCCCGCCGCGGCCTGGGCCAGCAGCGCTGGCCACGCTCGGCTGCCCCGGAACGCTCTCCAGGTCTGCCCAATGCAGCAAGCCGCCGCGTGTGGATGGCCCTGACAAGCAGCCCGCGACTCAGGCGGATGTGCACACAGTCTGCATGCACCCTGCTCTCTTCCGGCCTTGCAGAGTGCCGCTCAGGAGCGTGGGATGCTCGGGGCGCATGAGGTTGTGAGCACACGCATCTGGCACAATCACGTAGGCGCCGCCGGTGTGCGGTCGAGCCATGCAGGCCTGCAAAGCTGCCAGCAGGACTGATCCGTTCGTGACCAAGCTAAGCGCTGACCTGCTGCCGCCAGCGACCAGCTCGCCACTTGCTGGGCGTCACGCGCCATCCATGGTGCGCACTAAGGGCTGGACGTGCAGAGCACAAGCCTCTGGCGTGCGCGGCGCTGAGCCGCCAAGGCATGCCGCCCAGGGGCTCACCAGCAAACAGGGAGCCGCCGCCGGCCGCCAGCAGCGCCAGGCGCGCGCTGCGCTTTGGGTGCAGGGGCGGCAGACGCAGCTCCAGCGCCCGCGGCGCAGCCGCGTCCAGCCCTGCAGCCGCGCCCTCCAGGCGCTCGCTCTGGGCGCTGCCAGCGCGCGCCAGCGACCGGGCTGCCTGCTGCACGCTGCCGGCCGCCTGCTGCCGCTGCGTGCTGCCGGCTGCCTGCGGCGCGCTGCCGGGCACGAGCGGCAGCAGAGCGTCCTCGCAGACTGGCGCAAAGCCGCGGTCGCTGTTGGACTGTGCCAGTGCGGCCATCCCCGGATCCCCAGCCGCGCTGAGCAGCTGTGCGCTGGGCGCGCTCCCGCTGCGGGGCATGTGGACAGCCGCTGGCTGCGCGGCACCAGGCAGCCTCGCACCCTCCCAGCCTCCAGCATCGCGCGGGCCGCCCGCCGACCCCGCAGAGTGCGTCCTGCCCGCAGGGGCGCCAAATCCCCAGTCGACCAGCGGCCCGCCCAGCCCGCTCCTGGTCGGCTGCACTGGGCCGCCGGAGCTGCTGCATGGGCTCACGAGCCCAGAAGAGGCGGTCTCCAGCCTCGCGCCTTGCCAGGCGCCGATGCTGGGCGGCAGCGCTGCTGGGCCGGCCGTCCGCGGGCCTTGCCCATCCGCTCTCGGCAGCCTGCGGGAGTCGGGGAGCACACCCGTCACAGTGGGTCTCATGCACACTTGCGCAGTCATGGGGGCTGCCAGCAGCCGGGCAGGTCAATGCATGCCACTCTTTGCAAGAAGCACACCAATGACAGATGCTCCGGGGCCGCACGCGCGCTGGGCAGGACGGCCTCCCTGCGGCGCCAGCCGCGGCAGCGCCGCTGGCGCGCCACTGGCCGCTGCATCACCGCTCTGTGCGAGGGCGACCAGGCGCAGCGCGTGTGCAAACTGTGCGCGGTCGAGGCCCTCGCCGCTGCCCGGCACCGCAGCCTTGACCTGGTTCCAGACCTGCTCGCGCGGCGGGCGTCAGAGCCAGCATCCTGGCGCGGCGGCGCACAGTGCCGATACCACAGCAGACACCCACAGCCCACACACGCTCGCACCACACACAGTCATGGGCCATGCGTGGCCATGCAGCGACGGGGTGCACGCAGTGCCGCGGCAGCCACCCAAAGCCTCCTGCACGCATCCCAGCCTGCCTGGCCTCGGGCATTGGACAGTCCAGGAAAGACCAGCCACCCGGAGCGTACCTTGCTCAGGGTGTCCACAGGCAGCCCCGTGCGCCCAAAGAAGGCCTTGGCCTCAGCGCCTGTCAGCCGCCCGTCTCCGTCCCAGTCCGCCTCCGCAAACCAGGCGTCTGTGAGCGCCTGCGGCACGCCTTCGACGCCCGCCTCCGAGGGGCCGCCGCTGCCCAGCCTCGCGCCGACCGGGTCAGCCAGCAGTGTCGCGCCGCCGCGAGCCGGCGCTGGTGGCCGCGCAGGCTCCGGTGCAGCGCCGGGATGCAGGCGCCGGCTGACATCACGGGGCAGAGTTGCGGCCGGCCGCAGGTGCACCGGCAAGGGCGGAAGGGGGCCGGGTGCGCGTGGGCCTGCAGGGCCCAGCGCCACAGAGCCTGGGCCCCGGTCCCCGCCGCCGCCAGCCGGCCGGGCGCCAGGTGCCTCCCACGCCTGCGTACCAGGGAGGGCAGAGCGCTGTAACCGGCCAACTCTTTGTTCAACAAGAGAGGGCCTGGCCAGGTGGGCAAACTCACCACAGCGCCCAGGTGTAAGGGGCCGGCTCCGGCGGGGCTTGGACCGGCTGGCGACGCTCGCAGCGGCGAGCTCCGCTGGGCTGCCGCGGCTGCGGTCACGCGGCCTGCCAGCTCCTCAGGCAGCAGATCCTGCGCGATCAGCCGGCGATCATGCACAAGCAGGCATAGAGAGTCTCCAGCGCCGCCCTACGTCAGAGTACAGCGCACCTGGAAGGCCGCAAAGGGGTCGACGGGCGGTGACTGATTGGATTTGTTCTGCATATTGGCCGGGGCGCACAGCCGCGCCTCCAGCCTACTGCCAGTTACGTGTGCAGGCACGGTGACACACACGGTGGTGGCTGGCTCAAATCCATCATGTGACTCACTTGCTGTGACAGGTTTCCAGCTGTGCTGTAACAACGTATATAGCTGGTGGGGCAGAGGTGTGCAGGCAAGAGGCTCGGGCTCAGACTTCCGGCCATGGTCTGCGAGCGCTCCCTGATCAGGCTCTTACGGGGCCCTGAAGTCTATGTGCTGCCTAGGTAGCAGGCCTAAGCCGGCCATAAACACTTCTTTTCCCCGCTACAGACATGTCTGTGCGGTGTCCTCATGCACGGCTGGGCTGTCGTGCAGGCAGCCGCCAGGCCAGTGCGCTGCCAGAGGCAGTGCAAAGCGGCGCTGCCGACGCGGCCTGGCGCGCTCTCGTCAAGCAGCGCCCCTGCATTGAGGCTCCGCACAGCTTCGGAGGTCTCAGGAGGGCAAGGGGCGTGCTGTGTGTGCGTGGCGCGGTGGCAACAGGTGCGGTGTTTGCATGTATGGGTCGTTGGCGCCAAGACTGGCACTCAGCAGCCACCTCACGGAGCGTGTTTGCTCGCCAGAGGCCGCCGAGCGCTTGGGCCTCACTCCGCGTGTTTGCACACCAGAGGCGCCCGAGCAGCTGGTCATCCAGCCAGTGCGAAGGATAGAGGGCCACATCAAGCTGCCGGGCTCCAAGTCGCTGTCCAACCGCGTGCTGTTGTTGGCCGCCCTGGCGGAGGGGACCACCGTCGTCAGGAACCTGCTGGTGCGGCACCCGGCGCGTGCCGAGCTCGCGCGCCCGCTCACGCGCTTCGAGCTTTGCGCTCGCCGGTGTCACCCGCTGCGCACGCACTCGTGCCCTTCCTCGCCGCGCAGGACAGCGAGGACATCAGGTACATGGTGGGCGCCCTGAAGGCGCTGGGCGTACAAGTGGACGACCGCTGGGAGCAGCAGGAAGCCACTGTGGTGGGCTGCGGCGGGCGCTTCCCTGCACAGGGCGGCGACCTCTTCCTGGGCAACGCGGGCACGGCCATGCGGTGGGGCACGCGCTCCCGTCTGTGCCCGGCCCGCTGACCTGTCGCAGAGCCCTGCAGCTCCGCATGAAGCGCGGTGCCTGTATGCCCAATAGCACGTTACATGTGAGTAGCAGACTGCAACACGTTTGACAGGACCCGACAGGACATGCTCAGCACCCGTGTAGGACGTGCAGAGTGGGTGCCACTGCGCATGGCATACTGCCGTCTCGCACAGGGCGGTGCTCTGCGCAGGCCCCTGACGGCAGCGGTGGCCGCCGCTGGGCGAGGCCGCTTTGTTCTGGACGGCGTGGCGCGCATGCGCGAGCGGCCCATCCAGGACCTCGTCGACGGCCTGGTGCAGCTGGGCGTCCAGGCCAGCTGCTCCCTCGGCACGGGCTGCCCGCCCGTCGAGGTGCTGGCTGAGGGGCTGCCCTCGGGCACGGTGCGTCGCTGCTCCCTGCCAAGCTCTGTGACCACTGCTGCTGGCTGGTCGCACTTCACCCCTGCTTGCCTTGGCTCCTGTCACATGCAGCCCGCAAGTCTCCTCTGCCCTGCTCCAATCATGCGGAGCTGCTTGGCGCTCATGTCTATGCATGACACAGTGCACAGCTGGGCCGCTTCCTGGGGGGCTCGTTGCAGCGCGTGCTGCACTAAACTCACAGGCACGGCCACCAAGCTCAGCAGCCTTGTGCGCGATGCAGGTGGAGCTGAGCGGCTCGGTGAGCAGCCAGTACCTGACAGCGCTGCTCATGGCTGCTCCGCTCGCCACCGGCGAGACCGGAGTCGACATCCGCATCACCGACGAGCTGGTCTCCCAGCCGTACGTGGACATGACTGTGCGCCTCATGGAGCGCTTTGGCGTGAAGGTGGGTGCCTCCCGCTGCTCTTCAAGGCGCAGGCACATTTGTTGGCAGTCTGCAGCTGCAAGCAACAGACCCTGGCTCAGGTGAAGCTGGGCATGCATGCTTTCTTAGCATGATGTGACCCCGGCATCGGCGTGCCCACACAGTCCATGTTCATTGCACACAACACCTCACATGATATCCGGCAAGCCCTGCTGTCCGCGCATGTAAAGAGGCCGGGGCTGTCTGCGTGGGCAGGTGGAGCGGCGGCATGGCCTGCAGCACATGCACATCCCCTCCAACCAAACCTACAGGTCGCCCGGGGAGGCATACATCGAGGGCGACGCATCATCGGCGTCCTACTTCCTGGCAGGTGCCGCCTGAGCTGCAGCTACCTGCACATCGTTTGGAGATGCGCCTGTCGCGGACCTGTGCTTGCATGCAGTCTGGTTTCCAACCTGATGCTTTGGGCATTGCTTGGGCTCGCGCGTGCACGGGCGCAGGCGCGACCATCACTGGAGGGCGGGTGACTGTGGAAGGCTGCGGCTCAGACAGCCTGCAGGGCGACGTGCGCTTTGCGGAGGTGATGGGCCTCATGGGCGCCACAGTGGAGTGGGCACCATACGCCATCACCATCACAGGCGCGCCCGCCCCGCACCTGGGCCTGCTGCGCTGGCGTGCGTCAGAGCGTCCCAACAAGCGCTGTGCTACACACACAACAGCATGTCTAGGACAATTTGAGCATGCATGTGGCTCCAGTCCAGCAGAGGCGACTATTGGCAACAGCGAATGCACAACACATGCTGACACAAGGAGCCCGCCCGGCACATGCGCAGCAACGATGTGTGAGGGCGCTTACAGGCCCGTCGCGCGACGAGCTCGTGGGCGTAGATCATGACTGCAATGACATCCCGGACGCAGCCATGACGCTGGCAGTCGCAGCGCTGTTCGCCAAGGGCCCCACACGTATCCGGAATGTGTACAACTGGCGCGTCAAGGTGATCAGCATCTCTGCGTCACACGCCCAAGTATCCCAAAATTTCGCTCGGGAGGCGTCACACGTTCTAAAGCAGTATTGAGCACAAAGTGGAGTGTGCGGCACGTCATGCGCTGTCTGACCCTGGTGTGCTCCTGTTAGCAACTGGTGTATCTGCAACCGGTGCCCTTCTGGGCAAGGTGCAGTGTTCGGCGTGCCTGAGCAGCGAACGCTGGACAGCTCAAAGGCCCGGCTGCTGGCGCGCAGGAGACCGAGCGCATGAAGGCCATTGTGACCGAGCTGAGCAAGCTGGGCGCCGATGTGGAGGAGGGTCGCGACTACTGCATCATCACGCCGCCCGCCGCGCTGACGCCCGCAGCGATCGACACGTACGACGACCACCGCATGGCCATGGCCTTCTCGCTGGCGGCCTGCGGGGACGTGCCGGTCACCATCAACGACCCGGGGTGCACGCGCAAGACCTTCCCGACGTATTTCAAGGTGTTTGACAGTGTGGTGCACAGGTGACACAGGCGGCAAAGCGTATCCGTGCCTTGCGGCACCCTGTGGCCCGTGTCGTGACCCTCCGTGTCAGGTCTGCTTATTAGGCGAGGTTGCTCGCTGGCAGGTCGGGTCTATGCCGACAGGAGCAAGCCTCCTGCTGAAACGCATGCAAACCTTGCGGTTGGGCCGCATTCAGGGTGAACTCAGAAGCAAGCCTGCGAGCATGTCTGCTTGTGTGACGCGCATGCGCAATGCTGCGTATCGAAGGTAGGCAGAGCCTGGCTACTGCGCATGCAAGTCTATTTGTCCAAAATACTAAGTAATCATCGAGTAAATAGTAAAGTGCACAGGTGCAGTTTGTGCACCTGCAGTCGGGCAACTTCGTACCAGGTCAGGACGAGGACCTGGTGAGAAGACAAACAGACTCGTGACCCACAAGAAAACAGTAAGGCCAAGACTCGGCGTGGGAATGGGCCGTTGGTTGACTCAGACGGTCAGACAGGCGCCCGCGGCACGAGCGGCCGCCAGCAGCGAGCGCAGTCAGGGACCCAGGTGCAGCGGCGCAGCGCTGCGCCGCCTGCATGGCCAGTTTGTGCAGCCCTCGCACGGGGTGGCGTGCCTGCGCTGCCAGTGCGCACGCGCGCTGCTGCGCGGCAGGCCGAGGCCGCTTGGCCGGGTCGGCGCCGCGCAGACGTTTGCCATGGTGAACGTGGACTTCAGCCCAGCGCTTGTGCTGGGAATGGGCTTTGTTGCCTGCGGCCTGAGCCTGTACCAGCTGCGACGCATCCAGCCAGAGCTGTCGCGCGACTTTGACGTCGTGGTGTCGTCCATAGCCATCTTCTGCGGCGGCATCCTCGTCTTCCAGGCGCGGGCGGCCCGCAGGCCCGAGGTGCTACACCTTTCGTGCTTCCATATTGCTGAGTGGCCTTCAACGTGGGGTGCCGGGGCCAGGGGTGGCGGCTCGACCCGCTGCTGCTGTTCTGCCAGCTGCTCACTGCGGGCACCGCGCTCGGCTTCGCGCTCGAGGTGCTGCGCCTGCGCCAGCAGACGCAGGCCAACCCGGTGCGCCGCAGCCCGCTGCGCCGCTGTCGGGGCGCTGTCAGGCGCTGTCGGGCGCTGCCGCGCAGCGCGCCCGCTGCAGGCCGCCGGCGTCGACGCTGGCGAGCTGGCTGACCTGCCCACCGCGTGTGCAGGTGGTCGACGAGCGGCTGCGGTACGAGCTGCGGCCAGACCTGCAGGAAAGGCAGCCGCAGGCTGGCACCAGCTTGCCCGAGCCTGGTGAGGCCACGTATGGGCAGTGGAGCGGCGGGGCGGCCGGCGCGGGCTGGCCGCGAGCGCAGCAGTGGCAGGTGCGCGCCAGGCTGGGGTAGGCTGTGGCCGGCCGCTGCTGGCGTTGCCGTGCGCGGGTCCTGGCGCAGCGCAGAGAGAGAAGACGCGCCGTTGGTGTGCAGGACAATGTGTACCCTGCGGAGTACGACATTCCCGCCGAGCGGGGCGCGGACGATGGCGACAGCGCATATCAGAGGTATGGCGATGCGCCACCAGAGCTTGGCGTGTCTGGGACGCGGGGCGCGGCTGACGATGCAGACTACCGGCCAACCTATGCCGGTGCACGCGCTGAGGATGCGTCCAGGGAGCGTGGCAGCGCGAGCAGCAGGGCCGCCCAGTGGGGACGGGGCTGGAGCACTGGCATAGATGTGGAGGCATCTGATGACTGGGACTGAGGTGCTTGCGTTACATGCCCTGCCTCTGTACCGCCTGTTGTGCACGTGTTGCTGGCAAACCGGCCAAAGTGGTGCTGTGTTCCTTGAGCGCGTCTTGTGACATCGGCGTTACAGGAACTTCTGGTGTCACTGGCTCATGACAAGACTCACAGATGTGCAAGTGCACCACTCACTAGCCCTCAGTAAGTGACTTTCCTGGCACACTGAGACTGGACGCGGCGCGGACGTCTGCCACCCATCATGGCTTCCATTGGTGTATCCTTTCTGCACTGCTGGCGCGTGCTCTGCGCCTGCACGCCTGTCACGGGAGGCCGCCTCCGGCACACAGGCTGTCCGCAACCCTGGGCGTGCAGTGCATCAGCAGGCCGCGGCCTGGGTGCAGCGCCTTCATGCCCGTGAGGTCCAAGCGGGGCCGCCAGGTGGTAGACAAGCCGTGGGCAGGGCGCCGCGTGAAGCCCAGCCGCCCGCAGTCTTCCGCTAGGCTCACGCCCTCCTTGCCGCCCATCTGCGCACCAGCATGTTTTGTGCCCGCCCTCCACCTGCTACTTGCGCACGGCTTGGCAGTGAGCGAGGGAAGGTGGCCTGTCACTGCTGCCAGAACAGTGCGGCCATCGGCTGCGGGGTACCCCAGCGGCAGCTCGGCGCGGGCTGCAGGGCGGGCGCGCCTCGCTGGCCAGGCGAAAGGTGAAGTGCGCGAACAGCATGGCCAGCGCTGCGGGCATGCTGTGCCGCGCCAGGTTCTGCCCGACGCAGTCCTGCGAGCCCAGGCTGTAGGGCATGTACCGCTTGACGGCGCGCTCCCCTGGAGCGGCCGCCTGGCCGGGCTTGCATGCGGAGCTTTCAGCTGCGCTCGCCGCATACGTGCCTGCCCCGGCCGCCGCACCCCCTGTGGACCCTGCAGGAGCTGCACCGCGGTGGGCGGACGCCTTGGCGCAACGTGCGTACTCTGCACCAGGCTCCTCCCAGCGCTCCTGTGGAGACGGAGGTGGGGATATGTCAGCGGAAAAGCACTCCTAGAACTTCGTTGTTCGCTGCCAGCAGACAGCTGACATGCCAGTCTGACCATCGCTGTAGGACCTCCAGTGACCGACCTGCTGTCTCACAGTGCGTGCTACGGGCACCAGGACCATGAAGACTTGGCAGGCCCTACCGGGAGGTAGAGGTCGGGCGACTCATAGTTGAGCGCGCTGTTCCCCATGACGCCCAGGTTGATGTTGATCAGCGTGCCCGCGGGGAGCGTGTAGGGCCCCAGGCGCAGATCGCGCGCTGGCGTGCGCATGGTCCCACTGACCGGCGGGCGCAGCCGCAGCGACTCCTGGCCCCCGCGTGGATGGCAGCCTGGGCTAGGGCGGTGGGCAAGAGCAGCGTGATGGGCAAAGTGCTGCAGGTCAGTGGTGTGCAGCAGCTTAGTGGACGCGCTGAAGCACCGGAGCGGTGACAGGACGAGATCTGACAAGCCTCAGCTCTCTGCAGGCACACGCGTGCGGCAGGTGAAGCGCGCCTTGATGCAGTTGGTGAGGAAGCCCAGCTTGCCGACGTCCTCGTATGCCAGCTCGCGCGGGCATGGGCGCGCGGGCGTTGCCAGCAGGCCCAGGGCGTCCAGCTCCGCGGCCACGCGGCGCTCCACATGGGGGTGCGTTGCAATCATGTACCTGACGCACAAGGTTTCATGTCATCCCAGGGCGGTTTATGTATATGCCGCACACATCACATCATGTCGCTCAGGAGCCGTGCACAGACTCTTGCAGCAGGTCGTTACTGAGCACACATGCTTGTGTCACAAGTGCGGTTTGTCACGCATTTTTGCCAGGTCAAGTGTGGCGGGGCAGGTGGCAGCCAGCATGATCACTGGTTGGGCGTTTCAGCGCACAGCGCCCAGGCCATGGTGCGCGCGGTGGTGTCATGGCCGCCCTGGAACATGACGCCAAACTCGCACACTAGCTGCTCGTCCGACAGCGGCTTGCCCGCAGCATCCCGCGTGCGCAGCAGGTGCCCGGCAACCGAGGCATCGCTCGGCCCCCGGTCTGCTGCTTGGTTGGCCGTGACAAACTGTCGCATGATCTTCTGAAAGCCGCTGTAGTCCGCAGTGCGGTCTCCCTTTCCGCCCTTGGCCACTGCGACCAGACACGCTCGCTCAGCTGGGCGGCTGCACTCTCAGAGAGCAGGGCAATGAAGCATGGCCTGCATGTGCTCTGTGCTGCTAGCTGTACACGCGGAAGCCACATGCAGCATGCATGGCGACCATTACGCATGCCGGTGCTGGGCAGATGCTTGGGAAGCCCAGCAGGCGCGCACGGTAGCCATGCTGACATGCATACACTTGTGCCAATTCTGAAGTGGTGCACTTCTTCGACGGCCATACCAGGAGCTGTTCTGCGCCACATGCTCCGCCCCGAGGCGCCGCACCGCTGGCGTCGCGCGTGCCGTTGCCAATTTTCTCGGCATCGGCGGCAAAGCAGGCCACGCTGCTGAACTCCACATTGTAGCTCCACTGCATAATAAGGTCGAGGGTGAGGCGGTGCGTGGCGTCCTCCATGTCCAGCGCACGGTCGGGGAGCGCGCGCATGATGGCCATCAGCTTCCCCACTGCGGCGGTGATGATTGGGTGCGACCGCCTGCGCCCTCGCGCGCTCACACGCCCCGCCTGTCCTGCAGGGCAGTGCGGAGCCAGACGTTCGCTCGCCTGATGCTGTTCTGGTTGAAGGCCGGCGAGACGCCCTTGCGCACGGCCTTCCAGTGCGCGCTGGTGTGCTTGCTGGAGAACATGGTGGGCAGCCTTGCCAGGTTGTTTATCTGCGGCAGCACGCACCGTCAGCTCGTCACCTCATGCTCAGCCTCCGCATGATTGTAAAACAGTGCGCCTCCCCTGGGGCAGCAGCAGGGCTGCAGGCGACGCGTGCGCACGATGTCCAGGCGTGAGTAGATGGCCTCAACGCTCTTTTCCACCTCGTTGCCGCGGGACAGGACAATGTCGACCAGGTGCGGGTCGGACAGCACAATCATCTGCCCAGGGAGCCGGCCCTGGCTCAGCCGTGTCCGCCGGCGGCGGGCTGGCCAAAAACAAGGCGCTCGGCGCGCCGTGGTGTCAACCAGGCGGATGCGGTAGATTCCTCCAAACTCGGCGGCCCAGCGCTGCAGCGCCTTGTGGTGGTCGCTGCGCTGGCTGAAGTGCGCCATCTGGCCGCCCACGAGGGCGCCCCTGGGGCCCGGGATCCGGCGGAGAAGCAGCGCGCGCCGCAGCCAGCGAGCGGCCCTGACCGCAGTTGCTGCCAGTGCGGCCACCAGGAGCGTCTGGGCAGCCACCGCAACGGCCATGGCTCGCCGGTCCGCCGCTCGCAGTGGGAACGGTCGCTGTCGTACTGCGGTAGTTGAATTCAAAAGGGAAAACCGCCGAGGTTCGGGGCATCAGCTGCGCCGCGCCTTTTCCGAGCTGGCAGGCAGCGCGCCACCAGTTCGCCCCTGGAGGCACCAGGTCCCGCCGCGTGCGGGGCCCAGCGATGACACCTGTGGCGGGCAGCAGCCTGCTGTCCAGCAAGGTATCTGCCCGCGGCAGGCCGCCGCGCTGTTTGCCCTGACCGGCGTGCAGCCGTGCTCGCGGCTGAGCGTGTGGCGGGCGGGGGCCAGGTGTGGTACTTTGCAGCTATGCGGCCGCGGCGTGCATCATCCCTTTCCTGAACCTATACTTCCAGCGCCTGGGCTTCTCCAAGGACCAGATTGGGCTGCTGACTGCGCTGCGACCCTGGCTGTCCGCCGTGAGCGGTGCGCGGGCACCCCGCGTTGCCCCAGCGCTGCCGCTTGGGTCGGGCGCGCGCGCCAGTTACAGACGCTGCGCCGCGGGTGCGCAGGCAACGTGTTCGCGGTTGCAGCAGACCACCTGGCCGCGCACAAGGTTATCCTGCTGGCCACCTATGGCGTCACCGCGGCGCTGCGCTTCAGCCTGTCAACGGTGCAGTCGTTCGGCCTGATGCTGGCAATGGTGGTGCTCATGGAGGTCGCGTCGGCTCCCGTCAACATACTTGTCGACGCGTCCGTGATGAGTGCCGGCGGGGTGCGCGCCCTGCCGCACCCACGCCGCCCCTGCGCTGCAAGCTCCGTCGGACAGCCTGCCTGATACGGGGCCACCGCGTTTTGCCTGCAGGAGCGCGAGTATGGCCGTGCGCGGCTGTGGGGGGCAGTCGGCTGGGGCTGCCTCGCGCCCGTGGCCGGCGCGGTGGTGGCGCGCTTCGGCATCCGCGCCGCCTTCCTGTGCAACGTCGCGCTCGCGGCCCTCGGCTTTCTGCCCACTGTGCTGCTGCCGATCGGCGCCCTGCGCAAGCGGCACCCAGATGACGCGGGGGCACCAGCGCTTGCCACTACCAACAAGAGCAACCCGCCGCCTGGCAGCCGCTACGACGTGCAGGCCGACGCTGCGGCGCACGGTACGGGGTTCGCAGCCGCCGCGGACACCCTGGTGGCCGGTGAGGCCGGTGATGCTGGCGGGGCGGCTGCGGGCGGCGGGCGACTGCCTGCCCTGCCAGCCAGCAGCCGGGGCTTGCCCGCGGAGCTGCCTCCAGGCAGCCCCGCAGGTCATGAATGGCAAGATGGCGCGCTAATTCGGGAGGTCGCGGCGCACGTGCCCCTCATAAGCGCACCCGAGCTCCTGGTGCGGACCCCGCTTCTGCACTTGCAGGCATGAGCTCAGGTGCAGCAGCATGGCGACGGTGTGCCGCACGCACGCAAGCATGACGGGCATGGTGGGCTGTCAGCATGCAGGTTGCTGTGAGGCTGGGTGCGTGTCTCCAACGAGCCGTAGGACGGCCCTGTCATACTTTGCGCAGCCACAACCACACTTGCGTGGGTATGCTGCCGGCGTATCTTTCCCAAGCTGCGAGGCGTGTGTCGGCAGGTGTACGACCTGCATGCAGCCCCCTGGCTGGCGCCGCACGACCGCCCACACAGCGAGCTGGTGCCGGCGGATGAGGAGCAGCCGCAGCTTTGCAGTACAAAGCCCAGCGCAGGCGATGAGGAGCCGCGCTTTGCCTTTGGTCGTGCAAGCGAGCGCGCGGCGGCGGCCCTGGAGAGGCCGCTGCTCTCTCAGGACCCCGTCAAGGCGAGCGCATGCGCTTCTGCACTTGCACTTGCGCCCATCACGCTCCACGCTTTGCCGCCGGCCCACGTCGCCACATGCTGTTGCTGCAGCGTCGATGCGCCCCCAGGCGTCCGAGCTGAGCCTGGTGCGGAAGGCGCTGCTGGTGCTGCGCAACCCGGACGCCGTGACCTTCTTCTGCATCGCCGTGCTGATGGGCTACGGCATGGGCACCATCGACAGCTTCCTCTTCCTGTTCCTGGACGAGCTGGGTGCGCGGCCCCGCCCCGCCCCGCGCCCCTGCGCGCCCCCGGCGCGGCCCCTGACGGCCTCCCCCGGCGCCGGCGCGGGCGCGCAGGCGGCAGCGAGCTCCTGATGGGCCTGACGATCACGGTCACCTGCGTGGCGGAGGTCCCCGTCTTCTTCTTCACGGGCTGCCTGCTGGAGGCGGTGGGCGTGCATGCTGTGCTGCACGGCGTGCTGGCCGTGTACATCCTGCGCCTGGCGTACTACAGCGTCCTCCAGTACCTGGTGCGCAGCCCCGCTCCGGAACACGCAAGCGCTGCCGCCCCTGTTGCGGTGCCTGTGTCTGCTGCGAAAGGGCCGTGAGCCAGCGGCTGGCGCTGCCGGTGTAATGACCCTGGCTGCACCGCTGACGCCTGTGCGCCGGCGACCAGGTGACCCCGTGGGCGGTGCTGCCGATCGAGCTGCTGCACGGCGTGACCTTTGGCCTCGCCTGGGCCGCGGGCACCATCAACTGCTCCCGCCTGTCGCCGCCCGGCCTCGAGACCATCACGCAAGCCATCTTCCAGGTCTGGCTCGCGACCTGTCCGTGTGCGCCTGCTGCCTGCATGGGCTGCGCGTGCATGCGTTTCCGCCAGAGACGAGCACGCTCACGCTGCGATGTGCCGGCCTGCCAGTGGGCCAGGGGCGTTGTCGCGGTCCTGACCAGCGCGGCCTGCGACGCAGGGATTGTTTTCAGGCGTCGGCTTGGGCCTGGGCGGCCTGGTTGGCGGCCTCATCTACCACCGCTGCGGCGCCCCCGCCGTCTTTGCCAGCGCCGCGCTGGTCCTGGCGGGCGGGTGGTGCCTCTGCGGGCTGGTGCAGGCGCTTGTGAAGTGCTGGCGCAGCTTCACCCGCAGCAAGACGTAGGCTGTCCACATGGCGCCTTCAGATCTGGCTCAGTGTGTTTGCGGGCAATGCCGGCACTCATCTCTGACTCGGGCTGGACACCATCCGCTCTGCCTCTGTCTGCTCACTTGCTTTGTGTTTTGTGCTGGCTTTTTTGCTTGTATCCTCCCGCCCCCTGGCCGTCCACCGCTCGCAGTATCGCGTATGCGTGCTGCATGCCGGACTGTGTGCTAACATGCCAGGCTGGGGTGCTGTCTGCGTCGGCGCGCCGAAAGTGTTGCCTGCTGCGTCAGCCACTGTGCCTGTGCTTGGACCACTGCCCGTGTGGGGCCATGACATTATGTAAATCTTACTGTTGCGAGGGAAGCAGCTTCAGCAGGTCTGCAGCCCTGCGCGCATCAGCGGCAGGCCCTGTTGCTGTATCCATGGGCGCGGAGCCCTGTCCCAGCCGAGCTGCCGCGGCCGCCGCTGTCGCCTCTTCACCCTCCAGCTCTTGCCTGGCGCAGGAGAGCAGAGTGCGCGGCGTCACCTTTGCACAATACGCCAACAGGGTCGGAGTGCGCTTACTGGGTGAGGCGTTGCAAGCGCGCACCTACGCCTCTCGGAGTAGGACACAAAGTCCTTGCGTGTGAACGTGATTGTCTCTCGCAGGAAGCCCGTCAGCGACGGCGCGACGGCAGCCAGCAGCAGCGCAAAGGCGGCTACCGCCACGACCGCGACTGCAGCGGACGCGGCGTACCTGCCCAGGCCTCCCTGCCACAGAGACACACGGGGTTGCACACTGGAAGGCACCCCGAGTACAGGCGCAAAGGCGTGTGCGCGGCAACATATAGTTACAGCCCCACACGGTTGTTAAGGCCCGTATCAATCAATACCTTTGTCGCAGGCTGCTCTGGGCTGCCCTCTTCCCGCGGCGTGCAGCAACAGCGAGTGCCGGAGTGCCAGTCGGCGACATACTGCAGCGACGCGCGTGCGCGCTCTGTGCGCCTGGCGCCCAGCCGGGAAGCTGCGCTGACGCCGGCTGGACCGGTGCGGGTCCCTGTCGGCGCCTGCGGTCCGCCGCCGCGAGGCGGCGGACCCACTGGCAGTGCCCTGCTTGCACAACGGCACTCTGTTGTTAGCCCGGCGCCGGCGAAGGGGCGCTTGAGGCCTGGCAGTATGATCATGCGCGCGGTCGAGCGTCAAGTGAGCTGTCAAGCAGAGATTTGCAGCAGAGTCTAGGGTTATCCTCAGGTCGGCACCAAGTCGAGACCTGCATGCCGGGCACGCTTCAGCAGAAAAGTTGAGGAGAGCTCGAACGCCGTGTCAGCACAGGCTTTTGCAGCATGAACGCAATGGCGCAGGCGGGCATGCAGGTATTTGCGCAGGCCAAGGCGCAGCCGGCCAGCAAGGCCGCCAAGACTGTTCAGAAGAAGGCGTCGCAGGTCACCAAGACCGCGCGCAAGACTGTGCGGTGGGCCCCTGCTGCGCACTGTCGTGCTTACCACTCAATGTGTCAGATAACCAAATATGCGCGCTCCCAAGCGAAGGGGGACAGCGGCGTCGCCCAGCACGCTGCGAGGGGAGCGCTTGGAGGGCCCCTCCCAGGATGCCAACCCACCTGCGCCTGCCCTGCAGGGAGCGCGCCGGCTGGTGGGCGGAGTCTTCCGACCGCGCGTCTGCCTGGTATGGCCCGGACCGGCCGACCTTCCTGGGCTCCTTTACCGCCCCGCCCCCGTACCTCAAGGGGGAGTACCCTGGTGCCTCCCCCCCACCCCCCTCTCTCGCTTGTTACCCCGCGTCAGGCGCTGAGAGGCTCTGCACATCCTGCGCCAGCGGTTGGTGAGGCTTGCGTGCAGACGTGTGGCGTGCTGGCAGTGCTCATTACAGGTGTGTGGGTGCAGGCGACTACGGGTGGGACACCCAGGGCCTGTCCGCCGACCCGGAGACGTTTGCGCGCTACCGCGAGATCGAGGTCATCCACGCTCGCTGGGCGATGCTGGGCGCGCTCGGCTGCCTCACGCCGGAGCTGCTGCAGTACTACAGCGCCGCCAGCGTGCGTCACGCGGCCCACACCTGCCTTACTTTCACAGGCAACGTTGTGCGCTGGGTGCTTCCTGGGGTCGGCAAAGCTGTGCGGGATCCACCGAGCTTCAAGGTGAGCTGAACGTCTTGCTGTGCGCATGATGGGCGTGCACTCTTGGTGATAGGTGGACATGCATCAGGATACTGCGTGCCGAAATGGCACTGTGTGTCTTCAACACCATGTGAGCTCTGGTGCCAGCCGCGTCACTGCAGTCGAGCAGCTCCATCACTTGCGGTCTGGCCGGCGCAGTTCCAGGAGCCGGTGTGGTGGAAGGCGGGCGCCCAGATCTTCGACAGCGACGGGCTCAACTACCTGGGCAAGCCGTCGCTGGTGCACGCGCAGAGCATCATCGCCACGCTCGCCGTGCAGGCGCGCGCGCCTGATATCCTGCTGCGTGCGTGCGAGGCTCGACAGTGTGTCAAGCAGGGCATGGTAAGCACAAGCCACACGATTGCTCACTGGTGCATGAGTATGGCAAGCGCAGGCTGGGCCTTCAAGGGGCAGCTCCATCTTGGCAAAAATCCACCGACCATGCTGTGGTGGCATGGGTCGGTGCTAGCTGACATGCTGCCGCGTGGTAGGTGGTGCTGATGGGCCTGGCAGAGTCCTACCGCTTCAACGGTTCGGCGCCGGGCGTGGATGGCCTGGACAAGCTGTACCCCGGTGCGCCCCTGCACGCATGCACCGGCAAGCAGCACTAATAGAGCACTGCACAGTGCGTGTGGCTGGCCGCTCCGGGGCGTTGGGCGTGCCGCGGCACCGTGAAGCTGGCTGCTGCGTGCAGGCGGTCCCTTTGACCCGCTGGAGTTTGCCTCCGACCCGGACACCCTCGCCGAGCTCAAGGTGAAGGAGATCAAGAACGGCCGCCTGGCCATGTTCTCCATGCTCGGCTTCTTCGTGCAGGCCATCGTGACGGGCAAGGTGGGCGGCCTTGCTGTGCTGTCCAGCCCGCATGATCAGGGGCCTTGATTCTTGCTGTCACCCTGACCCCGTGCCTGAAATTGTTGCTGCCCGGCATTGCAGGGGCCCGTGGAGAACCTGGTGCGCCCCGCTGCTGCTCGCACCCATGTCGGTGCTGCTCGTGTTGCCTGAGGGCTTGAGCGCATGCTGACCGCAGAGACGGGCCCCGCGCAGGTGTCCCACCTCGAGAGCCCGTGGGAGAACAACGGCTTTGCGGCGGCCACCAAGTGCGAGTCCTGTGCTGACCGTCCTGTGCGTATGTCGCTGTGTTTGAGCTTTTTTGCAACGGATCACACTGACTGTGTCTGTCGTGCGCAGGTTCAGTCCCTGAGCATCAGATTCTGCTCATATGCTGAGGCGTAGTGGTGCCTAACGAGGTCGCTGTGCGGAGGGTGGCATCTATGCAGTCTGTTTGACTGGAGCTGTCTGCATGCGCTGTAAGGATGCGGATGCATGCGGACGACTTTATTTAACATGCGAGCTGACCCCACTCCGCCATATTGTCGCACCTGTTGAAGCATGCACTGCAATGTGCTTAGAATGTCTGCAGGCGACTATGAGGCCTTACCCAGGTAGCAGAGGACAGCCAGAGTAGCCGATACACGCACTGCAGTGACTTGCTGGGCAGGACCTGCTTCAGCGGGCAACCCCACTCTGGCCAACGGACAGTCGGGTGACATTGAAATCTGGCAGTCTAGAGCAGACTCTGGAGCAGCGCGTCTCGCCACTGGTAGCTTGCTTCAGGTGCAACACGGCACTGCCTGCCTTCCCTCTGCTCAAGTTGCGTGTGCAGGCATCCTGATGACGTCTTACACCGACAGATTGCTGAGCGGGAGGTTGCTACCTGACACCGATTCGGCAGGAGCGCAAGCAAAGGGGTAACAGATGCGGATACACGCCAAATTCCGCGCACGTTTACACGAGCTGCGCCGGCAGCTCCAGACGCCTCGCTCGACACATCAGCCCGACAAGTGAACACAAGCAGAACATAGGCACACCCCGCGGCTCCCGTGCTATGCTGGCATGCCGCACTGTGTCACGCCGCTCCAAACGCCCGCGCTAAGTGGTCTGACACACTCACGCTCACAGGTTGTGCTTCGCGTCCTTGTACGCGCCCTTGGCCTGACCCTGTTGCCACAAGGCGCAGGCCGTCAGATCTCTGCAATCCCACCACAACAAAGCGGCAGCAGTCCCTCGAAGCTAGGGCGCACCTTCAGGTCGTGTGCAGCACCCTTGGCCTCGCCCTTGAGGTCCTTGGCGGCGCCCTGGCAGGAGCGAGTCCCGTTCAGGGAGTGGTCACAGAGCTAACCTCTACAAAGCACTCAGAGCGTACTGCTTTCTTGCATCAGGCCAGGGCTGTGCGCACCTCCACGCTGTCGCCCTTCCACACCTTGTACAGGACCACGCCGCCGATCAGGGCCAGCGCGCCGAACGCAACCTGCACCGCCACACTATTCTTCAAAATCCAGTGCACTTTCAGGGCGGCAATGCTTGGGAGTTTGCTGGCGCTGCCGCGCCCAACGGAGACAACAGCAGGCACTGCTACAGCTGAGCCCAGAACGCTGCAGGGCGCGCATTTGCTGCCCAGGAACACCCAGGCACCCTGCACTTGGCATGAGACCTGTCCACAAAAGGGCTGTGCAGCTCAGCCTCAAGAAACGCTGCTGCTGCGAAGTGCCCGCAAAAAGAGCTGCACAGCTGCCGCTTGTCAGGTGCGCGGTGCTGCATCGGCTCAGGCCCAAAGGACGGCCAGTGGTGGACCCATGCAGCCGGATTCCCTGCCCGGCCCATGCGCAGAAATCTGAGCAAAGCAGCTGCCACCAAGCGCCGCCTTCACGCCACCCGGTTCCGCAGCGGACTCGCGGATCGGCTGTACAGAGCACACGTGAAACCTGGCGACGCCTTATCCCGCATGCTCTCCTCAGTGCTCGAGGCACTCCCCCACCCAACCACACAGCCCCTGCTCGCTGCCCTGAACCCGCACACTGGTGCCATGTCCTGCCCCAGGCTGAATCAGGGCCTCACGTTTGCGAGGTCCGCCATTGCTTCTGTCTGTCTTCTGTAGGGGAGCTGGGTGTGTGTTGTAGTAGTCAGGCGTCGAGAATGGCTCTGGAGTTGCAGATTAGTTGCTGACTTGGACGGCATTGAGGTTAGCTTGATGGGGGGGTGACAAGCCCTACTACCCTAGACCGCTGCTCAGTTCTCGGAGCCCCTGTTGTACTTAGGAAAAATGGGTGGAACGACGCGACCAGTGCCGCGACTGCTGGGCTGCTGCTGAGCAGAGCCCTCCTCCTCCTACGGTTGCACCAGTCCATCCCGAGCACTGGCCAAAGCTACGCCGTGCGCGCGCGCTGCACGCAGAGAGAATGGCGCCGCGCGCCGCGCTGATATCACTGACACTCTGCCTGCTGCCGGTCCTGCCAGGTGCACGCTGCATGAGTTTTCATCTCTTTGTGGGCTGGTCGAGGCCGGGGCACAACAGCACCCGCCCGCCCGCCCTCCCGCAGGCAGCCGCGGGGCAGGCGCAAAGGCAACGCAGGACAGCGCGCCGGCGTCCGCGCCACCCCTCGGCCGCAGTCGCACCTTCACGCTGGTGAACAACTGCGCATTCACGGTGTGGCCCACCGCGCGCGGTGCCGTCAGCGTGCTGGGCACACGCGGCCTCGAACTGGGCCCCGGCGCCGCTGCGAACGTGAGCGTGCCGCACGCCTGGATCGGCAACTGGAGCCCGTGCATCGGCTGCCACTTCGACGCGTCTGGGCAAGGGCCGTGCGACACGGGCGGCTGCGGTGGCGGCCTGGCATGCAGTGAGGACGCGAGCGCGGTGCCGATGGACCGCACGCAGGTGTGCAGCTGCCGGCCGGGGGCCGCCGTGGTGCAGGGCTCGCCGTGCGCGCTGACGGGAGCAGGGGGCGCGCGTGGCGGCCAGGCGGAGTTCAATCTGAACGCGTGGGGCAACCTCGACTACTACGACCTCAACCTCTTCACGTACAACGCGGCCATGACCATCCGGCCGGCCAGCGCCGCCTGCCGGCCGAGCGGCTGTGTGCGCGACCTGCTGGCGCACTGCCCAGGCGGCGGCGCCGTGGCGGACGGCAGCGGCGCCGCCCGCGTCTGCCGCAGCGCGTGCGCGACGGCGCTGGACGTGGAGCACTGCCTGGCGCCGTCCGCGGCCGCGGCCCAGACCAAGGCGGCGTGCCCGTACGGCACCGTGTCTTACATGGCAGACCACGCGGTCCTGGCATGCCCGGGCAGCCCCGACTATACCGTCTCCTTCTGCGACTACCTGACCTGACGGGGGAGGGGCTGGAAAGTCGGGCTGTTACACAGGCAGCGCCCGTCCCAGCTTGCCGGGTTGCGCAGCGCGAGACACCCGGCTCACTCAGCACAGGCTCCAAGGCAGGCACACGCCCGTACATGGCTCTGCCAGCCGCGCTACTGCGCCCGCGTGGACAGGCCGCAAAAGGTGATGGCATAGTCCGGGCTGCCGCTGCAGCCCAGCAGCTGCGTGTCGTCGTTGGCAAACGTGGCCGAGCTCGGGCACAGCGCCTTGACGGCGCGCTGGTATGCGGACGAGAAGCGGCAGTGCGCGAGGTCCCTGTACGCCTCGCAGGCGCTGTTGCACGCGATGAGCTTTCCCGCGCTGTCGAGCACGCGCGCCGTCGCGGGCGTCTCCGGGCAGTGCTGCAGCAGGTCGGCCGTGCAGCCGCCGGCGCGGCAGGCGGGGTCCGAGGGCTCCACCAGCACAGCGATGTTGTAGATATCCGGGATCACGTCGTAAAAGTCCTGGCCGCCAAAGGAGTTGAACAGCATCTTGACCTGGGCGCGCCGCCACGGCCGTGAGTCCGGCGGGCGCGGGGTGCGCAAGCAGCCAGCGGCGGCGCGGTGCGCGCCTGAGTGTAGGGCGCGACGTTGCCGTTGTAGCACCGGAAGTTGGGTCCGCACTGCCCCGTCTCACACGCGCCCGCGCTGCCATTGTCCGCCCGGCAGCCCGTGCGCGCGCCCCAGGTGCCCAGCCAGGCCGGGGGGGCGATGAAGGTGGCGTTCTCGCCGCTGCGCAGCATGAAGCTGCCGTTGCCCAGCATTGGCGCGCCGTAGGTCAGCGGCCATACGGTGAAGTTGCATGCGTTGACGACCGTCAGCGTGCGGTTGCGCGCTGGCTGCGCGGCGGCGGGCGCTGGCGCAGGCGCCGTGCCTGTGTGCGCAGCGCGCGAGCCGCTGCAGTGTGCGCTCTGCGTGCAAGCTGCAGGGGTGGGACCACGAGCAGACGTGAGTAGTAGATTGAGCCCTGGCAGCCAGGTGCTAGATGGTCTATATAGCAAGATGCAGGCAGCCGCCAAGGCCAGCACCCACCTGGGCTCCCAGTGGAGCGCCCAGCTGCAGCCTGCACAACGAACACAAGCAGGAGCATGAGCATGGGCAGGTGGCTTGTGGAACACCACCCAGCTGTGAGACGCTTTTGCTTCATAGCGAGCATCCTAGCAGCACTCCTCTCCTTTGGACCGTTATGGAGTCGAGCCCCTTCTGCACGCAAGCGGCAGCACGAGACGGTAGGTTTGTCGAGAGCATAAGCGGGTTTCCGAGAGCCAGGCCTGAGCACACTCTTCCTACCTTGCGCAGACATTATGGTAGCCTTCTGGGTGGCCTGCATCCTTCTCTGCATGAACAGATCGCGTGCCGCACTCCTGGCGCCTGCGGCAGCAGTTTCGCCGGAACTGGCACCATATGGCAAAGTGAGTGCCTGGCCCACCTGTGCCCCTCTTCACTCGGTTGCTGCCAGCTCGGCAGTGCTGAGGCCAGCTGAACAGCGGGCGCCCAGGGCGCCCGCAAGCTGACGGTGGTGAACGCCTGCAACGCCACGGTGTGGCCAGTCGTCCGGGACAGCAAGCTGGCCGTCACCAGCGCATACGCGCTGCGGCCTGGCGGGCGCAGGAGCAGCCTGGTCCGTTCGGACTGGGCCGGCACCGTTGGGGCACGCAGTGGGTGCAACGCCGCGGGCCAGCAGTGCGAGACGGGCGAGTGCACTGCCGTGACGCCTTGCTCCAATGCCAACGTGGTGCCATACACGCAGGTGCCACGCAGCAGGTTCGTTACCGCCCCAGCGCAGCCGCGCCCAGCCTTGAGCTCGTGGCGCTCCCCGCGCCGCCAGGCCCAGTTCCTGCTCAACAGCTTTGGCGGGCTGGACATGTACACCGTTATCATGGATGTCTACAGCCTGCCGCTGCTCGTGCAGCCGGCCGCAGCCGAGCACGGGCGCAACTGCCAGCGGGGCGGCTGCACGGCGGACCTGCGCGAGCACTGTCCCGCCGCGGGCAGGGTCCGCGGCAAGGCGGGCCAGCCCCTGGCATGCTTGAGCGCCTGCGAGGTACGCATGTGGCCACCAAGCCAGCCAACGAGCATGGCAGGGCTGCACCTCCATGTGGCTGCCACTGTGAGAGCAGCCCGCAGGTGTACAAGGACATCGCGCACTGCCAGGACGCGAGCGCCTTCTCCAACCACACAAAGCGCATCTGTCCGACTGGCACGGCCTATGTCAACGACAATGACGCGCTGCTCGTCTGCGACGCCAACCCGGACTACACCATCACTTTCTGTGGGCTGCTCTGAGCAGGGCGTCAGCGCACAATTAATAGGCTACTGCTTGTCGCAGGCATGTCCTCAACCTGCCGCACCAGCTCACAGCAGCTACTCACCAGGCAGCTGGAGAGCACGTGGGCTCCCTTGGAGTCACAAATGCAGAGCATGCTCTGACGGTGCTGAGCACATTGTGTCAGGAGCGCAGAGCTGCGTTAGGTGCGAGGCGTCAACATCTGTAGTGACAGAGCTGCTTCCTTGGACAGCGAAATGCCCTCACACCATATTGTGGTTGGCCAAACTATCAGACAAATAGCTGCTCCTGTCCTAAGCAGCACACCATCATGCACAGCTTGTGTACACGCTCCCAGGCGTCAAGCACTTCGACGCGCGGGACCAAACTCTCGGACTACACCGCTGCATGCACCTAACGACACTGAGAGCTCACAAGACAAACATGCGCAGTGGGCAGAAAAGGTGTCAGTCACATGGCTGAAAGCCACCTGCAAGCGTTCAAGGAGGCAGCTCACACGCTGGTTCAAAGCACTTGGCAGTTTAGCTGCTCGCGCACTTGTATGCGCAAAAACATCAGGCAGGCACGCGCAGAGTCACAGCCAGGGGCGCCAGCCCATGAACGCCCGGCCCAGTATGTTCTCATCGGTGGCCATGTCGAGCAGGCAGCCTGCCTGCTGGTCAGGGGTGAGCGAAGCACTGCCAGAAACCTCGGGCGTTGCGCGCTTGTTCCGGCCAGCAGTGCCCCGCACCAGCTCCTGCGCCTCAGGACCGCCATGTCACCACACCCACTGTTCACATGTTCACCCTGCTCTCGCTCCACAAAGGGACTGCAGCTCGCAAAGTCCAAAACCTTGCACCCTGCCGGATGCAAACCACAACGGTGCAGCTCACAAGCTCTCAACAGCACCATGCACGGCGCCGGCACGGCGCACCTGCAGCGACGCCCAGTACTTTGTGCCGGCATGCCGGGGCGCGAGCTCCTTGATGAGGACCTCGACCGGGTGCGCCCCGGCCAGCTTCTTCTGGGCGGTGCCCACCTGCGCCGGCCCCATGGCCGCCTGTGCATGCGCCCCAAGTGGCACACGCCTGCTACGCAGAAACATGCTCGGCCGCTGGCGGTACTTGGAATCTCTAGTGGCTGCCTATCAGCATAGCCTGAGAGCCCCTGGGGCGTCAGTGCTCCCAACTCGTCAGTGTACATGGGGCATAGGCTGACACAGGCAGTAAACAGGAGAGGGCCATGCGAGCACCTTGTCGGCGATGTACGCGTCAGCGCTGGCGAGCTGTGGCGCAGCGCTGCCAGTCTTGGGCTTGCGCAGGCTCTGCAGCACGCGCGCCTCCCGCTGCCAGTCGCTGAGCGGCTCGCGCAGGAAAGTGTCCAGGATACCCTGTGGTGAAGCAGGTGTGTCAGCTTGCAGTGGAGGCAAAAGCCCAGCAGGAGGGCGTGAGCTTGATGCGCATGCAGCCAACAAACTTTCAGCTCGCACCTCGCCAGCGATCATGCACAGCACACTGGAGCTTGCACTGTGGCAGCGCGCATGCACTGCAGGGTGCCAAAAGCATTGCGCGCCAGAAGCAAACTTGCATGTCTAAGCATCGGGCGGCACCTCAAGCGCGTCGCGTCCCGTGCGCAGGGCAGCCAGGCCCCGCGCAAGCGGCGCAGCGAGCAGCGCGCATGCATCGTGGGGCTGCAGCGCTCCACGCAGCTGCCGCGTCAGCCTGAAGGGAACCAGCTCCGGGATGGGCAGCGCCTGTGCGCCGGTGCCGAAGGAGTACCTGCCACGGCGCGCCGCCTGTCTGACAAAAAATGCACTGCGGCGCCCAAGGTGCAGCTGAGCTGTGCACCTCCAGCTGCACAACCAGCACCCCGACAGGCTGGCATGTGATGCAATGCAAACTCCTCAGCGCACGGGATGTCGCCTGTATGAGATCCTAACAACCGCAGGAGGATAAGGAGTGCGGAATGCAGTGCATCTCCACCCCGCGCACCCGAAGTCGATGGGCACCAGCGCGCCGGTCGCGGGGTGCAGCAGGAAGTTGTCCAGGTGGCGGTCGCCAGACCCCGACATGTAGCCGGTGGCTGCCACGGCCGCCAGGCTCGCTGCGTACCCCCGCCGCAGCGCCAGGAAGGCCTCCGCGCTGCCAGCAAAGCGCAGCAGCGCCTCCCTGCAGCCAGCCGCATGTCCTGTGACTCAGGAAGGCTGTGACCGTTCAAGCGCCTGCATATTTGCAAAATCACACCACCTGGCATGCTCGGCGACTCATACGTGGTAGAGCTGCACTCACAGCAGCTTGCAAAGTGAACGCAATCTCAACACACCTCTTGGCAAGATGTTACTGGTAATCATTAGGCACATGCGCATGGACCGCTGCCTAGAATGCACGCATCCAGCATCAAATGCAGAGCTTTTGCATGTAGAGGAATGGCAACCTGAGGGCATCCCAGCGAACATGCGCCTCTGCCGCATGCAGCTTGGCAAGCACAGCTTCATGCCGAACGCCGCCCTGCAGCAGCGCAAGGTGCTGCTCCACCATTCCTCCCTTCTTGCTTGGGCCACCAGTGAGAGCCACCACTCCGTTCCAGTAGGCTTCATCGGCTTTTGGGATGGCCTGCAGAACAGACATCACACTCACCATCCCAGTGGCTGGCACACAACGTCAGACAAGGTCAGCTGCGCATTCAGAGCTGCTGCAAGCGTCACGGTGGTAGAAGTGTGCAGGTAATGTGTCACGGTGGCAGGAGAGGGCAGGTGAGGGGAGTTGTGCAGGGCTGTACCTCTTTAGGTACCAGGCTGGGCTTGGTGATGACGTCCTTGAGAGATTGCGAGTCTTCCACGAAGGCGACCAGTCCCAGGGTGAGCCCGATCGGCACCACTGAGTACGTCCGCACCTGCATCCGAGGCAGCTCCAGCCTACGGTGTAAGTTGTGGCGCACACCTTAACACCGCCAGGTAACATACCAGAAGGCACATTCAACGCTGCTCGCCTGCCAGCGAACGCGGCACCGCCGTATGCCAGACCATATGCTCATTGCATGCACATGCACACCAGTGCACAGTGCTGCAGACAATGAGTACAGCCGTATGAGAATAACGCGGCTCCTTCATAGGGTACTCATGCGGTGGCAGCGCACACACTGCCATCACAACGCTCAGCTCGTCCAGACAGACTAAAGAGCACCGCAGCCGCACCTGCAGGCCGTGTCCGGCCGCTGCTGCGTCGCGCGCGAGGAGCCCGTTCGAGACATCCAGCAGCTGCTCCATGCGCTGGTCAATGCGCAGGTCCTCACCGCCCTTCACCAGCCACTCCGTCTTCCTGCAACAGCACAAGCAAGTTCCAGCGCCAGATGTCAAGCCGTGAGCTCTTCGTCGATGCCTTAACACATGCTGAGCAAGGGGCATGACCAATCTGGCGGCAGCGCCTTTTCAAACGGTGGAGACCGTGGCATGAAGCAGCCCCGGGCGCAGTGATAGCATGCCTATGCATGGAACAACCGCTAAAAGCATGTGCAAGAAAATGCATCTGCTGTGCAAGCGAGGCTTAGCAGTGCAAGGCAGTGTGAGCATGTGCAGTAATGGGCGCGCACTTGAAGTCGTCGCCGTAGATGCTCAGCTTGATGGGCCGCTGCTTGGACGAGAAGATGTTCACCGTCTGTCCAAACCCGACAATGCGCACTGGCTGCGGCGGCCCTGCTGCCAGGGCAGCTATGCTGGGCATCCAGGGCATCTCCACACCCTCGCCACTTGCATCTGCGCACATGCGCCGTTGCGAGAGGTGGCTTGCGAGCTTAATTTCTAGTGTTACTGGGTGACACACGCTGCAGTAATGACAATGGCCTGCTGGCCCAGCATCAGGTACACCAGTGATAGCACACTCACAGCTTTTGCCCTTCCTGCCTTGCCTCTCGAAGGGGCACACACTCGCAGCGGTCATACCCTGACCCGCGGCGCACTGTCAGGGCAGCCAGCGGCGCACCGCCTGCCGAGAACGCGGACAGCCACGGCGACAGGCGCGCCAGGTCCATGCTGCCCAGCGCTTTGGTCGCCAGCTTTGCGGAGACAGTTGCGCACGCCGCGGCAAACGTCCTGAATGTGCAGAGCCCTTGAGCTGCACCCCCGGCCATGCTGACACAGGCTGCTGAACATGCACGCAAGAGCGCTGCAGCTTTGCGTCGCCAGCCATGCGCATGATCCAACGGGTCACTCTGTTCCACTGACGACAGGGTCAACAGGCCGGGCTGCACCGTGGACCCATCTGTGCCAGGCGCTGGCCGCCTTTGCCGAAAGCTTCTTCGAACGCTCCGCGCGCGGCGGCAGCCACCTCCTGGCTGACCGTGGCAGGGGCGGCGCCCGGAGGCGGCAGGTAGTCGCCGACGACGCCTGGGAAGGCGCCCGCGCGGTACAGCTCTGCGGCCGCCGCCTGCATCACAGTGCATCACCACTTTTGTAGGTGCGGGGGGCGTGGCCCTCAGAGCGGCGGCAGTCGCACACCAACAGGGGGTCGCAGGGCACTTGCGTGCTCCTGGTCGTGCAGCAGCGCAGCAGTCGCGCAGCACCTTTTTATGCAGAAGCTGTGTCAGTCATGCACACTGGTGTGCCGTACCCGCGTCAGCGCGCTGGGCTGTGCGGCAGAGGGGCCCGCGCACGTTGTGCCCGTCGGTGATGAGGGCGTCCAGCTGCTGCTGCCAGCCCTGCCAGCGCTGCTGCGGCAGGATCAGGGCGTGCAGCTTGGCCGCGAGGCGCTGCAGCGCGGCGTCCGCCAGCAGCGGCTCCAGCACGGCTGCGTGGCGGTGCCCCGCGTCGCCGTAGTGCGCCCGGCTCAAGCCAAAGGGCAGCGCCAGGCTCTGCTTGTGCGCGCGCGCCAGCGCCTGCACGAGGCGATCTGACCATGTACGGTGCAGGTCTCTGACGCTGCTGCGTCTTCCCAAGAGCTGCAAACAGGGGCGCCGGCGACACGCAGGCTGTTCGGGCTGCCGGGCGCACGGCGAGCGTGGGCAGCAGCGCCTCGCCGGCCGCGCTGTCCAGCAGCGACAGCATCTGCGCCGCCCAGGGCAGGAAGGCGTGGAGGGGCACGCGCGGCCACCCCGCCGCCCACTCGCTGCGCGGCGCCGGGTCCGCGCCTCCCAGCAGAGCCAGCGCGCGGGGCACCAGCAGCTGGGCATCGGTGCCTGCCACGCCGTGCAACCCGAGAGATTGGTTTCAAACAACCGGCTACCGTGCGCTGTATCTGGCCTGTGCCATGTTGCAGCATCACAATCAGCTATGAGGCACTGGCGCGGATGGCTCGGATGCAATCACAAGGTGCCTTCCTAACACAGCACAGTAACGGCATGCGTGACCATTGCCTATGGTCATTTTTGCCTAAAGTTTTGAACTCGGGCCGCAATGGCCGCAGGACCAGCCACCATCATCACCGCAGGGAACGTTCATGACAATGCCCTCTGTCGGACCGAACTGTCTGCCACGGCGCGTGTGCGCAGTGACAGCACACTGACTGGCCGCGCACCAGCGTCGGCGCCGTAGCGCATCGCCTGGAGGAGGCTGCGCAGAAAGAGCGCGGCCATGCCGCCAGCCTCTGCGGCCACTGCAGCGGCGGCACCGATCAGGCCCCCTGCGGCCTCTTCGCCGCCTGCCGCGTCCTGCACGGACGCGCAAAAGACTCGTTCCATGGCCGGCCAGAGTGTGCACAGTGCTTGCAGCGCTGCTTTGGCAGGTGCGCAGTGCTTGTACAGCCAGCACAGCCAGCATGCAGGGCAGTGTACAGCATGTGAGAGGGAGCGGCACACTCCTTCGCAGTGATGAACCCGCACGGGGCCGCGCATATGGGCCGCATGAACGGGGGCGCACGCGCATGAGGCTGCTGCAGAGGAGAGCCAAGCGCAGCGCGGCCTGCGCCGCCTCAGCCGCACCCTCTGCGCCAGGTGCCGCGGCGCCGGCGCTGCTCTGGACGCTGCCGTGCGGTCCAACCCCAGCGGCTGCAGCATACGCCACTAGGGCCTCTGACAGCAGGCCGCGCGCGACAGGTGAGCTCGGCCCCGCCTCTGCCTCCGCGTTGGCCCCCGACTGCGCCAAGACACGCTTTGCGTCGCCCTCCAGGATGCGCCGCCGCGTCATCGCCGTGCTTGCCGCGGCCGAGCCTGCAGCGGCTGGACCGGCATGCGGAGGGGCGCGCAGCATGTCGCGCAGCGACGCCTGCAGCGCCTGATGCAGCGGCGCGCTGCTCGGGGTGTTGTGCACCTGCACACCTGATAATGCTCTCATGCGGCTGGGATAGCTGTGCATGGACATACAAATGCAAAATGGGGGCTGGCAGGCACTGTAAAGTTGCATAACAACCTGATGCTCACTGACGCATCAATCGCTGGATTACCAGAGCCAAAGCTCAACACGTTGTCAGGCAAGAAGGCTGGGTCTGCAGACAAGGAAGCACTCGGAGACTGCCGTGGGGCATGCATGCAGGGTCGTCGCGCCTGGGCCAGGGAGACGCGCAGCTGCGCCTCAGAGAGCGCGCCGCGAGGCAGGGCGGCTTTTGCAAATGTCAGCAGCTCCTGCGCTGCATCAGCAAAGCCCTGCCGCTCCAGGGCGCATGCGCAGCCCAATGCCACCTCGCCGCGCAGCCGCTTCACCTCCTGCACGCGCAAAAGTTGCCTCTGGCGAGCCCGCATCTGAGGCCCCGTGCTGATACGAGGCAGATGGCGTTGGGCTGACCGCACATGGCTTGCCATGCTGCACAGCGTCCCTTGCACTGTACATGCTCGAATACGCTTTCGTGTGTGCAAACGCAGATGGCTTGTACCCTGCATTGCATGAAATGCATCACTGAGGGTGTCCAGCTGCGAAGAGTGTCCGCGCACCCGCCACGACTCGCCCCGGCCCTCATTGCTCAGCTTCAGGCTGAGCGCTTCCAACAGAGCCTCCCGCGTCGCCGCGACCGTCAGGCAGGCGCTCGCGCTTGGCACGGCACTCCCAGGCCAGCGCGCGAGCCAGCGCCCGGCCAGGGACGCCAGCGCGGCCGGCGCGTCAAAGTGGAGCGGCTCTGCTTGCGCGCTGTGCAGCAGGGTGGATGCCTCCTGCCACACACAGCGTGTGCTTGTGCCCCTTAGAACGAAACACCCACCAGCTTAAAACAGCCCGAGGGCGTTTTGAACGTCAAGTGGGTTCTATGGAAAACACTGAAAATGACAGCCGGTTACGGTACCAGACATGCACGATCGATGCCATTCAGGCATGAGGGCGGAAGACAGAAGCACTGCATGAGCCATTCCACTTAGAACCTCGCAGAGACGTCAGGGGACGTGTTGATGCTGCAAACAATCCCTGCCCAGCTCCTCGGTGGTGCGAGCGCGCCTGGATCTCGGCCAGCGGCTGCAGCATGGCCAGCGCCTGCCAGCGCCGCGCCTCGCTGAGCGGGTGCAGCGCGCCCCAGCGCGCGCGGAAGTGCTGCAGCGCGCTGTCCACCTCTGCCCTGCACCTGCGAGCAAGCACGACAATGCGCAGTCGCTTCAGCTGCGCATCATGCGGGCCGTGCTGGCGCCATTTGTGTAGATAGTCAACCTAGTCGCATAAGCACCAAGCGTGTACGTGAGGCTGCAGCAATTATCGCGCACCAGGGCAACATGCTTGACATTGCATTTGCTGATTCCCTGGATACATTGAGCATGGATGACTGCGTTGGTGTGTTGCACAGCTCCTCAATTGCACTACTCAGACATGTCAGAGTCAAGTGCGGGGGCGCGCACAAAGTCCGCTCTCCAGCAATCTTCCAGTGGTGCAGAGGGGTCGCGCCTGTCCCACTCGCCGGCGGTGGCCGCCTGGACGGCCAGCTCGACCGGGACGCGTGCCTCCAGCAACGCGCGCCGCGCCTCGCTCGTTGCGGACTTGCGCAGCAGGGCAGCCAGGCGCGGCCGGTCATTGGGCAGGAACAGGCATGCGCGCACAAAGGGCCTGCGCGCGGCCCCCTGCTTCGGTGAACACAACGCCTTCACATTCAGACACGGCCACTGCTGGACAGCCCTGCTGAGAGAAGGCGACACCCGCACGCGCCGTGCATCTGCCCTGTCTGCAGTACAGGTGCGGGGAGTGAAGGACAGAGCCGCAAGCAGCGCACCGGAGGTACTCTGGCCCCCGCCACGCCTCCCTGGTCTCGAACAGCAGGTCATCCTTGCCGCCAGGCGCGTCAGCGCCCCCCGCTCCATCCTGCAGGTCCATGCGCGCCGCATCAGCGCGCCCGGCCGCGTCCTCCAAGTCCATGCGCGCCGCGAGCGACGGCCCCGCCGCTGCGTCCTCCTTAGCCGAGTCCAGCTCCAGGTCCACGAGCCGCAGCAGCTGGTCCCAGCTGCCCAGCTCCTCCAGGCACCTGCGCGCCGCGCGCCGCCGCGCCCAGTTGCCGTGGCAGCCACGACCGGCCTCCATCTCACGGCCACGGTCGTACGTCTTTGGTGGCAGCCCCAGCACAGCACAGGCGCGGGGCGAGTCTGTTGATGCACTGGCGTCAGATGGGCTTGGGTGCCGGGTCGTGACACGTCGCTGCGCGCACCGCATGCGCTCCGCGGACCACCAGGCCTCCTCCTCCGCGCTGGGCTCCTGGCCGCCCAGCAGCTGGGCTGCCGGCCCCGTGCGCGCCGCGGCCCCCGTCTCGTCGGCAACGGCCTGCATCATCTGCTCGTACATGGCGAAGGCCGCTTCCGTCTGGTGGCTCGCAAAGGCGGCTGTCGCCTGCTGGGTCCCAGAGCACCTGCACAAGCAGTCACCAAGGGCTCAAGCAGGTGTCTGCAGGTAGAGAGATCCCAGCATGTGGCCTGAAGGGATCGGCCGGCCTTTCTCCTGAAGTGTTTCATGTCGTTAGAGTACACCATGGGACTGCATGCGACAGGAGGCGCAGGAGGCAGCTGCCGTGTCGGCGCCCCACCCACGCCCCACCCCTCGTAGACACTGCGCCGCAGAGGTGCACCGCCCCTGCTGAGGGAACACGCCCGCGGCCCCCAGGGCCAGGGCGGCGGGGCGCGCCGGGCGACGTGCGCGGCCTGCGCCACCTGCGCCAGGTGCTCCTCGCCCAGGCGGCTGTACAGGTCGCACAGCGCGGCCCAGGAGCGCTCGCTGGCGCCCACGGCCGGGTCCGCGGCCGGCTGCGCCGCCGGCCGCCGGCGCTTGCGCTCCGGCTCGGCCGCGGCGTCCCGCGCGCCGCCGCCGCCGAACAGCAGCGCCTCCTCGACCTGAGCGCGTGCGGCCGCGCTCGCTGCCCGCCAGATGCTCTGGCACTCCCGGCAGGCTGCTCGTTGGGTCACAAGGGCTCATACTGTGCGAGCGCGGAGCTGTGAGCGGGCGGGCACCTGCAGAGCGCCGGCCTGCAGCCCGCCGGACGCCTTGGCGGCGGCGGCGGCCGCGGGCACGGGCACCGTGCTGGCACCGCCGCGGTCGGCGAGGGCCAGCCGCTGCAGGGCGGCCACGTAGCCCGCTTCGCTGGGGCCGCGCTCGAAGCAGGCCGCGAGCGCGCCGCGCAGGCGCGCCCGCATGTCCGCGCCAGCCGCGCCCATGGCCGCCTTGAACAGCGCCTGCAGCAGCTGGCCGGCGAGCGTGCTGTTGGTGCTGGCGGCCACGCCTGCGGGAGCCCCATGTGGTGTGACAGCTCAGTGTGGCGTGCACGCTGCGTCGCTGCGCCAGAGAGGCACTTAGTGGTGGGGTGGTAGGGTAAGGGTTTTCACCAGCACACATAGCACTTGACAACTCACCTGTATGTGAAGGCCTATCATGTGCAAATGTGAATGTGGTAGGCAGCCACAACACAGGAGCTCGCACCTGCCACTTCATTGACCTGGATCATGTAAGAAAAACTTCCTTCTCCGCTTCCTTAAGCAACCAATGGCGGTCATGCGTCTCTGCGCACCGACAGAAGCTCCAGAGGCCCCTCGAGGGCAGCGCGGGCGCGCACGCAGCGGGTCCAGCATGGAGCCGAGATTGAGCGTCTCAATGTCCGGCAGCTCGCCCTTGCGGTACCGCCGCAGCAGCGCCACCTTGCTCTCTCGCGCCGCCGCCGCGCGCCGCGAGGCCTCCCTGCCGCGCAGCGCGCGGCCGCCGGCGCCAACGCCGCCGCCGCCGCCTGAATACCGCGCCAGCCGCCGGAAGACCTGCCGCGTCCGCACGCCGCGATCACACGTGCATGACGTGCATGAAGCGTGCGGCGGGGACGCAACCGCAAGAGCTGCAGGAGCCTGCACAGGCGACCACCATGCGCGTGCCACACATGCAGCGCGTCCTGCAACACTGACGGCCGGTCAGTGTGACTCAGCCATGCCTGCCTGCGCTGCGAATCACACGAAAGTTAGACAGCAGGCCAATTCTGCTGCCGCACAGCGCGCCTGAGTGGTGGATGCGAGACCGGGGATGGCGCCCTCTGCTTGGCCCGGCGGCACCGGGGTCGGCGCGGGCCCCGCGGGCGCAGCCACGGCGCCCAGGCTGGCCTCCGGCAGCGCCAGCGAGTAGCTGAAGCTGGCTGATGCGGTGCCGTACTGGGTGGCGCGCAGCACGCCGGCGCCCAGCTGGCGCGCGAATCAGGGCCGGGTCATTCCTGCCGTTGCAGAGCGCCATGCATGCTGCCGGTGCCATCCCGCGACGTGGCACGGCTGTCCTGCATGTACCGCGCAAGCTCGCGATGCAAATGGTGTCCCTGGGGTTGCTGGCGCGCTCGGGCCGGGCGCTGCACCTGCCTGTACGCGTCCGCGCCGGGGCCAAGCGCCTGGCTGGCCTCCCACTGCTGCGAGAACAGCGGCGCGACGCCGAGCGCGGTCTGCGACAGCGTGTCGACGGCGTAGTCGGCGAATTCGCACTCAGCCAGCGACTCCTGGAACAGCCGGCGCTCGTTGGCGCGCGCCGCGCGCGCAAGCTCCAGCGCCAGCACGGCCGCGCTGCACGCCCACTGCGCCTCCAGGCGCGCCGCCTGCGCAAGCAAGGAGCCGTCTCTTTGCCCATAAATGCATGCCCATCAAGGGCATGCCCATCATGGGCAAGGTGCGCACGGCGGGCGTGGCTGTGCGCCCGCGCCTCAAAGCTGCCGCGTTGGCGGGTAAGCAGGCGCGCTGCGCTCTGCCAAGCGCAGAGTGCCCACGCACCGTAATAGTGAGTATTCATCAGCGAAGCATGCTCAGGCTAGTTTCTGCCAGGAGGTGCAGGAAATGATGAGCCGGGGCGCCCCGAGCGGCGCCCGCCCCCCAGCGGCGCACCCAGCTGCCCGCGCCGTCCAGGCCGTCCGCCAGCAGCTCGGCCAGGCGCTCGGGGAGGTTCAGCGGCAGCGCCGAGTGCCAGAAGGCCAGCGCCTGCATGCAGCCGCCGCTCCTTTCCCGACGATCAAGCACCGACAGCAGCGAGCAACAGCATTGAACAGCACAGGTCAGCCGCTCGCTGCATGCAAGCACAGCATGCCACACCGCGCATGTGATGATGCAGGGACTTGGCGCTGATGGACTGGCACCTGGCTGCGGAGTGCGGGGTCCGGGTCCCCCAGCAGCGCCAGTAGCGGCGGCCGCAGCTTGGGGTGCCACTCGGGGTGCTGCTGCCAGGCATCACGCAGGATGGTGAAGTAGTGGCTGCGGCAGCCCACGCCGCTGTGCAGGGAGATGCGCGGCAGCAGTGCGTCCAATACAGTGCCTGCAGCAAAAGCAGCACACTGCCTTGTACACAAGTCCTCTGTCAACTTTAGTATTCATGTGAGTGCCATCCCCGTTACAACCTGGAGTGCCTTGTCCGGCGCGCAAGAGCACACCGGTGCTGCCCTGTGCAGGGCCCAGCACTGGGCGCCTGCACACGAGCTGGGAACCAAGCGGCACGAGGCGGGCCGGCAGCGCCAGCGCGCCCGACCTGCGTCAGCGCTGGACACGTGCGGCAGCAGGGCGGCCAGCAGCGCGAGCGCGGAGGCGCGCACGCCCTCGTCCACGCTGCCCAGCAGCTCGGGCAGCCGCGGGCGCAGGCTCTGCAGCAGCCCCGCCCTGAGCAGCCTCTCCGGCGCGCCCCAGCGCAGCACCTCGAGCGCCATGCCCCGCTCGGCCCCTCGCGCACTGCGCGCCGGCACGCGCGCGCTTGGTGGGACACGGTTCCGACCTTGCTGATACCGTGTCAGGTGCAGGCCTGGGCATGCGACAGGATGGAGCAGTGCGATGCGCATGTGTGGGCAGTGCTTTGCGGGGGTGCGCACCTGCATGACGCACTGGCGACCCCTGCTTGCAGTGCCGAGGCGGCTGCCGTCTGAAGCTCGGCAGAGCGCAAGGCCGGCCGGGCAGCGGGCGGGCAGCGGGCAGGCAGCGCACTTGTGCACAATGGTGAGGATGTGCGTGGTGAGCACATCCACGAGCTCCTTGTGGTAGGCGCACGCGCGCTCCACCGCCCTGATGGCCCTGCACGCCGCACACCGCAGCCGCGCGTTAGCGGTAAGCAGGTGGCCTCTGACGCATGCTGTGACCACCGGCCCAGCGCCTGCCAGATGCGCCAGGACCGTGCACGCGCGCACGCAAGCTACCAAGCGGGCGGCGCCGCTCTGCAGGGCCGCACTTGTCAGGGGAGCTGCTGACAAGGTCGACGAGCCGCTCGCGCACGCGCTCCCTGATCCTGGCCAGCGTCACGCGCGGGCTCGCCGCGGGGTCGCCCACCCTGCTGAGCTGGCGCAGCAGCACGCCTGCCGACCCAGCCGCACTTGAGTGGTGTCCTCATGCAGTGGCCTCATGCAGAGCGCAGGGCCGTGCGCGCAGCACAGCGTATGGGCAGTGCCAGCGCGCTGGGTCGAGCTGTGCATCTGGTAAAGCAAGAGATTTCCTGGCAGGCTGCAAGCACGCCGGACATGCATCAGCAAGGCACCACTCATTGGCTGCGCGGACAAATGTGCTGGGAGACCTGCGCATGCGCTGCTAAGGCGCTATCACACGAGCAAGGGACGTTCCTCTTCTGCCATGTTCGCGTGTAAGACACAAGGGTAACATTCAGACAATGTGCCAGCTGCACTGGCGACGCAGGCAGAAGCGGCGCTGCGGCCACCGGGAGCACCTGCTGCGGTGCCCGCCACGCCCAGGATGGCCATGCCCTGCTCGGACGACAGGAAGCGCAGCACCTGGTCCACCGCCCTCTCTGCGTGCGGCTGCGCCAGGACCGCATCCGCCCGCCCGTACAGCAGGCCTGCGCGTGGGGCGCGCAGCCCCCTCGCCGCGGGCCCCAGCGGCCGCAGCATCGGATGGTTCAGGGGGCGCTGGTGCGACGAGCGCGAGGGGCTGCGAGGGGCCTTGGGCGGCAGCGCCTGCGCGCAGCGGCGCGCCTGCAGCAAACAGCTCCAGGCCGAGCGCGTGGCGCCGGCGGGCGTCGCCGCCGTCCTGCTTCTTGGCCGCGAGGTAGTCCAGGCAGGCCGCGAGCGGCAGCGGCGCCGCCAGCGCCGAGCGGCTGATGAAGAGCCGGATCAGCTTCTTGTTGTTCTGCAGCACCCGCGCCTCCCTGCTGAAGGCGGCGCGCACCTGCGCGGCCCCCGGGGCGGCCCCTGAGCGGCCGCCTGTGCAGCGCCGGGGGATGCTCACAGCGTGCTCCATGCAGGCCCGCCCGGCTGCCTCGACAGCCGGCGCGCCTTCGCCGCCCCTTGGACCTGCTGAGGCGGGGGGCCGCGCATCCACGCCTGCCGCCCTCGAGCAGGGGCATGCTGCGGGCGGGCGCGGGCGCGGACCAGGTGGTCCACGAGCCGGCGCGCGGATTCCTCGGGCGGCCGCGGGAACAGCGCCGGCCACTCGAGCCAGGTGACGCAGCAGTCCAGCAGCAGGTAGTGGACGCCCTTGTCGGGCGGCGCGGCGCCCAGGACCGCGTCTAGCATCGCCGGGAACCAGTGCTCCGCATGCCGGCCGAACACCGACGGCGGCGCTGCCTGCGGCTCCTGTGGCGCCTGCTGCTCTCCAGCCTCCTGGGCACCCGCGTGCACTCCCCTCATGCCTCCAGGAACAAGGACAAGAAGCCTCGCAATACAGGAACGTGATTTGGTGCGAAAAGGCGGTGTAGCAGACGAGCGGATGCGCAGAGGGGGCAGACCTTGGCGGCAGCACTCTGCTCAGCCGCCCGGTCCACGTGGCGGCGGTGCACATGCAGCACGGCCTGCACAGCAGGCAGCACCGTGGACACCACATCGGCAACAGCCAAATCAGTGCACACGTCATGCGGAGAGCTGTGGCAGGAGAGTGGTCAGCCCTTTTGGGAGACCACATGGGCAGTGGTGCGACCCAAGCCGCTTGCACGACGGGTGCAGACCTTGGTCACGAACAGGCGTGCATAGCGCGAACAGTGGTCAGCCCTTTTTGGAGACCACATGGGCAGCGGTGCGACCCAAGCCGCTTGCACGACGGGTGCAGACCTTGGTCACAAACAGGCGTGCATAGCGCGGTACGTCAGGCGACCGAACCACCCTGAGCAGCAGCAGCATCCACTCTGGCATCGCCTCGGTGGCGGAGCCTGCACGGGCATGATAGAGCCGATGAGCTAGCTTCATGCGGCAATATGCCCAGGTTTCGTGCCTATCACGTCTAATCTTCAGAGCTGCTGCTGCCATTCATGCGTGGCTGCATGGACGTGGCAAATTTGTGAGTGCATGTTGATTGTAGGTCAAGCTATAGATGACATGCGCCACTTTTAAAGCTAATGCACGTTGTGCTAGCATTTGTCCATGACATATCACACACTGCAGTCCCAGCACTTGCTGGCGCAGGTTAGGTAGCGCAGCGCGGGCGTGCGCGCCCAGCGCGGCGGCGCGCTCGATGAGGCGCACGAGCGGCAGCATGGCCGCGTGGCGGTCCAGCTCGTCGTCCTGCGTCGCCAGCGCGTCCTGCTCCCCGCTTGGCGCCTGCCCCAGCCGCTCGTCCTGCCGCGCGCGCGCGGGCGCCCCGTCATGTCGCGCCTGCCCGGTGGCTGGTTCAGCAGAGCGCGGCGGGCACCCGCGTCGCACCCAGCAGAGCACCGTGGCGGCAGGGGGCCCTGCACATTCATATCAGGATGCAGGCCGGCATGCCTGGCATCGAAAACAGAGTGTGACAGGCTGGCCATGCTCCAGCATCGCATGACGAGCGCGCTGTCTGTGAGCGAGATAGAGCTACGCGCCTGTTCATCCTCCGCGCCGCCTGTTGCCTCCAGCGACCTGTGGAAGGTTTCCGTCACGCCGGACTGGCTGCCCAGCTCCCCGGCCGCCTGCAGCTCATCCCCTGCGGCATGGCCAAGCGAACGCTGAGAGCCTGTCACGGACGTAAGAAGTACCTAATATTGGGTGCCTGCGCGCGCCGCACCCGTGGCGTACTGGGAGGCCGAGAGCTTGTCGCCCAGGGAGGCGCCGAGCGAGGCGCCCAGCGAGGCCATGCTGCCCAGGGTGGCCATGCTGGCCAGCGTGGCGCTCGCGCCGCCGTGGCGCCGCTCCGCGCGCAGGCGCTCCACGATGCCGGCCACGCTCGTGGTGGCGCGCCGGTAGCTGGCGCCGCGCTCGATGCTGACCTCGGTGTCCAGCTTCAGCTCCTCCATGCGCGCCACGTCGAGCAGCTGCGCCCAGGGGCCTGCGCGGCGCGGGGCGGGTCGGCACGGCCCGCGCTGCGGCCACAGCAGGACCGGGACTGTGGCAAGCACCCATCCAGGCAGTGCTTGCTGCCCTTCACTGGTTGACCGATACGCGGCTGGGCCGTGGCGACTTCGAGGCTGCCACGGGTCAGCCGCGTCTCGGTCAAGCCATTGAAGGACAGGAAGCACTACTTGAATGGATTATTGCCACGGTCCCGGTCCTGCTGTGGCCTGGGTGCATGCACAAATGGCCGCCCCATGCGTCACCAGGCCGGGCAAAACTGCATGTCGCGGCGACAGACGCATCAACCGCAACTGTCCCCATGGCCGCAGGCAGTGCTGCTGCACCTGCATCGCTGCTGTCGGGCGCCCTGAGCGGGATGGCGAAGAATTTGACGTCGGTTTGCGTGGCGACCGCCAGCGCTGCGGCGGCCGTGAAGGCGGCGACGCGCGCTGCGCGCATGGCGTCGTCCAGCGCCGCGCCGGTGCCGTCCGCGCTCAGGCTGCGCACGTCCTCGCATGCGAGCTTGCAGATCCTCTGCAGCCCAACGCATGCCTCATGTTCAGCGTACCGCACACCCTTGTCAGGAGGCACCAAATATGCCTCTGATATGCGTACGTAGGCTTAGGGTCCATATGAGCAGCGCTTCATGCACAATCTGGGTACCCTGGTGGCGAGCATACACGTTGCTAGGTACAGCGGCAGAAGCGGTGCGGCCAATACCAAAAAAATACCATCTGCGGACGGAGCAGGTAGGTTTCGGCCACACCAAGGCCATGCCCACCATGCCCATGCAGTTGTGCAACGGGCGGCGGCAGGCATGCGGCGCACAGCGTTGCTGGCGAACGCCGGCTGGATGCGCTGCTTGATGTCGGCGGCCGGCAGGGCTTCGTACATGTGCTCCACGATCCGCCAGGCAGCGGTACGCGCCGCCAGGCCGGCCTGCTCATCTTTCCTGAGCCATCCCAGCGGTGCGCCGTCAGCAGCACAACAGCAGCACAAGGAGACTACACAACGTACAGCTGCGCAGCCGTCCCGAGCGTGCCAGGTGCTGCAGCGCTTGTCAGCACGTGCGGACCTGGGCATCAGAGCGCTCAGCACATCGTCCACTGGTGTAGAGCCCCACTGCAAAGCAGCCAAGTGTGCAGCTGTGGCCAAGGGCGCACTCGAGCCCGGGCGTGGCGGCTGGCTTCGACGTCAGCACAGCCAGCAGAGCCGGGGCGCGCGCGTTGAGCGCGCGCAGCTGATACGCGGCGTCCGCCAGGGAGAGCGCCGGCAGCAGCACAGCGTGCAGCATCGAGCGCCTGCGCCTCGGCAATACGTCAGCTCCGCTTCGCAGCCGCTGTGCGCACTGGCGCACAGCGGCGTGCACAGCGCCTCTGCTAGGATTTTTCGTTTTATTTATAATGGTCACCCTGGCGGAGGCTGTCTGTCGAGCAGCTCAGCGGACTCCAGGCAGGGCAGCATCAGGCCACAAGTGCGCAGGCTGGGCGCGCCTGATCTCCACCGGCAAGGGGAAGCCGCTGTGCCGCTTGAACACAAAGCTCCACGCGAGGTCGAGCAGCGCGTCGGCCTGCGCCTCGGCCTGGGCCCGCGCCGCCGGGTCAGCGCCCGCCCCGGGCTTGGCGGGCGAGCCGGCGGGCGAGCCAGCAGGGCTGGCGAGCGGCGACGCGGCGGGGCTGGCGCGCGCCGCCCCGGCCGGCTGCAGCACGCGCGCGCGCTCCAGGCGCTTCCAGGGTGCGGCCGCGACGAGCGCCAGGCGCAGCTCCAGGCTCGCCTGCAGCGGGTGGCCGCGCGGCCCGCCCATCTCGCGCAGCACGGGCAGCACTGCCTGCGCGCATTCAGCGCGCTCTGGCGCCCTTTCGTGTGCAGGGCAGCCGCTCTGGGTGTGACTGCAGCGGCGGATCACAAGACATCCGGCACTACTCTGGTGTGCCTTGCCGAATGGCGTCGGGAGGCAACAGCGTCACGGGCATGCGCTGCGTTCCGTGCAGCCACATCTGTGGCGCATGGCAGCAGAGCCAGGGCGAGAGCTGAGGGTCGTGCCCGACGAGCAGTGCGGGACACCATGCGCTCGCGGCGCAGGCTGCTGTGGGCCGCATGGGCCGCACCTCCAGCAGGCCGCCGATGCGGTGCCCCTGGTCGGCCGCCTCGGTCAGCGCATCAAACAGGGCCAGCAGCTGGCCGCTGAAGTCCCGCCACTGCGAGCTGCCTGCGCGCGCGCCCCCATGTTCGCTGGCTGCCAGTGGATGAGGTGCAGTGGCAGCCTGTCCTACCTGGCAGTGCACCGACGCACTGCCTGCTCACTCTGTGTAGCATGTGTAAGCGCTTGCTGGCTCATTGCATGCGGGGACACTTGCACAAGGTGCCAGGTGCTGTCCGGCGCCCTCCCTGATGCAGACGCCCGCCATGGCCACTTTCCAGCAGGCGCGCCCCCCAGCGCTGCAGCACCTCGGGGCACGTCCCACGAGCAGCCCGGCAGCGCATCGTCCACCAGCCGCCCCACGGCGGCCTCGACGCCCTTGCGCGCGTCGTCGTGCAGGCCCAGGAAGTGGCTCAGCAGCCTGAGCGCCTCCGCGCGCGGCTCCGCATCGGCCACCCCCCTGCGCAGCGCGCGCCCGGCGTGTCATGCACGCGAGCCTGCCTTGCCAGCGTCTGCCGAGCACTCGCACGGCCGGCCAGAGCTGATGACCGCACTGCTCCGCTCAGTGCGCGGACGCGCTGCGGGCCGTCAAGGCCAGATAGCCATGAACTCCCACTTGCATCAGTCGCGACCCATGCATAAAATAGGGTCATCTAACAACGTTCATGGGACGGCGCGCGCCTGAGCTCCAGCACGCCGACGTAGAAGCCCAGCAGGAACTTGGAGGCCGGCGCCGCGGGCGAGAGCGCGCGCTGCGGCGCCAGCGCCAGCAGCTGCGCCAGCAGGCGCAGCAGCGCGGCGCGCGCGTCCGCCGCGCCGGCGGGCGCTGCGCCGGCCGGCCGGCCGTCCGCGCCCAGGCCCAGCAGCGCGCCCATGCGGCGCGGCAGCTGCCGCAGCAGCGCGTCCATGAACGGCCTGGCGCATGGACCCGTGGACTGGTTCAGGGTTGGCGCAAGCCTCATCATTCATCAGCGCCGCTGGGCTTGGGGTCGCCGAAGCAGCAGCGGCGAGCTGCCTCCCACAGGGCCCGGCAGTGCGCTGTACACAGGCGGCCTGAAATCAAAGACCCTGCCGGCAGTCATGCTGACTGCGCGGACCAGGCCGCTAGTGCCTGGCAAAAACTCCTCACGGTGGTGCATGCAGGCACACATATTCAGGGCAAATAACGTGGCAACACTGCTTTATGTCTGGAGCAGCCACACAGGCCTCCCTGCCCCTGTCTGCAGCGTGCAGGGCACCCCGTACCCTGTCCGGACATCAGGGCGGCCGCTGGCGGCATGCGCGCGCAGCAGCACCTCCAGCGTGCCGCCCAGCACGCGCTCGGCGGCGCCTGCGCGCGCGCCGCCCTCCGCCAGCGCGGCGCACAGCGCCTCGCAGGCCGCGCCCGCGTTGAACAGCAGCCAGGTGTGCACCTGCGCCGCCAGCGGGCCGCCGCATGCCCCCAGCCTGATACCCTACCCTATCAGCAGAACACACCGCGCAAGCTCCAGAGACTGTGGTGACAGGCAAAGCCCGCAGCTCCTGGGCGCGACGGCCCCTTCACCCATTTGCCCTGTTGGCGGGTCTGCGCGGCGCTGGCCTGTCAACAGGCCTGTCAGCAGGCATGCGCACCACGCTGCGGAAGCCTTCGTACAGCTCCGGCGCGCCCGGGGAGGGCGCCAGCAGGCGCTCCAGGAAGGCGGCCGGCGGGAGGCCCGCGCGGATGGCCAGCGTGAGCGCGCCCTCCATGGCGGCGCGCTGCTGCGGCGGCGCGCCGCGCGGCATGCGGCCCGCCATGCGCAGGAACCTGGCGCACGGGGGGGGCCGGACATACTTGCGTAGCTTGCAGGCGTATGAACTGTGTTTGCGCTGCTTAGCGGTTGTCGAGAGTGTCACACAGGCTGTGAAAGTCGCAGTGCTCGGGAGCGTGCGAAAGATGTGTCGTCATTTACCTCTAATAAAACATACACATCGGGCACACGGTGCCCATGCAAGTACGCCCGCTTGCCGAAAAAAGCATGAAGCACGCCACAGGCAGCAGGTCACGACAGAACACCCTGTGCCCTCACATGAAACAGTTCAAGCAGCACGGCCGGGAGCTGCCTGAAAATCTGCAAACAGCAGCCTCGAGCTTGTAGCTGCGGCGCGCACCTCACTGGCAGCGAGGCCAGCAGCTCGGGCAGGAGCAGGGTCGCCCCGTCAAACTTCAGGTCGGCCAGCAGGATCAGCCCGCGCAGCAGCGCGGCCGTGGCCGGCAGGTTGGCGCCCAGCGCAGCCGCAGCGCCGTCCTCCTCACCTGGCGGCGCCTCCGGGGCCGGCTGCAGCACGGGCTGGGCTGCAATGACGGCGGCGATGCTGGCGCGTAGCGCAGGCACCACGGCCGGCTGCGACGGCGCGACGCTCTGGATGAAGTCCTGTCGCGCGCGCAGCAGCTGTGAGGCGCGCCTGCGGGCGCAGAGAAGTGCAGCTGGCCTGGCCGTTGAGCAAGCCACATGTCCTCAGCCTGCATGTCTGCTTCTCGTCACACCGCACAGATGAGACTGGCCTTGCGGGGCACGGCTTGTGTTGCACGGCTGCTGATGCGGGGCACCTGGACCCTGACCCTATACCTAAGAGCTCCCGGCGCGCCCGTGCAGCGGCGGCCAGCCGGCGCGAGAGGAGCGCATCCGACGGCGGCACGCCCAGGCGCTGCGGCTCCAGCAGCGCCGCCACCAGCAGCTGCTGCGCGCCGGCAGACGTTGCCGCAAGCAGCGTGTGCGGCAGCGCCTGCGCGCCCGTTGACGCACATGTCGCTGCCCGGCAGTGCTTGGAGCTGCAAGCGTCACAATGTGCATGCAACTTATGTGGCCTACTCAGCATGGAGGAGGTGGAGTGAAAGGTGGAGTGAAAGAGTGCTTTCACGCTGTGAAAGGCACAGTCAAACAGCCAATTGCGGCACGGCCACCACGGCGGTAGCATTGTAGAGCGTTGACGTCAAACATCACGACCAGCTCACTGCATGACTCTGTTGCTGCAAACGCATGCATGGGCCAGCGCCAGCGGGCGCCGCGCGGCGGCCGGCCCAGCGCGGCCAGGCGCGCCTTGCTGGAGAGCTCCAGCGCTTTCAAAGCCACGCGCTTCAGCGCCGGGTCCACCCTGGCCGACGGCGGCGCGCGCTCCTCGCCGGCCGGGTGCACGTGCGCGAGAAGCGCATCCAGCAGGCGCCCGAGCGCGGCCGCAAAGTGCTGGGCGCCGCCCAGCGCGGGCGCGGCCGGGGCCTCCAGCTCGGCAGCGGACACCACGCCCTGTTCCAGCGCCCACGCCGCCCAGTCCACCCGGGCCTCCAGCGCCTGCGCGCGTGCAGAGCCCGCCAGCTCACGCGCGCCGCACAGCGCACGCAGCCCACCCCACATGCGTCCACGCCAACAAGCGCCTGAGGTTGCGGTTTTTACTGTGGCCGCCTGGCAGCACACACGAGCGGGCTGTTGGCGGTGCGAGCGGACCCGGCAGGCAGGGGCCGCATGCCTGCGTCCAACGCTGCAGCTCGGCATGCGGCGTGCGAGACGGGTCGGGCATGGCGCCGATGCTCAGGAAGGCTGCGGCGGGCGGCGCGGGGGCCTCAGCGCGGGACCGCAGCCAGGCGCCAGAGTCAAGGGGCGGCTGCTCTGCCTCGGCCATGGCAACATCGCCATCGGCCTGCACGGCACGCCCGCCCCATCTGTGCTCCGCCGTTCATGATAGGCAGCAGCTGTGGCCCGAATTATGCGCCGTATGTATCATGCAGCTTTCACCAACGTCTCCAGTCCGCCACAGCGCTGCAGCAGACGTTGGCATCAGCATGAGTCTGTCGAGGTGGTGTTGCCTGCGCATGACAGTCACGGCGAGGACGCTGCCACGCCAATGGTACAGATAGGTCCTGCCCTGCACACGGACTGCCTTGGGTGGCAGCCTGGAGTGCAGCCTGGAGCGCAGGCACAGACGCCAGTGGCCCCGCGCCTGCGCCGCCGCGGCCGCCGCGGCCTGCTCCAGGGCCAGGCGCGCCAGGCGTGCGTGCAGCCACTGCACCCACACGCGCGCGCGGCGCTCCGGCACCGCCGCGTGCCGCCACAGCCAGTCCAGGAGCGCGGGCAGGTCGGGGAGCCCCGCGCGCGCGCGCTCGCCCGCGGCGCGCGGCCGCGCCAGGTCCGCCGCAATGCGCCTGTGCTTGATCAGCGTGCGCACCAGGCCCTGCGCGCATGCGCCGCCCTGGCTGCTGCAGTTGCCAAGCGCCCGGTAGGTGGCGCTCACCTCACAGGGAGGCGGCGCGCTCGGGCTGTGTGGCCACCATGCAGTGTTCCGGTTCTCACTCCCCGGGACCAGGACGACCTGCAAGCCTGCCAGCAGCGTCCGTGCATGCAGGGGCAGGCGCGCAGAAACAGCACGCGTCAGCATAAGTTGTGCGTAACCCCTGAACCTTACCCTACATGGCGGCAAGCGGCGCGCCTTGAGCGCGTCGGCGAGCGCCTCCTGCGTGCCGGTGCCCGGCGCGTCGCGATCGGCCAGGCGCAGGCCAAGCACCGCCGCGCGCAGCGCCTCCAGCGCCACCTCGCCCGCCACCGCCTCCATGCCCGGCCGCCCCAGCTCCGCCGCGCAGCCCGCCAGTGCCTTGGCCGCGCCCAGCCTGCCGCCGCACGGCCGCTGCTGCACGGCGTGCACGCTGCAGTGCAGCACTGGCCCATTGGGCACAGCCGACAAGATCGAGCGGCAGGGCGCGTGACAGACCAGCAACAAGGCTGCTGCCCTGCCTGGCTGCAGAACATGGACCAGCTTGCAGACGTTGACACTTTTATATCTTGAAGCAGGTCATCTTGGTAGTTGCGAAGCACGCTGCAGAGGCCCCCAGCGCGCTTGCACGTCAGGGCGTGAGCGAGCGGCGCAATGCTGCGCACCGCTGGTAAGGCTGCGGGTGCACCAGGCGCTCGAGCAGGCGCCGCGCCAGCGACTGCGCGTTGACGCTGATGGCGCCGTACCCGCCCGCGGCCTGCGGGACCTCGTGCTTGACGGACCACCTCAGAAACTCCACCACCTGCAGCGGCAGCGTAGGGTTACGGTTTGGGGTTGGGGGATATGGCAGCCGGTAGCAGCGCCCGCAGCGCGCCACTGCTGCACCACATTTTGTAGCCAGACATACACCGGCGCGCGGCGCACAGGCAGGCTGCTTGGCTGAGGGTGGCGGCATGCTGCGCAGCGCGCTGCGCCGCACCTGCCTCGCGCACATGTCCCGCAGGGCGCCGCTGCTGGCCTCGTCCGTGAGCCCGTCCATCACGGCGTCCAGCAGCGCCATGGTCTCGGCGGCCTCCCTGCGCACGGTGCCTGCGGCCTTGTGCACTGGAGCCCCATGTCGAGCCCTGCCTCCGCTCTCTCACCACCTAATGCATGCGTGGGTGTACGGCCGCCACTACTACTGTAGCTCCATCATGGGTGGTCTGGAAGCAGCCTTTCTCTGAGGCAGTGCAGCAAAAGGAGGGCAGCGGTAAGAGTGCTTGTGGAGCCGGGCGCACGTGCGCGCGGAGCGCGTGAGCCAGTGCACCAGCGCGGGCACCAGCTCGCCGAACAGACCGCGCGCGACCGGCTCGGCGGCCGCCGCGAGCCGCAGCGCGGCCGGCAGCAGGCGCCGCAGCAGCGCGTGGAAGCGCGTCGGCCGCGCGGCAAAGTCCTTCTCCTCGCGGCCGCGCGCGCGCTTCGCGTTCGTGCCTGCGCGCGCGCGGCGCGTTGGCCTAACACCGCGTGTGCCCGCAGGTACACACAAATCCGGTCACACAAATCCGCACAAGCACGCCGCACATGACCATGCACGCGTACAGAACAGAGTCCAGCGCACTAGCAGCGCACGCCTCAGACTGGACGCTGGGCGTATTGATGTACTTGCTGCCTACGTCACTCACAAAGGCCAAGCATGCTGGCAGGCGGAGGCAGCTGTGCAGAGCCTCACCGACCATCCACAGGATGACCGCATGGAGGCACTCCACGGCCGCCGCGCGCGCCTGGCGGTCGGGGCTGTGCTCCGCCATGTCGACAACCTGCGCCCGGCCACGCTGGTGGCCTGCCGCCGGGACACGTTTCCGCAGTCTGCTCCATTCTTATTTTAGTCTGGCAATGCAGCCACTTTCAGTAGCGTGTTCATAGGCTTGTGTGACGGAAACCATGTCGCAGCAGGTTCGGGCCGCGTTGGCCCGCTGTCTTGTTGCATCGCCAAAGACTCCACTGCTGTGTGGTACGGATCCACTAGCCCCAAAGCCACGCACAGGTTCAGCTGAGCAATGTGGCCGTGTGTCTCGCAGCAGCCATCGTGCGCACCTGGGGCAACGCAGAGTCCAGCCACAGTTTCAACTGCGCGCCCCCGAGCGCCTCCTCGCCGAACGCGACCTGCAGGCCCACCCGGTCCTCCATGCCCCAGCGCGCGCCGCGGCCCGCGGGCAGCGCGGCGCGCACCAGCGCGTCCGCCAGGCCGCCCATGCGGCCCAGCCAGGCCTGCAGCTTGGGCTGCAGCGCGACCAGGCCCTGCGCCGGCGCCGGCGCCCCGCCCCAGGCGTCGGATGCACGACATGTGTGCAGCCCCGCACAACGGCACACTGCGCTGATCGCCTAAGGTTGAGCGGTCCTGCCCGCGCCGAGGACGCCGCAGTCGCGCATGCGTGCTTATCTGCTGCCTCGCAGCGGCGGGCGAGCACATCGTGCAGAGAGGGGGTGCACTGGCGCATCACATGCTGCAAGCGGGCCGCTGCGGGCTGGTGTCCAGCCCATGCCATACTGCAGAAGACCATCAGGCGCATACAGGGCAGGCCGGGCCGGGCGAGCCACCTTGGTGCGGGCCACCCGCGCTTTCGCCGCGGCCGCAGCCGCGTCGGCCTCGAGCTTCTTGTACCGGTCGCGCGCGCTCTCCTCGCCCTCGGCCGCGCCGTCCGCGGCGCCAGGCTTGTCATCTGCGAGCCGGACGCCGTCTTTGGCTCAAGCACGCTAATGACGCAGTCACTAAAGCTCCAGCACGCTAATGACTCAGTCACTGCAGTCACCAAAGCAACAGCAAGCGAGCAAGTACAGCCACAAGGAAAGACAGCCATGCGCGGCAAGCGGGTGGCGGCCCCTATCACCTGGGGGAGGAGCCACTGCCGCGTGAGAGTCGGAGATGGGCGACAGATAGGCGTCCAGCAGCGGCACCACCTGCACCAGATCCAGGGCATCAGGTATGCCTGCACGGCTTTACTTTGCCAACCCAGATGCAGATGCTTGTCACACAGATGACTCCAAATACGCCTTTTCATACAAGATGCCTGGGCACGTGCGCTCTCCCTCTGGCCTGTCTACACAGGGGCTCGCGGCAGCTGCGCGCGCGAGGCGGCGGGCGCGCCTGCGGGACGAGGGCGGCCAGCGCGTCCGGCGCGCAGCGCTCCCAGCGCTCCAGCTGCGCCAGCGCTGCCTCCGCCAGCGGCGGGTGCTGCAGGCCCAGCGCGAACGCCGCGCGCAGCGGCGCCGCCATCGCCTGCGCCCGCGCACAAGCGCGCGTCGCTCGGCCCATGCGCCGCCGACTTCCCTTGTCCGTGCTCACTGCATGGATCTACAGCACTCGTGCGCGCTCCTGCACTGACGGTCCCTGGAAGTGGATGGCGCCGTGGATTTAAGCAGCATGCGCCGCCGGCGCCAGGGGACGCAGCGGCGCATGCTGCTCAAGCCCACGGCGTCGTCAGTCTCCAGGCACCTCCAGCGCAAGAGCGCGCATGAGTGCGGCTGGAGCCATGCAGTGGGCACGGACAAGGCGCATGAGCCTCCACACCGGTCCTCCACGTCGGCACACTGCCCGCATTCTCCCCTGCGAGCGCGCGCTCTGACATGTGCAGCGCCGACGCGGGTCAGCGCCGCGCGGCGCGGGCCCGCGCCTGGACGGGCACCAGCGAGGGCGGCGCGGCCAGCAGCAGGTCCAGGCAGGCGGCCAGCAGCTCGTCGCTGAACAGCCGCGAGGCGTGCAGCACGCCCTGCAGGAAGTCCGCCAGCACCTGCGCGCGCCGCCGCGGCCGCGCGCGTGCAGGCAGGGCGCGCTGATGTGCATGCTGCTCCGACATGTTAAGGTGGCAGGTGTCCGCCTGTGGAACACTCCCATGAGCGGTTTGTTGCTCCCCCGTACACTTGGAACACACAATTTGGTAGCGGTCATACCCGGGGCCTAGCAGGACGTTCTAGCAGGACACACTGTTTGAGACACGCAGCGATCCGTCACCAAACGAAAAGCAATCGTGCCACCGGGCGCCCCCACCAGAAGCAGGGAGCGCCGAGCAGGGGACGCCCACCTGCTGGCAGACCGGCCCCGCCGCGGCGGCCCCGCCGGCCGGCGCCGCCTCGGGCAGCAGGCCCGCGCGCACGGCGGTGCGCGTGGTGGCGGCCAGCATGCGGTAGAACCCGGAGAGCAGCGGGTGGCGGTGTGCGGCCGCCGCCAGCTCCAGGGCCAGCGTGTCGGCCCACCTGCGCGGCGCAGTCGCATGGCCGGCGCATGCACCAGGACTGCGGTGCGCGGTCAGGCAGAGTGGCCGAGGGGCCCCACAGCCTGTCCTAGCTCTCCGGCCTGCCCCGGCAGGCGCGCAAGCTGGGTGCGCTGGTGCTGTCCGAGAAGGGCACACCCTGCTGAGCGCAGACTCACCGCCTGAACGGCACGCTCGCTCCCCAGAACACCTGCCAGCTGTACGCCAGATGGAGGGCCAGAGCCCGAAAGGGCCATCCCAATTCGTAGCATGCAGGGTCGCCAGAGTGTTATACACGCGTAATATTGACGGGGGGCACAGCGACAAGCGCTGCACAGGCGGCTGCTACCTTGCAAATGCCGCGGGCGGCAGCTGCGGCAGGAGCTCCGCAAAGAAGCTGGCCAGCGTGATGAAGGCGCGCATGTCCGCCTTGTTCACGGCGACGAGCCCCGGCATGGGGCTGTACGCCTCTGCCGCCAGGCCGTCAAGCGCGCCGTCCTGCGCGCAGCTGCAGCCTCGCGGCGGGCGCCGCGCACTGGGCTGGACAGCGCTGCAGCAGGCCCGCTCTTGCCGCCAGGCACCCGCCGGCAGACCGCCACGCGGCGCCCAACAGCCTGCAAGCCTTGGCAGCTCACGCACGCCGGCGCGGCCCGCGACAGCCGGGGCCCGTGGGCCGCGCCGGGAGGGCTGCGGCGGCGTCGCCGTCCGCCCGCTCCTCCTGCGGCGCCACCGCGTAGCCCAGCTCCAGGTTCTCCACGGCGTCGCACACGGCGCGCATCAGCGCATCGTACAGCGCGGGCGCCCAGGCGTCGCGGCGCGACAGCATCGCGGCCGCCTCGTCGCCCGGCAGGCCCTCCCCGCACAGCAGCGCGCGCCACAGGGGCAGGTAGGCCTGCCAGGGCGCGTCTGCCGCGTCGGCCGCGGCACCTGGCGCCCCGCGCGCGCGCGTCACTTCACAAAAATCTGTCTCCGAGTGTCAACAGGGCCACCAGCACTCCCACTCACGGGGCTTGCGGCACAGACGCAGCTCGTCCTAGGCCTGCTGCATGAGCCCTGGCAATGGTGCCAGCCCCATGAGTGCGCTCTCCTCCAGTCATGCACAGCATGCCCTCTACAGCAGCCGCTTGAGACAGGTGCATCTGCGGTGGCTGCAGTTCCACGCGCGGGAAGCCGGCAGGCGGGCGCGCCGGCGGCCGGCGCGGCGAGCGGCTCGGGCGTGCGCAGCGTGAGCTCCAGTACCGCGGCCGCCAGCCGCGGCGCTGCCGCCGCGAGCAGCGCGGGCCGCGGCGCGAGCGCGTGCAGCAGCGCGGCCAGCGCGGCGTTGGCGTCGGGCCGCTGGCCGCTGGGGTGCAGGATCGGGTAGTCGCCCGCCAGGCGGCCCGCCGCGGCTATGGCCGCCGCCAGCGCCGCATCGGGCACCGTCTCCAGCTCGCCCAGCACCGCGGCGAGCGCGCGCAGCAGCGCCGCCTGCGCGCCCGCCGGCACCGATGTGTAGGCGATCAGCGGCCGGTGCAAGGCGGCTGTGGGCGGCTTGCTCATGTCTGCGCCAACCATCAGCGCGCCGGCGCGCACAAGCGTTGCCTGCATACCTACCTTCCTGCACACCCATTGCCGGCGCTTATGGCCAAAGACACCTGCAGCTCCATCTCTGTATGAGACAGAGACACCGTGTCGCCCCTGCTGCCATGCCTTGTCTTCAACGAGCTCTCCATAATCTGTACCACGTGGCGAGCTTGGCAAGCGAACAGTGACTGCAGGGACCATCACGCGATGTGATTGGGTGGCGCACATCTGTTTTCAGGCGCTCGGCGAGGTCGCCGGCGCGAGCATCCGGGCCGCTGCTGCTGCGCATCAGCGGCAGCAAGCATGCGAGCAGCCACCTGACCATCTGCCGACCGCGCGCAGAGGACTGGGCATTTATGATCAGTGATGGCACGCCATATTGTGTGCTCTGTCATACTCACACAGCTAAACAGCTGGCAGCGTTTCAGAACTCGCGCATGCACAGCGCTGCACCAAAAGGCGCGTGTGAGACAGCGTGCGGCGGTTGCCACCTGACACCTACGGCGCATGCGCTCTTGCCCCGCCCCTGGACAGGCAACATGCAGCCTGACAGCCTCTCCGTCACATCTGCAGCACAGGCAGAACCCACGCATGCGCCCCGCAGGCGGACGCGGGGCCCACCTCGTCGCCCAGGAACCTGCGCGCGGCGGGCGCGAGGTCGCCCACCGCGCGCGCCGCCATGGCGATGTCGCGCCCGGCGGAGGCCGGCGACGTGAGCGCGTCCGTGTGGCGCTTGAGCATGCGCTTGAGCAGCTGCAGCAGCTGCGCGCGCCGCGCGGCCGCCGCGTCCGCGTCGCCGTCGCCATCGCCCGCGGCGGCCTGCGTGAGCTCGCCTGCGACCTGCGTGCACAGACGGCAATCAATCATGAAACGCTCTGGTACCAGCTCTGCCTTCGTTGCTGACCACTGCTCCGAGTCAAAACGTACGCAGGGCACACACCGCACCTGCTCTCCACGCAGATCATGGCACTTCTGTTGCGGGGCGAGCAGGCACCTGCGGCTCGGCCAGGCCGCTGGTCCTGGACACGCAGTCCACTGAGGCCGCTTGCGCCTGTGCGCCTGGTGGGCGAGCACGGCTCGGGGCGCGCCTGGTGCTGCGCGGCGTCGAGCGTGGCGCCGGCTGCGCGGCGCACGTCCTTGTTACCGTGGTTGACGTGCAGGTACGCCAGGCGCTGCAGGAGCGCGTCGCCGTCGGCGATGATACGCTCACTGAAGCGCGGCGCCTGCCAGCGCGGCGCGCGCGGGGGCGGCTGAGCGCTTGGTGGTGCCCACGATACAGAAATGCAACAGCAGTGCAGAACGGAACTGCTTTCTGGATTCATAGAGCTGTGGAGTCAAACCCTCACACGGTGCAAGGCAAGCGCAAGGATGGCTGCTATGTGCTGCACCCTGCGACTATGCACATTGAGCAGAAGTGGGCGGCGCAATTCAGCGGCAGCATCACAGCTGCCAGGACACGTCGCACCACGCCGCGAGACACGCGGACCACAGTCTCACAGACCCGGCACGGCAGGCCTGGGCGGGCCTCCCGGCAGTGGGTGCCCGGCACCTGGCGCGTAATCATGCGCAGGACGCCCACCACGCCCGAGTACCGGCCGCGCTCCGGGCTGCGCAGGACGTCCTGGAAGTGCCGCCATGCGTCATCCTCCGCGTCGCGCCCCTGGCCCTCCTGTGCCAGGCCCGGCGCGCGTGTCAGCACGCCCCTCGCAGCCGCAGTGCGCGGCGGGAGCCAGGGCGGCCTGGCGCCCGCTGCGCCCCGGCGCGCCGCACGCCGGCGCGCATGACGCGGACCGCGGCCTTGAATTGTCTGGCGCCGCGCCTGGCGCCGCGGTGGGCGCAGGCGCGCGCACCGGGCACACGGAGAGCGCGCTCGCCAGGCCCGCCATGGCGCCCGCGATGACCTGCTGCGACGGCTTGGCGGCCTGGGCGGCCTTGCGCAGCAGCGTGCGGCAGCACTCCAGCAGCCACTGCGCGCTGAAGGCGTCGCCCTGTGCGGCCGTGAAAGCCTGCGCGGCAGTCGCGGCGGATGGGCGAGCGTGCCAGCGCGGCGCAGCAACTCCGCGATTCTGCCGCGACTCTGCCAAAGGTGCGCATCTCGGCCGCAGTGCTAATGTACGGATGCAGGCATGCAGCAAGCGGTGAACACTGCTGCCAAAAGCTGATGGTGCGTGTGCATGCCGCCATACTGCGCCGCGCCTTCACACTGCCACACGCGCAAACAGGCAAGAGGTGTTCTTCCAAGCATGAGGCAGCGTCGGCTGACCTGCGGCGCGGCCTCAAGGACGAGCCCCAAGGTCTCCAGCACACTGGCGATCACGCCCTCGCTGCTGCTCTTGCCGGACGTCTTGGACAGGCAGCGCTCCTGCAGCAGCTTGGCGAGCCGCCCCATCCTCTCGCTGCGCAGCCCCGCATCAGGCGTGTGAGATGGCATGAGCACTGCATCGAGCCCCTTGACAGTTCGCTAAAAGATAGCGCCTGCGGGGACTCGCATGCATGCATGACACTTTGCCGCAAGAATGAAGTGCCATAGGAATTCCATGCCCCAGGGCCAGACATGCATGTGCCACATGGGCAAAGTGTGTCCAGCAGATGGCCAGCATGTCAGCCGAGGCCCAGCACCTGTCGCTCAGCCACGCCGGCGGGCACAGCGCCAGCGCGGCCTGCAACAGCGCCAGGGCCGCATTCTGCTCATTAGCCCAGGGCTCGCTGCGGATGCCCTGCACGGCGACCCCGCCAGGGTCTGCCAGCGCGGGCGCGAGCTGCGCAGTGCGCTCCGGCGGCAGCTGAGGCAGGACCTCCTTTGCCAGCCACTTGTAGGCCTTCTCGCGCACGCTCTTGCCGTCCTTGGCTGCAAGCGCGCAGTCTACACTTCAAGAGCTTGAGCTTGCATCGTTTGCGAAAGACCGTAGCAAATGGAGTCTCTTGCATCTTGCCACATACAGGGAATTGCAAAGCAGGACCTTGGACTTTGCAACTAGGTAGCTTTGTGCCTCTGCAGTGCCAAGCGCACTCACCTTTATACCGAAGGCTGTGCACGAGGAATTGCTCAAGCCCATCCTTTGGCGCAAATGTGAAGGAGGCCACCAGCGACGCTCCCTCTTGAGTCTTGCACAACTGCCTGCAAAGCAAAGCAGCAAAGTGTTTGGCTCTGCTCTGAGGAAGCAATGCAAGTGCAGGTGGCAGAACGGGCAAGTTATGCGACAAAGCATAAATTTATGAGACCCATCAGTCCAAAGCAGGCCTTGATGTGTGCTGCACCGGCTTACTATTACTTTGCCGTACGTTTGCCAGGCAGCGCTTGCCGGCACATTACAGCAGCAAAGTGGTACTAGGCGCACGTTGCGGCCTTTTCAAAGCGTGTCCACGCTTCGCCAGCGTCTGCAGCGGTGTCCTGACTTGCAGCGCCAGTGACAGCTGAGAGCAGAGCCCGAAGCTGTGTCTGGCTCGTCATAGTCCCTTGAGCATCCCGCAGCGTGGGAGCTCAGGGGCTTGCACTGAGACCAACATCAAGCAGCTGCCTCTGCTGCATCGCGGACACTGTTCCTGCTCCTGTGGAGTGCCATTTGGAGGGACAAGCTGTGTGTAACTGGGCTTTCCAGTACATTGTGTCCAGGAGCCCACCAGCCAGGTTTCTGTACCCTGTGAAGCAAGACATTAGAACATGAGAGCACTCAGAGCCTTCCTTACATGAGATGTATGTAGGGCAGAAGGACGTGTGCTGAGTTCTCAATCATAACCTCATGGTACTGCGCCACCCGCATCCAAGCCATCCGGTGGCTGTGCCTTGGAGCTGCGTCGGGCGGACAGCACCTGGCAGGCGCCTCGACACCGTCAGTCAGATGTCATGCACGGACCCACAAGCTGCTGTCAGCGGAACAAGGTCAAGAGTGAGTAAGATACATGAGGTGGAGGCGCGCCTCAAGCACGACGGGCAACACAGAGACCGCCACAATGGCGAGCACCACGAGCGTGAAGTTGTGCTTGACAAACGGAAAGTTGCCTGCGCGGACGACAGCCCTCAGCGCCCGCACTGCCCGGCACGGGTGAATCAACAGAGCGCCAGATGTACGCATGCGCATGGCTGTCACAGTGCCCATGTAAAAAGAGAGCACAGAGGGGCGCGCCGAAGAAGTAGCCGGCAAGGACGAAGCTGAGGGTCCACACGGCGGCGCCGCCGACGTTGTACAGGGCAAAGGCGCGGTACTGCATATTTCCAACGCCTGCAGCATGCTTGGTGGTTCAGCGCGCACAGACGCACCAGCGCAAGCTTCCACTGCGTGCCAATCTGGTGGGACGACCAGGCATGCGTGCACCTGCAACAAAGGGCGCGAAGGTCCTGATGATCGGAATGAAGCGCGCCAGGACGACCGTCTTCCCGCCATGTTTCTTGTAGTACTCCTCTGTCTTCTCAATGTACGCCTGGCCGCACACGCATGGTCACAGCAGCGTGGATGCTCCTCAGCATCACAGGCGGCTTTGCAGCTGCTCCAGTCAAGTGTTATGATGGATCATGCCCAAAGCGTGACGCTGAGGCCCGCAGGACGCATAATCAGACACCTACCCGCAGGACGCATAGTCAGACACCTAGGCGTCACCGAGCTGATGCATGTGCGCACCTTCTTGATGACTCCCCGCTGGATGGCCCGGGCGCCTGTGAGAGCGCGGACGCAGCAGCCTCATTTCGGCGCGCACCACAGCGCATGCCGCGCACGTGCATGCCGCCACAGGCACCGGCATGCTGACCAGGCGTGCTCATAGCGCTCACCCAGGTAGTTGCCAATGGCGTAGTTCACGGCGTCGCCCAGCACGGCCTGGCGCAAGCGGTCAGCTCACGCCTGCAACCAAGGACGCGCCACAGAGAGCCGAGCGCGGCGGCGCTGCAGTGCCGTGCAGCGCTCACCGACACGAAGAAGGTGGCCAGCAGCCAGGTCAGCCTCAGGGACCCCAGCGCGGCGAACGCGCCGGCAGCGAACAGCAGGGAGTCGCCTGCCGGCCGCCGCATGGAAAAGGGTGTGTGCACACGCGGCTTGCTGGGGGCGCAAGGTACAGGAACAGATCGAGCTGGGGCAGGCGGCGCGCCCGGAAGGAAAGGCGTGAGCACCAGGCCCGTCTCGCAAAACACGATAGCAAACAGTATGCCATACGTCGCTGCGCCGTGCCGCGCTATGATCTCCTTGAGGTGGACGTCCAGGTGGAGCACGAAGGACACGAGGCCTATGGCAGCCGAACCAGCCTGAGCACAGCAGGCTCGGCAGGGTGCGCAGCAAATTCGGGGCGGAGGGCACCTTGACACGCTGCGCCCAACGAGAACTGCCCCCCTTCGCTGCCCACGCTGGCAGATACGCTGCCGGGCGCCGCCGCCGCCAGGGCTCCCAGCACCAACACCACGACGGCGACGCTCAGAACCGCACGCAGCCTGGCAGTCCGCCTCGGCGCAGGCGCTGCGCAAGGGTGCACTGCCCATACCGTGGGCGACGAGCTGCTGACGCACTCGCACAGCGTGCTCCCTGCCCATTGCCGGCCACTCAGAGTGCAATGCGCTTGCCTGCGCTGCACTCCGCTGGGCTGTACAAGCGCTGGCCCGGGCTGCAGAGCCAGCGGCTGCCTCTGCTTGCCGGGGCACGCTCCGGCGCGGGCAGCGCATGAGTGTGGTTTCCGCGCGGCGAGCACAGGCAGCCCCCCATGGCCTGGCGTGGCTGTCCTACCTTTGAGCATGAGGGCAGCCTCCCGTTGGCTCAATGGTTCACACTGGGCTTGCCCTCAAGGTGAGTGCTTCCCATGGCCTAGCCCGTTGCACTTTGCCGGGCTAGGCACGTGCTTCCCAGATTGTTTCAAAATCTACTCGTAGAAATGTTGATATAGGTGGCTCAGGAAAGTTGCAGGCTGACAACAGCACTACAATCCCCTTGCACAAATTGAACTCGGAGCTGCCGTGCGCACTGCCATGCAGCAGCAGCTAGCCGTAAGTTCCTGCAGAGCTGCTATAGCTTTGACTTGTCTGCAATGACATGGAAAGGAAACTCTTGTCTGCAATGACATGGAAAGAAACTCTTAACATCGCCACATTGATTGCATAGTTATTACACTCCTAATAATAACAACGCTTCACCTTACATCACTATGTACACGTCCAACAATTACCTCTAGCTCTTCAACAGCTAGCCCAGCAATCGTAACTCAGCAGAAATGACAGCAACAATAATTAGCACCATAGTTGATGTCAGCACACTTGCCAAATGATGGCTGTCAGAGTGACATCCACCACCACCTTATGTCATGCATTTGTTTGTGCCCTAAGGCTAAGTTGTGCCCAAGGCTAACTTGTGCCTAACACCAATGCATGGTGCAATGTAGACTGTCTCACCCACAAAACGCACTATGCAGCAGCACAGACGTCAGACACATACCAGTTCTCATGCACTTGATTTTGCCAAAGGCAGGAATCACTTGTCCTGGAGGGACGCTTGTTTCCCAGAGGAAACAAGCCACCCTGCCTGTTCCTCCTGCAAAAATGTCCTGCAACAGTGCAACACATAGCAGGCCAGCCTACAAAGCATTTAACTTGCTGCATGTACCCAACAAACTTACCTGTAACTTGCTGCATGTACCCAACAAACATACCGTCGCCAGCACCCTAGGTCGACACCTCCCCAGCATTCTGGATCACAACCATCGACGGGCAGGCCTTCTCGGTCATGCGGAACGGCAGCAGCGCCGCCTCGGCCACATCCTGCTGCTGGATCATCTCGTCCGGGTCGGAGCGCCCCGCCGACATGTCTGACTGGGTCATGGCCGGGAAGATGCCCGTCACGCGCACCTTGCCCGTCACCTCCTGCAAGCGCTCCCCGGGTGCAGGTCATGCGAGCCGACACTGGAGTGCTGAAGCACATGTCATGGTCTGCACAAGCAGCGGAGCATGAGAGCGGCGATGCACAGAGCAGCTTGTGGACGCGCCTGCTGGATGCTGTTGCTCCAGCCGGTGAAGCCGTGCTTGGATGCGGCGTAGACCGCCTGGTTGCCAAGCGGCTGGATGCCTGGCGCCAGCACAGCGCAGCCGGTGACACATGCGCAGTCGCCCGCACTACCGCCTTTGCAACGAGCTACTAGCTGGTGCTCAAGCACAGGCAGGCATGCCAGGCGCATGCCCCACCTCACCCCATCACACTTGGGCTTTGGTGCGCTCATGCATGCGTACCTGCCACAGACGAGATGTTGATGATGCACGTCCCGCCCTTCTCAGCCATGGCCGGCGCCAGCACGCGCGTCAGCCGCATCGGCGACGCCAGGTTCAGGTACAGCAGCTTGTCCGCAGCATCGGAGTCGCCTGGCACATGATTGTGACAATGTCACTATTATGAAGGCGGCGCTTATGGTCTGATGTGATCATAGCTGGACGGGCATCCTGTCTCTACAGCGCTCCTACTCGACATCGAACAAGCGTCCTTTGCATCAGGCCCATATTTAGCACATGTTCAGCACCACCCAAGCGCACAGAGTGCGCGACTCAATGTGCGCACAAACCTGTCACCTCTTGGGCGCCCAGCACCGCTGCCTGCAAAGACACCTGCCTCCAATGCCACAATTCACAGCTAGTAAGCATCTCTTACCTTCCAGTGCGCCCGAGTACTCGAAGACGCCCGCAGCGTTGACCAGGATGTCGATGGTCCCGTAGTCCTTGAGGATGGCCTCGCCTAGCGCCTGCACAGCCGCGCATGCATTAAGCTATCATGTATGCCTGAGTAGCCAGGCAGAGACAAGCATGTTTAGCATGCACCACCACGCAGCGCTAGCTGACTGACACAGGCCTGTGAAATGCACACATCATTCTGGCAAAATTACGCAAGCTAGTGCCGAAAGGTGTACGCGCCTGAACAGCATCGCCATCGGCCAGGGAGCACGCACGAATATCAACCTCTGGTGCACCAGCATGCTTGCACTCGTCTGCCACCTACGTGGCACCCAGCACACTCAGCTGCTAGCGCACACCACAAAACCTGCACAAGACTTTTCAAATAACACTCTTACTTTTGCACTAGCCAGGCTCTTTGCTTCACATACTGGTCAGGCTCTAAAGTCGACGTTTACAAAAAAGTGGCCGCCTAGTGCATAGCAGTACATACCTTTTCCAGGTTCTCCTTGCTCCTGGCCACAAGGATGAGGCTTGCGCCTTGCTTGGCGTAGTTGACTGCTATGCACGATCCTATGCCTCGCGATGACCCAGTGATGAGCGCGCGCTTGCCCGACAGCAGGCTCGTAGCAACCATGGTGTGTGACGGAGGTGTAGGAGCGCGGTGCCTGTCAACTTGGCAGTCAGCATTGTTGTGTACAGGCACACAAGTGAGAGCAGTACAGCTGCAGATACAGTCACCGCACTGCACCTCCTCACACTTGTCCCTAGCGTGTGTCTGCACAATTCTGCTCAACCTGGGAGCCAACAGGCATGCATCTTACACTTGGCCTTTATGGGCACGCACCTAGAGACAGTCTTGGACTGCGCTTGATGGTTCTCTTTAAGTGCGACTTAATAAACAGGTGCTTGCGATGTGTATGTCTGCGCCGCAGAGCCAGCAGCGTGGCACACATTAGAAATTTGTATTCTTAGGGTGCAGAAACGAGAGCATTTGGGAGTTACAAGGCGGGAGTTTGGTTATCAGGGGCATACATAGCAAAACCACCGCAGCATGCAGGCGCGCCGCAGCGTCATCAGAGTCCATGGACCAAGTGATAGGACAGTAGGACAGAGGCATCAGCCCACACATTCAAGAGTGGGTGCCACAGAGAGCGGTTCTGGATGCACTAGTACAACAAAAACAGCGCAGGCCAACTTCGGCCTCTCCTGCGCCGCGACACCCCACCCTCTACTAACAAAGCGTGGAAAACCCGGCAAGTGCGTTCCAGGGGCCCCCATCCATGCCAGCGCCTAGCTACTTCGTACCATGTGCTGTACAGACCGAGTTCAATAGCAGTTCACTGGTGCTGGCAGTGTCTGTCCCAGCAGGTGTTGGCGGCAGCGCGCACAAAGGAAGCTGCCGCGATGGCTCTGCGCCGCGTGCAGACGAGTGGGTCACGAGGCGGCACTGGAGGCCGCGCGCTCACGAGGAGCGGATCGCGCCCTTGGGCAGCAGCAGGCCGTCGATCTTGTAGATGGTGTCCTGCCGCGCACGGCGACACACCACTCAGCCGCAGCGCCTGGCGCGGACGCTGGAAGCTCGCCGGGCGCTGCAGCCTGCAACATGCGTGCAGCAAGCACAGCCAAGCTGCACCCACATTGCCCGAGGCGCACTGGCTTTGCCATGTGGGCCCGGATAGTGCACATGCCCGACAGACCCGAATGCATCGCACACTGTTGACACACCTGGCGACAAGCATTGGCAGGGAACCGCCGAAAAAGCAGCCTGCTCCATGTGGATTGGTGTCCTCCCCAGTCGCCAGCAGACACAGCGCGTAAGGGCATGACGTCTGTCGGAACCGTGAGCCGCATCGCACCTGCTTGCCCCACTGCCCCCAACACACAACGGAGCGGCCTGGCAAGCGCGCGTGCCATGCGAGAGCGGCGGCCCGCGCCGCCCATGGGCAAGCCACACGCGCCGGCATGCCTGGCGCAGCGACAGGCGTGCAGAGGGTCGCTGCATGCGAGCAGCGCGGCGGGGCCGGCGCACCAGGCAGACGTGGGTGCCGTGGTCCTTGAGCGCGGCGGTGGTGCGGTCGCCCGACAGCTGCACCACGTCGGCGGTCTGGCGGTCCACGCGCAGCGGGTCCTGGTCCGTGTCCACCGGCAGCGCCGTGTTGAACGAGTAGCCGTCGCGCAGCGCGCGGTACTGCGCGCCCCAAGGCCTCATCAGGCGCCCCGTGCTTGCGGCCGGATTCTGATTGCGATCGGGGCGCGCTCGCGTGGCATGATTGCAACTCGCGTGGCATGATTGCAAATCGCTTGGCGTGATTGCAACTCGCGTGCTATGATTGCAAGAGCCTGGATGATGCACACACGGGCACAACAGACTTCATGCGCAGTGGTGCCGCAGGCTGGGCAGGGCCCCACGGGCGGCGGGCAGCGGGCGGCGGGCCGCGCGGCGGGCGCAGGCGGGGCGCGCACCTCCACGGGGCTGGGCAGCACGTGGAACTGGACGATGGAGAGCACGAGCTTGGGGTCCTGCAGCAGGCCCTCCAGCTTGAGGCCCAGGTCGCTCAGCGTCTGGTTGACGCCGTCGTTGTCGGGCGCAAACAGCGTCACGCCGCTGGTCGGGTCGCTCAGCGTCTCTGCGCGCCCGCCGCAGCTGGTCAGCGCGGCGGAGCAAGATGCACCGCCCGCGCCCGTCCAGCCGATGCGCAGCGCAGGAAAGCAGGTGTGGCAGGCGGCGCGCAGAGGCGGACTCCAAACGGCTGGACTGGCTGGCAGGTGACACAACCACTGGGAGCCAGCTCACTGCTTGCTCGCAGACGGGCGGCCTACAGATGCATTGCGTGCCAAGGCAGGCGCTCAACCCGAGCGTGCCGGTGGCGCAAGGGCGGTGGCGCACGAGAGATGTTGGAGTTGGAGGCGTAGATCAGGCGCAGCAGCGTGGAGTACTCGCCGTGGTTCTGCAGGAACCCCATGAGGCAGCCATTGGCGGGCGGCGCGGGCGCGGGCGCGGCCGGCGCGGGCGTCGCGGCGGGCGTGGCCGCGCGCGCCGCGCGCACGCTGGTCGAGCTCACGGTCTCCGCGGGCGCCGCGGCGGGCGCCGACACGGGCGCGGCGGCGGCGCGCGCCGCGCGGTAGGCGGCGGGCGCCGGCGCGTACGCGCCAGTCTGCAGCAGGTCGCGCGCGTCTGCACGGCGCGCAGGCCGGCCGTCTGGGTATGCCGGGGCTTTAAAAGGCGGTGGCTGCACCGCACTGCTGCGAAAGCCCAGGGCGAGCTCTTCCTTGGGCTGGTGCAAGCGTCATTTTGGTCCGCCAATCCGTGCGGGCAGCATGTGGTGCAGATCCAGGCTCCTGGCAGCGCAACATAAGCAAGTGCGCAACAACGCAGGACGCAGCAGACTCGAAGCAGATCCGCATACGCTCATTATTCGCATGCGAAGGCGCAGCGCTTGGCAGTCGGGGGCTGAGGGTGCGCGTGGCCGCACCAGCCACACAGGCCAGGCCGATCAGCAGCGCCGCTGCGGCGACCAGCATCTGGGCGCGCTGCATTATGGCGTCTGAGACCTGCCGCGAGCGCGCCGCGCTAGTCAGGGGGTGCAGCAAGCGACAGGCGGGGCAGCACTGACCCCTCCACGTAGCTGCGAGCCCGAGTGGGGCGCCAGCACCGAGTCAGCAGTGCCCTTGCAGCAACCACTGGTTGCAGGGAGGTGTGTAGCTGGCCCGGCCTTGCCAGCAATTCCTCCAGTGCCAGGTGCCAGGCTGTGTAAACAGCTCAGGCGATCACGGTTGCCGCAGGACAGCCGCAAGCGGCCAGCAAACGAGTCACCTTCCCCGCCAGATACTGTTTGCCCGGCAAGTTGCCGGCGGTCAGCTGGGAGCTTGCGCTCACCTCGGGAAAGCGAACAAGGATGTCGTACAGGCGTGCGCCGACGAGGAGCGGCGGAGGGAGCAAGGAACGGGCCTGTCCAGCGACACAGCTTAGGTCGCGGCCAATGTTGGAGTGCCAGGCAGCGTCCGCACGCACACGGCCTCATGGCTCTGCCAGCTAGCGCACAAGCAGCAGTGCACGTTGTACAACGAAAGCTGGCACGGAAGCAAGCGAGATCGGGAAGCTACGACACCCGCGGAAAGTGTCACGACAGGGCTCCCGGGAGTGCCGTGCGGGCGCAACGGCTTGTGTCGCACCTGGACTGCTCTGGATGTGAGGATGTCTGACGCCAAAGCTGTCTTCAGAAAGCAATCGGCCGGCTTTAACTGCTTCTGAAGCCCTAGGAGAGGGTCAAGCAGCCAACCCTAACTTGTGGTTACATCCTTTCATTTACTTTGCGCGCGGGACGCCTCTCTGCTAGGTGCGCCAGCTTGAGCTCGGACAGCAGTAAGCCGAGTCTGAATCTGCACTGCGCACGCCTCCAGCCCCTTTTTTAGCAGGATTTAAACACTCCTGCTTGGCGGGCCCCGCGCGAGGCCCCGCCTGAGCAGCCCTAAGCTCATCCACTCACTCCTTCAGCTCTCAACACTTCGTCCACTGTGTCTCCTGACAAGCGGCATACTCGACACCTGTCTAACTTGCATTGCACACTACTGCGACCGCGCCTGCGCCTCACGCGTTGATAGCAGCTGGGCAAATTCTGCGCCTGCATGAAATCAACTCCTAGCTTCAGCCCGGCTCTTCTTCCGCATGAAATCACACAAGCACACCCGCGCGAGCGCCATGGCCCGCTGGACCCAGCACTAGTAACACTCTACGCACGGCCTAGCAGTGCAGCACACACAGCACAGATAACCTGGAAATCATTTATCGCCGTGCCTGCTTTGAGCACGCGAGGCCACCAGTCGCGCAACAAGCATCACAACTCCTACCCGTTCACCACAAATGCGCACAGTACTCGGAAAATAGGGAACCTGTGAAACGCTCGCAAGAGGCGCCGGACCTGACGCCGGGCGGCTGCCAGGTGATCAGCGTACGCAGCGCGGCAGAAACGCCGCAGGGTGCGGCGGGTCCAAAATGGGTGACCGCATGCATCCGGGCTGCGTTGTCGAGGCGGAAGAGCAGCAGCCGCCAACGTCACCGTCACAGGCGTGTTATCAAAATCATGATACCCGGCAGTATACTGTGCTCGAGTCCCTGCAATCCATCTGGGGCATTCGCCGAGCACCGCAGAGGCAGGCCCGCTCGCCGGAACAGGACGGCCGACGGCAGAGCACCCTCTGTGCGGCCAGCGCGGCGCGCTCAGGCAACTCAGTAGGCGGCCGGCGGGGCGGGCGCGGGCCGGCCAGCGTAGGCCAGGAACACGGACGTCAGCGATTTGAGCCAGGTCTCCGCGATGACCTCCAGCGACAGCGGCAGCGCCGTCGCGGACAGCGCCGCCTCGAACACGCTGCGCACCGCGTCCGCCTGCGCGCCGCGCGCCGCTGGGCCCCGGTCTTTGGTTTAGGGTTGGGGTGCTTGTCCCCAACCTATGAATGCCCGACCTGTGTGCAGAGGATGCCGGCCGGCCGCCACCCGGGGCCGGCGCACGCGTGCGACAGCAGCCAGCCACGGCCAGCTGCCGTCGCAGCGCGGCGCAAGGTGGGGCGCCCGGCGCTGCCGCGCAGCACCGCCGTGGCACAGCAGCACACCTGGGACGCCGGTGCCGCCGCCAGCGGCAGGTGGGGCGCTTGACGCTCGCGCCCCACGCGCGCCCGCTGCGCGCGCGCGCTCCGCGCGGGGGCGCAGGGGCAGGGCGTGCAGGGGCGGGCGGCGCCGGCGCGCCTGCGGGCAGTCAGTGCCGTCGCAGCGCTGGTGGAACAGCAGCGCCGGGCTCTCGCCCTCCGAGAAGCAGCGCTCCGTGAAGCGCAGGCTCAGCACGGTCCACTCCGGTTGCTGGTCGCCGCGCGGGCCGCCGCTGGTCGGCGCGCCCGCGCCGGCCGCAGCAGCGGCCGCGGCGGCCCCGGCAGAGATCTCGACCAGCAGCGCGCTTGGATAGACCGGGCACACGCTCGTGGCCAGGCCCACGCCCAGCCGCTCCGCCGCCTGCCGCCCCGCCACGCTGCTTAGCTGTGTGCACCAGCATGCGGGGCGCGCAGTGCTCCCGAATACAAGCTCTCTTTTCATTCCAGGCATCGCGGCGTGCCAGCCCGCGCGGGGCCGCATAGCTGTTGACAGGAGTAGCTGTTGACAGGAGTAGGCGGCGGGTGTTCCGGGCGCGGGCGCGCCTGGCGGCCTTCGGAGCCGAGGCGCTCGCGCAGCGCCTGCAGCGCAGCCGCGTCGCCGCTCGCGCAGCGCAGCAGCCCCGAGCCGCTCGGCTGCAGCGGCCAGTCCAGCACTGAGCTGGGCGAGAAGGCCGCGTCCTCCCAGGGCGGCCCGCCGCCGTCGCCGGCCGTCGCCGCAAACACGCACCGCGACTGGATCGGCTGCGCAGCGCGCCACGACCCCCCGTGAGCGCTGCTCGACGCGCCGGCAGCGCGAGGACACTGCGCGCCGCACCTCTGGCGTGGCCGGGCTGCACTGCTGGGCACTCCCCGCAGCGGGCGCGCCCTGCATGCGACGCACGTCAGGCACGCCACTGCCCGCGGGCCGCGCCTGGCTGTGCGCGGCCGGGGGCAGCTCCAGGCGCAGCGCGTCCGGCCACGGCGGCGGCGCCGCATCGCCGCGCCGCAGCACGCGCGCGGCCAGCGCGGCAGCCGCCGCCGCGACGACCACCGGCGCGCGCTCCAGCAGGCCCGCCAGGCGGCCGCCCATGTCGGTGCGCGCCTCCGGCTCCGCCTGCGCCCGCGGCGGCGCCTCAGCAGCACGCCCGGCCCGGGCCCAACACAACACACGCGACGCGGTGTCGAGCCGGAGGCGTCTGGAGCCCGCAGATGCGGGCGGCGGCGGCAGGGCGTGCGGGCGCCAGGCAGCGGCACCTTGACGGCAACGGGCGGCGTCGCGACGGCGGGCGGCGTGGGCGCGGTCAACATCTTGGCGGGCGACGGCGCGCGCGCGGGCTCGGTCTGCGCGGCGCGCGCCTCGCGTCACGGGCAGCGCGCGCGCGGGGCGGGCGGGACCCAGCGCGCACAGGCCAAGCTGGGCAGGCCCGGGAGGCGGCCCGCTCGCACTGGGCGCAGCGCCTCGCACGGACCTGCGCCCGTCTCACCACACACGCGTGCACAAGCACCATAGCAGGGCCTGCAGGCACCGGTCCGTGGCGCGCGAGCCCCGCGCGCCCGCGCTGTGGTACACCCCGCACGCACGCCTCCCGCCATGCCCAACCTTGCAAGCAGGGGCATGCCGAGGCGCGCCTCCATGGGCGCGTAGGCCTGCTGCTGCGCCGACGCCTGCGCGGCTGCACTTGCGCTCGCGCGCTGCGCTGCCGCCGCCTCCTCCAGCTGCCGCCGCTGCACGCAGCGGGCGGCCGGTGACCAATGCCACGGTGACCGTGCCATGGGTTCCATGGCACGGGCCACGGGCGTGACCATGCCATGGGCACACGCGCGCGCTGCAGAGCCCTCAGCCATGCTCCGCGGCTGACGGCCTGTCGCTGGGCGCCACGCCGGCTGCGCAGGTGTGGCCGCACTAGCGGGGACGGGCGCGGGCGCGCGCCTTGGTGCTGGGGTGGATCATGGACTGGCGCAGCTTGGCGACGTACGGCTTCAGCTGCGCGTCCAGCGCGCACAGCGCCGCCAGGTCGGCCGGCGTCAGGCGCCGCCCCACCTGCTCGCGCCGGATCTGCCGCCCGCACCGCCGCGCGCTCAAACCGCGGCACACCCAGCACGAGCCACATCAGGCGCACGCCACTTCAGGCACCAGGCTGCGGGCGGGCCGCACGGCCGCCCGCGCCGCGCAACAGAAAGTGCGCAACAGAAAAAGTGCGCGCCTGCAGGCGCGGCAGGATGGGCCGGATGCCGCGCAGCTTCTCCACGTGCGCGAGCGCGGGCGAGCCGGGCGCGTGCTGCGCGCTGGCGGCCAGGTAGACCTCGTACGCGGCCTCCAGGTCCGCCAGGTACTCGCGCCGCATGCGCTCCAGCAGCGCCCAGTACGCCTCCGACGCGTCGCCGCCGCGCGGCGCGCCGCCTGCGCGCGGCGCGGGCCGGGCGTGAGGCGCCAGCACGCGCGCAGCGCCAGCGCGTGCGTCAGCGCCGCGCCCACCGCGGGCAGATCCGGTGCGCCGGCATGGGGGCAGACGGCGTGTGCACTGGGCGGCAGGCGCACCGCTGTGGTGCGACGCTGCGACGGGCGCGGTGACGGAACGCCCTGCAACAGGTGGCAGCGCGCCCCCGCCCGGCATGCCCGCGCCGCCGACCGTCAGCCGCACGCCGCTGCCGCCCCGGTAGCCCTGCGCGCGCGCCAGACGCCCTCGGTACACGCCGGCCTGTGCCTCTGCTGTGCTGGCATGTGCAGGTGTCACGCCTGGCGACTGCATCCCATGAGACTGCGCGCAGAGTGGGAACAGTGCGCCGAGGGAGGCCCGCGCAGCCCGCGCCGGCCAGCACAGCAAGAGCGCACTGCAAGCTCCAAGTGCGCCGCTCCCCGCTGCACCGGCGCCGCCTCACGAAATCACCCACGGCATGCGCGATGCGCGCATGCGGCTCCGGCCGGCGCACCTCCGCAACCAGCTGGTGGTACTGCGCCTGCGCCTGCGGCTGGGCCTGCCCCGGCGCTCCTCGCGCCAGCGGCATGGGCTGCGCCCCCCCCTCGCGCAAGGTCATCAGCGAGCTTGGCTGTTCGCCTTACTGCCAGTGTGCTGATCTGCGCCGACACCCGATGCAGCGCGGCCTGCATCGGCACAGGCTTGTGCTGGGCACAGCCTCTCCGCATGCCCGGCGGCAGCGACGAGGCAGAGCCGTGGCACTTGCACAAAGCAGGAGCCGAGTGCGAGGGTGATGTCAGGCCCAAACGGCGGGTGGCGCGCTCACCGCCGGAGCGGGCGCCTGCGCCTGCGCGGAGAAGGCGTGGTAGCCGTTGCTGCCGACCGCATACTGCGCCTGCGATGGCGCCTGCTGGGCCTGCGCGCACGGTGGCGCCTGCAGCTCAGCGCCACTTGCAGCACGTGTTGGCTGCAGCCTGGCTATGCGCCCGCATCACTCTTGGGGGAGGCAGGGCTGAGGGGGCCCTGCCCTGACGGCCCTGCCCGGCCCTGTGGCGGAGGCAGACACTGTGTGCCCCTCTGGGCAAGAATGCCGATGCACCACGCGCAGGTGTCATGCAAGAGTGCTGGCACTGCAGGCCGCGCGTGAGTTGCGGGCCTCCGGGCTGACAGCCGCAATCCGGGCTGACAGCCGAGATACGGGCGGGGCGGGCGCGCGGGCGCGCGCCTGCGACGGGTACGCCTGCGGCATGCGGAAGGGGTCGCCGGCCGGCGTGCCGGCCTGCGGGCCCAGGATGAGCCCCTGCGCCATCTCCGCAAACAGGTCGTCGCCCATGCCGCCGTCGCCCGCCGCCAGCGCCTGCGCGCCGAGGCGGGGCCGCGCGGGTCAGGGGCCGGCGCCCGCCAGAGGTGCGCACACGCTGGCGCAGGGCTGTATGCTCTTTACAACTCGTGCTGCGCCCCAGGCGTGCGCCCTGCACGTCCGAGTGGGCCCGGCGCAGCGTGCCTGCACCAGCGTGCGCGACTGCCAGCAGAGCCGGAAGCTGCCCCAGACGCGCACCCGGCACCGCAGGGCACAGGCGCGGGCCTGCCGCTGAGGCCGTGGCGCGCCTGCGGGGCCGGCGCGCGCTGCATGGGCGGCGGCGCCGCGGCGTACGGCGCGCGCGGCTGCGGCGGCGGCGGCGCGCCCGCGCGCGCGGCCTGCAGGTAGAGCGGCGGCGGGCCGCCCTGCGGCCCACCCGCCGGCGGCGCGCCCGCCTGCGCGGCCGCGTACTGCGCCTGCTGCTGCGCCGCCTGCGCCTGCTGCGCCGCGGCCAGCTGCGCCTGCTGCGCGTAGAAGTGCGCCTGCTGCTGCTGCAGCTGCTGCTGCGCCTGCTGCGCGTGCGCGTGCGCCTGCAGCAGCTGCTGCTGCTGCTGCTGCTGCTGCTGCTGCTGCTGCTGCTGCTGCGCGTAGTGCTGCGCGTAGACCTGCTGCTGCGGCTGCGGCGGCTGCGGCGCGCCCGCCGCGGCCGGCCAGCTGGCGTGCGGCGCGCCCGCCGAGCCGCCGTGCTGCGCCTGCGGGTAGCCGGGCAGCAGCGCGGGCGGCGCGCGCGCCGCCTGCGGGGGCGCTGCCCCGGCCGCGCCCGCGCCGCCGCCCGGCTCCAGTTTCTTCCGCAGCCGCTCCAGGCGCTGCGAGATCTTCATTATGTAGTCGCTCTGCGGGCGCGGCGCCCCGGGCAGCGTCAGCGCGGCAGGCCGGCAGCGCACGGGCGGCAGCGGGGCGGCGGCACAGGCGGCAGCGGGCGGCGGCGGGGCGGCGGCGGGTCGCGCGCGCGCGGCGGGGTGCATGGGGCGGGCGGGCGCGCACGATCTGGCCGTTGCTGACCCTGAAGACCGCGGCCTCCAGCTTCTGCGCGACCTCCGCCACGTCCGACCGGCCCGTGAACGCCTGCAGCTGCCGCTTCCTGCGCGCCCGGGCGCGCGCGCCTCGCCGCTCCGCCGATGCGGCGCGGCCGGGCCGCGAGCGGCGCGCGCACGCGCACAGCAGGCCGGCGAGTGGCCAGGCAGCAGCTGCCCCCGGCGCACGCGCGAGCGCCAATGCGGTGCACGTTCGCCGCGGCGCGCAGCCCAGGCGCACCAAATAAACAGCGGCAGTACGCAAAAGGCTCGAGACAGGAGCAGTGCAAGCTGCCCAGAAGCGTGGGACAGTGGGCAATGCGCAAGCAGCTGATCAGACGTGTCACCTTACGCTAGAGAGCAAAGGTGGCTGGGTGGCTGCGTACACTTCCTCAATTGTCTGCTGCCGCATCTGGGAAGTGAGCACAGAGCTCGTCGCCTCGGCCATCCTTGCAAGTAAGCTGACACACGCCCGCCCGCGCCGGCCGCCGGCCCTCCTGGCGGTGCAGGAAGCGTTAGCGCCGGCACAGCGCCTTGCCGCGCAAAGGATGTGCTCCGCTGCACGGACTGGGCGCGCTGGTGGGTCGGGGAGTCGTCAGTTATGCTCGCGGTGCACGACACCTCCCAGTGTGCCAGGCCGGCGCACCTGGGCGTTGAGCACGCGGAGTGCCGCGCGAGCGTGCTCAAGCGCTACGCCTGCCCCAAGACTGAACACGCCGCCCGTTATCACTGCTGTGCTCGCGCAACTCAGTTCGATGCTTTCAACAGCCTCGCCGGAGCAAGCAACAAGCGTTCGTATGCGCAGAGTGCTCGGAGCCAGAGTCCATCCGGAGATGGCCTCTTCGGGTTTGATAAAACCTACGTCGCGGTCACGTGCGGACCCGCACGTGTTGTGGGCCCAGAATTTTTTACCGCATACGGCAAGGAAAACAATCCATGGACTTGCGCACAGTTCCTGAAAAGCTCATCAGCAAGTATGCATGCACGACCCCCCCCCCTTCAAGGCCGTGTGCATAAGCGTACTTATCACAGAAGCAGGGGCAGGACTCCCAATACGGGGCAGCCCACACAATATGCCTGCCAGACGGGGCCTCCACGCGTCGCACGCACCTGCGCCGAACACGCATGCACACAGGGAAGCGCATGACCTCACAGTCTCTTCGTCGACATGGTTTCCTCCAAAAAAGGGTCCATCGCATGTGCCCATCGCCGCCCCCCACCCAGGAAGCCGGCGGCGGAGACCATGCGCACGCAGCGTGTGCGCAGCCAGTGCCCTGAGACAGAGCCTCCGCTGACCGATGTCATGCAATGGTGTTAACTATGCTGCAGTCACCGCCGGAGCCCGAGCCACCACATGGCCGCGCAGCGCCAAGCCCCCTCTACTGGCCCGCCCGCGCGCCCACCTTGCTCCTGCCATGCACCAAACCAAAACACATGGCGCCGATCCAGAGCATTGCACGCTGGGCCGCACGCACATGCGAGGGCGTCATACACAGCCGTCCCCCGCTCCATCCCTGGTGCTCCGGGCTCATGCCATGCCACTGCCAGCACCCTCGCCATCCGCCACCCTTCGCAATGGTAACACGGCTTGCTCTATGCAGCCGACGACCCGCCGCCTGGCCTGCGTGCCCGCAACCCTGTCCCCCCCCGGCAGCGATACGGGAACTGAATTTCATGACTTCCCAAGCGATGTTGCGCGCAGGGTGCGCACCCTGCCAAGGCAGCGCCATTCAGGTTCCTGTCAAATCGTGAGCAGCTCACGCTCGACCTCAGAGGAACAGCGCCGCTGCGCACCCTGCGACACAGGCAGCGCCCCCCCTCCCCAGCCTGCCCCCGAGACGGCCCAGGCTGCGCCACCGCTGCGCTTCGGCCGGGAGCTGCTCCCACCTCCCTACTAGTGTCCTTCCCGATACGACCGACGCCCAAATAAGACACACGCACCATCACCCATGCTGCTACGCGGCGGCCATGCGCCCGCTCACGTGCCACGCCGGGACGACGCGTGCCGGATTAAACAAGAAGGAACGGAGTGCCTAGGCTTGAAGCCGGGACAGCATGTGGCGGACTGCGGCGCCCTGGAGCCGCGCTGCAGCGCACCCGTGCGCTCACAAGCGCCGGCGCAGCCTGCTGGGCCCTGGGCGCCGCCCCGCTGGCGCTCTGGGTTCGGGCGCCGCCGGCGCGGGCCATGCGGCCGCGCGCCTCGCCGGCGCGCCGCGCGCCAGAGGCCCGGAGCGGGCCGCTAGGGTTTGGGCTGCGCGCGCAGGCGCTTGGGCTCTGGCATCTCCGGCACGGCCATGCCGCTGTGCGCGCCGGGCGATGGCGGCCCGCCCGGCACCACTGCGTAGCGATCCGCGGGCGTGACATACGATGAGCTTGGGCACGCCGTCGCCGCCAGGCGCGTCAGGTCGATGCTGCCCGCGCTCATCCCGTCCAGGCGCCGCGGCGACAGCCTGGCGCGCGCGCTCGCGTCACCCCACCCTGCGCCCGGACCCCACCGCAAACGCAGGCGAAGCGGCCAGGCGAGCAGGCGCTGCACACAGGGCAAGTGAGCACCTCTGCCAGCACAGTAGACTTTTGGGCCGCGCGAGGCGCCACTGCGGCCCTGGCGCGGCCATGGACAGATGAAGGGGGGGGGAGCGACAGGGGGGGGGCCGGGGCGGCGCACAGGTCGCGCTGCTCATTGTGGCCGAGCTGGCCGTTGACGCCGCGACCCCAGGAGAAGACGTCGCCGTTGGCCAGGCCAAGCAGCGTGTGGCGCCAGCCGCACGCCAGCATCGCGATCTCGCCGCCCTCCAGGCCGCCCACGCGCTTGGGCAGCGGGCTGTCCGCCGTGTCGCCCGTGCCCAGCTGCCCGAACTGCGCGCGCAGTCGCGCGCGCGTGAGTGCCGGCGCCGGCGGGCCGCACGCGCGCGGGCGGCTTCTTTCAGCCTGCTGCGCGGCTGCAGCCCCCGGCCCCGACTAGGCCCGGCCAGGCGCCTGGCTCTGACGTGCGTGAAGCGCTGGGGCGCGCAGGCGCCGGGGGCAGGGAGCCGCAGGCGCGAAGGGTGGGAGGCCGCAGGCGCGGGGGCGGGCGGCTGGCAGGCGCGGGGGCGGGCGGCTGGCAGGCGCGGGGGCGGGGAGGCAGTAGCCGCGCGCACTTTGTTCCAGCCCCAGGAGAATGTGTTGCCGGCCTCATCGGCGGCCACCGTGTGCCGCCAGCCGCCCGAGACCAGCGCCACGCGGCGGCTGCGCAGCGCCTCCACCGCCTTGGCCGCCAGCTGGTCCCTGCGCGCCGAGCGTACCCCCGCTGACGTGCGTGTGCCCATACAGCTCGGGGCTTGACCAAGCGGAGGAGGAGGCCGGCACGGGGCGCGGCTGGCGCTTCAGCACCGCAGGCCGACCGCTGCCGTTGCTCGCCCGGCCAACGCCTGCCATAATCTCGCGCTCTTGACCGCGCGCGGCGGCCCGGACACGGACCGCGGCGAGCCGCCGGCAGCACGCGCATGCGGCTGGGCAGACCCCCGCGCCGGGCCGACCCTGCACGCGTATCTCGCCCGCGGCGAGGTCCAGCCTGCCGCGGCCGGGGCGCTTTCTGCAAGCGGCGGGCCAAGCGCGGGCGCGCACTGGTGGTCGCCGTGCCCCAGCTGCCCGTATTTAGACCAGCCGAAGCTGTACAGCACCCCGTCCAAGTCCACCGCAACCGTGTGCCGCCAGCCGCAGGCCACCTGGCGCAGGATGCGCCCCTCCAGGCCCTTCACCTGCGTGTGCGCGGCACGGCCGCCCCGCATGAGCGCGCTCGCAGCCGCGGCGGGGCCGGCGTCGGGCCGCAGGCCCCGCGGGCGCGCCGACAGGCGATCTGGGTGACAGCAGCATCGTCACAGCTGAGTGGTGTACAGGAGCAATGTGTTCTCACAGGCACGGCCACGCACAGCAGGCATGCAGCCTGTGACCGTCAAGCACATGACATCTGCACTGCGCCGCATTCCATGCCCAGAGTGCTCAGCAAATCCGCAGGGAGACAACCAGTCAGCAAGAAACAGCATGTGCGCTGCACCGCCCCCACGCACGCCATGCCTACAGGAGCAAAACCAAGAGCCAAACCATGCGAGTACGCAACTGAGACACACATTTGCAACCACAGAACTTCAGGTTGCTTGGGTGTGTGCTGGCATAGAGCTCATGTGGGTGAGCACAAGGCCAACCCCAAGGTGCCCGGCCCGGTGCGAGTGCAGGTGGCATGCGGGGCAGAGCGTCTCCCATCCTATACCTGCACGGGGGCCCAGCGGTCCTCCCGCGCGCCGTCGCCCAGGCAGCCGTAGCGGCCCCAGCCCCACGTGAAGACAGTCCCGGCCGCGGTGGACGCCGCCGAGTGCTCCGCCCCGGCCGCTATGCAGGCCACGGCCTGCCCCTGCCACGCGCCGGGCGCCCCCGCGCTTGGGTGCCCCAGCATAAGCGGAAAGAGCGAATTGGGCCGCCCCAGCACCTGATTCGCATGGGTGTTGGCGCGAGGCTGGAGGGGGGCCCCTGGGAGGCGGGGAGGGCCGGGGGAGGGGGCGGGCAGGGCGGGGCGGGGGCGGGGCGGGCGGGGGACCTGCGTCGGCAGCGTCCGATCCACGCGCGTGCCATCGCCCAGGTTCCCATACCGGCCCCAGCCCCAGCTTACCGCCCCGCCGGACAGCAGCGCGGCGATGCCGTGCTCGCCGCCAGCGGCGACGCTGCCTACAGGCTGCCCCTGCGGAGCCGGCCCCACGCCCGCGCACGCCCTCAGCCGCGGCCCGGCGCGCCTGCAGGCCCTAGCCGCGCCAGTGGAGCCAAGGCACACCAGGCTCGCGCGGCGGGCCGACAGTCTTGCGGCGGCTGAGCCTGGGCAGGAGAGCAGGCGGGCCGACACGCGCGCAAGCAAACCAAGCGCAGCGCGACAGAGACCTGCAGGTGCGGCCAGGCAATGCAGCGCGTCGGCTGTGGCGAGCGGCGCAGCGGACATCCTGTGTGCGGGTACGACTTTGAGAGCTGACTGTTCTGCGTCGCGTCGGCTCTTGGCCCTGTCAAAATTGCACTCACAGACAGGCACGCTTTTGAGCGCTGACAGCTGACAGGCAGCGCGTGAGGCAGGCAGGGCTCTGCACGCCCGCGCGTGCAATAAGCAACTGCCGGAGCAGCCCCCCGGACCGCACCTTGAGCGCCTCTACCAAGCGCGGGACCAGGCTGTCGTCGGTGCTGCCGTGGCCGAGCTGGCCGTTGGTGTTGCGGCCAAAGCTGTACAGCTCGCCGCCCTCCGTCACGGCCAGCGTGTGCGTGTCGCCGCACGCCACGCGCACGATCGCGCGCCCGCGCAGCGCATCAATCGCGCGCGGGATGAACACGTCGACGCACTCGCCGTGGCCCAGGCGCCCAAAGTCGCCCCTGCGCCCCGAGCGCCGCCGCGTCGCCCCGCCGCACCCGTGCAACATACGGAGCACACCAGATTGCTCGCTAAAACTAACAACGCGCAATTGTGCTCAGACGCGCTGCCCTGGACCGGCATTGTCTGCAACAGTCGGAGACAGACACACCTGCAAACACGGGCGCATTGCGCGCAAGCAGGCGGCGGATGGCATAAAGGCGCGCAGCGGCGCTCACACGCTTCAGGTCAGGCCCCTGCCCCGGTGCGGGCGCACCAGCCCCAGCTGTACACCTCCTGCCGCTCGCGGCTGAGAGCAACGGAGTACTCCGCGCCGCAGATGACAGAGCTGATCTCCGCGTTCAGCAGAGCATGCACAGCGTGCGGCTGCGCGCGCTCGGCCGCGTCGCCGTGCCCCAGCTGCCCGTCCTCACCGCGCCCCCACGACAGCACCATGCCCGTGCCTGCGCGCATGCGCGCACGGAGGCGCCACTTACGTAACAGCGCACGCTTATTATGGGGCGCTGGGGGGCGGGCCCCCTGCGGGCGGCCGCTGCCCGCCCTGCCGCCGGAGTCGGCGACATGGCAGTGCGCGCGCTTCCGCAAGCGCGCCCAACCCCAGGCGCGGCATGCGAGCGGCATCAGGGCAGGCGCACATCCGGGCGCGCAGGCGCGGCGGGCGCACCGAGCAGCGCTAGAGAGTGCGAGCTGCCGCATGCTATGGACGTCACGCGCGTGCCGCTCGCAGCGTCGAGCGGGTCGCCCGCCTCCCCGTCCATAACTCGGCATGCACCGGGGCCCCGGCCCCGCGCGTGGCCGGCGCCGCAACGGCAGCTAGTGGCTCCGCACCGCTCCTGCCAGCCGTTGCAGGGCCCCAATGCGGGCTGCGGCGCGCCTGATGCGGCGGTAGCTGGCGACTTCTGGGCCAGATGCCAGGCTACAGAGCGCCGCGGGGTGCACTTGCCAGGCCAATGAAGCAGCCTTGGAGTTGCCGATGTACGTGCGTGGGGGTGGCAGGCAGAGCGAGGATAGCTTGCGCTGAAGCCTGACCAGGTAGGGTTGGCCCTTCCAGGCAGAGCGCAGCAGCAGGCTGGCTGGCGATTGCGCACAGCGCGCGCCCCTGGCCTTTCATCACTGCAGCAAAGCAGAGCAGCCCGCGCCCCGGTGCCAGGCTCATCTGCAGCATCGGCGACCAGCGGAGGTGCTTTCGGGCGCTTGCGAGCGCTCTGCGGCCTGGCAGCCAGGCAGCACATGGTAGCGCTGGCGCACCGCGGCGTGTAGCCACGAGGCGGCCCGCTCCGGCGCCCGGGGGCGATGCCGGCGCTGCGGATGCTCGGCCGCAGGTGGTCGGTGGCAACTGATGACGTCCCCATGCTTGCAGTGGTCCCCACGCTGTGCCACGGCATCTGGGCGTGCGGCCTGGGCATCGGCTGGTGCGTCCTGGGACGCCCGGACGGGTGCCACGAGGGCGCTGGCTACTCGGTCGTCGTCGCCGGGCTCTTCTTCTGCTTCACCGCCAACTTTGTGCTCGGCTCCTGGCTCTGCTACGAGGGGCTCAAGGGTGCGCCGGCCGCCCGAGCCCGCCCGACATCTTATTGTGTTGTCGGGCGTAAGCAGCCCTTACGCCCTGCTGCAGGCTCACATCGGCGCCTGTGCGCGCCCAGGCTCCCTCTTCGACACGCACCTGCGGTGGCGCGTGCCCTACATCCTGTACTCGCTGCACACGGTGCTGGCCGTGGAAATATGCATCAACTGTGCGCCCTACCCCCGAAAACCTGGCCGCGGCTGCCGCCTGTGACGTCCTGTGGGCTCACGCCCACCGCGCGCCCTCGCAGCACGGCCTGCTCTGCTGCGCTGTGGCACCGTCAGCCGTCGAGCCTGCTGAGCTGTGTGCCGCGCGTCGGGGGCAGGCTATGGCTCAGTCTTAATTCACAGGCCCCCGCCGTACTGCCCCACCGACCCCACCACCCTCTGGGAGCCGCGCGGCGTGGGCCAGGCGCGGCCGTCCTGGCTGCGCACCTTGTTAGAGCGCTGCTGTGACTGCTTTCGAGCTGCCGTCATCCCCCTCTGTCCGTGTCCAGCCTCGTGCGTGTGCGGTGCCATGCGCCGCTACCCCACAATGCCTGCCTGGCGGTCACAGTGAGGCGCCGCCCGTGTCCGCACGCCGCTGCGTCCCCACCACCGGCTCACGCGCTCCTCCGCAGGAGCCCTCCTTGCCACTTTCAGCCCCAGAAAAGAGCTCGTTGTTTGCATGCACCCCTGCTCAATGTGCTGAAAATGCATGACATGAGCCACCGCCGGCCCGGCCGCGCGCGACGCGCCCGCGCGTTGGCGCCGCGCCTGACCGCGGCCGCGCGCGTCATGCGGCGCCAGGTGGTCGTCTGGACGACCTGGGCGATCGTGGGGCTGATCCTGCTCATGGTCACCAGCACATACAACCTGTTTCCCAACTACAAGGACCAAAAGTCCTGGTGCGCCAAAGTCCTGGTGCGCTGAAGTCTAGGAGCGCTGAATGTGGGCGCGCCTGCCTGCGTTTGCAGCCGTCCCATGCGGCGGCAGCCTGGCGCAATGGCGCCGAGCAGACCCGGACCGGCAGCCTCCCATTATGCGAGGGGTTCCACATGCGACCTCGGGCCGTCACATTGCGGGCCTGCTGGCTGTTGGCAGCGCGCCCGCCGAGCGCATGGCACGAGCCGTAGCAACGCAGCGCCGCTGACGCCTGCCTCCAAGCGGCCACAGCGCCTTCATCGCCGCCGCCGCCGCACCGCGCCGGACAGGAGGCCGAAGCCACCCATGCGCCTTGGCCGCCAGCAGGCGCGCTGAGCGGCCCGGCGCGCGCGCGCGCGCAGGGAGCGGCGCTGCTGGTGCCTCACGGCGGTGGTCTGCTGCAAATGGTCGCGGCCGCCCAAGCAGGACCGGGGCGAGAAGCGCCCGCCGTACGCGCGCCTGGCGGAGCTGTTCGCGCAGGCACGCCCGCCGCGCCAGCGCTCCGCCCACCGGCGGGGCGCTGGCGCGCCCCGTGTGGCGTTGGGGCGCCGCGGGCGCGGGGCTGCGCAACGGATGCGCACGCCCGTGCCCGAGCTGGGCGCAGCGCGCCGCGCATAGCCGAGGCGCATGTGCCGTGGGATGCGCATCGGATACGGGTCAAGCAGCGCTCCCACGAGCGCTGTGCTCTGACGACAGTGAGGCGGATGCCGCCAACGCGCTGTCTGATGAGGGGTGTTCACGGCGCGGGGCGCACCCTGAGCGGCGCATGACGCTGCCGGGGAGGGCGGCGGCGCCGCCGCTGACGGGCGGGCGGCGCGCCGCGCGCGCAGCTGTTCGGCGCGATGGACTGGGCGCCCTCGGACCTGGTGGCCGCGTTCCTGCTGGCGGGCGCGCTGCAGACAGCGCGCCGGCGCGCGGCCGTCCTCGCCACGCTCGGGATGGACCAGGACGGCGATGGCGCGGCGGCCGCCGTCGGCGTCGGCGACGCGGCCGGTGCGGCGGCCCCGGCCTGTCCGCGAGCGACGCGCCTGCCTGCAGCGGGGCGCGCGCGATCAGTAAGTATGCGCGTGGCAGTGCCACGTCAGACTTGCTTGGAGGTCTGTCCGCCTTGCGGCACAGGGTGCCCGGGTCCCAGCTGCGCCGGGGGCGCCGCGCGCGCGGCCGGGCGCTGAGCGCGCGGCCGGGCGCTGAGCGCGCGGCCGGGCGCTGAGCGCGCGGCCGCGCATGCGCGGCAGGCGCCGCGCGCCGCCTGCGGAAGCGCGGCAGCAGCGGCAGCAGCGCGGACGTGATGCTGGAGGACTGCTTCCTGGAGCGCCACTCGCCTGACGTCGAGGCCGGCGCCGCGCCGCTGCTCACGCCCAGCGGCCTGCTGGCCGAGATGCGGTGCGCGCCCCGGGGCCGGCGCGCGCGCAGACGCGCGCCCGCCCGCGCCCAGCCCGCCGCCCTGCAGTGCTGCCCGGCGGGCGGCCCCGCTCGGCCTGTGCAGCCTCCAATCCGGCAAGACACCAAGCAGCGCTCTCCGTGCCGGACATTTGCAATCAAGCATCCTTCCCTGCGCAGGTGACAGACAGGCTGTGCCCCGTGCCGGGGCGCAGCGCGCTCAGCGCAGCATTTTATCTGTCTTTGTGTATGGGCCACTTCGCCACCGTGCGGCGGCGGCGCGCAGGCCGGACCTGTCGCCGGAGGCGGCGGTGCGGCTGCAGAGCGGCGTGCGCGACGCGGTCAGCGACGCCGACCTGGACGAGGCGGCGCACTTTGCCAAGTTCGCGTTCGCCGCGTACGGCTACATGCTGTACGTGTGGAGCAAGCCGCAGTGGAAGTGCGGGCCCTACCCTACCCTAGCCCCCTGGCCCGCGCGCTCCGCGTCATGCAGACGCGCGGCCCCCGCCCGGACGCCGCCGCCGCCGCTGCGCGCCGCGCCGCGCCCGGCGTCCTGGCTTGCACGTCACGGCCGGGCGGGCGCCTTGGGTCCGGGCTGCGGCGCGCTGCGGGGGCCCGGCGAGCGCGCGCCCCGGCCCGCAGCGAGGCCGGCAGCAGGATTGTTTCCACCAGTGCTTCTTCGTAAAACGTCACCGCCCGCAGGATACGCGGGCCTGTGGCGCTGACCGGAGCTGCAGTGTTGGCGTAGGGCTGGCGTAGGGTTGTTCGGCAGACCTGTCGGACACGCCTGCAAAACCTCTGCGCTCATGCGGCGCAGGGGCTGGTGCATGCTGTGCTGCGGGCGGCGGTGCGGGTGCCTGACGGGGCCGCTGCGCGGGTACCAGTCCGCGCTGGCGGCCGGCCAGTGGCTGCCCGACCTCAAGATCACCAACAACATGAACCGCGAGGCCATCCTGCAGGCACGCCGCGCTGCGCCCGCGACGCCCCCGGCGCCCTCCCGCACGCGCGCCTGTGCCGTGAGTGCGTGCGCGCCGCCTCGCTCCATGCGCGGCGACACCCGCCGAGGCCCGCTGCGGGCGCCCGCTGCGGCGCAGCTGGGCGCTTGCGCGCCTCTGCGGTCCCCATCATGCAATCAGAGGCCGCCGCTCGGCCGTGGCGGCGCGCGCGGCGGTTGTGCGCCCGCGTGCGGAGCAGCGGCAACGAGCCCGCCGGGCTGACTCGGGCGGGCGTGCGCGCGGCGCCGCAGATCACGGGCCTGCCGGAGCAGGACGTCCTGTTCGTGCGCTTCGAGGCGGACGTGTCCGGGCGCGCCTGCCTGCCGTACTTCATCGCGCTCGACCGCACCACCCGCAGCATCGGTGCGGCCGCGCCGCGGCTCCTGGCTGGAGCGCCGCCATATCAGGCGGTCCGGCTGCGCGTGTTCCGCGCGCCTGCGCAGCCTCCCTGCCAGCCTCCTCTGTTCGGGTGTTCGGCGCTCGTGCAGTCTGCGCGTGCGCTCGTCCAGGGCGAGGCTGTCTGCGCTGGTGTGCAAACGGCTATGTAGGACTGCTCTCATGCGCATGATGCGAGCGGCCGGCGCGCAGTGGTGTGCATCCGCGGCACGCTCAGCCTGGACGACTGCCTGACCGACGCGATGTGCGAGCCGGCCGAGATCGACGACTGGCTCGCCGTGGTCGACGGCGGCGACGGTACGCCCGTGGACGGCGCCGGCGCGGCGCCGGGCGCAGCCGCCGACGGGCCGCCCTCAGACACCCCGAACAGCCTGATGGCGGGCGCGCGCAACAGCCCACTGCCGCCTGTGCGGCGCCACACCGCCGACGAGGCCGCGCGCGACCGCGGCGGCCGCGGCGGCGCCGGCGGCGGGGCCGGCGGCCGGTGGCCGCCGCTGGCGGGACCGCTAGGACAGGCGCCCGGCGAGGGGGCTGGCATGGGGGAGGGCGGAGGGGACGCAGGGGGGCGCGGCTCGGAGGGCCGCGACGCCGGCGGCCAGGAGCCCGCGGCCGCCGCGCCGCCGCGCCGGCGGCGCTTCTCCACCGGCGCGCTGGGCCGCTCGTTCAGCGGCCACAGGCCGCCGCCTGTGCAGGTGCGGACGCGCCACCGTGTGCGGTTTTCCGAGCGTAGAGCTGAGGTTCCGGGGTGCTTGTGGTGTCGTTGCATGTGCGGCGGCGCTCGCCCTGTGTCGTCGTCGGGTCCTGCGTACGCTCGTTTGCAGGCGCGACCTGCCACGCTCGCTGCCGCGCGCGCGCACAGCAAGGCAGCGGTCAGCATGTCGGACCCTGAAGGGCGGAGCCTGCGCCGGCTGGCCGAGAGCGCCGCGCCGCGCGCGGCCAGCCTCGCGCGCGCGCGCGGCGCAGCTCGCGCCCGCGGCTCACAAGGGCCGGCGGCGCTGCCGCGCGCAGCTGGCGACGCAGAAGTCGCGCGGCACCGCGCACTGGGGCATCCTGGAAGCCGCCAAGGACCTGGTGGCCGACCTGGCGGCCGAGGGCGTGCTGGCCGCGCTGCTGGAGGGCGAGCCGCTGCCGCCCAACGCGGCGCACCGGCCGTCCGCCGACTGCCGGCGCGCGGCCCCGCCGCCCTGCCCCCAGCGCGGCGCGCCTGCGTAGCCGCACCGGCGGTGCACAGGACATGGTGGCGGCGGGCGGCGCGGGAAGTGCCGGGGCGCGGGGCGACGCGGCCGCCTGGCGCAATTGCCGTTGCGCTGGTTGCGTTGCAACAAGCGACCGCGCCGTGCAGCGCGCGCGGCGCGCGCGCCGGCCGGGCCGAGCGCGGCGCCGCGCGCGCAGGGGCTGGGGCGTGGTGGTGACGGGGCACAGCCTGGGCGCGGGCGCGGCCGCGCTGGTCGCGCTGTACCTGCGCAACTTCTACCCGGAGACGCGCGCCTGGGCGTTCTCGCCGCCCGGCGGCCTGGTCGACTCGGCGCTGGCGGGCGCGGCGGCCGCGTGCGTGACCAGCGTCGCCGTCGGCAAGGACTGGGTGCCGCGGCTCAGCCTGGCCAGCTTCGAGCGGCTGCGCGACGACATGGCGCGCGCCCGCCCGCCCGCGCTCCCGCCGCGCATGCGCGCGCCCGCTCCCCGTGGCGGCGCCTCCCCAGCTGCCGCTGCGCGTGCTGGCGCGTGTCAGAGCGCATGGGCGAGCTAGCGGCGCACGCTCCGTGCCGGCATAGGCCGCAGGCGTGAGGAGGCACGTTTCATGTTGAGCGCTTCTCTGTGTTGTATTGAGCAGCTCGTGCGTCTGCTGTCAGATGCGCCGAGCTCACAACGCGCCCCGCCGTGCTCAGCACCACGCCGGCGCATTGAGCCCGCCGCCGGCGCGGGCAGGTGGTGGCGGCCGCGCGCTGCCGCGTGCCCAAGGCGCTGCTGCTGCTGCGCACGCTGCTGGGCCGGCGCTGGACCGAGGGCGACCTGTTCTACGCGCACGCGCCGCGCCACCCGGACGCAGTCGCCGCTATCGCGGCGTTCCGCGGCGTGGGCGAAGCCGCTGCGGGCGCCAACGGCGTCGCCACGCGCCGCCAGGCGCGGCTCGTGCCCGCCACCGCCCTCGCGCGCGACTCCAGCGGTCCCGGGCTTGGCGGGGCGCCGCGGGAGGTCCGGGCACAGCAAGCGCGTGCAGGTGGCGCGGCGCCTGCTGCACTAGCTCTGCATGCAGGGCGCGCGGACGCCACACGCCGTGGCTTTTTCTTGGCGCTGTGCCAGGTGCGGCCGCGGGCTGCGCGGTGGCAGGCCACCGCGGCATGGCGCACCGGGCTCAGCGGTGGTCCGCTGGCCGCAGGCGGACCGCTTCGCGATGGCGCGCCACTTCCGGCCGCCCGGGCGTCTCATGTTCCTGCGCCCGGTGAAGGGCTCGCGCGCGGAGAGCGCGGCGCGGCGTGCGTTTGAGGCCGTCTGGATCGACGCCGAGGTGCGCGCGCGGCGAGCGTGCCGATGAGCCACACTGCCGGGGGGCCGGATGCATCCCCGCAGCTTGCGCTCCCTCGTATCTGCTGCAGCCTCTTCGGGCGCAGCGTCGAGCGCGGCATTGCCGGACGCACGTGGCCCGAGCAGCGCGGGTCCAGAATGGGTCTGCGCTCCTGTGCGCAGTCCGGCCTGGCGTCACGCGTCGGGCGCGCCGGCGAGCGCGCCGGCGAGCGCGCCGGTGCGCGCTTGCGTGCGAGAGCTGGCTGGTGGACGAGCGCTGAATGCGTTGAGGAATGCCGCGCGCCGACGGCCCGCCGGGCGCCAGGCGCCCGAGCCTTGGGCGGGCTCGAGCATGGCGCGGGGCCGCGTAGGAGCTGGTGACGGAGGGCATGCTCGTGTCGCCGCGCATGATGGCGGACCACCTGCCCGACCGCCTGTGCAAGGTGCTGCGGCGGCTGGCGCGCGCGCGCGGCCGCCAGCGCGACGGCAGCGGGGGGCTGCCCAGCCCGGTCGCCGGCGCGCCCGAGGACTCGGATGCGTCCGACGACGATGCCGCCACGGCCGCCGGCCCGGGCGTCGCCGGCGAGGCCTGCGACCGCGGCGCGGGCGCGCAGCAGGGCGCGCCCGGCGCGGCCGCGCGCGGCCCGCCCGCCCGGCGGGCATCCTGACGGGGTCGCATGCACGACGTGCGCCCGCGCGCCGTGGGTAGCTGGGGCGCACAGTGGCAGCGCACCCATCACGGCCGGCTGCAGAGGTAAAGGCTGCTCTGCGCTGGCGCGCGCCCAGAGGCGCGGCCGTGGCCCCGGTGCCAGCGCGGGCAGGTACGGGCCCGGGGCATTAACAGTACGGGTCAGTCGGGGCACGGGCGCCGGCGTTGGTGGGACCTGGGAGGCTCGACCACTGGCTGCAATGGCGCATCCGGCGCATCACTGTCTCTGGGCCTGAGCAGGGCAGCGCGTGCAGCCTGCCCTGCATATAGGGTTGTGTCATGCTGGCTGGCTGGCGGCCCGGCTGTGCACTCTATGCAGCGGATGGGCGTCTGCTGCTCTTGATTCCAATGTCAGGCCAGCCCAGCCCTGGCGAGTGGTGTAGGTGTTTGTTTTGTTCGCGTCTCATGTACAGCCCTTCCACGTGTACTAGTGTTCACTTCCTGCCTCTTTACGGTTACGCTAATGCATGTCATGACGCACAGTCGAAGGGTGTGCATGCCGCCCATCTTTCTCGCTTGTTTCCGGGTGCTGCGCCTTGTCAGCAAGAACGTGCTTCAGCAGTAGTGTTTGGCGCAGGATGTGCTGGGGTGAAAAAGGCAGTTCCGCAGCCTTCTGCCTGCCAATATTACGCTTCAGAGCAATTTACATGCCAAGACGCAAGACGGACAGCTGAGCAAAGGATACTTTGAGGACCCTCATCACCGTGACCACACCTGTGTGTTTGCAAGAGGCTCCTTTTCGCATGGAGCACCCATAGAAAAGTCGCGTGGCACTGCTGGACGACCCCGCATGTCTCAGCTCGCACAGAACTACTAACAGTGCGGGACATGCGTTCTGACGTCTGTTCGGACATGCGATGTGATGGTGCATCATGCCCTGGAGCTAAATACAATCTCTCCTGGGATTGCCTTCCCCGACTACTCGGCAGGTGCAAAGGCTCACGCAACAGGAGGCATATGGTACACGTTTTGATTAAAATGCGCCTCATGACAGACCCGCCCACCAGGCTGCCCGACACAGCATGCATGCGCTGGCCTCCCCGCAGCTCAACCCTCGCTTGCTGCGGCCAGCAGCCTCCGAGGTACAGGGTACTGCGGCTCCCCTGTGGAGCGCGCCATGCACCGGGGCGCGATCAGTTCGTGCACTCCGATGTTGGCCCACTCCAGGAGCTCGTCGGCGAACGCGAAGCGGTCCAGCCCGTCCCAGGACGGCGCTTCCACGCGCTGGCAGCCTGTGGGCGCACCAGCATCGGCGGCAAGCTGCTTGCGTGCGCGCTCACAACTTCGGTGCTTTGACACTTACCAGCATGTCTGACATGCCCCAGAATGAAAGTGAATGAAAGGCCCTGTGGGTGCGCGCGCCTTTTGACGCACCCAGGGCGTATCTGGTTACAGCCTGTTTCAGCCAACTAGGGCTGTTTAGGCAGAGAGGTGCCTGCACTCCCATCGCGCTCTGCAGCAGCAGGGCAGCCAAGAAGTGAACAGGTAGGGACAGACCAGCCAACAAACTTTTTGTATGCGTAACTCGCCTTTATGAGCACCCGGAAGGGTCAGAAAGCGGGCCCGTAATGCCCCTCATGCATACGGCCATGAGGCGTGAAGCGTGGGCGCACTGGCCAAGCGGCTGGCCGGGCAGCGGCACAGCATGTGCGCAGGCGGCTGCAGCGCGCGCGCGTGCGTCAGCGACAGCACCGCGCCCTGCATCACCCGCATGCCTGTTGCGCGCTCCAGCGGCCGCAGCTCCGACCGGCGTACGGCTGTGTCCCTGGTCATTGCTCAGGCAGTCTGTTAGGGCATTGGCATGCAATGCAGGGTGCACCTGTGCACGCTCTGATGCGTGTCGATGCGAGTCGATCGGCTAACACTTGTCCACCATGGCCTTTGCCTTGCGCTCAGCAGCGGCTAGCCTGGCTGCGCAGCAGCACAGCACAGCGCCCCTGCGCTGCATCAGATGCGCCGCTGCTCGGTCAGGCTTCTTCGGCGTGTCGCCAGTGCAGGCAGCGCGCCTGCCGAAGCTCGGTGGCAGGCCAGGTTGGTGCCTGACTGTAGCTCTCTGTATCTTTTACAGCCTCAAGCCATTGTTGTTGCACGCAGCAACAAAGGACCCAACTTACACCTGTGCCTGTCCCGTGCAAAGGGAGGACAGCTGGTATTGCCACAGTGAGCCTCTTTGGCGGCGCAACCGTCACAAAGGACAGCATCTATGACTACAAAGTCAAGGTCCGGGTGATCAGCTTCCAGTGCAATTCTCTCGTGCCAAAGCACTTGTCAAGCATACGCGCTGAAATTATGGTGAATGCTTGCAGGACATTGACGGCAGGGACGTGGAACTCAAGAAGTACGCCGGCAAGGTGTTGCTGATTGTCAACGTGGCTTCTCAGGTGCAGCACAGTCTTTGCCGCTGCTCTCGCAGGTTGCTGCAGAGCAAGGCACTTTATTCTGGCCTCCAATGAGAGCGCTCTTCAGTGAGCGCTCTTCACACTGGCAGCAAGCCTTGTGCACCTGTGCCTTGTGCACTCTTGCTGGTTGACTGCTTCAATACACTGACAATACGTGTGCTTGTCAGTGCGGATTCACGCCGCAGTACAAAGAGCTCGGCGAGCTGTATAACAAGTACAAGTCGAAGGGCTACGAGTGTCTCGCGTTTCCTTCAAACGCGTTTGGCACGCGCCCGAGCAACAGGCTTGCAGCGGCCTGGCAGCTTAGCAGATCGCAGCGCAGGTGCCTGTATGCCACTGGCCGGGGTGACATGGCAGTGCATTTATGCAGGTGGGCAGGAGCCAGGCAGCAATTCGCAGATCAAGTCTTTTGCGCAGCAGCGGGGGGCCAAGTTCCAGATGTTTGAGAAGGTCGAGGTCAACGGCAAGAACGGTGAGCGCTGGCACTGACATTGCTTACACCCCCCATGGCTGCTGCATCCTGCTGTTCAGGCCTGCAGCAGGCGCCTGACGCGCGCACCTTGCACCAGCAGCTGAGCCGCTGTACGACTTCCTGAAGAAGAAGCAGAGCGGTCTGTTCGTGTCCGACATCAAGTGGGTGAGCATGCGCGTGTTGCTGTCCTCTGGCAGCTCTTGATGCCTGCCGCTGTGCTGCCGCCTTCCCATGCTGTGCTGCATGAGCCTTTGTAAGCTGCACTTTATCCAGACCCTAAGCTGTGGCGCGCTGCGCAGAACTTCACCAAGTTCCTGGTGCGCCCGCGCTCCTTGTGCTGCGAAGCACGCGTGCGATGCATGTGCGCTGTGAACAGTGCGTCCAGCTCCCTGACAAGTGTGACAGGAGCCTGGTTGCCGTGGCTTTGCCAGGTGGACCGGGAGGGCAACGTTGTGCAGCGATATGGCTCCAGCACGACGCCGCTGCAGATCGAGGCCGACATCCAGAAGCTGTTGTGAAGAGAGCTGTGCATTGCACCTGCTGGTGGATGTGCCTGGGCCGCGCCCTGCTGAGCCAGCCTAGTCTTCTGTGTACGGGCTGCGGCATGCGTCGTGCGCGCGTTCTGTGATGAACCTCCCTAATGTGATAACCTCCACATCCAGCATGGACGAGCTCTTGCACGTGACGCACTGCCAGCACCTTGCGTGCTGCACCTGATGCGGATACAGGGAGGGCGCAGCGCACCGCAAGTCCAAGAAGCGCAAGCCGCTGAGATGCTGCAGCAGCGGCAGCGAAGCGGCCGTGAGACGCGTCCCCTCCAGCACCAGTTCCTCAATCCGGCACTCTGGCCAGCTACGCTGCTCGTCTGTCAGCGCCCCGCCTGCGCACCGCAGCGGCACTTCCTGCATGCTCGCTTCAAGAAGCCTAAAAGCGCCGGTGCATGACAACCCCTCTCTGTCAAAGTGCTTGAACGCCCGCGGATGGCTCACCCTGTGCCGCATGCGATGCGCGCTCCTTTGCACTTGTGTGCGAAGGGGCCAGCCCCGCGTGACCAGTCATCCTGACAACAAGGCTCCACGCATGCACATGGACATCTGGGCCGCTCATCTCAGATATGAGCAGCAAGCGTTACAGTGAGCACCGACGCAATGCTGAGACATGCGCATGACTGTGCACCCAGAGGCTTGCGCATGCGGCGCGCACCGGACTTGCGGCACCACGCCTCCAGGCGCAGGCGAAACATGAGCGCCTCCACCAGCCCATCGCCTGCACCCGTGCTGCCCAGGTGCAGGGCACGCAGGCCCCCCAGGGCGGCCAGCGGCGCGCCCGCATCGTCCCCCAGCATCGACAGCCCGCGCAGGTCCAGCGCGGCCAGGCGCGGGCAGGCGCGCAGGCGCCACAGCGCGCCCGCGGGCAGCCACGAGCAGCCGCGCAGGCACAGGCACGTCAGCAGCGGCAGGCCTGGCGCGGCGCGGGGGCGCAGGCGCAGGCTCAGCGCTCGCTGGCGCAGCGCCCCTGCCCACCCAACCTCAACAACCTGCTGTGCTTCTGGTCACGCAACCTTGCAAAAGCACTGCAGGCCGTCAGGCACGCACTACGCAGACGCGCGGCAGCAATGCTCACAGCCTTCCGCAACCTCGTGCCTGCTTGCGCAGCGAGGGCCGCTTGTCTGCGCACCAGCGACCCAGTCGAGGTCTGTCATGCTGGACACGCCGAGCTCGAGGTGCGCGAGGCTGCTCGACAAAAGCCACAAGCTCGGTGCCAGGCCCGGCAGCCACCGTGACCGGTCGCCACAGCCGCAGCCAGCCTGTGCATGCGGCGACATGCTATCTATGGCCCGACACAACTGTCTGCAGCAGCCCAGACGCAGGCGCAGCATCGGCAGGCGCCAGAACGCCTTGCCCAACGCTGCGAGGAGCGCATGGCGGCGCTCACAAGCTCGCTGTGTCCCCGAGGGCAGCCTGAGGTGCCTGCGCAGCAGGAGGCAGACACAAGGTTGATCCCCTTTCGAAGAGCACTAACAGCTGGAGGGGGAGAGCGAAGTGGCGGAGTGGGCGCACGTTGTTATACCCCACCACACAAGGTTCGCGAGCTCAGCCTCTGGTATGTCTCCCAGGCGGTGGTCTGCACAAGCCCATGCCACGCGTGCGCCTCAGTGCAACGTGCCGCCTGCAGCCTTGAGCTGACCTGTCAGCCTATCGCGTACCTAGGCTTGTCGCATCCGAGAGCGCCAGGTACTCGCTCAGTCTAGACCTACAGATGTCGACCAGCGTGCTCACTTGGCTCTGGGGCATAAGCCCAAGCAGTGCTGCTGCTACGCTGCTATGTCACTGCAATACAAGCTCTAACAGAGCTGTGAGACATTCACAGCAAAGTTCGTATGCGCTCGGCCTCGACCTCCAAGAGGAACGATGGTCGGTTGCTGCCTACCCGAGCTCGGGTGAACACCCCTTGCAAGCTTCCAAGTGAGCACCCCTTCCAATTGGGAGTACTGAGACTGATTGGGCGCACAGGTGTAACATCACTTGTAGGCCGTTGTAGCAGACACAAGCGCCCAGCACTCTCTAACGCAACGCACAGTTGACGCGCGATCTCTCGCCCGCAAGTGGCTGCAATGGCAGATGATGCGGACAGGGACATGCGTCGGCTGTCCCTGTCCCCGCTGGCAGCGCCCCGCGACGACAGCCAGCCATACTTCACGCCGCCCGCGGCAGAGAATGGGCCGGAGCGCAACAGCGACCTCCAGGACCTGAAGACGGTGCGGCAGGGCGTTGTTGCCTTGCACAGCGCCGACACCGCGCATTTTCTCACTGCCTTACATGCAGCACGCTGCCCATCTTGGGAGATACAATTGGTGCGACGCCTGCCTCAGCCGCTGTGTGCGGTCTGCGCAGGCCTATATCAACGAGAAGGTCGCGCCGGAGATGCTGGAGTATCAGGAGGACCTGGTCACCCGCGTGGAGCAGCAGATCAAACACCAGGTGCGCGCTAGGAGCAAAGCTTTTGCTGGCAAAGCGCTCGTGCTGGAAGTCCAAGCTGTTTGCAGCTAGACGGTGAAGCTGGTGGAGACAGAGCACTGCCCGGGTTTGAGTGTCACAGGTTGTCCTCAGAGAGCGCACTGTCCTGAGCCAGTTAGCCAACCGGTAGTCGCAGTGTCTGGGAGTGCAGTGTGACTGAGCAGGGGCTCGGCAGCGGGCCTGGCAACACGGCGCCTGCCCGCCGCCCAAGGAGCCTGCGGCAGGCTGCCGCGCCGGCCGCAGCGCACGCACTGCCCACTCGGCCCGGCCTGCGGCAGCCAGCGCGCGCGCCGGGGGCCGCAGGAGGCGCTGCTGCAGCAGCAGGGCGAGCAGGGGCCCGTGGCGGAGCTGGTGCGGCTGGTGCGCGGGCAGAGCCTGGGCCGCGCGCGCTACCTGCTGCGCGCATACCTGCGCGCGCGCCTGCTCAAGCTGGAGCGCCTGGTCATGAGCGTGCTGGACGACGCGGACGCGCTGGCGCGCCTGTCGGACGCCGAGCGCCAGTACGCGCAGGCGCGGCCTTCATTGGAAACTTTACGATTAACATTCCTCCTAGGGTAATACTACATCAAGAATAGCCGGGGGCTGATCGCCTCGCGCGCCGGGCCGCACCGGGCCGCATGAGGCCACGCAGTGTCCCTCCAGCCGGGGTGGACGGGATCCAGGGGTCGCTCACTTGGCAGCCGGGCGGCACACGCAGGCAGGAGGCGAATAAGTGCTCCTGCGAGCTGCGCAGCTCAGCAATGCACAGCGCCAGCACACACGGATGGCCGCGGCCCCTGGCGCTGCGCGCGCGCGGCGCTGCACGAGGCTTGCGGCGGCGACGCGGCGCGCACGGCCCTAACCCTACCCTACATTGCAGGACTTCTTCTTCCAGGAGGGCCGCGGCCTGCGCGAGGCGGTCATGCAGCACCTGCCGCCCAACTTCAGCTCGCTGCTGCGGCAGTCCAGCAGCAGCGCGGAGCGCGACATCATGCCCGCGCCTGCCCTGGACGCGCACGTGTTCGTGCAGGTGCTGGCCGACTGCGGCGAGGTCGAGCTGGACCCGTCCGGGCGCGCCGCCCCCGCCCGCACTCAGCGCGCGGCATGGCTGCCCGGCCGCCATGTCGCATCGTGTTCATGTTGGGGCGCTGTCAAGCGGTTCACGGCTCACTGGGCGTGCTGACATGGGCCTGCATGCGTCCTGCACGGAGGTGTCCGCCGGCGCGCTCGCGAGCGTCCCGGGCCTGGGCGCGCAGGGACCTGAGCGACACGGTGGACCTCAAGAAGGGCGACCTGCTGATCACGCGGTATCGTGGCATCCGCAACCTGCTGCACGAGAAGTGGCTGCAGCTGCTGTGAGCGGCTGCGGCCGGCGTGCCGCATCACCACGAGTTTGCAGAGCACCAGTTCATGTACATGTTTGTGCGCCGGCCTCTTGGCACTGCCTATGCAGCTTGCTGCTGGCGTTAGGACATAGCATGCATGCCGTCTTGTACTTGTGCTCGGCATTGTATGCGTGCTAGAAAGCCAGTGCGTGGTTTGGAACTTGTGGCCTAACGATCCAAGGCGTCCCGCCTGTAAAGTGGCAACCCGGCCAGTAGCAAGTCTTGCCACAACGCAATCTTTGAACCCAATTGACTGCAGATACAAGTTCAATCGCCGTGCTAAGTGAGTCAAGATTGCACCAAACGCCTGCCATGCGTACACGGAGGCCCAGGCAGGGGCGAAGATAGTGCCTTTGCTCTGAACAGGGCGCATTGGCACAGACCTGCTCAGCGCTCCTCTAACTGACTCACGCGCCCAGCGGCAGGCGACTTCACGCAGCCGCACTTGCAGACCTGCGCGCTGCGGCTGCGCGCACGGCCAGCGGCGCCGCCGCCGCCGCCGCCGGCCGGCGCGGTGGCGGCGGCGGCGGCGGCGGCGCCCTGCCCAAAGGCGCGCGCTCCGCACCGGCGCCCGCCGTGAGCTCGGCAGGCCTGCGCGGCTGCCAGCCCAGCGTGCGCGCCAGGCGGCGCCGCAGCGGCTCGCGCGGCGGCCGCACGGGCGGCAGGCTGATCTGCGCCGACGCGCGCCAGCGCGACAGCCCGCCCGGCAGCAGCGCGCGCTCCAGCACCCACACGTCCTGCACCTGCGCGCCCGCGCCGCGCGGCATGAGCGCACACCACGCAACCCAACGCATGCGGCTGCTCCACCGCCTTTCCAATGTAGCTATGTGTAAACATGCTGCCGGCGTGCTCCACTTTGCGCGGGATCTCCCACCCTCCTCATGCATCTGAGACAGGCATGGGCTGCTGAGCGCGGTGCACCTGACGCGCGCTGGCATACCAGCACGCGGGTGCTGCTGCACAGCGCCCGACAGAGCCTGCAGCGAATGCACGGCCTGCCGGCGCGGGCAGAGCAGTGATGCCTGGGAAAGAAGCGCCGGAGCGCACCGGCAGCAGGTGGTTGGGGTCGCCCGCCACCAGCCGGCCCTTCGCATCGTACGCCGCAAACGTGTGCGTGGTCCAGTAGCGCACCGTGAACTGCACATACGCAAACTTCTCGTCCTGCGGCGCACAGCAGGCGTCGGGCCGCCGCGCGGCGACGCACGCGCGTGCGCGCCATGTTGCGGCACAGCTTGCTGCGTATATGTGGTCCTGATGAGAGATGCTTGCCCTAAATTACATCACAAGGTGTGGAGACTGAGCAAGGCGCATGCAGGCACCAGGCAGTCGCTGCCGCGGATGTGCATGCAATGACACGTTTCTAGCGGCCCCGCCATCACAGCCAGACGCTGCGCAAGCACCCCACCGGCGCGCCGTGTTTCAGGTCCAGCCTGCAGCGCTGCGAGCGCGCGAGCGCGACAAAGCATTCGCGCAACCCGTGCGCATGCCAACATGGGCGTCAGCATGCTCAATCGAGCGGCGAGCAGGGGGCCCGCGCGCGCGCCTTTGGGTCCATCATCAGCAGGCGCGCTTGGAGCAGGTTGACGTCGGCGGGCGCCGGCGCGCGCGCCAGGCGCCAGGCCACGCGCGCCCAGCCGCCCTCCGCGCGCACCGCCAGCTGCCTCTTCAGGTTGCTGTAGTGCTTTGGCGTGGCGGCCTGGGCGCGGGCAGCAGCGCGCCTGAGGCGACCCCGCACCGCGCGCCGGCTGCTGCGGCTCCAGTGCTTGAGAGAGTGCAGTTCGGCTCTTCCTGCCTCTTTCCTGCTTCTCCGACAAGATTTTGCACCGCGCAGCATCACTCGGCAACATGCCGGAATGCAAAGCATCCTGCTCGCAGCGGGGTCCGCCAGCGGAGCGACCCTGCGGACAGGCGCAGCAGATGCAGGCTCGCATGATGAAACGGGCTTGGGGCAGCCCAGCACGGGCGGCAGCTGCGCCACGGCCTGCGCCGCGCCCGTTCAAAGACGCCATGGCCTGCTGCCGGTCTGCCCCGCCATGAACACGCGTGCCGGGCAAGCAAGGGCCGCGCCTGGCGCAGGACGGTGTGGTCGCCCGCGGCCAGCGCGGCGCACACCTCCGTGTACAGCGCTAGCGCGTCCTGCTGGAACACGGCCATCCCGAAGCCCGGGTTGGCGCGCTTGAACTTGGCGATGGCAAAGCCGGTCTTGATGTTTGACATCACGCCCTGCCTCAGCTCGCGCCAGCCGCTCAGCGAGAAGAACGCGCGCAGGTAGGGCCCCCAGCGCGCCACCGGCTGCTCGCCCCTGCCAGGCAGGCCGCGACCAACACAGTCAGCCGCTTGCGAGATTAGTGAGCTGGTGAGCGTGCCGAGGCCGCTCCTGTGCGATCGCACTTGAAGGGCTCAACAATCACGCCCGGGCTCAGCGAGCTGGCCTTCACAGCCTTCCTCAACACCGCTCCCTGAGCGCCGCCTGCAGCAGGCCTGCCTTGCGCAGGCGCTGCGCCAGGCGTGGACGGCGGCGTCGGGCGCCATGAGCTGCTAGCACCGGGCGACCGCGCAGGCGCGTCGCTGGCCTTGCTGCTGGCCTGGGCGAAGGAGAGCCTGCAGGCAGCATACTACTCAGCTGTCGAGCGACATCTGCCGTGAGCGAGATAGGCCAGTGGGCAAGGGCATGCCCCGCGGCGCACCGGTATGCGTCCAACACCATGTAGCTGCACGAGCACTCCGACGCCGCTGCCGCTCTGCCAGATGCAGAGAAACACATCGGCGGTGCAGACCTCAAGAGGCGCTGCGCGCTGAGCAGCAACATGGCAGCCATGCTCGTCAGACTGTCCACATCTGCCTGTAATAGCTGCCCCCAGCAACACCCACAATATAGAGGCACCTCGGAAAGCCCAAGGCAACGAGTAAGTGAGCGAGGTGCGGCAAAAACTGCGGCACTTTTCTGCTCAACTTCGCGAGCTTCAAATGATGTGCATGCTGCACGTGTGCAACCCTCCATGCCTAGGCAATAGGCCTATGCCCATGCCTCATTGCCAATTGTTACAATTTAGAAGCATACCATGAGATTGACGCAATGCAGCTATAAGATGACTGTGCGGCAACGCCTGACAACACAGGTGTTTGTTATGCATGCTACAAGACAGTGATGCACAAAGCTCCAGTGCCCGCCCTGCAAGCATGCATGCATGGAGCGGCACTGCCAGCACTGCCGACACACCCGGCATGTGAACACGATGCACGAGGCTACTCCCAATATAAGCAACTTGGCAAGTGTCTCTCTGTCACAGCCACGCGGCCGGCGCAGAGCGCAGCGCCGCATCCTGCAGGCAGGCCCGCAGCGCGTCCGCGCCCGCGGTCCCGCACACTTTTGCAAACGCGCGCTCCAGCGCCCCCGCTTCGCGCCAGTGCTGCTCCAGCGCGGCGTCCCGCGCCAGCGACGGCGCATGGGACTCCTCGATCGAGGCGGCCCAGGGCGCTGCGTAGAGCCACTTGGCTGCATACTTGCGCGCCTCGCTCTCGCGCAGCAGCTCGCCTGCCGCGGCTCCACAGCGTGACCACGCGCAGCGCTGCGTTTGGTTTACCCCTGCCTTGCTCAATAAAAAATACGCTGCTCATGTCCAATACATGTGTAACTAAGTCACTGTTAGCCTGCCAGTCGGTCCCTTTGCACTGCAGGCTGCGTGCGTACAGCATGGAACGCCCCGTGCGGCTCTGCCACCACCGCCTCACCCACCTGGCAGGCTATCAGAATCAGTGCTCTGCACATGCAGCATCGCACGCATGCAGATTCATGGGCGCACATGGGGCACGCGTGTCATGCAGCAGCGCCGCTAAGGCAGGCGGCGGCGGCGGCCGGCCGCGCGTCTGGGAGAGCCACAGCGTGAAGCAGTAGCGGTCGCGCGATGATGGCAGCACCCTGGCAGCACTAGCTTGAGTCAGGTTTTGACATAGGCAGTGCCACTGGCGTCACTTCAGCGCACAGGAGCACGGCAGTGAGAGCCACTTGGCACTTACATGGGCATAGGATCTTGTTTCGCTTCACATTGGGCAGCATTAACAAGCCGGGGCACCCATCTGCATGCTGTGCATAACAATGCCAAGCGCACGGCGTTGCAACGCGAGGCATGCATGCAAAGTGCTGAGTCAGGGCGGGCGCGCAACCGGTGAAGCATCGTGGTGGAGGGGAAGATGACCAGGCGGTCGAAGAGCGGCGCAATGTCCACGGGCGCGCGCGGGAACGTGTACAGGCGCAGCTGCGCGCCGCCGGCGCGGTCAGGCACCGCGGCGCAACCAGCGCATGCGGCCGACACGTGCACTCAGCGGCCGCGACGACAGCCGCGCCGGCACTTGGCAGCCCCTGCAACAACTTGTGTGAGCTGAGTAGGCCCGCTGCGTGGCTTGGCAGACATGTCTCCGCTTGCCAGCAGGCGAGGCCTGCTATCTATCATCGAGCAGATTATGTCCGACGAAAAGCAGATTCTCACAATGCTCACAACCGACTGCTTCCCTTGCCTGTGCTTGGATGTGATGGAGGAAAACTGTTGATGTCAGTGCCGTTGGACCTGTTGGAGGTGTCAGATGGGCGCCGTGCATGCACCTCTCCCCCGTCCCCCGGCCGCCAGTGCGCGTTCAGGTAGCAGATGGCCGTGACCCGCCGGCCATCCACCTCCTCATCGCTGTCCACGTGCATCGGGAAGCACCCGCCGCCACCTGCACGCGCACGCGGCTTCCGCCCTGGAGCGCACTCCTCCGTGTACGCACGCGGTGCATGCAAGGCGCAGAGGCTCTGTGACGGCAGGGCCCCTGCTCCTGCGGCAGCGAGGAGGAGGAGGGTGCCAGCATGCAAGGCGGCGCTGAGGCCGCCGCAAGCCGGAGCTGGGGAGGCCGGGCGGGTCACCCTCATTGACCTGCAGCTTGATGGCCTGCGCGTCCAGGCGCAGCCGCGGCATCAGCAGGCTGAGCATGGTGCGCAGCGTCGCGTCCGCCTGCAGCTCGGCCAGGCGCGGCGCCAGGGCCTGGACCGCCTGCGCCGCGGGTCACGCGCTCACGCTGTGCCCCTGGCGGCGGAGTGCGGCACGGACAAGGAGACGCCGCGCTGCATTGGCGGACGCATGCACACCGTCTCCAGTCCTTCATGCATGCATGCCCCGCCACCGCATCCGATGGTGCGCTGAGCGCAGGCACGGTGTCCGCAGGACACTGTCAACCCAGCGGGGTACGACCGCCCCGGTGTACTTGAGCTTGGCTTGACATGGGGACGGCGCACTGGGTCCAGCAGCTCCGCTTCCAGGATGCCAGCCTTGGGCAGCAGCTGGCGTGCGCCCGAGCGCAGGATGTGGGTCGCGTTGGCATGCAGGCGGCCCGCTCGGTGCATGCGCTGTATCTCGCTGAGCGCCGCGCCGCACCAGGCTGGGCCCAGTGCGCCGTCTATCACCTGCAGGGCGCACTGGGGCGGTGTGCGCACTTTTATTATCATAGCTGGCGTTAATCTTCTGCCAAACATGCCTCTAAAACAACTGCACCTGCTACAATGTACGCCCTGTACAAGGCACATCCAGAGGATGCTGAACAGCGAATTCACGGACAGCAGCAGATGCAGAGGCACTGCCACGTTATACTGACTCAGGCACGCACCGCATAGCCGTCGCGCTGCAGTGCCGCGCAGACTGCGGGCGTTATGGCAGCCTGGAGCGGCGCGGTGGGCACGCTCAGGGCCGGAGCAGCGCCTGGTGGCAGTGCGGTGCTAGTCACAGCGCCGGCAGCACTGGGGTCTGCCGCCTGGGCTCCAGAGCTCCAAGGCCGCAGACTGTTAGAGGCGAACACTGGGGAAGCCTGCGACTGGCCCAGCGCAACCGCTCGCCGGAACGCCTGCCAGCGCACCAGCGCTGCCTGCAACCACGCAGGGAGTCAACGTGCGTAGGTACGGTACCAAGTGACAGCATGCAGCACAAGAGTGCGTGCAAGCACGTACCAAGCGCTCGATAATGGCCATAGCTGGCAAGCCAGTGCTTGCGAATGCCTTTGCTAGACTTCTCACTGGAAGGTGCTGTGTTGGTAGGGACTCCAGTTGCAGTGTAGTGCAAGGTGTACAGGTAAAGCGCTCCGTCAATAGCAGTCAGTATTCAGATGATAGGAAAGACAAGGTCCAACGGCTGTGTACACGGTGTTTAGCTCAGCAGACGCGCTTGTGCATCCTTGAGACTTGTATCTTTTTAAAGGTACGGATTGCAAGTGCCAAGGCCAGGACTTTTGGGTTAGGGGCCCCCGGGGCATTGTATATTGCAATGCATGCGTTCTCCAGTGTGTTCGGCCGTCTGCGATGCTGGTTGATGGACGTGGAGTACATATTCACCGTGCTAATGCAGGCACCAATCGCACCACTCCTCTAAACATCGCTACATGGGTATGACACAGCGAACCAGCCCTTGAGCACAACAAACATAAACACCCATGTTTGCTCAACCTAGTCCGCACAAGCCTAAACATACCTGAAAACATGTGTGTCGACATGTGCAAAGACAACCCTCTAAATGTAATCCCCGAAGCAGCCACCCGAGACGCAAGCCTTGGCTGCACACGTGCAGCGGCAAAATCTCGCCAGCCTCTGCCTCGCATGCCGCGCACGCCCCACAAGCTGCCGGCGCGGACAACGCCACTAGTTCACAAGAGCAGCTGCGGCAGACGCAGTGGCCAGGATACGCAGGCCTCGCCAGCCTCTGCAGCGCATTGCCTTCCTTATGCAGCCGCACGGGCCGGTGAGCGGGCCGGATGCGCCTCCAGCGCCTGACGCGGCTCGCCGGTTCATGTGGTGCGCCAGACAAGGTGCGCTCCGGCGTCGCCTCTTGCAGCATGCATGCGCATTGGCCGCCGGGCTGCGCGCCCAGCAGCGCCGCGGCGGCCTCTGCGCCGCTTCAGCGCGCGGTGGCCGCCGCGTGCGGCGCCGACAGCGCCTCGAGCGCCTGGTGCAGGGGCTCCAGGCCGGGCGGCACAGGCACGGCGCCGCTCAGGATGCGCTCCGGCGTTGCGTCCTTGCCGTACGCCTTCTCGTTGGTCGCCGTGTGCGCCTTGAACTTTGCGCCTGCGGCGTCCTCGCCACTGAGCGCGACCAACCACCTGGTCGCCATAGTTTGCATGCAGCCTGCATGCGAGCACTTGACGCACAGGCGCGCCGCAGGCGCAGACATCACTGCGGCCTCGCACATGCAAGCCTCGACATCGATCGAGCACCACGCCCATGTGAGCTGGCACCAGCGCTCCTCTAGGCAGGATGCGCATCTGCACAAGAAGCGCGCCGACAAGATGTGCTGATGATGATGCATGATTTGACCCGGGCGCACCGTTGAGGTCGTGGGAGCTCTGCTTGAGCATGAGCCCGGTCGAGGCAGCGAACACGGTGGGCGCGCCCGCGGCAGGCTGCGCGTGCGCGGGGGCGCTCGCACCAACCATGACCCAGTCCTTGGCCACAAACTCCGGCTTGCTGAACTCGGCCAGGTCCTCCGCGCGGTGCAGCACGATGAGTGAGTCGACGACCTCGCCGCCTGCGCGCCGGCGCGCCTGGCGCTCGCAACAGCGCACCGCACAGGCGCGTACCGTGCATCGACGACTTGGCAGCATAGCGGCAGCACAAGAACAATGACAGCCTGCAATGGCAAGACCGCTGCGCCCTCACGTCTGGACAGCGCCGCTAGACTGGCTGGTGCATGCCAGCAGCACCCTGCCCGCAGCTTGTTGGCCTCCACCCCTGCTGGCAGGGGTGCAGGCGGGCACAGAAAAGCCCCGCGCCCCCTCCGTCGACCTCCGAGCAAGCGTGGAAGACATGCGTCCTATGTTCGCAGCCCTTCTTGCCTCGCGTACCAGGCCTCGCGCACATACAGGGCAGCAGAGCACCAGGGCCGCACCCATGCTCAAGCCAGCGCTGAGCTTGCTCACGGAGATGTACGCCGGCGCGCTCCACTTGCCGTTGGCGCGTGACAGCACAAAGCCCTGGCCGCGCAGCGAGGTCACGCCGGCCGCGGCATACGCGCTCTGCAGGAACACGTACGCGATGCCGCCGCTCACGCCCGCCGCCCCGGCCTGCTCCTGGACGTTCCTGCAGCAGCAATGAGCTGCACTGCTCATTAATGGTGCAAGGGGTCTCCCCAAGCGCAACTGCCGGGGTAGCGCGCGGCAGTGCCAACTCTAACTAGTGCACAGCCTGCAAGCAGGCATCAGAACACCGCCAAACCCAGCAACGGCGCAGTGCCCCGACCCTTCTCCACATCGCCCTGTTCTTGACCCGGCCGCAGGAGTCCCGCAAGAGGCAATGGCTTTGACACTGCACAGATGCGTACATAGCAACCAGGTTGCTTATGCAGGGGATCGAAGGCCGGAGGCGCACTGCAGGATCTTCTGGCCCAGGACAAGCGTCTGCTCAGGCGGCAGGTTGCTCAGCTGCTGCAGCTGCGAAACAATCTCTTGGTCCTTCTGCATGAGCGCGCTCTCATCTGTTTTCAAGGCCTGCTGCGACTCCCCCTGCATCTGCCCTGCCCTGGCCTTGAGCTGGCTCTCGTCTGTGGCAACGGCCTGGTTTGCCTCGCCCCGCAGCTCGCCCATGCGGCCCGCAGGTGCGTTCTGAGCAGTGCCTGACATGGCGGCAGTGTCCCTGATACAATCCCTGCTCTGTGATCTCCCAGGTCCTGCACCTCCCAGGAGCTCCTCCCAGTCCTGTCAATGAAGCTTTGGAGGCACTACCCTAAGGCCGTTCCCTGTCTTGTGCTCCTCTCGGAAGTCTCACGAAGGCGAGCCGAAGCATTTGCTTTTGTCCACTGCCTCTGTGTAGCGCCGACCTTCCCAGCTGCGTCTGCCTCAGTGGCAACCAGTTCTATCTGGCGTGCTTGTTGGGCGGAAACCAAGCAGAGTTGATGGGCGCGCATAGCTGTGTATGAAAAGGAAGCGCAGCAGCGAGAGTGCGGACCTGATTGTTGCCCTGCGCTGCCCTCACAGGGGTGCTGCAAATCTTTCCCTTATAGGTGAGCCTACTCACCACCTCGCCTGACGGCTCTGTGCCCGGCGCGCGGCAGTGGGGAAAGACTACTATAAAATCCTCGGCGTCGCCAAGGATGCGGACGACGCGGCACTGAAGAAGGTGCGCGCCTGCCACTCCTCGCCCCTCTGCCCTGACCCGCCACAATGCCAGCCTCGTGCGGCGGCACCGGGCTCCCACTGAACTGCTTGTGCTTGCGCATGCAGGCATACAGGAAGCTTGCCGTGAAGTGGCACCCAGGTGGGGGCCCTGCAGCCCAGGCGCAGCTGCTGCAGCTGAGGCACAGGCACAAAGACTGCTCTTTTGCTTGACGCTTCCGCACTGCGTGCAGATAAGAACCCAGACAAGCCTGCGGAGGCTGCTGAGAAGTTTAAGGAGGTGCGCTGGCATATCGCACAGGAGGGTCGACGGTATGACAGAGAAACCTCGGGCTGACCAGGGGCGGAGGCGCGACTCGTGCAGGTTGGCGAAGCCTATGACGTGCTGAGCGATAAGCAGAAGCGCGAAATATATGACAGGCACTGGCCCTGGCCCTTTACCGGAGTTCGGACCATGCTGCAGCAGCGACGCTCGCCTCTTGTGTGGCGCGTGCTGTGTGAGCGTCGGAGAGCGCGGACGCGAGCGCGGCACCGCGCGCGCAGGTATGGCGAGGAGGGCCTCAAAATGGGCGGGCCGCCGCCGCCGGGTGCCGAGAACGGCGGCTTTGCCGGTGAGTCTGCCAGAAACCTATGAGCGTGCTGTGCTCTCTGGGAGTGGAAGTGGAAAGGACGGCACGACAGTGTCTAGCGACTGATGTGCCCTGATCCCATTTGCACGGTACCATGCGTGTGCACCATCGACTCCGAGGTCACTGCTGTAGGCGCAGCACATGCGCCACCAGCGGCTGCCGGCTCATAAGCGCATGTATAATGACATGCTGTGTTGCTGACGCGGCCACCACCGCGACGTGCCACAGAGCTATGTGGACGTGTGGCCGGCGTTGTCGACAAAGCGCATGGCGCTGATACGGGTGCGCACTGCACTGCACAGGCTTCAGCGGCGGGGTGCCAGGCGGCATGCCGGGCGGCGGCGGGTACAGCTTCGACCAGGAGGCCGCGCAGAAGATCTTCGAGAATCTGTTTGGCGGCGGGCTGGGCGGCGGGCTGGGCGGCATGGGCGGCGGCTTCGGCGGCGGCGGCGGCGGCGGGCCGCGCGTGCGCATGTTCCGCGGCGGCGACGGCGGCGGCGGGGGCGGCTTTGGCGGCCTGGGTGCGCGCCGCTGCAGCAACAGGTGTGCTAGGAGGCACTGCCTGTGGCGGCAGCAAAGCCGCCGACCGCGCCCACTGCGGAGCTCTTTGCTGCAAACGTGACAATGCTGCGCCACAAGCCATCTGTGCTGCGCAAACACAGAGCATGCACCCTTGCCTGCGACCAGATGCCGCCGCACAGAGGGCTTAGCAATGCCACTCCCAGCGGGGGTGTGCCGACCAGGCGTGGCAGGGCGCCAGCGGGGCAGTGGCCAGCAGGCGGAAGGTGCGGGCAGGCAGGCGGCGGGCCTGCATTGAGAGCAGGATACGCTGGCGCAGGGGGCATGTTCGGCGGCGACGGCATGGACGACGGCGGCGGCTTTGGCGGCTTTGGCGGGTGCGGGGCCTTGCTGTGAGGAGGGCGCATGTGCTCCATGCGGGTGCATGCCGGCGGCCGCGCACTCGCACACATGCCGCACGCGCAAGGCCCGGGTGCAGTCAGGCAGCGCGGCGCGCGGCGCTGCCTCCTGGCCCCCAAGCATAGGGTCTCCGTGCCACAGCAACTGCCCTGCTTTCGCCCGCGCAACTGCCAGCGGTTTTTGCGGCTGACGCAAGGCGCGCCCTTGCGCGGCCAGGTACGGTGGCGGCCCGCAGCGGCCGCCGCGCACGGTGGAGGTGCCCCTGGTCTGCACGCTGCAGGAGCTGGCCAAGGGCACCACAAAGAAGCGCAAGATCACGCGCCACGTGCTGCGCGACGGCAAGCCGCAGCCCAAGGAGGTGCCGCCAACAGCTACCTTTTTCTTTGGGGGGGTAATTTGCCATGATTCGAGCCATCGTCATCACATTGCTCGGCCCCTGTCGGCATGAACAGACGGCCAGTGGGCGGCCTGACTCAGACGCGCGCCTGGGGCATGAGCTTACGTACATACCTGTGATGCTGCTGGCGGCTGCGGTGAGGCACAGTACGCTGTGGAAGCTTCCTGCTCCCGACATCAGAGCGCGCTGTGTAATACGTGGCAGCATGCTGGGTTATGGATGCATGGTGCGAGGGTGCAACGGTTTGGGATGCTGCGGCATGCGCTTGGGTGAGGGAGCACGCGCGCACGCGCGCGCGCGCAGGAGGTGCTGGAGATCCCGGTGAAGCCCGGCTGGAAGGACGGAACGCGCATCACGTACGGCGGCATGGGCGACGCGCTGCCGGGCAAGCCGCCGCAGGCGCGCGCGGCTGCCACCCGCAGCCCGTGGGGCGGCCGTCGCCTGGGCAGCTGGTATGGAGCCGACATGCGGACCCATGGCTCGGACCTCAACAAGCGCCTCTTCAGGGTGCTGTGGTCGCTGGTGTGAGCAGGAGCAGTCCGATGCACTTTGGGTACAGCACGGCTCTCCTGTCAGGCACACTGTGTTAGGACCGCAGATTATGGGCCGCGGCCGCCGCTGCGCACCAAGGCGCCGCGCGCGCACAGGACCTGGTGTTTGTGGTGCGCGAGGCGCCCACAGTCCCACGCACTTCGAGCACAATGTGGCACTCCCGTCAGGCACACTCTGTCGCGACCGCAGCGCGCGGGCCGCGGGCGCCGTCGAGCACAGCGGCGCTGCGCGCGCGCAGGACCTGGTGTTCGTGGTGCGCGAGGCGCCCGACGAGCGCTTCCGGCGCGAGGGCGACGACCTGCTGCTGCGCGTGCGCGTGCCGCTCGCGACCGCGCTCAGCGAGGGCAAGGTCGACGTGCCCGCGCTCGACGGCCGCACGCTGCGCGTGCCGCTCAAGGAGGCGCGCGCGCGCCCCGCCTCCCGCTCGGCGGCGGCGCGCTCGCCCGGCGGCGGCGCCTGCCCCTGCGTGTGCCGTGTATCGGGGGCTGGGCGCATGCTCCGAATCGAGTGCATGAGAGGGCATACCTGTCGCTTGAAAGACATGCCATGCGGAAGGGCGCTCCCGAGTGACAGCTCCATGCCGGTACCGCCTCGTCGCACCATGGGCGCATGCCCTCAGCGCAGCAGGGGGCCGCCCAGCCCGCGGCCTGACTGAGACACGTGTTTGCAATGGATGCTTCCGGCTGCCGCGTCAGCGTGCGACCTTGCGGCTGTGCCGCCATGCCGCCGGCAGGGTTGGCTTCAGCCCTGAAGCCGCGGCGGCCGCGCGCGCGCAGGTGGTCACGCCCGGCAGCGAGCGCATCGTCCGCGGCGAGGGCATGCCCGTCTCCAAGGCCCCCGGCCAGAAGGGGAACCTGCGGCTGCAAATGGATGTGCAGGCGCGCTCCCGTGCCCCGCCTGCCTGACCCTAAACCTATCCTCAGAGGCACGCCCGCAAGTCAGCAGGATGGCGAGCCGCGACGCTCCACGCGTGCCTGTTGCACCTGGGCACGGGTATGCATGCGCGGACGCGGTGGGCAGCGCGGGGCACTATCGGGCGGCGGCGGGCCTGACGGGTCTGCGCCGGGGGCGCACAGTTTCCGTCGCGGCAGCTCAGCGAGGCTGAGGGCGCGGAGCTGCGCCGGCTGCTGCAGGGCAAGATGTGAGCACCGCGCCGCCGCGCCTGCGCCGTAGCAGCCTCCCTGTGCTGTGGTCGCCCCTGAGAGAGGTTCTTGGCTGTCGTTGTTTCATTGCAGTGTTGCCACGTGAGGAACGTTGGTGGAGCTGTTCGGGTCCGTTGTCTGTGCAGTGGAGCAGGTGTCAGCCTGTGCTGCCCCAGCCTTGGCGGTCCTATGTGCGTGCCGGGGCGCTTGAGGAATGCACGTAGGTATAGAATGAGTGCGTTGGGAATGTTTAGATCCTTTGCTGTCTGGACTGTGGAGCACTTGTCAGCCTGTGTTGTCCAGCCTGGGCAGTCCCAGGTGCATGCCAGGGTGCTTGAGGAATGGGCAGGTAGGTATGGATTGGGTCTGGTAACATGGCAAGGACTGTACACAGTGTCACTCGGAGGCCCCGCTGCCGCTGCTGCCATACCCCCCCAGCAGCCCGCCCAGGACCGCGCCGCCGCCGCCGTCCCCAGGTGCCCCAACCCCTGCGCCGCCGCCCGCTGCCCCATCGCCAGCAGCACCATTCGTCGCAGGCCGCTTTGGCTCGCCCGCGGCCGCGCCCGCTTCGGCCTTGCGCTTGACCGGCACGGCGACCAGCCGCGCGCGCATCGGCGCCTGCTTCGGCGCCGGCCTCGGCGCGGCCGGTGCCGCCGCAGGCGCCGGCGCGCCGTCGGGCTCGCGCCCCGCGCCAGGCGCCCGCGCGTCGCCGCCCTTCCCCGGCGCGGCCGCGGGTGCACGCGCGGCCGGCGCGGCGGCGGGGTCCAGGCGGCGCACGGCGGTCGCGCGCTGCGCCAGCATGTGCCGCACGGCCGCCTCGTCCTCCGCATCCAGCTCCACCTGCGCGCCCGGCCGCTGCAAGCTTCTCAAACGGACCTGTTTGTGCACAGCGTGACGAGCGCAACCTCCTCAAGCGGACGTTTTCGTGCACAGCATGAAGAGCGCGAGCTTCTCGGGCGGATGTTTGCGTGCACGGCATGCCGCGCGGTAGTGCTGTGCGCTGCCCCGCTCTGCGAGTGCTGCAGCTCCTGGCGCGCTCGGCTCACCTCCGCGCACCCGGCACGGCCTGTTCTGACGCGGCAGGGCCAGCTTTGCCCAGGACAAGCTCTCCATGATGCGAGCGGCGCCCGCGTCAGGTCTGCCTCCCGCCAGGCAGGCCGGGGGCTGGGGCGGCCAGTCTTGCACTGCGGTCCGCAGACGCTCCCGCGCTGCGGCCCATGTCGAGGAGGGCACCCTGTCTGGTCGCCCAGTCGCGAGCGGCGGCGCTGCGCGCTGGGGAGCGCGAGCGGGCGGGCGCGCGGGGGGCGGGTGCGCCGCGCGCGCCTGCTCGCTCTCCGCGCTGCGCTGCAGGGCGGCCAGCGCGGCGGCGGTGTCCACGCGCTCGTGCCGCTTGTTGAGCGACTGCATCTCGTCCAGCGCGTTCATGATGTCCATCTCGCGCTTGCTGTCCAACGTGCGGTTCTCCAGCGCCTGCGCGCCCGGCGCGCCCGTTCAGCCGCGGGCTGCACACGCGGCGCCGCTTGTTTGGGCACCGTCCGATAAGCGCAACAGGCGTGTCCATCCTGTGCTCGCTGAGCAGTGCGGTGCCCCAGCGCCTACGCGCACGCCAGCCCGCCAGGTCCGGCGTGGATGGAGGATTTGAGGTGGCCGGAGGCTTGGGGCGGCCGGCACCAGTCACGGCCGCGCGGGCCGCGACAGGGGCCTGGGCCGAAGGGAGCCCTGGCTGACACACGCCGAGCCATGTGCCCGGCGCAAGCCACTCGCGGCCCCTGCCCCTCGCCGCCCCCGCGGCCGAAGCAGCCACGAGCGCGCGGCGCGCCTTCATCGCATTACCCTTCTCCTCTTCCTCACGCGCGGCGATGGCCTCGGTCACCGTGCGCTCCTTGTCGCGCCAGGGCTCGTAGTTGCGCGTGCCGCCGCGCTCCATGGCATAGTCGCTGTTGGCCGGGTCTGTCTTCATGGTCAGCTCGGCCGCGCACGCGGAGCAGCGGAAGTAGAAGCGGAACACCTGCACAGGGTAGGGTTAGGGTTAGGGTTAGCAGAATACCCTGCACGGCGGGCGCCCCCTGGCTCCGCCTGGGCGGCGAGCTCCGCGCGCGCGCCTGCCGCCGCCCGCGCCGCAACCTCCGCGTGCACGCCGCTCCCGCCGCGCGTTTTGGCCGCCCTGGCCGGCTGCTCGGCTGCCTTGGCCGGCTGCTCTCGTGCGGTGACCGTGGTCGCTCAGGTGCTGTGAGCGAGCTCCCAGCCCTGACACGGCAGCTGCTGGTCGGAGGGGGGCCGCCCGGGGACACGGGCGGGGCCCCGCTCAGGGGCGCGCCTGGATGCCGAGGTAGTCCTCGCCCTCGACGTCCTCCTTGCGCGTGTTGAACTTGGTGCCCTTGTACATGTACGTGCCGCACGTGCTGCAGCGCACGCTCATGGGAAGCACTGCGCAGGCGCCATGGGGAGCCTTATCACACAGGCATAGTATGAAGCCACATGCACTGTGCAACAGACTGTCAAGTCTGGTCGCTCGGCGGCGGCGCGGCGCGCACTCATGCGGACTTTCATCATGTTGTTGTCCGGCCGCTTCCCGCGCGGCAACTGCGCCCCACAGGCACAGGGTGAGCTGCAGTGGAAAACGCACAGCGTTGCAATCTGTAGAAATGCCGGCGAGCAATACCACAGCGAGGACTCCTGCCCAATGCGGGGCGCACCTTCGACGGATCGAAGTCCGGCGGGAAGTACTTGATGAGGACCTGCGCACGCGGGCAGGGCAGGCCGTGTGGCGGCGCAGGCAGCTTGGCAGAGGGTAGCAAGCGCGACAGGGGGAGAGCGGGCCCACCTTGCGTTCTCCCATGGCTGCGAGCTGGGCCTATCAAGCACGCTGAGTGCGAGGAAGGCCTGGCAGCGAGACGCTGTTGCGCGACTGAGGTGCTCTGTCTCCTTGCACAGCTCACCGGCAACTGCGGGTACAGCAGTGTGTGCTGCTCAAACTCTAACGGGAGCAAGAGTTGTTGCGCGACAGACCTTGGTTAGCCTCGCGCTGCAGCTGGCCTACTGTTAACCTATACAGGCCCTGAGCTGCACGTGCGCTTGCTCCCCATTGAGGGAGCTTTCAGCGATCGACGTCCTCCCTGCCCATCTTCAGCAAGTCTCCAGCCTTGCGTGGCCAGGGAGTAATGCGTGGCGCTATGGAGCAAGCAGGTGCTGATGAGCACGACCGCTCAGAACGGCTGACAGCCACCGTTGACCTGGACTGCCCATACGTCAGGCGAGCGCAGCGCCCGCCGCCGGTATGACTGTTTTTTTTTGACAGCCGCATGTTTATTGTCTGCTGCTGTGCCGGCGGCAGGGAGCTGGTGCTGCAGGCCTTCCAGCGCCGCCCGGCCTGGCGTGTCACTTCCACGTGCGGCGTCGGCGAGGAAGTGGCTCGGGAGAGCAGCCTGCTGCACTGGGGCGAGTACGAGCGCATCAGCTGGGACGCCGTGCACAAGGGTGCGTATTGCAAGGGACCTGGTAGCCACACCCGGCCTGAAGCTCAGTGCTGTGGCTTTGGCTCTACGTGCTGAGGCACCGCTGGTGCCTGGTGGGGAGGCCTGCAACAACCATCCCGCGAGCTTTCCGCACAAGCGCAAGGGCGCTGCAGGCAGAGCCCGAGTGGCGACGCGGCCGACGCCCGGCGGCGCGCAGGCGCGGTATGGGCGAGCTCGTACTGCGTGCGCAAGGGCCTGACGCGCAAGGCGCACCTGGCGCACAACGCGCGCAAGTGGGCCGCCAAGCACCCGGCCGGCCGCCTGGCGGCGGCCGTGCCGGAGACCTGGCCGCTGGAGCTGGACGACCCGGAGTACGTGGACGAGGCGCTGTGCGACGTGCCGGAGGTGCGCGCATACCTACCCTAAGCAAAACCCTACCCTAACCCTACCAGAGAAGCCGGCGGGCGCCCCGAGCGGCGCGGGCGCTGCTCGCGAGGGGACAGCCAAGGCGGCTGGCCGACATGCATGCGGCACCGGGCTGGCTGCCAGAGCGGGGCGGCGCGTCGTTGTGGTCGGGCGGCCTGTGGGCGCCTTGTGGGCGCCCTATGCTTGCCGCACTGCGCTGGCGGCTGATATGCCCAGGCGCCGGGAGAGCGTGCGTACGCTGCGCGGCGCGCCAGAGCGCCAGCGCCACTGCTACATGCGCAGCACCTGCCCGCGCCCCAGGGTCTTTGGAATTTTTTCGCAACCCCCAGGTCCCGGCGTCCGGGCGGCTGGCGGCCTGCAGACGGGGCGCCCTGAGCGGGCGCACGAGCGCTGGCGCCGGCAGGCGCCATGCGGTGTCAGCACTGCCGCCGTCAGCCCTCTGGATTCCACCTCTGCGTACTTGTGCATCCTTTGTTGGCGCACTTGAGCACAGCTTCCGGCTCTGCGCCCGCGCTTATGATCTCGTCGGCAGAGTCGCAGACCACCACGCGCAGGTGCGGGACATGGAGGACGGCTCGGCGACCTGGATCGCCAAGCCGTCCATCACCAACCAGGCTACCGGCATCTTCGTGTTCGACCGCGTCAGCACACTGCGCGCCGCGCTGGAGGCGTCCGAGGACCTGCGCGAGTGGGTGCTGCAGCGGTGCGCGCCGCCCGGCGCGGCGGTGCCCCTGGTGCAGGCCTGCTGCCCGCGTCGCCCGTGGTGGTGAATCTCATGGTGCAGGACTGCTGCTTGCGTCACCCGCGACAGTGAGCCCAGTGGTACACACAAGTGCTGACCCCCTAACTACAGAATGCTGCCTGCAGGAGATGCAGGCCTCATGAAAGACGCAGCAGGCTGCTTGTGTATACACGCCTGCTCTGTCTCGCAATGTGCAGCAAAGGGCCTGCCGGTGGGCTGTGCTGCAGCTGTCAGCAGGCTGCATGCGTCCGCTGTGAGCCGTGCAGCCTCAGACAGGCTGTGTGCAGCCTCTGTTTAATCTGGTTGATGAGCTAGAGGCTGCCAAAATGTGGCGGCCCAACAGCCACGCCTCTGCCATGCACAGAAAGAGGCCCTGGGGGCGCGCAGCTACATCAGCAACCCGCTGCTGGTGCGCGGGCGCAAGTTCCACGTGCGCGCGTACGTGCTGTGCGTGGGCAGCCTGGCCGTCTATGTCTACAGGCGCGCGCCCCTTGCCCGCCTGCGCCGCACCAGCGAAGATCAGCTGCTTTCCCCTGTCGACACTCCGCTCCAGCTGTCACGGTACCGCACATTCCGCTGCACCCCTGGCGTCTGAAGCAACGTCCCCAGCAGGGTATGGCAGGTGCGCCTCGTGCCGTGTCCTGCCGGTTGCCATCGACATGCGCTGAGCTGCAGTGCTGCGATGAAGCGGCGGTGGCTGGCCCCTGGCAGGTTGAAAATACAGAGCAAGGCGCTGCTGATCGGGTGCGGGGCCGCGCGCTGCTCGGTTCACCAAGACCCGTCTCACGTGGCTCTGGCCGGGCGCGCAGCGAGGCCCTGGCGCTGTTCGCGGCCAAGCCGTACGCCGGCGCGCCGCTGACCGACCTCGCCGCGCACCTGACCAACACGTGCGCCGCGCGGCGCGGCGCGGGCCGCGAGCGTGGCGGCCGCGCGCAAAGCAGCTCGTCCGACGAGGACGACGGGGCCGCGGCGGCGCAGCCTGAGTGCGGCGGCTGCGGCGGCGCGAGCTCGGAGGACTGCGGGACCTCGCCCGACGGGCGTGCGCGCAGGGCGCGCAGCAGCAGCGCGTGCAGCAGCGGGGCCTCCCAGGACGGCGCGGCGGCCGTTGCTGGCGATGCGCGCGGCGGCTGCAGCGGCGCTGGCGGCGCGGCCACCAACGGCCACGACAAGCGCGGCGCCGGCGCTGACCCTGACCGGGGCGGCGGCCTCAGCCGCGGCGGGGCTGCGGGTGCCGCGCTCGGCGGGCGCGCCGGCCAGGAGGGCGGGGACGCGGGGCCCGGCGCTGCGCAGCGGGAGGCGGGGCGGGAGGGCGCCTGGCGCGAGGAGGACGCCGTGCGGCTCGTCTCCGAGCTGCCGCAGGTGCCCGCCTCGGGCCCTGCGTGCGCCACCCTGGCACAGCTCCCCTGCGGCATGGCGGCACGGCCAGCAGACGCTGCCCGCCTGTGCAGCAGCGCCGGCCGTGGCCCACTGCCGCGTAACCTCGAGCGCCCAGAGTGACCCTCGCGCATCTGGACCCCGCAGCTGCTGGAGGCGGAGGGCCTGGCGCGGGCAGACGCCGAGGCGCGCGTGCGCCAGCTCGGCGCCGACATACGCGCGGTGCTCGGTGCGGGCGCCCCCGGCGATCCTGAGACCTCGCCCTTTCCCCACCCTGACAAAAAGGAGGTGGGGTGCGGAGGCGCGAGCAGTGCATTGCAGCCGACCTAGTACTTCCTGTCTGATTCGCTGACACATACCCACACAGTTCTTCCTGACACCCTGACGAAAAGTTGTTGTTGTGCAGCGCCTGAGGGGGAAGGTGGGGGGGACAGGGTTAGGGCTTGTGACGCACCGGGGCCCCGTGCCGCGCAGGCGAGGCGTTGGAGGCGGTGTCGGGCGAGCTGAGCTTCTTCACGCTGCCCAACTGCTTCGAGCTGTTCGGCTTCGACCTGCTCGTCGACGACGCCTGGCACGTCTGGCTGCTGGAGGCGCGCCTGCTGCTGCGGGCCGTCGCGCGCGCAACGCGCAGCAGCGCTCCTTCGCACCAATGCAAGTCATGCGCGGACGCTTGCCTCTCGCTGGCCTGCGCTCGCAGCGCGCAGTGGCTATCATTACAGAGCCGACATTGGCGCAGCGCACTGTGGGCTGCCGCCATTGCACAGCCGGGGCCCGGCACAGCAGCGAGGCAGGCCGTGCGCTCGACGCAGCCGCGCCGCGCCGCGCGGCGCAGGCCAACGCGGAGCCGGACCTGGCGCAGACGGGCGCGCGGCTGCGCCCGCTGGTGGCCGGGCTGGTGGAGGGCGCGCTCGCGCTGGTGGCTGACCCGCTCGCGGCGCGCCAGGCGCGCGCAGCGCGGCCCCGCCCTTGCTTGAGCGCATATATAGGATACCTACCCGAATTAGGGTAGCTACCTCAACACGGTGCGAAGCACAGCGCGTATCAGTCACAGACCATGCACAGGGCGGCTGCTGCATCATGCGGTGGGGCCTGCCAGGCAGCAGAGCGGCGTGCGGTGCGGCCAGCCGCGGTCACCGCCGCGCGCCGTGCCCCGCACATGGGCGCCAGGTGCGCGCGCGCGGGCGCCGAGCCTGCGGTGACCGGCGGCCGTCTGGGCGCGCAGGGGCCGGAGGGCGGCTGCCAGCCCACCGCCGAAGCGGAGGGCGGCGCCCCAGGTGGCGGCGCGGGGGGCGTGCTGCGGGGGCCCGACACGGCGGAGGACGCGCCGGCAGCGGAGCAGGGGCCTGTGCTGGGCGAGTGGGTCCGCGTGCTGGACAAGCGGCAGGCCCGGGGCCTGGGGCCTTCGGGCATGCGCATGCTGTAAACGTGAGATTGTGTGACCGCTCGGCGCAGCATATCTTACACATCTGAGATCCACATGGCTTCCTCACCAGAAGCGGGCAAGTCCAGTGCGTGTCACACAGCCAGGAGTCCTTGCCCTGCACAGGGGTGGGGAAATCGAGGACCACTGCATGCGTTTGATCACCGAGGGATATCACCACGACGGAAGTCAGCCATTCTCGCACACACACTCGTTTGTACACGCCTATTCTAATAGCGAGCTGAACAAGATGCCACAGCAGCACCGCCGAAGGCACTCGCATGTCCATCCACATGCGCGCTTCACCAGCGCTAGCAGCATCCATTGCACTATCAGTCTCGCAGCCCTGGCATGCGGTCTGCTACGTGCACCCAACCGTTTGTGCGGTGCGCCGGGCCAATAAATAAACACCCTAAGAGAAACAGAACTCACAGACTCTCGCTCACCATGAATGTGCCGCTCAGGCATGCGCTACCAACTCCCCTCTGCAGCAACGGACTATGCACAGCCAAAAAACGACAGTTCTGCACGCAAGTCGACGCAACCGCCCAGCGCCGCACCAGAGCAGCAGGCGATCCAAGGCGACAGAGCCCTACAGCGCCCCGTCGCATGCCCTACAGCGCCAGCTCATCCAGCAGCGCCAGCTGCGACTTGACCGATGACAGCGTGTTTGCTGCGATCATGCCGGACGCGGCGGCGGCCGGCACGCCGATGCCGGGCGCGCACGAGTCGCCGCACCTGCACCCGCGCGCCGTCAGCGGCTTGCACGCATGCTGCACCCCACTCGCACGCGCCCGATGCACGCAACGCGCGATTGCAGACCTGCTCGACGCGGCCCCATGCCCTATTGCCCGCTCCATATTGTCACACCTCCTCCTCTCCTCCTCCGATCAGCGCCCTGCACTTGCACGACACGCAGCTGCCCATGCGAGCAAGCTGCCGCATCGTCCCCATGCTCGCGCCAAGTGCACCAGCGCGCTCATGTGCTACACCAGCCGCCCGCACTGCCTGCGGCCGTGCGCGGGCGCGGCGCGCCTGTACAGGCCCTTGATGGGCGTCGCGGGCCCTGGGAAGGAGCCGGTCGCGGCGCTGATGGCCGGGCCGTACGTGCCCTTGTAGCGGTTCAGGAAGCGCGCATGCGTCAGCGGCGACCCTGCGCGCACGCGCCCGCGCTCGCGCCGCGGCGGTCTCACTGGCGCGGTGCTCCCCAGCGCGCTGCCCTCAAGAGCGCTCCCACACCCAGGTACGCAAGGGATATAACGGCCGCATGCACGCGCCGCCTGCGCCGCGCGGCGCCCGGCGCGCACCGATCTGCACCACCTCGGCGCGGCGGCGGATGTCCGGGATCACGCGCTCCAGCGAGCGCCACAGCACCTCCGCGCGCTCCTCCTGCGCGGCGCGCGCATGGGACCAGTCCTCCTCCTTCCTTGATTTCTACCACCTCTCCCATGCGCCCGCGTGCAGCCGCTCGGTGCAAACACGCAGCTCGAGCGGCACGCGCCCGCACAGTGCGCCGCACGCGACAGGGGTCCTGCATGCCAGCGCCGCCCCTAGCATCGGCCGGCGGCGCCGGCGGCGGGTGCGTGATCACACGGGCGCTGTGCGGCGCGGCGCGCCGTACACGCGCCTTGCAGCACACAGTGCAGGCGCGCTGCAGCCAGCCTTCCATGGTACGCATCTCAACTTTAACCCTAACCCTTTCCTAGCAACGGCGCTGGATCACGTCCCAGGCACTGCCCGCCACGCCCGCGAGCCGCGCGACAGGCGCGGCGCGCGGGCGGCGCGCCTTGAGGCGCTTGTACTCGGGCGAGCGCCGGTCCAGGCCCTCCCACAGCTCGTAGGGCTCGTTGCCGGCGGTGTACGCGTGCACCAGCGCCTTGCCGGGCGGCGCCAGGCCCGGGCTCAGCGTGCTGGGGAAGCTCGCGATGGTCACGTTCTGCCGCGCGCGCCGCCCCGCCGTCAGACCCTCTGTCTGGAGTTAGGCTAGGGATTCATTCACGACTCACCGAACACCCTTTGGCTTCAATGGCAGCGCCTGACCTGGCTGCCCCAGCGCAGTGTCACACGCGCGCCTCTGCATCCGCTGCAGACGCCGCAGAGGTGCGCGGGCGGCGGGGCCGCTCGCCTGCGGCGCATCCAGGTCCTCCCAGCTGTTCACGAACAGGTGGTGGCACTCCAGGTCGGGCGGGAGGCCCTCCGCGTCGATGCCTGCGCCGGCGAGCGCGCGCTGCTGCTCAGCATCGCCCCGCTGGAGCGGCACTTGGGCGGGAGCTCGGCGCCAGCTCTGGTGAAGGCGAGCGCGGCCAGACGCGTGCGAGCGTGCAAGTGAGCCTCGCAGCGCTCGCATCTCCGCTCCACCAGTGTCCACAGCCTTCGCACTGCTCCGGGTGCGCCCGCAGCCGAGGCGCGGCAGCGCAGCAAGCGGGGAGCATACACAGCGGGGCCAATCAGCCATGCACTTGAACGGCGAGCACGCCCGCCGGCGCAAGTCCCGCACTGCTACTGCCCGGCTAATGCAGCGCCCTGCCATGCAGAGCCGCATGTAGGGCGTGCGCGGCGCCCTGCCGGCCCCTGCGCAGGCCGCGGGGCGCGGGCGGGCCCCGCCCCGCCCCCGGCGCCCCCCCCGGGCCCGCCGCGCGCCCCCCCCCCCCCCCCGCGCGCCGGCATGCAAATGCACGAAGCTGCCGGTGCGCGGCGTCTGCAGCGCCTCGCTGCGCCAGGCCGCCGGCGCGGCGCCAGGCGGCAGCAGGCGCTGCGTGTCCCATGCGGACGCGTTGCTGACGACCGCGGCGGCTGCGCGCACTACCTCACCCGCGCGGCCGCCGCGCCGCGCCAGCCGCACGCCCACCGCGCGCCCGCCTGCGCGCCCGCCGCGCCCGGCTGCACGCGCCGTCTCGCGCCAGGCCTGTGCGGCGCGTGTCCGCGCGGCACCCGCGCGCCCTCTGCGGGCCCGCATGCACTCTGGCGGTGCGCCGGCCGCCAGGAAAGGACGGGAGACAGGCTGGGGGCCACAGCGGGTGCGCCGCGCGCACCTTCGATGAGGATCTGCTCCACGGGCGCGCGCAGCAGCACGCGGCCGCCGTGCTTGCGGATGCCGCGCACCAGCGCGTCCACGATCGCGCGCGAGCCGCCCACCGGGTAGTCGATCGTCGACGTGCCCGCGTTGCGCTCCATGAACATGAAGGCCATCTCTGGCGCGCACACACGGGCCCCGGTCGACCGCCGTGCGCGCGCGGGCGCGCCGGGCACGCCTGGCCGCGCTCTGCTTGAGCGCCGCCTGTCGCAGGCTGCAAGATCGGCACTGGCCAGGCAGGGGCAAGCACTACCGCGCCCAACCGCCTTCCGGCCCAGAGGGCCGCGTGCGTCCAGGTGGGCCGCGACCACTTAGCCTTCGTCCGCCATTGACCAGCAGGCCACCTGAGGGGGCACTGCATGGGCAGCAGGCAGGCGGCATCATCGCCCGCTAACCCGCGGCCTCGATGGAGCAGCCCGCCCGGTACAGGAAGGCCTGCACGCGCCGCGTGCCCTGGCGGCCAGGGAAGCACCCAGGCTTGCCGACCAGGCGCCCAGGCGGCGCAGCAGTCCTGGCAGCAAGCCTGAGCGCATCTCCGGCCGCCAGCGCACGCAGCGGGTGCGAGACTTCTTGTACCGCACGGACTGCACGACCGAGGCCACGGAGATAGCAGGCAGCGGTGCCGCCTGCCTGCTGGTCATGCAGTGCCACCCCAGGGGGCCTGCTGCCCATTTGCGGACGGTGGCTCAACGGGCGCAGCTCACCTGGAAGCATGCGGCCTTCAGGCCGGAAGGGGGGTAAAGTGCACAACCGCTTGCTCCTGCTGGCCAGTGCCAGTTTGTCACACTGTTGCAGGCTCGGCCCGCTGTGAGGAGCATGCCCTCGGAGCGCGCACAGCCCAGGGGCAGCGGTGCACGCGCATGTGCCCCACATGGCGCTGCCTCCTCAGATAGGCGCCCACACACACGCCCACAGGTGCAGGACGGGGGCTCCCGTGCAATGCTTGCTCTGCTAGCCCCCCGGCGGCGCCGCACCCGCGCAGATCGTGTCCTTTGCCAGCATGCCGCTGCGCGCAGCAAGCCACAGCGCATGCGTCAGGCTGCCTGTCTGCTCCTGCCGCCGGTCAGCAGGTGCGGCGAGGGCATGCGTGAACCAAGCAGCACGACTGAGGCTCGCATGCAAGCGCGCTGCAGGTGTGTATGGCGTGGAATAAGCAGACCAGCAGGGTATCAACCCACCACCTCTCCCACCTCTTCACCGCACACCATGCCTTCAAGGGTACCGTAAGCACCATGATGATGATGATTGCGCATCAACGGCCATCTGACAGCTCATCATTGCAACGGTCAGCTGACAGCGCCGACGGTGCTTGCAGCGCGGCGCGCGCCTGAGCACGAAGCACTCGAGGTCCATGAAGCGCCGCAGCCACGGGTCGGTCACGACTGCGTCTACCACCTTTGAGAACGGCGCGGTCAGCTTGCCGGCCAGCAGCCCCACGCGCGCCAGCGCCGGCCCGAAGCGCAGCATCGTGCGCAGCACGCCTGCGCCGCGCCGCGCCGCGCCCTTTGGGCGCCCCGCCGTGCGTCGCGGCCCCGCTCGGGCCGCAACACGGACCCGGCGCCTCAGCAGGCCTGCCTGCGCTGCGACCTCGCGCGCCTGCGGCAAGGTGGCTGGGCTGCACCGCCCGCATAAAAAATGGCCGAAGCACGCGAGGGCTGGGCAGGCGCCGCGGCGCGCGGCGGGGCGCCGCACCCAGGTCGCCGCGCAGCGCGGCGGCCGGGAACAGCGCGGCACCGCGCTGCAGCGGCGCGAGCTCGCGCTCCAGCGCGCGCCACTGCGCAAGCGCGGCCGGGCCGCCTTGGCGGCCGATCATGGCTGCGTAGGCGGCGCCATCGCAGACAACCGGGAAGGTGTCATCGGGCGTGTAGGTCAGCCAGCGGTCGTAGGTTATGCACTCCACGGCCTCGCCCACCGCATCCAGCACCTGCTTCAGCGGATTGGGCGAGCCGCCCGGGCCGCCTGCGCGCCGCGGCCGCGCGGCTGGGACCGTGCCGGCGGTTCCCGACATGCGGCAGCCACCACAGGCGGGTGGGCTACGGCAGGCGGCCGGAGCGGTGGCCGGTGGGTCCGCCGGCGGCGGGGCGCGCAAAGCCCCGCGACCTCGCCTCTCGCAGACAACACTTGCTTCACCGCGGGCGCGCAATGACTCAGCGCCCCTGCTGCGCTCGCCGGTCTGCTGCTGGAACACGCCAGGCAGCTCTGGCGCCTGTTCTCGTGCTGCAGGGCCAAAGCAAGGGTCGACCGTATGCGCAAGCTATGCCGGTATTCCCATGGAGAAGCGCTTCACTGGAGGCGCAAAACCTGGCGCCACCTGAGCACAGGCTGGGGACCCTGTCTTCCGGCCGCAGGGCCTGGCGTGACGCGCCTGACAGGCCGGCAAAGAAAGATGGCCCGGCGTCGAAGTGGAAGCCCTTGACGTCAAACCCGTGCGCGGCGCCGCCCGCGATGTAGTGGCTCTCGCACACGGTGACGCGCTTGCCATACTTTGCCAGCAGGGCCGCACAGCACAGCCCTGCACGCGTGCGCACGCCAAGCCACTGAAATTCCGCGGCGCACTCCAACATCTTGTGCAATACACGCTCGAGCATCCTCGTTCCCTGGTGTCCTCAAACAGCTTGGGCTTGGTGCGGCCTCCTTGCATGTTCAGAGAGCCTCACCGCCCAGGCCGCCGCCAACGATGACAACATCGGTCTCGTGCGAGCGGTCGCCTTTAAACTCCACAATGTCGTTGGCTGCGCCGTCCGTCCTCTGCACGCTCACGTCGGGCGGGGCCGCCTCGCGCTCAACGCTGGCTGCACTCGCCGCGACAGCCCCGCTTGCCCTGCGCAGCCGCTGCGCAGGGACGCGCGCGTGCAAGGTGCTGCTCGGCCCGCGCGCTGGGCGGGTGCAGCTGGTGCGTGTGCAAGCCCGCAGCGCCGAGTGGTGCACACCGCTGGTCCGAGCAGTGACGGTGCGCCCGCAATGCGCATCTACATGCATACCCAGAGCTTATGTTTAACCTTGGCACCCAGCCCAGCAAAGTGCAATTGGCCAAGGGCATAAGGTGCTTGCTGAGGAGCGCGTCACCAGGGGACTTTAGTAGCACAGAGGAACCGAGCAAACACGTCAGTGCAGCGTTACACTGGCCTGCAGCTTTTTTGTGGCTCAGATCGTAGCCGTATTATGCAAAAAGCTATGATAGCTTTTTGCTCAATAAACTAGAACCGTGTCATTGCAACAGTCCTTGCATGTTCCAGTGCGTAATGCAAGCGGCGCCTGCATGATATAATGTGCATCACTTGGCAAGCATTGAGCTCTGTGGTGGAGGATGGTTGCACACCACGATGCTGAGCACAGCATCCCTCTCTCAATTGCATCAGCTGTTAATACACACATAGACATGACTTTGACGTGTTGCAACACAAATACTTGAGACCTCCTGATGTTCAAACAGCAGCTCACTCATCCTCAGTGGCCACGACACCCACAGTAGCTCCATAGGTGTCTTCTCCCGGGCCTAGCTAAGCAACTGCGGAAGGCGGCAGCAGGGCCTGCAGACAACGCACAGCCTCCAAAACAATTGAACGCAGGGCGGCGCTCACGCAAAGGGGTTTGCGATTGGCGCGACCGCGCCCGCGGGCAGCGCAAACCAGGCGATGCGGTCCAGCGCGGTGTCCTCCCAGCAGCTGAACTTGTCGCCCTCGCCGAAAAACACGCGCAGCACCTCGCCGCCGCCGGGCGGCCCGGCCGCGCCGTCCGGCAGCACGTGGAACGAGCCGACGGAGACGACGCCCGGCAGGAAGCCGCGCCCGGCATAGTCGTTCCACTTGAGCAGCGGGCCGGCCGAGATGTGGGTCACGCGCAGGTCGGCGGCCGCCAGGCGCACGCCCCAGTGGAAGTAGCGGTTCCCCGGCTGCCGCGTGTGCACCAGCATGAGCAGCCCGCCGCCGCGGCCGGCGGGGTACGGCTCCGGGTTGCCGCTGTTGCGCGTGCTGGCCAGGTCCAGCCCCGTCGCGGCCTCGACCGCGCCAAAGTGCGCCGGCAGCACCTCCGTGCCGCACTCAAACTGCGGCGCGGCGTACGCGCGCGCGTCCGCGGGCAGGCGCAGCACGATGGAGGCCGGCAGCGTGGTGAAGAGCATGCGCAGGCCGCCGTCGTCGCCCGGCAGGAAGCCCCAGTTCTTCTGCCAGGTGAGGCTGACGTTGCGCGCGCCGACGCGCGTGAACAGGTGCACCAGGCGCACGGCGCGGCCGCCGACGTCCAGGCGCGAGACCGCCTGCAGCGCGTTGCCCTCCACCTCGGGCGTGTTGTTGCGCAGCAGCCAGTGCGACAGGTACACGCCGCCGCGCCACACGAATGGCCGCATGTCCCCCGCCAGCACCGCCGGGTTGCCCAGCTCGTCCCGCACGCGCCGCTTGGTGCCATCGGTGTACGCCAGCTCGATGAGCGTGCGGCGGGCGGCCGCTGGCCGCGGGGCCAGCCCGCGGCCGAGCAGCGCCGCGTACGGCCTGATCACCCACGGCCCGCCGCAGCCCTGCGGGTAGCAGCTGTCGAAGCGCAGCAGGAGCACCCAGCCGATCCGCGGGTGGCGCACGGCCGCCGGGTTGAACAGCCCGCGCCGGCCGGCCAGCAGGCGCTGCGGCAGGTCCAGGCGCTGGCAGGTCGCGCCGCGCGGCAGCGCGCTCAGGGGCAGGCTGGCGGCAGCCGCGTCAGAGGTGGCGGCCGCGATCGCCACTGATCCGTGCAGCGCGCATGCGCACGCTAGCACCCAGGCTGCAGCCGCGCGGCGGCGCAGCATGTGCAGGCGGCGGCGGCGCGAGAGCAGCCGCGCGCTCCGGGCATCGACGCCGCTTGCCGCTTCCCCGCTCGGGCGCGGGAACGAGCTGTGCATGTGCGCTTGTGAGCTTATTGCCTACCTCCGAACGTTGCGCATGCTCTCCGGCGGAGAGTCTCCGCTCTCCGTCAATCACAACGAGCTCACCTCTCCCCCTTCGCTGTCAACGGCACAGGTTTCCCACACCCGCAAACACGGAGACGCGCTTGGTCTGGATGCAAGGTAGCGCACAGAAACTCAGTGCTGACTGCGACACTGACTCCCAAGGCGTGTTCTACTTGCACACAGCCAAGTGCGCCCCTGCGCTGGCCCGCGCGGCTTGTGTGAGCAGGCCGTGCCTTGCTAGGGTTGTGCATGCGGAGCTGTCGCGCATCTGCCTCCATCCCCGCGCTGAGACACACAGGTTTGCTGTGCAGGCACGGGGCTGTCACCAGCTGGCTGCCTTTCAGCAATAAGGGGCTCGAGAAGCTGCTGCGTGCGCGGTTTGATGCAATCCTGAAGAGGTGCGCTTTGCCCGCGCTTTGCCTGCTTGCGCCTGCTTATGCTTGCGCAAGTCATATGCAACGGGTTGGGTAGACTTGCCGAGCGGCACGGCATAGCACTGGCCTTGGAAAGGCCTCGCGGGTCTGCTTTGTGAAAACGACGAGCAACGCTGGGGTATACTGGCATAAGGTGACAGCAAGTGAGGCTTGCGATACTGCTCCACCAAGTCTGGCACAAGTAGCTGTGTGGGGGGCCCTGGCTTGAGTTGCTGGTGCTGTGGCAGCAATCACTGTGGCTAAAGCTGTAAGTAGGGGCCGTCAGTGCGGCCAGGGGTCAGCTGCCCCACAACTCTCGTGTGGCACCACTCAACCAGTAACGATGTTGTGTGCGTGATGGATGTGTTCTTGAAGCCAAGCCGGCGTTTCTCTGCGCGTGCAGGCAGCCTTCTGGCAAGCGCGCACCTGGCAGCAAGGGCAGTGCAAGCTCGCACACGCCGAATGTGGCCGCTGCGCCGGCGTACACGTACGTCCTGCAGGGCGCCGGGCTGCTCGTGCAGCAGGCCGTGAGCAACGTGGCCGGCTGCTGCTTGCACACTGCGCCGCACGTCGCTGTCACCAGCTCTGCGGCGGTCTCGCTGACCGGGTACCTGAGCAACCTGGATGAAGTCGTGGAGCGCCTGGCGCTCAGCGACGGCATCGCGCTGGGCAGCTATGGGGCAGGCAGCGACCAGGGCAGCGTGGCTGCTGAGGCGCTGCTGCAGATATTCCTCAAGTCGACATTCAATCCCCTAGTCGCGCTGTCAGAGCTCCAGGTGACCATTTGTCCTTGCAGCAGTAGTTCTTGACACTGTGCCAAGTGCATCATGAAAGTGTTGGCAGGCTGAGCCAGCTGTGTATGACTATGCTCGCGATGGGCAAGACAGCTTGCTGGAGTGGAGACATGCCCTTTGTACCTTTTTGTACCTTTGGAACAGTGTGCATGTAGACAGGCGGTGAAGGGGTGCTGCTCACATGCTTGGAAGCAAGGTATAAGGCGTCCTCGTCAAAGCTGTACAACACGGTTCCTGATGACCGAGTGATCGTTACACTGCTCTGGTTGCCGCGTGCGCAGGGTCAGTTTGCGTTCGCGGCGTATGACGCGGAGAAGAAGCAGGTGTTTGCTGCTCGGGACTCCAGTGGCAAGGAGCAGCTGTTCTACAGCTTTGGCGAGGACGGCGTGTCGTTTGCCAACAAGCCGCTCTCTGCGCCCGGCCTGGAGGAGACCTGGCGGGAGCTGCTCCCTGGTGCGTGCACGGCCTGAGCTTATGCGGTCATGCCTGCAACCTGTTTGCCACATGATATCAGTGCTCCCTGTTCTGTATAGAGTGTTTGTTATGCCGACAAGGTGTCTCATGATCTACTATCTTGCATGCCACTGTGGATTTGATCAAGTGTGAAAAGGTAATCATGTGTGAGCCGACATGCGTGCTGACATGCGCGACGCACGCTTGCAGGGCATTACGTGTACGGGCGCAACCCGCGCGAGGTGCAGCAATTTGCCCTGACGCCGGCCCAGCTGGTGAGATGCACCATCGTTTGGTTAACATGCCTGTGCTTGACCACCTTGATTTTGTATATCATCTGAAGTGCTTCAGCAAGGTATGCAGCGACCTGTAGTGCAGGCATCAAGACATACATATTAGGACGCAGCAACACAGGGGCTCCCTGGTGCATTGTGTGCTCACTCGAATAAGGCTGTGCAGGTCCGGCTGTCCATGCGGGAGGCTGCGGAGGACGACCGCCTGTCGTCCGACTGCCTCTCCTGCGCCAGCACGCCGCGCCGCTCGCCACTGGCCGACAGCGAGGCGCCGCTCGCGCCGTTCTCGCTGCGCGAGGCCTTCTCCAACCGCTCCAGCAGCATGCGCAGCTCCACCGAGCTGGACCCGCGCGTATGCAACTCGCTGCTCGCCAGCAGCGTGTGAGGCCTGCGGGGGGCCTGCGCTGGCGCAAGCACCCTGCCCCGCGCTGCCCCCTTGCGGGTGCAATGATGTTTCGCAAGCTGTCTTTCAGAGGTGTCACGGCACATGTTACACCCAAGAGCCCTCTTGCGGCGCTGAGCAACTGCGGATGATGACAGGACGAGTGTCCAAGCGCCCCTGATCGCCCTGCTGTGCAGTTTGGAATCGCGTCGTTCGAGCTTGTGTACACACACAAGCTCTGTACAAACAGAGCACTGTGGAAAGCCTGTTCCTGTTTTTATACGTGCTTTGTGGCTTGCAAACGAGAACGGTGGTGATTTATGCTGTGCGTGGCGTACTTGTCTGAGGTATAGATCAGTGTCGATGTAGCAAGGCAGGAGCGCGTGTGCGAGTACTAGGGCAAGCAAGCACGCTGCCCTTGAAGTATTTGGCTGGCATTCTGGTGCACTTCTTGTGCTGTGTTAGCCTGCCATGTGTGCTTGAGTGCGGTTCCAACGGGCAACAAGGGAGCGTGAGGATCGGGGATGAACGTGTAGACACCCATGCGGTATGTGTCATTCCGCACTTTGCAAGGACACTGAGTGACTACTTTAGCTTGTCTCCTGGACACACTCTGCTCATGTGCTCAAGGAAAATGAAGTCAGGTGTGCTTGCAAGGACACTGAGTGGCTACTTTAGCTTGTCTCCTGGCCACATTCTGCTCATGTGCTCAAGGAAAATGTAGTCAGAATCTGCTTGCAAGCAAGTTGACTGCAAGACTTTTCAGGCACTGCACACAAGGCACTTGTGGCTGTTAAAACAACCAGGCGTTGCTTCAGGTGCTCCTGCTACAGTGTGAGAGCGTCTGCCGTGTTACCGCTGTGTGAACGTGGCATGCAGGCATCAGTGGCTGGCCTGGGGAAGCTCAGCGACAAGAGCTGCGCCTTGCTCGTCTGTGACGTCCAAGAGCGCTTCAGGCCTCTCATCCACGGCTATCCGGCCGTCATCGACACAGCAAAGAGGCTGGTGCGGCAAGTAGCAAGCAGACATCAGACACTTCGACGCACATGTTTTGCGTATGTACTTATGCTGCACAATTACTACTTTGTCTGCAAGGCTGCCCTGAAGAGTAGGCAAGCGTATGATTTTTGGCATGCCCAGTGCACTGGTACAAGTGCAAAGACGCACACTTGGGATTGCAGGTGCGCGGAGCGGCCGCCTTGAACCTGCCCATATATGTGACGGAGCAATACCCAAAGGCGCTGGGAGCCACTGTCAGCGAGATAAAGGAGGTGCTTCCAAAGAGCGCGCCTGTAATAGCGAAAACAAAGTTCAGCATGATTGGCGCGCACCCGCCTTACCAGTCTGCTGCGCTCAAGGTCGATGGGCTCTGCGGAGGCACCATGTAACTACAAAAGCTGAGGACAGCAGAGCTTTGAGTTCAACTTGCGTGTGTGCAGTGCCGGACCTGGAGCATGCTATCGCCGCAGCTGCGTCTACCACTGCATACTTGCTGGTGGGCATAGAGACGCACGTGTGTGTGTTGCAGACGACGCTGGATTTGCTAGGTGAGCCGGCACAAGCCACAGGAAGCTTACGCGTGCGTTTGAGCCACTGTCATTAGGCAGGACTGCTTGTAGGCACAGGCACTATCAGGCATGCCTGCACTGCCCTGGTCTCACTGCTGCTCTGCATGTGCCCTTGCAAGCGTTTGTCATATAGGAGTGTTGGTAACTGGTACGGCCGTCAAGCACACCTGTCACGCACGCTCCTGTCGCAGCTGTGGTGCTACAATGCCAGTCAACTCTTAGCTGCTTTGACCTTTCACATTGCTCGCAGAGCGAGGCTACGAGGTGCATGTGGTGGTGGACGGCGTATCATCGCAGCGACCGCAGGACAGGGCGGTAGCGCTGCATGTGCGCCTAAGCCCATGTGTAGCATGCCTGCAGCCATTTTCTTGGCAAACCTGGCCTCTGAACCAAGTCTCGTGCAAGTGAGCATCCACATGGTGTGCTTGCCCCAGAGTTGTGCTCACCTGCACCCATTTGAACAGCATGTTTTGCAGTATGGGAATAACGGTCACACTGGACGGCAGTGCACTGTGTTTGTTCTCTTCTGACACACTCCTTTGGGGTGCAGCGGCTTGCCAGGAGCGGCGCGTTTCTGGTCACAGCCGAGATGGCGCTTTTCCAGCTCTGCGGCAGCGCCACGGTGCGGCGTCCCGCACTACAAATTCATGTGCGTGTGCGCTCCTGATGTATGCCAGTCCAGCGTGGTGCGTTTGTCTCTGCATGGCGTGGCAATTGCTTTACAGAACTGACAGCCAGCTGTGATACTGCCGCAGCACCCTGCATTCAAGGCGGTGTCGGCGCTCGTCAAGGAGTCGCGGCCAGATCCTCTGCCACACCTGTCCCTGCTCTGATGTGTCATGCAGCGTTTGCTGTACGATTTGCGTCCATGTGAGCCAGCATGCAATCATGTGCGGCGGGTTGTCATTTTATGTCGCATTGCTGCGTCGTGGGAAGTGTGTAGAATCATGCTTGCAATATGCCACGAGCAACGCAGCAAATCTACCTATTGCTCGTTTCGCCCGTTCCTGTTTCGCCCGTTCCTGTTGATACAATAAAGAGTAAAATCTCTCTGATCACACACAGCCACACAAACGTAACAAGCTCAAAGACACACATATGTGGCCACTTGATGCTGTTCTCGTTACGAGCAGTGACAGGAACGAAGCAAAAGCTGCCTTGCAACCAAGCCTACACCCAAGGTTCACATGATAACCGTGCCAAACATCCACACCAGCAAAAAAAGCTGTCCGATCTACCAAATCAGAGTAAAAACTTGGCATGAAAATCACATCAAGCGGCAGCTTGCTTCTGTGGACATGCAGCAGAAAAAAAAACGCGCTGTGCTTACGGCAACGGCCATGATGTGGAGAGCTGGAAGCTTGCTTGTAAATGCAGCTCTTCTGGCAAGACATGCATAGCATACATATGAAGCCGCATGCCCTCGCAGCGCTTGCACGTGCTCTGTCCACTCCCACACCGCAGGTCACGCACTCTCACAACGCGGGTAATTATTTGCCAAGGCGGTGCCAGCGAGCCAGTTCTGCACAAGCACTCAAGCGCCTCCATGCGCAGATTACGTGGAGCGCGGCACTTCTGCTAGCCCAGCAGCGCCAGGTCCAGGACCTCTCGCGATGCGTGCATTTATGATAATGGCGCGCACTTGCCAAGAGCAAGCACAGCCAGCATGACAATGAGGACCACGCCAGCCTACAGTAAGTCGACTCCATCAGCCCATGCCCTTCTTCGCGCAATGCCTCACTCCTCCACCATACAGCCCATGCACTGGCACCTAACAAAGGGCATGGGCACGCCTCGGTGCATCGCTGAACACCCACCCACCACCATGGCCAGCCGCGCGCACGAGCCTCACGGCATCGCCGCCTCGCCGCCGCTGGAGCCTGCCATCTCGCGCGTGACCGCTGCCTGCGGCGTGTAGGAGCCGGTCTTCCAGTCGGCGGGCACCTCCTCGATGACCTGGTCGTTGTGAAAGCCCGAGTCGACCTTGGTCCACCTGCGACCAGTCAAGGGTCAGAAGGCTGCATACTCGCTCCCCTGGCATCACTCCAGCCCCAGGGGCAGCAGCGCTTGACGCCCAGCACACACAGCCACTGCGTTATGATAATTTGTTGATGGATGCCGCGCACCAGCGAGTTGGCCTCTGCGACTCCTCGTCGGCAGCAGCCTTTGCTGCCTCAGCCTTTTCGTCCGCGACCGCAGGCAGGCTGGGCGCCCAGTGCTGCTCTGCGCAGCGGCAAAATATGGCTGGTAATCAGGCTGGTTTGACACGCGCCGGATATTGCAACAGTTGCACCCGCGACTTGCAGCAACTTGCATCACAAGTTGGGGGCAACTCACAGCACTTGCACCTCGCACAGCAGACTATCATTTGCTTCACAGCTCTTGCGTGCCTAGACTTCACAGCCTCTGCACGCACACGAAGCTGCATATAAAAGACCTGACAGCGCTAGCGGCAACAGCTGTGCACTGTGGTGCACGCAGGCGGCGGGGCACGCACCCTTGGCAGACAAGCTCTTGGACGGCGTGCGCGGGCTCACAGGCTGTGGCGACGTGCGGGCGAGGCCGGGGGCAGACACCCGCGACAGCGAGTTCCTGCGCAGCACGCGCCAGGTTATACACTCCTCGTGTTGCGCTGCAAAGTAAGGGTAAGGTTGGCAGCACAACAGCCGGTGCTACCTGCGTGAGCCAGTGCGGTTGGAGGGTGATGCAGTCTCCTCCTCCTCCCGGAAGCCTGCCGCACTCACTTTCAACGTGAGATGGCGTTGCCTGGCCCTTCCGAGTTCCGAGACACACTCGCTACGTTTTGCAGCGAACAGCGGGAGAGGATAGCAGCCGTCACCTTTAGGAGGCAATCCCGAGTCCCTCCAGCCGGGCAGCAGCGAGCCCATGGCTGTTTTGCTTGGTTTTCAGCTGCGTTGCAAGGAAAGCTTGTTAGCTATCACCACCCCTCCGCAGCTTAATAGGCCAAAAGGAGTTCAAGGACCTTGCAGCAGTTCAAGTGCGCTCAGGAGCACAGGCCTGGCGCAATGTACTGACATAGGGCTAAATTGCCATGTCAGCACCTGCGGGATGAGTGCTTGTGTCCAGGCGCAGTGGCAGCAAGTACACACTAGATGTCAGTACGCTTTAGTCGAGGCTACCAAGGTGCTGATATGCTCCTTTGTGAGCAGTGCACATGTCACATCAGTGTTGGATGTCATGTTAAGCCTCTAGGGTGTGTAATTTGAACTGCTCGGCGACAGCAGGGAGAACAGTTTCGGTTTCGTACCGCTCTAGATCTCAAGAGTAGAGCGGTGCCGCAGTGTGTTAGTTTAATATGGTATGGAGATCGGCAGGTGGGACAGCCGCCCGGCGAGCGAAGCTTGTGTGACGAGTGCCTGCCGGAACGGCCGTGAGCAGCACCGTTTGGTCGGCTGTGCAGCCACTGGGTGCAAGTGAGCCTGTTCAGACATGGAAATTGTCAGCACTGCACAGCAGCCTTGCTCCTGGTATGCGGCACCTGCCAGGCCGCAGCAGTCAGGCAGGTGGCAGCAGAGCCTCTTGAGCAGCTTCCGGCACTTCATCGTTCCGGGCCTGGATAGCCCAGGAAGGCGCAGAAGCCCCAGCCAAGCTGAGTACGGCGCTCGTTTCAACACCAAAGGAGCAAAGGCAAGTTCAGCGACAAGCTTCTAAGCTGTTGCCTAAAGCACCATAAACGACCCGGAGCGCGCGGCTGCGCAGGCCTTTGCGCAGCTGCTGTGGCTGTATTCGTCAATAATGTGCCCAGTCCTCTTGATCAGTGTCTGGACGCTCTGCATCTTTGCAGCTCTGTCTTATGCGGTGCCCCACGTGCTGTGCAAGGACGCAGCGCGGACAAGCCCGGTCCGCACTCCACACCTTCCAAACTATGCGAGCCTGCCCTTGCATACGGCTCAGTCCTCTTGGGCGTGTGTGGCCAGCTGCCCTGTGCTGGCTTTGCAGCGTGCGCTCGCATTTGGATAGATTCTTGCCACAGTTGGGCTTGCGTGACGGCTCTAACAGGCTGAGGGGCGTCCACTCCGAGAGCAGGGCTGACAGCGCAGGCTGCTGTCTTGCAGGGCAACAGCCTCGCCATGTATGAGTGCATGCAGGTGGCAGGCGGCAACTACCAGAGCGCAGGAAGCGCCTTTTGGCTGGGCTTCTGGTCACTGCAGCTGGTGCAGCCCCAGCGCTCCGGGATCGCCGCCCGCCTGTGTCCCCCCCCCCCCCCCCAAAAAGACGCTGTTACAGGAGTAAGGCAGACTACTTTCACACGACCGCACTGCCCTCGCTCTTGCCTCGCTCCGCCTGCCAGCAGCTGCAGGCGGGGCTACAGGTCCACAGCGGCCGTGCAGATGTGGCAGACGAGCTACACAGCATTCGCAGGCTATGCGCTGTTCGGCAGCTGCTTCCGCGCGTGGGAGCTGGCGGCGATCGGGGCGCTGGCGGCAGGGTCATGCATGTACATGCTGATCAGCGCCCCGGTCGACCACCGGGACACGCTGTACATGCCGTACCTCATAGTGCCAGGTGCAGGGCCCCGGCTGCCTGGGCACCTCATCCAGCGGAGAGCCTCCAGCACAGCCTGCTTCATTGAAACGTTTGCTGCATGACAACCAGCAGTGACAACCAGCAGCGCACTCACTTGACTTATTGGACTAGGCACGTACCAGCTCATGCCACATTGGACATGGCTTGCAACTGCATTTCCTGTGAGTCAGCCTACCGGTCCTGTGCCGCCGGCTGATCAGTGGCTACAGGTGAACGCATGCGCACTGCTGCGGCCTCAAGGCGGGACGCCCCAGCGCGCGGGTGAGCTGACGCCGAGGCTGACGCCCGGCGCAGACGTGATTGCCGCGCCTGTGACGGTGGTCGTGGGGCTGGTGGCGGCGCGCTTCACGGGCAGCCGTGTCGATGCGCTGCGCTGGCTGGTCCTCTTCCTGCTGTGCTCGCTCGTGGACTTCCTCTACTTTCGCGTCATGCCCCTGTACGGCCCTGGAATATGCTTTTCCCTGAGCCCCCCCAGCATGCATGTCTGCAAACGCTCCCAGGCAAAGCGGACCGTCTAGCAGAGGCTAGGCGGCTGCAGCAAACGCAGCATCCCTGCCGCACTTGTCAGCCTTCTGATGCATGTTGGGAAGCTGCAGGACACACAATGCGCATGCAGAAGCACACCACACAACAGATCCATGGTCACAGCTCCAGGGCTGCTGGAGGAGCGGGGGCAGGTGCACACATGCCATGACCTTGCTTCCACAAGGCATGTCTGGTCCGCAGAAGACGCGTTTGGCTGCTGATAGTTGTGCATTGGGGAGCGCAGGGTTGTGACAGCGCGCACGCAGACCTGGGAGCTGCTGGTGCTGCGGCTGGTCGTGCACCCGGTCATCTGGGGTGCCATCTCCGCCCTCTTTTCGTACACGCTGCAGCACATTGGTGTGCTCCGCGCATCTTCAGCCTTCTGTCTTGTAGCTGACGAGCATCTGGTGCTGCAGGAAGGTTGCTTTTATAAATCAGGCAAATGTGTGTAGCAGGTAATATGTATCCAGGGTCAGTGCTTGCATGACTGCCTGCATTGTGGCACACTGATGACACACGCATCCCTCCGTAAGCCTGAGCAGGACGCGAGAGCGCAGGACCAGTGCCCAACCTGATGCAGGCTGTGTTATGGCTATGGCCGGCCATGTACCGCAGCATATATGGCCGCTTCCTGCTGCTGCAGCTGGACTCCTCTAGCAGCGTGGCCCTGCTGAGTGTCCTACTGTCCATCATGTCCGTCGCCAGCCGGCTGTGCAGCCGCCAGGCTCGTCAGCCCGCCTACATCTCCGTGCAAGATGTGACTGCATGCAACGTCTGCTCAGCGTTCTAGCTACAAAGTATCCTTGTTACTGTGCAGTCAAGTCGCACTGCAGACACAGTCACTGACCTCAGCACAGATCGGCGAGGTGGTCCTGCCACGCAGTGCATGTGGCTTATTGATTTATGTGCAATGATATACCAGCTAAGCATGGCATGGCATGTCAGCCATGGATGTGTGTGGTGGTTGTTTGTGCAGCCTGTGAGTAATAGCTGCATGTCCTCAGCGCCTTTTGCCATGCGTGTACAGGGCAGCTCCCTCACGCTGCGGCTGCTGCACGGCACGCGGACAGCAGAGGCCATCGCCGCGACAAGCACTGCGAGCCAGATCCGCCTGGCGGAGGTGTTTGCGAGCGCCATCGCGGAGCACGCTGGCATCGTTGCGGCCTCCGCCATCTTCAGCATCGGCCACGTCTCTGGTGCGCGCTTGGCACAGCACCTGAGTTTCTCTGACGGCATAGCGAGGTGTAAACTTCATGCCTGTTGGCTGTCTGAGCAGGTAAGCAGACAAGTGCAGGACACAGCATCATGCGACTGGCTCTGCGGGTGGCCTTCTGCATGTCCGCAGCCTCAGCATGCGCCATGCACATGTCTATACTGAGCATGCCTCGTTCACCAAAGACACTATCGGTGCTCAGCCATGCAAAAGGCCTTTGCCTGAGCATGAGCATGTCAAGATTTGTAGTCGCATGTGGTTGAAACACAGGCAGCGCGCAAGCTCAGCTGTAAACGTCACAACGAAGCAGCTTAGGAACGGCCACTCGTGACAAGAGAGGGGGCTGTCCCTGAAGCTGTAAGAGCAGGCCGCGGCAGGCAACGGACTGCCGCGGAGCGCGCGCGAGATCTGGGCCAGCGCAGCGTGGCAGGCCGCAACGACCGCGCTGGCTGATGCCGCCGCCCTGGCAATAGACTGGAAGTACCACGGCATTGACTACTTCTCGTTCTGGGTGCGCGACATGCGCCGCTTCCTTGCGTTCACGCTCGTCGTCGCCACGCTCGGCGGCTCCCTGTGCGCCCCTCCACCCTGGGGCAGTGCTTGGGGGCTCATAGATGTTGTTGTAGTGACCTTCGCGAGCATGTATCCCTTCATGGGCAGGACCTTGGCCACACCAAAAGCAGTCTTCACTCAGAGACGGACGCACGGCCATTTGTATCCCAGGCCATGCATAAAAACCTGACCTATATGCTGCAGATGTTGGGGGCACTTGGCCCTCTGTCCTGCAATGCGGGATGGACTGCGACTTTCTGAGGGTAGTAATCAGATGTGCTGGATGCGCGCAAGACGCACACCATGCCATTGAGCATGCAAGCCGGGCATACCTGCGCATGCACGGCGGTCCGCATTGCAGGCTCTCACCGTCGTTACGCGAAGCTGCAGGCATACTGCCTCTGCATGCAGCACGCACCCACACTGGTCGCCGGCACTGGTGAACGGGAGGCCATGGGGGCTGCTGCGCAGGCTGTGCATGCAGCTGCTCTCCCTCTTTTGCCTGAAGGTGGCGCCGGGGAGCATACTGCTCACATACTGCGACAAGCCAAGCCTCTTCGACCACATGAAGGCCTTCTGACGCGAGGGCCAGCCTGGCTTGCAGCTGCGCTTGCCCAGCTATGCAGCAGGACAGGCGGTGGTAGCCCATGTTGTGCAGCATGACAGCCGGAGGCAGCCCAGCCATGTCTGTGGTTTGCTGGACTGTTGGTGCCCTTGCCTGGCGGCACCATTGAGCAACACTTGTCGGCATTTGTTGACGACATGTTAGACCATGTTGAAAGCAAGCAGCATAGGTCTGCTGACCATGTAATCTGCAGCGCTTCTGAGTGTTGGTGCGGCGGACACTTCTTGTGTGCTTAGAATTACGCTGCGGCAGTGCAGTGAGCCCAGGCAAATTGTTGTTTTAGCTGATAGACATCAGAAGATTCTCCCTGATCATTCGTGAAATATTAAAACGGGTCCTGCAGCGCACGTCCTGCCCCAGACACGGCTGGCTGCAGTCGCATGCTACAAACGCACCCTGCACCCGCCGGCTGCACAGCCTGGCCACTTTGAGCTAGCCGACCAGAGGAGCCACCGCCGGCGTAGCCCGGCGCGCAGGCACAAACGCGGACCACCCAGCAGCAGCCCGCCCGGCCAGGGGGGGCCGGCCGCTCAGAAGTACCAGCGCCAGCGGTAGCCCGTCTTCCAGGTGTAGATGCTGACGATCTGGTAGTAGACCGCCGCCGCGCCGAGCAGCAGGCCCCAGCCGGCGCCCTGGCGCGTGGCCGCGCTGGGCAGGCGCGGCACGACGTACGTGAGCGCCGACACGGCCAGCCCGAACGACAGGTACAGCGTGCCCATGATGAAGCCCTCGCCGCCCAGCTGGCCCTGGTTGTTGGGCATCCACAGCTGCATCTGCGCGCCCGGCACGCCGGCGCCCGGGTCAGCGCGGGCCGGGCGCTGCTGCCGTGTGAGCGCGGCGCGCCAGACGCCCGCGACGTCAGCCCGATCGGCGACAGCAGCCTGCACACTGTGAGCCCTGGCCGCCCTGCCGGCCCTGGCCCTTTCCCGGCCCGTTCAGAGCTGCAGGCTGGCCTGAGCGGTGCATGTAGTAAGCGATGCAGACTGCACCTTCCAGTATCCAACACCCCTGCGCCCGTCTCACATCGTCCAAGGTTCAACGAGCCTACACCCCGGACGAGCCCCGCGCCGCGCCTGCCCCTGCTGGTTGAAGTAGTAGAGCGGCACGCCGCGGATGATGTTGTGCATGCCGCCCGACACGCTGAACCAGAACACGAACAGCGACCCCAGCGCGTAGATCCACAGCTGCCGCATGAACGGCGCCTGGTACAGCAGCCAGGCCGCCCACGCGCCGGCCGCCAGCGCGGCCAGCGCGGCCGGCGGGAAGAAGGCCGAGCGGAAGAAGGACGGCCGGTCGATCTTGTCGACCTTGAAGCCGGTGCGGTCGGCCACGAAGCCCGCCATCTCCTCCGCCTTCCAGAGCGCGTGCCCGTAGTCGTCGTGGCGCATCTGCGCCGGGCGCGCGCGCGCCGTCACAAACCAGAGGCACTCAGCCAGGTGTCAGCCAGCCCGCCATCTCCTGCGCCTTCCAGCGCGCGTGCCCGCAGTCGCCGTGGCGCATCTGCGCCGCGCGCGCGCGCGCCGTCGCAGGCCGGAGGCACACATCGATACGTCAGCCTGTGGCACGCAGGAGCGGAACGCCTTTGCATGCTGCACTCCCGCGCAAGCCTGGTGCTGCTCGGTCCTTCCTGTGCTGCACAGCTGCCCCTGCACGCTGTCAACGGGTCGTGCAAGCTGCAGCCGAGGCGGCAAGGGTGAGATTATGCTACTTCTGACCACGCTCCTCCTGCAGTTCACACAGACACGCTGCGTCGGCTAGCAGAAGGACAGCCAGCACCCCCGCAGGCGGCGCCGGCCCGGGGCGCGCGCCACGTCCTCGTGCTTCAGCCGGATGTTGGCGCCCGGGTCCACGCGCTGCGCAGCCGGCAGGCGGAACACCCAGGGCAGCGCCTTGACGCCCAGGCGGTGGAACACGGCCTGGCTCTCCTTGAACTCGCAGTCCGCGAACACCACGCGCGGCCCCGCGCCCGGCGCCTGCTGGAGCGCCGCCTGCGAGGTCGCGCGCGCGGCGCTCAGCCGCTGCCGGCTGACAAAGCGGCGGCGGCCAACTGCCGGGTGGCGAAGCGGCGGCGGCGGCCGCTCTTGCGCGGCCGCCGACGAAGGAGTCACGGGGAGAGGCTGAGGCCAAAAGCAACACTACACAGTGTTGGGTCTAGGGGTCAGGGTCGGTGCGCCCATCAAGCCTTCAGCGCATGCCTGTCTTGTCGGCTATCAGCACGGCGGCCCGAGCACTGCACGTCATGAAAGCTGAGGTGTATCCAGCCTCATGCCACCCAAACTTAATGCTGGGCCGCAAGGCGGGCGCGCTCGTTCAGGCCGCGGCGGGCGGGCCACGCGCCTTGGCGAGCAGGCCGAATTCGTGCCGCAGCTCGCGCAGGCCGAGCGCAGTCTTGTCCAGCAGGTGCGAGGCGGTGAGGAAGACGACCAGGTGGTACGGCCGCCGCGGCCCGTCGGCGAAGCGCGCAAAGCTGGCCTCGGTCAGGTGCACCACACCGTCGCGGGCGGCGCGCTGCAGCGCGTCCAGGTCGCCCAGCAGCGCCGTATCCTGCGCGCAGCCCCCCGGCTGCCTCCATTTCTTCTGGGTTGGATGTGGGAGCAGCAGCGCTGTCAGGTTCCACTTGCGGCCTCCCCTCGTGGTGGTCCTCGACTGTGCAGCGCGGCATGCACTCCCTGGCCCCGTTCTCTGTGCAAGCCCTTTCGGCGCACAGGCTCGCTGGGCTGCAGGCCCAGCGGCCGGCGCAGGACACGCGCCGTTGGCGACCACTGCACCCTCTGCAAAGTTGAAGGCGGGGACCTGCCAGCGCCTGCCCTGAGCAAGCACTCGGTTGTTCCACACTGGTTGCAAGCCAGCGACGTCAGCTCCTATCAGGCATTCGCAAGTGCAGATCACCTGAGATCACCCCGGTGCTACAAGCAGGCACCTCTAGCGCGCGGATGAAGATGCACGCTTGGTTTTCGAGCCATGGATAGCTAGCTGAATACCCCGTTCTGTATCTGGGACGCGATCGGCGCAGTGCGCACCTCCGCCTCAGCATCCACCGCATCTGGCCTTGAGCGCCGCTTTGCAGATGCCGGCGATGCAAGCAGCGCAGCAGCTAACAGCAGGATCACAAGCGGCCTGGCGCCCCTCGCAGCAGACTGCCTGCCCATCCTCGCCAGCCTATGCACCGCAAGCGGTCACCGTTCTATCCTCATCATACGCTGTGTGCGTTTGCTAGCCCAAGGATACAGGAGTTGGACAGACAGGCGACTCTGCACCTTGCCTTTTATCAGGGGTGGAGACTGCAGCTCTTGGACTCGAATGTGTTTCTTTCTTTTTTACATCAACCCTGAGCTGGGGGCTACAGTGTCTTTACAGACACTTGCACACATGCACGAGTCTCTGCAACACCCGCCTCCCAGCTTTAACAGCTACGCCACAAGCACGTCGCTCGTCGACACAGTCAGCTTGGACCACCAGTTTGCCGCTAGTGCACGATGACCATATGCTCTGCAAACGCACTGATCTACTCACTGTCACCGCGCTCCAGCCACATGCATTTCAGGCACATTCAGACAACCAGGGCCTCACCAGACGCCCACAGCGCCCTCGACACGCTCAAGTCCATCTTGCCTCGCAATTGTCACATAGTCTACACTCCCTGAACGCTCCTAGGTTTCAGTCCCAGCAGCGCTGGTGTACACTTGCATGCATTTCGGGGGTATGGTACACCCAGGCTGCAACGAAAGCCCGCAACAGCATCCATACGCTCGATCATACTGGAGCTCACTATCACCTGCCACACTCTACATCCCTTTGAAGGCAGCCAGCCAGGGTACAAGCATGGTGTACAGCCACACGGCGCTCTCTGGCTACAAATTGGCAGATGCCGCAAACTTGGGACTCCGTGCAGCCTCCTCTGACTCAGCAGCCGCCCACGCTTGCAACATTTCTCCACAGGCACCCCTTGGCAGCAGTCGTGGTCTCTTTGTTATGCCTCCAAGGGGAGCCCGGCAGCCGCACGGGGCCCGCGCAGTGGCCCCTGCAGGGGCGCCCTGTCCAGCTGCGGGCCCGGCGAGCGCAGCGGGATGGCCAGCGGTGCCACGTCCTCCTCCTCCTCATCCTCCTGCTCCAGCCTGAGCCACGCCCGCGCGCCTCAGCCGCATGCTTTTGGCCAGCGTAGCGTCATTGCTGCAAACATGTGGCATATTGCGAGTATCCACCGTCCCTGCAGAGCTGCTGCAGCCAGAGCGCTGCCGGCACCTTGGCGCCCCAAGAACATGACCCCAGGACCGCACACGAGCCGTGCTCAGGCGGACATCCTGAACGCATGACACCAGGGACAGTGCCCGCACTGACCACCAAATCATTGCTTCTGGCGGAGCGCAGAAGTGAGAGCCAAGAGTCACGAAGCACCGGAGCATGCGCAGAGCCTGGCCGGTGGCAGGTGGCAAGGTGGTGTGAGGACAGCAGGAGTGCAAGCAGCGGGGTCGCCCCCGGCGCGCGCGCCTGGCCAGGTCCTTGGCCACGAACAGCGCGGCGCCGGCCTGCAGCGCCAGCGCGATCGAGTCGGACGGCCGGCTGTCCACGCTGACCAGGCGGCGCGGCGCGGCCGCGCCGCCGCCCGGCAGCGCGAGCACGATGCGCGCATAGTATGTGCCGCCGCCGCCGCCGACGCGCCGCGTGATGACCACGCGCTCCACGCCCGCGCCCGCTGCCTGCCGCAGGGTTGTGGTAGGGTTAGGGTAGGGCATGCGCCGCCCAGCAGCATGCGCCCTGTCCTCGGCGCACCCGCGCATGCGCCGCCGCGTCGGCCGGCGCTGCAGCAGGGCCCCGGCCATGTCTGGACTGCGTGTCGCATGTGCCGCCCGCCACAGACACCAGAAATGTGAACGACAGAAGCTACTCCAGCCGGCGCACAGCTCCAGGCACGCGCCCCTCATGCGCACTCGCGTGGCGTCCGTTGCCCGTTGACCGGTCGACAGAGGCGCACAGGGATCAGGAAATGTGACCCCGCGTGCTTTTGCGGGCGCTCCAGGCACTGCACTGCATGGGCGGGCGAGCACGGGCGGGCGCAGGGGTGAGGCGCGCACCGCCAGGCAGTGCCGCCAGGTGGCGAGCGTGGACGGGCGGCGCAGGTCGGCGCCGGCCGAGTGCAGCAGCGCGAGCGCCTCGGCCTGGCCCACCAGGATGGCCAGCGGGCGCTGGAAGCCGCTGATGCTCAGCGACACGATGCCGCCGTCCTCGGCGATCAGCACCGCGTCCAGCTGGCGCCCCGGCGGACAGCGCGCTCAGGATGCGCAGCATAGGGTAGGTTTAGGCCACCCTACCTGTACGCAGCCGCTCAGCCAGTCCGACGCGACGGGCAGCTGCTGGCGTTCGGTGCACAGGCGCACATGCCGCGGTCCTGCAGGGCATGCGCTGTGGCGCTCTTGCCGAACCCCGGGCCGTACAAGCAGGCGCCAGTGTTCGAGCCGCTCACCAGGCAGAGCAGAGCACACTCTGCACCGTCAAGCATGACACCGTAGCCTGCGGCACGCGCGGCAGAGCGGCGGGAGCACCTCTGCGGGCGCGTACGCCTCCTCGCTGCGGCCGATGCCGTCAAAGCCCTCGAATGTGTCTGGCTCAGCAGCGGCGGCGCCGAGCGGCGTGGGCGCGGCGGCCGTGCCGGAGACGCTCGTGCCGACGCGGAACGTCTGCGCGTGCCCCCACAGCATGCAATACGTGTGCATACTAAAAGGTCTCGGTGCGCATAGAGCACTTCAGTGCCTGCCACCAGCCCCTGTGCATATAAAACACACCTGCACGCCGCGCGCCGCCACAAACTCGCTGACGATGTCGCCGCTGTCCGCGGACAGCACGCGCCAGGGGTGCGTCTGCAACGGCGTCTGCCTTTATAATATCATGCTAGAAGAGCAGGGGTGCGCAGAGAGAGCAAGTCAGTTGGTAGCGCTGCTGTGTATGGCTTGCAAGCGATGCCCGGGAGCACCTCGAAGGTGTCCACGGTGAACAGGCCCCCGGGCGGGATTTTGGCGAAGTACTCCTGGTCACCTGCGCAAGTGCTTTGAGTAGTCAGCGGTGCCAAACTCAGCCGAACGGTGCGTAGCAGTTGCAGCGTTCCGCAGCAGCATACCGTCATAGTTGAGCCAGTAGAGCTTGACCCACTCGCCGCTGGCGTTCACCAGCCGCAAGACGCAGGGCACGTCGGACGCGCGGCTCTTCAGCCTCCCCGCCGCGCATGCGCGGGGCGGGCCAAGCAGCTCGAGCGGGGAGCAGACCAGCAGCGCCAGGCCCCCCAGTAGGCAGCGGCGCGTGCCGCGAGCGCCGCTCCCGCCGGCGCACACAGACTGCGCGCCGCTGCAGAGCGCGTACAGCCGCTGCGCTCGTGCAGGCCCTGCTGGACAAGCCGCCCTGTTGCGTATCAGCTGCCTGTATCTGCAGGCAAACGTTTGTGGAACGGCGAACTGATGCGGCTTCAGTAGAAAGGCGGACCTGTGTGGATATGCTGGGCCAGGGCGCGCCACGCACACGGATGTGCGGCCAGCATGCTGAGAACGCTTCGGACTGCTTTGCTCCTCAGCTGTCGAAGCTCTCATTTCCGGTGCGCACTGTTCAGGCTTGTGTCCTTGCTGCACCCCCCACATACAGGGCCACAGAGTGCTTGCATGTTGCATCAATTGTTGGCTTGCTGGCACCATTATACATGCGTTCTTTACACCCCATGCGTGTTATACCCATGCATTAAGCCAATGCATCAGCGCTCCAGAGTGTGGCACCGATTGATCACGCATATCTTCCCCCCCCCGCTAACAACACCATGCAGATGTGCGGCAGTGCCATATATCTTCCAAAACACTCCGCTGCTTTCCTCAGCTGATAAACTTGCTCAAGTCCTTGCAAATTCTCCAATCCTTGCAAATAATCGTCAAACGTACCCAGTGTAGCTGCTAAGCCCTACACACGCAATCAGTCACTCAGCATGCATTCTGATGACCAAGCACGGAACTGACGTAGCAAGCAGCATTGAGGCTTCCAGCCTCCCAAAGCTGGCCTCAGACGGCAGCGCCACGGCCCCGGCTGCCCCCCTGGCGCTGCGTGGCGGGCCATTCAAGGCTGTAAGCCCCCTCCACGTCCCTTTCGCAGGCAGTGCCTGTAATCATGCGTTGATCAGGCATTTGGGGCAACCAAGCCTTGCCGCACCCCACCGGCACGCACGCTAACCCGGCACCTCAGCGGCACGCAGCGTGCGCCCGGCTCCTACATCCGCAGGACGGCGTTGCTGGCGTCGCGCAGCGTGGACGTCATGCGCCCTGCCGCCCAGCCATTGCTCCAGGTCGCGGCGTCCGGCTTGGCGCTGGCCGCGCCGCCCGCGGCGGCGCTCTTCCGCGCGGCCTTGCGCTGCGCCAGCTCCGCGCGCAGCCACCTGCCGCGCCCAGCCAGTCGCCACGTGAGCTGCCAATCTTACCCTAACACCATACATCTACCCTACCCAGCCGGCTGCCACACTGCGCCGCGACTTGGCATGACGAGCGCCTTTCGCTTGCGCTGGCTCCACGCGGAGCCGCCCGCCGCGTCCAGCCGCCCGCTGCGCCTGGCCGCGTGTCTGCGGACGGCGGCAGCGCGCGCCTGCCGGCTGCAGAGCGTCTGCAGCGCAGCCAGGCGATTGGAGGCAGCATGCGAAGACCCAACACCGGCTGGCGCTGCTATGGGGCGCACACAGTCTGACAGCCTGTGCGCCTCTCAGACTGCCACGTGAGGGCCGGCAACAACGGGCGGGCGCCGCGCACCGCTCGACCAGCGCCAGCAGCCGCCCGCCCGCGAGCTCGGGGATGTCCGCCGCAGCGGAGAGGCGCTCCAGGCGCCCGCCCGCCAGGAACGCCACGTGCGTCGGCCAGCTCTCCAGGCCATCAAAGATGTGCGTCGCCTACGCGCGCGCCGGCCTGGGCGAGCCGCCCCAGGGCCCAACAGCTGTGGGGTATAGGGTACCCCTACCCTACCCCTCTCCAGGCCGTCGAAGATGTGCGTCGCCTGCGTGCGCGCCGGCCCTGGGCGAGCCGCCCCGGCGCCCCGCGGCGTGCAGCGGGCGGTGCGCCCCGAGTCTGGCACAGGCCCAGGCAGGGTGGCGCACGTATATGATGGTGGCGCCCCGCTCCTCGCACTCCTGGCGCAGGAAGGCCAGCAGGTCCGCGCGGCCCAGCACGTCCAGGTCCACCGTGATCTCGTCCAGCAGCAGCACCTGCGCGGCGCGCGGCCCGCAGGGTGTGAACAACACTAAATCCTAACCTTGACCCTGAATCTCACCCTATCAGGGTGGCGGCAGCGCCGGCGGCACAACGACCTGATCGCACGCGCCGGCCTTGCCACGCACCAGTGCACACGTGTCGGCGTTGCCAGGCGGGCCAGGCGCCTTGCTATGCAGTCCGCCCGCCGAACGGCGGCTGCCGCATGCTTGGCGATTGGGCGACCGAGCACGGCAGCGCGCTGTGCCACGTCACTCCCATCCCGGGCCCTGGTCGCCCCCCGCTCCGTGGGTCCCGCGCCCTGACTGGCCCCTGTTCTGCGGCACGCGCCCTGGTTGGCCCCGCTCTGCGGGTGGCGGCGGGGGGGGGCCGGCCTGGAAGGGGTGCAGGAGGCCGAGGCAGATCTGCACGCGGCGGCGCTGGCCGTCGGACACGCGGTGCATGCGCCACTCGGGGTCGATGTCCAGCACGCGCATCAGGCGCGCGCGGCGCGCCGCGCACACGCCCGTCACCGACTCGATCATGCGCTTCGCCGGGAAGTCCCCCTGCCCGCCCCGCGCGCGCGCAGCCGCTTTCCTCCGCGCCCATGCACACAGGCAGGAGCTCTGCGGTGGACAGACGCACACCTCATCTCGTCTCACTGCAGACATACATGGAATGTAGGTCTCGCTCTGATTCACGCCCGATGGCATGACAGGGAAAGGGCGCCCCGCCCTTCCCAGAGCCCTCTGGAATGCGCGCGAGGCATGCAGGCATGCAGCCGATCCGGCGCCGCGCCTGCAGCGGGATGCTGTAGCCGGCGAAAGCGATGTCGCGCTCCCAGTTGCCGCCCAGGTGGGACAGGCGCCCGCTGGCGGTCAGGCTGGTGTCGTGGAACGGCGAGGCGCCCAGCACGCGCACCGCGCCCTCGCCGACCATGTGCTTGCCGCCCAGCACCTTGAGCAGCGTCGTCTTGCCCGCGCCTGCGCGCCGCCGCCCCCGCCTTAGAACGCTTGCGCCTGTCCACTGGCCCAGCGGCCGACATCCGGTGTGACCGTTGTCAACACCTACGTGCCTTTTGTGGGACCGCCCAAGATAGCGCCTGCGACGACTGTGGAGGCCGGTCGCCTGAGACCTGGTGTCCGAGGTGGTGTACAGGCGGACAGCGCTCGCAAGGCCCGTCACATATTGGCCGCAGTCGCACGCAGCTGTGCACGTGCAGTGGGCCGGTGCAGTGACAGCTCCCTGTTGCAACGAGGACCGGCCGAGCAGAGGCGCCTCGGGCGCTGAGCGGCGCACCGTTGGGGCCTATGAGCAGGCACCGCGCCCCCGGCGGCAGCTGTATGCTCATGTTGCGCACCACGGGCGGCACGCCGGGCAGCGGCCGGCCGTCTGCCGGGCACACAAGGTGTATGGTTCAGTGCGCGTGCACGTCCACAGCCTCTTGGTTTTACAACCTCTGCGCCGAGCCTGCATGTGTATTGCAGAGCTGCAGAAGCGCACCAATGCCCGGGTACGAGAAGCTCAGGTCGTTGGTCTCGAGCACTGCATTGCCGCTCTCGGCCGCGCGTGCCTCCCCCGGCGGCGCCTGCGCCTCCTGTTCGGTAGCGTGCGGGCCGCTGTCGGCGGCGCTGCTGCATCCCTCCCTGGCTGCGGGCTGCGGTGGCTGCGTGTGCGCTTGCTGCCGCGCGAACGGCCCCGCGGTGTTCAGCATGGCGTTCGTGTGCTGCCCGAGCGGGACGGGCGGGCCCGTGTACACAGGCATTACAGGCAGCAGGTGCCTGGCCCAGCTTTGTGTTTAAATATATATAACTCACTGATGGTGTTGATCAGGTGCGTGAGCGCTTGTCACCGCACTCCGTATGCAAGTGTTCGCACAACAGAAGCAGCTCCGCAGGACTCGAGGCTCTAAGTCCTGAGCAATCAAAGGAATGGCGCTCACCACAAAAAATGGAGCCACGACACAGACTGTTCCGCGAGTGCTGGTGTTACACAGGGCTCAGGAGGGCTCTCTCGAGCAGCGAGCGAACTGCTTACTTCGCTTGCGTACTTCGCAGGTTTTGCGCTTCGCAAGCGCGGGGAGCTTGCCAGCATGCGGGGCTGCCTGGCTGCAGCTGCCACCTTGGTCCTGGGCCTGGGGCAGCTGTGCCTGGCAGCGCGGCCTGCCAGCCCGCCCACACCAGCGCTCGCAGAAAGCGGGTCGCGCGTGGACGTGACTTACAGGTACTGCTACCGCGCGCCTGCATGGTGCTGCTGGAATGGGCGAAAGATCCGAGCGGGGTGCCCTGACCGGGGTTGGGGGGTGAGCGCAGGTGGGTGTATAGCAACCCTGAGGCCGCAGGGGATGCTGCGGCTGCTGGCGCCGCCCCGCTGCTGTACAGCCACATGGGCATGCTGCAAGTCTTGCCGAACGGGACCCTGGCCGCTGCGTGGCAGGCGCGCCAGCCCGCAGCGCGGCCACCTCCCCGCCTGCATAGCCTGCATAGGCTCGTATGGCTGGCTGCAGGCAGATGGTAGCTGCGAGAGCCGCCGCACTCCCTGGCCTCATGGGCGTCTGCCGCTCATTGCATGGCAGCTTCCCGCCATTGCAGCCTGCTCAGACGGCGCGGCTGCGCGCGCGCAGGCTGCGCCGGTGTGGTATGAGGGCGCCGCCTCTCAGGAGATCGTCTGGGCGGTGTCGGAGGACCGCGGCCTGACCTGGGGGCCGCACCGCACGCTGGTCTCTCCGGCGTTCGACCTCCCTGTTTGGGCGCCGGTGCTGCACGTGCAGGTGTGCAAACCTATCGCACGCCTCTGGGGCAAGCTCGTCTCACATTGTCAAGCCTTCTGCCTGTGGACTAACGTACGAGAGTGCAAGCGGAGCTGGCCTCGAGGCGCGCTGCGCGGACGCGCAGGGCAACAAGACGTTTCTATTCTACTCCGCGAGCCGCGCGCCGTGCTGGACCAAGGGCGAGGGCGGCCAGATGTGGTCGCCCGGCGGCGACATATACATGCAGAGCTCGAGCGACTCCGGGGCGACATGGGCTAAGCCGCAGGTGCGTCTGCGCCGCGATGGAGATGGCTAGGTGCAAGTGTCTGCCTGTGTGCGATGCCTGCAATGGACAGCACAGGCAGAGTGCGCGCGCCGCTGGGTGCGCGTTGCGACATGGAGCAGGCGGCTGCAGCCCTGAGCGGCTCCGAGGCTCTGCCGCGCCTCGCGGCAGATGGTGCTGGCCTACGACGACGAGGGCGGCATCGCGAAGATGATCGCCAACAAGCTGACGCGCGCGCGCAACGGCTCCTGGGTGCTGCCCTTCTGGCGCGAGATGGGCGGCCCGGCGGCGTGCCGGCAGCGGCCCGAGCTGCACGGCGAGGCAGGCGTGCTGCTGACGCGCGACCAGGCGCGCTCCGCCGGCAGTGTGTGCTCGCCGCTTCCAGCCTATGCAGGCGCTGTGCGCGCGGGCGCGCTCATCCGGTGTTCGAGCGCTGTGAGTGTGCCTGCATCAACCTGAAGCTGTCCCTGTGCTGCATGTATGGAGCGGCGTAGCGTCAGACGTGTGCTGCATGTTTGACGCGTTGCCGAGGATGGCTGTGCTGTGCAGGGCCACAGCTGGGGCATGGCCAACGTGTCGCGCTCCAACGACTCGGCCGCGACGTGGCTCATCGAGGCGGCGGTGGCGCCCGCGGGCGACGGCGGCGAGCGGCTGCTGCAGGCGCGCCCCCTTCCTGGGTGCACCAAGCGCGCGGCGTGCTTGCAGCAAGCGCCCTGTGGATCCCGGGCACTCGGCCCTGCGGCTTGCCGCCATGCAGCACCTCTGCGTACCACCAGGCACGTCAGACGTGCTGGTGCTGCCGGGCCGCTTGTGCTGTCTGGCCATTCTGATATGGCCGACGGGGTCCAGCTGTGGTTTGCTGCGCAGTGGGCGCGCCCGTGCTCTGCACGCGGACGCTCCCGCACAGCAGGGCTGTGCTGCCGGGCGGCATTGCAGTCGATTGCACAGCCGCCAAGCGTGACGGGTAGGGATGGGGTATTCTAATCCTACCCTACCCAACATGCGCAGGTATTCCGGACGTCGGTGGGCGTGCTGTATTCGAGCGCGTCCACCGATGGCGCCGGGCGGCAGTGGTCGCCAGCGGCGCCAATGAGGTTACCAAACCCCAACAGCAAGGTGCGGAGGCGGCGGTGGGCCGGAGAGGCGGTGGGCCGGAAAGGCGGTGGGCCGGAGAGGGCAGTGGACCGGAGAGGGCAGAGGCAGAGCGGTGGCACTGGGCTAGCCTCTTACAAGTGCGTGCGCATGCTGGTGACTGCGCTCAGGTGGCTGCGCGGCATCACTTCATGCTGTAAGCGGAGCCAGGGCATGCTTTGGCTGGTAGTGCACCGCCCATGCGCAACACCGCTTCAATGCTGCTCGTGACGCTCTCCACCGGGCGGGCGCGTCCGGCGCCCGAGCCCGGCGTCATGCTCAAGCCCCCCCTCGGCGGCGCGCCGGCAGGTGGACCTGACCGCGCTGCCAGACGGCACGCTGCTGCTTGCGCTCAACCCCAACGCGACCGCGCGCAGCCCGCTCGCGCTGGCCGCTTCGCGCGACGGCGGCGCCACCTGGCGCCGCGTCGCGGTGCTCGAGGATGACCCGCTGGGCAATTTTCATTATCCTACGGCAATTTTCCTGCCCGGCCGCGGTGGCGCGCGGGTGCGCGCGCCCCCCCCCCCCGCAGGCGTCTTCATGCGCAGCCGCGGCGGGCTGGGGCATTTTACGCATTGCGGGCTGTGTGTGCAGATGCAAGGTTGCAGCTGTATTGGCCAGCATCTGTACATTGGGTGTATGCTGGTATTTCGCACTGCATGTCATACAATCGTCATACAATCGGATCAAATAGGGGCGGTTCAGCTGTTGCGAGGCAAGGCCACCGGCGTGCTTACAGAGCTGCGCCCGCGCGTCGCAGGACCAGGTGGCTGTCATCTACAGCGTGGACCTGCTGCCCGGCCACCAATACAAGGAGCACACCGGGAGCCTTGTCGAGGCGCTCGCGCCTGCGGCCGCGCTGCCAGCGTCCACAGCTGCGGCCGCGGCGCATGCGCCTGTAGCCGCGGCGCACCCTGTCCCGCCCCTAGCTACGTCCCCTGCGCGCCCGGCCGCGCCGCCGGCGCGCCTGCCCGCGCATATCACCCACGGGGCCGTCTTCACGGCCGACCGATCGCTGGGTGGCCGGCGAAGGCTGCTGGCGCGCGCGCCGGCGCCCGCGCCGGGCGCGGCGGCGGGGCCTGACCTGGCGGCGGCGGCGCTCGGCCTGGCCGCGGCGGCGCCCGGCGCTGGACCGCACCGCACGCGCTCCTCGCAGGCGGTCGTTGTGCCGGGCAAGTCGGTCAAGGCGACGATCCAGGAGGAGAAGGCGGTGGGCAAGGCGCAGGTGGAGGCCTGGGGCAAGGTGCGGGCCCTACCCTAACCCTGTAGCTGACGCGCAGTGGGGTCACGGGCCGCGTCCAGTGACGAGCAGCGAGCGCGCGGCGTCTGGCGGCGCGGGCAGCGGCGCGCCGCTGACCGCTGCGCGCCGGCAGGTGTCCTGGGGCATGCGTATCGCCGTGATGGACGCCGCCAGCGTCATGGAGGCGGCGCGGAGCGTGGCGCTGGACGATTTGCTAGCGTGAGGGCTGGTCGGCGCGTGGCTGCGCCGGGGCTGCATGTCCATGCTGCCCAGCGGCACGGCGACGGCGGTAGGCGAGGCGTTGTGTTGGGGTGGGGGTCCGGTGTCGGTGGGGCGCTGTGCTGTGCGCGCGCTGTGGTGCGGCAGGGCAGGGTTGGTCACTCTTTGTGCGGATCTGGGTCGTGTTCATGTCAATTCTGGTTCTGCTAGCTCTTTGTGACACACGGGCGGCTTGCGGCTGCCCATGCAGCCTGCTGTCTGCTTGCGTGTTGTACCACTGTGGGCCTAGCTATGCGGTGTGCGAGCGGCCTGTCCCCGGCTGGGGCTCTGCCGTGCTCTCGGCCTGTTTTGTGTAACCAGGCAACACGCTGTGTGCAAGGCCGACGAGACAGAGCGCCTGGCAAGCGGAGTCGCTGCGTCAGGCAGGAACAGTCCAGGCACCAAAGGGGGCCGCCAGGCACCGCGGGCAAAGGACGGTGTGTGCAGTGCACAGCACTGGCAGACGGGTGGTCTACCTGGGCTGCCCTGGCGTGCTGCGCCTCGGCCAGCCAGGCGCGCGCGTCGCTCCTGCCCACGGTTTGCACGAGGTACCGCTGAGAGTATAGCGGGTGCAGCGCGCGCATCCGCCGCTGCATATCACGCCTTTGCCAATGTCGCTCATTCACCTGACCTTGGCAAGGCAGCGCTCGGGCAAGGGGTGCATATCAAGCAGCTAGGTACACTTCATAGCCACGCCCACGCCAGCTGACGGGCCTCGCACTGACAGGGACCGTGCACGGCGCTGCAGGTGGCCCAGGAACGCACTGCGCTGGGCAGGCTGCTGTCGGCGCCGGTGGTTGCGCTGCTGCTGGGGCTGGGCGGGGCAGCTGCCGGCCTGCTCCCCGCAGCGTCTGCAGCCTATGACGCGGTGTGGCAGTTTCTCATGCCGCTCGCGGCCGCGCTCATCCTGCTGGAGGCCGACCTCCGCGGGCAAGCACCTGAACACAGCGCTTCCTCAAACAGAAGTGTAGCCTGCTCTTCTGCTCACGCCTAAGCGCTGCCGTGCAGGCTGTCTGGAACGGACGCGCACGTGCTGGTGGGCTTTGGGCTGGCCTCGCTCGGGACCGTGCTCGGCACGTTTGTCGCGTGGGCGGCCTTCGGGCCCCAGCTGGGCAGCGAGGGCTGGAAGGCGCGCCCCCCGGGCGGGCGCGCCCGAGCCCCGGTGCTGCAGGGCGGCGGGAACGAGGCCGGGCCGCCTGAATGCCTCCCTGCGGGCCCCACGCTGAGCGCCCCGGTCGCAGGCGCGGCGCTCAGCGGTAGGGCTAGGGCCAGGGCTCCTCCACCACGCACGGCCGGCGCGCAGGTGGCGGCCGCGCTGTGCGCCAGCTACGTGGGCGGCAGCGTCAACTTTGCGGCCGTGGCCGCCTCGCTGGGCCTCGCGCCGGGCCCGCTGCTGGTCGCCGCGATGGCCGCCGACAACATCTGCATGGCGGGCTTCTTCGCGCTCGTCGGCCTGTGCCCCGCCGCGCCGCCGGCCGGCCCTGCGCCGGCTCTGCCGGCGCCCGGTGCGGCGCGCCGCGCCGTCCGACCTAGCCGCATGTCAGAATTCATGTGTCTGCATGCTGGCATGAGGGCACGTGCATGTTGGTCCAGGGCTGCGTGCAAGCGCGCAAGTGACGCGGACCGCTCTGTGCAGCTCTCTGCTCCCAGCCCCATGGACACATGCAGTGTGCTTTGCATCAAACGTTCAGGCCCGCTTGACCCCAAGCCGACGAGCGTGGCATGCTGTGCCCCAACCCCCCACAACCCAGGCTTCACCTGCACCGATACTGCAAACGGGGCACGCTCTGTCCTCCGCCCTCCGCCCGGCCTCCGCCCTTGACAAGCAGGGGCACCGGCGAAAGCGCGGGCTGACCGGCTGCCCCTGGGATGCCGCAGGCGCGGGCGCGCCGCCCTCCGCGGAGAGCATGGGCCTGGCGCTGGCCGCCGCGGCCGCCGCGTGCGCGCTGGGCGCCCCGCTGGCGGCGCTCGCCGGCGCGCCCAGCGCCGGGCTGGGCTTCACGGCGCTGCTGGCGTCCGCGCTCGCGCTCGGCGCGGCCGCGCTGGGGCGGCGCGGGCCGGGCGGCGGCGCGGCGTCGCCGTTCCGGGGTGCTGCCCGGCCCGCGCTCCGCGCAGTGCCGGCGCTGTCTCCAAGCACTGTCTCGCCAGCCGAGTGCCATGGCCTCCGACCGTGACAGCATGACCTCCCCATTTGCTTGGAGTGGGAGGCAGAATGCGTCGGGGGACGACTTGTTATCATGGCGACTGCCCGGGTGTACATGTAAACTTCTGATACATGACAGTGTTCTGAGACACCGGACCCTCACAGCTCGCAGACGGCGTCGGGCTCCAGAGGGCCTCACGGCCGGGCGCCGCGCAGGCGCGGACGCGCTGGGCTCCGCGCTGATGCTGCTCTTCTTCGCCAGCATCGGCGCCGGCGCGGGCGGCCTGCAGACTCTGGCGGGCACCGGCACGCTGGCCGCCTTCATCGGCACGCTGCTGGCCGTGCACCTGGGCGTCGCGCTGGCCGGCGGCGCGCTGCTGCGCCTGGACCTCGCGGCCGTGCTGGTCGCGTCCAACGCGGCGGCGGGCGGGCCGGGCACCGCCTGCGCTATGGCAGCCGGCCGCGGTGCGGCGCGCCCCGGCGGCCTGCGCGCATGCCGGGCGGCTTGCATGCACAGAGCGTGGGACATGGCCGCGTGCGGACGGCTGAGCGGCCGGGCAGCAGCGCCTGCGTTGAGGAGCAGCAACGCCTGCTTCGAGGAAGCCCCGTATGTGCCTCAGGGACCCACACAGACTGCCACCAAGCACGAGCAGATGCATGCATGCTTGCTGCCGCCCGCCAGTGATGCCCTAGTACTGTATCCGTAGCGCTTACCGCAAGCGCGCAGGCTGGCGCGGCCTCGTACAGCCTGCCATCTTTACTGGGTCGCTCGGCTATGCGATTGGCACCGGCGTCGGCCTGGCCGTGGGCGGCGTGCTGCGGCCATAGGATGTTGCATGCAGGCATGCAAACATGCCTACAGCATTCCACCCCTCTGCTGCTGCTGCTGCTGCCGCCACCTGGCAAGGGAGATGCAACAATGAAGCAGTGTCCAAGTAGCCTCGTCACAATATTCACAGAAGCTCTGCCACGATCTGCCCCTATCAAGTGATCAAGAGACACCCCCTCATAGCTGATACGCGCTCCTGTTGGCAAGCACGTAGTCACACTCGCGCCAAGCTAGTCACCGCAAGCGCAAGTCAGGTGCCTACCCGCGCTCTTTCCGCGCCATGCATGCACTTGGGAAGCACACGCGGCTGAGTGGGGGGTGGCTGTTAGACCTTGCTGCTTGTCACTGCCAGTGTCATGCCATTATATGGGGCCTCGGGGCGTCAGGCTGTGAGAGCTGAGTGTTGGGTGGTCGTTGACGGCGTATTGCAGGTCGGGCACGCGCTGCTGCCTTTGGAACACATGGCTGACCCCCTTCGCGTTTGGCGAGCAGAGACGCGTCACATCGCTTACCTTATTTCCGAGAAGCTCTCGCCCGAGCAGCATGCAGACGTTCCTGCTCGTCCTGCTCGCCTGCTTGCTGGCGGTGGCCAGTGCTCGCCCACTCATCGAGGCAAACAGTGCGCACCCATCGGGGTTGTTCACCCAACCGCCTTTTTTGCGGAATGACGGGCGTCCAGGTCTAGGCAGAAGAGCGGTGCCCCTTTCCCTTGACAGGGAGGGGGCAAGGGGATGCGGCGCTTGTTGATCATGTCTTTGTGAGACCGCTCCTGTAGGAAGGTTCCATGCAGGTGACGGTGCACTTGCATGCCGCTTGCGCTGTACTGGATCTGTGCAGCACGCAGTTCCTCCTGGTTCCGTGCTGTTGTCAGCCTGCCTGAGTCTGCTGACGCAATGTGTTGCGGCGTACAGATGGCCGGAATAACCTCACAACCAACCTGGGTGCTGGCTTTGCGGTTGGAGAGGCTGGCCTGATGTGCCCGGACGTGTGCGTGCTGAAGCAGCAGCGCAGCCTGCTGTTCAAGGTGAGCATTAGCAATGGGTGTTTGCAGTTTGCTGGCTGCACGCGTGCAGCCTGCCAGGCCTGAGCCCGCGTGTGAGTAATATCTGCCTGGGAAGTATATGGTAAGCAAGGCGTCTGCGGTTCTGGTCTGAAGCTGCGCGCCAACACCTGCCTGACCAAGGCCTGTGCCGGCCGTATACCTGCCTGACCAAGGCCTGTGCCGGCCGTATACCTGCCTGACCAAGGCCTGTGCCGGCCGGCAGGAGTTTGGCGGCAACTTGACCACGGCCCTGTGCGCGGTGGACGTGCCTGGCGCGGGCTGGGTGTCCGGCTACCAGCTGTCCGCTGGCGCGGCCGCCTGCACAGTTGCGGTGGACGGCGCGGCGCAGATCTCCACGACCTACGCGTGCGGCTGCATGGCGAGCGGCGAGGTGCAGGGTCTGGCGCCGCCTGACGCGTCCAAGGGCGAGACGTGCGAGGCTGCCTGCGCCCAGGCGCGTGCCTGCTGCTCACCAGCTGGTGCCTATGGTGTTTTGCGTGGGTGTGTGGTGTATGCGCTGCCATGCGCTGTTTTGCATAGAAAGCTGGGTATATCTGTGCCTTGTTGCACTGAGCCTGGCACTGCGTGCGTATGCATTTCTTTTGGAATATTATGGGTCTCTGACTGTGCCCCTGCATGCAGGGCTTCGAGGGCATGGTGGGCGTCGGCGCGAAGAGCGACAAGGCCGCGGACGCTCGCGCCGCGCATGCCTGCGTCCCGCGCGATGAGCAGGGCGCCTTCAACCGCTTTGGCTACACGTCGCCGGCCGTGTCCGGGCGCGAGCTGGTCTGCAACACCGTGCAGGGCGCCGTGGTCAGCTCGCTTACGGACTTCAGCTGCGTCTGCCTGTTCAGCCAGCCGCCGCGCCTGGCGTTGGCGCCGGCGCCCGCCGTCAGCCGGCCGCTCGTCACGCAGAGCCTGCCCTGAGCGAGGATGCCGCAAACGGGGGGGTCTGGGGAACGGGGCTGCGCTTGACCGCCGCGAACAGCTTGACCGCTGCGAACTGAGCGGGAACTCATTTTGGAATTGTTTGACGACAGAGGGCTGTGTTTCATGACCAGGCGCGGCCGCCGGCCGCGCCCCTCATTTAATTCGTCCGCAAGCAGCGGGGCGCAGCTGGGGCCTTGAGCACTGACTGGCAGCGGCAGCTCGGGCGCCGCGGCGGACAGGGGGCACAGTCCCAGCGCGGCGCTGCTTGCTTGTAGACTAGCGTCGCAGTTGCAAACCGGGCGCTTTGCTCTTAGAACAGATATGTGGTGGGCGAGGAACTGCTTGTCGGGCCGTTCCTGGTAATGGCGCCGCGAACTGGTTGAAAACATGTCGAGGAAATGTGTTTCGGACAGAATTGGGGTGGCTGCTGGTCTGGGCTGCTGGCGGGGTGCGAACAGCCGCTTGCAAGCGGCAGAATTGCAGGAACTGTGCACGTGTGCGTGTGACGTTCTCAGCTTGTTGCCTTCCCCCACCTGCTGCGTGTTGTTGATAGCCAGCCGCGCCTGTTGGGGCCGCGCTTGCCGTGCTCGTTGCGTACTGTCATCCCCAGCGCTTTGCGCCAATTTTCGCATGTAGCCCTGGCAGTACTGTAGTGATACTTGCACCTGTTATAGCGGGCGTGTCAAGGCGAAGCTTGTCAATAATGTGGGGGCTGTGCCCAGCATTGGCAAGGAGAGGATGGACTGGGATGTAATGTGGGTTGACGTTTGTGATGCCCCTGCAATGTATGCAAATAACCAAAGTGCATACTGCCATTACACAGATCAGCGCATAAGTAGTGTTTGCAACATCTTGCACAGACTGCGAGAACGAGCTTGCAACGGAGTAGCACTGCGGAAAACGAGCTTGCAACGGAGTAGCGCTGCGGAAAAAAATAGAAAGGCTGAGTGCGCTGTTTACAGGGGGGGTTTGGAGAACCGCCCACGAACGCGACAGCAATCTTTTGTTCTTTTGTTCTCGCAAATTGAGCTGTTTCAAGGCACCAGACGGAGCAGCCACCACCACAGGAGTGTTTCTTTACTTCATACAGACCAAACTGGCCCGTGATGCGGTGCGATTGCGTCTACCAACCTTGCATCCCGAGTACACGACCCCGCGCAGTAAGGTCACCGAAATAGGCTAGAGGTGATGCTGGCTATACAATAGGGCGCCGGCGGGCCCGGCCAAGCTCACATGTGCCATCCGCTGCGCATGCGCATCTGGAGCTGCACCGCAGAGAGGGCCCAGGCGGCCTCTGGTGTTCTCTGAGCTTCCAGCAAGACCCGCACAAGTGTTACCACAGGGCGCAGGCGTCGCACGTTGCAACGGGCCTGTGAGTGCCTCAGGTGGTGCGCATCGGCTTGCTGGGGCCCCGGTTGGCCGGTGCACCGGGCATCAGCGACCGCAAATTAGCTCAGGTGACTTGTGACAGGTCACAGCGGGCCGGGCAGGCCCCGGTACGCTGCCACGGGGCTGTCCGATCATCGATGTCAGGCATGAGGCTGACCCGTGCCTCATCCCGCTACCAGCGGCCGCCTGGGCATATAGTAACACCAATGCAAGCGTCAAATCGGCTGCGGAGCGGCTACCGGGCTGAAACTGGCGATGTCGCGCTCGTGGGCGGTTCTCCAAAATCCCCCTTCTCCAAAACCCCCCTGATTATATAATCATTCATTTCCACAGTCTGAAACCCTATAGAGCTAGCATTAACCCTGCAACGTTGAGATGAACGCGGACCCGGTCCGTTACGCGGTAGTGCACTGGCAGTGCACGCATATCCAGAGAGTGCGCTTGCGCCGCGGCTGCGTCTGCCGGGTGTCCCACAGCCTGGCAGCAAGGACGGCCAGGTTGCGAGACGCTGAGCCTTGCGAGAGGCTGCCGGGAACGGCAAGATGGGAGTGGGGCCGTGCTTTGGCACGCCTGGTGGACCTGCATTGGCCTCCTGCTCGGAGGGGAGCAGCTCAGGACCGCAGGCGCGCCATCCTGTATCAACATGGCTCTGGTTGCCCTGCTGGGCGCCCGCTCGCTGGTGCGGGCAACTGACGTGGGTGCGCGCGGCGCTCGACACCAGGGTGGGGACGTACGCCCGTGTGCGGGTAAAGCTCCGGACACATGTGCAAAGCCCGGCCAGCGCGCGCCCGCGAGCCACGGCCAATCGGCCGTGGGCGGGTCCCAGCCCGCCGAGGTCCAGGCGAGCGCGTTCGCGGACGCGGCGGTCGCGCTGCCGGCGCGCCCGCCGGCGCGCCCGCCGGCAGCGCCGCCCCGGGCTCAGGATCCGGAGCCAGACCGTGGCGCGGACGCGCCGCGCCAGCCAGAGCCCTTTGACGCCAGCTGCCGCGCGCCAGCGCCGGGCGGCTGCAGCCCGCCGCCAGCGCCCGCAGGCGCCAGCGTCGAGGTGTGGCACTGCAGCGCCGCCGCCGCCGCCACCGAGGCCGCGCGTAGCGGCAGCGGGTGCCCGCTCACAGAGCAGGGTTCTGCAGAGGTTATTGTGCGCAGCCCGCCGGACGCGCCCTGCGCGGAGGAGCGGCTGCGCGCGGTATATGCGCTCAACGCGCTCGACCGATCCGTCGACCCCTGCGTGGGTGCGCGCGCACGCCCTTGCGCCCCCGCGCGCCCCCTCACGCGGGGCGTGACCTGCGGACGGCCTGCGCGCGGCGTGCGTGCTGACACCGCGAGGCCGCTGCCTCGACACCCATGTGAGAACGCGCGCGCGTGCGCGCCTGTGCGCGCTCGGTCGGCAGACCCCTCGGCGCTTGCCAAGGAGCTGCTCGGGGGCTGAGCCCTCGGGGTACGCCAGGGTTAGGGACCGGGTCCTGCCTGAGCTGAGCCCGTGCTAGCAGCGTATCTGCTTGCAAGCTACAGGCCAGGCATCGCCGACTCACAGACGAGGCGTCGTTGACCACACGTCCCTGCGTCGCGCCCGGTGAGCTCTGCGCGCCAGAAAGCTGAGCGGCGGGCCCGCCAGGCAGCCGGCCGCGCCTGAGGGGTCCGCGCGCGCGTGGCCGCGCAGACCAGGTGCTGGACCTCTGCATGGCAGTGTTCGGCACGCAGACCGCGATGCTGAGCCTGATGGACCGCGACCGCGTGTTTGTCGCGGCCGCGCGCGGGCCGTTCGCGAGCGCGGGCGTGTCGTGCCCCTGGCAGTGGAACTTCTGCGGCTACTCGCTGCTGTCGCCGCAGCCGGAGGTGCTCGTGGTTGGCGACGCGCTCGTCGACGCCCGGTGCGGCCCCCGCCGGCGGGTAGGGTTAAGTAGGGTATGCTGCCGCCCTAGGCTGCCGCCTGTGCGCGGGCGTGCAGAGGGCGCCGGCGGGTGGCTGCTTGTGCATACAAGGCCGCTGGCGCGCTCCAGTAAGCTTGGGAATCCACACAAGATGGCGGGGTTATGCAGACCCTGCATAGGGCGCCCGTGGCGTGCGCGCCCTCCGCGACGCCGCCGCGCAGAGGCTGACGTGCGCACGCGCGCAGGGTGGCGCTCAACGCCATGGTGCCGGACGCGATCCGCTTCTACGCCGGCGCGCCGCTGGTGACCAGCGGCGGCCACCGCGTGGGCATGCTGTGCGTGGCGGACGCGGCGCCGCGCGCCGGCTTCGACGCGCAGGCCGCCGCGAACATGGCGGAGCTGGTCATGCGCGAGATGGAGCTTGCCGCGTCGGCCGCGCTCATGCATGAGCGCCAGGTGCCGGACTCCTTTTCTTGGCATTTTTTCACCATAAACACAGGCAGGGAAGGGGCGGTCAGCCGGGGCGCATGCGCTGCTGCTGCCGCCCGACTGTGCCCAGTGCAGCATACAGGGTGCTGCGAGGGCCCACTCTTGGAGCCCGGGCGGCGCGCCGGCCGCGGGTCCAGGCGCGCTTGTCGCAGGCGCCGAAGGCCTGTGGCGCTGCCGGCGCGCGCGTGCCCTGCTGGGGACAGGCATGCACTGCATTCTGCAGGTGCGCCCGGACGCAAGTCACCCGGCCGCAAGTCACGCTCTTGGAGGGGGGGTGGGGGGTGCAGGCCACGCGCTGGGTGCGCTCGCTGGAGGCGCTGGAGGCGCCGTACCTCTTCGTCGAGGCGGACGCGGCCGGCGGTGCCTGGCGCGTGCTGCACGCCAACGCGCCCGCGGCCGCCGCGCTCGGCGAGCCCGGCCTGGCGCTGCCGGCGCCGCTGTGGGACGCGTTCACGGCGGTCGGGCTCAGCGCCGAGGTGCGCCGCCGGGCGGCCGCGCCTGCGCTGTCCGGCGGGCGCCTGCAGCGCCTGCTGCCCCAAACCCTGCCGGTGACCGTACTTGTTTCAGGGGCTCCACGCATTGCACCACCCTGCGCAGGAGGTGGCGGCGCTGCTGGCGGCCGCGGAGTGGAGCGAGGGCGAGGTCGGCCTGCACGCGCGCCGCCGCGCATGCGCGGCCGACGGCGGCCCCGCGCCCCTGCTGCGCCTGACGTTCAGGCGCGCGCCCCGTCCGGCCCTGCCAATGCCCCGTGCGTCTGCATCGGCGCGCCCTGGTGACCCGGTGGGTGCCACATTGTCGGCGCTGGCGCGCGCGCCTGTTGCAGCACGGCACCTGGCTTTGGCACTGAGGCTCTGAGTGTTGCGGGCGTGCAGGCCCGCGGCGGCCGACGGCCTCGACGCGGACGCGATCACGCTGGGCGTGCCCGCGACCGTGCCGGCGCTCGGCACGGGCGCGGCGCCGGCGCGGCCGCCGGCGCGCCGCTTCTTCTTCGTGGCGTTGGAGCGGCCGCGCGGCGGCGGCGCCCGCGGCGGCGGCAGCCGCGGCGGGCGCGCCGCATCGGAGCGCGCGCGGCGCGGCCGTCGCCGGCAGCAGCGCATCCCCTTCGCCGACCTGAAGCTGGGCGTCATGATTGGGCGCGGCGCGTACGGCCGCGTGTACCGCGGCGTGTTCCGCGGCGAGCACGTCGCTGTCAAGGTATCAACCCAACCCTACATATCCCCTGGGGCGCCGGGTGCCTGCTGCGCGCGCTGCGCTGCAGAGGTGACATACTCCGCTGTCTCGGCGCATGCCGCAGAGCGCCGAGCATGCGCTGTGCCGCGCTGCGCTGAGCGCGCTGGCGCCGTGCGGCCGTGCGCCGCTGGTCGACGGCGCATGCTTGCATATGGGAGCTGTCATCTGCAAAAATTGGTTGCGATGTACCCGGCAAGCAAGTTGTGATATACGCAACATGTTACGTCGGATGGGCCACGATGCATCAGTACAGGGCCCATGGAGTGTCATGCGGACCCACGGACATGCGCTGGTGGGAGGCTCATCACACCGTGGCCTGCTGCCTTTGGACCTTTAAAAACCCTGAGTAACACCGAATATCTTCTGACCAAACAAGCCGCGGCCGGCGCAGGTGTGCGAGCTGGGCGCGATGCGCCTGGACGGCGCGGGCGTGCCGCTGGAGGTTGCGCTCACCGCCAAGCTGGCCCACCCGAACCTGCTCGCCGCGCGCGCGCACGCCATCATCCGCTACGCGGCGCGCGCGGGCAGCAGCGGCAGCGAGACGCCGCCCTCGCGGCGCTCCGGTTCGCTCGACAGCAGGCCGCCGCTCGCGCCCGACGTGGCGCCCCCTGCCGCACGTACGGCGCTCTGCACGCCCGCGGCGCCGCGCTGGCCGTCGCAGGGCTCGGGGTCAGGGTTCTCGTCGGGGTTCGAGGATGCCGCCGGCGCGCGCACCAGCAGCGCGGGCGCCAGTGCCAGCAGCGGCCCTGTGGACGGCGCGCAGCTCGGCCACGCCGCGCGCCAGGGCGCGGCGCCCTCCTGCGCAAGCCATGGCGGCGGCGGCGGCGGCGCATGCAGCCGCGAGAGCAGCCTGTGCGGCGAGCAAGGGTCCTGCGGGCGCAGCAACGGCGCCACGCCCCCGCGCAGTGCGCGCGACTGGGACTCCCCGGGCGCCTGGGGCAGCCTGCCGGGGCTCGGGTCTGCGGGCCCCGGCGCTGCGCCGGCCGGCGCGGCGCGCCCGGGCGGCGCGACGGGCGTGGCGGGGGCCGCGGGGCGGGGCGACGGGGGCGGGCCGGCGGCGCAGCTGCTTGCCGGCTGCGGCGCCGGGCCCGGCGGCGGCGGCGGCGGCGGCGGGCCGGCACAGCGCGAGGAGGGCGAGGTGTGGCTGCTGCTTGACTTCTGCGACCGCGGCTGCCTGGCGGCGCGCGCCCGGCCTGCCCGAGCCCTGCCCTGCCTGAGCCCTGAGCGGCGTGCCGCTGCTGCCCGGGGACGCGGCGCGGCTGCTGCAGGGCCTCTGCAGATGCGGCTGCTTGTCGGGCGCAACCTGGAAATTGCCCGGGGCTGGTGTGCTACGTCTGACGTGAGCGGCTACCTGGCCTTTGTTCCCTGGCGTGTGGCAGTGACGGCACAGCCACGGGCGGCCGGGAGGCGGCTGGCGGCACTGGTCCTCCATGTCCTTGCTCCCATGGTGTGTCCATGCAAAGTGGGGGTGCTCTGCAGTGCGCATGCATGATTGGCCTGCGGTGCTACAAGTGTACTCATGGGAGGCAATGAGTGCGCGGGGTGCGACACGCTGGGGCTGGCAGTGAACGTTGCCAGCTGGGCCCACGCCCGCCCGAAAGCACCCTGGCTGACATCTGGGGCCATGTATTGCGGACTCATACGGGGTCGGTCGGCGCAGGACGCAGCGCGCAAGGGCTGGCTGCGCACGTCGACGCTGGGCTCCGCAGATGCGCGGGTGGTGGCCTCCATCATGGCCGACATCGCGAGCGGCATGGCCGCGCTGCACGCGGCGGGCGTCGTGCACGGCGACCTGAGCGGCGGTGCGCGGCCGCCCCGCTCCCGGCGGCGCCGCGCCTGGGCCGGCGGGCGCAGCGCCCGCTCTGGCGCCCCGCCTGGCCTGCCAGACCTTGCGCTGAAAGCAACAGCGCCGCGCGGGCGTAGCAGGCCAGCCTGCTGGGCCGCCGTCCGGTTTTCTACGCTTCTGGGGTGCGACAGGGCGGGCGTGCATCTGCATGGGCACTCCTCGGGTGTGACGTGTCTGACATCGGCACAGCGGCACCAGTCAGCACCCATTTGGAGGTCAGCACATGCTGAGGCGGCAGGCAGAGCAGGTGCTCTGCACCAACAGCTGCTCGGCACCAGGCTGGAGCGCAGCCGCGGGCATGGCGCATGCAGGCATCACTCCGGCCAAGCCCACATGCCAACAGAGCCGCCTCGCTGACCCTGCACTCTCAGCCCACCCTCCCGCGGCCGCCGACGCGCCACCCCACCCCAAGAAGCATGCACAATGCGGCTCACTACGCTCGAGCGCGCGCAGGCAACATCCTGCTGACGGACGCATTGGCGGAGGGCGCGCCGGGCGGCCTGCGCGCGCTGGTGGCCGACTTCGGCCTGGCGCGCCACATGGGCGGCGCGGACGTCGTGCACTCCAACACGTACGGCACCGTGGATCACCAGGCGCCCGAGGTGCTGCGCGAGGGCCGCATCTCCAAGGCGCGCGCCCTGAACTCGCCAATACGCTGGTCCCGCAGATGCGATGGAGCCGGGCGCCAGAGCACCCGCGCCGCCTCCCGCGATGCCAGAGCCTAGACCACTAGCCCGCTGCCCCTGCCCGCTCGGGTGCGCGGCGCGCGGCAGCGGCGCGCCGCGGCGCTCTGGCGGCGCGCCCCGGGCGCCCTTGCATGCCTGGTCTTCTCACGCCTCATGTTGCCCGTGCGCGTGCAAAGGAGAGGGCGCGCAGGAGGGGCGCCGCCCGCACGCGCGCGCACGCTGACTGGCAAGCCTGCTCGCAGGCCGCGGACGTCTGGGCGTTCGGCGTGCTGATGTTCACCGCGCTGACGGGGCGCCGCCCCTTCGAGGGCTCCACGCAGCTGCTCGTCATCCACCAGGTGCGCCTCCGGTCAGGCCGCTTCGCTCGGAGCCTGCGGCGTGCATGCAAGCGCGCAGCCGCGCGTCCAATGGCTGCGCTGCCCTCAGCGCGCATGCGCAGCAGCGCATCCACGCTGAGACCCCGGGGCAAGGCCGCAGTGTGACGGTCCAGGTGCTGTGTGGCACGCTGCACGAGTGCTCTCCGCGCATCCTTACCCGTGAGGATTCCCTGCAAAAACCCTGCCCTACCCTGACCCTGGCGCCTCGGCGACCAGGTGGTCGTGGAGGGCGCGCGACCGGAGTTCCCGCCCGACGTGCCGGCCGCGCTGGCCGACCTGGGGCGGCGCTGCTTCGCGCTGTACCCGCCTGCCCGGCCCACTTTCCAGCAGCTGCACACCGAGCTGGCCGCGCTGCGGGACGCATGAGCGGGCGGGCGCACTCTCCATGTGCAGCTCTCTGTGCTGTCCAGCGGGAGCAGGCGGAGACACTGGCACCAGTGCAGCGCGTCATGTTATACCCTGTCAGCGGTCCTTCTGGCAGGAGCTACACGGCGCCCGAAAGGTATTTCGTGGGGTTGAGAATGAATGGTCGAACGAACCTTCCAGCAGCTGCATGCCGAGCTGGCCGCGCTGCGGGCTGCGTGAGCGCGCGGGCGCCGGGCGGAGTGGCGGTGAGGGGCTCAGCGCATCGACAGCCTCGTTGAGATGCCTCTTTGCAAGGGGGATTGTGTTTGGATTGACGACTAACAGCCTCCCATTGTAGGGCTGGGTGTAGGTGTTCGGCGAGGGACACTGGCCATTTGGCCAGCCTTCGTCCTGCCGTGGCGAGCAAGCGCGTATTGAAGCGGGTGTGTAGGTTTCGCTGCTGACGCCGAGCAGCGCAAGACACGCCGACGGCTGTGCGTCAGAGGTTCTGAATAGCGCCGAGCAGCCGTGCTGTGCGCCCCTTTTTTTCTTTGCATGTGCTGAAATGGTTTGGGATGTCGCTGTTGAGCCACAGCCGACCCTCTGCCCGCTGCCAGCCTCACCGGGCTGCAAGGCAGATGGCGGCCTCCTTCACACAGCGCAGCTGTCGCTCAGCCGCTCTGCTGGCCACCCTCCTGCATCCCTGGGAGGGTGGGGCAGACGGCCGTCTTATTTGCCGGAACACGAGCCTGCATGCCTGGGACCTCTGCAGTGTTGGGCAGCAAGGCTCTGTGCCTGCGTGCCAGCCGCTACGCCGGCATGTTTTACTTAAATTCCGCAACTACCAGGGGCGAGGGCATGCTCTGCTTCCCTCGGCTTATGGGCAGCTTCAAGCAGGACCTGCTGGATTTTATGGCACTGGGGCGTGCTGCGGACACCCTATTACTTTGCAACTGAGAGTGGGTAGCATATGATATACGGCGGTCATTCAGGGGGTGTGCGACCAAACGCGCCTTGCGTGCACATCATCGCAGTGCGTGTCACATGGCAAACGAGGCAGGCGAGTATGAATAGCTCTTCCGGGTATACACTGTCACATGCGCAAGGCTGCTAGCTGCGCATGCTGCCTCTCTGCATATCTTCCTCTACTGTGTGCTTTGCACATGCACAAGTCTGGAAGTGGCCTGCTGCGCCCTGCGGCTGGGGAACTTTTTTGTGCTCTTCTGCTGGCAAGTGAGGCACATAGGCAGGCATGCTCAGCAAGATAGCTGGGTGTTTAGTGTTGGAGCATGTGTGACGTACGCGGCTGCATGTCCTAAGAAGTGTGAAACGAGACGTCATAGGGGTGGTGTATGGTGCGTGAATGTGCTTGCAAGGAATGCACCTGCTTGGCACATGTTCAAAGGAAACAAAACCGACACACAGACTTTGCGAACACACAGGCGAAAGCAAGCCGGAGTGCGTTCGGCTGCCGTTGGCGCCAGACAAGCACGTCTGCATGCGTCACAGATACAGGGCATGCCGCCGGTTCCGGCTTTTGAGAGATGAGTTCGGCTTGCGGCCGTGACGCCTGCGCTGAGCTGCGGCTGCGTCCGCATGCTGGGCTCACCGCTCCTGCATTCCCGCCACCCCCCCTCCCGCGGGCGCCCCGCTGGCCGGCCGCTGCGGTGGCTGACCGCCAAGTTGCAGATGCCCGTGACGCTGGCCGCCCCTGTTGCCTCGGTACCCGCGCGCCGCGGCGCCACGGCGCGCGGCTGCCTCGTCAGGCCCGCCCCGGCCCGCCGCACACCCCTGATGGGGCGCCGGCTCGCCCGCCTGGTGCGCGCCCTGCCCCCCGCGGTCCCTGGCGCGCGGGGAGGCGCCCCGAGCGCCCGGCACGCGCCCCGCCGCGCCGCCGTCAGGCGCCATCGTGCTTGCCCTGCCGTACCCTCCCCGCGCTGCGCCGGCAGGCGGCTGCCCGGCAGCGCGCGCATGCTCTGCCGGGGGCGCGCGCGCACCCGCTTGCGCGCCGCCGCTGCCGCCGCCCGCCTGCTCTCCTGGCCCACCGGGACGCTCGCGGCTTGGCGCCCCCTGGCCTTGCCCTCCGTCCACCGGTTGCGGGGCCCCCGCGCGGCGCCGGCCTTGCTCGCTGCGCGCCGGCGCCTCGCCCTCGCCAGGTCCGTGCTGCCCAGCGCGCGCGTGCGCGCGCTCCTGCCCGTCGGCCGCCTGCGCCGCCTGGCCGCGCCCCGCCCCGTGCGCGTCCCAAACGGCGCTGCCCGGCGCCGGCGCGGTCGCGGGCGGCACAGCGGCGGCTTGCGCCGCAGCCGCGGCCCCACGGCCGTTGCCGTCTGCTGCGGCTGCAGGCTGCGCTGACGGCGCGTCGCCGGGGTCCTGCGCTCCGCGGCGCCTGACCCATGGCGGCGGGCGCTTCGATGGCCGCTTGCGCGCACGGATGTGCGCGTCGCCGTGCGGCTCGCCGCCCGCGCCCCCAGACCCTACGTCCCCCACTGGGTCCCCGCCGGCGCCCGCCAGCGCGGGCTGCGGCGGCGCCCCCGGCGTCCCGGCCCGCTCACAAGCCTGCGCCTGACGGCTCTGCATCACTGCGCCCGCCGGCGGCTGGTGTCCATTCCGCCCGTCTGCGCCGCCGCGCGCAGCGGGCCCGACAGGCGCGCGCCCCGCACGCGGCGCGGGGGGCGTTCCTTGCGCGCGCGCGACATCGCTCGGCGCCTGCTGCGCGGCGCGCTCGCCCGCGCCCATCGCCTCGACTGGCGCGCGCGCCGCGCCGACTTGCCGGTGGCGCGGCCGCTCATGCTGGCCCTGCAGGGCGCCCGGGGCTTGCTGCGCGTCGCCGTGCGTGCGTTCGGGCGGCCCCGCGCTGCCGGCGCCCTCCATACCGCCGCCGCCAGCGGCGGCAGAGGCGCCTTTGGGCACGGGCGTGCCGGGCGGCGCGCGGCCCTGCGGGGCTGCGTGCGCGGCCCGCTGCTGCGCTGCAGAGGTGTGGCCATGGCGCGCATTGTCTGCGGCGCCGAGCCCGCTTCTGGGCGGCTCTGGGGCCCCGCTGCCCTCGGATGCTGCAGCACCGCCGCGCGCGGCACTGGGCGCGGGCGCGGGCTCGCGCCCCTGATCGGGGTTGCGCGGCGGCTGCGCGCCTGCAGCGGCCAGCCCCGCTGCCCTGCGGCGGCCATGGCCCTGGCCGCCTGGCCATGGGCGCGCCTGTTCAGGCGCGCCGTCCAGCGCGCGCCCGCCGCCCGCCGGCCAGCCGCCACCGCTGGCCGCATCCGCCGCATCCACCTCGTCCGCCCAGGACTCCCGCGGCGCCAGCGCAGCCGCCGGCGGCTTCGGCATGAGAGCCGGCGCGCGCGCATGCGCCTGGTCAGGCTGCACCTGTGGCGGCCGCGGCGCCCGCGGGCGCTGCACGCGCTGGGCGCTCCCGCTCTCTGACCGGTCTCGCGGCGCGGCCCTCGCCGAGTCCGGGCCCTGCGGGACGCCTGCAGGCGCCTGCGCAGGCGCCGCGGCGGGCGACGCGGCCGCAGGGTCGCCGGGCGCAGCCTGCGCGTCCGCAGGGATCGCGCTCGCGGGCGCCGGGCCCGGCTGCATGGCAGGGGCCGGGTCGGGCGCGCGCACGGGCTCTGCCGCTGACGGCGTGCCGCGGCGCCTTCCTGGCTGCGGCCAGCGCTGCCCGGGCTCCCGCCGCGGCCGCTCCGGCACACTCCTCGCGGAGGCCCCCGCCAGCCCAGGGCCCTGCATGCGCGAGCCCTGCACGGGCCCTGCAGCGGCCGGCTCCCCGGCGGACGAGCTCTGCAGCGGCGCGGGAGGGTGCTCTGCGCTGGCGCGCGTCTGCTGGCCCCCCTCGCCCGCACCGCTCGCAGCAGGCTCGGCGCGGGCCTGATCGGAGTCGCCGCGCTGCGCCTCCTGTGTGGCAGCGCCCTCCCCGCACGGCAGCTGTGCAGCGGCGCGAGCTGTGGCGGCAGGCGGCTGCGGAGCCACGCTGTCGGCCGGCGTGCTGGCGGCAGCGCCCTCGTCACCGCGGCCAAGGCCGCTGCGCCGGCCGTGCCGCGGGGGCCGCCGCGGTCTGTCGGTGGTCGCCGCCGGTTTGCCGTCGCCGCCGTTTGTATCCCCGGCTGCCGGCACGCGCCCTGCGGGCCCTGTCCATGGTGCAGGCCCTTGCTGCTCGTCCACCTCGGGCTCCCCCAGGGTCCCGCTCAGGGCCAGGGTTGGGTAGGACGGGCGGGGCACGATGTTGCGGTGCGCGTCGGCCGGCGCGCGCGGCGCCCCCCGGCCCGCCTCGGCGGCGCCCTGCGCAGGGCCGGACTGCGGCAGGGGCTTGGCGCGGTGCCTGCGCCTGCGGCCGCGCCCATTGGCCGCCATTGCAGCAGGGCCGCCATTGCTCTCCAAGCCAGGCACGCCGGCGCCCGCGCCGCGCGCCTCCGCACCGCGGCTGCCAGGCGCGTCAGTCCACGCGGCGGCGCCTGAGACATCCCACCCCCGGCCGGCCTCCGGCCCCCGCCGCGCGCTCGCGCTGGCGCCCTGGCCGCCAGCCCCGGCCGGCGCACCGCCGCGGCCGCCGCCGCGGCCGCCGCCGGCAAGCGGCGCGTCGCTGTCAGACCCCGCGCTGGCCTCGGAGCGCGCGTGCATCCACTCGTCCTCGGTCGCGCCGCCGCGGCCGTCGGGCCGGCCGGCGCGGCCGCGCGCGCTCGCGCTCGATGCCGCGTCGGTGAACGTGCCGGAGTCGCTGGCGAGCAGGCCGTGCTCCTCCTCAAAGCTCTCCTCGGCCGCCCAGCGCAGCGCGGCCAGCTTGGGCCCGGGCACGCCGCGCGGCGCGGCCGGCGGCGCGGCCGGCGCCGGCGCGCCGCGCGCGGCGGGGAAGCGCTTGTCCGGCACGCGCTCCCACTGCGCGCCTGCGCGCCGCGGGGAGCGCGTGTGGGGTGCCGCACTTGTGCCAGACGGCGCGGTCCGGGTCGGCATTTGCTTGTGCGCCTCCGGCTGCGCCCTGCACAGCAGCGCTAGAGAGCCCGAGCGCCGAGCGCTGCACTGGCCATTCGGCACAAGCTGTTGCAGTGGTGGGGGCGGGCTCCGGGCCAAATGACCAGATCACGGCTGGCTCGTTGTAGACCAGACACGCCCTGCCTTACATAGCTGTGCATGCGGTCACATGCACAGCCACGAGGGCTGCATGCCCATCCGCAGAGCCGGGGCTGCGAGCAGTGAGCACATGTCTGCGCCCCGGCTGACGCACCGTCGCCTCGGCCTGGCGACGGCGGACCATGGGCGCGCAGGCCCGCCCGCGCGCGCCCGCCGGCGACCGCGCCGCGCCCGCGCCCGCCGGCGTCCGCGGCGCGCCGGGCGGCCGCGGCCGCGGCCTCGGCCGCGGCGGCCCTCAGCGCCTCCATCTGCCGCGCCTCGGCCGCCGCCGCGGCCGCCGCGGCCGCCTCTGCGGCCGCCAGCTCGATGCGCCGCGCCTGCATGAGCCCGCTCGACGTCAAGCATCCTTGCGTGAAAGCTCCAAAGCGAGCTGGCGCAGAAGCGCAGCACACTGCACGGCATGCGTGATGCCTGGCAGCGCTGCCGCCCGATCTGCACTGCACCTGGCCAAGGGCGCGTGCTCCTGTCTCTTCGGCTCACAAGAGTGATATTAGGACTGTGCGAGCGGCTGCGCAGACAACACAATGATGCTGACGGCCAATTTTGGCTGTAAATACAGAGAGATGACAGGAACTGCAACCCTGGCCCACACAGGGCAGCACCTCCGCTGCGGCGGCGGCCTCGGCCTCGGCGGCCACGCGCGCGGCGGCAGCAGCGAGCGCGGCCGCGCGGCAAGCGCGCAGCCGCGCGTCGCGCGCCACCTCCGGGCTCGCCCCGCCCTCATCGCCGGCGGCGGCGTCGCCGCCGTCGCCGGCGGCCGGCGGCGCGGTCTCCAGCGGGCGCCAGACCAGCAGCAGCTCCGCCTCGGCGTCGCCGCGGTCCTGCAGGCGCGGCGGTGCAGGGTTGCAGCGCCAGGTTTTACCGCAGGGTTTCGCTCCGCCGTGCTGAGCAAAAGCGGCGCGCTGCGGCTCCAGAGCGCGCCAGACCCGGGCCGGGCGAGCGACAGGCAACACCCGCTCGGCGCATGGGGCGCGAGCGGCAGCGAGAGCGTCAAGCCAACCGATGGCCGCTGCAGCGGCGCGCCTGCTTGGCGCCGAGCAGCGGCGGCAGCGCGGCGCCCGCCGGCTCGGCCGGCAGCAGGTCGACGACAGTGACCGTCACGTCATCGGCGCGGCCCACGCGCCGCACGGCCAGCTTGAGCAGCTGCGCGGCGGCCGCCGGCGCGGGCAGGCCCTTGGCGAAGTGGCACGCGTCCTTCACGCTCACCGCGTCCCACAGCCCGTCGCTGGCCAGCACCAGGCGGCCGCCCGTCGGCGGCAGGGCCACCTGCGCGGCAGCAGCGCCGCCTCGGAGCCCGCCGGGACTGCGCCGCGGGACCGGCGCGCCCGGGGCGGCCCGGGCAAAGGCGCAGGCGCCCGCCGCGTGTACCGCGCCGCGCAGGCCGCAGGCCTGCGCCGTTCGGGGCCGACGGGATGACCGGCGCCAGTAGCATCGCTGCCCGCGCTGAAAAAGAAACAAGAAAAAGAAAAACCTGGCGCGGCCGGGCCGCACCCGCACAACCTCGGGCAGCGGCAGCACGTGCGCGTTCTGTGCGTCGCCCAGGCCGCGCGCGTTGGCCAGGCCCGGCGTCCCCGTGTACAGCGCGCCGGCCTTGTGGCCCCCCTCCACGAACGTGCGCGTCAGCTCGCCGCCAGCGGCGCGGATGCGCTCCGCCTCTGCCGCGTTGTGGTCCAGGCGGTGGTCGCCGGACACCTGCGCGCGGCGCAGCGCGGGGCGCCCTCCAGCACGGCCGGCTCATGCACCGCAGGGTGGCTTCCGCTCGCAAGGTCTGTGCCGCAGCATGGTTGCAAGGCCGTGATGAACAACAGCCGCACGCATGCCAAGTGGTGAGCGCTGCAGGTCGGGCCCTCCGCGCACGTGCGGGACTGGGCACGTGCACACGCAGCCCGACAGCACCGGCACCAGGAGACACAGGGACGTGCGGCGGCGCGCGGGCGCGCCGACCCGCACGGGTGGAGCCGCCATGCGGAGGCGGGCCCGACCCTTACCCTAACCCCGCAACGCAGCTGCAGCGGGCCGCACCAGAACGACCTCGGAGCCCGTGTCCAGCACCGCGAGCGAGTCGCCGACGCTCGCAACCAGCAGCTCCCAGCCGGCCGCGAGCGCGAGCGTCGCCGTCGTGCCGCCGCCGCTCGGCCGGCGCAGCGCGATCTCCGCGTCCGCCTCGGCAAAGCCGTCCACGCACGCCTGGCGCGCGCTGCGCCGCCGTCAGCGGCCCTGCCTGGGTCGCAGGGTCGCGAGAGGAAGCCCAGGCGGTGGACGGGACCCTCATTAGGGTTTTTTAACCTACCTGCAATAGCTCTATTAGTCAGGGGCAAGTGCCGCTATGTGACCAAAAGGAGCCTGGCGGCCTCGGCCGGCACCCGTGTCGGTGCGGGGCCGCGCGCCTTCGGCAGCCGGTCCAGCAGCTCGTCATGCAGGCGCCACAGCGCGCGCGCGCGCGCGCTCGCCCCGTCCGGCACCGCCGCCCCCCTCGCGCCCGGCGCCACGCGCGCGCGTCCGCCGCCTCCGCCGCCGCGCGCGGCGCCCTCCGCGCCCTCCTCCGGAGCGTCCGAGCCCGCGGGCGCCGGCCGCGCGGGCTCCGGGCCCGCCCGGTCCACCGCGGCCATGACGCCCTCCAGCAGGTGCTTGGCGGCGTGCGCGGACGCAAACTTGCCGCCGTGGCCGTCAAACACGCCGAACGCCGCGAACGGAGCCTCCGTCGCGCCTGCGACAGCGGGGCCCGGCGCTGTGGCCTGGGCGCATGCGTGGGCCAGGCGCGGCCACCCCGGCCAGCCTGTGGACATTCGCCTGCAGGTGCAGACGAGCTGCTGACCTGGGTCCCAGCTCAAAACAGGCGCGTGCGGCCGCTCGCACTGGCTGCGCACATGCAAGCTTTGCAAGCACGCTTGTGTCCGCTCCTGTGCAACCCCTTCACAACAGCGCCATGCCTGCCGCCCCAGCGGCCGGCCTTCGCGCCGCGCCCACGCACCAGTGGCGGCGCTGCGCCATGCTGACGCCTGCTCTGACACAGAGCGACTGCAAGACCCTGGTCAGAGCGGCTACAAGACCCTGGTACACAGAGCGGCTGCGGAGCCCTCATTACAGAGCGGCTGCAAGCCCCTGGTCTGCAGAGCAGCTGCGGGACCCTGGTCCATGGAGCGGCTGCGGAGCGGGGGGCGCGCCAGCCAGGCCTGCGTGCGTCCACGTGTTTGCGGCGTGCTGGCACGACGCGTCCTCGCCCGCCTTGCGCTCGCGCGCCGAGCCCCAGCGCACGCGCAGCCCCGCCAGCCCCGCCCATGCGGCATCGCGCCCCAGCGTTGTGCGCGCGCCGGCCGCGGGCTCGCCGCCGGCCTCTGCTCCCGCGCCCGTGGGCCCCGCCTCGCCTATCTCGCCGCCAGAGCCGCCGCCCGGCGCCGCCACGCCAGCCGCGGGCTCCGCGAGCGCGCTCGCGGCGGGGCCGCCAGCAGCAGGGCTGTCAGGGCTGGCGCCGGCTGCCGCCGCGCTGCGCGCATGGGCAGGCGCTGCGGGCGGCAGTGCGGCCCTGGCCGGGCCGTCCTCTGTCACGGGCGCTGCCCGGGCCTCGCCCGCGCTCTCGGCGGCGTCCTCCCCTGACGCCGCCCCAGCGCCTGCCGATCCCATGGCGCCGCCCTGGCTCTGCCGTGCGCCAGCGTGCTCCACAGGCGCCTCCTCCGCCCGACAGCCCCGCTGGGCATCCGCCGCACGTCCTGCGGCAGCCCCCGCGGCAGCCGCCGCGCTGTTCGTACCCGCCGCGCCATGTGGAGCGGGCGCTGCCAGGGGAAGTCCTGCCCCAGGCGGCGCCTCAGCTCCCCCTCCGCCCCTCGCCGCTGCGCCCTCCGGCGCTCCCGCGGCGGGCCCTTGCCCGCCGTCGCTGTCGCCGCGCATCGGCGCCGCCGCCGCGGGCCGCCTCCGCCTCTTCGGTCTTTTAGCTGCGGCAGCCGCGCCGGCGCCCGGCCCGTCCGGCATGGGCTGCTCCCGCTCTGTGCGCGCAGGGTCGCCCGGCCGCCCGGGCGCCTCCGGCGCCCCGCGGCGCCGCCGCGCGCCGCGCCCGCCGTCGGCGTCGGCGCCGCGCCAGTCGCCCACGCCTGTCGCTGAGGAGGCGGGGCCCCCGGCGGCACGGCCTGGCTCCGCAAGCGCGTGTTCGCCTGCATGCGCGCGCTCGTGGCTGCCGCCCGGCAGGCCGGCAGGGTGCTGCTGCGCCCCGCGCGCCTCTGGGCCACGCCCGCGCCCCGGCTGCGCCCTGCCGGCGGCCGGCCGGCGGCCCTGCGCCTCCGCGGCGCCGTTCTCCTTCTGCGGAGTGGGGCGCGGCGGCGGCGGCCCACCGTGCGGCTTGCCGCGCGGGCCCTGCGCGGGCCCTGCTCTCTCGCGGGCGTCTGCATTGCCGCTCGCGCGCTCTCGCAGCGCAGCGCTGGCCATGGCTGCCGCGGGAGCTGCCCCAGGGCTGCCGCCGTCGGGCCCGATCGGCGCGGGCACAGGCTGCTGTTGGGCAGGCCTGCCAGGGCCAGGCGCCTGGCGCTCGAGGCGCGCGCCCGCGGCGGCCGCGTCGGGCGCGCCGGGCGTGGCGGGCGCAGCGGGCGCGCCGCGCGCAGCCTGCTGTGAGGCCGCCGCAGCGCCGCCCGCCGCGCTGCCAGCGCCGCGGCTAGCGCCGGGCCCGGCCGGGCGCGGGCCGCGCTCGGTGGCACCTGCTTCGGCGGCGCGCTGCGCAGGGCCGCCCCTGCCCTGGCTGGGGTGGGACGTTGGGCCTGCTGGCGTGCCGCCTGATCCCTCGGGTGCGCTCGCGGCGGGGGCGCCGGAGGGCATCAGTCCCCGCCGCCGCCGGGCCGGCTGTGCGTGCCCTGGCCAGCCTGGAGCGTGTGCGCGGCGGGCGCGGGGTTGGCGGCCCCTGCAGCAGCAGCGCATCATGTGTTGATGTGCGCGGGAAAGCACAGCACAGCTGCGATTTTCTGTGCACATGCGCTGTGCCTGCATATGTATCTGCCTGCATGTTTCGACAGCATCAAAGCCAATACGCCGAGCGGACAGGGACCTGCCAAGCGCAGCCGCGGCGAGCCCATGACATGGACGGCGGGCGCATCAACGCAGCCAGAACAGGCGGGACACAAGGAACAGCCGCCCGACGTCGTTGAGGCACCAGCAGAGCCATGGCGCTGGCTGATCAGACTCCGAAGCAACGAGCGGCGCACCGCACGCTGCAGAGTGGAGAAGGCACTCACCTGTGTAAAGTTCGATGGTTGTACAGCTACAGCCCGCTGTTGCCCGCTGCTGTCCACGAGACCAGGCTCCAAGGTGTGGCAACTGCGCGGCGGTGATGCGAGTTACACTTGGGCTGTGACAGGTATGTAAGCACCACTCTTTTGCAGGAGTTGTTTGTGCTGGGAGGCAGGTCCTGAGCAAGGTGGCTCAGGCGGTCACCACACCTGGGCGCGCAGCGTGACCGCAGTCTGCTACTCCGCCGCTCCTGTGTTGCAGCAAGGTCAGCACTTCTCCAACACTCAGCAGCAGGCGCTTCCCAGCGATACAACGCAGTCCTCTCTGCGGTGACCAGAACTGACTCATTGGAGCTCGGGGCGGGGCCCTCAGGCGGAGGGTAACGTGCCAGAAGCAGGCGTTTGGTTTATGTGGAGCGAGGCCAAGGCAGAACAAGTACAGAAGTTCCAGGGAACCACCTGCAGCCTACCAACACAGACACCGGAACAGCGCATGTCCAGCGCATTGAACACCTTATGCACGCCGATGGCAAGGAGAATGTGGATCAGCTCCCCAGGGCTAAGCTTGGCATCAAGCCCATGTGCGCGCCCTCCTTGGCATATGCTTGCCTGTGCAGGGCACTGCCATCGCTGCACTACAGGAACCACTGCTCCACTCACAAAGGCGGCTGGTGCGGACGCAGCTTTGCGCTCGGCGCCAGCCCCAGCTGCAATGCCGTGTTTGCCGGCGACCACAATGTGCTCTACTCAGTCGGCCGCCATATCGCATGCTTGGACACCGCGAGCTCAGAGGCACGCCCCGCCCGCAGTCACCGCGCTGCTCACTGAGAAGTCGCGATTTGCAAGTGGGTTAGCCGGGCGCGTGTGCAGGTGGCCTTCATCATGGCGCCCGCTCGCGTGGCGGCCGCCTGCATGCTGGCTGCCTCCCATGACGGCAAGCTGGCCGCCGTGGTGGAGGTCACAGACGCTAAGCAGATGCAGGTGTGTTTGAACGGCGGCAGCGCTGCGTCAGCGAGCGGCAATGCCTTGCCTCGCGCGTGCATGGCAGCCCTGCACGGCGTCTGCCGACGGACAAGGCTCATGTGCGAGTGCAGCGGCCCGTGCAGGCTGCACGAGGACCTGTGGCCCCTGACGGCAGACCTGGGGGCGCAGGCCGCTGTCCTGTTTCCGCAGGCAGCAGCGCGCGCGCGGCAGGCGCTGACGACCGACAATGGGGGCGGCAACGCGCGGGACATATATGCGGTTGCCTTCAGGTGCGTAATGCACGGCTTCATCGCCCTGCAAACAGGTGGGGCGCGCATAGCGGCTGCTCTGGTCATTGACCCAGTCAGCACCTCATCATTAGAGCCCAGATGCTATGTAGATTTAGTGCACGACAGGCTCATGCTCGCAGCCCAGAGGTTGCGGATGTGCAGTGCGGATGCGCAGTGGACCGCCAGCCGCCGGCATGTCAGATTCAATTTGAATTGCTTCTTGATGCGACAGCTTGCTATGTCGTGAGGTGAGCGCATGGGGGCACACTGCCAACGACTCGCATCTTGGTGGTGGGGCGGGTGGCATCCGGGCCGAGCGGCTGCCATGCATGCCGCAAACTCCAAAGAGCACTACCATGTGCAGCGCGGCCGCGGCGGCAGTGCGGACGGGCAGCTGCTGGCGGCGCTGGCGGGCGAGCCGGCCGCGGCCAAGCGCCAGCTGTTGGCCTGGGACTGGCGCGCGGGCCGCGTGGCCGCGTCCGCGCCCTGCCATCCGGGCGCGGAGGCGCTGAGCGCGCGCCCCGACGGCGGCGGCGGCTGCGGCGGCGCCGGCGGCGGCGACCGGTCCGCTGCGTGGGCGGTGCGCGGGCCGGCCGAGCTGCGGCTGTGGCACCTGGAGCCGCCGCAGGGCTTCCGCGCGCGCAGCGCCCTCGCCTGGGCGCGCGCCCGCGGGGGGTGAAGGTTAGGGTTAGGTTGTATGCCCCTGTGCCTGCTGGGCGGGCTCGGGCAGGCGCCGCGCGTCTGCGTTCACGCATGTCTGCTTGCTCGCATGAAGGCGGGTGCGTACCGGAGCGCCCGCCGCCCAGCTGCCTGGCAGGTGCCCAGCGCATCAGGGCTCCTCCTGGCCTGACACATCCCGCCAGGCGGATGGAAAGGCAAGGCATGGCTCTGCACGGTCAGCGGCACGTGCAGCCAGACAGGGGCGGCGCGGCGTCACTGCCTGGCGGGCGGCGCGCAGGCGGGCGACGGTGCCGCGCTGGCTGCGCACGCCTGGCTGCCGGGCGGCCAGCTTGCCGTCGCCGATGCGCGCGGCGACGTGCGCACGTTCGACGGCGACCGCCCCGCGCGCTGCCTGCGCTTGCAGCTGCCCGGCGTGCCGCGCGCGCTGCTGCCGCGCGGCCGCGGGCTGCTGGCGCTGTTCCCCGGCGCGCTCGCCGTATGCGCGCCCGTGACCGGGTGCGCCGCGCGCTGCTTGCCACGCTTGCTGTGACCCGCAGTCTGTCAACATGCGAGGCGGAGAGAGCTCTTACTGTGTTTCTATTGCCAAGTCTAACACCTGCACATATCATGCTATACATCTGCACACACTGCAGCACAGTACACAGTGCCGCGGATGCACTCCAGCGTCTCTGCTGCTGCATGAACCAGCGAACACAGGTGCTGCTGCATGCACCAGCCAGCACACCGTGCACGGCAGCCGCCCTGCCACCCAGCGGCGCGCCACCGCGCGCGCCCGCAGGGCCGCCGGAGCCGCGGCGCACGGGCCTGCCGAGCTGGCGCTGGCGCGCACGCTCCGCCCGCCGGCCGGCGCGCCGCTCGCGCACGCGTGCCTGGCGCAGGGCGGCGCCGCGCTGCTGGTCGCCACGGCGGCCGGCGCGCTGCTCCTGGCCGACCTCAGCGCGGACGGCCTCAGCCTCGGCACCGCCGCCGGCACGGCCGCCGCGGCGGCGGCGCCTGCTGCAGATGTCGCAGGCAGCGCGTGTCTGGCGGCAGACGGCGCCGCCGCACAGGTTGGCGCGCAGACAGCCGGTATGGGCGCACCGGAAGAGGCTGCTGCAGGGCCGGGCAGCGGGGCCGGCCCGGGGCCTGGCGCTCCACCCGGCAGCCCCGACCGCCAGGAATGCCCTGCCTTGCCAGGGGACGCAGGGCAGGGTTGTGACCCTGCGCCGCAAGGCAGCCCGGCGGCTTCAGGGCCTGGTGAAGACGGCGGCGCCGGCGACGGCGCTCCGAGCGGCGCCGCTGCGGCGCGGCGCGCGGTGGGCCCAGGGGAGCGCGCACAGGGCGCCGCCGGCGAGCAGAGCCCCTGGGACATCGGCGACCAGAGCTGGGCGCTCGTGGGCGAGGCGTGCATGGACGGCGGCGCGGGGCGCGCGTTCCGGCCGCTCTGCGCCGCGTTCCACGCGGGCGGGGCCGCGCTGGTGGACGCCGCCGCGCACCAGCCGCTGCTGGCGACGCTCGGCGCCGACCAGGTGCTCAGGCGCGGCGCCCGGGCACGAGTCTGCCTGCGGCAGGAAAAGCAGCTGCAGCTGCACCTGCAGCAAAAGCAGCAAAAGGGAATGAGCCTGCGCACAGGAGTGACGGGCACCAGGCACGGCTGCACAAGCTCGCGCCGGCGCGCGGCCGCACCGCGGCGCGCGCGGAGGGTTGCGGCGGCGCCTCGCGTGCTTCGTGCGCGGCGCTCGAGCGCGCGCAGCGTCGTGAATCATGCTAGCGTCGTGAATCCTATACCCCAACATGCGCGCGCAGCGTCATGAACTACGCCACGCGCGCGCGGCTGCTATGCGCGCGGCTGCCGGAGGCCGCGAGCGGCATGGCGCTGCACCCGTCGGGTTTCATGGTCGCCCTCGCGCACGCCGACCGCATCGACTTGCACCACCTGCTCAGGCGCGACCGGCCTGCACGGCGGAGCCACCCATCGTCTGATCCCGACCATTGGGAGCATGCGCATGCATGTACTATGGCGGTGAGGCACGGCAGGGCGGCACTGCTGGCGCCTGCATCAGCTTCGAGATCTGAAAACGAGCCAGTGCCCATCAACACTGTCCTTGTTCATTGCTCTCTAGCAGAGCGCGATCCCACATTGCGACATGGGGCATGTGCCCGCAATCCACATGGCGGCTCACTCCATGCGGCCCGGCGCGCGCACGGCGCAGGGGCGCGCTGCAGCCGGCCGCGCGCGCGCCGCTGCGCGCCGCCACGCTGCTGCGCTACAGCCACGGCGGCCACCGGCTGGCGGTCGTGGACGCGTCGTGCTGCATCCACGTCCTGGCGTCGCCCAGCGGCGCGCCGGTGGCGGTGATGCGCGGGCACGCGTCCACCGTGGCGGGCCTCGCATGGGCGCCGTGCGACCGGCGCCTGGCGAGCGCGGGCGCGGCCGGCGCGGCCTACCTGTGGGACGCCGCGACCGGCGCGCGGCTGCCGGGCGAGGAGCTGGTCGACAAGCGCTGCGCGCTCGGTCCGCCGCGCCCTGCGTCCTGACCCTACCCTACCCTAGGGTTAGGCCCCGCAGCACCTGCACCAGCTAGCTGGTCTCGAGCCGCGTGCGCTGGAGCGAACGTGGGCCGCGTGCACATGCCACATGACTTGCGAGCGCAGTGTCTGACTGACTATGCCTGCCCATGAGGCCGCCGCCGCGGCGCGGGTGAGTGGGCATCTCCCAATGGCGAGTAGCGGAGGTCATAGCTTGATTGTGTGCTGGGGCGTGCCTTAGCCGGGCAAACTTGGGACGCGCGAGCGCATGCCGTCAGCCTGCTCCCCGGCCGCCGCAGGCGCCGTCGCCGCGCCGCCCGGCGCCGAGGCGTCCGTGGCGGCGCGCTGCCAGGACGGCCGGCTGCTGCACATCCGCGGCGGTCGCGCCGCGGCCACGATGGCCGGCCCGCCGGGCGCCGGCCTGCCAATCGCGCTTGCCGCCGACGCGCGCGTCCTGCTGGTTGGCACGCCCGGCGGCGCGGTCGCCGCATATGACTGGCCGCCGCCGGTGCCTGCGGCCGCGCTCACGGAGCAAGGCAAGCCCGGCCCACAGCTTTGCCAATTGGTCCGTATGCATGCGTGCAGGCAAGCTGCCGCTCGCGTTCAGCGGATTGTGTGACACCGCCCATGCCCAAGGCCGTAGGGTCCATGACACGGTGCATGCGGGCAGGCGAACGGGCGCGCCGCTCCGCGCTGCTGCCGCCGGAGCCACCCGCCGCGGCGGCCTGGCAGGCGGCGGCGCGCGAGGTGGTGCGCCTGCACGGCGCGCCGCTGACGCACCTGCTGGCCGTCGGGCGCGCGCTGGTCAGCGCGAGCGCGGACGGCGTGCTGCTCGTGTCGCTGCTGGGCGCCGGCGCGGGCGCCGGCGCGCCCGGCGGCCCAGCCGGCGCGCCCGCCGGTGCGCGCCCGTGCCGCCTGCGCCCCCCTCGGGGCGGCGTGGCGCCCTGGGCGGCTTGCACACAGGCGCGGGTGTCTGCGGACCGGCCTGCGCTGCATTTGGCCGCGTCAGAGGCGGCACGTTGTCGTGGTGGCGGTTCGCGCAGGCGCCGCAGTTTCCGGCGCGCCGTCCCCGGGAGCACAGGGGCGTCCCAGCCCCTGACTATGCAGACATGGCAGACATCAGTGTGTCGTGCCTGTCTCTGCGACCAGCCGCGGCACGCCAGCAAGCGCGAGCGTGCGCGGCCCGCCGCGCAGCGCAGGCGGTGGAGGGGCGGCCGCTCGCGGCCGCGCCGGCGCCGCCGCCCGCGCTGTGCCTGGTGCGCGCGCGCGACATTGACGCGAGCGCGGCGCTCGCCGCGGAGGCCGCGGCCGACCTGCGCGCCGCACGCGCGGAGGCGGAGTTTGCCGGGCGGCGCGCGGCCGTGCCGCTGCTGGCGCGGCTGCGCTCGGCGGCCGCGGCCGCCGACACCGAGCGCCGCGCGGCCGTCGCCGCCGCCGCCGCCGCCGCGCAGGTGCCCCGCGAACCAACTCTAACAGCCTGCTAAGCAGAGGCCCCGCTGGCTGTATGTGGCGGCAGTCTTAGCCCTGGCGAGTTGGGGATGTGTATACGGCGGCCTCTGCGCAGGTGCGCAGGCGCGGCTTGTTGCGTACAGCTCAGACTACGTACCATTGCAAGTTGAGGTGATGTGTGTTGCAAATAAAAGGCAGGGCGCGCGAACATGGCATGCAGGGCAGCAACCGAGTGCATGAAAGGTACAGCTGCAATGCCCTCTGGCACTTGGCAGCGCAGGCATACGCCGCGGCGCAGCTCGTCGGCTCCGAGCGCGCCGCCGAGCGCGAGGCCGCGCACGCGGCCGCGCTCGCAGAGGCGACCGCGCACTGGGAGGCGCGGCTCGCGGCCGAGGAGGATCGCCTCGCGGGCGCGGAGGCGGCGGCGGCCGCGGCGGCGGCCGCGGCGGAGCTCGGCGCGCGCGCTGCGGCGGGCGAGGCCGCGCGCGCCGCGGCCGCCGCCGCCGCGGCCGCCGACGCGCGCATGGCCGAGGCAGCCGCGCGTGCGGCGGCCGCGTCCACCGCGCGGCGGCGCGGCGAGCGCGAGCGCGACGAGGTGGGAACCCTGACGAGGGGGCACGAATTAGCTGACGGCCGCCACTCTCTGGGCTGTAAGCTTTCCTACCAGTCTCACTGTCAGCCCTGGCACATGCAAGCACGGTCGGCAAGCTGAGCGCGCATGTCGCGACCCTCGCGCACGCGCCGCCTCGCACAAGCGACATGGGTGTGACAGGTTACCCTGCCCTACCCTGGCGCGGGGCCGGCCAGGCGCTGGAGCAGACCGAGGCTGAGATGGCGGATGCGGCCAGCGCGGCGGCCGACGAGCTTGCGGCCGCGCACGGCGTGGCCGCCGCGCGCGAGTCCACGCTCAAGGCTGCCAACCACGACCTCCAGGCGGCGGCCGCGCGCGCGGTGGCCGCTCGCAAGCTGGCCGATGAGGCCGCCGCGGCTGCAGGCACTGCCCCGGTAACTTGGAGGGGTGTCGACACTCTGCGCGACACTCTGCGCAAGTGTCCCATGTGGCACGCTTGCCCCCTCAGAACCAGTTTTAGGACGTACGCCCTGTTGTTGTGCCTGCCGTGCCTGCTGCCTCCACATGGACGTCAGGGTGTGCAACTCTACCCTGTGGTAGCATTTACTCTCTACATTTGCATTGCGAGGATAGTGCGTCATGCTGGCGCATGCATCAGGCGTGCGCATATCAGAGCTGGAAGCGCGGCTGCGCGAGGCAGCGGCCGCCGCGGCGGCGCTAAACATGCGCGCGGCGGCCGCGGAGGCCGCCGCATCGACGGACGCGGACGCGCTGGCGGCGGCGCGCGGCCGCGAGGCCGATGCGCAGGCGCGCGCGGCGGCAGCCGGCCACCGCGCGGCGGCCGCGGCGTCGCAGGCGGCGCGCGGCGACGCGCGCGCGGGCGCGGCCGGCGCGCGCAGCGCCGCGCAGGTGCTGGCCCGCAGCGCGAAGACCGGCGGGTCCGAGCGGGCTTGCAAGATGCGCTCAGAGGCGGCCGGAGGCGGCCAAGGCACGAGTGCATTGCGGTAGGGTTAGGTCACACCACGGACTGGCGGGGGCATTGCGGGGCAGGAGGCGGAGCTGCTGCGCGGCGCGGAGCGCGCTGAGGCGCTGGCGCGCGCGCTGGAGGGCCGCGAGGCGGCGCTGGGCGCGGCGCGGCGCGAGCTGGCGGCCGCGCGGCGCGCGGGCGCGGCCGGCGCCGCGCGCGCGGCTGGCCTGGCCGCCGCGCTTGGGCAGCTGCTGGCCGCGCCGGACGCCGGCAGGTGCCTTGCCAGCCGCTTGGCTTGAGGCTTGCTCGCACCGCAGCCCGCCCGAGCATCTCGCACTGCCTCAAGCACGGCTCCTGCAAGTCAGCAGGTGCCTGCTGGTATGAGACACCTCTCTGTGGCCGGCTCGCAGCAACGCATGCGCATGCCTGCATGCCTGCAGCGCAAGGTTCCCAGGCGCAAGGCCTGCGGCCATGCAGGGCGGCCATGCGGCACTCGCTCGAGCTGCTGCACGCGCGGCTGTGCGCGGCTGGCGGCGGCGGCGGCTGCGCAGCGCTGGATGCTGCTGCGGAGGCGGAGGTGCGCCGCGGCGACACCCAGACCATGCGCTCCGTAGCATGACACCTGGACATGCTTGCCACGCAAGGCTCCCGCTGAGTGCCTGACAGGGAAGCGCAGCTGGTAACTTTGGCCAGGTACACTTGCGCATTGCGGGGCATGCGCACTGCAGACACACCTTTTCCTGTCCAATTAGCAAAAACCTGGTTTGGGCCGTGGCATGTCCTTAGTACAAGGACTGACCCATGCTGTGCGTCCCATGAACCCTGAGCAGACCCTGTTGGGCCGCCGCAGGTAGGCCGCCAGCGCGACCGCCTGGAGCAGCGGTGCGCGGCGCTGGCGCGCCGCGCGGAGGCCGCCGCGCGCGACGCGGCGGCCGCCGCGGCCGGCCGGCGCGCCGAGAACGCGACCCTGCTCGCCGAGCTGGCGGCCGCGCGCGGCTCGGCCAACGCCGCCGCCGCCGACGCCGGCGCCGCGCGCGCCGCGTTGGCCGTGTTGCATGCAGCGCGCCCTGCCAGGGGCCCTGATCAGGGTCTGCTGTCGGACCCTGAAGAGCGCTGGGTTCCGCTCGGCGGCGGCGCGGCGGGCGCGCCGCCGGCGGCCGCACGCCCGCGCGGCGGTCCGGCCTGGGGCGCGCCTGGCGGCCGTCCGCCCAGGGTGCCATGGGGCGCGGCGCGCGTGCCGAGCGCCGCCCGGCCAAGCACAGCGCCCGCTCCGCTCGGCGAGGATGCATGCGCGCACCTCGCGGCCGCGGCACAGCCGCCGGGCGTGCTGCGGCGGTCCGCGAATGGGTGTGCTGACGACGGGGTCGGGCTCGAGGAGGCGGGGCCGAGGCCGGTGTGTATGCCGGGAGCGGGTGCGAGCGGGGCTGCAGCCCGCGGAGGAGGACCCGGCGATCCTGCACCTGACCCTGCGGAACACGGCGCGCTCGGCGGCGGGGCCAGCAGCGCTTCAGCGGGCAATGGCCTGGGGACCGAGCGGCCGAGGCCCCATGCGGGCGGCCCCCTGGGCGACGCGCCGCGCGCGGGCGCAGGGTGGCTGGCGTGCGTGCGTGAGGGCGGCGCGCCCTACCTGCTGCTGCCCGCGCGCGCGCCGCGGCGGCGGCCGCCCTCGGCCGGCGGCTTTGTCCTGTCGCTCCACCAGGCCCGCCGGTCGCTGTGAGGGGCCGGCTGCCGAGGTGCCGCGCGGTCGAGCTGCACCCGCGCTGGGAGGGGCTGAACACACTGCACCATGCTCCGCTTTTGTGACCACAGCGGTCACAGTGCAGGCATGCGCAGGGGCATGGTTTGCACATAGTTGCTAGGGCACAGACAAGCAGCCCTTTCGAGCCCCTGCTGCCGCCCGCACGCAGGGCGGCCCCATTACCAGGCACATGACAGCTTTATTTGCGACACGCCGTAACAGTGCCAGACCTGGTGTTACCCACAAACTCACACTCTAGCTCTTCATCCCGGCAACTGCAGGCAGCCTGGCCTCAGGGCGGCTCAGGGCGTCCCGCAGCGCTATCCCGCCTGACTGCCAACCACATGCTGCCGGCCCCGATGAGGTTTGCGCCCGCCAGCAGCAGCAGCGGCGCCTCGACCTCGCGCCGCGCGACAAAGACCGCAAAGGCAGCCGCCAAGACCAAACGGCCGATGATGGTCGCCACGTAGAACGAGACCAGGCCCCGGCCGGTCGCCTCGCCGTGCGCTGCGCCCAGGTAGTAGGCGCCGAACAGGAGCGCGAGTGTGCCGCCGACCCGGATGAAGCCTGCGCTCGCGTGCCTGCATGGCGCACCAAACGAGTGCGTGGCGCAGCATGACAGGCGGGTATGCGTGCGAGCTGTGACCCTCAAACACTGGTTGCCTGAACTGAGCAGGGAGGGCGTCCCGGTCAGGTATGAGCGGGTGTCATGCGCTGCTCTATCGTTGCAGGTGTCTGCACGCAATCATACGAACCACAACTCCCAAGCTCAGGACGTTGAGCGACCACATCAGGATGCCACCACTGCAGCTTTAAGGTTGGCAGAAGAAAGACAGCTAGAAAAGCGCATACCCACGCCGGGCCTGAGAGTGCGCTGCGCACGTGGACTTGAACAGCAGGCCGAAGCATGTCCTGGGCGCCAGCATCAGGGCCACGCCCGCGACGGAGATGTATGCGCCAGTGAAGAGAGCGGCCCTCCCGCTCGCAGAGAGCCTTGCAAAGCGCCCAGGCTCTCTTGGAGGCTGCTGTGTGGAGCCACAAGCCCTGGTGGAGCCACATATAGCAAGTGCTGAGCGCCAGGTGCGGCGCACGGGGAGCCTGCCACTGCTTAGTGGCCTCTCCGCCCTGCAAATGCAGGCCTGCATCATCCCGTCTGCGACGTACCGTCGGGCAGCTGGAAACAGCTCGCTTTTGCAGTGCGCCCTGCCTTAGGGTTGCAGCTGCTTAGCTTTGGAGGCAGCAAGCAAGGCCTCAGCTTATCAGTGCGTTGTGCAGCCAGACTCGTTAGGTGACAGCAGGGGAGGAGCTTTTGCAGGAGGCTGCTGCAGAAGTCTTGGCGTGCTGAACGATGGTGACCGCGGAGGATGTCAAGAAGATGAAAGTGCAGGTGCGCGCCCTGGGGCAGCAACACCTCTGGCGCCTCCAGTGAGCCTGCCGGACCTGATCATGCTGCGCGTGCTGAACGCCCGCTGACGCTCGCAGGAGCTGCGGGATGAGCTGGAGCTGCGCGGTCTGGACACCAGCGGCCTGAAGCCCGCGCTGGTGGAGCGGCTGGAGGCGGCAATCGCGGCCGGCGGCGCGCCAGCCGCGGCTGCCAATGGCGCCACTCCCGCCGGCGAGCCCGCGCCCGCAGAGCCGGCGCCTGCGGCGGCGACCAAGGGCGGCCAGGTGCGGCGCAGGCCCGCGGCGCCCTCTGCGGCGCGCGCCGGCTAGGCACGCTGCTCAGTGGGAGGCCTGCAACTTTCCTCTGCGCATGCCGTAGTCTGTTTGCTTGACACAAGCTCCGGCGCGGTCGACATGACGCGCCGCGGCGCAGCCCATCACCTTCTCGGCAACCGCGGCGGCGCCAAAGCCGGGCGCAGCCGCGGCGGCGCCAAAGCCGAGCGCGGAGGGCGGCAAGGCGGCCGGCGCTGCTGCAGAGCCCACCGGCAGCGGCAAGACGCCCATCCCGATCCCGGAGGCCGCCGCCGCGGCCAAGCAGATCGCCGAGAAGCGCAAAGCGCGCGCGGAGCGCTTCGGCGTCGCAGAGCCGGCCGCCGCGGCCGACAAGACCAAGCAGCGCGCGGAAAGGTAGCAGCCGCGCTCCTGCCATGTCCCTTCTCCGCCGCTACTCTAGCAGCCTCCTCTGCAAGGCAGCGACACTGCGTGCAGCAACAGCCTTCACTGGCTCCTGCCTACCTGTCTGTTGACAGGCCTATGGATGCGCGCTTGATCCCGGGTCGCGCGCAGGCCCGCAGCAAGCGCGAAGACGGCGCCCGGCGCGACGGGCAAGGCGGGCGCCGCTGCGGAGGCCAAGCCGGCCGGCGACGCGTCCGCCGAGAAGGCCAAACCAGGCATTAGCAAGCCCGCCCTGACAGAGGCGCGTCGCCTTACTCGCCTGTGTTCCGAGGCGTACGGTATGCGGGCTTGGCTCGTTTTTGCACGGTTTTGTGACCACTGAGCCGGCACGGAGCCAGTGCACTGAACCAGTGCACTGAACCACTGCGTATACTCCCACACCAGAGCTACCCAGGTAGCACTCGTGCAGCAGTTGTGGCTTACTGGCACGGTGTACCCGACAAGCTTCCAGCCGGTGAGCGCTGCCGCGCGCGGGGCGCAGGCGGAGCGCGCCGCGGAGCTGGAGAAGAAGAAGGAGCGCGCGCGGCGCTTCAACATGCCCATCGCGGTCACCAAAGAGGACGTGCGCCGCCGCCGCGCTCTCCCCTGCAGCGCGCGCGTTTTGATCGCCAGCTCTTTGCAGACATGCTGCTTGCGTTTGCGGGTGCCGAGCTTCCTTCGGGCTGAAGGGGCGAGAGCATCGCCAAACAGCGAGGAAGGCATTTTGCCAGGCGATGCAGCGATGGGACAGCCTTCCCGTGCCGGTACATACACGAGCTCAAGTCACACCCAGTAGTCTGGTGGTTCTGGCAATGGAGGAACTGCATTTAACAGGAATACGATGGCTTTGAAGGCAGGAAAACCATTTTACTGTGCCTGGGCTGCTGCACCGCCCTGCTCAGGCCCGTGCAGGCGGCTGCTGAAGCTATTTGGCCCTGCCCGTGCAGGAGGCGCTGCGCAAGGCGGCCCGCGCCGACCGCTTCAACACCGGCAGCGGCGGCGGCGGCGCCAGCGCGCCGGCGCCGGCCGGCAAGGCCAAGGCGCGCGCGGAGCGCTTTGGCACGGGCGCCAAGGAGCTGGTGGACAAGGAAGTCCGTGCGCCGGCGGCGGGCAAGGCTGGCGGCAAGCGCGGTGGCGCGGCCGCCGCGCCGGCGGCCGCAGAATTTGAGGCCAAGAAGAAGGTGGGGCGGGGCCCAAGCACATGGTAGCCCTCGTCTGTCTCCATGCACGATGCGGCGCACGAGTGCAAGTAAGGCAGGGCCGTTCCGGCTGTCCCAATGCTGTGGTGTGGACGCGTGGCGTGCCAACGGTGATATCGCTGGTATTTGCATGCACTGCCTCGCGTGTCGCCGTCAAGGGCCGGCTTGCGGGTGCGACATGCGTCAGTGTCCCAGGTAGCCACTGCAGAAGCGGCCGCGGGACTGCGCTGTGCAGGCGGCGCTGACGGATGTGTCCGGGACCTTCCGCAGGCGCGTGCGGAGCGCTTTGCGTTGGCAGCCAAGTGAGCGGCGCCTGGCCCGCACACCGACGCGGCGGGTGTGGCAGAGGGCACGAGAGCGAGAGAGCGGGGTGTGTGTGCAGTCGGGGCAGGGTCAGCGCTCGGGGCAACACAGGGGCCGGAGCAACACAGCACCTGGCTTTTATCAGGCACCCTAGTTCGCCGGCAGCCTTCGGCACAGGATCGCCCCGTCTCCGCCAAGCACCTAAATACACCAGTGAAAACGTCCCGTTGAGCATCGCACAGATGCCCAGAGTAAAGACAGGGAAGTGTTGCAGGCATGGCAGGGCCAAGCGAGTGCGGGCAAGGCGCGCTCGACGCGGAGGCTGGCGCGCGGCTCTGCAACAGGTGCGCCCCACCATGCACAAGACAAACACTTCACATCATGTCAAAGTCAGCTGGGCGTCAGGTGTGTCTCAGAGTCTGACCGGGGGCTGGGGTGGGAAAGGGTGAGGTGGGCACGTTGGCGCGTATGTCAGCGCGGGGGACATGCTGCCCCTGCCTGGTTGCTGCGCGTCGCAAGTCCGCTGACAAAGCCCAAGTGCACAGCACTTGGAGGAATGTCAGGGTACCTGCAGAAACACTGGTGAACCTCGGCGAGCAAAGCACTGGGCCTGGGATGCCAGTTTTAGCCCGCATGCCAATCTAGCGCGCCATGCAGGCCTCCAGGCAGTGCAGCCTTTCAACAGAGGGCTGCAGGGTTATGCAGTGGACCCTGCTCTTGTGAGCGTCTGTGCGCAAGTGCTGAGTTGCTTGATGGAGGGTGGTTGAGTGGCACGCTGCATCTGTTGCCAGTCGTGTGTCAAACAACATCAGGCTCAAGCAGTCGAAGGCCGGACAGACAGGCGGCTTGCTGCACGGGTTGCAGTGACGTACTGTACTTACTTGTCCCTACTGGTGACCTCGCCAGGAAACCCACGGACTAAGACGCCATGCGTGATGACATTTTGGCACGTCAAAAGGGCAGAGCAATGAAACAATGTATGACATTCCATCAGTGCTCGACCAACAAACTCTACCTGCACTCCAGATCAGGTGCAAGAGAAACCGCACGCCACAAGGTGTCCGCGTGCAAGACTGCACCGTCTTCACCTCACTGCTGGACAAGCACATGGACACTGAAGCACTGCACGCACCACTTGGACATTGGCGGCTTTTCCCCATGTCAAACCTCTTGACCTGCGTCCATGACAGTCAAATTCAATCCGAAACGCACTACCCATTCTGCCCCTACGCCGCCCAGCCCCACGCTGCCAAGCCGCGGCTCAAGAGCCTGTGCAAGGCAAGCCACTGGAGGCCGCGCCGCCGGCAGCGGCGAGCGTCATCGCGGGCAGCGACGGCCCCGGGCGCAAACCCTCCACGTTGGCGCGCCCCAGCCCTAGACCTCTACGTTGGCGCGCCCCAACCCTACACCTCCACATCAGCGGCCACCAGCTTGTCGACGGTGCGCGACATGCGCTCGCGCCAGTCCATGGGCAGCATCTCGCGCAGCGTCTCCATGATGCGGATGTCAGGGTTGAGCTTGGTGGACCAGCCTGCGCGCGGCGCCGCGCGTGACGCGCCGCCCCGGTATCCCCTGGCTGGCCGCAGGGCTTTGCGGCACTGCCGCATGCCCTGCTTGCGGCTAAAACAGCTCGCCACAGGCCACGCCGACACTGGAAAGCTCCAGACAACGTGATAACCAGTAATGCTGAAAATGGACAAATACTCAGCATCATGCGCCGCCATGATGCAGCACGCGGCGGCGAGTCGAGCGCGCGGCGCGCACCCTCCAGCACGAGCGTAGTCACCACGACGGTCGACACGACGCCCTTCAGCGCGACCTGGTGGCGCCGAATGCTGTCCATGATGTCGGCGATCACCTCGCTCGTGTGGTCCTGCGCGCGCGCGGGCGCGCTGGCGGCCGGCCATCACCGATCACGACCAGGCACGGGACAGATGAATAGAATACGCAAAGCATCTCACAGGACGCAGGGCTCCTGCGCGCCCCAGCATGCCCAGCATGGGTGCGAGGCCGCCCCGCCCTCGAGCGGCCAGTGCTGAGCCAGGCCAGCTGGCGGACTGCTGCACGTCAGTGTCCCGGCCAGGCCGGCGTACAGGCCACAGGCCATCAGCCGAGGCTGGCATGCCCGCAGGCCGTCACTGTGGACCTGTGGACCAAGGCTGTAGCGATTGCGCTTGAGCGCACCTTGATCTCGTCCAACGGGTCCCAGGCAATCAGATAGGCTCCTCCACTGCCATTCCAAAGTCAGGCCTGCAATTGGGGGGACAGGCCGGGGGCTGGGGCGGGCCGGCCGCGCGCCTTGATGCGGTCCAGGTCCAGGCCGTCGAACAGGTGGGTCAGCTCCGAGGTGAAGCCGGCCGGGTCCGGGCACGTCTGGCCCTCGGAGAAGGCGAGGATGTTGTGCGCCAGCGCCTGCCCGTCCTTGGCGGTGATGGCCTGGCGCGCGGGGCGCACGCAGGTCATGCCCGGGCCTCAGCATCAGACCGCCCTCACGAAGCCAACGCGCTCGCGGCGCTAGAATTTCACCCCTATGGCGGCGCTATGTATTTCACCCCTATGGGTGTAGAGTAGGGTTAGCCTGAGCCTATCCTGACCCTATTCCTATATGCAGCACAGCGCGCCTTGAAGAGATTGTTGACCAGGTTGCGCTGGTCGCCCAGCGTCAGCGCGGCCACCATGCCCATGTCCAGCAGCACCGGGTCCCCCCCTCCCACAAAAACCCTAGCGCAGGGGCCCGGGCGCGCCTTGAAGAAGTCGACCAGGTTGCGCTGGTCGCCCGGCGTCAGCGTGGCCACCCTGCCCGTGTCCAGCAGCACCGGGTCCCCCCAAAAACCTAGCGCGGGGGCCCGGGCGCGCCTTGAAGAAGTCGACCAGGTTGCGCTGGTCGCCCGGCGTCAGCGCGGCCACCATGCCCGTGTCCAGCAGCACCAGGTGCGGCGCGGGCGGCAGCCGGA